>Ga0187893_10000090_pt1 | contig 191063 bp, 185 predicted proteins | sample MA1701074metaG_FD_139574 | JGI IMG/M metagenome (GOLD analysis project Ga0187893, IMG submission 139574) | White microbial mat communities from a basaltic lava cave in the Kipuka Kanohina Cave System on the Island of Hawaii, USA - MA170107-4 metaG ...
CGCCTTCTCCGCCTGCGAGGCGGGGCGCGGACGTCGCTTTCTTCTTTGCGTCTCCATCGATCGCGGTTGGATTCCACGCAGGCGATTCTAAGAGGTCCGGAGAGGTGTCAGATATTAACCATGTTCGCGGGCCGTCTTAACGCTGTATGCTGATGATCTTATTGGGGGATCCCGAGCCTGGCCTATTACGATCGTCAACTCGGGTTGGGATTGTACGAAATATTTCTTGCAAGGTCCGCGGCCGATCAGGAATCGTCCGCTTAAGGAGGACTTGCGGCGCGTTTGGCGGCGGGTCGGCCGGACTGCTTCTCCTCTCGTCCGTTCCGGGCCAATGCTTCGCGGAAGACCGCCGCGATCGCCTCCGCCTCGTCGCGGCGGCCCGATCCCTTGCGCCAGCCAAGACCGATCTTGCGGACGGGCGCCGGCGACGCGAAGCGGCGCGCTTTCAGTCCGGCGGCTTCCGCGAGTCCGGACTTGACCGCCATTTCGGGCAGGAGCGTCGGACCCAGACCGGCTTCCGCCATCTGGGCCAGTGTAAAGAGGCTTGTGGCGCCGAACGCCGCTGCGGCTTCCGGCCGCCTTAAGCGGCAGGCTTCGATCGCATGGTCCCTGAGGCAATGGCCGTCTTCAAGCAGCAGCAGATTCTCTCCCTCAAGATCGGCGATCTTGAGCGATCGCCTGGCGATGAGCGGATGGTTCCTCGGAGCGGCGAGCCAGAACGGATCTTCGCCGATGTCAATCGTCTCTGCGCCAGCGAGCGGATAGGGAAAGGCCAGCACCGCGGCGTCAAGAAGTCCCGCCGCAAGTCGCTCGGCGAGCGCCGCGGTCAAATCCTCGCGCAGATAAAGCTTCAATTTCGGATAGGCCGCCTTGAGGCGCTGCGCGACCTTGGGCAGCAGGAACGGCGCAATCGTCGGAATGACGCCCAAGCGAAACGGACCTTCGAGCGGGTTGCGTTCGGCGGCCGAGCGAGCGAGGTCCTCCGCCATGGCGAGGATCGGCGCAGCGCGCGCCGCCGTCTCCTCGCCGGCGGGCGTCAACGCAAAGGCGCGCGTCGAGCGGTCGACCAGCTGCCGCCCGAGCGCCGCTTCGAGTTCCTTGATTGCCGACGAAAGAGTCGACTGCGACACCAGGCAGTCCGCGGCGGCCTTGGAGAAAGATCTGCGCCGCGCGAGCGCCTGAAAGAACTGGAGCTGCCGCAGCGTTGGCAGGACGAGCATGGCGAACCATCGATAAATTCGATATATGCGTCAGCTATTATCTATTTGCCAAATTTTCAAGGAGCCCTATCTAGCGGTGAGCGCGATTGCGGCGCGAAAGACCACATCAAGGGAGACCACGATGCTCGGCGTAGGCGACAAGCTTCCCAATTTTTCGGTAGTGGGCGTCAAACCCGGATTCAACAAGCATGATGAAGGAGGCAAATCGGCCTTTGAGACGCTCAGCGAAACGAGCTTTCCCGGAAAATGGAAGGTCATCTACTTCTATCCGAAGGATTTCACCTTCGTCTGCCCGACCGAAATCGCCGAGTTCGGGCGGCTCACCAAGGAATTCGAGGACCGCGACGCCGTCGTCATGGGCGGCAGCTCCGACAATGAATTCTGCAAGCTCGCCTGGCGGCGCGATCACGCGGACCTCAAGAGCCATCCGGCCTGGCAGTTCGCCGATACGACCGGCTCGCTGATCGATGGGCTGGGGATCCGCGCGCCGGAGGGCGTAGCCCTCCGCGCGACTTTCATCGTCGATCCGCACAATGTCATCCAGCACGTCGCCGTCAACGGACTGAGCGTCGGCCGCAACCCGCAGGAAACCTTGCGCATCCTCGATGCTCTGCAAACCGACGAACTCTGTCCGTGCAATCGGCCGGTCGGCGGAGACACGTTGTAGAGAGCGGCCTCCCGCGACGCCGCCGGATTTCGTCCATGACTGTCGCTCCCCTCGATAAGGCGCGCGAGGCGCGCCTCTCCGGCGATTACGGCGCCGCCGAACTCCTGTGCAGGCGTCTTCTCGACAAGAACCCGATCGATCCTTATGCGAACGGATTTCTCGGGCAGTGCCTCGCGGAGATGGGCGATGCCGCCTCGGCCGGGCGCTACATCGAGATGGCGTTGGGGCTGGCGCCGAAGAGCGCCGAGGTGCGCCTCAACGCAGCGATCTGGCGCGAGCGGTCCGGCGATCTCGCCGGGGCCGTGCGAGAGGCGGTCGCCGCCGCCGAACTCGATCCCTCCAAGTTCGAGGTCATGGCGACTCTCGGCAATCTGATGGGCAAGGCGGGCGCCTTCGACAAGGCGGTCAAAGCGCTCGCCGAGGCCAGTCGCCTCAATCCCTCGCATCCGGGCGCGGCGCTGCTCCTCGCTGGAGCCTGTCTTGAGACCGGCGATTATGCGGCGGCCCGGCGCGCGCTCGATCTTGTCGATGCGGCGGCGCCGCGCCTGCCGCAGTCTTTGAAGCTCCGCGCCAACGTTGCGCGGGCGGCCGGCGACCCAAGGGCGATGGAGGCGGCCGCGCAATCCTGGATGGAGGTCGAGCCCGAGAACGATGAGCCGCGGGCCGCACTCGCTTTTGCATTGGCCGAGCAAGGCTATTACCCGCGCGCGGCCGAAGCCTTCCGACCGCTGGCCGAAGCCGATCCGCCGCGCGCCGACGCCCTCGCAGCGATGGGGCGCTACCGGCTCGGCGCGCGCGCCGTCGACGATGCAAAATCATGGTTCGCGCGGGCGCTTGCGATCGATGCAGACTGCGCCGAGGCGCATTTCGGCATGGCGCGCGCGCTCACCTTCACTGGCGATCTCGCCCAGGCCGAAGCGGCATGCCGGCGCGCGATCGCCGCCGCGCCCTCGCTTGTCGCGGCCTACGGGCAGCTCGCCGAAATCACCCGCGGGCGTCTCTCCGACGGCGAGATCGGACGGTTGCGCGCTTTGGCGGCCGCGCCCGAAACCGACGGAGACGCGCGCTCTGCAGCCTTCTTCGCCATCGGGGATGCGCTCCATCAGCTCAAGGACCGAAAGGGCGCGTTCGACGCGTGGAGCCGGGCGAACACGTTGAAGCGCGCGCGGGACGCAAGAGCGCCGACGACCGCCTACGATCGGCGACGGGAACAGGCGTATGCAAAGCGCCTCAAGATGCTATTTCCGAAAATCGAAGCCTTATGCGACGCCGGCGACGGCGCTCCAGTTCCGATCTTCATCGTCGGTATGCCTCGTTCCGGAACGACTTTGCTCGAGAGCGCGCTGGACGCCCATCCGCTGGTCGCCGGCGGCGGCGAGTTGTCCGCACTCCCGTTCATCCTCAAAGAGGTTTTGGCGCTGGCGCCCGCTCACAAAGGGCCGATCCGCCTCGACGATGCATCCCGCGCCGCGCTCAGGGCCATGTATTTCCGGCAGGCCGCCCATTTCGGAGTCCGGGCCGCGCCTTTTCTTGCGGACAAGCAACCCGCAAATTTTCAGTCCATCGGACTGATCCGCCTGCTTTTTCCGGAAGCGAAAATCATTCACATCCGGCGCGCGCCGATGGAGACGGGATTTTCCATCTTCCGGCGCAATTTTTCGCGGCAATGGCCTTTCGCCCATGATCTTACGACGATCGGGCATTATTACGGTCTGTATGCGGATCTGATGGCGCATTGGGAGGCGATGCATGAGGACGCGATCGCCTTCGTCCAATACGAAGATCTGGTCGCCGATTTCGAAGGCCATTTGCGCCGCCTGTTAGAGCGGTGCGGACTTCCCTGGGACGATTCTTGCTTGCGATTCCACGAGGCGGACCGTCCCGTCATCACCTTCAGCGCGGTCCAGGTGCGGGAAGGCCCGTCGAAGAGCCATTTGGGCGCCGCCGAGCCTTATCTGGAGTTTCTTGAACCCTTGCGCGAAGCGCTCATCGCAGCGGACGTCGATCTCGCTACGGGCGCACGCGTCGGCCAGACCGCTCGTTTCTCACAAGAGGATTTCGCATGAGCCTTGACGCACTGCGCGACAGTTTGCCCGATTATGCAAAGGATATCCGGTTGAATCTCGGAACTCTCGCCTCCGAGACGACCCTGACCGATCAACGGAAATACGGAACCTTTCTCGCCTCGGCGCTCGCGAGCCGCAACGCAGAGACGGTGCGCGCAATCGCAGCGTGGACGTCGGACAAGCTCAGCCCCGAAGCCGCAAACGCTGCAAAAGCCGCCGCAGCGATCATGGCGATGAACAACATCTACTACCGCGCGACGCACCTCATGTCCGGGAAGGACTATGCGTCGATGCCGGCGAAGCTCCGTATGAACGTGATCGGCAGCCCCGGCGTCGACAAGCTCGATTTCGAGCTCATGTCGCTCGCCGTCTCGGCGGTGAACGGTTGCGGAATGTGCCTCGACGCGCATGAGAAAATCGTGCGTCAGGGCGGGCTGTCGACGGCGGAAGTCCAGGCGGCGCTCAGAATCGCCGCAGTCGTGCACGCCGCCGCGGCTGTCCTCGACGGCGAGGCTGCGCTGAGTAATCGTAGTTCGTAGTGCGTAGTTCGTAGGCGGATGGTGCGCTAGGCCAGACCGCGCGAAGCGCGCCCTCCCCTCTCCCTTTGGGAGAGGGGCCGGGGGTGAGGGTGCGGGCGAATGGGTCTGGCTCCGGCTGATATCGCGACGTTCCGCAGGCGATGATTCGGCTTAGATTTCGGGTCGGAACCCTCACCCTGTCCTTTCTCCCGATGGGAGAGGGGAACGTTGTCCGCGCCGTCCGCGAATCGCGGCGACCTTCCTCTCGCGGCGTCTTCTGAGTTATCACGCCCGAACTATGCACTACGCCGGACGCCGGGCTTCGAGCGTCCACGCGCCAGGCGGATCGCCCGGCCTGAAAGTTAGTGGCGCAAAGGAGATGGCCTCAAGCCCGTCCGATTCGAGACGCAGCTTGATGTCCGTCATATCGGCCGATGACCGCGCTGCGGCGACCATCGATGTCATGCGCTTGGAATAGGCGTCGAGCCGGGCCTCGACGCCCTTGAGCCACTCATAGGCGTCCTCGGGCGCGAATGCGAAACGGCGAGCCGCGAGCTGCGCGATGTCGCCGGCATAGCGCAAAGAGAGGCCGCGACCCGTCGACGCCGGCGACCGCATGAGCGCGGCGTTCGCGTCGTCGAGCGCGGCGGCGAAGGCCTTCTCGGATTTCGCGTGGACCCCGCCGCCCTTGGGGCCTTCATAGGTCTTGCGCAGGGCCTTGCGCGCGCTGGCGATCAGACCGGCGCCTGCAATAAGGCCCACGACGCGGGCGTTTTCCGCGCACTCGGTCTCAATCGCACCGCCACGATAGTGAATAATCGCTGCGAGGCGCCCGCCTCTCGCAACCATGCGCGCGGCCGCCGAGAAGCCGTCATTGCCGACATATTCGAGACCGAACTGGCTCACGACGCCGGAAAAGCTCAGCTCACGGAACGGAAGCGCGCGCGCATCGCAGGCGACGCCTTCGATGGCGGCGCCCAGCATGCGGCGCGCCGATGCGAGCGCCGCCGGCGCATAGTCGGCGCAAATGAAGCGCGGGCGCCGCTCGGCCGGAAACTCGGCGAGCGCAAGGCGCGCGATCGGCGCCGCTCCCGAAGCGACGTCGAGCGCCAGGTCCGGGGGAGCGAAATCTCGTTCGCCGAGGAATCGCCGCCAGAATGCGTCGAGGCTCCGGCTCCCCCCCTCCCCGCCGAGGATCTCGCCGCCCGACGACCCGTCGCGCCAATATTCTTCCCAATGAGCGGCGGTGGAGGCGAGCGGCTTTGTCGACATGTGCGGCAGGTCTCAACCTCGGTCCCATTTGGAGCGCGGGTCGCGCCGCAACGCCAGAGCGCGTTCGCGAAAACCTAGTCGATAGTGCGAGCTTTGCCCTCTCCCGCTTGCGGGAGAGGGCGGCCGCCGGACTTGTCCGGCGGCGGGTGAGGGGAAGGCGCCTGAGCGCGTCCGTACGCTCATCGATGGTACGTCGGCGTCCGCGGAGGAGCCCTCACCCCGGGCGCGCTGGCGCGCGCCGACCCTCTCCCGCAAGCGGGAGAGGGTGCCTGCAGCGGCGTTGGGCGCCAGCATCCGGCAATTTGATTCCTAGTCGCGTTCTCTGTCGAGAACCGGTGTCCGCTTTTCGGAAAAGCACGCCAACAAAAAGGAACGGCGGGCCGAAGCCCGCCGTTCCAAGTCTGGAGTTCCGATGCGCGGCCTAGAAGCGGACCGACGCGCCGAAGAAGAGCTGCCGGCCAAGCGTCGTATAGGTGGACGGCCAGGTGTTGGCCTGTTCCGCCGAGGTCGAGCCGAGGATCGGCGCGTCCTTGCCGGTGATGTTCTGGACGCCGACAGTCAGGTCGACATTGTCCGCCGCCGCAAATTGCAACGTGGCGTCAATGTAGTTGTACATACCGATGTCGTCAGACAGGTCCGAGAGACCGGCCTGGTCGGCGGTGACGCCCGAGATCATCCGCCAGCGAAGACTGGTGGTGAAGGCCCCTAAGTTCCAGCTCGTCAGCAGGGTGTGCTTGTATTCCGGCGTCGGCTCGCCGCACGAGCCGGCGAAGAGACCGGCGCACTCGACGAAAGAGGTCACCGGGTTCGGCGTGAAGCCGTTCGACAGCGTGTACGATCCGAAATAGCTGTTCGAAACCGAACCCAACTCGCCGAGATCGAAGCCGTAGTTCAGCGTAACGTCGATGCCCTTGGCGATGATATCCGAGATGTTCGCCTGACTGAGGTTAGGCAGGAACGGCGACTGGATGGCACCCGAAGCGGGGTCGCGGACGATGATGTCGCAGAACGCTTGAATGCCCTGCGTGTAGCAGGCGTTGAACACCACCGGCAGGGTACCGACCGCCGCGATCGCATCCCTGATTTTGACGTTGTAGTAGTCGGCCTGGATGGTGAGGCCGTCGAGGAAGGTCGGCTCCCAAACCATGCCGATCGTCCAAGTGTTCGCCGTTTCCTCGTTGAGGTTCGCGTTGCCGCCGAACAGCGCTTCGATCTGGCCGTTGTTCTGGAAGGCAGTGCCCAAGGCGGCCGGCGGAACGCCGGTCGCGATGCAGCGCGCGTCGAGGGTCGCATTGCCCGGCACATAGGTGCCGAACAGGCCGACACCGGCGCGAGAGCAGGGGTCCTGGGCGCCCGGGAAGCCGTTGGTGAAGGCCGCGAACAGTTCGCCGATATTCGGCGAGCGGACGGCGCGCTGGAATTGGCCGCGGAACCGAAGATCCTCGACCGGCGACCACTCGAGACCGCCGGCGAAGCTGATCACGCTGCCGACATTGGCGATCGAATAATCGGAGTAGCGGAAGGCGCCGTTGATCGACAGCTCTTCGAAGAACGTCCGCCCTTCGATGAGCGGGATGTCGGCTTCCATGAAGGCTTCGTAGACGTCGAAGCGGCCGCCGACCGGCAGGGCCTGGTTGAAGCCCAAGACGTCCGGCCCCAAGACCGAGTCCGGAATCGAATTGCCGTACTCTTCGCGATACTCGGCGCCGACCACGACGCCGACCGGGGTTTCAGCCCAGGGCGAGAACTGACCGAGATCGCCGTTCAACGCCGTGATGACCTGGATCTGCTCGACCTGGTCGTTCTGGGCGCCGGTGCGGGAGATAAAGGCCGCCGCCGCCGGCGAGATGGCGCCGGGGCCGCCGAAGAGGTTGACCGCTGCGCAGCGGGGGTTGCCGCTGGTGCAGGTGACGCCATTGGTCGATAGCAAGGCTTCGCGAACCGCCGAGATCGACACGTTGCCGGTCTGCACCTGGGCGATCGACGAACGGCCGAACTGAGCGTCGGTGTTCCAGGTCCAGTTATCGCTCAGGTCGACCTTGATGCCGCCCGAAATCTGATAAGTGGCGGTATCCCGCAAGCTGTTGCGCGTGCCGAGTTCGGTGCCGCGCTTCGCGAAGCTGAACAGGAACGCCGTGGCGCCGCTGTTCGGGACGCCGGCGACCGGACCGGCCGGGTTGGAGTTCGGATCTCCGAGGAGCAGGTTGCGGGTCTCCGTCGGGATCAGAGGGTTGTCCTTGTTCACTGCAGCGCGGAAGCCGAACGGGGTCGGCGCGAGCTGCTGGTCGACGATCGAGTTGGCGAACACGCCGCGGGCGTAGATTTCGATCGAATCGGTGATCTCATAGGTCGCGGAACCGAAGATCGAATAGCGCTCTTGCGGCAGCTGCAGATAGTTGGTCGGCGCGTAGTTGTAGCCGTCCGGACCAATCGCGCCGCGGAAACCGCGGATGTCATTGGCGACGCCGGTGTTGAAAACGCCATTGCAGCCGGCTGGCAGCGGGGCGCATTCCGGGAACTGGGCGTCAAACACCGCGCGCGGCAAACCGAACCGCGACGTGTTTGAGCCAGGGGCCAAGCCGCCGCCGCGGATGATGCCTTGCGGAATCGAGCCCGAACCGCCGGGGATGAACCCGGACGCCGTGTTACCCGCGCCGGGATCGAAGAAGGTGAATTCCGAGAAATCGCGACCGCCCTGCAGAAGCGCTTCGCGGTTGGTGTAGGAGGCGTTAAAGACCGCGTTGCCCCGGCCGTCGGCGAAGCTTCCGCCGACCGTCAGCGCCGAGTTGAAGATGTTCGCATCCCAGCCCTCGGCGGAGAGACGATCCGAAACGTCGAGCTGAACGCCTTCGAAGTCCTTCTTCAGGATGAAGTTAACGACCCCAGCGACGGCGTCCGATCCGTACACGGCCGATGCGCCGCCGGTGACGACGTCGACGCGATCGATCAAGGCCGCCGGAATGTTGTTCAGGTCGACCGGTCCGCCCGCGCCCGATCCGACGAAGCGCATGCCGTCGACGAGAACCAGCGTCCGGTTGGTGCCGAGGCCGCGCAGCGAAACCGTAGCCGTTCCGTTGCCGGGGTTGTTCGACGCCGAGTCGAAGGCCGGGATGACCTGCGGCAGCGTGTTCAGGAAATCTTCCGAGTTGACCGTGTTGGTCTGAACCAGGGCGACCGCGTCAACCGATTGCACCGGGCTCGGCGCCGCGAGGTCCTGGCGCGCGATGCGCGAACCGGTGACGACAATTCGATCAGCTTCTTCTTCTTCGTCTCCCTGCGCGAGCGCCGTCGTGAACGGGGCCGCCGCGATCGCAGCAACGCCCGTCAGCATGGTCGAAGTCAGGTACCGACCAGCCATGATCTTCTTCGACATTATTGATCCCTCCGAAGTTCAAACGGGCCGCCGCCGCCCTAAACCGTTAAGGCGAGACACTGACGCCACCCCCCGTCAAAAGGGCATCGCCACGGCGCAACCGTCGCCAGCGCGGACCCTATTGTCTGCAATCTTCACAGGTCAATTGAAGATCGCCGCCCTCGGCGCGTTTCTCGTTTGCACTGTGGCAGACACGTCACAACAGCGTTAATGCCCGATTTATCATGGTTAACCGGGGGTTACCGGGGGGCCAGATCGAAGGGTGCGGCGACCCGTTCCGAGGCGGCCGTGAAGGGTTCGACCCCGTGCCAGATGTAGGAGGGGAAAAACACGACCGCCCCCTCCTCCGGTCGGACCCACCGTTCGGGCGGCAAATTCACGCCAGGGACGCCGGACCCTCCGAGCCTCAGGAATCCCGCCTTCTCTTCTTGGGAAAGCTCCGGTGGAACCCGGACGTAATAGGTGGCGCTAATCCAGCCTTTGGGATGGAAATGGTCGACGTGACCGCCTCCGGAAACGAGTTTCACCGACCACGCCCCCGCGCAGGCAAGATCGGTCGATTTCTGGGCGAGGAACGGGTGACCGGAATCGTCGGGCAGCGATTCGACATAGCGCCGCGCGGTCGCGAGCATCGCCGTCTTGAACGTCTGGAAAACCGGGGCCTTCTCCTCCCAGAGCCGGCCCAAGGATTGCGTTCCGCCGTAGAGCGTCTGGTCGATCGGGCGAACCGAGCGCTGCGCATGAAGGGGCGCGAGCGCGACAAGAAGCGCCGCGTTGAATTCGGCGACCGATGCGAAGCCTTCCGGCGCATCGATGAAGATTTTCGCGACGAAGCGATCGTAATCATAGTCGCGGCGATACGCGGCATCGCCCGATGCGCGCAGAGCGAGCGCGCGCAAAGCGACATGCCGTTGCAGATGCGCGCGCGGCGCATCGTTTGCAAGCAGCGAGGCTGCTTCCGTATACTGACCGTCGGCGAGCAGCGCTTCGGCGCATTCGTGGCGCGCTGCAAAATCGTCGGGCGTCGCGGCGAGCGCGCGCCGCGCCAGTTCGATCGCTTCGGCCGTCCGTTTTTGATGGCGGCGGACCCGCGCGAGCCGCAAATAGCCGCTCGATTTTTCCGGAAAGCCAGAGATCAGCCGGGACGCCGCTCTTTCCGAGAGCTGGTGATCGCCGGAGAGAAAAGCAAGCTCAGCATACAGATCAAAGAGCGCCGCCGACGGCGCGCGCGCGACCGCATCGTCGAGCGCGGAGAGAAACTCCGCAGGCCGGCCGGTTTCCCATAAGAATCCGGCGAAATCGCGATGCGCCTCGATCGATTGCGGGGCGAGCGCGACGGCTTTGCGGTAAGCCTCTTCTGCTTCGGCGGAGCGGCCGGCGACCCGCCGGGCGTTGGCGAGCTGATGATGCGCGTCGGACGACGACGGCGCCTTGGCGACCGCTCGCGCAAGATCGACGATCGCCGATTCGGCGTCGCCGGCGTCGCGCAGCATCCGCCCGCGATTGATGAGCGCCGGAGCGTAATTCGGATCCGCCTGAAGCGCCGCTCCATAAGCCTCGCGTGCGGCTTCGCGATCGCCGGCCTTCTCGAGCGCCGCGCCAAGGTTGTCCTGCGCGCGAGCATTCTTCGGTTCGAGCTGCGCCGCTGTTTTGAGCGCCGCGATTGCTGCGTTCGCATCTCCCGTCCGATCCAGCGCAACGCCGAGATTGAGCCAAGCCTTTGCAAAGGACGGATCGAAGGCGACGGCGCGCCGATAGGCGGCGACCGCCTCGGCCGGCCGGCCCGCCGCGAGGAGCGCGTTTCCAAGATTGCTGAACACCGCCTGCTTTTGCGGATGGGCTTCTGCGGCGGCCGCGTAAGCCCTTATGGCCTCATCGATGCGGCCGAGACTCCCGAGAGCGAGGGCGCGTAGATGCAGGGCTTCCGCATGGCCCGGCGCGCGGACGAGAACGGACTCGGCGCCGGCGAGCGCTGCGCCGTGATCGCCGGATTGCAGTCGGCGCTGAACCTCCTGGAGCGCGGGAAGAAAACTGTCCGCCATGGCGCCATCTTAACGCCGATCGCGTCCTCTGGGGCGCCCGGGGCGCCGGATCGGCCCATCAGGCCGGCGCTTTGCTTGACGGACCGGGCCAAGATGTATGTAGTTCCGGCGAATTTGGAAACGGGGCGGCTTTGATGCGTACTGCCTTGGTTGCAGCGGCCTTGCTTCTCGGCGGAACGGCGCTCGCCGACGCGTCATCGCTCGACAAAGCGGTCGATCAGGCGATCTCCTGCCGCGAGATCGCGGAGGAAGCCGCCCGCCTCGCTTGCCTCGACGAAGCGGTCGCCGGGCTCGCGGCCGCCAAGGGCCGGGTCGCGGAGGACCGCGCCGAAGAGAAAGCGAAAAAGGAGAAGAAAAAGCTCGCCGATTTCGGGCTGCGCGGCGACGATAAGGACGGCGGCGATTTGATCGCCCGGACTCCTGAAGAATTCGGCGGCGAGACCGTGCCGGAGGTGCGCGAAGCCATGGAGGCTAAGCGGCTTAAAGAAATCACGGGGACCGCCACCTCCATCAAACTCAACGCTCTTAAGGTCGCGACGCTTTATCTCGATAACGGCCAAGTCTGGAGACAACTTGAATCGGATTCGATCACCATTCCCCATATCTCCGCGAAGAAATCCTACGGCGTGACCATAAAACGCGGAGCGATGGGAAATTATATGGCGACGATCGAGGGATTGCCGCGCTCCATCCGCGTCACCCGCGTCAAATAATTTCCGATGGCCGATTATTCGGAGCGGTTTTTCGCGCTGGCGAACGGCCTCCGGCTCGAAGCGCGTCTTTATGCCGGCGGGGCGAAGGTTCCCGCGATCTGCCTGCCGGGGCTCACCCGGAATTTGCGCGATTTCGAGGATGTCGCGCCGCAGATCGCTCAGTCGGGCCGCGACGTCGTCGCCTTGTCGCTGCGCGGGCGCGGCCGCTCGGATGCCGATCCCGACTGGCGCAATTATCGTCCGCCGACCTATGCCGGCGATGTCCTTGAAGTTCTCGACCGGCTCGAATGGCCGCGCGCCGCCCTGATTGGAACCTCCCTCGGCGGACTCGTCGCGGTGCTGACAAATACGCGCGCTCCTGAGCGGGTCGCGGGCGCGGTCATCAATGACATCGGACCCGAGCTCGCGCCCGAAGGAATCGCGCGCATTGTCGGTTATGCGGGCGGTTCGCGGCCGGACGCCGCGAGCCTCGATGAGGCTTCGGCGCAGATCCGAGCGATCAACGAGTTTGCGTTTCCGGGACGCGATTTCGACGTCTGGCGGATATTTGCACGGCGCACATTCCGCGAGTCGCAAGGTCGCTGGGTCCTCGATTACGACCAGATGATCGGCAAGGCGCTGACCGAAGCCGAGCCGGCCGGCGATCTTTGGCCGCTGTTCGCTCAATTCGCCGGGAAACCGCTCCTCGTCGTCCGCGGCGCGATCAGCGATCTCCTGACCCCTCCAATCATCGAGAAAATGCGCGCCGCCATCCCGGGCATGGACGTCTGCGAAGTCGCGAATGTCGGCCACGCGCCGACCCTTAGCGAACCCGAGGCGGTCGATGCGATTGGCCGGTTCCTCAGCCGCATCGATCGGACCTGACGAACCTCGACGCGAGTCGCGCGGGATTCTTGGTCGGTCCGTGCGCGCAATTCCTTCTCTTTCACGTCAACGTTCGGCGGCGATAGGCGGAGAACCAAGGCGGCTTCACGCGTTATTATTTACGTTGCGCCGGCCACGTGCCGCATTCGTGCGGAATTCGCTGCCGGTCTCGCGAGAATCGTCCTCGCAAACGCGGCGCATTAGGGCGCGCCCTCCGCCCTCCCGATCCCGAGGGCCGCTTCGACGCGCGCGACCCAATCTTTCGTGTACGGATAATCGCGGAGATCGAAGCCACCTTCATGGGCGACGCGCGTATAGGCGACGAGCGCGATATCGGTGAGGGTCAGGCGCGACCGGCGATGAAGGGCGTCGCGGAAAGCTGGAACTCCATGCGGGCGAGCGCAGCATGGCCTCTATCCAGGAGCGTCGGGTCGATCTCGGAATCGGACCTTTTCAGGAAGGTCTTCTGGAAACGGCGGACGGCGATCGCGGTTTCGTGGCTGTATTGCTCCCAGAACAGCCATTCATAGACGCGGGCGCGCTCGAAGGCAGCCTCGGGAATGAGATCGCTGTCGTTGATCTCGGCGAGATGGAGGATAATGGCGTTAGACTGCGCGAGGATACCGCCGTCGGGGAAGACGGCAACGGGAACCTGGCCGGCCGGATTGATCTTCAGGAATTCCGGAGTCCGGGTTTCGCGCCGGACGACATCGACATGAGTCCAGCGATAGGGAATGCCGAGATGATCGGCGGTCCATTTCACCTTCAGGCAATTGCCGCTCGCCTGATCGCCGTAAATCGTCAGTTCGCTCATGGAAGCTTTTAGGTTTTCTGCCGCATCGTTCGGCGCCGACGTGAGGGTGACGGCGTCCAAATAGCGTCGGCGGAGCCGCAGCCCAAACCATAATTTTTGCGTCGATTATGAGGCAGACTGACCGAGCCAGGCCACGGCGACACCCTGATGGTCAACCGACCATGCGGCAGCGCGCGGGATCACGCTGAATCCGCCAATAAGCTCGACAAAACGAAGCCAAAAGCGTAGCAACACGATGTGAAACGACTGCCGCCGCTGAACGCCCTTCGGGTCTTCGAAGCCGCCGCACGCCTGTTAAGTTTTACTAAGGCGGCAGAGGAACTTCACGTCACGCCCGGCGCCGTCAGCCAGCAGATCAAAGCTTTAGAAGAATTTATCGGCGCGCCGCTCTTCCGGCGGCAGAAGCGCTCACTCCTTTTGACTGACGAGGCGCAGGCGGCGCTACCCGTGCTCCGCGAAGGTTTTGATCGACTTGCGGACGCCGGCCGGCTTCTCTCGGCGCGCACCGAGTCGGGCAAGCTGACGGTTTCGATCGCTCCTTCGTTCGCCGCCAAATGGCTGGTGCCGCGGCTCGACCGCTTCCAGGAGCGCCACCCCGATGTCGACGTCTGGGTGTCGGCGGACATGGAGGTCGTTGATTTCGCGGCCGCCGATGTCGATCTCGCTATCCGCTACGGACCCGGGGGCTATGAGGGCGTCGTCGTCGAGCAACTGATGGCCGAGACGATCGTGCCGGTGTGCAGCCCAAGGCTCCTCGTTGGCGACCGGCCGCTCCGTGCGCCCGCCGACCTCGCGCGTTTCGCGCTCCTGCATGACGGAAGTCCGGACAAGGACGAAAGCTCGCCGACCTGGCCGATGTGGCTGAAGGCCGCCGGCGTTTCCGCCATCGACGGCAAACGCGGGCCGAAATTCAATCAGTCGAGCCTCGTCATCGAGGCGGCGGTCGCCGGCAGGGGCGTCGCGCTTGCAAAGCAACAGCTGGCGCTTGCCGATCTCGAAGCGGCGCGCCTCGTCATCCCCTTCGATCTGACGACGCCGTCAGCCTTCGCTTATTTTATCGTCCACCCGCATTCGCGCGGGCATTCCCCTGCCGTGAAAGCGTTCAAAGCCTGGCTCCACGCCGAAGCGGCGATGTCAAAAGAGGCGCCGGCCTCAAGAGCGGCGGAATAGGCTGAACGTCCCTTAGCTTCTGGCAAGTGTCCCCCGCGCCCTTGGGGGAGAGAGATCGGCGCGGGGGACGATCCGCAATACGGCCTGAGGGGGGAGAAACCAGACCGCTTGCCGTAGGAAAAATGGGCCGCGATCCCGGCCAGACAATGGCGGCCGGGGTGATAACATATCAATTTAGCGTGACTGAACCGGCGGTCAAATGGCCGGAATCAGCCCTTTGGTGCGCAATTCGTCCAAGCAAGCGGCGACCGCCTCGAACACCAGGAGAGTGGACGCGTGACGCTGCGGATAATCGCGAATGGGCTCTAGCGCCGCGAGATCGCGCCAGCGCGCCCCCGCTGGCGGCTGGCCTCCTTCCTTCAGCATCGCGCGCATTTCGTCGCGCAGCCGGAAAAGCTCATCGGGTTCCGCCCCGACGATGTTGCGCGCGACGATGGAGGCCGAAGCCTGGCCAAGCGCGCAGGCCTTCGCCGCCATGCCAAAATCGGCGATCTTGCCCTCTCTTACCAGGAGATCGACCGACACCTCCGATCCGCAGACGCGGCTCACCTTGGTGGCGGTCGCATCGGGCGCCTTGAGCCTCCGCGCCGGCGGAATAGCGCCCGCCGCAGCGAGGATCTTGTTGCTGTAGAGATCGCCGAGCATGGCGGAAATATAATCGCTGCGGCCCGCGATGCGTAGTCCGGGCGAGCGCAAAAAGCGATCAGGCCCGACGCCAGGTCGCGCCTTGGGGTCCATCTTCAATGATCACGCCGCGTTTTGCGAGGTCGTCGCGAATCGAATCGGCGCGGGCGAAATCCCTTGCTTTGCGCGCCTCTGCGCGTTCGGCGATCAGCCTTTCGATTTCCTCCGGAGACGGACCTAATGTCCCCGTCGCGGCAAGCGTGACGTCCTCCAATACGAGATGCGCGGATCCAGTTATGCCCTGAAACCACTGCTGCGGCTCCCTCTCGAAGAACCCCATCAGTCGGCCGGCGGCGCGTAGACTCGCGACGGCGCGCATCTTCGCCTCACCGTCGAGCTGCATCGCGATGTCTCGAAGTTCATGCAGGCCGGCGAACGCTTCCGGCGTATTGAGGTCGTCCTCAAGCGCAAGAATGACGCTTTGCGGCGCCCTCCCCTCTCCCGCTTGCGGGAGAGGGGCCGGGGGTGAGGGACCTTCAACAGGCGTGGTATTCGTGGCTGTACCCTCACCCCTAACCCCTCTCCCGCTGCGCAGGGGAGGAGCCCCGCCGTCACCGAGCGCGCGATAAAACCGATCGAGCTGACGCTTCGACTGTTCGAGCAGATCGTCGGTCCATTCGAGCGGCTGGCGGTAGTGGGCGGAAAGCAGCGCGAAGCGCAGGACTTCGCCCGGCCATTTTTTCAAGAGATCGCGCGGCAGGACGAAATTGCCGAGCGATTTCGACATTTTGTCGGTCCCCATTTTGAGGAAGCCGTTATGGAGCCAGTAGCGGGCGAGGCTCGCGCCGCCATGCGCGCAAACCGACTGCGCGATCTCGTTCTCATGATGGGGAAAGCGCAGATCCTGACCGCCGCCATGGATGTCGATGGTCGTCCCCAGGACCTCTTCGATCATCGCCGAGCATTCGAGATGCCAGCCGGGGCGCCCGCGGCCCCACGGGCTCTCCCAGCCGGGCTCATCCGCCTTCGACGGCTTCCACAGGACGAAATCGGCGGGATTCTTCTTGTATGGCGCGACTTCGACGCGCGCTCCGGCCAGCATTTCTTCGCGGTCGGCCCCGGAGAGCCGGCCGTAATCCTTGTACTGATCGACGGCGAAGAGGACATGGCCCTCCGCAGCATAGGCGGCGCCGAAGCCGAGCAGCGTTTCAACCAGCGCGATCATCTCTTTGATGTGCCCGGTCGCGGCGGGTTGGAAGGTCGGCGGCAACACGTTCAGGGCGGCGGTTTCTTCGCGATAGACGCTCGCGTATTTCGTAGTGATTGCATCGATCGGCTCGCCCGATTCCTTCGCCGCCTTGATGATCTTGTCGTCGATATCGGTGATGTTGTGGGCGTAGTTGACGGCGCCCTCGCCGTAGCGCCGGCGCAGCATGCGAAACAGGAGATCGAACACGACCGCGGCGCGGAAATTGCCGATATGGGCGTGGTTGTAAACCGTCGGTCCGCAGACATACATCGTCACGCGCGCCGGGTCCGCCGGAACGAAGTCGCGCGCAGCGCGCGCCATGGTGTCGTAGAGCTTAAGCGGCATGAGCCTCTTGCTATGCGAGAGGGGCCTCGCTCCGCAAGACGTCAGCGCGCGGCGGCGCCGACCGCCTCAGCGATCGACTTGAAGCCGTCGGCGTCGAGAAGCGCCGGCAGTTCGCGCAGGATGCGCGATGGGAGGCTCGGACCCTCGTAGATCATCGCAGTGTAAAGCTCGATGAGCGATGCGCCGGCGAGGATTTTGTCATACGCGTCGCGCGCGGATGCGACGCCGCCGACGCCGATCAGCGGGACCTTGCCTCCGAAAAGGAGGTGGAATTCGCGCAGCAACGCCGTAGAAGGCGCGAATAGCGGCGCACCGGATAATCCTCCGGCCTCGGCTGCGAAACGACTCTTGAGACCGGATCGGACGATCGTCGTGTTCGAAACGACGAGCGCGTCGATCCGATGCGCGCGCGCCGACTCGGCGATGTCGGCCTTCTCGCTGTCTGTCAGGTCGGGAGCGATCTTCAGAAACACCGGCGCGCGTTGCGCGAGCCTGTCGCGCTCGGCGATAACCCGCGACAGCAGCCCGTCGAGCGCGGATGCGCGCTGAAGAGTCCGCAGGCCCGGCGTATTGGGCGATGAGATATTCACCGTATAGAAATCAACGAGTCCTGCGAGGCGGCGAACTCCTTCGCAATAATCGGCGATGCGGTCAGCGCTCTCCTTGTTGGCGCCGAGATTGGCGCCGACGATCCCGCGGGGCCCGCGGCCCCCGCGGCGCTGCCGCTCGGCGAGGCGTGCGGCGACGGCGCCGAGGCCTTCGCTGTTGAATCCGTAGCGGTTGATCACCGCGCGGTCTTCGAAGAGGCGGAAGACGCGCGGACGGTCGTTGCCGGGCTGCGGATTTGGCGTTATCGACCCAATTTCGACGAACCCGAAGCCGAGATCGAGCATCGCGTCGGGACATTCGGCGTGCTTGTCGAAACCGGCCGCCAGCCCGACGGGATTCGGAAATTTGAGATCGCCGAGGCTGGATTCCAGCCGCGGATCGCGCGCCACACGCGCCCGGGGTCCGGCTCCGGACGCCATCAGACGAACGGTCAGCGCATGCGCCCGTTCCGGGTCGAGGCGCCTGAGCGCGCCCGAGGCCAGATCGCCGACGGCAAGCGGCGTCCTGATCAAAGCGGCTGCTCGACGCCGAAGCGGATATCGCCGTTCGAACTGACGATTTCCCGAATTGCAACGACGGCGCTCCGGCCGATCTCTCCGTAGCAGTGCGGAAAGAGCGCGCCGTCGCGCGACGCCTCGTAGCGTAACGGGGCCTCGATTTTCTCGGCATCGATCGCCAGCGCAACGAGACCGGTCTTGCCGGCGAAATGCTTGCGCACTGTCGCGACGATCTCATCCGGCCCGGACAGGTGCATGTAGCCGTCGCGCCGATCGTCGTCAGAGCACGGAACGAAGGCGCCGGCCTTGCGCCACTCTGCCAGCGACAGGATTTTGAAGACCAAAGGCGGCGCTTTCGTCCTGTCAAAAGCGGGCTTTTTGGGGTCGGCCATCAGACGTCCGACTACCCGGCGCCGCAACCCTCCGCAAGCGCCTGGCGATCTTGAACGCCGACCGTGGACAACGCCCGCCAATCGCCCCTTAGTCGGCGCGCCATGAAGCCGTTGCGCATCATCGGGGGCGTCCTGTTCGCCGCGGCGGCCGGCGGGATCGCCTTCGCCGCCGGCCTTCCGCAGCCGATCGCCCTGACGATCGCCGTGACGGCGCTGACCGCCTTCTGGTGGGTGAGCGAGGCGATCCCGATTCCGGCCGCATCGCTCGCCCCCTTCGCGCTCTTTCCGATTCTCGGCGTCATTGACTTTCGTCAGGCAGCCTCTGCGCTCGGCGACCACGTCATCGTGCTCCTCATGGGCGCCTTCATGCTCTCGAAGGCGCTCGAGCGCTCCGGCGCGCATGAGCGCCTCGCGCTTCTGATGATTCGGCTCGTCGGCGGCGCGGGCGCGCGGCTCGTCTTCGCCTTCATGCTGACAGCGGCTCTGATCTCGCTGTGGATATCCAACACGGCGACCGTGCTCATGCTTGTGCCGATCGCCATGGCGATCCTCGCTCGCACCGAGAACCGCGACCTCGACGCGCCGGTGCTGCTCGGCATCGCCTATGCGGCGTCGATCGGCGGCGTCGGCACCTTGATTGGCACGCCGCCCAACCTCATCTTCGCCGGCATCTACGAAAAAACGGTCGGCGCGGAATACGGATTCCTCAACTGGATGAAGACCGGCGTACCTGTGGTTGCGATCGGCATTCCGATCGCGGCGCTGTGGCTGTCGCGGAATCTGAAAGGCGCCGAAAAGGTTGTGCTGCCGACGACCGGCCGATGGTCGCCGGCGGAAGTGCGCACACTGATCGTATTTGCGGCGGCGATTCTACTGTGGATCACGCGCACGGAGCCGTTCGGAGGTTGGGCGGCCTTGACCGGCATCAAAGCTGCGGGGGACTCAACCGTCGCGCTCGCCGCCGTGCTCGCGATGTTTTTGATCCCCAACGGCAAGGGCGAGGCGCTGCTCGACTGGAAGACCGCGACCGACATCCCATGGGGCATGCTCCTCCTCTTCGCCGGCGGGATTTGCATCGCCATCGCGTTCGAGGAAAGCGGCCTCTCCGCGCTCCTCGGCGAGGCGATGGTCGGCGCGAAGGACATTCCGCTTTTCGCGCTCATCCTCCTCGTCTGCCTCGTCGTCACCTTCATGAGCGAACTGACCTCGAATACCGCGACGGCGACGCTCATTTTGCCGGTGCTCGCGGCGGGCGCCGAGGGCGCGGGCATCGACCCTGCGCTCCTCATGGCGCCCGCCACCATGGCGGCCTCTTCGGGCTTCATGCTCCCGGTCTCGACCGCGCCCAACGCCATCGTCTACGCCTATGGGCGCTTTCCCATGACCCGCATGGTGAAGGAGGGCGTGTTTCTCGATTTCGTCTTTGCCCTGATCATCGCGACCGTGTGCTGGCTTACGCTGCGGTGATACGCAACGAAACGATTGTAGGGTGCATTAAGCGCCGGCTCTTCGCCGGCGCGCAACGCACCGTGTCACCGCGCGAATAGATAGTGCATTGCGCCGCGCGAAGACGCGCCCTTAGTGCACGCTACGCCGATCGTTTCTCCGCATCCATGAAAGCCCTCAGCGCCGCATTCATGCGGGTTTGGTAACCCGCGCCGCGTTTCTTGAAATAGGCGACGACATCCCGGTCGAGGCGGACGGTGATCCGCTGCTTGGGATCGGGGCGCTCAAGTTTCGCAGCCCTGAACCACTCTTCGTCAGCTTCTGGTATGTCGGAGTAATCAATTCGACGGCTTCTCCGAGCCGGCGCCGTCTTCGATTTCTTTCTTCGCGCAATACTCATAATAACGTTCCCGCTCCTTCTGATTGGCCCGGCGCGCCGATATCAGGCGGATCACGCCTTCACGTCGCGTGAACGCGACGAACAGTACGGACGCTGCGCCGCCTTCGCCGACACTCCGCCAACGCATCTCGCGATAATCGCGACGATGGTCGATGAGAGTGAGGCGAACGCCTTCAAAGATTCGTTTGGCCTCCTCGAACCGGACGCCCTGCTTCTCGACATTGCGAAAGGCCTTCTTCGGGTCCCACTCGAAGTCGGTCATCGAGCGTTCCGCGCTTCAGGCTAGTACATACATGTTGTATGCACAATTGTCAAGGCCGGCGCGGCCGCCTCACCCCGTCCCGTCGATGGTCATGTGGCGGGCCTTGGCGGCGCGCTCGATCGCCTGGGCGCCCTCGTCGCCGACGCGGAGCGCGTTGCGGACGAGTTCAAGGACGCGGATCTCGGTCATTTCCATGTCTTCATCGGCGGTGATCACGTCGACCACCGCGGCATAGGCGGTCTCGTTGAGATGCTTCGGAATCGACTCAGAGGCGGCGGCAAGGACCTTATGGAGCCCGTCGCTCGACGACATGAGCTTGCCGCAGGCCTCGGCGGTGTCCACAAGGCCCTGTTCATCGGCGTCGGCGAACAGCGTGAACGAGCGAACCACGCGGCCGATGGTCCTGAGTTCCTTGTCGGTGATGCGTCCGTCCGAAGCCGAGGCCATCACCATCAGATAGATGACTGCTTCCTGGGGAGTGAGTTGCGGGACGCGCTCGGCGGACATGGTCTCTCCTCGTTCGCCGCGACGTTAGTGGCGGCCGCGCGACCCGGCAAGCGTTGACGGCCGCCCCAGCGGATGTCATCCCGGCCGAGCGCGACGCTGCGGCAGCGGCGGCGCGCGATGAGCCGGGACCTCGCGCCGCAAGCTCTGCGCCTGCCGCATGAGAGTCCCGGATCGCGGCTTCGCCGCGTCCGGGATGACAGATGACGAGACATTTCTCCCGCGCCGAAATCGACGCCGCCAAAGCCTGGCCCTTCGAAGAGGCGCGCAAGCTTGAAAGGCGGCTTGACCGAATCAAGCATGACGGCGTCGTCGTCTTCGAGACAGGGTATGGCCCCTCTGGCCCGCCGCATATCGGCACCTTCGGAGAGGTGGCGCGCACCACCTTCGTGCGGCGCGCGTTCGAGCTGATGACGGGACGGAAAACCCGCCTCATCTCATTTTCCGACGACATGGACGGCATGCGTAAATTGCCGCCCGGCCTGCCGAATGAAGTGCTGCTCGCGCAATATCTGCAGAAGCCTCTGACCAGCGTCCCCGACCCTTGGGGCAAGTATGAGAGCTTCGCGCAACATAACAACGCCAGACTGCGGGCGTTTCTCGACCAGTTCGGATTCGATTACGAATTCCTGTCGGCGACGGAACAGTACCGGTCGGGAAAATTCGACGCGACCTTACTCCGCGTCCTTGAGCGCTTCGACCAGGTCATGGAGATCATGCTCCCTTCGCTTGGCGAGGAGCGGCGCGAGACCTATTCGCCGATCCTGCCGCTCTCCCCGACGACCGGCCGCGTGCTTTACGTACCGCTCCTCGAACGCGACGCAAGGACCGGCGAAATCGTCTTCGCCGACGAAGACGGCCGACGAGTCAAATCCTCCGTGACCGGAGGGCGCGCGAAGCTGCAATGGAAAGTCGACTGGGCCGGGCGCTGGCTGGCGCTCGGCGTCGACTATGAGATGGCGGGCGAAGACCTGACCGAGTCCGTCCGCCTGTCGAACCGCATCGTGAAGGCCCTTGGCGGCGAGCCGCCCGAAGGCTTCAACTACCAGCTTTTCGTCGATGAAGAGGGGAAGAAGATTTCGAAGACCAAGGGCAACGGCATTTCCGTCGACCAATGGCTTGCTTACGCCACGCCCGAAAGCCTTTCGCTCTTCATGTTTCAGAATCCGAAATCGGCGAAGAAGCTCTATTTCGACGTGATCCCGAAGACCGTCGACGAGTACTGGAAGCACATCGAGAACTATCCCTCCGAGGCCGGAGCAAAAGCGCTCGACAACCCCGTGTGGCACATCCACGAAGGCGATCCGCCCGCGGCAAGCCCGCCGGCGAGCTTCGCCATGCTGCTGACGCTCGTCTCAGCCGTCGGCGGCGATGTCGCGGTGCTCAAGGGATTCATCCGCAAATACCGCCCGAACGCCGCTCCCGAGGCGCTCGCCGCCGCCGACCGCCTGACGGCTTACGCCGCGCGCTACTGGAAGGATTTCATCGAGCCGAAAAAGGTCTTCCGTAAACCGACGGATCAGGAGCGCGCGGCGCTCGCCGATCTCGCGGCGCGCCTCAAAGCGATCGGCGACGGCGCCGAAGAAGACCGGTATCAGACCGCGACCTTCGACGCCGGCAAGGCGCAGGGCTATGAGAAGAATTTGCGCGACTGGTTCAAGGCGATCTACGAGGTCGTCTTCGGCCAGCATGACGGCCCGCGCATGGGCCCATTCGCCAAAATCTACGGCGCGGCGGCGACGGCGAAGCTGATCGAGGACGCGCTTGGGCGGGATCGTGCGGCCGGTTGAGCGAGAGGTTGGAGGTTGGAGGTTGCAGGTTGCAGTAAGGATTTGCGCTGAACTGCAACCTGCTACCTGCAACCCCTTCCGTCCGCTATACTCGCCGCGTGCGGGGTTTGTTCGAGCCGGGGATGCCTGGCGGGCGTGTTCGATTAAAACGCCCGCTCTATTTCGTCCGCCACGGCGAGACGGATTGGAACGTCGAACGCCGCTATCAAGGCCGGCTCGAAACCCATCTCAATGAGAAAGGCCGCGAGCAGGCGGCGCGGAATGGACGGGCGCTTATGGCGCGCATCGACAAGCCCGAGCGCCATGTCTTCATCGCCAGTCCGCTGGCGCGGGCGGTCGAAACCATGGCGATCGTCCGTACCGAAATGGGTCTCGATGGACGGGTTTTTGGGCGCGACGACAGGATCGCCGAAATCGATCTCGGGGAATGGGACGGCAAGACCTATGACGAGATCGAAAGGGAAACGCCGGGGATTTTCGCCCGGCGCGAACGCGACAAGTGGCGCTTCCGGCCGCCGGGCGGCGAGAGCTATGCCGAAGCCGCGGCGCGCGTGCGCGATTTTCTCCTGCATCTGAAACGTCCCGCGGTCATCGTCGGCCACGGCGCGACAGGGCGCATCCTGAGGGGATATCTCCTGGGCCTCGGCCGCAATCGCGTTCCCGGCCTGTCATCGCCCCATGACGCCGTCTTCCGCATCGAGCGCGGGCGCGAATTCGTCATCTGACCGGGCCGGAACCTCGCCGCGCTTAGCGTGTTCCCCATTTTGCAATCTTTGGAACGGAGGGGTCCATGTTCCGCGCCAGCATCGCCGCAGCACTGGCGTTTCTGACCGCCGCTTGCGCCACCTATGACGGGCCGCGTTACCGCCGCGCCGACGGGGCAGGCGACGTCGGCTATTATGAAACGCGAATCGACGAAAACCGCTATCACGTTCAATACCGCACGTCCGATCGCGACGGAGGCTACGCCGACGAATTCGTCATGCGCCGGGCCGCGGAGCTGACGCTCGACCGCGGCTATCATTGGTTCCAGATCACGTCGCGCAACCGCTATTTCAGCGACGACCGATTTGGCCCCTATGACAGCATGCTTTACACCCCCGATTATCGCGATCGTCCGCGCTACGACGATCGCGACTTGGGCTCGAACGTGGCCGCAATCGAGATCCTGATGGGCTACAACCCGCCGCCGCGCGGCTCTTCGATCTACGACGCGCGGCGCGTGCTGGATCACCGTTACGACCGAGACGATCGCTCTTGAGCCGCGTGGGGCGGGTTTCACCCCGCCCTTTCGCCTACCGGTTCGGCTGCGGGGTCACACGCAGATAGGGTCTGATTTCCGTCCAGCCCTTGGGAAACAGACGCTTCATCTCGTCCTTGTCGGTGAGCGAAGGGACGATGATCACGTCCTCCCCGTCCTTCCAGTTCACCGGCGTCGCCACCTTGTGCTTGTCGGTCAGCTGCAGGCTGTCGATGACGCGAAGGATTTCGCGGAAATCGCGCCCTGTGGATGGCGGATAGGTGATGGTCGCCCGAAGCTTCTTCGCCGGATCGATGACGAAGACCGAGCGCACGGTAATGTTCGCCGCCGCGTCCGGATGAATCATCCCGTAGAGCTTGGAGACTTTCTGATCAGGATCGCCAAGGATCGGATACCAGATGTCGGTCTTTTGTGTTTCGACGATGTCGCCGATCCAGTCCTTATGATCGGCGACTGAGTCCACGGAAAGCGCGATGACCTTGACGTTGCGCTTCTCCCATTCTTTCTTGAGCTTGGCGACCTCGCCAAGCTCGGTGGTGCACACCGGCGTAAAATCCTTCGGGTGGCTGAATAAGACCGCCCATTTATCGCCGACCCATTTGTGAAAGCTGATTGCCCCATGGGTCGATTCTTGCGTGAAATCGGGCACCGTTTGACCAAGCAGCAACGTCATTCCGACCTCTCCAAATTGGTTTCTTTCCTCCCGCCGCCGTCTAAGTGGGCCTCGCCCGCTGCGAATCAACGGCGCTAGACATCCGGCGAAGCGTTTGTTTTTCCTCAGGCCCCGGGCGGTGAGACAATTTGGCGGCCGCCGCGCCGCCGCACCATCAAAAGCGAACTTATTGCGCCGGGTGTCGGTTAACGTTTTGACCGAAACGGAGCATTCAGCCGATGCTTTCGAGCGGCCAGAACCCGAGTGGCGCAAAGGTGACGCGACCAAGGCCGATTGCAAGTTGCCTGTCGCATCCCGGCCGTAATTTTGTTACATTATCCCAGCTACGAATTCTTAATCGGGGACGCGTTAACCTTGTCCCCGGCGGGATGAGGAGCGTTTCGGCGGCGCCTTCGGTCGCCGACGGGGCGGGGTCGGGAATCACCTCGGAAGCAGACGGAGCGACGGGAAACCATTTCCAGGGCGAGCGGCCAATGCGGCGTAACACGAATGCGGGAGCGATAGCGGCGAGCGTCGCGAGCGCTTGCGTCCCGGGTCGAGCGCACCACATCGTAAGCGGAAGCGGAATTTCTCGGCGGGCGCATATCAGGATTGCGCAGGAAGGCGACGAGGCGCGGCGCGCCGGGCGCGCCGCAATGCAGTGCGGGATGTCGGCCGATCCCCAAACGCGGCCAGTTCTAGGTGAGTGACATGAGCAGTTCAAATCTCGATGTTTTCGATCTGTTTTCGGAGAGCTACATGCGGGTGAAGCAGGAATCGATGTCGCTGCGCGATTACCTGCTCGCTGCGCGCGACAACGAGATGCTCTACGCCTCGCCCGCGGAGCGCATGATCGCCGCGATCGGCGAGCCCGAAATGGTCGACACGTCGCGCGACTCGCGGCTGTCGCGAATCTTCTTCAACCGGACGATCCGCCGGTACACCGCCTTCGACGGTTTCTTCGGGATGGAGGACACGATCGAGCGGATCGTCTCCTATTTCCGGCACGCCGGGCAGGGGCTCGAAGAAAAGCGGCAGATCGTCTACCTGCTCGGCCCCGTCGGCGGCGGCAAATCCTCGCTCGCCGAGCGCCTCAAGGATCTGATGGAGATCCATCCGATCTATGTGCTGAAAGCGGGCGCGCAGATTTCGCCGGTTTTCGAGAGCCCATTGGGACTCTTCCAGTCGGAGGAGCTCAAGTCGCTGCTCGAAGAGAAATACGGCATCGAAAAACGCCGCCTGACCGGCATCATGAGTCCGTGGGCTGTCAAACGCCTCGACGAATTCGGCGGCGACATCTCGAAATTCGAGGTCGTCCGGCTCTACCCCTCGAAACTGCGCCAGATCGGCATCTCGAAAACCGAGCCCGGCGATGAAAACAACCAGGACATCTCCTCGCTCGTCGGCAAGGTCGACATCCGGAAGCTCGAACATTTCTCGCAGTCGGATTCCGACGCCTACTCCTATTCCGGAGGGCTGTGCCGCTCGAACCAGGGGCTGCTGGAATTCGTCGAGATGTTCAAGGCGCCGATCAAGGTGCTCCATCCCCTGCTGACTGCGACGCAGGAGGGAAACTATATCGGCACCGAATCGCTCGGGCCTATCCCCTATAACGGCGTCATACTCGCCCATTCGAACGAGGCCGAATGGCAGCTCTTCCGCAATAACAAGCACAACGAGGCCTTCCTCGACCGCATCAGCGTGATCAAGGTCCCGTACTGCCTGCGGGTCACCGAAGAGCGCCAGATCTACGACAAGCTCCTCCGGAACTCCGAGCTGACCGACGCGCCTTGCGCGCCGGAGACCTTGGACCTCCTCGCCCGCTTCTCGGTGCTGACGCGCCTCAAGGAGCACGAGAATTCGACGCTCTATTCGAAGCTGCGCGTCTACGACGGCGAGAAGCTGAAAGACTCCGATCCGAAAGCGAAATCGCACCAGGAATATCGCGATGCGGCCGGCATCGATGAGGGCATGGACGGCATCTCCACCCGCTTCGCCTACAAGGTTCTCTCGGAGACGTTCAATTTCGACACCGAAGAAGTCGCCGCGGACGCCGTGCACCTGATGTACGTCCTCGAAAACTCGATCAAGCGCGAGCAGTTCGCAGACGAAACCGAGAAGAAATATCTCGACTTCATCAAGTCCGAGCTGTCGGCGCGCTATGCCGACTTCATCGGCAAGGAGATCCAGAAGGCCTATCTCGAATCCTACGGCGAATACGGCCAGAATCTCTTCGACCGCTACATCGCGTACGCCGACGCCTGGATCGAAGACCAGGACTTCAAGGATCCGGACACCGGCCAGCTCCTCGATCGCTCGATGCTCGACGCTGAGCTTTCCAAGATCGAAAAACCCGCCGGCATCGCCAACCCGAAGGACTTCCGCAACGAGGTGGTGAAGTTCGCGCTGCGCGCCCGCGCCGCCAACAACGGCAAGAATCCGGCCTGGACGTCTTACGAGAAGCTCCGAAACGTCATCGAGAAGCGGATGTTCTCCCAGGTCGAGGATCTCTTGCCGGTGATTTCCTTCGACTCCAAGAAGGACACCGACACCGAGAAGAAGCACGACAATTTCGTCGCCCGCATGACCGATCGCGGCTACACCCCAAGGCAGGTGCGCCGCCTGGTCGAGTGGTACATGCGCGTGAACAAGGCCGGCTAAGTCAGGTGGTAGGTTGTAGGTGGTAGGTTGTCAGCCGCCGTACAACCTACGCACTACAACCTACAACCTTGAATGAACCACTTCCACTTCATCGATCGCCGCAAGAACCCGAAGGGCAAGTCGCTCGGCAATCGTCAGCGCTTCCTTCGGCGTGCGCGGGCGCAGATCAAGGAGGCGGTGCAGAAATCCCTGCGCGAGCGTTCTGTCCAGGACCTCGACAAGGGCGAGAAGATCACCATTCCGTCGAAATCGACGGCGGAGCCGCGCTTTCGTCTCAATCCGGACGCCGGCAATCGCGACGCCGTGCATCCGGGCAACAAGGAATTCACGCCCGGCGACAAGATCAAGAAGCCGCCGAAAGGACAGGGCAAGGGCAAAGGCAAGGACGCGTCTCCGGACGGCGAAGGCGAGGACTCGTTTCAGTTCACGCTGACGCAGGACGAGTTCCTCGACATTTTCTTCGAGGACCTCGAACTCCCGAACCTCGTTAAGCGGTCGCTGAAAGAACTGAAATCGCATGCCTGGCGGCGCGCGGGCTTCACCGTCGCCGGATCGCCGACCAATCTCAATCTCGTGCGCACCATGCGCAACGCGCATGGCCGCCGGCTCGCTCTGCGCCGCCCCTCGACGCAATCGATGAATGAGCTGAAGGCGCGGCTGTTTGAAATTGAGGCGATCGCGCAGCCGAGCGAAGCTGAGATTGCAGAAAAGCTCGATCTGATCGCGCGTCTTGAAGCGATGGAGAAGCGACGGCGCTGGGCGCCGTTCATCGACCCCCTCGACGTGCGCTACAACGCCTATGTCCCGGCGCCGGTCGAGACCACCGCCGCCGTCATGTTCTGCCTGATGGACGTCTCAGGATCGATGGGCGAACGCGAGAAGGACCTCGCGAAGCGCTTTTACATGCTCCTCCATCTGTTCCTGAAGCGGCGCTACGAGCGCGTCGACGTGGTCTTCATCCGTCACACTCACCATGCGGAAGAGGTCGATGAGGAGACGTTTTTCTATTCGCGGCAATCGGGCGGCACAGTGGTGTCGACCGCGCTCGAAAAGATGCTCGAAGTTCAGCGGGCGCGCTATTCCGCCGGCGAGTGGAACATCTATGTTGCGCAAGCCTCCGACGGCTTTACCCAGTCGGGCGACGCGCAGCGCTGCGTCGAGATCCTCAACGAAGACGTGATGCCGATCTCGCAGTATTACGCCTATATCGAGATCCTCGATGAACGAGAGCTAGAGGTCTTCTCTGACGCCGATTCCGGCGCCGAGCTGTGGCGCGCTTACCGGACCTTCGCGCCCAAATGGCCGAATTTCGCCCAAACCCGCATCGCGCGGCCGCAGGACATCTTCCCGGTCTTCCGCGAACTCTTTTCAAAAAACATGCAGGAGGCGGCGTGAGCCGGCTCCTTGATGGCGAGCGCTGAATTCACGCCGCGCCTCGATATCCTGCCGCCGCCGCAGCGCAGGTTGTGGGAGGAACTTGGCGAAACACCGCCTGAATTCACGCTCTATGGCGGCACAGCGATCGCGCTGCAATTGGGGCATCGCCAAAGCCATGATTTTGATTTTTTTGGGCGCGAAAAATTTGACCCCGACAGACTGCGCAAGTCGATCAAGTATCTTGCGAAGGGGGAAATCGTTCAGCGTGAGGAGGACACGTTGTCGATGCAGGTCGATCGCGGCGGCCCGGTATTCCTCTCGTTTTTCGGCCTGCCGGCTCTCGGTCAGATCGCGCGCGCGCTCGTCACCCGCGACAATGGCCTGAAAATCGCGTCGCTCCTCGACCTGGCCGGGTGCAAGGCTGATGTGATTCAGAAGCGCGCGAAGATAAAGGATTACGCCGATTACGACGCGCTGATCGCAGCTGGAGTTACGATTGCTGAGTCACTGTCGGCGGCGAAAGTCATTTTCGGAGATGCCTTTGAGCCGGCGATCACCATCAGAGCGCTCTCCTATTTCGACGACGGCGAACTGAAAACAATGGACCGGCTCGTGAAGGAGCGCCTTACAAAGGCAGTTCGCGCAACCAATATCTTCAAGCTGCCGGAACTCAATCCTGTTAGGCGCCATGTCGAGGAGCGCGCCGAATGAAGGAACTCGTGCTGACGCCGTCGCTGCGCCGAACATCTTTACGGTGCATCTGGTACAAGACGCCTGAAGAGGCGGTTCTCGATACGGCCGATTTCGCGGCGCACGTTCTCACTTACGGACGGATCAAGGATTGGAGCGTCTTGCGCGAACAGCTCTCTGACGACGACATCCGCGAGGCGCTCGACAATGCCCCGCCGGGGATTTTCGATCCGCGTTCCTGGGCCTATTGGAACCTGATGGTCGGGCGGGACGAGACGCCGCCCATGCCGGTGAGGAGATTCGAATGACCGCCATCGCCGCCGCGAAGCCCGGCCTCCTCTACCCCGATAATGACTGGGATTTCGATCGCTTAAAGCGCGTCTACAACGCGATCGAGGAAATCGCGCTCAAGGATCTCGGCCTCGACGTCTATCCGAACCAGATCGAGATCATCTCGTCCGAACAGATGCTTGACGCCTATTCGAGCCACGGCATGCCGCTGATGTACAGGCACTGGTCGTTCGGCAAGCATTTCGCCCGCGACCAGCAGCTCTACCAGCGCGGCTTCGCAGGGCTCGCCTACGAGATCGTCATCAATTCCGACCCCTGCATCGCCTACCTCATGGAGGAGAACACCATGACCATGCAGGCGCTCGTCATGGCGCACGCCTGCTTCGGCCATAACCACTTCTTCAAGAACAACTACCTCTTCCGTCAGTGGACGGACGCTGAGGGAATTCTCGCCTATCTCGACTTCGCCAAGAAATACATCGCCAAGTGCGAGGACGAATACGGCTTTGAGGACGTGGAGAAAATCGTCGATTCCGCCCATTCGCTGATGGATCAGGGCGTCTTCCGCTACAAGCGCCCGCCGCGGCTTTCCGAAGTCGACAAGCTGGCGCGCGAGGCCGCACGCGCCGAACACGAGCAGAAGACCTTCAACGACATCTGGCGCACGCTTCCTACTCTCGAAGAGCCGGACGAGGAAAAGGAGGAGCGCGACGAGGAGGTAAAGAACATCAAGCTGCCCGAGGAGAACCTTCTTTATTTCATCGAGAAGGCCTCGCCGGTCTTAAAACCGTGGCAACGGGAGCTCGTTCGCATCGTCAGGAACATCGCGCAGTATTTCTATCCGCAGCGCCAGACCAAGGTCATGAACGAAGGCTGCGCGACGTTCGTCCACCACTACATCTTGAATGCGCTTTATGCGAAAGGGCTGATCGGCGAAGGCGCGATGATGGAGTTCCTGCACTCGCATTCGTCGGTCGTCTTCCAGCCCGATTTCGACGATCCGCGCTATTCCGGCATTAATCCTTATGCCTTGGGGTTCGCGATGATGGAGGACATCCGCCGCATCGGCGAAAACCCGACCGACGAGGATCGCGAATGGTTTCCTGAATTCGCCGGCGCCGGCGACTGGCGCGGCGTGCTGAAGAGCGCCTGGGCGAATTATCGCGACGAGAGCTTCATCCTCCAGCATCTTTCGCCCAAGGTCATTCGCGACTTACGACTCTTCGCCGTGCATGACGACGCCGAGGACCCTCATGTCGAAATCTCCGCAATCCATGACGACATGGGATTCAAGCGAGTGCGCGAAAAGCTCGCCTCGCAATATGATCTCGGCATGAACGAACCCAACATCCAGGTCGTCGCCGCCGACTTGGACGGCGACCGCATGCTCACGCTTCGCCACACCACCCTGAACGGACGAAATCTCGATCCGAAGACCCGCGACGACGTGCTCTGGCACGTCCACCACCTCTGGGGCCACAAAGTGAAGCTCGAGGAAGAGGCGGGGTAGGGCGGATTTTAATCCGCCATTCTTCCCTGCGACGCGAAAGCGGCGGATTGAAATCCGCCCTACGGTCGCGACTCAAGGCAATCGCATGTTGTTGTTGGTCGACCGGGAGGAAACGTCCAACGGCTTACTTGGTGCCGTCTCGTTTCTGACCAAATAAATTGACCTGGTCAGAAATAATGGCTACAGTTTGCGCATGGTCCGCAGAAGCAATGTCAGCGTCGCCGAAGCCAAGGCCAAGCTTTCCGAGCTGCTTGACCGGGCGGCGGCCGGCGAGGACATCACGATTACGCGCTCCGGCAAGCCTCTGGCGCGTCTCGTTCCGCTCGCCGAGCGCGAGCCGCGCCCTTTCGGCGTGGCGAAGCATTGGCCCGAAATTCCGGAGAGCGTGCTTCTCGGCCCCATGGACGAAGACGATCTGAAATGGGCCGATGGCGCCTATACGGATGACTACGGTGTCGTCAAACGCGAACTCCGGCCGGGCCGCCCAAACAGGTCGAAGACCCCGCGCCGATGAGGCTGCTTCTCGATTCCCACGCCGCCTACTGGTTTCTGCGCGGCGATGCGCGCCTGTCGCGAGCAGCGCGCGAAGCGATCTCGGAGCCGCAAAACGACGCCTACGCTTCGGCCGTCAGCGGATATGAACTCGCGCTGAAGGCGCGTCGCGGGCGGCTCGACGTCCGCTTCGTGAAAGAAATGGCCGCCATGTTGCGGGCCGCCCGGCTCAGCGTCCTGCCCATCAGCCTTCAGCACGCCGCCGCCGCCGGTGAACTCCCGGAGCCGCATCGCGACCCCTGGGACCGCATTCTGATCGCACAGGCGCAGGCCGAACGCATGACCGTCGTCACGCTCGACAACGTGTTCGCGAATTACGGCGTCCCGACGCTCTGGTGACGCCTGCCCACGCAAGGACGGGGAGAAGTGACTTAGGCGTCGACCAGCACCGTGAACCCGCCCATCGACATCTTCTTCATGTCGAACGGCATCGACTTTGGGTCCATGCGCAGCCGCTCGTCCTTCATGACTTTGGCGTTGACGCGATCGCGCTCGGCCTTCGAGCGGTAGGCGATCCAGGAAAACACCGCCGTTTCGTCGGGCTTGAGTTTTAGGAGTTTCGGAAACGGACGTCCAAACGGCATGTCGAGATCGTCGCCTACGCATTCGCGGTATTCGAGCGCACCGTGTTCGCGCCAGATCTTGCCGGCCTTCCTGGCGAGCTTCTTGTACTCCCCCAGCTTGTCGTTCGGCACGATCAGCAAGAATCCGTCCACATAAGCCATAGTCGCTCCTCTCCGTGTCTTCGAGGATTGCAGGTTTCGCCAGGTGACTACCGCTTGTCCCGCCCGAAATTCGGCGCCGCCGTCTCCTGCCCAGCTTCGACGATGGCGCGCCGGAGTTCGCGGCCGCGTTTGAAAACCTTCTCGAGCGTCGCTTCGTCGCTCCAGCGGATGGCGCGCTGGACGAGCGCAAGCTCCTCGGTGAAGCGGCCGAGGACTTCGAGCACGGCTTCCTTGTTGTTGAGGAAGACGTCGCGCCACATGACGGGATCGGAGGCGGCGATGCGGGTGAAATCGCGGAATCCGCCCGCGGAATATTTCACGACTTCGGCTTCGGCGACCGCCTGCACGTCGTCGGCGGCGCCGACCAGCGTGAAGGCGATGAGGTGCGGCAGGTGGCTCGTGACCGCGAGCGCAAGGTCGTGGTGCTCGGCGTCCATGATCTCGACTTTTGAACCGACCGCCCGCCACAGAGCGGCGGCCTTCTCGACGGCTCCTTTGTAGCCCGCGTCCTCGCGCGAAAGCGGCGTCAAGATCGACCACCGGCCCTCAAAAAGGCTCGCAAATCCGGCCTCGGGCCCCGACTGCTCCGTGCCGGCGACCGGATGGCAGGGGACGACATGGATCCGTTCGCCGCACGCCTTCGCGGCATCGACGACCGCGCCCTTGACCGATCCGACGTCGATGACGAGCGCGCCCTCATCGGCTGCAACGGCGAGGTCGCCGAAGACTTGCGCTACGGCGCCAACCGGCGTCGCAACGATGATCAGATCGGCGCCTTTTGCGCCCCCTTTGAGCGAGGCCGCCTCATCGATAATCCCGAGAGCTGCCGCCCGCCTGAGCACGCCGGCGTCGGCGTCGGCGCCGACGATGGCGCGAGCGAGCTTTCTTTCCCGCATGGCGCGCGCAAGCGACGAGCCGATCAGCCCGACGCCGACGATGAGCGCGCGCTCGAACATGACAGCATCAGCCATGAAGGTTTCGCTCGAGGAGCTCGATGGCGCGCCTGTTGGCTTCCGTCGATCCGATCGAAATGCGCAAGTGATCGGGGAGCCGATACGCCGCCATGTCGCGCACCAGGACGCCGCCGGCTTCAAGCGCGCGGCGGACAGGGGCGGCCCGCCCCTCCGGAATGCGCACCAGAATGAAATTCGCAAAGCTTGGCGTGAATTCGAGGCCGAGCCCGCCAAGCTGTTGCGCCATCCGGTCGCGTTCGCCGCGATTATGCTCGCGGTTCCTGGCGACGAAATCCTGATCGTCGAGCGCGGCGAGCGCGGCGGCCTGGGCCGGCGCGCCGACATTGAACGGCCCGCGGATGCGGTTCAAGACATCGGCGACGGCGGCGGGACAAAAGGCCCAGCCGAGCCGCAACCCTGCGAGCCCATAGATCTTCGAGAATGTCCGCGTCATGACGACGTTGTCGGACTCCTCGACCAGCGCTGCGCCTGCGTCGTAATCGTCCTCCTCCATATATTCGGCGTAGGCCGAATCGACCACCAGCAGGACGTCTTCGCGCAAGCCGTCGCGCAGCCTGCGGATTTCACGGTCGGAGACGTAGGTTCCGGTCGGATTGTTGGGGTTGGCGATGAAGACGATGCGCGTGGCGGACTCGATGAGAGCCCGCATCGCATCAACATCGGCGGTGAGATTCCGTTCCGGCGCGGAGCGGACGCCGGCCCCGCACGCCTTCGCCGCGAGCGCATAGACAAGAAACCCGTGCTCGCTTTGGACGATCGTATCGCCCGCGCCGGCATAGGCGCGGCAGAGAAGTTGCAGCAGCTCGTCCGAGCCGGCCCCGCAGATAATTCTCTGTGGGTCGAGCCCGTAAACCTCGCCGATCCTGGTGCGCAAAGCGGACGACGAACCGTCCGGATACAGATGGATGGAGCGGGCGGCGGCGCCATAGGCGTCGATGGCCTTCTTGCTCGCGCCGAGCGCCGATTCGTTGGAGGCGAGATTGAACGCCGCGCGCGGCGCGAGTCCCGGCTTATAGGGCGCGATGTCGAGAATTCCCGGCCGCGGGCTCGGTGTCGCCATGTCAGGTATCAGGTATCAGGTATCATATTTGATACCTGATACCTGATACCTGACACCTGACATCCTGACATCTGATCACGCGCCAGCAGGTCTGACTGCGCGCGGTCGCAGCGCAGGCGCGCGCGCGCGCTGGACGAGGCCTACCGGCGCCAGCAATTCCTTCACGGCCTCGATCATGATGACGCCGGAGAACCACGGCCACAGCCTTGCCCCCGCCCGCTCCCACGCTGGCGCGGCCCGCAGCACGGCGCGCGACTGGACCGGCGGAAAATGGAGCGCGCCGATCCATTCGAGCGGCCTGAAGGTCGACTCGGCGAGCAATGCGAAAAGCTGGCGCCGGAGATAAGGTCGTCCCGCCGCAAACGGCGTCGTCCCGACGATCGCCCACAGCCCGCGACGGTGGGAAGCGATGACGACCAGACGCCCGTCCGCCGCCAGCACGCGCCAGGCTTCGCGCATCAGCCGGCGCGGGTCGCCGGACTCTTCAAGCCCGTGAACAATGAGCAGCCGATCGATCGAGGCGTCCGGCAGAGGCCAGCAAATCTCGTCGACCAATCCGGCGCGATTGCGGGAGTCTTGCGGCCAGCGCATCACACCCTGCGCGTCGGGGGCGAGCGCCAGCGCGCGCTCGGCTTCCGCAAACAGCTCGAGGTAGGGAGCCGCATAACCGAATCCGGCGACCCGGAGCCGCTCGGCTCCGCCCCAGCGCGCTCTTAATTGCGCCGCTACGAAGCGCTGGGCTGTCCGGCCGAGCGGACTCTCGTAGAAGGCGTGGAGGTCGAGGATGTCGGTCCGCATCGGGGATCAGGTATCAGTGATCAGTGATCAGTGACCAGCCCAGGAGGTTTGCGCCGGGGCATCGCCGCTCATAAGGTCGGGTTCACAACCCTGACCCTCTGATCACTGATAACTGATAACTGATCACTGATACCTGAATGGAAATTCGCCTATTCCCCTGCCTCAAGGACAATTACGGCTTCCTTGTCCGCGACGAAGCGGGGGCGGTGGCGACCATCGATACGCCGGACGCGGCGGCGATCGATAGGGAGCTTGAGCGCGCTGGGTGGCGGCTTACCCACATTCTCAACACGCACTGGCACCCCGACCATGCCGGCGGCAACCTCGCGCTCAAGGAGAAATGGGGCTGCCGGATCATCGCGCCCTCCGGGGAAGCGTCGAGGATCGCCGGCATCGACGAGACGGTGGGCGAAGACGACATCGTTGCGCTTGGGAATTCGCAGGCCCGCGTCATAGAAACGCCCGGCCACACGCTCGGGCACATCATCTATCATTTCGCCAGCGACGGCGTCGCTTTTGTCGGCGACACGATCTTCGCCATCGGCTGCGGCCGCCTGTTCGAGGGAACGGCGGAACGGATGTGGGCTTCCCTGTCGAGAATCGCGGCGCTGCCGCCGGATACGCGGCTCTATTGCGCGCATGAATATACGCAGGCGAACGCCCGTTTCGCACTGACCGTCGACGGCGCCAATCCGGCGCTGAAGGCTCGCGCCGCCGAGGTCGACCAAGCGCGCGCCAAGGGGCGGCCGACCGTTCCGACGACCGTCGCGCTCGAACGCGCGACGAACCCCTTTCTGCGCGCGGATAACCCTGCTCTTGCCCGCGCAGTCGGCCTGATCGCCGCTTCGCCGGCGGAGGTGTTCGCAGAGATCCGTAGGCTGAAGGATAATTTCTTCTAGGGCGGATGAAATCCGACAACGGTCCGTAAGACGGGCGTCGCCCGCGGAGGGGGACGACTGCGGATTTCAGCCTCCCTACGGTTCCTCAATCGCGGTCCGGTCGACCTCCTGTCCGTAAAGCGAGATCGTCGATATCGCCATTTTCGCGGACCCTTCGATCGGTTTCCGCGAATAAGCGACATAAATCAGAGTGTCGTTCTCTGCGTCGTAGATGCGGCGCACGGCGAGAATCTTAAAGATCAGGCTCTGGCGCTGGGTGAAGACTTCCTCGCCGCTCTTGTCCAGATCGATCTTCCCAAGACGGATCGATCCGGTCTGTCGACAGGCGATCGACGCATTCGAAGGATCCTCGAACCAGTTGCCCTTGGCGACGCGGTCCCAGAAGCCGCGGTCGAAATGCGAGAGGTGGCAGGTGACGCCGTCGACCTTGGGGTCCTTCAGGGCCTCCAGGACGATCTCATTGCCGACCCAGTCATTCTTGAACTCGCCGACCTCGGTCGGCGCCCCGCCGCAGCCGGAGAGCAGAAGTGCCGCGAAAAAAAGCAATTTGCGCATGACGACGGCAGATGGCCTTTGCGGCGCAGATTTGCAACCGCGAATCTCGCCCTAAAGCTCGCTTTCGAGATGGCTCAGCGAATCGTTGAACGCGTCGCCGCCGGAGGCCGCGCCGTAACGGAAGGTCGACCCCCGCAAAGACGGCCCGCCGCCGTCGCCGGCGCAGACGAAAGCCGAAATCTGTTGCGCCCGCGCCTGACCGCCAGAGCGGCAGATGGTTTCAACAGCGCCGAGCGCGCCGTCGCAAGCCTCGGCGAGGCTCCGCCCGTCCGGCCAGGAGCCGGCGGACTGCCAGTCGATGCGTCCGCGAATGCGCCCGCCGCAGACGCTGTTCGTATAGGCGACCTCGTCGGCAAGCTTGCGCTCCTCGGCGTCCCGGGCGCGCAAGTCAGCCAGCGACTGAGCCTGCGCTCGCATAGAAACGAGGGCCGCGCACAGGCACAAGAACAGCGGGAGTCTGCGAGCCATTAATCGGCAATATAAGCGGCCAATGCGGCTCTTTTGAGGCCCGGATCGCGGCGATTTCCGTCCGAATGACTACAGCGATTTCTCGAGGAATTCGGCGACGGCGCGCGACGAAGGTCGGCCAGCCGCATCGGCTGACGGATTGTAAACGATCTTCAGCGCCCGACCGTCCAGCGTGACGGCCGGCGACCATCCTGAGATGAATCGAACTTCCTTAACGCGACGGGCGAGCGCTTGGGCGCCGGTCGGATCGTCCGCGACCGTCGCCATGCCTGCGGCGGCGCGCATGATCGCGTCCGCAAGCACTCCGTCATCCGTAGCCGGGGCATTATCAGTAGGCGGAACGACGGTCGACGCCGTCGGCGCGAGCGTGAACACGATCGGCTCTCCGGCGATCTCGCTAAGCCGCGCGGCGGCGGCCGCGGCGCGGCGTTCGACATCTGCGCGACCGGCGGTCGGAAGCACGAGAGGACCGTCGTCCCCAAAGGACTTCGACGCAGCTTCGCCGCCGGCGCCGTCCGGCCAGAACACGGTCGCCCCGCCGTAAGCTGCAATGCGGAGCAGCGGCGCGCCGCTTTCGCCTTTGTAGATCACGTCGCCGCGCGGCCCTCGCGTTGCAACCGCGAGATGGATCTCCTCCGCCGGCCCGTTGGGGTCGAGCGTGCAGTCGATGCGCGGATCATCATCACCGCACAGGAACTTGATGCGCGCAGCGCCGACGACGCCCTCGACCAGAAAGGCGCGATCGCCAGTCGCGACGCCGTACCGGACGACCTGGCCGCCCGAGCCACTGGCTGTTCCCTTGGCCTGTTTGCCGACGAGCGCAGAAAACGGGTCAGACGCCAACATCGCGTCTCGCGGGCTTTCGGCCTTAAGCGGGGCGGCAACAAGCATAGCGCCAATCGCCGCCGCACCGAACCGTGAACAAGTCTTGCGTCGCATGTCAGACATGCCGTCCTGAGGCGCCATGGCGCCGTTCCGCCTCATTAATAGGCGGTCAATTGGGCGAAAACGCGGCCCCTGAGCGGCTTTGCGGCGCCGGTCAGGCGGAGTACTGGCCGCCATTCGCGGACAAAACCGCTCCGGTGATGAAACCCGCCGCGTCGTCCGCGAGAAAGGCGACGCAGCGCGCTATTTCCTCCGCCCGCCCGAGCCGGCCGACCGGGATCTGCGCCACGATCTTCTGCATCACGGCTTCGCCGACGGCAGCCACCATGTCGGTCTCGATGTAGCCGGGAGCCACCGCATTGACGGTGACCCCCTTCATCGCCCCTTCCTGCGCGAGCGCGCGGGTGAACCCAATCATGCCAGCCTTCGCGGCCGAATAATTCGTCTGCCCCGCCTGTCCCTTTTGGCCGTTCACTGACGTGATGTTTATGATGCGCCCATAGCCGCGATCGCGCATCCCGGGATAGACCTGATGCGTCATGTTGAAAACCGAATCGAGATCGGCGCGGATGACCTCGCGCCACTGCTCCGCCGTCATCTTATGGAAGAACCCGTCGCGGGTGATGCCGGCGTTGTTGACGAGAATGTCGGTCGGACCCTGCATTTTTTCGATCTCGGCGACGCCCGCCTTGCAGGCCGCGTAGTCGCCGACATCCCACTTGAAGATGGCGACGCCGGTCTCCTCTTTGAACCTCTTGGCGGCGTCATCATTGCCGGCGTAAGTCGCCGCCACCGCGCAGCCTTTGGCCTTCAACGCCACGGCGATCGCCTTGCCGATGCCCCGCGTTCCGCCGGTCACGATCGCCTTCTTGTTCGCCATTGACATTCTCCCGCTTTCTCCTGGTGAGACCGAGAATACGCACGGCCGAGGATCTTCCGTATCCGCTCAATGCGGCCAGGCGACTCTCTACCCCTGCCCGCTAGCGAACTGCAGATTTCTTTTAGCGACCGGCCGACAGCGTTCAATCGCGGGGGCCGCTGCGGTGCAGCGCAAAAGCGGCGTTTTCGCCGGACAGGCGCGTAGCGGCAGGCGTAATCACCGTAGGCATATCCGGTTTTCATGCTATAGCAGGATTAGCAAGCGCACAAAATCGTGGGCGCCGCAGCAAGACGGCGAGGGGCGCGAGGACAATTAAGGAGCGGTTGCCCGTGTCTGAACAGTTTGTCGAACGCGACGAGCCCGCGCGAACGGCGTCGTCGAATGAGCCGATCGTCATCAAAAAATACGCCAATCGCCGCCTCTATAATACGGCGTCGAGCTCCTATGTGACGCTCGATTACCTCTCCGAGATGGTCAAGAACGGCGAGGACTTCGTTGTCTACGACGCCAAGTCCGGCGATGACATCACTCGGTCTGTTTTGACCCAGATCATCTTCGAGGAGGAGAACAAGGGCCAGAACCTCCTGCCGATCCAGTTTCTGCGCCGGCTGATCAAGTTCTACGGGGACAATCTGCAGATGTTCGTGCCTTCCTATCTCGAGATGACCATGGAGGCGTTCGCACGCAATCAGGAGAAGCTTCGCTCGCAGATGCGCGAAACCTTTGGCGCTGCGCCCGGCTATCAGATGTTCGAAGAGACGGCGAGACAGAACATGGCGCTGTTCGAGAAGGCGATGCAGATGTTCACCCCGATGGCGGGGGTATTCCAGGGCGCCTCTCCGAACCGCCCTGCCGGAAGCGAGGATATCAGCGATTTGAAAGCACAGCTCGCGGCGCTGCAACGCCAGCTCGACAAGCTCGAGAAGAAGAACTGAGCCGCGTCCCCACGCCAGCCCCTCATTCGTAGAGCCTGAAATAGCCGCCTTCACCCTGCGCAAGTCGCCGGGCGAGGAAGGGGCCGATATTCTCAAGCGTCGATTTCAACGTCCATGGCGGATTGACGATCAGGAGGCCGCAGCCGTTGAACCGGGTTTCGTCGACCGGCGCGCGAATGAAGAGTTCTGCGCGCAGAGCTTTGGCAAATCCGACCGAGGCCGCGTCGTCAACGAACGCATCGACCGCATTGCGATCCTTGATCGGATACCAGGTGATCGTCATTCCGGACTCGAACCGTCGGCGGGCTTCGCCGAGCGCTGCGACGAGCTTTGTAAATTCGTCGCGCTCTTCGAAAGGCGGGTCGATGAGGAGAAGCGCCCGGCGCTCTTTTGGCGGCATTAGCGACTTGACCGCTATCCATGCGTCGAGCGCGAGCGCTTTCGTCCGCCCATCGCGCGCGAACAGCGCGGCAAGGTGCGCGTAGTCGTCCTCACGCAGTTCGTTGACGACGAGGGCATCTTGCGGCCGCAACAGGCGCCGCGCGATCAGGGGCGATCCGGGATAAATCGAAAGCCGCTCGTCGGGATTGAGGTCGCGAACGACCGAAAGATAGGGCCGCAGGACTTCCTCGATCGGCGCCGGGAGCGGCGCCGCGTCGACGCCGAGCAGCCGTCCGATGCCGTTCGTCCATTCAAGCGTCTTGCCGGCTTCGACGCCGGCGAGATCGTATTTTCCCGCGCCGGCGTGAACGTCGACGACGCGGAAGGCCGCCGGCTTCCGTTTCAAATGCTCGATGCAGAGCGCGAAAACCGCGTGCTTGAAGACATCGGCGAAGTTGCCGGCGTGATAGACGTGGCGGTAATTCATCGCCGAGGAGGCGAAACCGCCCGCCGCTGATTGTCAATCGGTCAGCCGCGTGCGGAGGGCGCGGGCGCTTCGTTCGGGGCGCCGCCGGGGAGCCAGCGCGGATTGGTCTCCGGCTTGCCGATCAAATAGCCCTGCAGATAGTCGACGCCGAGACCCTTCAGAAGCATCGCGTCGGCTTCGTTGTCGACCCATTCGGCGACCGTCTTCATGCCGAAATTGCGGGCAAGGTCGAGAAGCGAGCGCACGAAAAGCTGGTTTTCGCGCGAGGCCGACACGCCGGTGACGAATGACCCGTCGATTTTCAGAGTGTCGATGTCCAGCGCCTTCAAATTGCGGAACGAGGTATAGCCGGCGCCGAAATCGTCGATGGCGAAGGAGGCGCCGAGACCTTTGACTTCAGTGACGAACTCGATCGAGGAGTCGATCGCGTCGATGACCTGGGTCTCAGTGAGCTCGACGGCGAGCCGGCGCGCCAGCGCAGAATGCGCGCGCATATGGGCGAGATAGCCTTCCGCCCAGACGGCGTCTTTGACCGTTTCCATCGAAATGTTGACGTTCAGATGGATATGGGGACAGGCGGCAAGCGTATTGATCGCAAGTTCGAGCACGCGCCGGTCGAGCAGATGGACGAGGCCGAGACGCTCAGCGACCGGGATGAAGTCGGGAGCCGGCACTTCGCGGCCGTCAATCGCGCGCATGCGAATGAGGCATTCGAACTTCAGGGGCGTTTCGCCGAGGTCGGTCACGATCGGTTGATAAGCGAGACGCACGCGCCTTTCGTTCAGCGCCGTCAGAATGACGTCGGACATGTGCGTATTGCGGCGGCGCTGGCTGACGATGTCAGTCTTCTCGCTGAACGAGGACCAACTCGAGCGTCCAAGGCGTTTGGCCTGATCGAGGGCTGCCTCGGCGCGCGCCATGGCGCCCTGGCTGTTCGAGGCGTCTTCCGGCAGATTGACGGCGCCGATACAGATCGAAGCGGCGACGGCGCCTTTTCGCGATTCTACAACCGCTTCCCGGACGACATTCATCAGCTTGATCGATGTCTCGCGCATGGTTTCGGGCTCGGCGTCGACGATGAGGATGCCGAATTTCGTGCCGGCGACACGGCCGATCAGATCGTTGGGGCCGAGCACGCTGTTCAGCCGCGATCCGAGTTCAACGATCACCTCATCGGCGATCTCGAATCCGAAATCGGCGTTAATGGCGCCGAGGTCGTCGATGCCGGCGAGCGAGTAGACGCCGCGCCGCCCTTCCCGCTTCGCCGACTCTAGAAACTGATCGATTCTGCGCCGCAGGTGCGCGCGGTTGAGAAGTCCGGTGAGTTCGTCATTCTCGGCGAGCCATGCGAGGCGCGACTCGCGCCGCTTCTGCTGGTCGAGCGACCGCAAAATGCCGATCAGGCGCCGATTGGCTCCGGAACCGAGCCAGCCGCCGCGCTCTTCGACCCAGAGATTCTCGCCGCCGGGCCGGTTGAGTCGGTATTCGCAAACATAAGTATCCGCCTGGCCCGAAAACGCCCTCTCGCGGACTGCTATCGGACCGCCGACGATGGCGGCGTCGAAATCCTTTCGGAGCTTCGCCGGCGCACCGCCCAGAAGGGCCGAGGCGGCCTCAGGGTCGACCCAGTGGATGGTTGCGGATTGCGCTTCGAACTCAAATAAGATCTGGGCGGGCCCCTCTCCCACGTCTCCCACGTCGGTCTCACAGGTAACGCCCCGGAGCGCGACGCCGCGCCCTTCGGCGCCGTCCACGCTTTCGGGGCCCTCCCCTGCGCCGGCGCGGCGCGCATCAACGCGAGACATCATGCGAACTACCTGACAGTCTGCGAGCGACCTTACGGCCTGAGCCGTAAATAAAACTCAAATCGTCGCCGCGGCGCGGCAGAGAACTTGCTCTGATGCAAGCGTGCAAGAAATCGTTAACCTTCCGGCCGTCAGGCCGGCGCTCTCATTGAGCCGGATCGAGAGGCGAACGCGAATCCGCACCGGGGCGTCGTCGATCAGGGATCGTCCCGTCGCGGGCGCAGGGTCCGCCGCCAACAGAACCTCGGCGCGACGCGCCTATGCGCGCGCGAGAGTGGGTGCGACCTGCGCGAGGCGCGTCGACCTCATCGCCTAAAGCAAACCGCCGCGCTAGCCGAGCAACGCTTTCTTGCCGTCAGCGCCGATATGCACGTCGCGCTTGCCCGTCGCCTGCGACACCACCATGCCGACCATCGGGTCGAGCAAAGCCATCAGCAGAAAGAAGAAATAGGTCGAGTTGCCGAAGCCGGGCGCCAGAATGAAAAACAGCAGGACGACGATGAACAGCATGAAGGACAGGAGGTGATTGCCGATCGCCATCTGGTCGGAGCCCGTCGCCCGCACCAGTTCGACGAACAGCAGACCCATGCTGAAGAAATTGAAGATGTCGCCCCCGGAGACCATCCAATCCCTGCCGGAGTAGAGGGGCAGCGCGATGATTTCGGCTTCGTGCCAGATGACGCCGTCCGCGTTCGAAACCTTGATAAAGGTCAGCGCCGCGAAAATTATGAAGCTGATCGTTAGCAACGGAAATGCCTGGTACTTCATGTGCCCCGCTCCTTAGGACCCGGCCGAATGCGACGGCGGACCGTATAACATAGCCGCTTGGCCCCCCTAAAGCTCGGAAATCCCGTTTGGCGACCGAGAGCGGTCAATAAGCCACATGACGCCGGCCAAGTCGCGGACCGCCACGGCGAGCCGCCCCAGATTGGTGTATTTCGACCGGCCGTAAAGCCTTGGGCGGTGGTTGACCGGCGAAAACTCAACCAGGAATCCTTCGCGCGCCATCAACGCCGGCAAATAGCGGTGCATGTGATCGAAAGCGGGGAGGCGCAGAAAGGCCTCGCGATAGAAGACCTTAAGGCCGCAACCCGTGTCGATTGCGCCGTCCTTCAAGAGGGATCGCCGGACCCGGTTGGCGATGCGCGATGCAAGGCGCTTGGCGGCGGAGTCGCGACGTTTTCGGCGTTCGCCCCCAACCATCGCAAGCGTCTTTGGGGCATCGGCGCGAGTCAACCGGTCGACGAGGCTGGGCAGGTCGGCGGGATCATTTTGACCGTCACCGTCTAGCGTCGCCACGATCCGTGCGCGCGCGGCAAGCACGCCGGTCCGGATCGCCCGACTTTGCCCGGCATTGCGCCCATGCGCCAGCACCCGGAGCTGCGGGACGCGTGCGCGCGCCGCGAGCAGCGCTTCCGAAGTCCCATCGGTCGAATGATCGTCGACAGCGATGATCTCATGAGCGGTTGCGCCGAGCGCGTTTGCGATCTCCTCGATGAGGCCCGGGGCGCCGCCGGCCTCGTTGAACATCGGCAACACAACGCTCAACGCCGGGCCGGACCGAAAGTCCGGCCAACCAAAAAGCGCAGGCGGGATCTCTCGCGACGACTGCCTGTCCGACATAGGCGCCCTTAGGCGCCGGCCGCATCTGATCGCGGCCGGGAGGCCGTTCCTCTCGCAGAAACCGCAGGAAAAACAACTGGCGCCGATGGGCTCGCTTTCATTCGGCCGTTGCGCCAGATTGTTTCGCGGGGCGCGAGATCAAACTATCAGGGTGCGGGGCGAGATGCGTCTGGCGGGTCATGGCGGCTCACGCCGGAACTGAAAACGGCGCCGGACGCGCTATGCGCTTGGCCGTCGTTGCTGCGTTTGCGGCATTCACCGCAGTCGCGGGAGTGTGGTCGCTGCCGCCCCTCGACCGCGACGAGTCCCGCTTCGCGCAGGCCACTGCGCAGATGCTGGAATCTCGGGATTTTGTCGCCATCCGCTTCCAGAATGAGGAGCGGAACCGAAAACCGGTCGGAATCCACTGGCTGCAGGCGGCGTCGGTTTCCGCATTCTCGAGCGCTGAGGCGCGGGAAATCTGGGCTTATCGTTTGCCGTCTGTGGCGGGCGCGATTCTCGCCGCCATTTTCACATATCTTGCCGGCGCGAGACTCTATGGTCCGGCGACCGGCTTTCTCGGCGCGCTGCTCCTCGCCGCGGCGCCAGCCGTCGCCGGGGAGTCAACGATCGCCAAAGCCGACGCTGCGCTGCTTGGAACGATCTGTGTCGCGCAGGCCGGCCTCATCCACGTGTTCGCACGATGGAAAGAGGATACGCCTGCCGGCTGGATCTGGCCCCTCCTCTTCTGGGCCGCCCTCGGCGCGGCCATCCTGATTAAGGGGCCGATCGCGCCAATGATCATTGGGCTTACCGCAGCCGGCCTTCTGGTGCGGGCGCCGAAAGTCGGTTGGGTCCTCGCGCTCCGACCCATCGTCGGCCTGTTCATCCTCGCCGTGATGATTGGGCCCTGGGCGCTGGCCATCCATCAGGCGACCGACGGGCGCTTTTTTACGGAGGCGCTCGGCGGAGACATGTTGGGCAAGCTCGCCCGCGCGCAGGAAGGCCATTGGGGTCTGCCGGGCTACCATACGGTCCTTGTCTGGCTTCTGATGTGGCCGGCAGCAGCGCTGATCGCACCGGGGCTGGTGCAGGGATTTGTGACCCGCAGAGCGTGGCCGTCCTGGTTTCTCCTGTCATGGATCGCGCCGGCCTGGCTGTTGTTTGAGCTGACCGCGACGAAGCTCCCGCACTATACTCTGCCGCTCTATCCCGCCCTCGCCATTCTCGCCGCCCGGGCCGCAAGCGTCGGCGCATCATCGCGCCGCGACGGGATTCGCCGCCTCGGCGCGATCGCCAATCTCCTTGTCGGGCTTTTCGCGGCGGGCCTCTTGGTCGCCTTGCCGATCATGTTCGCCGACGCAGGGCTCGCGGCTGCAAGCTTTGGAGCCGCACTCCTGATCGCAGCCGGCGCCGCCTTAACGACTTATCTCTTCTGGTCGGGACGCGCTTATCCGGCCGGCCTTCTCGCCGCGGTGCTCGCCGCGCTCGTTGCATCGACTCTGCTCGATTCGGCGCTGCCGCGCCTTGACCGTCTCAAGGTTTCGGCGCGGCTCTCAGCGGCGCTCGACGCCGACGGTCTGCACCCGTTGCGCGATGACGCTCCGCCGGTCGCCATCGCGGGCTATTACGAGCCTTCGGCCGTGTTTCTGCTTGGCACGGAAACGACTTTGACCGACGCAGTCGGAGCCGCTGCGCATCTGAAGGCGCCCGGCGCCGCCGCAATTGTCGAAGCGCGTCTTGAAAATGAGTTCGTGGGCGCAGCGGCCTCACTCGGCGTCAGGCTGCGCCGGTTTGCATCCGTCGAAGGGCTCAACTACTCAAACGGCCGCGACGTGAAGCTGACGATTTACCAGGCGGCGCCGTGATCCTTGCACGCATTGAGGGCGACTCCTTCGCGCGCGCGACGGCGGCCCTCGCTTCGCGACCGGCGCTGCTGTTTTTCGCGATCGCGCTTATCTTCACTATGGCGCGCATCGCAGCGCTTTTCTTCACCGACGCTGATCTCGGTCCCGACGAAGCCCAGTACTGGGTATGGAGCAGTGACCCGGATCTTGGGTATTTCTCCAAGCCGCCGCTCATCGCCTGGACGATCGCGGCGACGACTGCGCTCTTCGGCGACGCCGAATGGGCCGTCCGCCTCGCGTCTCCGTTCTATCATCTGGGCGCGGCGGTTTTCGTCTTTCTGTTGGCGCGACGGCTGTTCGGTCCCGCCGCCGGATTCTGGTCGGGCGCCGGCTGGATCACCTTACCGGGCGTCGGGCTGTCGTCGGCGCTGATCACCACCGATGCGCCGCTGCTGTTTTTTTGGTCGGCCGCGCTCTATTTCTTTTTCTTTATACTGACGACTACGCGCAACCGCGCGGCGGGAGGCGCGGCTCTCGGCCTTGCGATCGGCCTCGGCTTGCTCGCCAAATACGCAATGGCGTTTTTCCTTATCGGAGCGATGCTCGCCTTCCTGATCTCTCCGGCCGTCCGCAAGAACATGAGGCTTCAGGATCTCGCCGCGGCGGCGCTTGTCGCAGCGCTCGTCATCGCGCCGAACCTCTGGTGGAACGCGGTCAATGGCTTTCAGACGATTGCGCACACTGCCGCCAATGCCAAATGGGGGCCGGACTGGTTTCATCCCGGCTCATTTGCGGAGTTCCTCGCCGGCCAGTTCGCTGTCTTCGGTCCAATCCTCATCGGCCTCCTGATCTGGGGCGTCGCGACCGGCTCTCGGCGACGGTCCGAAGTTCCGACGCGCGGCGTGGAGCTCGCGCTGCTCGCCTTTGTCATTGCGCCGCTGGTCATCGTCGCGGCCCAGGCGCTGATCTCGCGCGCGCACGCCAATTGGGCCGCCACGGCCTATCCCGCGGCCATCTTGCTGGCGTCGGTATGGGCCCTGCGCAGCAATCTCCGGCCGCTTCTTGCCGCGAGTCTTGTCCTGCACGTCGCAGCGACCGCGGTGTTCATGGCGATGTTCGCCGATTTCGGACTGGCCGACCGCCTTGGATTTTCAGATGCTGTCAAGCGGCTGCGGGGCTGGGAGGTTCAGGGCGCGACTATTCGCGCCGCTGCAGCGCCCTATGACGCGATCCTTGTCGACGATCGGGAACTGACGGCGTCGGTTTCCTATTACGCGCGCGGCGATAGGCCCGTGGTGGCCTGGAACTCGAACCATCAGGTCGACAGTTATTTCGAGGCGTTCAAAGCCTTCAACCCGGACCGGACCCGTAGCGCTCTGTTTGTTTCGATCTATCCCGAGCCGATCGCCCTTGCAGGGCTCTTCGCGGAAACGACGCCGCTCGGCGAGACCTCCGTTGACGTGAAGCAGGAGCGCAGGCGAACCTATTACCTTTACGGCGTCAGCGGCTATCGGCCGCCTCGAGGCTGATTATCGCCCGCGGCGGCGAACGCTCAGTTGGCGCGCCCGCCGGGCGCCCACGCCGCCGAGTTCCGCGCGCAGCCGTAGTAATGCGCCGGCCCGCGTGGCTGCCCGTCCTGCGAGCTTCGCCGCGAACGTCGCCCATAAGACGCCTGCCGTCAGCCACAGAAACGGCGCGGGATATGGATCGGAGAAATGCGTGTTGAAATAGCGGATCACGCTCGCCGTCTTGCGTCGCTCGACCCTGATCGCGCTCACCCGGCTCGAGCTCTTGTGATGCGGGATGCTGACATGCGGATCGAAATAGACGCCGCCGGCCTCGCCGAAGCGCAGACAAAAATCGACGTCCTCTACGTGAAGGAAATAGCGCTCATCCATGCCGCCGATCGAGAAGTAGTCCTCGCGATGCAGGAAGAAGCAGGCGCCGGAGATCACCGGCAGCGCGGTGACCTTATCCGGACATGGATCGCCGTGAATATTGAAGCGCCGGAAATAGGGATGGCGCGGCGCCAGCGCATAGAGACGCGTCGCCTCGACGAAGGCCCGCCAGGGCGTCAACGTCATGCGGCGCGAGCCCTGCTGTTCGCTGCCGTCAGGGTTGATGATCTTGGGTCCGATCAGCCAGGGGCGTTTCAGCCGCGCGCCGTCGGCGATGAGGCGCGCAACGCCGCCGGTCGGCATCACCGCGTCGGGATTGAGGAAGAGAAGATATTCGCCCTTCGCCCGCTTAGCGCCGAGATTGCAGGCGGTCGCGAACCCGACATTGCCATGGCCGGAGATGATCGATGCCGGCGGGCCGCCGGGATTCACTTCGATCGCCGCAGCGACCGCACCTTCCCAATTGCCGTTGTCGACGACGATGATTTCACAAACATCGTCCTGGTTTTTCAGCGACGCGATGGCGCGCGCAAGCAACGGACCGGTGAAGTAACTGACGACTATCGCGGAGACGCGACCGGCGGACTTATGCATTACAACCCCTCCTCGCGCCTGCCTTCGGACAGGTCGGCGTCGCCCGTCTAGCGGGCGTTGTCTGAGCATTCTGCATTAGGCGCAATATGTTGGCGAGTTGCTAAAATGACACTGTTCGCGAATTGCGCAAATCCGGCGGAGCGGCCTCGGCGGCGAGCTGCGCCGCAGCTTCGTCGAGCGCCAACGACTCCTGCCGATCGGAGCCGAGGCGACGCAACGCGATCTTGCGCTCCGCGGCTTCGCGTCCGCCGACCACTGCGATGATCGGGATTTTCGCGACCGAGTGCTCACGAACCTTGAAGTTGATTTTCTCGTTGCGGAGGTCGTCGTCGACTCTAAGACCGGCGCGCCTCAGCGTTTCGGCGACCTCGCGCGCGTAGGCGTCGGCGTCGGAGGTGATCGTCGCGACTACGACCTGCACCGGCGCGAGCCAGAACGGAAACTTTCCGGCGTAGTGTTCGATGAGGAGGCCGATGAAGCGCTCGAAAGTGCCGAAGACGGCGCGGTGCAGCATGACCGGCGTCCGCTTCGCGCCCGACTCGTCGACATAAGAGGCCTCGAGCCGCTGCGGGACGATATAATCGAGCTGGAATGTGCCAGCCTGCCAGGTGCGGCCGATCGCGTCGGTCAGGTGGAATTCGAGTTTGGGGCTGTAAAAGGCGCCCTCCCCATGCGCGTAGGAAAACTCGAGGCCGGCGTTTGTCAGCGCATCGGCGAGCGCTTTTTCGGCGCGGTCCCAGACGGCGTCGTCGCCGGCGCGCACGGCGGGGCGCGTCGCGAGTTTATACTTGATCTCGGTCATCCCCATGTCGGCGTAGACGCGCTTGAACAGCGCCAGGAACTTGCGCGTCTCGGCGTCGATCTGGTCCTCGCGGCAGAAAATATGCGCGTCGTCCTGCGTCATCTGGCGGACGCGCATGAGGCCGTGGAGGGCGCCGTGCGGCTCGTTGCGGTGGCAGCATCCGAACTCGGCCATGCGGATCGGGAGATCGCGATAGGACTTGATCCCCTGACGGAAGATCTGGACATGGGCCGGACAGTTCATCGGCTTTAGGGCCATCAAATCGGCCTTGCCGGAGAGGATGGGCGCCGCCTCATCCAGCGACGGGATTTCGTCGGGCACCACGAACATGCTGTCGCGGAATTTCGACCAGTGGCCGGACCGCTCCCACAGCGCCGAATCGAGGAGCTGCGGCGTCTTCACTTCGACATAGCCGTCGGCGTCGAGCCGGCGGCGAATATAGGCTTCAAGCTCGCGCCATATCGTGAAGCCTTTCGCATGCCAGAAGACGGAGCCCTGCGCCTCCTGCTGGAAATGAAAAAGGTCGAGCTCGCGACCGAGCTTCCGGTGATCGCGCTTCTCGGCCTCTTCGATGCGGCTCAAGTGCGCCTTGAGCTCCGCCTCGCTCGCGAACGCCGTGCCGTAAATGCGCTGAAGCATGGCGTTGCGGTGATCGCCGCGCCAATAGGCGCCGGCGACCTTCATCAGTTTGAACGCCTTGCCGATATGCTTCGTCGACGGAAGGTGCGGTCCGCGGCAGAGGTCGCGCCAGGGTCCGTGGAAATAGACCTTGATTTCCTCCGACTCCGGAAGATCGGCTATGATTTCGGCCTTGTAGCGCTCTCCGATCGACCTGAAATGGTCGATCGCCTTTTCGCGCGCCCAGACTTCCTTTCGCGTCGGACGATCCTCATCGACGATTTCAGCCATCCGTTTTTCGATTCTGACGAGGTCGTCTGTCGAAAACGGCTCGTCGCGCGCGAAATCGTAATAGAAGCCGTCCTCGACATTCGGACCGATTGTCACCTGCGTGCCGGGATAGAGGTCCTGCACCGCCTGTGCGAGGAGATGCGCCGCATCGTGGCGGAGGATGTCGAGCGCTTCGGGACTCTCACGGGTGAGAATTTCAACGCGCGCGTCCCGCCTGATCGGCGCGAACAGATCCTCGACCACCCCGTCGACCTTCATCGCAATCGCCTTCTTGGCGAGCGATTTCGAGATGTTCTCGGCGAGCGCGGTTCCGGAAACCGGCCCTTCGAATCTTCGCACCGATCCGTCGGGAAGGGTGATCGCAATCATATCAGGAAATCCAGTTCGCGCATGAGAGCTGCCGCAAAACGCTCCGCCGCCGCAGCATCATGCGTCAGAAAGAGTTCCGGCTCGATCAATTCGACTTCCATGAGCGCCAACCGCGCGTCAAGCTCCTCGGCGCGCAGCACGACATCAATGCGCGCGTAAACCGGCCTTTCGGGAAGCATGGCGAGGAGGCGCAAGCCGTCTTCGACCGCCCATTCCGGCGGCCAAACGATTTCAGTCCGCCCTCCATGCTCTTCCTGCACGAGGATCGAGCCGGGGAACGGCCGCTTCACGACCGCATGCGAATAGTCGCCGCCGAAATAAATAAGCGAAGTCTCGCCCGCGGTGCGGATTTCTGGAATCAGGGCCTGCACCAAAGCGCCGCCCTTGAGCTTCGCCGCGGCGGAATCGATCGTCGCAGGATCATCGCGGCGGACGATCGAAACGCCGCGAGCGCTGGCTCCGATCACCGGCTTCACCACCGCTTCGGCAAGTCCGAGCGCGCCCATGGTCGCCAAAATCGCGGCGGCGTCGCCGTCGCTTTGCGCCGTCGCCGGCATCGGCGCGCCGGATGCGGCCAGACTGAGCAGGTAGGATTTGTCGAGATTCCACAGCATCAGCCCGGGCGGATTGGCGACACGAGGCGCCGCGCCGAAACGCCTGAGCCAGGAGCGGAACGCATCTGCTGCTTCGGGATAATCCCAGGTCGACCGTATGACCACGAGATCGGCGGCGGCGAAGGGTTCGAACGGGCCGTTCCACGGCGCCGCTGCGACGTGGGCGCCGCCGCGCTCAAGCGCGTGCGCCAAGAGCCGGTCGCTTGGCTGGAGTTCGGGATATTTGCGGCAGGTCGCCAGGACTATTTTCACGGCATTCCAAAGCGCGCGTGCCTGCCGACTAATGTCGTTCCCTTCGGCGGTTCAAGTGGGGCGCTGGCGCACCCAACGCTCGGGAACGCGTTCGGCGCCTGACTGTTTCCAATCCTGGACTGGGGCTGACCGCGGCACTCCGCAAGGACGAAGGTTCCTTGCGCGCCCGCGAAGGGCGGCGCCTGAGCACCCTACAATTTGTAGCCGAGCCGCACGCCGGCGTTATCGAGACCTTCGTTTTCGGAACAGAGGCCGGCGTTCGACAGATGCTCGGCGTGAAGAGACATGCTGGCGCGTTCCGTCAGGCGGTAGCCGAGATCGGCGCTCAGGCGGAACAGCGCGCGGCAGCCGAGATAGTTGCGTTCGCCAAGCAGGGGATCGGGCGAGGAGAATTCGGTTTCGCCGTCATGAACAGCAATCCCCAAACCGGCGTCGACGAAAAGACGCGACCCGATGTTCTGCTCCCAGGTCAGGCCTGCGTAGACTTGGCTGGTCGCGAAATCTCCGGTCGCGATCGAAAAGCCGACATGCGGACGCGGCGCGCCGATCGGACGCAGCGTGTAGATCCGGTTGAAAAGGATTTCGCCGTTTATCCCGACGCCGTCTTCTTTGTCGGGCGACATGACCCCGAAGCCCTGCGCGAGAATGCCCGCCCGAATCTCATCGATCGGCGCGGCCGCGGCGGAAAATGCCGCCAGAAGCGTGGCCGGAAAAGCCATATTGAAGGCGCGCATGCCCATCCTCCGGGCCGCCGCGACTGGCGACGGCGCCAAGCTCGCGCCTCATGGTTAACAATGTCTGACGTACGCGCGCGCCGGACCGACGCTCACGCCGCGATGACGACCCGCGGGCTCAGCTGTGGAAGCGGCCGCGCCAGAGGCCGATTTCCTCGGCGTATTTGCCGATCACTTCGTTGAACTGCTTGCCGATTTCGAATTTGCCAAAGCCGTACCAATTCTTCTGGTTAAGCTCCTCGAAGAGGACCTTGCGATAGACTTGGCCCCAGCAAATCGCGGCCGCTACCAGGTACAACGCGAGCGACGCCCACCACTCCTCCGAAAAGAACTTGTGGAAGCCCGAGACGTCAAGCCAGTAAAACACAGTGAGAAAAACAGAAGGGATCACCAACAAATAGGCGGCGAAGGCACCAATCAGATAGAGCTTGCTATTGCGACGCAACTGGAACCGGACATTTCGCACGAAGCTTTCGAGGAAATACGGCCGGACGCCCAGCCAGACCATGATCTGATGCCATTTCTGCGCTTTGGCGGCGAGCTCCTTCGAGTCTCGTTCGTCGCCCTGGACGACGCGGCTGGCGTTGGCGCTTGCGGTCATAAATCGGACAGCGAGATGTTGGAAGTAGCGCGTCAGAAACGGTGTGAATTCCTGCATATTCTGGCGCGTTCGGTGCGCATAGGCGTACTGCACAAACCAGCTGACGCCGATGACCCCAAGGATGTAGACGGCGACGCCGAATTTTTGGTCCAAGAGCGGAAATTGGAAGGGCAACGGGTTGAATGCGCCCCAGGCCGCGACGAAGGTGATGACGAGCGCAATAGCCAATAGAAACACGAAGCGCCGCGCATTGCCGGTCATCACTTTTCTGAGTCGATCGAGCACATAGAAGAAGCGTCTGTCGCTATGAAGGAACAATGATGCGATCAATCCCGCCTCTTCGTCCTCATAAAAATTGAGCTCGTCGACGTCCAGTTCGACCGTGCGGGTAAAAAACTCCTGAGCTTCGGCAAAATAGACGTCTGCGATTTCGCTCGAAAGCGGCGCGCTAACGCTCTTTGGTGTGTATTCTTCCGGGACACGCAGGTAGTCGAAGAGGCCGCGGTGCAGCCGCAACAGTCTGTCTTCTTCTCTTAAATCGTGAAGCGGCGCCGGAGCGGAATCCGGACTTTGTTGCGCGGCGCCATGGTCCGGCTGTTGCAGCGCCCATTCCAGCGCCGTCAAATGTTCGGGCCGCCTGTGTTGGGGGTGGTCGCGCGCAACGCCGCTCAAAACGGCCCGCGCCGGCCGCGTCCGACCGAGCGCCTTCAAGCCCACGCGGCGCGAAATCCGAGAGGCCAGGCGAAACAAGGGTCGAAGCAGCCGCATGATCGCGGTGCGAACTCCTATCAATGCGAATGCAATTATCGCACCCACAAAGGCGCCGGTGAGAAACGGCGCGGCGTTCGAGACAGGGGCGCCCGCCTGCCATAACGATTGAAGCGATGCAGTGAGATTTTCCACCGTTGACTCCCCGAACGTCAGTCTTGCTAATTGTAAAGGAATCTGGTGTCGCCGCAATGTGATCGCTTGGGATGCATAATGGTTGAAAATTCTTCGAAGCTCTCTGACGCAAGCGCCTGATTCCGGTAGGTTCTGGCCGTGGTGTCAGAGCCGAGAAGCAACCCACTCCAGATTTTCGACCGAGCGCGCATCTATCGCGCCCGCGCGCGATCGGCGGCCGGATTCAAAGTGTTCGACTTTCTTCACGTGCGCGCGATGGACGACATCATCGATCGCCTTGCAGCGGTGACGAGGACGTTCGACCGCGCGCTCGCCTACGGAGCGAGCGGGTTGGCAGCCGCGCTCATGGAGCGCTGCAAAGTCGGCGCGGTCGTCCTCGCCGACCTTGCCGAAGGACGCATCGGCGCCGGACCGCCCGCCGCGGCCGCCGACGCCGCCTTGTCCATCTGCGAACCGCGCGTCGTCTTTGATGAGGAGCGTTCGCCGCTGGCGCCCGAAAGCTTCGACCTGATCGTCAGTGCACTGACGCTTCATGCCGCGAACGACGTGGTCGGGGCGCTGGCGCAATGGCGCGCAACGCTGAAGCCCGATGGACTTTTCCTTGCGGCGCTGTTCGGCGAAGGCACGCTCAAGGAGCTTAGGCAGGCGTTCTACGTCGCGGAGACCCAACTCAGCGGCGGAGTGAGCCCGCGCATCGCGCCCTTCGCCGGCGTCCGCGACCTTGGAAACGCACTCCAGCGGGCCGGTTTCGCGCTCCCGGTCGCCGATGTCGACTCGGTCGCGGTTCGCTACGCCGATCCGATGAAGCTCCTGCGCGATCTGCGCGGCATGGGAGAGGCGGGCGCGCTCGCCGCGCGCGGCCCTCCTTTGACCCGACGCCTGCTCGCCATGGCGCTCGAAAATTTCGCCGATCTCGGCGGGGTCGCGACGTTCGACATCGTCTATCTCACCGGATGGGCGCCGCATCCGGCGCAGCCAAAGCCCCTGAAGCCTGGATCGGCGGCAGCTTCGCTCGCTGCGGCTGTGAAGTCCGCCCTCAGCGATCAGTGATCAGTGATCAGAGGGAGTCAACGATCCGTGGTGAGTGATTTAAATAGAACGACGATGTTGCTCGGAAGTTCCTATCGCTGATGGCTGATGGCTGATCGCTGATCGCTGACCTACTCGACCAGCGCGCTTGAGATTTCCGAGTACATGTCATTGGTCGAGTCGGCGAAGCTGTTCACGGCCGCGATGATCGCCACGAATATCAGCGCCACGATCAGGCTGTATTCGATGGCGGTGGCGCCGGAGTCGTCCGCCGCGAACCGGCTGAAGATCGACGCCTTCGCCCGCAAACTGCAAATCGGCCGGTCCGGCGTCATAGGAAGTCCCTCAATTGCGCCGCCAGCGGACGATCGGCCGGGAGCATCGGATAATTCCTGAACTCGCCGGGGCGAACCCAGGCGAGCTCCTGTTCCTCCAATGCGCAAGGGATTCCCGTCCATTTGCGGCAAAGGAAAAGTGGCATCAAAAGGTGAATGTCGCCTGAAGCCTGGCTCGCGAATCCGAATGGCGCAAGACACGCCGCGTCAACCACGACGCCAAGCTCTTCTTTCAGTTCGCGAACGAGCGCTCTCTCCGGCGTTTCGTCCGCCGCGAGCTTGCCTCCGGGGAATTCCCAGAGCCCGCCCATATCCTTGTTTTTTGGACGACGGCTTAGGAGAACCCTTCCGTCGCTGTCGAGCATCGCGCACGCGGCCACGACAAGCAGCCTTGCCATAGTTTCGCCCCAATCCTTGCCCGCCGGATGTTTCGGTCGCGTTGCCGCGGACCGTAGAATTTTAACGATTTGCGCGGAGGCTCATCCGCCGGGCGCTCCCTCCCGCAGCGGCGGCGCGACGATCGCATCGTCGTCTTCGGATTCGACCGGGAAGTAGACGACATCGCCGCGCTTTTTGAGATCGGCGACCGTCGCTTCGATCGTCTTTAGACGCAGAAACTTCCGAATGCTCTCCGCGACCTTTGGATAGGGCACCCCGCCGGCGCGCCTGCGGTCCACCACTTCGAGGATGTTCCAGCCGAAATCGGTGAAGAAGGGCGACGCAATCTCACCCTCCCGCGTTCCGAAGGCCGCTTCGGCGAACGCTGGAGTCATCTGGTCTCGCGTCAGGTATCCGGTCAGGCCGCCGAGCGGGCCAGTCGAGCGATCAAGCGACCGCTCGCGTGCGATGGCGGCGAAATCCGCGCCCACCTGAAGTTCGGCGAGGATCATCCGCGCTTCGGCTTCGGTCGCCACCACGATGTGCCGGCATCTGACCGCCTCGCCGAGGCGCGTCGCGTCGACATTCCGGTCGTAGAGCGACTTGACCGCGGTCTCTGTCACCGCCGACGAAATGCGCCTTTCCATGAATGCGGCGGCGAGAATGCGATCGCGCGCAGCCGCCAGCCTGCGCGCCGTGTCGGGGTCGCGATGGATTCCCTCCTCGGTCGCGGCGCGCGACAGGAGGCGCTGCTCGACATAGGATTCGACGAGATCGCGATCGAAGGCCGCCTCGGGCGTCAAGGTTTCGCCGGGCTGGAGAGCGCCCGCAGCCAGCGCCGCCGACTGGATTTCCGACAGATGAACATACCGGCCCTCAACCATCGCAAGGATCGGATCGTCGGCGTCGATCGGCGCAACGACGAGCTCGCCTTCGGCGGCGCCGGACGCCTGCGCGGCGCGCAGTTCGTCAGCGATCCACAGAAACGCCAGCATCAGGATTATGCCCGAAAACGCGCTATAGGCGCGGCCTGCACGACTCGGAAGCCACCGGATGAGGTCCTTCCCGCGGTGTATCGCGACGCCGAACACCAGAGCGAGCGCCTGCCACAAGGATCGCCCAGCCAATTTGCCGCCGAGCCAGAGCGCCGAATCGAGCGCGCCGGCGAGCCGCCAGATCGTGACGACCAGTTTTGCCGCGGCCCGGGCCAGCACTGCAGCGAGGCGCAGCGACGCGCGACCGATCCTGGTTGCAGCGGCGCCGGCGCTCGACGCCGCAGCGCCGATGAGAGGCCTGTCGGATTTGCCGTCGCTCATCGGCTGCGCCTTTCGTTGACAGCCAAAGGGGCCCTCACTATCTCTCGCGGGCCTTTTTCAGGGGCGGCGGCGCCCTCCGATGCGACCGGCGGCCGCCGACGCTTGCCGCCGCGCTCATCAACAAGGTTTGCCGTCCATGGCGCTCTTCGGATTCGCCCAGAAAATCTTCGGTTCGTCCAATGACCGCCGACTGAAGCCATTATGGCGCCGCGCCGAGGCGATCAATGCGCTTGAAGCCGACATCGCCGCCCTCAGCGACGAGGAGCTCAAAGCCCGCACGGGCGCCCTGAAGCAGCGCCATCAGGACGGGGAGTCGCTCGACGATCTCCTCGAAGAAGCCTTCGCGACCGTCCGCGAAGCAGCGAAACGCGGATTGGGCCAGCGTCATTATGACGTCCAGTTGATGGGCGGAATGGTTCTGCATGAGGGCGATATCGCCGAGATGAAAACCGGCGAAGGCAAGACGCTCGTCGCCACGCTTCCCGTTTTCCTCAACGCGCTGACCGAACGCGGCGTCCACGTCGTCACCGTCAACGATTACCTCGCCAAGCGCGACGCCGAATGGATGGGCCGGGTTTATGAGCGGCTCGGGCTTTCGGTCGGCTGCATCGTGCACGGGCTCACCGACGTCGAGCGCCGCAAGGCCTACGCCGCGGATATCACTTACGGCACCAACAACGAATTCGGCTTCGACTATCTGCGCGATAACATGAAGTCCTCGATCGAGGACATGGTGCAGCGCGGGCATCATTACGCGATCGTCGACGAGGTCGACTCGATCCTGATCGATGAAGCCCGCACGCCGCTGATCATTTCCGGCCCGACCGACGACAAATCAGAGCTTTACATCTCGATCGACGGGTTCATTCCAAGGCTCGAAGCCGGCGATTACGAAGTCGACGAAAAAACCCGCTCGGTCGTGCTCACCGAAGCCGGCAACGAGAAGGTTGAAGGGCTCCTGAAGGAGGCGAACCTCCTTCAGGGGGCCGGCCTCTGGGATCAGGGCAACATCTCGGTCGTCCACCACGTCAACCAGGCCCTGAAGGCCCACAAAATCTTCCAGCGCGACAAGGACTACATCGTCCGCAACGATAAGGTCGTCATCATCGACGAATTCACCGGACGGATGATGGAAGGTCGGCGCTGGTCGGAAGGGCTCCATCAGGCGGTCGAGACGAAAGAGAAGACGGCGATCCAGCCCGAGAACCAGACGCTCGCCTCGATCACCTTCCAGAACTATTTCCGGCTCTACGAAAAGCTCGCCGGCATGACCGGCACGGCGATGACCGAAGAGGCGGAATTCGCCGACATCTACAAGCTCCACGTCGTCGAGATCCCGACCAATCGTCCCGTCGACCGGACGGATATGGACGACGAGCTCTACATGACGGCGGAGGAGAAATACAAATCGATCGTCGTGCAGATCGCCGATTGCTACAAGCGCGGCCAGCCGGTCCTCGTCGGCACGGTTTCGATCGAGAAATCGGAAATCCTGTCCGGCTTTCTTCAGGACAAGGATTATTTCCGTTCGCTCGCCAAGAACCTGCGCGAGCGCGGCAAAACCCTGAAGGACAAGGAGGCGGCCCTCAGGAAGACGCTGGAGGAGCGAGCCGCCTATATCGAGGAGCTCGCAGGGCGTAAGACTCCGATTCCGCACAATGTCCTCAATGCGCGCTATCACGAACAGGAAGCCGAAATCGTCGCGGAAGCCGGCAAGCCGGCGGCGGTCACGATCGCCACCAACATGGCTGGCCGCGGCACCGACATTCAGCTCGGCGGCTCGGTCGACAAGCAATTGCTCGACCATCTGGAGCCCGGCGATGCGGAAGAAACGATCGTCAGGAAGCGCGCCGAAATCGAAACCCGGGTCGGCGACGCCAAGAAGAAGGCGATCGAGGCCGGCGGGCTTTTCGTTCTCGGCACGGAGCGTCACGAAAGCCGGCGCATCGACAATCAGCTGCGCGGCCGCTCGGGCCGCCAGGGCGACCCCGGAACGACGAAATTCTTCCTGTCGCTCCAGGACGATCTCATGCGCATTTTCGGCAGCGGCATGGAGACGATGCTGAAGCGCTTCGGCATCCGTCCCGACGAGTCGATCGAGCATCCATGGTTCACCAAGGCGGTCGAGACGGCGCAGAAAAAGGTCGAAATGCGGAACTTCGACATCCGCAAGAACGTCCTCAAATTCGACGACGTCATCAACGACCAGCGCAAAGCGATCTTCGAACAGCGCATCGAATTCATGTCGTCGGAGAAGGTCGACGACATCATCGCCGACCTGCGCGAGCAGCTGGTCAATGATCTCGTATCCACTTACGTGCCGGCGAAATCCTACGCCGAGCAGTGGGACACTGAGGGGCTCGAGAAAGAGATCGCGTCGGTTTTCGAGATCAAGCCGCCGGTCGCCGAATGGGCGAAGGCAGAAGGCGTCGCCGATGCGGAGATTCTCGAAAAGCTCAACGAGGCGACGAGCGCCGCTTACGCCAAACGCGCCGCCGAAATCGGGCCCGACATCATGCGCCGCGTCGAGAAGGCGTTTCTGCTCCATGTGCTTGACACGAACTGGCGCGAACACTTGCAGCAGCTCGACCATTTGCGTTCGGTGATCGGCCTCAGGGGCTACGGTCAGCGCGACCCAATCAACGAATTCAAGACGGAAGCCTTCGGGCTCTTCAGTGCATTGCTCGAAGGACTGCGCCGCGACGTGACCAAGATGCTGATGCATGTGCAGGTGGCGCCGCAGGCGCCCCCGCAGCCTCCGCCGCGGCGTGCGATTCCGATGCAGGAGACCCATCTCGATCCGATCACCGGCGAAAACGAAATGGAGTTCGCCGAAGCCGGCGCGGGATCGTCGCGCTTCGGATCGGCGGGCGTCGCTACGATGCTCGCTCGCAAGCGCGCCAAGCAGGTCGACGTCAAGGATCCCGCGACCTGGGGCAAGGTCGCGCGCAACGCGCCCTGCCCCTGCGGCTCGGGCCAGAAATTCAAGCACTGCCACGGCGCGATTTGAGGGGATTGGATGCTATCTGCTTCACAAGCCTCAGCCGATTGACTTGGGCGCGATATTGCGGCCGGGCGATATGCGGAGTTGCGCTCCGAAAACGAGCTCTGGAAATATTTCGACGAACTCCGGGCTAGTAGGATGCATTAGCGGGCGCACGTTGCGCCGCGCAATGCACCGCTTCGGCGCCTAATACGGGAGTTCGCCCCGCGTCTGCAACGTGAGGCCGATCACGCGATCGGCCGTGAGATCGGCATTGCACTCGGTCGTGATTACGCCCTCGGCCGAACCGCCTTGCGCCTCCTCGCGGTGATAGAAACACTCGGCCTCGACCCACGCCCGCCATGCTGTGTCGGCGGCGGCCAGCGCCTCGGCGCGATAGGCGTCGCGCTGGGCGAGCTCGGCCGTGCGCGCCTGAAGCAGCGCGTCCCAAGCCTCGCCCTCGCGGCTGTTGCACATCACGAGGCCATGCGTCGACTGCAGGTTCTCCTCCTCCTCGACGCAAGGGTTGAATACGATGCGCTTGCAAGCGCGCATCGCCTCGACGGTTTGCGCCGCCTCAAGGCACGCCTCGATCATCGGCCGCGCCCGCGCCCGCCCCGGGATGGCCTCCGCCGACTCGTCCGCCGCGGCCGGCAATGCGGCGCCCATCACCGCAATCGCCGCCATCGCTATCGTCGCTCTCATTGCCCACCCCGAATGCAGCGCTCGCGCCGAAGGGGAATCCCCTTCAGACTCTCGAATTATGCAGAACGTTACAGCGCGGGCGCGGAGCTCCCTACAAATTCACCAAACGGGCGGAAAAGTGCGCCAGCGAAGACGGCCGCCGATCGGCGCCGCATCACACGACGACCCCTTGGCGCCGCAATTGCTTCGGCCCAATCTCCTTCCGCTTGCCGCACCGCGTTGGGGGTCAAATGGGCATGCCGCAACGAGACGCCGACGTGGTGGTGCTTAACCAGCCGGCCGGCGCCGACGGCATTCGAGGCGCGGTAACCGGAACCGCTGAAAACGCCGCGGCGCCGGAACGCAGCGTGAGCGAGCCGGTCGTTCCGCCGGGCGCCGAAGCCGAGGCTGCGGCGATCAGGGAGACCATCGGCGAAAAGCTCGCCGCCGCCCGCAAGCTGCGCCTGCTGACGCTTGAGGACGTCTCCGACGGAACGAAAATCAAGATCGCGGTGCTTGCCGCCATCGAGGCAGGCGAGAGCGCTGCTTTGCCCGCCGTCCCGTTCACCGCCGGCTTCGTCAAGGCCTATGCCCAGTTTCTTGGGCTCGATCCGGATGTATATTCCGCCGCCTGGCGGGCGGAGGCCGCTCCGTCGACGCAGGAACCGCAGGTGGCGCCCGTGCCGTCCGTATCGCGATCCGTGGGGCCGCAGACGCTGATTGCGCATCTGGGCGCCGGCGCGGCGATTTTTTGCGTCCTGTGGATCGGGCTGAAAGTGCTGGGGCCGAAGCGGCCGCCGGCGATTCCGGGAGCGCCTGTTGAGATCGCCGCGGTCCAACCCACCGGCAGCTGGTCGCGGGCGGTCACGGATTCGCATGCGATGGCTGCGGCGATCGAAACCAGTGAGGCCGACGCCGCTCCGGCAAACGCGGCGGATCCGGTTTCCGAACTTCAGGCCGCTCTCGGTGCGCCGCCGGCTGGACCTGTGGCGGCGGAGCTCGCCGAAACTCCGGCGCGCACCCTTGAACCGGCGCCTGCGCCCGCTGCGAAGACGGCCGCCAAGCCGCCCGCTGCGAAGACGGCCGCCAAGCCGCCGGTTGCGAAGACGGCTGCCAAGCCGCGTGCGCCTGCGGTTATTCCTCCGACGACGCCGACCGCGGAGACACCGCCCGCCGCTGAGGGGGAAACCGAAACGGAGGAAGTGCGCGTCGCAGCCGCGATTCGACCGACACCGTCTCCGCCAAAACCGGCGGCGCACAAGGAGAGGCGCGCTGAGCCCGCAGCGATTGCTCCGCCTGTCGAAACTGCGCCCGAACCGGTCCTGCCGCCTCGCGTTACAACGATTTCGCCGCCTGCGCCGTCGATAAAGGCGCGGCCGGCGATCGTCGAGGCCCGGCTCATCCGCACGGCTGAGCCCAAATATCCCCAGCGCTGCGTCACCCGCGCCGAACCGGTTGAGAACGTCAATGTCGCGTTCGATGTCGGCGCGGACGGACGGCCGGTCAACGCCCGCATCGTCGACTCGTCAAACGGCTGCTTCAATTCGGCGGCGATCGCCGCCGCCAACAGAATGCGGTTCTCTCCGCGTACGGAGGATGGCGCTCCAGCGATCGAGTCCGGCAAGCGGGCGACGATTCAGTTCGTCGAATAGGCGGCGTTGAAGCGGCGAGGTCACATCGCGTTCATAGTCAGGAGATCGTAGGTTGCGACGGTCTCGCCCTTCTGATTGGTGACGACTACGTCCCAGCGCACCTCGCCATAACCGGTATCGCGCTTCTTCTTTGATTTGGCGGTGAGGCGCACCTTGATGGCGTCACCGGGCGAGACCGGCGTCAGGAACCGCAGCTCGTCGAGACCGTAATTGGCGAGCACCGGCCCCGGGGCCGGATCGACGAAGAGCCCCGCCGCAAAGGACAAAATGAGATAGCCGTGGGCCACGCGGCCCGGGAAAAACGGGTTCGCCTTCGCTGCCGCCTCGTCCATGTGGGCGTAAAACGTGTCGCCAGTGAAATGGGCGAATTGCTCGATGTCTTCGAGCGTGATCGCCCGCTCTTTCGTCTCGATCGTCTTGCCGAGCTCCAGCTCGCCGAATTTCAGGCGGAACGGATGCGGCGATCCGGCATCGACGCCGGCGCCCCGGGCCCATGACCGCGTCGCGGCCGTTATGACGTCCGGCGATCCCTGGATCGCCGTGCGCTGCATGTAATGTTTGACGCCGCGTACGCCGCCGAGTTCTTCGCCGCCGCCGGCCCGCCCCGGTCCGCCATGGACGAGCGGCGCCAAGGGCGATCCGTGCCCGGTCGATTCCTTCGCGGACGTACGGTCGATGACGACGATGCGTCCGTGAAATGCGCCGGCGTTCAGGACGACGTCGCGCGCGATTTCCGGGTCATGCGTAAAGAGCGACATGACGAGCGAGCCGCCGCCGCGATTGCAAAGCGCAATCGCGTCTTCGAGCGTCTTGTAGGGCATCAATGTCGCCACCGGCCCGAACGCCTCGATCTCGTGCACGGCGGTGGCCCGCGCGGGATCGTCGCATCGCAAAAGAACCGGCGAGATGAAGGCGCCGGCGGGCGCCGGGGCCTTCGCGGGATCGCCGTAAACGACCTTCGCCTCCCTGGAGAGCGCCGCGATCTTCTCGCGGACATCGGCGCGCTGCGCGAGGGAGACGAGCGCGCCCATGCGAGTTTCCTCCAGCGCCGGGTCGCCGACCGTGGTCTTCGCCAGCGCAGCGGCGATCGCCTCCTCGGCGACGGAGAGCATGGCCGCCGGGACCAGCGCGCGGCGGATCGCCGTGCATTTCTGGCCGGCCTTGACGGTCATTTCGCGCACGACTTCCTTCACGAAGAGCGCGAATTCCGGGCTGTCCGCGCCGGCGTCAGGCCCCAAGACGCAGGCGTTCAGGGAATCTTGTTCGGCGATGAACCGAACGCTTTCGCGAATGACGACCGGATGGCTCTTCAGCTTTGCTGAGGTCTCGGCGGAACCGGTGAAAGAGACGACATCCTGTCCGGTCAGGTGATTGAAGAGATCGCCGAGCGGTCCGACGACGAGCTGCAAGGCGCCGTCCGGGACTTTTCCGGTTTCGATCAGGATGCGGAACGCCGGCTCCGCAAGATAGGCGGTCGCCGTCGCCGGCTTGACGATCGCGGGGACGCCGGCGATCAGCGTGCAGGAGAGTTTCTCCAGCATCCCCCAAACCGGGAAATTGAAGGCGTTGATGCAAACGGCGACGCCCTTGCGCGGCGTGTAAATGTGCTGCGCGACAAACGTCCCTTCTTTCGAAATCCGCTCCACCGGCCCGTCGGTGAGGATCCGGTCGTCGGGAAGCTCGCGCTTGGCTCTGGACGCCATTGCGAGCATGGTCCCGGCCCCGCCTTCGATGTCGATCCAGCCGTCTTTCCTCGTCGCGCCGGTCTTCGGGTTCAGCGCATAGAGCTCTTCCTTCCGCTCCATCACAGCCGTTCCGAGCGCCTTCACCATCGCAGCGCGCTCCTGGAATGTCAGTCTGCGGAGGTTCTTTCCGCCGACCTCGCGCGCATAGTCCGCCATCGACCTGAAATCGAGCCCGCCCGATCCGGCGCGCGCCACGGTCTTCCCGTCGACCGCCGACGCGATGTCGACCGCCCCCGCTCCTTCGACCCAGCGTCCGAGCGCGTAATTTTTAAGCATGGCTTGGGTCATTGCAGTTCCTTTCGCGTAGCGAGGCCCGGGCGTCGCCGGCTCTTGATTTCGGCTTTTAGCCTCTCCGCCCGAAGTCAGAAACGGCTAGGAAGATCGCCGAGCGCGACGGCGCCCTCAGTTCAACGAAATGGCGAAGCTGGAGCGGGTGAAGGGAATCGAACCCTCGTCTTAAGCTTGGGAAGCTTCTGCTCTGCCATTGAGCTACACCCGCTTGCTGCGGAAGCTCGGCGCGCAGCGGGTCCTTTGTCAAGGTTGCAGGTCGGAGGTTGGAGGTCGCGAACAGCGGCGACGAGCCTTCACCTGCAACCTGCAACCTGCAACCTGCAACCTGCAACCTGCAACCTGCAACCTGCAACCTGCTCTACCCCTTGGCCTTGGCGCCGGGGCCGAACCTCCCCAAGGTTCCCCAATGCCGCCGCTTCCCTGCCCCAAAGTCGGGGCAACCTGCGCGGCGGAAACGGTGTTTTGCCGGCGCAGCGCTGCGTCGGACCAGCCAAGGAGAGTTTTCATGTTGAGACAGTTGACAGCCGCGCTGGTCGCGTTCGCAGTCATGGCGGCCCCCGCCGACGCCAAATCCAAACGCGAGAAGGCTGAGAATCTTGTCGCCAAGGCGGCCGAGACGACGCAGTATTTTTCGACTGACAACGCATTCGAGGGCCTTTGGACGCTCGCCGACGACGCCAAGGCGATGGTCGTCATCCCGCGCTCGCTCCGCGGCGGCTTCATGCTCGGCGCCTCCGGCGGCAACGCGGTGATGCTCGCCCGCAATGAGGACGGCAGCTGGTCGCAGCCGACCTTTTTTACGATCGGATCCATCTCCTTCGGATTTCAGTTCGGCGGCGAGGCGTCGGAAATCATCCTTCTCGTCATGACTCAGCGCGGCATGGAGCATCTGCTGTCGACATCCGTGAAGCTCGGCGGCGATATTTCCGTCGCCGCCGGCCCGATCGGGGCCGGGGCCAAGGCGCAAACGACCGACATCCTCGCTTTCGCGCGATCGCGGGGCCTTTACGGCGGCATCAGCCTTGAAGGCGCCGTCCTGAAGACCCGCAGCGACTGGAACGAGGCCTATTACAACGCCGACGTTTCGCCCGCCGACATCATCTATCGTCAGAAGGCGTATAATCCGCAATCCGCCAATCTCCAGAACGCCGTCGCGACGCTCGCCGCCGCGGACAGCGGCCGCCCGGCGGCGCTCGCTCCCGTGCAGCCGGCGCCATACGCCGAGGCGCCTTATGCTCAACCGCAGGCGCTTCCCAACGCCGGCATGACCGCCAACGCAGATCGTCCTGCCTCGAACGCCGACCTACCGCCGCCGACAGGAGGCGAGCCGCAATACGAAGACGACGAGGCCTGGGGCGCGCCAATCAAAAAGGATTGACCGCCCGCGCATCGCCCCGACTTACGCAATGCAAATCTGCAGGCTTGCCTCTAAGATTGAGCCGTGGCCGAGCGCGTCGCGTCTCTTCTGAAATTCGCCGATCCGGACCGGACCGCGGACGGAAGCGCGCGCGCGTCGATCCCGTTCGTCGGCCTTAGGACGCTGTGGATCAACACCGGAACGCTCTGCAATATCGAATGCGCCCACTGCTATATTGAATCGAGCCCGTCCAACGATCGCCTCGCACACTTCACGCTTGCCGAATTCCTCCCCTTTCTCGCGGAAGCAAAAGCGATGGGCGCATCGGAGATCGGCTTCACGGGCGGCGAGCCGTTCCTGAACAAGGACCTTCTCGCCATGGCCGGGGAGGCGCTCGATGCGGGGCTCGACGTCCTCATTCTCACCAACGCAATGCGCCCGATGATGCGGCCGAGGACGCAAGCGACTCTGCTTGAACTTCTGCGTGCGCACGGACGCCGGCTGAAGCTGCGCGTCAGCATCGATCACTATACGGAGGAGCGCCATGATGCAGAACGCGGCGCCCAGGGTTTTGCCGAGACGCTTAAGGGTTTTCTCTGGCTGATCGACAACGGCTTTTGCGTTTCCGTCGCGGGCCGAAAGCTGTGGGACGAGACCGAGGCGGCGCGAGAGGGTTACCGCAGCCTGTTCAGGAGACTCGGCGCCGGGCTAAACGCCGATGATCCCGCTGAATTAGTGCTATTTCCGGAAATGGACGCAGCCAAGGATACTCCGGAGATCACCGCCGCCTGCTGGGGCATTCTCAACAAGACGCCGGAGAGTGTGATGTGTGCGACGTCCCGGATGGTGGTGAAGCGCCGGAGCGCGGACCCAACGGTCCTCGCCTGCACGCTCATTCCTTATGACGAGAGTTTCGAAATGGGCGCAAACCTCGCCGCGGCGACGCACGCCGTGAAGCTCAATCATCCGCATTGCTCGCGCTTCTGCGTCCTTGGCGGGGCGAGCTGTTCGCCGAGCGCATGAGCGCCGCGAAGCTGTTCGCCGCCTCAACCGCGCGCAATCGCGACCCGATCCTTGATGCGTTCCGGCAAACCATGCCGCAGCGGGGAAAGATCCTTGAAATCGCTTCTGGCGCCGGAGAACACGCGGTTCACATCGCTGCCGCATCGCCAGACCTGGCCTGGCTCCCGGGCGATCCGGACGCCGAGGCGCGCGCCTCGATCGCCGCGTGGATCGGGGATGCGGCGCTCGGGAATGTCGCGCCGCCGCATGCAATCGACGTGACAGAGCCGCTTTGGGAGCGCCAGGTTTGCACTCCGATCGATGGAATTGTCGCGATCAACATGATCCACATTGCGCCGTTGGAGGCTGCGGCCGGATTATTCGCCGGCGCCCGACAACTCCTGAAGCCTGGAGGCAAACTGTTCCTCTACGGACCGTTTTCGCGGAATGGCGCGCACACGGCGCCGTCGAATGCGGCGTTCGATAAAAGCCTTAAAGCGCGCAATGCGCGCTGGGGGGTCCGCGATCTCGAACGCGATATCCTCCCGCTCGCCGAGCGCGAAGGATTCGCTCTCGACGCCGTCGTCGCCATGCCGGCGAACAACTTCTCCGTCGTGTTCGCGCGGCAGGACGCCGCGAATCTCGATTAGCTATGCGCTAATCGCGAAAATGCTTCGACAGCTTGAGGCCCTGGCCCTGGTAGTGCGAGGCCGCATCGGCGCCGTAGAGCTTTGCCGGACGCGCCGCCATCCGCTCGTAAGCGAGACGGGCGACGAGCTGGCCGTCTTCGAGCACAAAGGGCGCGTCATGGCTCCGGACTTCAAGGACGGCGCGGCTGCCGCGCCCGTATCCGAAACCCGGATCGAAGAACCCGGCGTAATGGACGCGGAACTCGCCGAGCCCGGGATCGATAGCGGTCATTTCGGCGGCGTAATCGGGCGGAACGGACAGGAATTCGCGCGACGCCAGAATATAGAACTCGTCCGGATCGAGGATGATAAACCCTGACGCCGGAGCCTCGATCGGCTCGAAATAATCGCCGGCGGAGAGCGCAGCCGTCCGGTCGACATCGATGAGCGCGGCGTGGCGGCGGGCTCGCCAGCCAATGACGCCGGTCCCGGCGATCCTGGCGCGAATGCCGACGCCGCCGGAAATGTCGGCCTCTCCGTCGATCAACGGCGTCGAACGATGAAGCGCCCTGAGCGTTCCATCGTCGATGCGGCAAAGGCCGCGCTTAAATCGGATCTGGTTGAGGCTCGAGCCCTCGCGCACGATGACCGAAAAGGTCCGGGGACTGATTTCCGCATAAAGCGGCCCGCTATAGCCCGCTGTAGCGCTGTCGAACGCCGCGCCGTTATCGACGACCATCCGGACAAACACGTCGATCCGTCCGGTCGAGCTTTTCGGGTTGGCGGCCGCCGAGACGTCTTTGGGAAGGGCGAGGCGCTCCGCGAGTTCCACGACATAAACGCAGCCGCGCTCAAGCACAGCCGGGCGCGTGAGGTCGATTTCGTGCATCATGAGCGACGCCAACCGGTCTTCAAGACGGCGCGCATGGGAGGGAAGGAAAGAAGCCCGCACGCGCCAGCCGCGCGCGCCTACCGTCAAATCGAGGCTAGCCGGCTGAAGCTGCGAGTCGCCCAGCGGCCGCGCGAGCCGGACCGCTTTCGACTCAACCAGCTCACGAATCATTTCAGAAGATAAGACGCCCGCGGCGGTCATCGCATCAGTTCGCAATCGCTCAGCGCCGGAAAGTTGCGCGTCGCGAGCGATGTCGCGCGCCGCGAGTCGGCGGTCAAGCGTGACCTAAACGCCGCGGTTCATCCATTTGGAGCCGCCGCGACGCAGCGTATACTCAGCGTTTGTAGAAAGGCCTCGGGGCGAGGCGGAGTTGAGGGTTATGTATGAACGAACGACGAGGGGCATAAGGATCAGCGTCAGGCCGAATTATCTCGAACACGAATCGGATCCCGACGACGGACGATTCGTGTGGGCCTACACGGTCAGGATCGACAACCAGTCGCGCGAGACGGTGCGTTTGCGGACGCGTCACTGGCGCATCACGGATGGGATCGGCCTGACCGAAGAGGTCAAGGGCGTCGGCGTCGTCGGCGAACAGCCGTTGATCAAGCCGGGCGAGGGGTTTGAATATACGTCGGGCACGCCGCTGGCGACGCCGTCCGGCCTCATGGTCGGCTGCTATGGCATGGAGACGGCGGGCGGCGAACGCTTCGAGGTCGACATTCCGGCATTCTCGCTCGACAGCCCGCACGAGCGCCGTCTGCTGCATTAGTCCGAGGGAGTGGGACGAGGGCCATTAGCGCTGGCCGTGCGCCGGCCTGCGCCCATTACCCCCGCCTGCCTCATCCCAGTCCTAATCCCCAATCCCTTGTCCCCTCAGCCCTCAAACGTATCGCAGGCGTTCGGGTCGCCGGACTCGAAGCCGCGATGAAACCACTGCTGCCGCTGCTCCGAACTGCCGTGGGTGAAGCTTTCCGGCGTCACGCGGCGGCCGGCGTTCTTCTGCAAGGTGTCGTCGCCGATCGCCGCCGCCGCTTTGAGGCCCTCTTCGATATCGCCTTCATCGAGGAAATCGTGCTTGGTTTCCGCCGAATTCGCCCACACGCCGGCGTAGCAATCGGCCTGCAGCTCCATCTTCATCTGAATGGCGTTGGCTTCGGCCTGGCTTGCGCCGGCCTGCGCCGCCCGCACCTGATCCGAAAGGCCGGTCACCGTCTGCACGTGGTGGCCAACCTCATGCGCGACGACATAAGCGGCGGCGAAATCGCCCGGCGCGCCGAAGCGTTGCGCAAGCTCCGCGAAAAAGTTCGTATCAAGATAAATCTTGCGATCCAGCGGGCAATAGAAGGGCCCCGCCGCAGCCGTCGCGAAGCCGCAGGCGGATTCGACGCCGCCCTTGAAAAAAGCGAGCGTCGGTTCGGGATAGTCCTGGCCTGATTGTGCGAAGAAGTCCGACCACACCTCTTCGGTCTCGCCGAGCACGACTTTGACGAACGAGCGCGTTTCCTGTTCCTCCTGCGTCACCGGACCGGTGGCCGCAGGTTGGCCGGAAAGCAGCGCAAGCGGGTCGACCCCCATCGCGCGGAGCGCAAAAAATCCGCCGACGAGGACAAGGATGCCGACGATTCCGAAGCGGCTGAACACCAACCGCAAGAGGAGGATTGCAAGTCCCGACAGGCCCGCCGCTGCGCCGCGGTCCTCGACATTCTTGCTCTCCCGCCTGCCGCGCCACTTGACCATCTGTCATTCCCCTAATGGTTGCCGAAGCTTCTGGGTTTTATCGCGGCGGCGCTAAGGACTGTCGAGCCTTTCGTTAACCAGTCGAAAGGTGCGCAAACGCAACAGTTCTGGGTTTGGTCGGACTCGCGGCGAACAAGCCCCGCCCCTATATTCGTTTGAGGTGCGAGATAGAAACGTGTCTTACGAGTATTATACGCGCCTCGCCGCAACGCTGACAGCGGCTGCGGTTCTGGGGGTGATCATCGCAAGGCCGCAGGCCGGCCGCATGGCGGTCGCGGAAGGCGCCGCCGAGCGCGCGGAAGAGCGCCTTGCGGCCGCTGAGCGCGCCTGCGCGCCGGGCGAAGCGCCGCTCTCCGGCGGGTTTGCGCGGATGGAGGACGTTCTCTCCTTATCGCCCCTGTCCCCGTTCGCCGCGCCGGGGGAACTCGCCGGGCCGCCGGATATTCGCATTTCGACGGTGCGCGACAACGGCGCTCCGCGCGTAACCCGGGCGCTTGCTCCAGCGAGGGCCGATGTCGTCGCAATCGAGCGGCGGATCGATCCCGGTACGGATGAAACGCGCGCTTGGTGGACGGTGCGCTTCAAGCCTTGCGACAAGATCGCGGTGGTCTATGACCGGCTCGACCAGATCGATCCGGCGCTCCTCCGCCGCGCCGGCGGTCTTAGGGCGTTTCAATGGGTCGAGGACGGTCGCCTTGCGATCGCAACGCGGATCAGATTGCGTGAGGGCGAGGCGGTCGGATCGGCGGACGGTTTCGACATTGCGCTTGACGACTTGTCAGCGACGCCGGCCGCTTACGCCGCGCGCGGCCGCTACGGCTCCGATGTTGACGGCGCTGCGCCCCGCGCCACGTCGCTCGCTCGCGCAGGCCAGACGCGCATGATCGAACATGCGCGCTGTCCGCTCGATTATCTTGAAAGCGATCTGCGGGCGGAATGGGCCGTAAAGCTCGGCGACGCGCGCGGCAAACGGCTTTCGCAGGGCGAAAACGCCTGCCGGATCAGTCTTGTCGTCGCGGATGCGGCCGAAGGCGTCTGGTTCACCGATTCCTCCCACAACGCGCTCGCCAGCAAGGTGAGCGCCATCGCCCTCGCACCCGATGCGGTGGATGGCGGCCGACTGGTCTTTTCCCTCCATGGCAGGCTCGCGTCGCTGGCGCCTGACATGTTCGCGCATGAAACTGCCGACGAAGCGGCGCGCAAGGCGGCGGCGCGCGGCTTCCTGACATTCGGGCGCGGCGCTGACCGCATCAACGCGCCGTTCAACGCCGTGAGTGAAAACGAGACCTATTGCTATGAGGGTCTGCGCGCCAATTTCGCCGGACCCGTGCTTCACGGCGTTCTCCTGCTGCGGATTGACAGGGTCGCGGGCTCGCCGCCGCTGATGAAGATCGAAGCGCAGCGCGCCCAAGGCTGCGCCGAACTCGCCGAGCCATGGTCGTTTTCCGGCGGCGAAACGACCTTCTACCGCATCGACCGTTAGCCCGTCAGACACCATTCGAAATCGTCGTGCGAGGCGGCAAGGCCCGCCGCGAGGAGCGCTGCGCTGAGATCGACCCCGCTGGCGTCGACGCGGGCGATCACGCGTCCAGCGTATTTATCGTGGCGCACGTCCGAGAGATTCGCCGCGCCGCTGGCGAGAAAATCCTCAACGAACGCTTTTGCGGCGACCGCCTTGGCTCTTTCCGCGGCGCATTTCGGCCGGAACAGTTCGGGCGCATCGACGCCGGCGAGGCGGACCGACACCTCGATTGCCTGGTCGATCCAGATGGTTGCGCGCATTCGGATGGTGTCGCCGTCCACCACCCGCTCGACGGTTGCGGGGATCGGTCCGGCGAGCATGCAGGCAGCGGCGTTCGCCGGAAACAGCAGCGCCGCGGCGACCGCTCTGGGCACATGTGCGACCATGCTCTCCTAAGTAGCATATTCTCGTTTTGTTCGCAACCCAGAGTTGTGCATTCGCGCTCAAGAACCGACCGCCCGCCCCTCGCGCTCCCAATCGCCGTATCGCGTGGGCCGGGATCCTTTAGTCCCGCGATCTCGGGCGGCCGAGGCGCCGGTTTCCCCGCGCGGCGCGCTTCGGCCCTGGCGAGCGCGCACAGTGCTTCCGGACTGAGCTTTCGCGGCAACGCGGCGCCGGAGTCGGTCATATTGAAGCGGTCCCTGGCGCTTCACATATGCCCTTTCCACAAACGCAGCCGACGGCCATGAACCATCTTCGTACTTTCATTCTCATCGCCGCGCTGACGGCGCTCTTCGGCGTCGTCGGCGCGATGATCGGCGGCAGGGGCGGCATGCTGCTGGCGCTCGCATTCGCCGCGGCGGGCAATCTTTTCGCCTACTGGAACGCCGACAAGATCGTTCTGAGGATGTACCGCGCCGAACCGGTCGACGCGAGCCATCCTTCCGGCGCTGTCCGCCGCTACGCGGAAATCGTCTCAGGCCTCGCCGCGAACGCCTCGCTGCCGCAGCCGAAGATTTATCTTATCAATTCGGATCAGCCGAACGCCTTCGCTACGGGGAGAAATCCTCAGAACGCGGCCGTCGCCGCCACCACCGGTCTCCTCCGCATGCTGAACGAGCGTGAGATCGCCGGCGTCATGGCGCATGAGCTCGCGCATGTGAGAAACCGCGATACACTGACGATGACGGTGACCGCGACGATCGCCGGCGCAATCACCACGCTCGCCAATTTCGCCATGTTCTTCGGCGGCAGCCGCGACAATCAGGGGCCGGGCCTCATCGGCTCGCTCGCCCTGATGATCCTCGCGCCTTTGGCCGCTGCGCTCGTGCAAATGGCGATCAGCCGCGGGCGCGAATCCCAAGCCGATTCCGGCGGCGCCGAAATCTCGGGCGACCCTGAGGCGCTGGCTTCCGCCCTGGCCAAGATCTCCAACGGTGCGCGGCAGATCCCGAATCAAGTCGCCGAACGTCACCCCGAAACGGGACAGATGATGATCATCAACCCGCTTTCTGGCCGCGGCGCAGATAACCTCTTCTCGACGCACCCCTCGACCCAGAACCGCATCGACCGCCTGCTGGCGATGGGTTCGGGCGCGCCGCGGCCTGCTGGTGGCCGCCGCGGCCCGTGGGGCTGACGATTCTCCGAAGCCGTCCGCGAATTCATTGGCGCGATCGCCGCCCGGCGGCTACCGCTCCGGCTTCACTCCGGAGGCGGCCATGCAAACGCAAGTTCATCTCAACTTTAAAGGCGACTGCGAAGACGCGCTGAAATTTTATGAGAAGGCGTTGGGGGCGAAGCGCACCTTCTCAGTAACCTGGGCAGAGTCGCCCATGGCGAAGGATGCGCCGAAGGGCTGGGACAAGAAGATCATGCACGCCACCATCAAGATCGGCGACGCCGAAGTGATGGCCGCCGACTCGCCGCCGGGGCGGTATGAGCAGCCGAGCGGGTTTGCGATGTCCTTGAACGTGGCGACGCCGAAAGAAGCCGACCGCGTCTTCACCGCGCTTTCCGAGGGCGGCAAGGTGACGATGCCGCTAGAGGAGACCTTCTGGGCGCAGAGCTTCGGCATGATGACAGACAAATTCGGCGTCCCGTGGATGGTCAATTGCGGCAAGGCGAAGTGAACTAAACCCGGTCGCCGCGGCGCGCCCCGGTTCAACGCCCGCCAATACTCCGCTTTTTAGACGGTCCTTAAGCGGGCTGTTTACCGTCCGCTCCCTATGGTCGGCCCGTCTCGGGAACGCGGGCCCCGCATGCGCATGGACTTCGCCACCGTCGCCGGCATCTTGGCCGGCCTTTTCGTCGTCGGGCTCGCCATCGCGATGGAGGGCGCGGTCCGCGTTTTCTTCAACCTGCCGGCGCTGCTTATCGTGTTCGGCGGCGTTGTCGCCGCAACGGTGCTGCGCTTTCCGATCGACGCGGTCGCAACCGCGCTCGCTACGGGGACAAAAACCGCCTTCTTCGACCATCGCCGCTCGGCCGCCGAGCTGCTTGAAGAAGTGCGCGGGCTGGCCGCAATTTCCCGCCGCCAGGGGCCGATGGCTCTTGAACGCGCGCCGGCGATCGATCCGTTTCTGATGCGCGGCAAACAGCTTATCGCCGACGGGCTTTCAACCGATGACCTGCGCGCCCGTCTTGCGCGCGAACGCGACCTCGAAATCACGCGGCTGGTCGACGGCGAAAGAATCTTCCGCGCCATGGGAGAGGCGGCGCCCGCCTTCGGTCTCATCGGCACGGTCGTCGGCTTGGTCGCCATGCTCTCGCAGATGCACGATCCCTCGGCCATCGGTCCGGCGATGGCCATCGCGCTTCTGACGACGCTTTACGGGGCCCTTCTCGCTCACGCCGTGGCGCTTCCGATCGCCGACAAGCTCGCGATGAAGCTTGAGGCTCAGGAAACCAACCTTTCGCTCCTGATCGATGGGCTGGCGCAGATCTCCGAAAGGCGCTCGCCGGACGCCATCACCGACATGCTGATTGTCTATCTTCCGGAAAAAGCGCGCGCCTCCTTTGCGCCGGCCGCCGCATGAGCGCTCATATGAGCGCTCGGCGCCCAAAAGCCAGAAGCGGCGTGTGGCTCATCACCTACGCCGATTTGATGACGATCCTCGTCTGTTTCTTCGTGCTTATCGTTTCGTTCTCGGTGCAGGACGACGCCAAGATGCAGGTCGTCGCCGGATCGCTGCGTGACGCGTTCGGCGTGACCGAAGAGCGCCGTTTCGCCGGCGACATCGATTTCAAGGGCGCGCCGGAGAAGCGCCAGCCGGGCAATCTGCGTCCTTCCGCCACTCCGACCGGAAGCGGCGTCGCCGAGACCTTGTCGGCGCGCCCGGCGATGGGATCGGATGGCGACCGCGGCGCAATCGCGCGGCCCGGTCCGGATTCGCGCCGCTATGCCGATGCCAGGGCGGCGCTCGAACGCGCGGTCCGTGAGGATCCGCTTCTTAAAGGCGCGGACGAACAGATCACGGTCAAGGCCGATGAAAAGGGCCTGCAGGTGCTCCTCGTCGACACGGACGGCGCGCCGATGTTCGAACTGGCGAGCGCGCGACTGACGCCGCGGGCGCAGGCGCTGCTCGCCGATGTCGCGGCCTCTCTCCTGCCGCTGCCCAACCGCATCTATATCGACGGCCATGCCGACGCGACGGGCGCCGGGAACTACTCCGCATTTGACCTGACTTCGGCGCGCGCGAACGCCGCCCGCGCCGCCCTCGAAGCCGCGGGATTTCCGGCCGACCGTATCGCCGGCGTCTCTGGTCGCGGCGCCGCCGATCCTCTGTACCCGGAGGACCCCTACCTGGCTGGCAATCGCCGCATCGAAATCCGGCTGGAACCGGCGGCTCCGCTGCTGCCGGAAAACAGAACGCTCTGAGATTATCGCTGTCTGGCGGCCTTGAACGCCGCGTGCGGACGCAAATCGAGGCCTCTGAGCCGCGCGATAAAGGCGTCTTGTGCGCCCTGTCCAAGCCCAGTCGAATAGCCGCCGACCAGCAGGTCGTCGCCCAAGGGTAGAATCGCCGTGCCGTTGTCGTCCTTTTCCCCACCGATGAGTATCACTCCGTCGGCGAAGCCTCCATCCGCCTCAAGCCGGCCAACGAGAACATCCGATCCTCCGGCGCCGGCGCTCGCCGTATGGCCGATGGTCCAAAAAAAAATGCGGCCCTCGGCGTCGGCCTCCGCCGAGATGAGCCGGTCGTCGCCGCGCCCGCCGATGGTCGAAAGGCTCAGGAGATCGCCCGATGGACTGAGGACCGCCGCCATAAAATCGCGTTCGCCCTCGCCCCAGGAATTCGTATAGCCCGCTGCGACAATGCGCCCGTCCGCCAGGACAACAAGCCCGTGATTGACATCATCCGTACGCGGCTCGCCGATCACGCGGCGCCAGATCTCGTTGCCGCTTGCATCGACTTTCAATACGAGCATGTCGGCGTCGCCTGCAGGCGCGGTTCCTCCCGACACGATGTAATTCCCGTCGCCCGCCGGCTCGATATAGAGCGCGCCGTTCGATCCTGCCTCCGCGAAAACGCGTCGCCAGGTTTCCACGCCCTCCGAATCGACGCCGATCAGCAGGACATCGCGCCCGTCGCGACCTTCGGCGTGACCTGCGCCGATGAACCCGGTCGGCGTTTCGGCGAGTCCGGTGATGCGGTCATAGCCCGGCGTGCCGTAAGCATTTTCTTTGCGCAGAAGGCCGCGGGAATCCGTCGCCGCGAAATAGGCGTTGATGCCGCCTGGCCCGACGCGCGACGAGAACCCTCCGAACATCAGGCCGTCCGCGGTTTCGCGCGCTGACCAGAATGCGTCGATGCCGCCGCCGGCGCCGTACTCCTTGGTCCAAAGAACCTTTCCATCGCCGGCGACTTTCGCCGCCAGCGCGCGCCAATCGGAGCCGCCATCACCGTCGGTGCGATTGAGGAATCCTACGGCGAGATAGCCGTCCTTGAGCGCGATGATGTCGTTTATCCAGTCGTCATGGTCGCTGGCGAAGATTTGCGACCAGGCGATCGTCGCCTGTTCGCTGCGCAAGCGATATGGTTCCTTCGCCGCGGCCGAGGCGGCAAGCGCCGCTGCAGCGAGCAAGACGAACCTGTGAAGGCGCATATCCGTCACCCGGCCGATCCTGCTCTGAGATTGCGCCGGCCGCGAGACGGCATGCGACGAACGGCCCCTGCGGCGCGACGCGCGGTTGGTCAGATCCTAAGCCCAGACGCGCTTGGAATATACTCCGTCTACGGATTATTTTGATTGCAGTCAGGGAACGCGGCCCGCGTCGGCCGTGAATTGTTGCGCGAGAGCCGCATCAAGCTGCGATTAACCACATAACCGCTTGATCCGTATCCGGAAAAAAATATTTATAGGACAGGGTTGCGCCCGTTTTATAATGCTCCTCAGTCGGAGCGCGGAGAGGCGACTGAGTGCACCCGTTCCTCAGCGGCTTCGACGATGGCGCGCGGCGCCGGCGGCTCGCGGGTTGAGCCAAAGGCGCCGACGACAGACGCCGGGTCTTGGCTGATGCGTAGGGGCGGCGCCTAAGAAACGTCCGCCTGATCGAAGACGCCCGGCGAAGTCGACCGAAACGCCATAGCGCTTGAGGCGAGAGCTGAAGGCGCGGCACGCGCGGGACGCGGGGCGTCCCACAGGAGGCGGCGCTATCCGCCTCCATAACCGGATGCCGCGCGTCCCGCGCGACCTCTCCACTCTATCTCTCGCGTTCGGAAAAATCCCGGACGGCGGAAAGGGCGGACGCATGACTGAAGGCAAGCTGAAGGATGAGATGAGCTCGCAAAGACCCGCGTCGTGGGCTTCTTTTTACGATGAGCGGCGCTATGGACATTGCCGGCTCGCCAACGAAACAAGGAGTCGTCGATGATGCAAAAACTGACGCCTGAAACGCGGGCGCAATTCTTTCGCGATTTTCCCGGCTGGCTCGCGGTCGAGGGCCGCGATGCAGCGACGAAATCTTTCCGATTCGACGATTTCAACGCCGCATTCGGATTTATGACCCGGGTCGCGCTCGCCGCCGAGAAGGCCAATCACCACCCGGAGTGGTTCAATGTCTACAACCGCGTCGACATCACCTTGACGACCCATGACGCAGGCGGCCTTTCGAAGCGAGATGCGGCGCTTGCCGCCTTTATCGAAGAAGCGGCGAAATAGAGGCGCGTGCCGGCCGCAAATTAGCCGCTCGGCGGCCATTCCGGCGCCCGACGAAGAGGTCTATGGATAAGGTTCGAATTTCGAAAGGTTGCTCTCCATGCCGACGATCGCGCTAGTCGACGACGACGAAAACATCCTCACTTCGGTCTCCATGGCGCTCGAGGCGGAGGGCTATAAGGTGAAGACTTATGAGGAAGCGGCGAAGGCGCTCGCCGATGTCACCGCTTCGCCTCCCGATATCATTGTCTCGGACATCAAAATGCCCGGCATGGACGGCATGGAGCTTCTCCGGAGAATCCGTCAGACCTCGGAGCTTCCTCTGATCTTTCTCACCTCAAAGGACGAGGAGATCGACGAGGTCCTCGGCCTCACCATGGGCGCCGACGACTATGTCAAGAAGCCGTTCTCGCAACGCCTTCTGCTCGAACGCGTCAAGGCGGTGCTGCGCCGCCGCCAGGCCGGACCGACGCCGACTGCGGAAGAGGAGAAGAAGATCATTCGCCGCGGCGAGCTGACCCTCGATCCGATGCGTCACGCCTGCATGTGGAAGGGCCAGCCGGTGACCCTAACCGTGACTGAATTCCTCATCCTCGAATCGCTGGCGCAACGCCCGGGCTTCGTCAAAAGCCGCGACGCTCTCATGGATTCGGCCTATGACGACCAAGTCTATGTCGACGACCGCACCATCGACAGCCACATCAAGCGCATCCGGAAGAAATTCCGCGTCGTCGACAAGGAGTTCGATTCGATCGAAACGCTGTACGGGGTCGGGTACAAGTACAACGAAGTCTGAGGTGACGTCGTGCGCGCTGAGCGGAGCGCTGCCGGCGCGGTTGCCGGATTTCGGAGCATCGGCCGCCCCTCTGTCATCGACGCTTCCTTGTCGACGCCGCGCCGCGTGCGGGGGGATATCGACCGACTACCTGCAACCTGCAACCTGCAACCCCGTCTCACAGGATGAAGGCCGCGGAAGGCGTCAAGAGGCGGCGCGGCGTCGGCGGACCAGTGTCGCGCCTGACGATCACCATCGTCCTCGCCAACCTCATTTGCCTCGTAATCCTGCTCGTGGGCTCGCTCGGACAAACGCAATATCGCGACGGCGTCATCCTGGCGAAACTGGAGGGGGTGCGCGCGCAGGCTCAGATCATCGCCGACATCCTCGCCCAGGTCGCGATCGACGAGGGTCCCTGCACGATCGGCGTCGAACCCGCTCCGACCGCCCTTAACGGCGTCTGTCCGCTCGCCTTGAACGAGACGAACGTGACCGACGTCTTCAATCGGGTCTGGGACAGCTTTGAAGGGCGCGTGCGCATCTACAGGGCGCCCCAGACCGGGCGCAGGCCGCCGGTCCGCGACGCAGCCGCGCTCCTCGTCGAGGACGTGGTGCTGCGCCGCGACCGCATCGTAATGGAGGAGCTGCCGCCTCTCGATCGTCCCGGGGCCGATAACTCACTCGCCCGGTTCAACAGCCGGGCGCAGGACCTCGTCGGCGACCTCCTGTCCGGCGATTATCGTCGTCGGGCGGCGCGACGCTCGATCGAGCACGAACTCAACGACGCTTTGGCGGCGTCTCCCTTTATGGAGGATCGCGGCGCGGCGTCGGTCCGGTTGAACGAGAACGGCGAACTGGTCGCCTCGGTATCCGTCCCAATCAGAAAGGTGCAGGCGATTTACGGCGTGGTTACGGCGGAAGCCGGCGGCATCGACGCCGTCGTCGCCGAAACTCGTCGGGCGATCCTGCCCTTCGTCGGACTCGCCGCGACCGCCGCTGTGTTGAGTTCGCTGCTTCTGACCGCCGCGATCGCCCAGCCGATCCGGCAGCTTGCGCTCGCCGCCGACAAGGTCAGGGAGGGGATCGCCGTCGCAGGGCGCACGCGAATTCCAGATTTCACGCACCGGAAAGACGAAATCGGCGAGCTGTCGGCCTCGCTGCGCTCCATGACGCAGGCGATCTATGCGCGCATCGATGCGATCGAGAGTTTCGCCGCCGATGTGGCCCATGAGCTGAAGAATCCGCTGACCTCGATCCGCAGCGCGACCGAGACGCTCGACATCGCGCAAAAACCCGAGTCGCGCGCCAAGCTGATGACGGTCATCAAAAAGGACGTGGCGCGCATGGACCGTCTGATTACGGACATTTCTAATGCGTCGCGTCTCGACGCGGAACTCGCCCGCGAGACCCGCTCAGCCGTCGATCTTCGTCGCCTTCTCGCCGACGTGGTCGAGCTATACGCGGCGACCACGAAGGAGGGCGATGCCCATGTCTCTTTCGATCCGAGCGGGACCCCGCTCTACCTCTTCGGCAACGCGTCGGCCCTCGGCCAGGTGTTTCGCAACCTCATCGACAATGCGCGGTCCTTCAGCCCGCGCGACGGCGATGTCCGCGTCATTCTCGATCCGCCGCGCGAACGCGGTTCCCTCATTCGCGTTCGCGTCGAGGACGACGGGCCGGGCATCCCGCCCGACAGCCTCGAAAAGGTGTTCGACCGGTTCTACACAAAACGGCCGCCCGGCGCGGCGTTCGGCAAGAATTCCGGTCTCGGCCTTGCGATCTGCCGTCAGATCGTGAATTCCCACGACGGACGCATCTACGCGGAGAATCGGCTTGAGGATCCCGCCGATCCGGGAGGCGCACGGCGCGGCGCCCGTTTCGTCGTCGAACTGCCGGCCGCCTGATGTCGACGGATCCCGTTCTTGAGCATGCGACGGCCGTCGCCGTCGCGCTCGACGCTGACGGCCCGCTCGCCGGCGCGCTGATCCTTGGACCCTCCGGAAGCGGAAAATCCTCGCTTGCGCTGTCGCTGATCGAGTCCTGCGCGTGGCGGCGAACGGCGCTCATCGCCGACGATGCAGTCTTGCTGGAAGCGCGCGGCGCAAGCCTCGTCGCGCGCGCGCCGCAACGCATTTCCGGCTTGATCGAAGTGCGCGGTTTCGGTCCGGCGAGCGTCCGATTGGTCGCCGGGCGGCCGATCATCGCGGCGTTCGCGCTGGCGCGCGATGCGCCAAGGCTTGCAAGTTCCGAGGAGCGGACGATCGCTGGCGTTGCGGTGACGGCATTCCCCTTGCAGCCGGGCTTCGATGCGGCGGCGCGGCTCAAGGTGATTTTGCGCGCGATTCTCGCTAGGCAGACCGCCATCGGGTCGGAGTTTCAATGATCGGCATCGTTCTTGTCACGCATGGCCGCCTTGCCGAAGAGTTTCTCGCGGCCGTCGAACATATCGTCGGCCGCCAGGAGGGCGCGCGCGCCGTTTCGATCGGACCCGATGACGACATCGAGCGGCGCCGGGCGGAAATCCTCGAAGCGGCGAAGGATGTCGATGAGGGCGCAGGCGTCGTCATCCTCACCGACATGTTCGGCGGCACGCCGCACAATCTCGCGATTTCGGTGATGGAGAAGGCGAATGCGGAAGTCATCGCCGGCGTGAATCTGCCGATGCTGATCAAGCTCGCCTCCGTCCGCAGCGAGAAAACCCTCAAGGAGGCGGTCGCCGCCGCCCATGACGCGGGACGCAAATACATCAATGTCGCCTCTTGGGTGCTGTCGGGCCCAACAGCGGGGAAATAGCGAAAACCGGCCAGGAATTTGTCAGCGCCCCGCCGAGCATCCGTAACCATCCGCAACCTGCGCGGTCTTCATGCGCGGGCTTCGGCGAAATTCGTCGCCGTCGCGAGCTCATTCGACGCGACAGTCTCCGTCGCGCACGGCGATTATTCGGTTTCCGGGCATTCCATCATGGGGCTGATGATGCTCGGCGCCGGCGTCGACGACGAAATCGCGATCTCCGCGCAAGGGCCGCAGGCCGCCGAGGCGGTCGACACGCTGGTGCGGCTCATCGAAGACCGCTTCGGCGAAAAGGAGTAGGGGCGGCAAGAAGGGGCGGTTTGTCCCGCGCCTCACGCCTCGGCCGCGTCGGCGATCAGCTGACTGACCGTCACCGCCTGTCCGTCGCGGAGGCGCTCGCCGCCGCGGATGACGAGCTTGTCGCCGGCTTTGACGTCGCCGATGACTTCGATGAGATCGCCTTCGGCTGCGCCGAGTTCGACATCGATCTGTTTCGCCTTGTTGTCCTCGCCGATGACGTAAACGCTCACCCGGTTCGCCCGCAGCACGATGGCGTCGCGATGTGCGGCGACCACCCTATGGGGCGCCGTCTGGGGGAGATTGACCCTGACCGCCGATCCGATCGGCCAGTCGGCGTGAGGCAGCGAGAGGCGGATCTCGAGCGTGCGCGTCACCTGATCGCCGACCGGAACGATGGCCCTGATCGGCGCCTTGATGCGTTCCGTCCCGTGCGCGACTTCGATTTCGTCCCCCGGCTTGACGCTCTTCAGAAGTCCCGCCGGGGCCTGCGCCGTCACTTCAAGGCGGCGCGTGTCGACGAGGCGGGCGATCGGCGAACCGGGCTGGACGTATTCGCCGATCTGGGTCTGCTGATCGACGATCCGGCCCGCGAACGGGGACTTGACGTCCGTCCGCTGAAGATTGGTCTCGGCGCGTTCGAGCGCGACCCGCGCGCGGGCGACATCTTGCGCCGCCTGGTCGCGATCGGCGCGCATTTGATCGATCGCCGCTTCGGATTCCCCAGCGTCCTCGCCGAGGCCGACATAGCGCTTCAGAAGGGTATCGGCGTAGACATAGCGGGCCCTCAAACGACCCACATCAGCGGCGGCTTCGTCGCGGGCGAATTTCGCGTCGGCCGGATCGATCTTGGCGATGACCGCGCCTTCATCGACTTCCGCGCCGATCTCGGCGACCCATTCGATCTTGCCGGAGGTCGCCGCGGCGACGAGGCTGTCCCTGAGGCTTACGACCTGACCCGGCGCTTCCGACAAAGGCGCCAATTGGGTCTCGACGGCTTCAGCGACGACGACATTGGCCGGCGGCGGTCCCTGCTCGCCCCCTTGCGCGGCCTCGGCGGCCTGCGGCTTCTCCTTGCCGAAGAAATACCAGCCACCGCCGGCGAGCGCGACGACGCCGAGCCCGATGGCGGCGATGCGGTTGCGTTTCGAAAACACCATCGGGTCTTACTCCGCAGGCTGAAGGGCTTGTGTGACGCGAACGGGTGCGGCGAGCGGGCGAAGCTGCAGGAGCGCCGGCAGAAGCACGAGCGTAAAGACCGCCGAGACCACAGCCCCGCCGACCGACACGGCGGCAAGGCCGCGATAGATCTGCGCGCCTTCGCCCGGCGCGAGCACCAGCGGCATTGTGCCGGCGAGCGTCGTCGCCATGGTCATGAAGATCGGCCGGGTTCGAAGGCGCAAAGCTTCGCGCACGGCCTCGGGGTTGGTCATCCCTTCCGCTTCCGACTGGCGCGTCTGCGCGACGAGCAGGATTGCGTTATTGACCACGATGCCGAGCATCAGGATGAAACCCATCATGCCGAGGAGGTCCAAGGGCGTCGGGTTGACGAGATTCAGGAGCCGGATCGCCGCGATGCCGCCGACCGCCGCCATGGGGAGCGAAATTACGACCAGCGCTGCATCTTTCGCCGACTTGAAGAGGGCCGTCATGATCAGGAACAGGAGGGCGATGGCGAGGAGGAAATTGCCGCTCAAATTGGCGATTGCGCGCTTCAGAGCGTCGGCTTCGCCGGCGTATTTGAGCGAGGACCCTTGCGGCAGGATCGAATAGAGCTCCTTCTTGGCGTTTTCGTCGAGCATCCTGATGATGTCGCCCAAGGGCACGCCTTCCGGCGCGTTGATGCCGAGCGAAAAGGTCCGGCGCGCGTCGAGGCGGCGGATCTGCTGCGGCCCGACGCTCCGCGAAATCGTCGCCAGCTCGCCGAGCGGCACGACCGCGCCAGACGGAGTAGCAAGAGGAATTGAGCTAAGCGATTCCGGCGATGTCACATTGGTCGCTTCAAGATAGATGTCGATGCGGCCGTCTTCGTGGAAGAATTCGCCGAGCCACAGCCCGTCGCCGAGCGCACGAACCGCACTCGAAAGCCCGGCGCGATTGAGCCCGACTTCGGCGAGACGCCGGTCGTTAGGATAGATGCTGATTTCGGGCGTCACGATCTGCGGATCGGGATTGGGCCACACGGTCGCGCCGGGCACCGCCTTCATGATGATGTCGGAGGCGGCGGGAATGGCGTCACTCAACGCGTCGTAATCGGCGGCCTGGAGCTCGATCGCGATCTGGCCGCCGCCGCCGAAATCGCCGAAGAGATCGCCCTCCTGGGCGAAAACGCGCGTATCGGGAAAGCCGATAAGGATCTCGTCATTGACGAGCTTCTCGAGCTTTTTCATGTTCGACTGGATTTTCGGGCGCACGCCGATATTGCCGCCCCATTCGGCCGTGAACAGATAATAGTTGAGGAGCGCGGGCTCCTTCTCGCCCTTCATGTAGGGGTCGAGTCGTTTCACCACGACATCCGCGAATTCGGTGCGGATCATGTCGACGCTCGCGCCCGAGGGAAACGAAATGAACCCGTCGATCGCCGCGCGTTTGACGCGCGGCAGATAGTTCATCGACGGAAACATGAGCCAGCCGGCGACGACGGGGATGATCGTCAGTCCCGCGATCCAGGCGAGCCGGCGTTGCGGCGTCGATGTAAGCCGCATGGCGAGATCCGGCACGCGATCGATGAAATCGGCCTTCTTCGCCTTTGCTCCTTCGGATCGGAGATATTTCGCAGCGCCTGTCGGAAGGATCGTGATCGCCACGAAGAAACTCAACGCCACGGCGACGCAGATGGTGAGCGCAAGGTCGGTGAAGAGCTGGCCTTCGACATCCTCGAAAAAGATGATCGGCACGAAGACCGCAATCGTCGTCACGGTCGAAGCAAAAAGGGCGCCCATCACGCGCGAAATCGCCGTGGCCGGAACATGCTCGGCGTCGCCGTGCTTTTCCTTAAGGCTCAGTATGTCCTCGATCACCACGATCGCGGCGTCGAGCGCCATGCCGGTGGCGAAAGCGAGGCCGGCGAGCGAGATCACGTTGATCGAGCGCCCCATCAGATGGAGGACGACGACGGTCGCGGCGAGGCAGACCGGAATCGTCGCCGCGATTAGGAGCGTCGGCGTCGTCCGCCGCAGCATCACCCACAGGATGGCGACGGTGAGGATCATGCCGAGGAAGAGGTTGCCGGTGAGCAACCGCAGCGCGTTCTTGATGAAGAGCGAAGGATCGAAGCTCTTCTGGATCGTATAGCCCATCTCGGCGAGAACGCCGGAGTTGAGCTCCTTCTGCTTGGCGGTAATCGCGTCGAGCGCGGCCAAGGTGTTGGTGCCCGGCTCGCGCAGGACACGCATACCGATCGCCGGATTGCCGTTCTGGACGACGACGCCGCCGCGCCGGTCGGGGCCGACCGAAATCTCGGCGATGTCGGAGAGACGCACCGGGGCGCCGTCGCGCCACGAGAGGATAGTGTCCTTCAATTCGTCCGAGGTGAATCGGCCTTCGAACCGCATGGTGTAATTACGCCGACCGACTTCGACCGAACCGCCGGTCACGTCCGACGAACGGTTCACGTTCTGCACGATCTGGTCGAGCGTCACGCCGAGCTGCGCGGCGAGGAATGGATCGAAGGTGACGCGGACGATTTCTTTGCCCTGGTCGCTTTCGATGCTGACGCCAGCGACGCCCTCGACCGATTCGATCTCGGGGCGGATGCGAGTTTCGGCGAAATCGTAGAGACGCTGGTCGGCCTCCGGGAAACCGGGGAGGCGCTGCAGGAAGAGGTAGATCAGGGTCTCGCCGGCATCGCCGCCGCCGACGCCGTCCATCTGCGGCCGATCGGCGTCGGCCGGGAGGCCGCGCACGCGCTGCAGCCGGCTCGTGATCGAGGTGCGCGCCTCGGACATGTCGGTGCCGAGATTGAATTCGAGCGAGATCCAGGCCCCGCCGGCGTTCGACCAGGACTGCATCGATTTCAGTCCCGAGAGGCCGCGCAATTCGCGTTCGATCGGTTCGGTGATCTCGCTTTCGACTTCCCGCGGCGAAGCGGCCCGCCAGCCGGTCCAGATCCCGCCGACGGGGCGCTCGATATTAGGCAGGAGCTGAATCGGAAGCCGGGTCAGCGACAACCCGCCGAGGAGCGCGATGACCGCAAGAACGACGGCGACCGCCGCCGGATTCTTCATGCAAAGTCTGGTGAGCCCCATGGCGAATCCCGTATCCTGTAACGCCGCAAAATCCCGCCGGCGAGCGCGCCTCGGCGCGGATCGCCGATTTCATCGGAACGCCCGATCAGGCGGTAAAGCAATGGCCGCAGCGCGGCTATTCGACTAACGGCCCCTCCGGCGCGGCGAGCGGCGATGCTGCTTCGGCGCGGGGCGAAGTCGGAGCCAACGGTTGTCACGAAAAGCCGCCATGTCAAGCGAAGGTCCGGCGCTGACGGTAGTCCGTGGACCGACGGCGCGTGCTTTCTCATCATTCCTTGCCTTCCGGGACATGGCTCCGCCGTCTCCGCCGCCAGGATTTTGTCCGGCGCGAGAGGATAAGAATGGAGAGGTCGCGCGGGACGCGCGGCATCCATTTTATGGAGGGGATTGTCCGATCCCCTCCTTTGGGACGCCTCGCGTCCCGCGCTCCGGCGTTATTCAGATCGACGGTCCGGGCCGTCCCCGCATCCTGCTCGGCCTTATGGGCTCTGCAGGGGACGAAAAAGCCCCGGCTTTGCGACCGACTAGGGTAACGCTCCGCTTCCGTTACGCTGCGGTGCGCCCCTCGTTCGCCGTGTCGAAGCCGTCAGGAACCGGTTGGCCTGCCGCCTCTCCAACTTCGACGCCTACCATCATAATGGCGCGTCAAGACTGTCCGATAAATATTTTTTTCCGGATACGGATCAAGCGTTTATATGGTTAATCGCGGCTTGATGCGGCTCTCGCGCAACACTTCTTCGGGCAGCCGAAGCGGGGTCGCGCACGGACGTCGCGATGATATCCGTATACGGATCGAATGTCGTGCTTCCGGGCCGGGCGGCGTCGCTTCCTCAGAGAAATCCGTTTATGGGTTCACCAAGGCGCTTTGCCGCTCCGCAAGTTCGCGCCTCAGGCGTTCGATCTCTTCGCGCTCTTCAGCAAGATCGCGTTCGGCGTCGGCGAGCGCTTGCGCGCGCTCCTGGATTTCGTTTTCGATTTCCATCCGTGCGGCCTCGCGCTCAGCTTCGGCTTCTGCGCGGGCGGCTTCGCGTTCCGCCTCCGCTTCCGCTCGCTCCGCTTCCGCTTCCGCCCGCGCCTGCTCGCGCTCGGCGCGCGCCGCTTCACGCTCGGCTTCGGCCTCCGCCAATGCCGCTTCGCGCTCCGCCCGCGCAGCTTCGCGCTCAGCATCCGCCTCCGCCAACGCGGCTTCGCGTTCAGCTTCCGCCTCGGCGAGAGCGGCCTCGCGTTCGGCTTGGGCCTCCGCCTGCGCTTCCTCGCGTTCCCGCGCGGCTTCCTCCAACGCTTCCTCGCGTTCGCGCCGGGCGTCTTCCAAAGCTTCTGCGCGTTCGCGCGCGGCCTCTTCCAGCGCCTCCTCGCGATTGCGCATGGCTTCTTCGGCGGCTCGCGCGGCGTCCTCGCCGCAGTCCTTGTCGCAATCATATTCCCATTCGCCGGACCAGCGCTCGTCCTTCCAGCGGTCGGCAAAGGCGCGGGCGTCGGCGGCCGCCTTGGCGCGGATGTCCGCCAAAGCTTTCGCATCGAAATGGAAGTCTTTGAGCGAGTCGCGCATGCGCATCATCGCATCGGAGTGTCGCGCTCCGGTTTGCGCGAGATGCTCGCGCATCTTCTTCATCGACTGCTCGAGGCGCTTCTTATCTTCCTTCGTCATCGGCGCGCCAAAGGCGTAAGCGACGCTTCCATCATCGGCCCGAAAGACGAATTTGCCGTCCTTCGAATGGAGGAATCCCTTGCCGTCCTTGTCGAAGCGGAAAGCGAAAGGCTTGCCGTTGAACTGCATGAAGCCGTGGGCGCCGCCGCCCGGCTCTACCGGAGCAGGAGGCTCGACCGCGTCTGGCGGAGTAGGCGGCTGCGGTTCGTCAAGCGGCGCTGGATCCCAGGGGTCAGGAGCGCCTTCAAGCTCCGTATCGAGATCGTCGACGGGCGCGACGGGCGGAAGCGGCGCGACAGCGATCGCAGCCGGCGCAGGCAAGGCCGCCGGTTTCGGCGCAGCGGCGGGCTTCGCGGGCGCTGCTGGCGCGGCTGGAGCGCTGTCCGCGACGGTATAGGTGACGTCGATGCCGTCGCCGGCGACGCCGATGAGGTCGCCGCGTTCAACACTCTCGCCCTTTTTCACCGCATAGCTCTCGAGCCGGCCGAAGCGGCTGACCCTGCCCTCTCCGTGATTGATGACCACCACTTTGCCGAGCTTGGGCTTGCCTTTGTAAACGTCGGTCGCTTCGACCACGACTCCGTCCGCGGGCGCCCGAACCTCCTGGCCTGTGTAGGCGACGACCGGGATGTCCTCGGCCGCCTTGGAACGCTTGACTATCTTCGGCTCGGGCGCAACCGCGAGAGCCGCCTGTGCGAATGCGCCGAGGCCGGCCAGAACAGCGACGGCGCCGAGCGCCAATGTCGAGCGGCGAACCGGCTTGCTCTTGCCGGAGAGAATCGCATCGAGGCGATCGCGGCGACCCTTGCGATCGAACGGTGTGAAGGCCGGCACGGCGGCGCGCAAGGCAAGTGATTTTTCGGCGGCGAATTTGAGGCCTTCGACGAAGCAGGCGGCGTAGCGGCGGCGGTCCGCGCCGGCGGCGAGAACGAGCGCGTCGGCGTTCTGTTCGGCGGCGAGTTCAGCCATGTCGGCAATGCGGCGCGCGAACGGATTGAACCAGAACAATGCGCGCGAGGCTTCGGCCGCCGCGAACAACCCCGCGTCCCCGCGGCGGATATGCGCAAGCTCATGGGCGACCATGAGAACGAGATCGTCGAAGGAAACGCGCACGGAGAGATCGGACGGAACCATGATGACCGGCTTCCTGAGGCCATAGACGCACACGCTCGAGACCGCGTCCGAGACGCGGATATCGAGCCGCTTGTCGACCCCGAGCCGCTCCATCCACGCGCCGATCGCCCGCGCGAGCCTTGGATGGTCAAGCGGGCGCGCGCCTGCGACATGTCCGGCGAAAAGCGCCGTCCGGATCGCCCAGACGGCGAGCGCCAGAACGACGCCGTAAAGATAAAGCAGCGCAGCGGCGTTAAGGAGTGTGGCGACCGACAGCTGCAGACTTGGCGCGGACGCCTTCGGCGCGACTCTTGAGGGCGCCGGCGCCGCGACGATAGCGGCGGGCGGCGCGACCGCGCCGGTCTCGGCGATTTCGATGACGGGCGCCGGACGAAGCGAGATTCCGCTTGCGGAGAATGCCGGCGCCAAGAGCGCCGGAAGAGCGACAAGCCCCAGCGCTCCGAGCCAGATCAATTCAGGATTCGCCCGGGCGGCCGCACGGCCGGCCGCGACATACACGATCGGCGCCCAGATGAGCGAACCGATGAGGCAAAGGATTGCGGGAGCGAGGTCAAGACCGAACATCACGCTTTCTCCTCACGCAGAAGATCTTCGAGCTCGCGAAGCTCATCTTCGTCGAGCAGCTTCGAGTTGGCGAACAGGCGGGCGGGGGGCGCTGAGTCAAGCTCCAGCACGCGACCGGAAAAATCCTGGATCATGCGGCCGAGAAGCGCGACCTTGGAGATCGCCGCCGAATAGACGTTGACGCTGTCGCCGGCGCGCCGCGCCAAGAGGTCCTTTTCGACCATCCGCTCAAGGACGGTTCGCAGCGTCGAATAGGACCAGCCGAGCGGCTCGCCCAATTCGTCGGAGATTTCGCGCGCGCCCAGCGATTTTCGTCGCCAGAGGAGCTTAAGAATTTCCAGTTCCGGTTTCGTGGGCATCGCCGACTCGTACATCGCCGATCCTTTTTGTGTTCTGTTGGCTGCGCAGCTCTGGCCGCTACAAATGTCGTGTAGCATGATGTTACATGTGTAGCAAGGCAGCGTAGCGATGAATCGATGCGGATCTGCGGCGGACCGAAGCGCGCCTTGGAATCACGCCCGCTTTTTCAAATCCATGATTTTGCCGTCTCTGGGGGCGAGCAGGCGCTCGATCGCCGCAAGCAGCTGCGTTTGTGTATAGGGCTTTTCCACGACGAGACGGTCGCCGAAGCCCGACGGCAGAGAGTCGCGTCCGTAGCCGGTCACGAATGCGAAAGGCTTGCCGGTCAGGGCGTGCGCAACTTTGTCAACGCCTTCCCCGCCGAGATTGGCGTCAAGGAGCGCGGCGTCGAAGTCTTCGGCCGCGATCAGCCCGAGCGCCGTGGCGATCGTGCCGGCGGGGCCGACGACCGAGTAACCGGCCTCCGCAAGGTAATCTTCCGCCACCATGGCGATAAGGGGTTCGTCCTCGACGATCAGAACCCGTTTGCCGGCGACGGCCGGGCTGCGGACGGCGCTCCCCCCGGCGCCGACCTGCGCGAGCGGAGGTCGCGCCGCGCCGAGCGGCGCATCTTCGGCGAGCGGCAGAACGATGCGGCACGAAATCCCGGATTCCGCGTATTCGGTGACCGCTTCGCCGCCCTGGGAGCGCAGGCTCTGCTCAATAAGGGTCGTCCCGAAGCCGGCGCCGGCCGGCGCCTTGACCTTCGGACCACCCGACTCGCGCCAGACGATTTGCAACGTCGGGCTGGAGGTTCTCTCGACGACCCAGTCGACTGCGATTGATCCGCCGGGTACGGACAGAGCGCCATGCTTGCGCGCATTGGTTCCAAGTTCGTGCAGCACGAGCGCGAGATGGAGCGCCGGCTGCGCGCCGAGCGTGACTTCAGGGCCGGACCAGCGGATGCGCGCATCGCTCTCCTCGCGGAGCATCAGCTGGTCGCGGATGAGGTCGGCGACATCGGCGCCCCGGAACGTCGCCGCCGTCAGCAGCGAGTGGGCGCGCGCCAGCGCCTGGACTCGGCCGCTGAACCCGACGACGAAGTCCTCAGGACTTCTGGCGCGGCGCAGGGTCTGCCGCGCGATGGCGTCGACGGTCGCGAGAGTGTTTTTCACCCGATGCGTGAGCTCATTCATCAAGAGACGCTGCGTTTGCTCGGCGCGCTTGCGTTCCGTAATGTCGCGCGCGGTCTTCGAGGCGCCGATGACGACGCCATTCGAGTCGCGAATGGGCGACACGGTAAGGGAAATATCGATGCGACGTCCGTCCTTCGCGACGCGGACTGTTTCATAATGATTGATCCGGCGCCCTTGACGCAGCTGCGCGAGGATCTCGGCTTCCTCGCCGCGAAGCTCGGGCGGAATGATCTTCGTGATGTGCTCGCCGATCATTTCCTCGGCGGCGTAACCGAAAAGGCGTTCAGCGCCCGCATTCCAGGAAATCACGCGCCCGTCGAGACGCTTGCCGACGATGGCGTCGTCTGAAGATTCGACGATCGCGGCGAGCCGGGCCCGCAGCTCCTCCGCTTCGCGAATGCCTGTCAGGTCCACGAGCAGATTGATGGCCCCGCTGACTTTGCCTTGGTCGTCGAAAATCGGCGTCGGAAACGGCATGAACGGCACACGGCTGCCGTCGGGGCGCTCGGCCACCGCATCGACGTCGCGTACTGGCCTTCCTTCCTTGAGCGCGATCGCCATCGGGCACTGATCGTGCGGAAGGGGCTCGCCGTCCGGGCGGTAGATGCGCCAGGAGCCGCACCACAGCTCGCCGAGGTCCGGCTTGCGGCCCCAGAGCTTCGCCGCTGCGGAATTGTAGAACGTGATTCGCCCCGCCGCGTCTGTCGTGTAGACGGCTGCGTCGAGCGCCTCGAGGAATTCCGTGCCGGCGATCATCGCGCCCTCTTGCCCGTCGGTTAATGCGCTCCGGCGCGCCCGGTTCCGCAAGGGCCCGGCCGATCGGCGAGAATGTCAGGGACGAGGCGTCGCTGCAACGCCGCAGGCTCAATGACGCGGCGAAGCTTCGCTGCTGTTGCTTTTCGCAAGATTCGCTACGGCGGACGCCAGTCTCTCGAGGTCTTGCCGGGAAGACAGCCGGTGGTCGCCGCCCTTGACGAGGACGAGTTCGAGGTCGCGCGTCGTGAGCCGCTCGGCGAAGCGGAGCGCGTGGCGCCACGGGATGTCGGCGTCCGCCATGCCGTGAAGGATGCGGACCGGACAATCGATGGCGATCGGGCCGCCGAGGAGGAGATTCCTGCGGCCGTCCTCGATGAGCTTCATGGTGATCACGGTCATCCCGCCATAGGGCGAAGGTTCGATGATTTGTCCGTCGCGTTCGAGGCGCGTGCGGTCGTGGTCGTTGAGGTTTTTCCAGATCAGCTCTTCAGTGAAATCGGGAGCGGGCGCAATGAAGACTGCGCCGGCGAGCCTTTCCGGAATTTTCAGAGCGACGAGGCAGGCGATCCAGGCGCCCATCGACGATCCGATCAGGATTAACGGCCCCTGCGATAGAGCGCCGATTGCGGCGAGCGCGTCGGCCGTCCAGTCGGAAATCGAGCCGTCCTCGAAGCGACCGTCCGATGCGCCGTGTCCGGAATAATCGAAACGCAGGCACGGCCGCCCGCTCTCCCGCGCATAATCCGCAAGAAAAGTCGCCTTGGTCCCGCTCATGTCAGAGGCGAAGCCGCCGAACCAGACGAGGGTCGGGCCTCTCCCCGCGAGGCGATCATAGGCGATCCGTCCGTGGGGGCCGTTCAGAAACTGAATGCTCATAGGGGTTTATGGCGATTGTCGGCGCAAGGTTCAAAGTCAGCCTTCGCCGGTTCCTGGTTGACGGAAGCAATTCTCGGACTCCGGGGGGGTCTCCCTCCCCGTCGCGCCCGCGAGTTCCCCCCTTTTTGGAAACACGATGCGGGAGCTGTCGCTCTCAGCGGCGCAAGCCGATAATCAGCGCCATGGTTTTCGGGAAGACCGTCCTACAGATCGTTCCGAGCCTCGAGTCCGGCGGCGCCGAGCGCACCACGGTCGAGATCGCCGAAGCGATCGTCGCGGCTGGCGGCCGGGCGATCGTGGCCTCGCGCGGAGGGCGCCTTGCCTCGGAGATAGAGGCCGTGGGCGGCGAACTCGCTGTGCTGCCGGTTCATTCAAAAAACCCGGCGAGGATTCTGGCGAACCGCGGCCGGCTCATCCGACTGATCGAAAATGAAAAAGTCGACATCGTCCATGTGCGCTCGCGCGCGCCGGCCTGGAGCGCCCTCATGGCGGCGCGCGCCACGGGCAAGCCGCTCATTGCGACCTATCATGGAGCTTATGCGGCCACGGGCCCGCTCAAGCGATTCTACAATTCCGCCATGGTGAGAGCCGACGTTGTCATCGCCAATTCGGCCTTCACCGCAGGATCGATCGGGGCGCAATACCGCCTCCCGGCCGAACGCCTTCGGGTCATACCTCGCGGCGCAGATCTCAGGATTTTCAACCCCCAGGCGACGACGGCGGAGCGCATTGCGGCCCTTGCCCGAAGCTGGGCGGTCGATCAGCGGCCTGGGATGCGTCTCCTCTTGCCGGCGCGCCTGACCCGCTGGAAGGGCCAGGATATCGCGATCCGGGCGGTCTCCCGGCTCGCCGGAAAGGCCGCTGGCCAGCGCCGGGATTTGACGTTAGTTTTGGCTGGGGACGTGCAAGGCTCCGGCTTTGCGGAAGCGCTGCTTCGCGAGATTAAAGGGCGTGGGGTTGAAGACATGGTTTATTTGGTCGGCCATTGCGCCGACATGCCGGCGGCTTACGGATGGGCGGATGCGGTTCTCGCGCCCTCAACATCGCCGGAAGCGTTCGGCCGGGTGGCTGCCGAAGCCGGCGCCATGGAGAGGCCGGTGATCGGCTCCGATATCGGCGGACAGCGCGAGACCATTGTGGACGGCGAAACCGGCTTCCTCACGCCGCCGGGCGATGACGACGCGCTCGCCGGCGCAATCGCCCAGTTGCGAGCGATGGGGGAAGCCGGCCGTCGCGCCATGGGAGAAAAAGCTGCAGCGCGGATCCGCGCAAATTTCTCCGCCGACGCCATGCGCGCTGCCACGCTCGCCGTCTACGCCGAACTCGCCTCGTAAGAAACGGGCCATTTCATGTTCTCTCGCAAATCCGAAAACATTCTGGTCATCAAGACCGACGGTCTCATCCAGTTCATCGAAGCGGAGCCGCTCTTCGAAACGATTCGCAAGTCGCACCCGCGGGCCCGCATCAGCCTCTTGACCAGTCCGAGCCTGCAGCGTCTGGCCAAGCCCTCTCCCTATTTCGACCAGGTCGCCGCGATGCCGGACTTCAAGGTGCTCGAGGCCAAGCAGGCTTTCGTCCGACAACTGAAGAATTCGCAGTTCGCCAAGGTGTACGACCTGTCTGCCGACGAGGAATCCGGCAAACTCCGGGCGGCGATCGGCCCCTTCGGGCCCAAATGGTACGCCGTCGAACCCGCGTCCCGGCGCAAGACAAAAAAGGGCCGCATCGAGACCTCGCCGGACCTCTCCCGGTTTCTCGCCGACACCGGATTGAAGCGCCCCGCGCGCGCGCCTGATCTGCGCTGGGCGCTCACGGCGCGCAAAGATTCGGCGAACATGCAGCCGAGCTGGTTTGGAATCTCCGGCGCCTTTGGTCTCCTCCTCCCCGGGCCGGACCCGGAGCGCCGTTGGCCGGCGGCGCATTACGCCGAACTCGCACGCACCATGACGAAGTTCAGGTTGATGCCGGTTCTGGCGGGCGGGCGCGATCTTCACGGGGTCGGTGACGACATCGCCAACGACGCGCCCGAAATCGTCGACCTGTGCGGCAAGACCGATCATTTGCAGCTGACCGCGCTCGCGCAGGAAGCGGCGTTTTTCGTGACTGACGCCGCGGATGAGGCGCATATCGCTGTCGGCGTCGGCTGTTCCGGCGTCATCGTCCGCAAGACGGCTGACCTTGCGCCCCGCCCGGAAAGCCGGCTCGTCGTCACCATAACGGCGCGGGATCAGCTTTCAGAGGCGAGCGCCGACTCGGTGTGGCGGATGCTGGGCAGCATGGGTCTCATCCCAGACCAACGTCCCGGCGCGCGCGCCGTAAACCGTTGATCCGTGGCGGATTCGCTTTATATCTCGCAGCTTGCCGGCTCTTCCGACCGACCAAGGTCCGGATCTTGCGGCGCCGTTTGTTCCAGCAGTCGAAACAGGAGATGCGTCCATCGCTAAACGACCTACGTCCGCCCCGCCGCAAAAATCCGACGGCCCTCGCATTAACGAGGAGATCCGGGTCTCCAGCGTCCTCCTGATCGACCACAACGGCGAAAAATCCGGCGTCGTGCCGACGCCGAAGGCCATCGAAATGGCGCAAAGCGTCGGCCTCGACCTCGTCGAGGTCTCGCCGAATACGCAGCCGCCGGTCTGCAAAATCCTCGACTTCGGCAAATACAAATATCAGCAGCAGAAGAAGAAGGCCGAGGCGAAGAAGAAGCAGAAAGTCGTCGACATTAAAGAAATCAAGATGCGCCCGAACATCGACGACCACGATTACGAGGTGAAGGCCAAGGCCATGCGCCGCTTCTTCGAAGAAGGCGACAAGGTGAAGGTGACGCTGCGCTTCCGCGGTCGCGAAATGGCGCACCAGACGCGCGGGATGGACCTCCTTGAACGGGTGAGGGCGGAATTCGACGGCGTCGCCAAGGTCGAACAGTCTCCGCGGCTCGAAGGCAAGCAGATGATGATGGTGCTTGCGCCGCGCTAAGCTGGTGTCCGGCCCTTAGGGGTGGCCCGACGATTGCTTAGGATTGTCCCAAACTGGTTCTGTCGGGCGGACTGCGCGGATTCGGATCGGCGTCCGCACAGGGGTCTATGACCGACCTGGCCTTCGATGTGCTGATCGCTGCTATCGGGGCGCTGCTTTTCGGCGTCGCGCTCGGCTGGCTGATCTGGGGCGGTCGGGCGTCGCGCCGCGCCGACCGGGAAGGATCGTCTCGACGCGAGCCGTCCGTGGAGGATGCACTCGCGCCGCGACTCGAAACCGCCGAGAGCGAAATCAAAGTCGCCCGCGACCTCTTGGCTCAGTCGGAAGACGCGCCGACGGCTTTTGCAGAGGATGTGAGCGCCCTTGAAACGGCGATCAATCGCGCCAACGGCCGGTTGAAGCTCATCGTGCGTGCGGTCAAGAAGCGCGCCGGCGGTCGTTAGGGCGGTCAACGCGCTGACGCTATTCTCGCGAAACGGATGTCAGGCCCGTTGAGGCTCCACGCGCGGCGCCGCTCTGCCGGCGGCGGCGCGGAACGAGAGCAAGGCGCCGATCGCCAGCAAACAGGCGAGGAAGAATGGCGCTCCCGGGAAATAGAATGGCGCGCCGGACGGCAGGATCGCAACGCCCCCGACATATAGCGGCTCTCCGGGCCTGATGAAGGCCGCGAAAACCTGGGTCATCAGCCAGGGCGCAATAATCATGGAAAGGCCGCCAATCGCGGCGATCGCCCCTTGCAGCTCGCCTTGCGCGTCGGGCGGCATGGTGCGCGACATTATCGATTGCAGCGCCGGCAAAGTGAACCCGGCGAGCGCGCCGAACGGGATCAGCACGTAGATCATCCAACCTTCGTTCGCCAATCCGTATCCAACGTAAGCAAGGATCGCGACCGAGAGCCCGAAGGAAGCGACCGCCGCCTCGCCGAATTTGGGAACCACGGCGCGCGTCAGTCCCCCCTGCACGATCGCAGCGGAGATTCCGACCGCCATCAGCGACAGCCCGATGTCTGACGGCGTCCAGGCGAACCGTTCCTCGGCGTAATAGGCCCACACCGACGGAAACGTCCAATGGGCGAGCTGATAAAGAAAAATGCAGAGTGCGATCGGCAAAATCGCCGGATATCTGGCGAATTGGGCGAAATTTCCAAGAGCGTTAGCGCGCCTCCAGTCGAAGCGCCGGCGCAGCTCGGGCCTCAAGGTTTCGGGAAGGCTCAGGAGTCCGTAGACGAGGTTGGCCGCGCCGAGCGCCGCCACGAAGTAAAACGGCGCGCGGGGCCCGAAATTTTCACCGAGGAAGCCGCCTATCGCCGGTCCGATAATGAATCCGAGCCCGAAGGCGGCGCCCATCAATCCGAAATTCGCGGCCCGTTTTTCGGGCGGCGAGATGTCGGCGATGTAGGCGTTTGCTGTCGAGAACGTCGCCGCGAACGCGCCTGCGAGCGAGCGCGCGACGATGAGAAACCCGATCGACGGCGCGAGCGCCATGAGGAGGAAGTCCGCCGAATAGGCGGCGAGCGAACCGAGGATGACCGGCCGCCGTCCATAACGATCGGATAGGCCCCCCATCACCGGCATCATCAAGAACTGCATGACGGCGAAAACGAGGGTCAGGACTCCGCCCCATTGCGCCGCGTCCGGGAGGCCTTCGCCGGTCACGTCCATGATGAGTTGCGGCATCACCGGCATGATGACGCCCATCCCGATCATATTGAGCAGGACGGTGATGAAGATGAAGACGATGGCGAAGCGGCCCGCGCGCGGCATCAGATGTCCTTGTATTCGGCAGGCGCCAGCGCGGGATCGACAGGCGTGATCTTCAGGGCGGTGATCTGATTGCGCCGCCGCCTTAAGATATGAAAGCGGAATCCGTGGAACGAGAAGGTCTGTCCGACGTCCGGGATCGCCTGCGCTTCGTGGATGACGAGCCCGGCGATCGTCACGGCTTCGGCGTCAGGCAGCGACCAGTCCATTGCGCGATTGAGGTCCCGGATCGTGACCTGGCCGTCGATATTTGTGGAGCCGTCCGCCTGCGGACGAACGCCCTGAACGGGGCTGTCATATTCGTCCTCGATTTCGCCGACGATCTCTTCGAGGATGTCTTCGAGCGTGACGAGCCCCATGATCGCCCCATACTCGTCGACGGTCAGCGCGAAATGCTCCTGCTTGCGCTTGAAGTTGTCGAGCTGCTCCTGGAGCGAGGTGGTCTCGGGAACGAAATAGGGCTCGCGGGCGAGCGAGGCGAGGTCGATCTTTTCGGGGTCGCCTTCGGCGTCCCAGATGGCGCGCAGGAGGTCTTTGGCGTGGAGGACGCCGATGATGTTTTCGGGGTCGCCGCGATACAGCGGCTGACGCGTATAGTTGCTCTTCAGCGCCTGCCCGATCACCGTTTCCGTCGGCTGGGAAAGATCGAGCATGTCGATCGACTTGCGATGGACCATGATCTCCTCGAGCCGGATGTGATCGAGGTCAAGCGCGCCGCGGATGAGGTCGCGAGCCTCCTTGTCGACGCGGCCCTCGACATGATGGAGGTCGATCGCGCCGCGGATTTCGTCAGCGACCGAGAGCACGGGTCTCCCTTTGGCCACGTCCAGGCCGAACAGTTTCAACGATCCGCGCACGAGCACTTGCAGGACGAAAGTTGCGGGCGCGAAGACGAATACGACCAGGCGCATGATTGGCGCGACCGACATCGCCGTTCTTTCAGGCCGCGCGATGGCTACTGTCTTCGGGACGAGCTCGCCGAACACCATGGTCAGGACGGTCATGATCAGCGTGGCGACGGCGATTCCGGCGTCGCCGAACAGTTCGATGAGGAGAACCGTCGCGAGCGCCGCGGCCAGAGTCTGAACGAAATTGTTGGCGATCAGTATGGCGCCGATGAGCCGCTCGCGGTCGCGAATGAGCGCATTGACGGTGCGCGCCCGTCGGCTGCCGTCCGCCTCGAGTTTGTGCATGCGCGCGCGGGATGCGGCGGTGAGCGCCGTCTCTGATCCCGAAAAGAAGGCCGACATGACCAGCAGGAACATGACTCCGGCCGCTGTGAGGTAGACCGGCCAACCGACTTCGATCATCGTCGTCCTCGCGTTTGCGCCCCGCCTGTCTTCCGATTGAGAAACGCCGCGAGCGCCGCTTCGTCCGCGCCGCGCTCAATGAACGCCTGGCCGATTCCCCGCGCCAGGATGAGGGTCATGCTGCCGCCTTCCGCTTTCTTGTCGCGATGCACGAGATCGAGCAGCTCCATGCCGGACGCGGCGATGCCCTCGGCGCCGATCGGCAGGCCAGCATTAGCGAGTACGGTTTTGAGGCGCTTTGCGTCGGCATCAGCGCAAAGCCCTCTTTCCACGGAATAATCGAAGGCGAGCGCCATACCCGCAGCGACCGCCTCTCCATGCAAGAGCTTGTCGGAATAACCGGAGGCCGCTTCGAGCGCATGCCCGAATGTGTGGCCGAGATTGAGCAGCGCGCGCCTGCCTGTTTCGCGTTCGTCTTCAGCCACGATCGCCGCCTTCATTTCGCAGCAGCGCTTGACCGCATGGGCGGTAGCGGCCGCTTCCGCAGCCAGGACGGCCTCCGCATGCGATTCAAGCCAGGCGAAGAAATCCGCATCGCCCAGCGCTGCGTATTTGACGATCTCGGCGAAGCCCGCCCTGATCTCGCGCCGCGGCAGGGTCGCAAGGGCGCACGGATCGGCGATGACGATCGCCGGCTGATGAAAGGCGCCCACAAGATTCTTGCCGGTTTTCGCGTTGATCGCCGTTTTCCCGCCGACTGCGCTGTCGACCTGGGCGAGCAAGGTGGTTGGGATCTGAGCGTAGCGGCAGCCGCGCTTGACGATCGCGGCGGCAAAGCCGGCGAGGTCGCCGACCACGCCGCCGCCGAAGGCGATAATGAGATCGGAGCGTTCGACGCCGAAGGCGATCAGGCGTTCCGACAGGTCTTCGAGTTCGGCGAAAGACTTGGTCGCCTCGCCGGGTTTCAAGACGATCCATTCGGCGGCGATGCCGGCGCGGCCGAGCGCGGCATCGAGCGCTTCCCCATGTGCCGCGCGAACGTTGTCGTCCGTAACGACGACCGTCCATGGACGTTTGAGCAATGGGCTCATCATCTCGCCGGCGCGGTCGAGTCCGCCCTTGCCGATGACGATGTCATAGGCGCTGGCGCCGAGGCTCACGGTGATGCGCGCTTCGCCCATTATGCGTGCGCGGCGTCGCGGCGGCGGTCGCGGGCGCCTTGAAACGATGTGAGCGCGGTGACGATCGCATCAACCGTGCGCGCATGCGGACCGGCGCGGCTGTCGATCACGATGTCGGCTTCGGCGTAATACGGCTCGCGCGCCGCCAGCAGCTTCGAGAGGGTTTCGCGCGGGCTCCCGTCTCGAAGTAGCGGTCTGGTGTTGCGCCGCGTCGCCCGCCTCGCCAGCGTTTCGATATCGGCCTTGATCCACACCGACACGGCGCGCTCCCTGATGACCCGCCGCGTGCCGTCATTGAGGATGGCCCCGCCGCCCGTCGCCAGCACGCAGGGCGGTCCCGAAAGCAGCCGGGCGATCACCTGCGCCTCGCCGCGCCGGAAGCTTTCCTCGCCATGCGAAGTAAAGAGGTCAACGACCGACATGCCGGCGGCCTTTTCGATCTCGGCGTCGGCGTCAAAAAACTTGAGGCCCAGTCGCGGCGCGAGCCGCCGGCCGACCGTGGTCTTCCCCGCCCCCATCATTCCGACGAGAGCCACGGATCGGTCGAACGGGGCCTTTGGCGGTCTTTTGCGCGGCTCGCTCATGCACGCTAAGGTGTAAAGGGGCCCGCTCCGCCGCGCCAGCAGCCACAGTCACGAGTGCGGCGCTTTGCCGAACCGGCTTCGCGGCCGCGCCGAGCGCGGTTACAGTCAGGCGGGAATTTGAGGGAGGCGGCGTGAAATTCGTACTGGCGATCCTCGGCGCGGTTCTCTTGGCCGCCATCGGCCTTCTCGTTTACGGAGAGCTGCTCGAGCCCGACACGCGCGTCATCGAGCAGGAAGCGCTTAAGGCCGGCGATGCTTAGATCGGCGGCCTTCGGCGTCATTGGCGCCGTCGCATCTGCAGCGGCGTTTGCGCAAGCTCCGACCCAGCCCGCGAGCTCCGTCGCAACGCCGACGCCTGTTGAGCAATCGACGCTCGCCCGCGACCCGTTCGCGACCGGGCTCTTGCTGAAGAGCGACGGCGCCCTTGACCCCGATCTGTGGAAGCGCGCCGATCCGGTGCGCGTCGGCGCGCTCCTCGATACCGCGCCATCCCGTCCGCCGACGCCCTCGATCGGCGAAGCGTTGCGGCGCACTCTGCTAAGCTCCGGCGATCCTCCCGACGGCGCCAGCGCCTCGCTCGGCGGCCGCAAGCTCCTGGCGCTCGCCCGCGCCGGCTTCGGCGAGGAGGCGCGGACTATAGCGAGTCTTTCAAATGCGCCGCGCAACGACCCCTGGGTCGGTCAAGCGCTCGCGACCGCCGATCTTCTTGACGGCGCGCCGAACGATGCCTGCAAGCGCAATGCGGCGCTGACGACCGGCCGCGACGCGCCCTTCTGGGTGAAATTGCGCGTGCTCTGTTTCGCGCTCGCAGGCGAGCGCGACGCAGCCGATCTCTCACTCACTTTGTTGCGCGAACAGGGATTCCTGAGCGACGCCGATCAGGCGTTCCTGACCGCGCTCGCCTCGGGCGCCGGCCTCAAATCGCCGCACGCTCCGCAGAATGCGCTTCATCTCGCCGCGGTGAGGCAGCTCGGCATGCCGCTCAGCCCGTCTCTTCTCGCCGTTGCCGACGGCGGAACCCTGAAAGCCGTTTCGCGCGACGCCTCTGTCGGCTCGGCGACGCGGGTCGCCGCCGCCATGCGGGCGGCCGCGATGGGCGTCATGTCGGCGGCGGAACTGACCGCCGCCTTCGGAGCAATTGAGGTCGCCGACGCCGGAGCCGCGCGAGCGCGCGAAGTCGCCCGAGGCGCGCCTGACGATCCGATGACGGACGTTCTCATCTATCACTCGGTTCGCGCCATGTCGGCGCCGGAGTTCTTGCGCGACAAGGCCGCGCTGATCGCTGAAGCGCTGGCCCGCGCGGACAGCTTTCCACGCGCTTACGCGGCCGCGCTCCTGTACGGCGAAGATATTACGGCGATGGAGGGCGCGCTCCTGAAACCGGAAGAGGCCGGCCGTTTCGCTCTGGCCCGCATGGCGGCGGGGGACGGCGACGGCGCCGCGCGCTGGCTGTTCTCCATGGCCGGATCGGGGTCGGCCGCTTCGCTCGGCCAGGACGAGGCGATGACCATGGTCGACCTCGTCAATTTGCTCGCCATTCTCGATCCGATCTCCGCAAAGGCGGTCGCTGAGGCCGCCAACATCGCCCTCAACTCCCGCGCCGCGCGGGCTCCCGCAAGCGAGGTTCGCGCCGAAGATCAGGATCTGGTCGCGCGTATCGTCGAATCCGCATTCGACGCAGCTGTCGACGAGTCGGCCGGGCAGGCCGCGCTCGCAGCGTTGGCGGCCGCCGCGGTCATGGACCCCGCCTCGCCGCTTGGCCGCGTCGTCGTCAGCCAATCCCTGCGCGCCGCCGGCTTCAACGAACTACGACGGCGCATGGACTTTGAGGCGGCTTGGCGCGCGCGTTTCCGGGCGTCCGCCGCAGCAGCGGCGGCCTCAAACCCGGCAGGGGCGGCGCCGTCTCAGACCTTGCCGGCCGTGTCGGCCCAGCCTGCGGCGGAGAGGCGGCCGACGCCGCGCCTTAAGCCGAAGCGCGCGCGCCAGGGATGAGGCGTCTGTCCGAGGCGCCGCGCGAGACCGGCGCATCCCGGCGCGCGATAGAGCGTTTCCTCGAAATGATGGCCGTCGAGCGCAACGCCGCCGCCAACACTCTGAAAAATTACGGCCGCGATCTTGAACGTTTCGCCGCCTACGCCGCTGCGCGCGGCGAAAGCGTTATCGGCGCCGGCGCTGACGACATTTCGGCCTGGCTCGCAAGCCTCGAACGCGCGGGTCTCGCCGCCTCGACGGCGGCGCTCAAAGTCTCCGCGCTGCGGCAATTCTATCAGTTTCTGTATGCGGAGGGTTTGCGCAACGACAATCCCGCATCTGCGATCGACCGCCCCAGACTGAAGCGCCCGCTGCCGAAGATTTTGACCGTCGATGAGTGTCGGCGCCTCGTTGAAGCGGCCGCCGGCAATGGACCGAAATCGTCGCGGCTGCGCGCCATGGTTGAAACCCTTTACGCCGCCGGCCTGCGCGCCTCGGAACTGGTTTCCCTTCCGCTCGCCGCATTCCGGCGCGGCCAGGCCTTCCTCATCATCAAGGGCAAGGGCGGCAAAGAGCGGCTGGCGCCGTTGGGCGGCCCGGCCATACGGGCGCTTGAGGATTACCTGTCCGTACGCGGTGCGTTTCTCAACGAGGGATCGCCCTCGCCTTATCTCTTTCCATCGCGCGGCGACTCTGGCCATGTCACCGCCGCTCGCTTCGCGCAGATGCTGAAGGATCTTGCGGTCAGGGCGGGCATCGAGCCGTCGCGCATCTCTCCGCACGTGCTCCGCCATGCCTTCGCGACGCACCTTCTCGACCGCGGAGCGGATTTGCGCAGCGTCCAGGAGATGCTCGGTCATTCCGACATTTCGACGACTGAAATCTACACCCATGTGGCCCAGGACCGGCTCCGTGAGCTGGTGCTGAAGAAACACCCCCTGGCGAGGAAGAAGAGGTTGTAGGTTGTGGGTTGCAGGTTGTAGTGAGCAACATGGCGGCGCCACCAGAAGCGGCGAATGCCGGTTAACCAGCAAGCTGCAAACTGCGACCTACAACCTACGTCCGGCAACCTCATGCGCAACTATCTCGAATTCGAAAAACCCCTCGCGGAGCTTGAAGCGAAGATCGTCGATTTGAAGGCGTCGGAAGCCGGCGCATCCGTCGGCGAGGAGATCGGCAAGCTCCAGGCGAAAGCCGACGCGCTCTTGGCGGAGACCTATGGCAAGTTGTCGCGCTGGCAGAAGACCCAGGTCGCGCGCCACCCCGGCCGGCCGCATTTTTCCGACTATGTCCGCTTGTTGGTCGACGACTTCACGCCGTTAGCAGGCGACCGGCGTTACGGCGAGGATCATGCGATCGTCGGCGGGCCGGCGCGGCTTCGCGGCCGCGCTGTCATGCTGATCGGCCATGAAAAGGGGGCCGATACGGCCGGCAGGGTGCGCCACAATTTCGGCATGGCCAATCCCGAAGGCTATCGCAAGGCGATCCGCCTGATGGATATGGCGGAGCGCTTCAAGCTTCCGGTCGTGACGCTCGTCGATACGCCAGGCGCCTATCCCGGAAAGGGCGCCGAAGAGCGCGGGCAGGCGGAAGCGATTGCGTCGTGCACGGAGAAGTGCTTGGGGCTCGGGAGCGCAATTGTCGCCGTGATCGTCGGCGAAGGCGGCTCCGGCGGCGCCGTGGCGCTCGCCGCCGCCAACAAAGTGTTGATGCTCGAACACTCGGTCTATTCGGTCATTTCGCCGGAAGGCTGTGCGTCGATCCTGTGGAAGGATGCGGCGGGCAAGGGCGAGTCCAAAGCTGCTGAAGCGGCCGAAGCAATGAAGATTTCCGCCCAAGATCTCTTAGGCTTCGGAGTGATCGACTCGGTCATCGCCGAGCCGGTCGGCGGCGCGCATCGGGATCCGGCTGCAACGGTCGAGCGCCTCGGCGACGCGGTGGAAAGCGCCATCCACGAATTCGAGCACCTCACGCCCGATCAGCTGCGCGCCCACCGGCGTTCGAAATTCCTGGCGATCGGGCGCGCCGGCATTGCATAGGTCGCGCATCGCGCGTGACGGCTCGGTGCAGCGGACGTGAGGCCGGTAACCGGCGCGCTTCGCGGCATGCTGGCGATATGGTAGCCCGTCGCCCCGCGGGGCGTTGGTTCGCGCGGATGCGGCCGATAGGTGCAAGATGCGGAATGAGGTCACGCGGCGCGCCTTCACAGGCGGATTGGCGGCCCTTGCAACCTCTGCGCAAGCTGCTTCGGCTGAGAAGCGGCGTTACGGCGGCGTCGCGTTGCGCGAGTCCCAATACGCGACGACCTATGTCGACCGCGACGGCGACTATTTCACCATGCGGTTCGGCGTCAATCGCTGTATCTTCACTGAAAGCCGCTACAATCCCAAGGACCCTTCCGAACTCCCCGTCGTCTACACGCAATTCATGACGGTGGCGCTGGCCTACGCCGCGAGCGCAGCCCGCATTGTCGAGATCGGCTTGGGCGGGGGCCGAATCGCCACTTACATTCACGACTTCATCCCGCAGGCCAAAATCACATGCGTCGAGCTCGATCCCGGCGTGGTCGAACTGGCGCAGCAATATTTCGGCGTAAAGCCAGGCCCGCGGCTGGAACTCGTCGCCGGCGACGGGCGGGTTTATATGACCCGGGCGCATGAGAAATTCGACATCGTTTTGGTCGACGCTTACCAGGGTACGCTCGTGCCCTTCCATCTCGTGACGCACGAATTCTACGCTGTCCTGCGGCGCAAATTGGCGCGTGGCGGCGTCGTCGCCCAAAACATCGCGCCAAGCGTGCTCGACGTCGATCGCATGGCGGCGACCGCGCGCGCGGTTTTCGCGCAGGTCGATCTTTATCGCGCCGGCAGGAGCCGGGTGCTGATCGCGCATGAAGGCCCCGCCAAGTCGCAGGCTGCTTTGCTGACTCGGGCGCGCGAGTTGCAACACGCGCACAGCCTGCGATATCCGATCGAGCCCATGCTCGCCGAGCGCCGTGCCAACGTCGCATCGAAGGCCTCGCCGTTCACCGATGACTTTGCGCCGGTCGGCTACTCGGACCGCGATCGCCGGTGCCGCGCCGGCGAGGAGTAGCGTGGGACGCTGGAAACATCCTGCTGTTCTCGTCGTCGGCTTCCTGCTCGGCGCCGCTCTCATGGGCGTCGAGATGGCGGCGATCAGGATGATGACCCCGTTTTTCGGCAGTGCGATTGAGATCTGGGCGTCGATGATCGCAACCGTGATGCTGTCGATGATGGCGGGCTACTATCTTGGCGGCTCGCTCGCCGATCGAGCCCCGCGTTCGGAAGTGCTGGGCGGCGTCGTTCTGGTCGCCGGCCTGTTCGTGCTGATCGTCCCGTTTTTCGCCGCACCCCTGTTGGGCTGGATGCTGAACCATCTGGGCTACGACGCGCCGGCCGCGCTTACTGCTTCGGCGGCGCTCCTGTTCGTCCCCATGACCTTGCTGAGCTTTTTTTCGCCGTTCGCCGTGCGCTTGCTGCTTGCTGACGCACGCCAGGGAGGACGCGTGGCCGGATCGGTTTATTCCATCACGACGATCGGCAATGTCGTCGGCACGCTTGGCGCTCCGCTGTTCCTCATGCGCATCCTCGGCAGCCGGGACCTCATGTTGACATTCGCGGTTGTGATCATCGGGTGCGGCGTTGCGCTCATCGCTCTTCGCATGCGGGCGCGGGTCGATGCCGAATAAGCTTGCGACATTGCTCGCAGCGCTGGCTGTTGCCGGCGCCAGCGGCGTTTCCGCCGAGGATGCGCGCGTGCTGACGGCGCACTACCCGGAAGGGCCGTTGTGGCGGGGCGAACGCCTCTACTTCGCCGAAATGCGCGCCGACCGCGTCACGCTAAGCGACGAGGAAGGCGTGCGCGCTTTCTTCACTAAACCCGGCTCGGGTCCGACCGCCATCGCACCCTATGGCGATGGGTTTTTGATCCTTTGTCATTTGAGCGCGGATGTGGTCGCGGTCGACGCCTTGGGTCGCGAACTGCGTCGTTGGAATCATGACAATAAGGGGGCGCCGCTCACCAACCCCAATGACGCAAGCGCCGACGGCCAAGGCGGCGTCTATTTCAGCGATTCCGGCCCCTTTTCAAAGACCGCGCGCCCGCAGGGCCGCATCATGCATTTGTCCGCTGACGGAGTGTTGCGTAAGGTCGCCGGCCCGCTGAAATACCCAAACGGCGTGCACGTCAAAGGCGACGCGCTCTATGTGAGCGAGCATCTGCGCGGCCGTATCCTTCGATACGACATCAAGGCAGGGGCCGATTTAGGTGGCGCGACCGTGTTCGCCGATCTTTCCGGGTTGGATCGACCGGCGCGCTATCAAACCAAATACGCGCTAAGCGGCCCGGATGGTCTGGAGTTCGGGCCGGACGGCGCTCTCTATGTCGCCGTCTATGGCGAGGGGCGCCTGCTCAAATTCTCGTCTGACGGAAAACTCCTCAACGTCATCGAACAGCCGATGCGCTTTCTCACCAATCTGGCGTTCGGCCCCACGGGCGCCGCGTTCACCGGGACCTTCGACATTCAGAAACCGCCTTTCCGGGGCGAGGTGAGAATCGAGACCGGCCTTCCCTGACCCGCCGCTCCACTTGGACTTGCGCCGCTGCGTAAGATGTCTTACATTCTTACATATGAACGCAGCCACGTCGCGCCTCACCTCCAAGTCCCAAACGGTCATTCCAAAGGCCGTTCGGGAAAAGCTCGGCCTAAGACCCGGCGATACGGTGCGCTATCGCATCGAACGCGGCCGTGTCGTTATCGAAAAGGTTCTGGCCGAGGACGATCCCTTCGCCGTCTTCGTCGAATGGGCCGGCGAAGCGGACGCCAAGGCCTATGACGGCCTCTGAATACGCGCCCTTCGACATCGTCGTCGTCCCCTTCCCGTATTCTGATCGGCTGGCCGAGAAACGGCGGCCGGCGCTGATCGTTAGCGCTGCCGCAATGATGAAGCGCTACGGACTCGTATGGCTCGCCATGATCACCAGTGCCGCCAACCCGCGCTGGGACTGCGACGTGCCCATAGCGGATCTCCGATCCGCGGCTCTGCCCGCCGCGTCGATGGTCCGCCCCGTGAAGATCGCGACTGCCGAACTTTCGCGTGTCGTCCGCCGGGTCGGCCGCCTCGGTCCGGCGGACGCCAAGGCGGTGAAAGCGGCGCTCGGTGAAATCCTCGCGGCGTGAGCCCCTAATGCGCCTCGCCCCAGGTGCGCCCCGAGCGCGCGTCGACGACGAGCGGGACGGAAAGGTCGACCGTTGGGAACGGCGCTTTCTCCATCACGGATTTCACCACCGCCATGGTCTCTTCCGCTTCGGGCTTGGGTGCTTCGAACACGAGTTCGTCATGGACCTGCAGGAGCATTTTCGCGGAAAGCCGCGCCTTCGCGAGAGCCGACGGTATGCGGATCATCGCGCGGCGGATGACGTCGGCCGCCGCGCCCTGGATCGGCGCGTTGATCGCCTGCCTTTCCGCATAGCCGCGCAGCGCCGGGTTCTTGTCGTTGATTCCGCCGACATGGGTCTTGCGGCCGAAGATGGTCGCGACGCACCCTCGCGCCCGCGCCGCACGGATCGTTGAATCCATATAGGCCTTGATGCCGGGGAATTTCTGAAAATAGCTCGTAATGTAGTTCTTCGCCTCGCCGCGCTCGATGCCCAACTGGTTGGCGAGGCCGAAGGCGGAAATGCCGTAGATAATGCCGAAATTGATGGCCTTCGCGCGCCGGCGGATCATCGGGTCCATGCCCGCGACGGGAATGCCGAACATCTCGGAAGCGGTGAGCGCGTGAATGTCGACGCCATCGGCGAAAGCCTCTCTCATGGCCTTGAGATCGGCGATATGGGCGAGGAGCCTGAGCTCGATCTGGCTGTAATCGGCGGAGATCAGCACATTGCCGTCATCGGCGATGAACGCTTCGCGGATCTTGCGGCCGTCTTCCGTCCGTATCGGGATGTTCTGGAGATTGGGATCGGTCGACGAGAGCCGCCCTGTCGTCGTCGAAGCGAGCGCGTAGGAGGTGTGGATGCGGCCCGTATCCTTGTGCACGGCGAGCGGCAGGGCGTCGGTATAGGTGCTCTTGAGCTTCGATAGACCGCGCCACTCAAGGAGGGCGCGCGGCAAGGGATGGCCGGAAGCGGCCAGTTCTTCGAGGACATCGGCGTCGGTCGACCATTGCCCGGTCGCGGTTTTGCGCCCGCCCGGAAGCCCGAGCTTTCCGAAGAGGATTTCGGAAATCTGCTTCGGCGATCCGACGTTGAACGCGGTTCCGGCGATCCTATGCGCCTCCGCCTCGTAGGCCGCCATGCGCTGCGCGAAATCGGCTGACAGGCGGATGAGCGACGCCGGGTCGACTTTGACGCCTTCGCGCTCCATGGCGACGAGGATCGGCACGAGCGGGCGCTCCAGCATTTGGTAGACTGTCGCCATGCCTTCGGCTGCGAGCCGCGGCTTCAACGCTGCGTGGAGCCGCAAGGCGAGGTCGGCGCCTTCGGCGGCGTATTCGGTCGCTCTCGCAATCGCCGCTTCGTCGAACGTCTTTTTGTTTTTTCCAGAGCCTGCGACGTCGGCCAGTTTGAGCGCATCGTGCCCAAAAAGCTGTTTTGCGAGCTCGTTCGCGCCGTGGGCGCCCCTGCCGCAATCCAGCACATAGGAAATGAGCAGCGCGTCGTCGATCGGTCCGAGATTTATTCCGTATCCGGACAGCAGAAGCGCATCATATTTGAGATCATTCCCGACCTTCAGGATTGACGGCGATTCGAGCAGCGGTTTCAGTATGGCGATCGCCGCCCCGAGCGGCATTTGCCGTCCCGCGTCGGCGTCGTCGAAGGCGAGGCCCTTGGCGCCGTGGCCAATCGGAACATAAGCGGCCTCCCCCGGCCCGGTCGCTAGCGCGACGCCGACGAGCCCGGCGCGCGTGCAGTCCGGGCTGTCGGCCTGCGCGGCGACAGCGAGGATCCCGCGCTCAGCGGCCTTTGCCGCCCAGGCTTCGAGGCGCTTTGGTTCGAAGACCGCTTCGTACCGCGAGCGGTCGATCGGCCTTGGAGCCGGGGCCGGCGACGGCTTTGCTCCGCTACCGGACTTTGCATCGGCGGGGGCGCCGAGATCCGCGGCGACCCGCCGCGCAAGGTTCGCAAACTCCATTTCATCGAGAAACTTGAGCAACCTGTCGCGATCGATTTTCGGCATTGCGAGATCGCCGATCGGCGCCGGCAGGGCCATGTCGCAGTCGAGCGTCACCAGCTTCTTCGAAATGCGGGCATCTTCGGCGTGATCGATGAGGCTTTGCCGACGCTTCTCCTGCTTGATCTCGCCCGCACGCGCGAGGAGGGTTTCGAGATCGCCATACTCATTGATCAATTGCGCTGCGGTCTTAATTCCGATGCCGGGAACGCCAGGGACGTTGTCGACGGAGTCGCCGGCCAGGGCCTGCACGTCGACGACCTTTTCTGGCGGAACGCCGAATTTCTCGATCACTTCGGCCCGCGCGATTCGCTTGTTCTTCATGCTGTCGAACATCGACACGGAATCGGAGACGAGCTGCATCAGATCCTTGTCGGATGAGATGATGACGACCTCGCCTTCCTGGCGCTCGATCTCCTTCGCGTAGCAGGCGATGATATCGTCGGCCTCGTAGCCGTCGACTTCGAGGCAAGCCACGTTGAAGGCGCGGGTCGCTGCGCGCACATAGGCGAATTGCGGTTTCAGATCGTCGGGCGGATCGGGACGATGCGCCTTGTAATCGGGATAAAGCTCCTTGCGGAACGTCTGCTCCGATTTGTCGAACACGACGGCGAAATGCGTCGGATCGTGCTCGTCCGTCATGTCGGCGAGCAGCTTGTAAAGCATGTTGCAATAGCCGGCGATCGCGCCGACCGGCAGGCCGTCCGACTTGCGCGTCAAGGGCGGCAGCGCGTGATAGGCGCGGAAAATGTAGCCCGAGCCGTCGACGAGATAGAGGCGGACGTGGGATGTGGTCATGAAGCCCTTCCGAAACCGGCAAACGGCCTTCGCGGCGTCGTTTGCCCGAGCGGCGGCGCGCTAGCAAGAAGCTGCGGGCCGCTTTAGACTTCCCCCCGCACGAGGTTAGACAGCCTCGCCGTGCGGCGCTCCGCACGGATGAATAGGCGGGGAGAGCGCGCTGGCAGACGTCTTCATTTCATACGCCCATGCGGACAGGCCGGCCGTTGCGAAGCTCGCCGAGGCGCTCCAGCGCGCCGGTTTCTCGGTCTGGTGGGACACCGAACTCGTCGGAGGTGTCCGCTATTCAGTCGAGACTGAACGCGCGCTTAATGAGGCGAAGTCGGTCATTGTCGTTTGGTCGCCTGCGGCGGAAAAATCGATGTGGGTCGCCGACGAGGCGGGCCATGGGCGCGACAAGGGCAATCTTGTGCCGATTTCGCTCGATGGCGCACAGCCCCCGATCGGATTCCGGCAGTTGCAGGTGATCGATTTCAGGGCGTGGGCCGGGAAACCGGACGGCCCGGAGTTTTCGGCGCTTGCGAAAGCGATCAAATCCAAGATCTCGGCGGCGCCCGCTGCGGCGCCGGAAGGCGCGGCACTCGAGACGACGGCGCAACTGACGGAACGCGCAGCGGCGCCCATTCGCCCGAAAGCGCTCGCCACGGCGCTGATCGGCGTCGCAGCTCTCGCCGGCGCCGCCGCACTTGTTCTTTGGCCGCGGTCCCCGATCGGCGAGCTATCGGTTTCGGCTGAATCGAGCATCACCGTCACGCCGTTTCGTTACAGCGGACAGAGCGACTGGCTCGATGAGCTGAGCGGCGGCGTTACGCAGAGCATTCGTCACCATCTGCGCCTCGCCGGCTTCACCATCATCGGCTACGATTTCCCAAGCGGCGCGCCCGACGGGGAATTGATGCGGCTCGCCGATGCGCTCAACCCCGATTTTATTCTGGACGGCGCCGTCACTGAACTGGGCGCGGACCTCCTCTTCAACATCCAGCTCATCGACAAGCGCAGCAAGCGCGCTGTGCTTTCAATCGAGCACAGCGAAGCGAGCCGCGCCGATCTTGAGATTGTGGACCGGGTGATCGCCCTCGTCATGGGCAAGGTGAAGCCGGAAACGTCGCTGGCGAGCGGCCTAGGCGGCGGAAGTGCGGCCGCTGGGGCTGTTGCGAGCGATATTCACGACAAGGCGTCCGCTCGCTTTTACGAGGCGCTGCATCTGATCGACATCGGCAACCGCGACGATCTCGAACGCGCCGCGTCGGCGCTCGCCGACGTCGTCGAGAGCGACCCCGATAACGGCGAGGCCCAGGCGGCGCTAGCCTACGCCATTGCGAGCTCCGATCGCTACCGCAGCGACCGCGTGCGGCGGGCGGAAGCCGAAAGCGCGGCGGCGAAGGCGCGCGCCGCGCTCGCCAATCCGAGCGACGCTGATCTCGCCGAGGCTGTGATCGCCTATGTCTATGACGAACGCGCCGTCCGCTATCCCCGCGCCAAGTCGCATCTCGAAGCCGCGCTCAGCGCCGATCCAGGCAACATCAAGGCCCTCAAATGGATGAGCAATGTCGCATTTCAGGAAGGCGATTACGAAGCTGCGCTCCGCTATTCCGAGGCGTCGCTCGCTTTGAGCCCCTACTACCGCGCCGCAATCGGCAATGAGGCGTCGAGCCTCTTAATGCTCGGCCGCCGCGACGAGGCCCGGACGACGCTCGATCAGGCGCTCGCACGGTTCGCCGACTGGGGCTGGGGGCTTCGCTTCCGCGCGTCCCTCGCGCTGACCGAGGGCGATCTCATCGCCGTCGTTGAGAAGGTTCGTGCGGCGGCGAGGTTGGAAGATCTCGACGAAAGCGCATTGCTGCTCTCCATCGCCTACGCCAATCTCGGACGGGCCGCCGCAGCCGAACGCGAGATCGACGCGGCAGCGGGGGAGAGCGGCGCGTGGGAAGCCTACAAGAAGCGCATCATCGCCGGCGATATCGACGCCGCCGCGGATCACCTCTCTCAACTGACTATCGATGCGAACGCGCCCAATCGCACCACCACGCTGACGGCGTCCGGTTTCCTGAAATTCTACCGCGGCGATTACGACGCGGCGAAGATCGATTGCGGCGCTGCAATCGCGCCGGACCAGCCCGCGTCTCCCGGCCCGACGCCGCCATCGCTTGCGGAGGTGTGCATTGCGCTCGCCGAAGCGCGGCTGGGCAGTCCATCGCGGGCTCGGGGAGCGCTGGCGCGGCTGGAGGCTTCGATGCCTCAAGCGGCGAACGCCTATCGTCCCTATTGGCTCGAGAGCCAGTCCGCCGCGCTCTTCACCGCGATCGGCGAAAAGGAGAAGGCCATCGCCATTCTCGACGACATGATCGCGTCAGGATGGCGGACGCCGAACACCGCGTTGTGCCGTCACTGCGTGCATCTCGCCGTTGACGATTCCGCCGGCGTCTTTGCAAGCCTCGCCCCCGACCCTGAATTCATCCGGCTGATGACGGAGGTGCGGTCGGATTTGCAGCGACAGGATTCGGAGCTGAAACGTCGCGGGCTCTGACTAATCGCGCCGCTTCTTCGGGCGCCGTCTGGACGAATATCAACGCAATGGAATCGGCCGGCAACAGGCGGAGGAATGGTATTAGTATGACCGCTCCAATGAAAGCGCCGAGGCTTATAAATAAATTCTGACTTTTAGCGTAAGATATTCTGTTCCAAAGGCCCTTGTAATCCAAAGTGTCCATTCTCAGCTTCTTCGCTCGTCGAAATCCAGTCCGTTCCGCGAGGATTTCGAGATCGCGCGGCGCGTAGTACCAAAGATGAGGGGAAGGAAGGCCGACCTGCCACATGCGCTCAAATGGAGTTTGAAGTCCAACCCGATCCAGCAAGGTCGCAAGGGTGAAGAAAGCGCCATGTCGGTTTGGACAGTTGAGAAGCAGGAGCCCGTCGGCCGGCAAAATGCCGTGAAACGGCGGCGAGGCTCTCTTCGGGCGAGGCCAAATGCTCGAAGACGTCGTTGAAGACGATGGCTTCAAAGCGCGCTTGGGGGTCCAGCGAATCCGGAAAACTTCCGACGATAATGTTTGGATTCCGAAGCTTTGCAGTTTGGGCGACATGCGCATCGGGTTCGATGCCGACGATCTCATGCCCATTAAGGGACGCAAGGCTCAAGAAGAAGCCGTGGCCGCATCCCACATCGAGGATTTTCGCGGGCCGTCCGTTCCGCTGCTCCGCTATTGCGGCGAGGAGTTTGGCATTGTTCCGATCTCGAACGGTGGAAAGGCCGGCTTCCCGTTTCGTCTCGATGATGGAGGCGCCGCCAACCGCTTGCTCGCCGATCGGAGGTTGCGCGCGGAGGAGACCGCAAGATGCGCATCTCGAGAGCCAGTCGCGTCGATACCTCACTTCAACGCCGTCGCAAATGGGACAGGCCCTGCGATCAGCCGGGACAGGCGTCATAGTTTGGGCGCGATTCGCATCGGACCACGTCGACCAAAAAGCCACGCGCAAAGTCAATAGAGATCCGTCTCCAACGCTCGTCGATACGCAGGCCGCGCGAAGCGGCGGGCCGCATAGGCCTCGATCGTCGGATTCTTCGGCAACAGGCGCGCGCTTCATGAAGGCGGCGGAGGAGCTCATCATTACGTCGGCCGCCAAGAATTCCTCGCCGCGGAGGGCTGACTATGGCTGCGCCCGCATCAGGCGCGGATTTGCGCTAGGGAAATATTCTTGCCTCCGGCGCGGAAAACAATCGCCTCCGAATCGTGCGTTTTTTCGCGCGCATTCCATGGGCCTTATTATGACTCCTATCGTTTCGATCTCGCGGCGCTCTGCGGAGCAGCGCAAGCACGCCGGACTTCCTTTCAAAACGTTTCGGCGTTTGATCGGCGATTGACGAGGTCATATGATCATCTCCGCGCAAGAGCCTCAAACGGCGCCAATGTTGGGCTGCCGGTCGGCGAGCCCCGGCAGGAAGTCGAAGCAGGCGGCGCTCGGGGGGCTCGCCGCGATGCTGCTGACCGCCTTTGCATTTTGGGGCGTCGGCAACACGCTCGACATGTCGCCGGACGGCCAATCGGCGCATTTGGCCGGCGCCCATCTGTTGGCCAACGGCTGGAACCCGATCCGCGATCCGGGATTTGAAAGGGCCGACGAGATCCTCCCGAAGGATTATCCGCTGCGCGATGCAGTCGGCGCCGCTTTCGCCCAAGGGTACCACGCCAAGGCCGCCGCAAAAGGCGTCTATTACCGGGCCGCATCGGCGGTCGTCTTTTTCGGCGACTTCGACATCGGCAGGGGCTTTAACCTGCTGGCGATCGCTGCGGCGTTCCTTTTGGCCGCGGCGGCGGCGAGCCTTTTGGGCCTTTCCCCGTTCTGGTCGGCGGCGGTGGGCGCGGCCGCTGCCCTCAATCCAGTGGCCGTGAACCAGGCTCTTTCGTCCTATGTCGACGGCCAGCTGGCGATGCTTCTTACATCGCTCCTTGCGCTCGGGGTCATCCTTGCCCGGAGCAAATCCCGGCTTGCGACGGCGGGCTTCGGCGCGGCGATGATTCTTGCGATCGGCGCCAAGCTGACCGGGTTCTTCTACGCCGGTTTTCTCGGGTTCTGCGTCGTCCTGTTTCTGCGCCGCTGGACCGGCGCGTACAGGGCCGCCTGGACGTTCGTCGCCGCCAGCGCCGTCGGGACTCTTCTGGTCGGCTATTCGCCGATCGTCTCCAACATGATCAATGACGGCAGGCCATTCCGCTATTTGAGGAACGTCGTGATCTGGGAGAACCCCCTCGTCGAACGCCACGACCGGCTGACGAAGCTCGCCATCTCCTTGTTTTCCGAAACCGACGCGAAGCTCGCCGCGCCGCAACTGAAGGCGCCGTTCGCGATCACCCGGTCCGAGTGGCGCGATCTCAGACAGGTGACCGACGCTGGCGCCCGCATCGGCGGATTCGGTCCCTGGATGGGCGGGTTGATCGCCAGCTCGGCGGCGATCGCGGCGTTAGCTGCCGTCCGGCGCCTGCGCGGCCGCGGCGTACTGCTGGTCGCGGTTGCGATAATCATCGGATCCGCACTTGCCAATCCCGAGGCGTGGCGGGCGCATCTTTCTCCCCAGATTTGGCTGGTTCCGCTTGCGGTAGCGCTGTTCGGACTTCTCCAAAAGCCGACAAGCGACATCGCCGTTTTCGCCCGCGCCTTGTGCGTGGCGGTATTGCTGAACGCCGGGTTTGTCGCCTTCAAGTCAGTCTACAGGCAGGCCAATTATCAGATGGCCGCTAACGGCATTCTTGACGTCATGGCAGACCTCGATCGCCGCCTCACCGTCGATTTGGGAAACAGCCGCATCAATCAGATCCTGCTGCGTAACAGGGGTATTGCATTTCGCGAAGTCGATGACATCAAAGCCTGTCCGGCCGCGTTTCGCACGCCGGACCTCAATGTGGAAGTCTGTGTGCTTCCTCGCGACGAAAGGGCGACGGCCGCCTTGCGGGAAGTTGAAGCATACGAGGCGCGACTCCGGAGAGCGGGGGCCGCGTATCCGCTTATCTTGTCGGGACGTTGAACCTGCGCGTGTGCAAAGGCGCCGCGCCGAAGCCGTGTCGAGGCGCACGGGCGGCCAGCGCTTTCCCCTCGCCGCAATCGCAAAGAACAGCCGTGCCCGCCGGCTGCGTTCGTCAAGAGATAGCCCCCCCCGCGGATGCCGCCGAAAGCGATGAAGGCGCGAATGGATTTTAATTTGGTGCCGCCTGCGTGACTTGAACACGCGACCCTCGCATTACGAATGCGATGCTCTACCAGCTGAGCTAAGGCGGCTTTGCGAAACGCTGGTTTCCTTAGATCGGCGATGGGCAATGGGCAATGGGCGGCAGCGATAGGCGATCGACAAGCGGATGGCGCGCCGGTCGCCGATGCCTCACCTTCGCAACACGGCGCCGGTCGCCTTGGCGGCTTCGGAGACGATCCGCGCTGAAAGGGCCTCGATCTCCTGATCGGTCAAGGTCTTCTCTTTGGGCTGGATTTTGACCTCAACGGCGAGCGATTTCTTTCCATCGGCGACGCCCTTGCCCTGATAGACATCGAACAGCGCGACATGGGCGATGAGCTTCCTGTCTGCGCCGGCGACCGCCTTCAGAAGCGTTTGTGCGGCGACGCTCTCGTCCACGACGAAAGCGAAATCCCGCGTCAGGGGCATCAGCTCCAGCGCTTCGAGCGCCGGCTTGGTCTTCGTCGCTTTGGGCCTCGTCGCGGGGACTCGGTCGAGAAAGGCTTCGAAGGCGAGGACTGGCCCATCGACATTCATCGCCTTCAGGACGCGCGGGTGGATTTCGCCGAAATAGCCAAGCGCCTTGGTTCCGAGCCGCAAGACGCCGGAGCGCCCGGGATGAAACCAGGCCGGCGCGTCGGCGGTCGTCTGCAGGCTTGCAACCGGCGCCCCGGCGGCGGCAATAGCGGCGATCGCATCGGCTTTCGCCGCGAATGCGTCCGCTTTTTCTTCCGTACCCTGCCAATGTCGCATTAGATTTGAGCGGCGCACGCCGGCTGCGGCCGTCTCCTGCTCCTCGGGCCGGTCGCCGGCATAGACGGGCGCGAGTTCGAAGAGAGCAAGGTCGTCGCGACCGCGATCGGCGTTGCGCTGCAAGGCCGCGATGAGATTGGGCAGGATCGACGGCCGCATCGCGCCGAGATCGGAGGCGATCGGATTGGCGAGGAGAAGGCCCTTCGCCGCGAGCCAATTCGGACCGTCGCAGAAAAGCGCAGCGTGGCGTTCGTCGGCGAAGGACCAGGTGACGGCTTCGAGGAGACCGCGCGCAGCGAGCGCCCGGCGCGCGTTGCGCCGACGGTCCTGCGCCGGCGTGAGTTTCGGGGTTTCGACCGCCTTAAGGGGGGCCAAGGCGGCCATCGGGAGCCTGTCGAATCCGGCGATGCGAGCGATTTCCTCGACGAGGTCGGCCTTCCCCTCGACGTCGGGCCGCCAGCTGGGAACCCCGACGAGCCATGGATCGGCCATTGAGACCGAGAATCCGAGCGCCCTCAGGATGCGCTCCATGTCGCTCGCATCGATTTCGAGGCCAGTCAGCCGCTTCACCTCGGTCGGCGGAAACACGACGGTTTTATCCGTCTGCGGAACAGCGCCGGCGAGCAAAATCTCGCTCGGTCGCCCGCCGCAGAGATCGAGAATGAGACGCGTCGCGAGTTCAAGCCCCGGAATGATGAACGCCGGATCGACGCCGCGCTCGAAGCGATACCGGGCGTCTGAGAGAATGCCGGTCCTGCGCCCGGTTTTCGCCGTGCGCAACGGATCGAAATGGGCGCACTCGATGAAGACGTTCTTCGTCTCATTCGAACAGCCCGTCTTCTCGCCGCCGATGATGCCGCCGAAACCGAGCACGCCCGTATCGTCGGCGATAACCGTCATGCTCTCATCGGGCTCGTACGTCTTGCCGTCGAGAGCAAGGAAACTCTCGCCCTTTCGGCCGAGGCGGGCGTGGATTTCGCCCTTGAGCTTGTCGGCGTCATAGACGTGCAAAGGCCGCGCCCGATCATAAGTGACGAGATTGGTGATATCGACGAGGGCGTTGATGGGGCGGAGCCCGATCGCCTTCAGCCGATCCGAGAGCCATTTTGGCGACGGCCCGTTCTTGACTCCGCGGATGAACCGTCCGGCGAAGGCGGGGCAAGACTCTTCAGCTCCGGCCGGAAAATGAAGTCCAATCTTTTGCGGACAAGGGAATTCGCCCTTGATGGCGGCCGGGGCCTTCGTGATGAGCCGCCCGACGCCCGCGGCCGCCAGGTCGCGCGCAACTCCGGCGACGCCATTCGTATCGGGACGATTGGGAGTCACCTCGAATTCGATGACGGCGTCCGTCGCGCCGAGAGCCGCAGCGACTGGCTCGCCGATTTTCGCTCCCGCCGGCGCCTCGATGATGCCCTCGTGGTCGTCGCCGAGCTGAAGCTCGCGCGCCGAGCAGGCCATGCCATGCGATTCAACGCCGCGAATCTTCGCCTTGGAAAGCGTGAGATCGATCCCGGGCACATAGGCGCCGACCGGCGCATAGGCGACCTTGAGGCCTTTGCGCGCATTGGAGGCGCCGCAGACGATCTGCAGGACCCCGTCCCTGGTCGCGACTTTGAGGACCTGGAGCTTGTCCGCCTCGGGGTGCTTCGCCGCCTCGAGGACCTCGCCGATGGTGAAGGCTTTCAGGCGTTCGGCCGGGTCGTCGATATGTTCGACTTCAAGCCCGACCGCAATCATCGTCTCGACGATCCGAGCGAGCGGCGCGTCGGTTGCGAGATGCTCCTTGAGCCAGGACAGCGTGAATTTCATTGCGCCTCGAAGGTGGCCGCGATTGGGGTCAAGCCTTTGAAACCGAGAGCGCGCCGAAACTCAAGCCCATAGGAGCAGAGGAGCCAGCCTAATTCTTGCTCCGCGGGCAAGGCGCCACGCCGGCCCGAGGACGCAGTCATCTCATCCGTGCACTGAAGTCCGCCCGCAGGTCTACGAAGTGCCCTCCTCGCCGAGGAGCAGCGTCCCTGGACCTTCTTTGATCCAAAAAACCGTCTTCTCCCCGCGGAGACCCCTTAGCGCTCCGCGGGCCTCAAGCGCGCCGAAGCTGGATGCGGAGTTATGTGACGCGTCGCTGCTCGCGAGCTGCTACATTCACCCCATGCCTATGATGCTGGGGACTTCGAGCCGGGATTTGGACGCTGCGCGGGGCGACAGCCTCGCCGTCGCCGCGGTCCCTGCCACTGGCGTTTATGTCCACTGGCCCTACTGCGCGCGCATCTGCCCTTATTGCGATTTCAATGTGCGAAAGAACCGCGCGATCGACGCCGAACGCTGGCGCGATGGGCTCGTTCGCGATCTGGAATTCTGGCGCGAGAAGACGGGCGCGCGGAATTTGCGGAGCCTTTATTTCGGAGGCGGCACGCCGTCGCTCGCACCTCTATCCGTGATTGAATCCGTCATATCGGCCTGCGACCGATTATGGGGATTTGAGGCGGCGCCGGAAATCACCCTGGAAGCCAATCCGGCGGAGGCCGATCAATCGCGCTTCGCCACGTTCGCGGCCGCCGGCGTCAATCGGCTCTCCCTCGGCGTGCAATCCTTCGACGACGAGGCGCTCGCTTTTCTCGGTCGCGACCATAGCGCCGATGACGCGCTGCGCGCCCTCGACCTTGCGAAGACGGCGTTCCCGCGCGCGAGCTTCGACCTGATATACGGCCTGCCGGACCAGTCCGCCGACGCCTGGCGCAAGGCTTTGCGAAGCGCGCTCGACCTCGCGCCGGAGCATCTGTCGGTCTACCAGCTGACGATCGAGCCCGGGACAGCCTTCGCGCTCGCCGTCGCGCGCAAGGATTGGTCGCCTCCGGATGATGATCTGGGCTCAGACCTCTTTGACATAGCGCAGGAAGCGACCGCCGCTGCGGGACTGCCCGCTTACGAAATCTCCAACCATGCGCGCCCCGGAACGGAGTCCCGTCATAACCTTCTTTATTGGACCGGCGGCGACTATGTCGGCGTCGGACCGGGCGCGCATGGTCGAATCACAGTCGACGGCGAACGGCATGCGACCGAGGCGGCGAAGGCGCCGGAAGTATATTTGCGTCGCGTCGAGGCCGGCGCTGACGCCATGCCCCTTGGTCCCGCGCTCGACGCCGAAACGCGGCTGATCGAGAAACTGTTGACCGGGCTGCGGCTTTCCGCAGGCCTCTCGCTGACGCCGAAAGATTTCGCCGCGCTAGGGGCGCGGGCGCCGCGCATCGGCGAACTCTGCGCCGAGGGACTGTTATCACGAGACGGATCGCGGCTATGGGCGACGGCGCGCGGGCGCCGCGCGCTTGACGCGGTCATCGCCGCGCTGCTCGCCTGATCTCAGGTTCCGGGTACGAAGCTCTTCGGCGCCGGATCGACGACTCTGAACCCGTCGGGCTGGATTTCGAGGACGGCAAGGCCGCGCTCGACCGCGCCGTCAGGCTTTAGACGAAATAACCCGTCGGCGCCGAAATAACCGTTGGGGTCGGTGATCGCGCGTTCGTCGAAACGGCCGCGCCGGCGCGGATTCTGTGCAAGACGGGCGGCAAGCAAAGTGGCGTCGTAACTCAAAGAGGCGAGGCGAGGCGGCCTTTGCCCGAAGGCGGCGGCGAATCGCGCCTCAAAAGCCTTGGTGATGGTCGGATCGGGAGCCGCGAACCAGCCGCCGCGCAAGGCCGGCTCGCGCGTCAGCCGCGGGTTCTGCCATCCCGAGACTCCGAGAAGCTTAATGCGGTTGATGTTGACGTTGTAATAGGGAAAGAGCGGGGCGAGCGCGCGCAGCAGAGTGCCCTGCTCGGGGATGAGGACGGCCTGATAGCCGCGCGTCGCGACAGCGGTCTGAGGCGCATTGGGATCGACGCGCACCGCCGCCGGTATCCTCTCACGCGCATAGGCCGCGAGCCTCTTGGCCGGCGCAAGCATGGCGCTCGGGCTCTGCTCATAACGCTCCTGGTGCACGAGCACGCCGCCGCGGGCGAAGATTTCCTCAGCGAACGCCGACGCGACGCGCTCGCCATATTCGTTGGCCGGGGCGATGAGGCCAAAGCGCGTCATGCCGGCCGACATCGAGTAATCGGTGATGCGAGCGATTTCGAGTTCGGGCGGGAAACTCAAAAGATAAACGCCGCCGCCGGCGCTCGCTATGTCGGAAGAAAACGCGACCACCGGCACGCGTTGCGGGCGGGCGACCTCCGCGACCGTCGCCACTTCCTCGGCGAACAGGGGACCGAGGATGATTTCGGCGCCGTCGTTGAGCGCCGAGCGCGCGGCCGCGGCGGCGTCGGCCGCATTGCCCTTGGTGTCTTTCGGAATGAGCAGGAAGCGCCGATCGCCCGTCTCGAATGCGGCGAGCTGCGCCGCGTCGAACATGGCCGATGCGATTTTCTGGACGGAGTCCGAGTTCGCCGTGAACGGCAGCAGGAGCGCCACGCGAACCGGGTCGTCGCCTTGCATATGCAGGGGATCGATTGCGCCGGGCCGCGGCCCGCGCTCAGGATCGCCGACGCCATAGGGCTCCTCCGGCCCTTCGCCCGGGCGCGCAATCACCGGTCCTCTATCGCGATCCGACGCGCAGGCGGCGAGCGCGAGCGCGCCGATCAACGACAGAGCGAGCGAGCGCAGCGCCATGCAAAGGCCTCCAAACTTCACCGCGTAATTCCCCGTGCGAATTGGCCCGACCCTAACCGCCGCTGCGAGATCCGTAAACCGCGAGGACAGCGCTGGCTAGTCGCGCGCGTTCTTCATTTCTCGTTCAATGGGCCGACGATCGACACGCGCCGGCGCCGCGCGACCTTCCGCTATTTCAGCCGCGGCGCTCGCGCTGACCTTCTTCGAACCGGCGCCCTCATAGACGAAATCGTGGAAGTCCCAGCACTCGGTCTCCCAAAATGAGAGTAGCGCGCGCAGGCTGACGGCGGCGTAGGGCCCGGCGGCGATGGTGAACAGCTGAATATTGGGATCGCCGTCCTCATCGATGTATGCCTGAGTGAAGCGCTTCTGGTTCCAGGGATTCATATCCGCAATGCTTACGCCAGTCTCAATAAAAGCGATTTCCAACGATAATCGTTCGCACTCGGTTTTTGCGGCGTTGCAGCTATAGAAATCGCCGAGATATTTGAGTCCCGAGGAGAATTTTCCGGCGAGGTAGACTCGGGTTCCGTCCGAAGTCGGCTTGATCTGGACGTCCTGTGCGTATTTCCCGGCGAGTTCGACCGCTACGGTTTTCACATCCGCGACGCGAATCGCAGCCGACGCGGCCGGCGCAGCCAGCGCCGCCCCGGCGGCGATCGTGCAAAACAAAGTTCTCATAAGTTCACGCCACGGCTCCCGCGCTGAACCAAGCATGCCGAATGGCGTTGGACAAGCGCGATCGGCGGCCATAATCATCGCGGCCGGATCGCAGCCAACTCATGTCTCTTAAACCGGGCCTCTATATCGCCGCGACCCCGATCGGAAATCTCAAGGACGTGACCTTTCGCGTCATCGAGACGCTGAAAGCCTGCGACCTCATCCTGTGCGAAGACACCCGCCGGACGGCAAAGCTCTGTGCTGCCTACGCAATTTCAACGCCGCGCGAGTCCTACCACGATCACAATGCGGCCGGCGTGCGGCCGCGCATTCTGGCCGAGTTGCGGGAGGGCAAGGCGATCGCGCTCGTTTCCGACGCCGGCACCCCGCTCATTTCCGATCCGGGTTACAAATTGGTGCGCGAGGCGCGCGACGCCGGCGTCGCCATCATACCGCTGCCCGGGCCGTCGGCGGCGCTCGCGGCGCTTGTCGCGGTCGGGGCGCCGACCGATCGCTTCCTTTTTGCCGGGTTCCCGCCAAACAAATCCGGTCAGCGAAAGTCTTTTCTCGCGGGCCTCAAGGAGATCGACGCGACCCTCGTTTTTTTCGAGACCGGACCGCGGCTCGGCGATTCGCTTTCGGCAATGGCCGCCGAACTCGGCGACCGGCGCGCCGCCATGGCTCGCGAACTCACCAAAATCCATGAAGAAGTCGTCGAGGGGCGGCTGACGGAACTCGCGGCGCGTTACGCCGGCGCCGAGCCGAAAGGCGAAATCGTCATAGTCGTCCACCCTGCGGAAACGCCGCCCGAGATCGGCAGCGATGAGATTGACCGACGCCTGCTCGCCGTGATGTCCGATTCCGAGCTCAGCGTGAAGGCCGCGGCGGAGAGGGTCGCCGAAATGCTCCACGTCCCGCGCAAGCAGGCCTATGATCGGGCGCTCCGGTTGAGGGGGAAGCAACGGTGAAGACGGCGGGCAGGGACCGGCGCGCCGCGGCGGAACGCAACGGCCGGCGCGCCGAACGCTTCGCAGCTCTGTTGCTGGCGTTGAAGGGATTCAGAATTCTCGCCCGGCGGTTCAAGGCGAGCGGCGGCGAAATCGATATTGCGGCCCGGCGCGGCAATCTGCTCGTTCTCGCCGAAGTAAAGACGCGGGCCGATCTCGACGCCGCGGTCCTGGCGCTGACGCCCGCCGGCCGGCGGCGGATCGAGGCCGCGGGGCAAGCCTTCATCGCCCGGCGGCCGCATCTTGCGCGCCTGGCTCTGCGATACGACATCATCGCGGTCGCCGGCCTCAAGGTCCGCCATCTGCCGGACGCGTGGCGCGGCCGCGCGCCCTGAACCGCTTTGCATGCCAGCGCAAAGCGCGGCAAGGAGCGCTGGGGAAGGAAGGAGTTCGCCATGTCCGCCATTCGTATTCTGGCCGCAGCGCTCTGCGTCGTCATGGGCGCGTGCGCTTCAAGCCGCACATTGAGCGGGGCGGTCAGCGATATCGGCTCGGATGCTCAGCTGAAAGCGATCCTCTTCGCCGACCGTGGACACGATTACTCGGACGTCGACCTCACCGTCTATGAGGGACGGCTCATGCTTACCGGCACGATGCTGTCGGAAGAAGGGCGCAGAAAGCTCGTCGAAAACGCCTGGCGGGCCGATGGCGTGACGCAGGTGATCGACGAAATCGTCGTCGGCGACGACACCAAAATGGGCGAGGGGCTTCAGGACGTGCGGATCGATCAGACCCTGCGCGCCAAATACCTGGCTTCGGGCGAGATCAGAAGCGGCAACTACAAGACCGCGGTTTCGAACGGGGTCGTTTACATTCTCGGCGTCGCCCGCGACCAGCGCGAACTCGACCTTGCTCTTGAGAAGGCGAGCGAGACCGGCGGCGTGCGATCGGTCGTCAGCCACGTGATCCTCAGAACCTTTCCGGCTCCCGGGCAGCAGGGATAGGCAGTTTAATGGTTGACCCCCTCCGTCTCGCTTCGCTCGACACCTCCCCCGCGTCGCGGGGGAGGAAAGGCGGCGGCTCTTTTCCTCCCCCGCTTGCGGGGGAGGCGGCGAGCCGCGGAGCGGCGAGTCGGAGGGGGGCCGCCTCGCGCTCTCGGAGCTAGGCCCGTTCTATGCCGCTCAAAATCGCCATCCAGATGGATCCGATCGAGAGCGTCAACGTCAACGCTGATACGACGTTCGATCTCGCGCTTGAAGCGATCGGCCGCGGCCATGACATCTCAGTCTACGGACCCGCCGCCCTTGCCCTCAGGAGCGGCCGCGTCGGTGCGCGGGCCCGCAAGGTGAAGTCCTTGAGGCGCGAACAGGGCCGCCATGTTGAGACCGAGGCGCCTGCGCTCCTTGACCTCCATGCTGTCGACATCGTGCTGGTGCGTCAGGACCCGCCGTTCAACCTGGCCTACATCACCGCGGCGCAGATTCTCGAGCGCCTCCAGCCGGGGGTGCTGGTCGTCAACGATCCGAGGTCGATCCGCGACGCGCCCGAGAAGCTGTTCGTCACGCAATTCCCGGATCTGACGCCGCCGACGCTCATCACCCGAGATGTCGCGCTGATTCGCGAGTTTCGCTCCGAACACCGCGACATCATCTTGAAGCCGCTTTACGGCAACGGCGGCGCCGGCGTCTTCCGCCTCGCAGCGGACGACGCCAATTTCAACGCGCTCGTAGAACTCTTCCTGCAAGCCTTCGCCGAACCGGTCATCGCGCAGAAATATCTCCCCGAGGTCCGCCAGGGCGACAAGCGCATCATTCTGATCGACGGCGAAGCCGTCGGGGCGATCAACCGCATTCCCGCAAAGGATGAGACCCGCTCCAACCTCCATGCCGGAGGCAAGGCGGAGGCTGTCGAAATGACCGCCCGCGATCAGGAGATCTGCGATCGCATCGGCCCGGAACTATCGCGCCGCGGGCTCGTTCTCGTCGGCATTGATGTGATCGGCGACTACCTGACCGAAATCAACGTGACCTCGCCGACCGGAGTTCAGGAAATTCGCCGTTTCGGCGGCGCCGATATTTCGGCTTTGTTCTGGGATTGGGTCGAAGGGCGGATCGACGCCTGATTGCTTTCGTTCCGGTTTCGCCTAAGCCTTTGGGGATGGCCGACAGTTCCGTCATGTTCGCACCGAGCACTGAGGCGGCGCCGCTGGCGGCCCGGACCGGCCGCGAGCCGCTCCGCGTGGCCCTTTTCTCCGGCAATTATAATTACGTCATGGACGGGCCGGCGCGCGCCCTCAATCTGCTGGTCGGGCGGCTTGAGCAGCTCGGGCATCAAGTTCTCGTTTTTGCTCCGACGGCCGATGAGCCGGCGTTTCCGCCCTCGGGGACGCTCGTTTCGATTCCGTCAGCGCCGCTTCCTGGTCCGCGCAAGGAATTCCGCCTGGGCTTCGGCCTGCCCGGCGCCGCCAAGAAGCGCCTCGACACCTTCCGGCCAGCCATCGTCCACATTGCAACGCCCGACTGGCTAGGGATCGGCGCCCTGCGCTTCGCGCGGCGGCGGGGCATACCGGTGGTCGCTTCGTTCCATACCCGCTTCGATTCCTATCCGCGCTTTTACGGCCTGCCCTGGCTCGAAAAACCCGTCGCCGATTACCTGCGCTGGTTCTATGGGCAGTGCGCGCATGTCTACCCGCCGTCGCAATCGATGGCCGAGGAGCTCAGGGCCGCCGGCATCAAGGACGTGCGTATCTGGGCGCGTGGAGTTGACGGGGACCGCTTTTCTCCGCGCAGGCGCAGTCGCGAATGGCGCGCCGCCCAAGGTTTTGGGCCCGACGATGTCGTTGTCGCCTGGGTCGGGCGCATCGTCCGCGAAAAGGGCCTCGACATGTTCGCCGACGCGTTTGGGGAGGCTGCGGCCCGCAATCGAAGGCTTAAGGCCCTCATCGTCGGAGAAGGCCCTGAGCGGAGGAGGTTCGAGACGCGGCTTCCCACAGCGGTCTTCCTCGGCCACCAGGACGGCGAAGAGCTCGCGCGCGCCTATGCAAGCGCCGATATCTTCTTCAATCCGTCGGTCACCGAAACCTTCGGACAGGTGACGTTGGAGGCGATGGCGTCGGGACTCGCCTGCGTGTGCGCCTCGGCTTTGGGAAGCTCATCTCTGGTCGCGCACGGATCGAATGGCTTTCTGGTTCCGCCCGCGGCCGGCTCGGCGGGCTATGTCGAACGCATCCTCGAACTCGCCGAGGATCACGCGCTGCGCGCCCGCTGCGGGCAGGCGGCCCGCGCACGGGCCGAATGTTACGACTGGACGACAATCCTCGACGGCCTCATCGCGAATTATCGGGACGCCATCGCGACGTCACGAAATTAGATCGCGCGACGAAGGGCTGCGCGCGTGCTCGGCGGGATATTGACCGGCGCTTTATGGAACAGACGCTGCAGTCGAACTACCGCGCCGACGCGCCGCTGTTCCTGAAGCGACGGTTTTTCCCGGTCTGGCTCGTCTTCACGCTCGGTTCGTTCAACGACCATATGCTGCGGCAGGCGCTGATCATCGCCGTCGGATATGGATCGGTGCGGACCGGCTTCGCGCAGCCGGACGACGCCATACCGGTCATCGGAGCGCTCTATGCAGCGGCGATGCTCGCTCTGTCGAGCATTGCCGGCCAGGTCGTCGAGAAGCATGAAACCCAACTCCTCCTGCGCCGGATCAAACTCGCCGAAGTTGCGTTGACGGTTCTCATCGGAGCGGGCTTTGCGATGAACTCGGGACCGCTCCTGATGGGCGCATTCGTCGCTTACAGCGCGCAAGCGGCGTTCTTCAGCCCTGCGCGCACCGCAGCCCTGCCCAAATATCTGCGGGCGGAGGAGCTGGTTCGCGCCAACGGCTATTGCAACGCAGGCATGTTCGCCGGGGTGATCCTCGGACTGTCGCTCGGCGGCGTCCTTGTCGCGTTGCCGGGCGGCGGGCTCGCCGTCTCGGCGGTCCTGATCGCCGTCGCCCTCACTTCCTGGATGAGCGTGCGGGCCGCCCCCAAAGCCCGGGGCGACGCGCCCGGACTAAAAATCAACTGGAACCCGCTCGCGCAATCGATCGCCATTGCGGCGGCGGCGTTTCGTCAGCCCGGCGTGTGGCGGCCGCTCCTCGGCGTCGCACTGTTTTACGCCTTCACCACCATGACGGCAATTTTGATGCCGGTCTACGCGATCGAAGAGCTTGGCGCGAACGGCGCTGCGGCGACCGCCATTATGGGCGTATCGGCTGTCGGCGCCGGGATCGGAGCGGTGCTCGGCGCCGCGCTGACAAAGCGCCGCACCGGTCTTGGCGTCTCATGCATGGCGATGGCCGTCGCAAGCTTTGCGACATTGGCCGCATATCTGCTGACCGACGTCACGCGTGCGACTGGCGCGACGCGAACGGTGCAATTGCTTTTCAGCCATTCGCCGGGTCGTGCGCTTTTTGCAGCCTTCGCGGTTTCCGCCGCCGGCATCGGGCTCTATCTCGCGCCACTCCAGGCGGCGGCGCAGCGGCGAGCCCCCGCCGCGAATCGAGCCCGTTCGCTGGCGGCGGGCAACCTCTTGAGCGCAACCGCGGCGATGCTCGCGTCCTTGAGCGTCTTCGCCGTTACGAAAACGCGTTTCGCGCCGGCGGACGGATTGCTTGCGATTGCGGTGCTACAGGCGCTGATCGCCGCCTATATGCTTCAACGCTGGATTAGGATTCCGAAGGGCCTTTATGACGCGCCGTCGCATGCGAGTTGAGGCCAGGAACCGCACCGCTTCCGCGTCCCGCTCGAACGGGTTAAAGATTGAGCCGCCCACCGGTCATTCAAGGCGGTTGCGGCCGGCATTATCAGCGACGAGCCTTCAACGCCGATGGGTCTGATCGACCGTTATATCCTTCGCTCCGTCACCACGCCGCTCGCGCTTTCGCTCGGCATCGCCGGAATGCTGCTCCTTCTTGAGCAGATGCTGCGCCTGTTCGACTTCGTGCTCGCGGAAAAGGGACCGGTCGACGTCGTCTGGCGGATGCTCGCCAACCTGCTTCCGCATTACCTGGGCCTTGCGCTGCCGCTCGGCGCGTTCATCGGAATTCTTCTCGCATTCCGGAATTTTTCGCTTTCAAGCGAACTCGACGCGCTGAACTCAAGCGGCGCGTCGATGCAACGACTGTTGCGGCCGGTCTATGCGCTGGTCGTGTTCCTGATGATCTTCGATTTTCTGCTGGTGTCCTGGATTCAACCCTACGCCCGCTACAAATATGAGCGGATTCGCTTTGACGTGACGAGCGGCGCGCTTGGCATAAAGATCCCGCAGGGGGAATTCGTCGACATCACCGACTACGTCACGATACGGCTCGGCACCATCAATCCCGAGACCCGCGACGCCGAAAACATCTATCTCGAACAGCGGGATGCGCGCGGCGGCAAGACGCTCATAACGGCGCTTTACGGCGCCATATCGACCACGCCGGACATCACGCGCCTTATTCTGAAGCTTCGCGAGGGGCGCCAGCTCCTGATCGATTCGGACGGGGAGCGCGCCAACGAGCTGAGCTTCGACACATTCGATGTCGAGATCGCGCTGCCGGCGCTCGCCGTCTTTCGAAGCCGCGGTCTCGACGATCGCGAGGCGACGCTCCCGGAAATTTTGCATTTTTTGCGCACGAACGACGCGGGCGGGGATCCGCGCTGGTACGACTACCGCGCCGGTCTCCACTGGCGACTCATTCATCCTTTGACGTTTCTCGTGATGCCGATCCTCGCTGTGGCGATGGGCGTGACAGGGCGTCGGCGCCAATCCAATCTGCGGCCGATTCTCGGCGTCGCGATCCTCATCGTCTATCACGAGACCCTACAGGAATGGGGCCAGGTCGTCGCCAGCGACGGTCTTCTTTCTCCCTATGTGTCGATGTGGGGAATCTTCGCGGTGTTCATTTTCCTTAGCCTCTCGCTTTATCGAGGCTCGATCGACAAGGCGCGTTCGGCGCGGTTCGCCGCGCCCGCGGACGAGCCGGCGGTGCGCGTCCTCGCCGGCGGCGGGGTGGATGGGGAAGGGTTCGAGACCGCGACGACAGCGCGAGGCGCGACCCCGTGAAGAAAGCCTTCGATCGGGTTTTCGTCCGTTACGTCGGGCAGCATTTTTTCATTCGCTTTGCGGGTTTTCTCGCCTTCTTCGTGATCGTCCTGCAGATGCTCGATCTCCTTAACCGGTCGGAGAACATTCTCGCGCCGGAAGGGGCCGGCTTCGCCTCCGTGGTCGAATATGTGCGGCTGCGCGCCCCGGCGATCGCCAGCCAATTCGCGCCCTTCGCCGCGCTCCTCGCGGTTGTCGTCACCTTGTCGGTTCTCAGCCACACCAATGAAGTGACGATCATGCGCGCGGCCGGCATGTCGATTCACAGGGTTCTGTTTCCGATCGGCGTCGTGTGCGCTTTCATCGCCGGCGGCCATTTTGTTTTTCATGAACTGGTGGTCGTCGGCGCGGCCGAAAAACTCGCCTACTGGGAAGCGAACGATTACGCGATCGACGTTGATCCCGACGACGGCGGCCGCGCCGGATTAAGGCTCGCCCACGAGAACCAGTTCATCCACGCAGGCAGCGCGCGTCGAAAACCGGACGGCGTCCATCTCAACGACGTGACGATCAATACGCTTTCGCCGGAGGGCCTGGTGACCGGCCATGTCGCCGCCGCCCACGCGCGCTTCCAGAACGGCGCATGGCGGCTCTTCGACCTGCGAACCTTCGGGAGCGGCGACCTCGCGGTCAAGCGAGCGGCCAGCGCGACCTGGTCGACCAGCCTCAACCCGGAGACGCTCTTCGCGCTGACATTGAACCCGGACCGCACGCCTATGCCTGAGCTGATCGGTAAAATCGCGCAGCTGCGCGCCGACGGGGCCAATGCCGGAGCGGCGACGACCTCTTTTCTCAGTCGTTTCTCGAAGCCGTGCGCGACCCTGGTCATGCCGCTGCTTGGGGCCATCGCCGGCTTCGGCATCCGTCGGCAGCAGAACCAGCTCGAGCGGGCGGTCGCCGGCGCGGCGCTCGGCTTCAGCTATTTCGTTCTCGAAAACATGATGCTGGCGCTCGGCAAGCTCGGCGTGGCGCCCGCGATGCTCGGCGCTTTCTTTCCGTTCGCCATCTTCATGGTGATCGGCTTCGCCATCGTTCTGGCGATGGAAAACTGAGCAATTAAGGCCCTGTTAGCGGTTGGTTTGCATTATCGCAACCCAAGGTTGTGATAGCAACAATCTACAACGGGGAGCGACTTATGGCCGGGCTGATCCTGAAGCTCAAACCCAATGAGGAATTCTTGATCAATGGGGCGGTCGTCCAGAACGGGGAGCGCAAGACCCGGCTTCGGGTGAAGACCGATGGGGCCGCCGTGCTGCGGCTGCGCGACGCCATGCGTCCACAGGATGCGACGACGTCGGAGCGCCGCGCCTACTATGTCGCACAGCTTGCCGTCGCGGGCGAAATCCAGCCCGCCGACGCGGCGGCGATTCTCAACCAGGCCCTCGCCGTTCTGGCTTCGAAATACGCCGGGCGGCGCGAGATCGACGCGATTGCGCGCGCGGCTGAGGAGCTTGCCGCCGGCCGATTCTACTCGGTCATGCGCCGGCTCGCCGACGTGGCGCGGCCGGTCGCCGATGAGTGCGTGGGCAAGGCGGACGGTTCGTAGTAGGTCGTCAGGCGACTTCCTTGCGAGCGACACCCGAGGCGCGCCGATGGCTGAACCTCCATTCTCCGCCGAAGGCGGCTGCGACTGCGCTGCGCTCCGTTATCGCATGACCGACCGGGCGCTTTTCGTTCATTGCTGCCACTGCCGCTGGTGCCAGCGCGAAAGCGGCGCAGCCTTCGCGCTGAATGCGATGATCGAATCGGAGCGCGTTGAACTTCTGCGCGGCAGACCGGATATCGTGTGGACGCCTTCAGAGAGCGGCAAGGGCCAGCGCATCGCCCGCTGTCCGGCCTGCCGGATCGCTCTTTGGAGTCATTATTCCGGAGCAGGCGACAAGGTGAAATTCATCCGTGTCGGCACGCTCGACGACCCTGATCGTCTGCCTCCGGACATTCACATCTTCACGTCGACGAAGCAGCCCTGGGTCAAGCTGGACGACCGGGTTCCGGGGGTTCCCGAGTATTACGACTGGAAAGAGATGTGGCCCGAGGCGAGCCAGGCGCGTCGGAGGGCTATGGGCCTGTCGCGATAGCCGCGCCCCGGCACTGCTCAGCCGGCCCTACCGAGCGCCTTGGCGATCTTGGCTTCTTTCCTGGCGCGCGAGGCCGCCCACTGTTCTTCGGTCTTATGGCCCTTGTTGGCGCGCAGAACGCTGTCCTTGCGCGCGAACAGGGCGTCGAAAACCAGTAGCGCGCCGTCGCGCGGCCGGTACGCGATATCGACGAAATCGTAGAGCGAGAACCCGCGCTCATCCATGAAATGGAAGACGTCCATGAGGCTGGCGCGGCCCTGCGGATTGTCATCCGACCAGGTGTTCACCTCGCAGACGATGAGTTCGGTCTTCTTGAGGGTCTCCAAGGCTCCGCGCAGCACGCTGAGTTCGTGCCCCTCGACGTCGATCTTGAGCAGGATCGGCCCGGCGAGATCGGCCGCGACGCGATCGAGTAGAACCGTCGGCACCCGGCGCTTTTCCGCCTTATTGAATGATTTGACATGCGCCGACGATCCGGTGAGACCCGGCTTGACTGCGAAGTCCATCCCGTTCTCGTGATCGCTCGCCGCGGCGATGACGTATCGGGAGTTCGCCCGCTCGGCGCAAAACTTCTTCATGACCGGTTCGGCCTCAGACAAGGGCTCGATCAGGAGATGGGCGACATCTTCGAAAATATCGAAAAGGCCCGCAGTGCCGACCGCGAAGCCGATATCGATGATCGAGCGCGGCCGGAAGCCGACGGCCTTGGCGTTGCGCAAGGCGACCGCCTTCGTCATACGTTCAGGAGTCACATGTTCCTCTTGCGGCGCAGACCGATCGTTGAGGTTCTAGCTTGCGGGATGGAGCAAGAGAAAGATTAGGATGACCGATGCCGCGCCGGAAAGACGTCAGAAAAATCGTCCTCGCGTATTCCGGCGGGCTCGACACCTCGGTCATCCTGCGCTGGCTCCAGATCGAGTATGGCTGCGAGGTCGTCACCTTCACCGCCGATCTCGGCCAGGGCGAGGAGCTCGAGCCGGTTCGCCGCAAAGCGGAGCGCGCCGGCGTCAGAGAGATCTTCATCGAGGACCTGCGCGAGGAATTCGTTCGCGACTTCGTCTTCCCGATGTTCCGGGCGAATGCCCAATATGAGGGGCTCTACCTCCTCGGCACCTCGATCGCACGGCCCCTGATCGCCAAGCGCCTCGTCGAAATCGCGAGGGCGACCGGCGCCGACGCCATCGCCCATGGCGCGACCGGCAAGGGCAACGATCAGGTTCGGTTCGAACTGACCGCGGCCGCCCTCGCGCCCGACCTTAAGGTGATCGCGCCATGGCGCGAATGGAATCTGGCCAGCCGCTCGAAGCTGATCGCCTGGGCCGAGGCGCACCAGATCGAAATCGCCAGGGATAAGCGCGGCGAGGCGCCGTTTTCCGTCGACGCCAATCTTCTGCACACCTCATCGGAGGGAAAGGTCCTCGAAGACCCGGCCCAAGAGGCCCCGAACTACGTCTATCAGCGTACGGTCGATCCCGAAAAAGCTCCGGACAAGGCCGAGACCATCGAGGTCGGCTTCGAAAAGGGCGACGCGGTTTCGGTGAACGGCAGGCGTCTATCGCCGGCCGGCCTCCTCGCCGCGTTGAACGACTTCGGCCGCAAGCACGGCGTCGGCCGGCTCGATCTCGTCGAAAACCGATTTGTCGGCATGAAGTCGCGGGGGATTTACGAGACGCCGGGCGGGACGATCCTCCTCGCCGCGCATCGCGGGATCGAGCAGATCACCCTCGATCGCGGGGCCGCCCATCTCAAAGACGAGCTGATGCCGCGCTATGCGGAGCTGATCTACAACGGCTTCTGGTATTCCCCCGAACGCGAGATGCTGCAGGCCCTGATCGACCGGAGCCAGGAGTTCGTCGCCGGAGCCGTGCGCGTGAAACTCTACAAGGGGTCGGTGGGCGTCGTCGGACGGTCTTCGCCCCACTCGCTCTACTCAATGGCCCATGTGACGTTCGAGGAGGACGCCGTCTACGACCAGAAGGACGCCGAAGGATTCATCCGGCTTAATGCGCTGCGCCTGAAGCTCCTCGCCCGCCGCGGCCAGCCCAAACCCTGATGAATTTGGGAGACGGGGTCCGAAATTCGGGAGTTTTCTCCCTTCCGCGCCGGACTAGCGCGCGGTACTATGGCGGGAATGGGGTATCCCGCGTACGGCGTTAGGGGGTCATGATGCCAAGAATTGAAGCGTATTTCGGCGGAGCGCTGGCGTTGTTCGTGCTCGCCGTCGCGATCTGGGCGCTCATCAACAATGGGCGGAGGGGCGACTATTCGATCGATCCGAAGCCGGGCTATCCATCAAGCCCCTCAAGCCCCCTCGACCCCGATGCGCTCATTTGTCAGTGCTTCGAGGATGGATTCAAACTTGCCGGCAGCGATGTCGGTGTGATGTCGGCGCAATACCGCACCGGTTTTGAGTATTGCCGCGCGCAACTCGGGGATGACGGCGGCTGCGCCTGGACCGCGGGCTGGAACGCCAAGCTTTCCGCGCGGCCGTTCGACGCGAGCTGTCGCGCGTTCATCCGCCGCCCGGTCTGCGACTAGCGGCGATCAGGCGGTTTCCGCCCGGAACGGTCGAGCGAGCAGATCGGCGATGATCTCGTCGATCGATCGCACCCCCGCAACGAGTTCGGCGACAGCTGCGCAAATCGGCATATCGACCTGAAGCTTTGCGGCGCGCGCAATGACTGCGGGGGCGGTCGCGACGCCTTCGGCGACGCTTGTCCGTGAACCAAGGATGTCCGTGAGCGCTGCGCCGCCGCCGAGAGCGACGCCTAAGGAGTAATTCCGCGACTGCATGGACGTTGCGGTGAGGACGAGATCGCCGAGTCCTGAGAGTCCGGCGAGCGTGTCTCGCCGGGCGCCAAGCGCCGCGCCGAGCCTTGCGAGTTCTGCAAATCCCCGGGCGATCACCGCGGCGCGGGCGCTCTCGCCAAGCCCTCTGCCCATGACCACGCCGGCGGCGATCGCCAGCACATTCTTGACCGCGCCGCCGAGTTCAGCGCCGACGAGGTCGTCGGAAAGGTAGGGCCGGAAATGCGGCGCGCCAATCGCCGCCACCCAGCTGGGGCCGAGTTCGGGATCGGCTGCGAGGGTGACCGCGGTCGGCAGTCCTTGCGCGACGTCCTTCGCAAAGCTCGGTCCCGAAAGGACGCCGGCGCGCGACGTCGGCCATACCGCCGACAGGACCTCGGTAAGCAGCGCACCGCTCCCGCCCTCGATGCCCTTCGAACACAACATGACAGGCGCCCGCGCCGCAGCTTCGGCGCGAAGGTCCCGAAGGGCCGCTCGCGCGAACTGGGCCGGCGCCGCGAACAGGAAGGCCTCGGCCGCCGCGGCTTCCGCAAGATCGGCGGTCGCCCGCAACCGCTCATCCAGAGTCGCGCCGGAAAGGTAGAGTCGGTTTTCATGCTCGGAATTGATCGATGCGACGACCTCGGCCTCGCGCGCCCACAGCAAGGTCTCAATGCCGTTCCGGGCGATGATGTTCGCCAGCGCCGTTCCCCATGCGCCGGCGCCGATCACCGAGATCGATTTGAATGGCGAGCCGTCGCGCATGGGATTATCGTTCGCTGAAGGATGAACCGGTCGTTCATCCAGAGACTACCGGACGGGACGGCCGCATGGCGGACGCCGAACTCGACGACGCAGCCGATCGCATTCTCAAGGCCGCTGGCGACCGCTTCCTGCATTACGGTTACGGCAAGACGACGATGTCGGAGATCGCCCGCGACTGCAACATGTCGACCGGCAATCTCTATCGCTATTTCCCCTCAAAGCTCGACATCGCCGAGGCCTTCGTGCGCGGGCTTCGTCATGCGCAGATCAAAGAATTGCGGAAAGCATCGGCGACCGGCGGATCGCCCTCGGAGCGACTCCGAAACGTCCTTAGAACGAAATTCCGCCTCGCCTACGATCGTTGGCACGGCCAGCCCAAGGCCTATGAACTCACCGCGGAAATCCTCGCCGAAAGACCCCAGTTTGCGGACGAATGGGAAGCCGCCGAGGCGGAAGTCGTTGCGGAGATTCTGGAGGCGGGCGCTGCTGCAGGCGAGTTCGGCAAAGGCGATCAGAAGCGCGTCGCCAGGCTCGTGCTGGATGCGGCCTTCCGTTTCACGAGCTCGGCTGTTTTTTACGAAGGCGAATGCGAGGTCCTCTCCAGAGAACTGGATGAAGTGATCGCGCTCATCCTCGACGGCCTCGCCCACCGGGCGAGGTGAAATCGTCGCCTTAATGTGATCACATTTACGATTGAACGTTTTAGAAAATATTCATTGAAACCCTTCCGGCGGATCCTTATCTCGCAGCTGTTACCAGAACCTCCCCGATCCAAATCAAGGCGGGGATGAAAAAAGAGAGAGAAAACAGCCATGAACGCCTTAGCCGGCCTCGGCCGGGCCTTTGCAGTGCTGCTTGTCGGATATCTCGGCATCGCGGCGCTGGCCCTGTTCTTCGAATACAATTTGGGGATCTAGGCCACCCCTGCCGGGTAGGCGCGTCCCGATCGCCCCTTGCGGACGCAACGCCCCCTTCCCGGCCGTGCGCCCGGAAGCCGCCCAGCTTCCGGGCGCAATCTTTTTGCCACATGAACCGGCCAGGTATCGCCATGAAGCGGGCGCGCCGGCGCTGACGCCTCCTTGGGACGTATCGAACCGGCATGAGGCCGGTTTTTGTATTCCCGGCGCCAGTCCGCGACCGCACGCCGGTAAAAGATTCACAATGTCAAAGAGCACGTCTTTAGTCCGTGCACAGTGTAATTTGACGGAGCGAGTGTCCGATAGATTTTTTATTTGCGAACGAAATCCATAACTAACATGGTTAAAATCTTGCGAGTCGTTCGCAACTAGCCAGTTTAGGCTTTTGGTCCCTTGCGACCGCCGCCGAACGCCTTGCCGGCGATCGGCTCGGCTAACGGCCAGCGCGCGCGCGGCGCAAACGCCAACGCCTCATCGATTGGCGGGACAAGTTTTGCGGCTGCGCGTTCGGCCCCCGCCCATGCGATCATTGCGCCGTTATCGGTGCAATATTTCGCTGGCGGAACGAGCACCAGCCAGCCTCGCGCCTCCGCCGCCGCCTTGAGGGCGCCGCGCAGCGCCGCGTTCGCTGCAACCCCGCCCGCGACCACCAAGCGCCGCGGCGGCGCGAACGACTCTTCTTCGAGCTCCATCGCACGAACGGTTCGGGCGACGAGGTGACGAATGAGCGCTGCCTGAAACGACGCCGCAAGATCGGCGATATCCCTCTGCGTCGGCGTCGGAAGAGATTCGGCGGCAAGGCGCACCGCGGTTTTCAATCCCGACAACGAGAAATCGCAGCCCTCGCGCCGGCTCAAAGGTTCCGGAAAGGCATACCGGTCAGCCCGGCCGGAGCGCGCCGCAGCTTCGATCGCCGGTCCCCCCGGCTGGCCGAGACCAAGCAGCTTCGCTGACTTGTCGAAAGCCTCGCCGGCGGCGTCGTCGATGGTCGTGCCGAGACGCCGATAGGATCCAACGCCCTTAACCGCCAGCAGTTGGGTATGGCCGCCGGAGATCAGCAATAGAAGGTAAGGGAAATCGGCGCTCTCGGTCATTCGTGCGGATAGCGCATGGCCCTCGAGGTGATTGACCGGGATCAAAGGCAAGCCATGCGCGATCGCGATCGCCTTGGCGGCGGTCAGACCGACCATGACGCCGCCGATGAGGCCGGGTCCGGCCGTCGCCGCGACCGCGTCGAGCTGCGAAAATCCGAGTCCTGACCTGTCGACAGCTTGCGCGATCATGCGATCGATCAGTTCGACATGGCTTCGCGCCGCGACTTCCGGCACGACGCCGCCATAGGGACGATGCGCAGCCGCCTGATTCGCGACTTCATTCGAAAGGACTTCGCAGGCGCCGTCACGCCGGCGGATGACCGCCGCCGCCGTGTCGTCGCAGCTCGACTCGATGCCCAGAACGACCGTCAGGCGCCTTCTCCAGTCTTCGTGATAAAAGCCCTATCCGGAAGCCGCCATGACGCAACCGCCAGCGCCCGCCAATGTCATCGTGACGCGGCCCGAGCCCGATGCATCGGCCTTCGCTACGGATTTAAGGCGAGCCGGGTTCAATGCGATCGTTTCGCCCGTCCTCCGCATCGCATTTCAGGGGCCGGCACCGGATCTCGCTGGCGTCGCAGCGCTCGCCTTCACCTCTGCGAACGGCGTGCGGGCCTATCTCAAGGCAGGCGGGCCCAATGCAATTCCGGCTTTTGCCGTCGGCCCGACCACGGCCAATGCAGCCAAGGAAGCCGGATTCCCTGACGTCGTGGCGGCGCAGGGCGACGTCGGCTCGCTTGCCGCAACCATTGCGTCGGCGCGCATCCCCTCAGGCGCGATCCTTCACATAGCCGGTCGGCATCAAGCGGATGATCTCGCCGCGGCGCTGAAAGGACGGGGCGTTAATGCTCGTTGGGCGACGCTTTATACCGCGGAAGCGGAAAGCGATCTCGCGCCCGCCGCGCATCAGGCGATTGTCGACCCCGACACCGAGTGTTGGGCCGCACTGTTTTCGCAACGGAGCGCCAAAACCTTCCTCGCTCTGGTCGATAACGCCGGGCTCTCCGGCAAACTTCCGGCGATCGCCTGCGCCTGCCTGAGCGACGCCGTCGCCACGGCCGCAGGCGTCGGCTGGCGCCGGCGCCTGGTCGCGAGCGAACCGAGCGGTCGTTCATTGATTAACGCCATTAGGGCGGAGACCGGGCGTCCTTGAGCGCGCGGGCACGGACGCCTAACTCTTAGGGGCTGCCGAGGAGCGATCATGGATCCGGGATCCGACAAACCAAGCCCGCCCGAAGTGGAAGCGGAACTCGTTGAACCGTCAGAGCCTCTGCGGGACCATCCCACGCCGCCGCCGATGACGGAACCTGACACAAAACAACCGATCCCGGTCTCGCGCCCCATTCGCATCGCCCGCATCGCCGCAATGGCGCTCGGGGTCACGATCATCGTCGCCGCGGGAGTTCTGCTGTTACCGCGCGTGTTGCCCGGGGGCCGGGACGGCGCTGAAAAAGAGCAACAGCCAGCGCCAGTCGCGGCGCAATCAGAGCCCGGCGCCGAAGAGTCTGACGATCCGCCGGCGCCGGGCCCGGCGAAAATCGCCAACACCGCGGGGGACGCCAAGGCCGCAGCGGAAGCGCTCGGCCCTCCCTCCCTTCCGCCCGGCCGCGGGCTCCCTCCGCCGCCGCCCGCAACCGCCGCCGAGGCGAATGAGGCAATGAGAGCGGCGGCCAAGGATGCACTGAAGTCCTTGCCGCCCCCGGCGACTGATCCGGCTACGGAGGAGGCCCCGGCGATCGAATTCAAAACGCCGCCGTCGGCCGAAGAGCAGTCCGCGATCGCATCCGACGCGGCTCTGGCCGAGCTCGAAGCCCAGGCAGAAGCCGAAGCCGCAGCGCAAGCCCAGGGGTTAGCGGCGGCGCCGGTAGCGCCGACGACCTCCGCTCCCTTGGCGAGCGCCAATGATTTCGCCGCCGCGGCCTCCATCTATGAAGCGGAGCGCCTGCGTCTGACCGCCGACCTTGGAGCCGAGCGCGCCCGCGTCGCCGAGCAGGCGAAAGAGATCGAGCAGCTCCGGGCGCAGCTGGAAGAGTCTAGCCGCCAAAATGCTTCCGAAATCAGCTTCGCATCGGCGAGCGTCGCCTTGCCGGCGCTGGCGCGCGCCGTCGACTTGGGCAGGCCGTTCGAAGCGGAGCTCGCCGGTGTCGCGAAGACCGACAAAAACCTCGCAGCGTGGGATGCGCTCGAAAAAATCTCGCAGGCGGGAGCACCGACCTTGAGCCGGCTTCAGACGGATTTTCCGCCTGCGGCGCGTGAGGCGCTGGCCGCAGCGGCGAGAGCCGAGTCGCCCGGCCTCTTCGGCGGATTGGCCGCCGGCATGGCCCGCCTCGTCAGCATCCGGCCGGCCGGACCTCGGGCCGGCGCTTATCCCGGTGCGATTCTATCGCGCGTGGAAGCGCGGCTCGCTAACGGCGATCTCGAGGGCGCGATCGCTGAGGCTGAAGGCTTGCGCGGGCCCGCGCGACCGCCGCTCCAGGTCTGGATCGAAGAAGCGCGCAAATTGGCCGCTGCGCACGCCGCGCTTTCCGAGATCGGCGCGACGACGTCGGCCGCGCTCGCATCGCCTGCGGCCATCACATCGCCGGATTCGCCTTGATCCTCCGCATCCTAATTTTTCTTCTCTGCGCGGCCGGTCTCGCCTACGCCGTGACCGTTCTCGCCGGAGCCGAAGGCCGAACGACCGCGGAGGCGTTCGGACTGAAGTTCGACATTCACACCGGCTTTGCGACGGGCGCGACCATCGCCGCCTTTGCTGGGGCGATTTATCTGACTGTCCTGTTCAAGGACGCAGCGCGCTGGCCTCAAGCGATCAGGGGTCGCGGCGGCGAGTCCCGGCGCGCCCGCGGTCTCGAAGCGCTGGCGCGCGGGCTCGAGGCTGTGGCGATCGGCGATGCGGACAGCGCCGCCCGCGAGGCTCGCGCAGCGGAACGCTATCTTGAAGGCACGCCGCTGACCCGTCTCCTGACGGCGCAGGCTGCGCAGCTCGCTGGCGATGAGGCCGCCGCCGCGGCGACCTTTTCTGCAATGCTCGCCTCGCCCGAAACCGAGTTTCTCGGCCTGAAAGGCCTTTACCTTCAGGCGATGAAGGTCGGCGATGTCGAGACGGCGCGCCGTCATGCCGATCAGGCTTTCCGCCTGCGCCCGAAAGCCGGATGGGCGTTTGAATCGGTTTGGGCTCTTGGTCTCGACCGCGGGGCTTGGGGCGAGATGCGCGATGCTCTTGCGACTGCGGCGAAGCATCGACTCGTCGATGCAGAGCGCGCGCGGCGCGGCGAAGCGGCCCTCCTCGCCGCCGATGCTTACGCGATTGCGGCCCAGGACGAGCGCCAGGCGCTCCGTGAAGCCGAACGCGCGCTGAAGCTTGCGCCCGGTTTCGCTCCGGCCGCCGCCCTCGCCGCAAGACTTCACTCCGCGCACGGCCGGCGGCCGAAGGCTGCGCGCATTCTCGAGGCGGCCTACGCCGTCCGCCCTCACGCCGGCCTCCTCGCCGCGCATGACGAACTCTATGCCGCTGAGCCGGCGCAGAAGCGCGCCGACGCCATAGAACGCATCGCTGCGGGAGCGCCTGAGGCGCGCTCGACGAAACTGGCGACGGCGCGGCGGAAGATCGTTCTTGGCGCGCATAAGGAGGCGCTCGCGATTCTTGAGCCGCTTCTTCGCGAGCGGGCGTCGGCGCAGGACTGCGCGCTGATGGCCGAAGCGATCGCCGGGGCCTTTGAATTCGGCGGGGAGGAGATCGAGCGCGCCTGGCTGCAACGTGCGGCGGCTGCCGGTCGCGATCCCGATCCCGGCGCGGACGGTTCATTCCGCTTCACCCGCGAGGGTTGGGCCCGGCTCATACGGGAGTTCATGGAGCACGACCGCCTCGCCCCGCCGCCGCTCGAAGACGCGCTGGGCATCTCTGCGGACGACCTCGCACGCCTCGCCCCACCGACGGCGCCTGAAGCGCCTGCGGCCGCGACGGCGATGCCGACGCCATCGGCGGCGGCCGCGACACCCCCCCACATTCCGGACGCCGAAGACGTCGAACGCGCGGTCGCCGCGGCCGGCCGGGTCAGCTGATCAGTACATTCGCCCCCCTCCGGCTCGCTTCGCTCGCCACCTCCCCCGCTTCGCGGGGGAGGAAAGTCGGCGGCTCTTTTCCTCCCCCGCTTGCGGGGGAGGTGGCGAGCCGCGAAGCGGCGAGAGGGAGGGGGTGGGTCAGGCAACTCTGATTGCAAGCACTACGCGCGCGGCTTTCGATCGGAGAGCGTCGGCAACGGTCCGCGCGATCGGTAGGACTTTTCATCCTTGTCGCGGAATTTGGCGCCGTCGGCGTCGCGATAGCGCGCGGCGCCTTCTGCTTCGTCGTCAGTCTCCGGATGATTGAAGGTCGGCCGCGAGCGTTCGATTTCGACGCGCTGTTTGGCGAAGTAGCGACGGGCGGGCGGCGCTTCGGCGCCCATGCGGCCGTCGCGAATCGACAACAATCCCCACTGCCCCTTCGCGCCGTTGACTTCATTGCCGACATACCAACCCGCGACGATGCCGAGGCAGACGAACATGGCGATGAACAGAATCGCATCCATGGAAAAATCCTAGGCGTTGCGGCCACCGCAGTCGAGCGGCGTGGTGCAAATCCCATGCGCAAAGGAGCGGTTAACCAATTTTCATCGCAAGACCCCTTAGCTTCACTGCATGACCCGGATCGGGACGATTGAGGGAGGGGTGCGGAGCGCCGCGCAAACGACGGCGGCGGCGGCGGGGTTTACGCTGTTCGCAGCGCTCGGAACCTTCGCGACCCTGGTTTATCCACCTGCGGCCGCATTCTTCCTCGCTCCGGCCTTGCTGGCCGTCGCAATCCTTGCTCCTACCCGCGCGTCGCCGCGCAAGCTCGCAATGGGATTGATCTATGTCGGCGCGCTCACCTTGCCGTTATGGCCGGTTTATCTGCATCTGAAGCTCGGGCCGGCGCCCATCCTGACGCCGCCGCGGCTCGTGCTCTACGCGCTGACCTTTCTCTGGCTTTACGATATGGCTGTCTCGCCGCTGAGGCGCGGGCAGTTCCGACTCGCCCTGCGCAGAGGCGCGGCGATCACAGCGCCGGTCGGCGCCTTGTGGCTTCTCGGGCTCCTAAGCCTGCCTCTCGCTGAAGGGCGGATGATCGCGGCGCAGGAGTTTTTTCGTCAAACCACGATCTGGCTAGCGCCGTTCCTGGCCATCATGACCTATGTCCGGCGGGCTTCCGAACTGCGCAAAATCGTTGCCCTCCTGACGATTGCGGCGGCGGTCTCGGGCGCGATCGCGCTTGCCGAGCTCGCCAGCGGCAGGTTGCTGGCGGAGGCGCTCGCCCCGTTCATCGGCGAGGGCGCAGACTGGCTCCGCGTCGCACAGACGCAGAAGATCCGCGACGGCGTCTTTCGCGCGCAGGCCGTCCACACCCATCCGCTTTCGCTCGGCGAATTCCTTTCTTTTGCAGCGCCCATTGCGCTTGCTTTTGCGATCGCGGCGCGACGGGCGTCGCGACGCCTCGCATGGTGCGCCTGCCTGCTCCTCATCGTGGGCGGCGCCTTGGCGACGAATTCCCGCGGCGCGATGATCGCCGTCGCCGCGGCTCTCTCCGTTGCGGGCCTCCTGTTCATGGTTCGGTTTCTCAAATCCGCTTCCGCCTGGGCGTTTCGTCCGGCGGCCGGATTGCTCGCCGCGCTCATGCTCGTCGCATCGCCTGCGATTTTTGTCGGCGGCTATGCGGTCGCGGCCGGAAAAGCCGGCGCTTCGGCCGCTCGGTCGACGCAAAGCCGTATCGATCAGATCGAGCAGGCCTGGCCGAAAATCCTCAAACGTCCGGTCGGCGGATACGGAACGGGGCGCGCCGCTCGCGTGCTCGGCTATTGGGGCGCGACGCTGACCGTCGACAATTATTATCTGAACCTTGCGCTCGACTACGGATTCCCCGGCCCGATCGCGCTCGGCGCCATCCTCTTCGCAATGGGCGCTTGCGCGCTCCGACGATCGGACGCCGGAGCGCGAGAGATGCGAACCGTCTATGTCGGCCTTGCGGCCGCGGCGCTCGCCTTCGCCTTGACGCGCACGATCGTCTCACAGACCGGCAATCTCGCGATCCTGTATCTGCTGCTCGGCGCAATGGCCGGCGCCGCATCCGGCGCGCGGCCAAGGGCCGCGACGCAAGGCTTAGCGCGAGCTTAAGAGCACTTCCTCGCGGCGCTGCGCATGGACGGCGTCGAGGCCCGAATCGCCGATCTTCGCGACCACTGCGGCGACGAGATCGGCCGCGCATTCGCGATTGGCTTCGCGCCGCCACAGGCCGCGCTCATTATTAAAGCCGCTGCAGGACATCACCGCCCGGTCCGAGATCCGCGTGAAGACGGCTTCCGCGCCGGCCGGCGTCGCAAGGTCGCTAGTTTTGTAATGGAAGACCATCGCCTCGGCCGGCAAGGCGGCGACTGAGAGCAAAGCGGCGGCGGGCAACATTCTCATGAACATGGGTCTCTCTCCTTGGATCAATGCGACAGGTCGCGGTTTGCGAGGCCGACGCGCCGAGATTTGTCGATTCTGTTTCGTCATCCCCGCGAGAAGCATCGCATGGTGACTCGCACGTGCGCCGCGCGCGAATCGCATCGGCGTGAGACGCCAGCGCCTTGCCGCATAATCATTCACATGCGCGTGACTCGAACCGAGACGCATCTGGCGATCGACGAGGCCGTCAAAAATGCATTCACGCGCCCGCCTACGCCGCCGGCGAGTATTGCGCCTGCGCTATCCCGACTTTCCGGCCCAGCTGCGGTGTTCGGCGTCGAGTTCGTAGGCAGCGAGCGCCGCGAGCGTGACGATCTCCGGCACTTTCGCTCCGACCTGTGCGATCTGAACCGGGCGCTCGAGTCCGATGAGCAAGGGTCCAAGGACGGTCGCGCCGCCCGCTTCGGCGAGAAGCTTGGTCGAAATCGAGGCCGAGTGGATGCCCGGCGTGACCAGCACGTTGGCCGCGCCGGTCAGCCGGGAGAACGGATAAGCGGCCTTGCGGCGCCGCTCGTCGAGCGCAAAGCCCGGCGTCATATCGCCGTCGAATTCGAAATCGATGTCGGCGCGCGCCGCAAGGGTCTCGACCGCGCCGGCGACTCGCCGGGAATGGTCCGTATCCGGATTGCCGAAATTCGAGTAGGAGACGAAGGCGACCTTCGGCGTATAGCCGAGGCAGCGCACCGCGTGCGCGACCTGGACGCCGATCGCCGCCATCTCTTCCGAATTCGGGTATTCGGTGATGTTGGTGTCGGCGATGAAAAGCGTGCGTCCCTTGGCGAGAATGACCGAAATGCCGATCAGGCGCTCGCCGGGCCTCGGATCGAGAGCGAGCTTCACATTGGCCATCACCGTGTCGAAATTGCGCGTGACGCCCGTGACCATGCCGTCGGCGTCGCCATGCGCAAGCATGCACGCCGCATAGGCGTTGCGGTCGTTATTCACGAGGCGGAGCGCGTCGCGGCGGAGGAATCCCCGCCGCTGCATGCGCGCATAGAGGTAGTCCGTATACGGCTCGACGCTCGGCGAGTCGCGGTTCGCACGGATCGTGAAATCGGCGTCGGCGGGGAGGCCGGCGGCTGCGAGGCGCTGCCGCACCATGTCCTCGCGCCCGATGAGGATGGCGCGGCCGAGCCCCTCCTGCTGGAAGGCGTAAGCGGCGCGGATGACCGCTTCCTCCTCGCCTTCGGCGAATACGATGCGTTTCGGCTCCGCGCGGGAGCGGAGCGCGGAGTAAATCTGCTGGAGGAAAGACGCGGACGGATCGGTGCGCGCGGCGAGCGCAGCCGAATAGGCCTCAAGATCGGCGACGGGCTTGCGCGCCACTCCCGTGTCGGCGGCCGCCTTCGCGACGGCGGGCGGAATGGTCGAAATCAGGCGCGGGTCGAAGGGCGTCGGGATGATATAGCCGGGCCCATATTTGAGCCGGCGGCCGTAGGCGGTCGCAACTTCGTCGGGCACGTCCTCGCGGGCGAGCGCCGCCAGCGCCTTCGCGCAGGCGATCTTCATCTCTTCGTTGATGGTGCGCGCGCGCGCATCGAGCGCGCCGCGGAAGATGTAGGGGAAGCCGAGGACGTTATTGACCTGGTTCGGATAATCCGAACGGCCGGTGGCGATGATCGCGTCCTTCCGGACGGCCTGGATGTCTTCCGGCATGATCTCCGGTATCGGGTTCGCCATGGCGAAGACGATCGGATTCTTCGCCATCGAGCGGATCATGTCCTTAGTCACGACTCCTGCGACCGAAAGCCCGATGAACACGTCTGCGCCGTCCATCGCCTGAGCGAGCGTCCGGCGGTCCGTCCTGACCGCGTGCGCCGAGCGCCACTGATCCAGCTGGCGACCCTGATGAAGCACGCCTTTCGAATCGCAGACGAGGGCGTTGTCATGCGGAAGGCCCATCGCCTTGATGAGGCCGATCACGGACAAAGCAGACGATCCGGCGCCGGAAACGGCGACTTTCACTTCGCGGATCGACTTGCCCGTAATGTCGAGCGCGTTGAGCAGGCCCGCAGCTGCGATGATCGCCGTCCCGTGCTGGTCGTCGTGAAAGACGGCGATGTCCATCAGCTCCTTGAGACGCTGCTCGATATAAAAACTGTCGGGCGCCGCGATGTCTTCGAGATTGATCCCGCCGAAGGCGGGACCGAGGAAACGAACGCAATTGATGAATTCCTCCGCATCCTTCGTATCGACTTCGATGTCGACCGAATCGATATCGGCGAAGCGTTTGAAAAGGACGGATTTGCCTTCCATCACCGGCTTTGCCGCCAGCGCGCCGAGATCGCCGAGCCCCAGGATCGCCGTGCCGTTCGAGATGACGGCGACCATGTTGCCTTTGGAGGTGTAGTCGTAGGCGAGGTCGGGGTTCTCGGCGATCGCCTTCACCGGCACCGCGACGCCGGGGGAGTAGGCGAGCGAGAGATCGCGCTGCGTCGCCATCGGCTTGGTCGGCGTGATCTCGAGCTTTCCCGGCTTGCCGCGCGAATGAAAATCGAGGGCCTCGGCGTCGGTGAACTTCAACGATGAGTCGTCCATGGCGGCCCCATAGGTTGTGGGCGGGCGCCCACGCATAAGCGCGGGCGTCAAAGCCGGCAATCTCGGCTGACCGCGGACCGAGGCGACAAATTGGGCCGCCGCAAAGGCAGCCGTTGCCGCCTGCGCCTCGAGCCCCTAACTCTTACTCAGTCAATCGCAGGCATCAATGTTCATCCAGACTGAAGACACACCGAACCCGCAGTCCCTGAAATTTGTCCCCGATCGCCCGGTGCTCGGGACCGATGCGGAGGGCCGTCCGGCGCTTGGCGTCGACTTCCCCAACGCCAGTGCGGCGGACGCCTCGCCGCTCGCGGCGAAACTGTTCGCCATTGACGGCGTTCAAGGCGTCTTCTTCGGCGCCGATTTCGTCACCGTGACCAAAGGAGAGTCCGCCGAATGGCCGCATCTGAAACCGGCGGTTCTCGGCGCGATCGCCGACTATCTGGTCGCCGGGGCGCCCATCATGATCGAGAGCGCCAACCCGAGCGCGGCGCCGGCGACGAACCTCGACGAGTACGAAGGCGAAGACCGCGAAGTGGTCGAACAGATCATCGAACTGATCGACACGCGGGTGCGCCCGGCGGTCGCGGCCGACGGCGGCGACATTGTGTTCAAGCATTACGAGCCGAAAACCGGCGTCGTCTTTCTCACCATGCACGGCTCGTGTTCGGGCTGCCCGTCATCGACCGCGACGCTCAAGGCCGGCATCGAAAACATGCTGAAGCATTACGTGCCGGAAGTCGTGAAGGTTGAGGCGGCCTGACGTCCGTTGCAACTTTAGCATGATCCGCGTTGTTGCAGGATAATGCGCATCGCCATGCTTGCGCCGATCTCGTGGCGGACGCCGCCGCGGGCCTACGGACCATGGGAGTATGTCACGAGCCTCCTGACTGAGGGGCTTGTTCGCCGCGGGCTTGACGTCACGCTTTTCGCAACACTCGACAGTGTCACTGCGGCCAGGCTCGACGGGGTCGCGCCGCGCCCCTATTCCGAGGACGCCGCGCTCGATCCCAAAGTCTATGAGCTCTTGCACATCGCGCACTGCTTTGAGCGCGCGCGCGATTTCGACCTCATTCACAGCCATGTCGACTTTCCTGCGCTCGCCTTTTCGCGCCTCATCGAAACGCCTGTCGTCGCCACTATCCACGGCTTTTCGTCGCCGCGCATCCACCCGGCTTTCGAAGCCTATGATGGGCGCGCCCAGTACGTTGCGATCAGCAACGCGGACCGCCTTCCGGCGCTTTACTACGCGGCGACGATTCATCATGGGATTCCGCTCGAAGACTTTCCGTTCGATCCCCGAGGCGGCGACGGGCTCCTGTTCTACGGCCGCATTCATCGCGACAAAGGGCCGGTCGAGGCGATTGAAGCGGCCGCCCGCGCCAGGCTTCCGCTCGTCATGGCCGGCATCGTTCACGACGCCGATCTTTTCGCCCGCGCGGTTGAGCCGCGACTTGGAGCCGGCGCGCGCTTCATCGGCCCGGTCGGCGGCAGAGATCGGGCAAGAACGCTTGGGCGCGCAAAGGCGCTCCTCCATCTCATTAATTTCGAGGAGCCGTTCGGATTGAGCGTCGTCGAAGCGCTCGCCTGCGGGACGCCGGTGATCGCCATGCGCCGCGGCTCCATGCCGGAGATCATCGATGACGGGATCACCGGGTTTCTCGTGTCGTCGGTCGATGACGCCGTCGAGGCGATCGGGCGCATCGGTGAGATTGATCGCCGCGCGTGCCGCGCGGCCGCAGAGCGCCGCTTCTCCGCCGAGCGCATGGTCGATGATTACGTCGCCCTCTACGCGCGCGTTCTTGCGGCGCCGCTCGCCTGATCCGGAGCGCTCCTATCGCCAAGCGGGAATCGCATGCTCCCGGTCAGCGCAGCAGCGCTTGCCAAGTCACGGGGACCTACGAGCGCTTTCGCCGTGCGATCGCGCCCAATCCGGCAAGGCCGAAGAGCAGGAGCGGGGCCGCGGCCGGAAGCGGTATTTGGACGGCGTCCACACGCACGTTGTCGAGAATCAATCCGAAATTGTCGGAAGCGCCGGGCGTGAAAAAGATGATCGAGGCGAGAACCGGCGCGAGGACCGAGAACTGATAGGAATTGGTCTGGAAGGGGTCAGCGCTGGCGAGCGTGACCGATTGGGCCGCGAGCACTCCGTTCGAGACGGAAACCTGCGTCGTATCCGACGGCTGCCCCCTCTGGTTGCCGCTGATGTCGAAGCTCAAGGTGTAGAGGAAGCCGGGCAGGAAATTGATCGCCGTGCTCGTCAGCTCCGACGTCGGATTGGTTCCCGGAGTCGAGCCGTCGAGGTCGACGCAGCCGCCGGTTCCGCCGACGCAAGTAATTCCGAAGCCGCCGCTCGAAATGATGTCAACGACGCCCTGACTGACGGTGAACTGGTCGAAACCGGTGAAATTGAGAACGCTGCCGCCGGCGGCTTCGCCGGTGAAATCCTCGCTGAAGATGATGGCGGCGTTGGCGGCGCCGCATCCGAGCGCGGCTGCGGCGGAGGTCGCCGCGATGAGCTTACGCATGTAGTCCCCCATGGTTGGACGGGCAGGGCGCCCGCGGGACCGCGAGGCGCAATGGCCTAACGCCGAAAGCGCTCGCCGGTTCCTTCAAAAGAGCCTAGCAGCCGTTTGCGTTTCGCTGTTGCGCGCGACCGCTTGCCTGCGCAAGGTGCCGCGCGTTTGAGGAGGAACCCACCATGTCCAACGTCTATGCGGTCACGAAAGTCGTCGGAACCTCCAAGAAATCGATCGAAGGCGCGGTCGAAAACGCCATTGAAACGGCGTCGAAATCCTTGCGCAATCTCGACTGGTTCGAGGTGGTCGAAACCCGCGGCTTCATCGAGGACGGCAAGGTCGCCTGGTATCAGGTCGCCGTGGAACTCGGGTTCCGCTACGACAAGCCCTAGCCGGCCGCTCACCGGTTTCAACGGAGAAAGCCGACGCATGTCCGGAAAGATCATCAACGACGAGGCGCTCGACGTCATCTTTCGGTCGGCGCGCACCCGCAACGGCTGGGAGGAGCGCCCGGTCTCCTCGACTCTGGTCCAGGCGGTCTACGACCTGATGAAATGGGGCCCGACTTCGGCCAACTGCTCGCCGGCGCGATTCGTGTTCGTGACGACGCGCGCGGCGAAGGAGCGACTCAGCCCGCATCTCTCAGAGGGCAACCGCGCCAAGACCATGGCCGCGCCCTTGACCGCGATCATCGGCTACGACCTCGAATTCTACGAGGAGCTCCCGAGGCTTTTTCCGCATACGGACGCACGAAGCTGGTTCGTCGGGAGAGAAAAGCTGATCGAGGCGACTGCGTTCCGCAACGGCACGCTGCAGGGCGCCTATTTCATCATCGCCGCCCGGGCCTTGGGCCTTGATTGCGGGCCGATGTCGGGATTCGATAATGCCGGCGTCGACAAGGAGTTCTTCGCCGGTACGACGGTCAGGTCGAACTTCATCTGTTCGATCGGCTTCGGCACCGAGGAGAATCTCTTCCCGCGCAGCCCGCGGCTTTCGTTCGACGAGGCCTGCAAGATCATTTGAACGATGCCCGCGTCGGCCAAGCAAAGAGCCGTCGCGGCGGCGCGGCGGACGGGTCTTCTGCCGCTCTTTGAAGCCGGGCGATTCGCGCTGGCCGCCCTCTCCGCTCGCGAAGGCAACCTCAATTATCTAAAGCGCCATCCCGATTTTGCGCCGCCGCCCTTGAGGCACATGCACGATATGTATGCGCACGCCTCCTATGAGCGTTACATGCGCACCGGGGCGCAAACCGCCGGAGCGGTCGCGGCGCTCATCGACAAATATGCGCAAAGCCCCGCTCCGCGCGTCGCCGACTGGGGCTGCGGAATGGCGCGGGTCCTTCGCCACTTGCCCTCTCGCTATGAGAAGACGGGCTTCGACTACAACGCCGCGGCGATTGGTTGGTGTCAGGAACATATTCCGGGAGCCGAGTTTCACCGCAACGGCCTCGAGCCGCCGCTCCCCGCAAACAACGGGGCTTTTGACGTCCTTTTCGCCCTCTCGGTTTTCACGCATCTTTCGGAACGCAGCCACGGGGCCTGGATTGACGAAACACGCCGCGTTCTTGCGCCGAACGGCGTCTTTCTCGGCGCATTTCACGGCGCGCCGGAGAAAGGCCAGCTCCTCCCCCGCGAAAGAGCGGAGTTCGACAAGGGGCGTCTGGTCGTGCGCGGCGGCGTGAAAGAAGGAGCGCGCATTTACACCGCATTCCACCCGACTTCATACGTGACGGAAACGCTTCTCAGCGGCTTCGAAATCCTTGAAGGGCCCGCGCGCTTTTTCGGCCAGACGCTGTTTGTCGCGCGCCGCCGGTGACTGGACTTGACGCGGCCGCCCTGGCGCCGTTCAGAACCGGAAGAGGCGCAATTGAAGTCTCGGGCGATCCGCTGACTGTCGCGCCGAGCGTCGTCATCTCCTTGAGCATGATGCTGCATGAACTGGCGACGAACGCCGCCAAATACGGCGCCCTTTCCGTTCCGGGCGGCCGCATCACGATCGCATGGAGGGTCGCGGCCGAGGCCGACGGCTCGACGGTCGTTCTCGATTGGACGGAAGCGAACGGCCCGCCGGTTACGCCTCCCGCGGAGACCGGCTTCGGTACGCGGTTGCTCCAATCCGGAGCCGAACAGCTCGGCGGCGAATGCGTCATGCGCTTCGAAACGGGCGGCCTGCGTTGCACCATTCGGTTCGTGGTTCCTCCGACGGCCCCCCTTGCCGCCCGGCGCGCGCCAAGCGCTGAGCCGGCCGACGCATGAGCCTTGAGCTGCAATGAGCGGCGCCGCCGCGATAGGATGGCGCGATCGGCCCGTTGCGCCTGTGGATTTTCCTATGATCGTCCTTGGCATCGATACCGCGCTCAAGTCTTGCTCGGCGGCGATTCTCGACGGCGGCCGCGCTTTGGCCGAGCGCCGCCTCGCCCTCGACAAGGGGCATGCGGAGCATCTCGCGCCCCTGGTCGTCGAAGCCCTGGCCTCGGCGAAGGTCGCGGTCGCCGATCTCGATCGCGTCGGCGTCGTCATCGGTCCGGGCGGCTTCGCCGGCGTGCGCGTCGGTCTCGCCTTCGCGCGGGGGCTGGCGCTGGGGACGAGGCTCAACGTCGTCGGCGTGACCAGCCTTGAGGCGCTGGCTGCTAGTTCCCCCCCGCTTCGGGGGGGGGAATTTCCGCCGCACATGATCGCCGCCGTCATCGACGCTCGTCGCGGACAGGTTTACGCCGCGCTCTACGCCGACGGCGCCGTCATGCTCGCGCCGTTCGTCGCTTCGCCGGACGAGGCGCGCAGGCGCATTCTCGCTGCGGCGAGCAGCGCGTGCGTGATCGTCGGCGACGGCGCGACGCTCATCGATCCGGATCAAGAGCATTTCGCGCGCATCATCGCCGACGAGATCGATCCGAAAGTCGTCGCGCGGCTCGCCGCGGCCGCGCCCGAGCCGTCCGCGCCGCCGGCCCCCCTTTATCTGCGGCCGCCGGACGCCAAGCCCCCGAAACCCTCGCGGTTCGAGGCCCTCTTCAACGAGGATGCGCCGTGAGCCGCTGGACTGTGAAGCCCGCCTCCGGGGGAGATTGGGACGCGATCGTCGCCATCGAAGCGGCTGTCTTTAGGAGCGCAAGCTGGGGCGCAAAGAGCGTGCGCGACGGACTGTCCGCGCCGCTGGTCTCTGCGCTCCTCGCCTTCCGCGACGGCGCCGATGCGCCTGACGCCTTCGCGCTGTGGCGGACCTCGGGCGGGGAAGGAGAAATCCTCAGCATCGCTGTCGCCCCGGGTTCGCGCCGCAAGGGCGCCGCTGAATCCCTGGTGCGGGCGATTTTCGCCGATGCGGCGGCTGACAGGCTCAAGGCGCTCTTTCTCGAGGTCGACGACGCCAATGGCCCGGCCCGCTCGCTTTACGTCAAGCACGGGTTCCAGGAAGTCGGCCGCAGGCGCGCTTACTACCGCAATGGGCACGACGCGATCGTGTTGCGCAAAGATCTTTGACCCGGGCTTGGTTGCCGGCGGTCGGCGGCTCATATAACCCCGAGACAAATCTAATGGCGGAGAAGGCCGATGGACCGCCTCGAGAAAATCTGCATCGAAAGAGGCATGCGCATGACCGAGCAGCGGCGCGTGATCGCGCGCGTGCTCTCGCTCGCCCATGACCACCCCGACGTTGAGGAAATCCACCGCCGCGCCGCCGAAATCGACCCCCATATCTCGATCGCCACCGTCTATCGGACGATGCGCCTGTTCGAAGAGGCCGGAGTCGTGGAGCGCCATGACTTCCAGGACGGCCGCTCGCGTTACGAAGAAGCGCAGGCCGACCACCACGACCATCTGATCGACCTGAAATCCGGCAAGGTGATCGAATTCGTCAGCCCCGAAATCGAGGCCCTGCAGCAGAGGATCGCCGAAAAATACGGCTACAGGCTCCTCTCGCACCGGCTCGAACTTTACGGCGTGCCGGCGAAGAAGGACTCGTAGGCCGATCTGACACGCCTTAGCCAGTTTCCCAAAGGCCATCTTCGCTGGCTATGAGATCTGACCCCCTATCGATGCTCAAAGCATCGAGAATGCCATCCCGTGCGGGCGGATCAATTGTCGGTCGACGCCGCCCTGAAAAAGTTCCTAGCTTATCAGGATCAGGTTTGTTGACCTGAGCGCTGGACCAGGTCTTCCAATATGGAGTCGCGGCTGGGGGGCCAGGGGCAGGGAGGGGCGTTGTGTCAGAGAAAATTCGGGTCGGCGCCGTCGTCGGCGAAGCTTTTGAGGTCGGGGCCAAACGCTGGCCCGCCCTCATTCGCTTTTTCTTATTGCCGGTGCTGGTGGGCGGATTGCTGTTTTGCGGCGTCATGGCCGGCATGATCGATTTCGCCGCGCTGCGCGCAGAAACTCATGTCGAGGACCTTCAGTCGTTCGAGAAGCTCTTGCGCGTTCCGCTTCCCGTCTTCATCGGCTTCTTCACGGCGGTGCAGGCGGTTTTTCTCCTGCTGATCTCCGGCGGCGCCGCATCGTTCTTCCGGCTCGTAGCGATCGGCGAAGATCGCCCAGGCCTCGCTCAGTTGCGGCTGGATGGGCCGGCCTGGCGCGTGTTCTGGTCGCTCGCGATACTTTTGCTTATAAGCGCGGCGATTTATGCGGCGGCGATCGCCGCTGCAGCGTCCGTAACCGGACAATCGCCCGCGACCTGGCTTCAGGAGATGTTCGATTTCATGCGCACCGCCACAGCGGACGGAGGAGACGCGCAACTCTCTCACGAAAAGGCGCGCGAACTCTTCGAAAAGCTGAGTCCGCTCATGCTGGCGGCGGGCTTCGCCTTCATCCCGATGCTGTATGTCGGCGTCAAACTGGCCGCGTTCCCGGCCGCCTCTGCTGTCGAAGACCGCATCGCTCTATTCCAGTCTTTCGGCATGACGTTCGGCCACTGGTGGTCGATCCTGTTCAGCTTCATCCTGTGCGCCGTGGCGATCGTCATCCTTCTGATCGTTGTTGGAATCTCCCTCGCAGTCCTTCACGGCGTCGGCGTCGCCTTGCTCCACGGACCATCGCACATCGGGGGACTCTTGGTGATCGCTGTCGCTGCGATCCTGAGCATCGGTTTGCGGCTGGTCATCGCGGCGGTCCGTCTCGCTCTGCCGGCGATTATCTACCGCCGATTGGCCGGCTAGCGCCGGCGGAAGTTTCGCTAGCGCCATTGACCCGGTAAACTAGGTAGTTTACATAAAGACCGCGCTAACCGATCTCGCATATGTCGGGCGCCCCGCACTCCGATTTGAAGGAGCTCCGATGTCCCTCCGCGATATTTACCCGATCCCCGACATCGATCCCGTCTGGACGGTGCCGCAGGGTTTCGAGGCTGCATTCGACTGGGAATATGACGACGGCCGTCGCCACATGATGCACCTCTACCAGAAGGGCAAGGACATGCAGTGGGATGCGCTGACGCGCATCGACTGGGACGAGGCCCTTGGAGAGGACAATCCCTTCGGTCTCGCCGACGAACTGACCGGCCTCTACTACACGCCGATCTGGCAGAAGATGAGCGACAAAGAGCGCGCGAATTGCCGGCGGCATTTCCAGGCGTGGTCGACTTCGCAGTTCATGCAGGGCGAACAGGCGGCGCTCATTTGCGCGGCAAAGATCGTTCAGCAGGTCCCCGACCTTGACGCCAAATTCTACGCCTCGACCCAGGTGATGGACGAAGCCCGTCACGTCGAAGCCTACAAGAAACTGCTTGAAAAGCTCGGCGTCGCCTATCCGATGACGAAGCCCTTGCAGACGCTTGTCGATCAGGCCTTGAGGGATTCGCGCTGGGACATGACTTATCTCGCCATGCAGGTGGTCATCGAGGGACTCGCTCTCGCCGCCTTCGCCAATCTGCGCGAAAACGCCAAGAATACGCTCGCCCAGCAGGTCAACGCCTATGTGATGCAGGACGAGTCGCGCCACGTGGCGTTCGGACGGCTCACCTTGCGCGATTACTATCCTCAGCTGACCGACGCCGAACGTCGTGAGCGCGAGGAATTCCTGGTCGAGGCCTGTTATCACATGCGCGACCGCTTCGAGGCGCGCGAGACCTATGAGACGCTTGGGCTTCCGGTCGAGGAATGTGTCAAAGCGCAGAACGACTCCGGTTATATGCGCATGTTCCGCACCATGCTGTTCCAGCGCATCGTGCCGATCGTGAAGGACATCGGACTGTGGTCGGACAAAATCCAGGCGGCCTACGCCGAGATGGGCGTCCTCGATTTCGCAAACACCGACTATGACGCGCTGATGAAGACGGATAACGTCCGCGCCGCCGAGTTCGACGAACTCAACAAGGCCAAGCGCCAGGCCTATGTCGAAAGCGTTGCGGCGTTGGGCGCAGCCGGCGTCGCGGCGGAGTAGTCCTCAGAGACCGTAGGGCGGATTACGCGAAGCGCGTAATCCGCCATTCGCGCGGCGATTCGGCTTCGGCGGATGCGCTTCGCTCCATCCGCCCTACGATCCGGTTACGGACAATACCTTGCCGCGCGCACTCGGCCCTGGCCCCGCTCCTGCACGACGAGGGCGCAGCCGGTTCCCTCGGCGGGCGCGGCGAACTCGAAGGTTTCGGTCTTGTAGGTGACGTCGCCGATCTTCGCCACGGAAGCGACGACATGGGGCTCCTCGAAACGGACGCCGGCGTTTTCGCCGCCGGTGATGTCTGTCGCCGACCAGTCGCGGAACGAGACGAGAAAGACCTCCATAAACTCCGAGCCCGAGGGGTCGACAGTCGCGGCAAGCCGCTCCCCTTTGCGCGCGATCGATGTCCGCGCCAGCCTGCGCTCCTCCTTCTCGAGGTCGATCAGCTTTTCGACGCCCTTGCGGTCCCAGCCTTTCTCGCTCCCGGCTCCGCCAACGATCGCCTGCGGAGTGAAGACGGTCGTCCGTCCGCGGATTTTTCGGTTGTAGATGCGCTGCCGCGCCGAGAACGCCGTCTCCCCATAGGGATCCCGCCAGCGGCCGTGCTTGCGGTTCGACAGAATGTTCCAGTAGTCGATATGCCAGACCAGGGTGACGAGGTCGCCGCGCTTGCCGAGCTCGACGGCGTATTGGGCGGCCGCCGGACTCGCCTTGCAGGCCTGGGACACGAACATTTCGACGAGAATCGGCTCAGAATCCTCGGCGCGCGCGGGCGCCGCGCCGATCAGCGCCGCCGCCACAATCCCCGGGATCGCCAGACGCAAAGATGAGATACGCAATACCGAATTCCTGCGCTCGGTGATCAAGCCCCGCAAGGAGATTGACCAAACCAGGGGGGGATGCAACGCACTTCGGGTCACATCGGCGAGAGACGGCGTCTTGCATCCCCCTACCCCCTCGGCATAGTGGCGGCGCAGGCTCTCCGGCGGCGGCGCTTTCAGCCGCCGCCGAGCCAACTCGCGGAAATCATGGCCAAATCCGTCTATATCCGCACCTATGGCTGCCAAATGAACGCCTATGATTCGGCGCGCATGGCCGAGCAGCTGGGGCTTTATGATTACCGGGAGGTGGACGAGCCGGAGGCCGCCGACCTCGTTATTCTCAACACCTGCCATATCCGGGAGAAGGCCGCCGAAAAACTTTATTCCGATTTGGGGCGCCTGCGTCCCCTGAAGCGGGAACGGGAGGAGGCTGGCCGGGACTTTGTCGTGGCGGTCGCCGGCTGCGTTGCGCAGGCCGAAGGCGATGGAGTCGCCGCGCGCGCCGATCTCGTCGACCTCGTCATCGGACCGCAAGCCATCCATCGCCTGCCGGAGATGCTGGCTCGGAACGCGCGCGCTCGCGGACAAGAGATCGACGTCGACTTCGCGCCCGTCGAGAAATTCGATCGCCTGGGTCCTGAGCGCGCGCCCTCAGCACCAAGCGCATTCCTCACCATCCAGGAAGGCTGCGACAAGTTCTGCACATTCTGCGTTGTGCCTTACACGCGCGGAGCGGAAGTCTCGCGCCCCATCGCTGCGATCGAAGCCGAGGCGCGGAGTCTGATCGAAGGCGGGGCGCGCGAGATCACGCTGCTCGGGCAGAACGTCAACGCCTGGCGGGCGCCGGCTGCGACCCGCGGGATCAGGGCGAACCGCGACGGCTCGTGGGGACTTGGGCAATTGTGCCGGCATCTTGCGCGGCTCGACCGGCTCGAAAGGCTGCGCTTTACAACCTCTCACCCGCGCGACATGGACGATGACCTCATCGACGCCTTTGCCAGCGTTGAAGTCCTGATGCCGTTCCTGCATCTTCCTGCGCAAAGCGGCTCGGACGCTGTCCTCGCGGCCATGAACCGCGGTCATACCTCAAAGCACTATCTCGGCCTTGTCGCCCGGCTGCGCGCTGCGCGGCCGGACATCGCTCTCTCCAGCGATTTCATCATCGGTTTCCCCACCGAAACAGTCTCCGATTATCGAGCCACTCTGGGTCTGGTCGAAGAGGTCGGCTTCGCCGCGGCCTATTCCTTCAAATATTCGCGCCGACCGGGAACCCCGGCCGCCGCCGCGCCCAAACAGGTTCCCGAAGACGAGAAGGACCGCCGGCTTGCGGACCTCCAGAGCCTCATCGAGCGTCAACGCAAAGCCTTCAACGCGCGCCAGATCGGCCGCGCTTTGCCGGTTCTTTTTGAAAAAGCCGGACGCCATGCCGGCCAACTTGTCGGCCGCTCGCCCTATTTGCAAAGCGTTCATGCCGAGGCGCCAGATTCCATGCTAGGCAGAATCGCGCCGGTGACCATTGTCGGCCTGACGCCGAATGCGCTCGCCGGCAGACTCGCCGCCGCCTAACGTCGGGAATCGATTGAGCGAAAACCGCGCCGCCGAAATCGAGCAACTGAGTTTCGCCGACAATCGACTGGTCGCCGATCTCGCGGGCGAGCACGACGCCCATCTGATGATTCTCGAAGAGGCCCTGGACGTCAGGATCGATCCGCGCGGCAATCGGCTGGCCGTCTCCGGACCGGCGACCGCGCGCCGGCGCGCCGCCGCCGTCCTCAACGCGCTCTACGGCCGGCTCGAGCGCGGCTCCTCGATCGGTCCGGACGAGGTGCGCGCCGCGATTCGCCTCGCCGGCGATGCGAAGGAGTCCTCTTCGGAAGCCGCGCTCCACGCCGTCAAGACGCCGAAGCGCCTGATCGCGCCGCGCTCCCCCAATCAGCGGGTCTATCTTGAGGCGCTCGACCGCAACGATTTGGTGTTCGGGATCGGGCCCGCCGGCACCGGCAAGACCTATCTCGCCGTCGCTCATGCGGTCGGCCGACTTCTTTCCGGCGCCGTCGAGCGCATCGTCCTGTCGCGGCCGGCGGTCGAGGCTGGCGAGCGGATCGGGTTTCTCCCCGGCGACATGAAGGAGAAGGTCGATCCGTATCTGCGGCCCCTCTACGACGCCCTCAACGATATGATGCATTCGGACTATGTCGAGCGCCGCCTCGCGTCGGGAGAAATCGAAATTGCGCCGCTCGCCTTCATGCGCGGGCGGACGCTCGCGCGCTCGGCGGTCATTCTCGACGAAGCCCAGAACGCCAGCGTCGTGCAGATGAAGATGTTCTTGACGCGGCTCGGCGAAGGCGCGTCGATGGCGGTGACCGGAGACCCCTCGCAATGCGATTTGGTCGGCGAGCCTTCCGGTCTCTCCGACGCGATTTCTCTGCTCGAAGGGGTGAAAGGCGTCGCGGTGACGCGCTTCACCTCGGCCGATGTGGTCCGTCATCCGCTTGTCGCGCGCATCATCGACGCCTATGAACTCCGCGAGACCAAGGCGCGCGCGCCCAAGAAGCGATGATCGGCATCGAGACGACGGTCGAATGCGGCGGTTGGCGGCGTGCGCTGCCCTCGGTCAGGCGCTGGGCGGGCCGGGTTTACGACGCGGCGTCAGCGCGGGCGCCGGCGCTCAAGGGCTCGATCGCCCTTCTCCTCGCCGACGACTCGAGACTGAAAGCGTTGAACGCCCGCCACCGCAGCCGCGACAAGGCGACAAATGTGCTGTCCTTTCCGTCGGGCGCGCAGGCGCCCGATTTTCTCGGCGACATCGCGATCGCCTATGAAACCTGTCTTCGCGAAGCCCGCGAAAAACACGTGAGGCCTGCCGACCATGCGTCTCACCTTCTGGTGCATGGCCTGCTCCATCTTGTCGGATTCGATCATGAGACGGACGGCGAGGCGCTCGGCATGGAGGCGCTGGAAGTCGAAATCCTCGAGGCGCTCGGCGTGGCCGACCCTTACGCCGCGGAGGCGGTCCGATGACCGACGCACAGGCTCCCGAGCCCGAAGCAGGTGCGAGCGATCTTCCGAAAGAGCGCGACGCCGATGAGATCGGCGACGGCCCGTCATCGGGCCTTTTTGCGCGTCTGTTCGGATTCTTGAGACCGGGCGCGGCCGGCGATGACATAGCGGAGGCGATCGCCGCGGGCGACGAGGACGCGGTCCGCCGGCTGCCCCGCGTGAGGCGCGACATGGTCGAGCGCGTCATCGCATTTTACGACAAGCGCGTCGCGGACGTGATGGCCCCACGCGCCGATATCGTCGCCGTCGACATTGGAACGCCGCTCAATGAGCTCGTGCGCGCGTTCAGCCAGGGCGGACACTCGCGCATGCCTATATTTCGCGCCGATCTCGATGATCCGATCGGCATGGTTCATATTAAGGATGTTGTCGATCTGCTGGCGAACCCTGCTGAGGCCCCCGCCGTCGAGGGGCCGATCCTCAAGAAGATCCGCCGCGACATCCTTTATGTTCCGCCGTCGATGCGGGTCACCGACCTGCTTTTGAAGATGCAGGCGTCGCGCATCCACATGGCGCTCGTCATCGACGAATATGGCGGCACCGACGGGGTCGTGACTATCGAAGATCTGGTGGAGGAAGTCGTCGGCGACATCAACGACGAGCATGACGAAGACGACGCGCCGACCATCGCGGCGCGGCCAGGCGGCGGTTGGGACGCCGATGCGCGCGTCGAGCTCGGCGAGTTCGCTGAAAAAACCGGCGTGCGTTTCGTGGCCGACGAGGACGAAGCCGACACTTTGGGCGGCCTCGTCTTTTCGCTCGCCGGACGCGTGCCGCAGCGCGGTGAAGTCCTGTCGCACGCCTCGGGCTACGATTTCGAAGTGACGGAAGCCGATGTCCGCAAGGTACGGAAAATCCGTATCAGACCGCGCCGGATTTCGGCCGACCCGCCGCGCGGCGAAACCGCGGCTTGAGAGAATGCTCCGCGCGACCCCGGCGGCGGCGCCGGCGCTCATCGATCGGGCGAACCGGGCCCTGGCGGACCTCGCCGAGCGAATTGTCCGGCTCAAGGGCTGGCCGCGGCGGGGCGCGGCTCTCCTCGCAGGCGCCTCAGCGGCCCTGGCGTTTGCGCCCGCCCATGCGCTTCCGCTCCTCGCAGCGGGATTTTCCGTACTCGTCCTTCTGATCGACGGCTCGAGGCGAAAGCAGGCCTTCGCCGCCGGCTGGTTCTTCGGTTTCGGCTATTTCATCGTGAGCCTTTATTGGCTCGCATTTTCATTTTTCGTGCAGGCCGAGCAATTCGCCTGGATGGCGCCCTTCGCCGTAATCGGGCTTTCTGCATTCTTGGGGCTTTTCACCGGCGGAGCGGCTGCGGTCGCGGCGGCTCTATGGCGTCCGGGGATCCAGCGCCTTCTCGTCTTCGCCGCGGTTTACATGACGTTTGAGTACGCCCGCGGACATGTGCTGACCGGGTTGCCGTGGAATTTGCCTGGCCAGGCGCTCGCCGGGACCGCCATTGGCGCCCAGACCGCCGCCTGGTGGGGCGTCTACGGCCTCAGTCTCATCGTGTTGACGCTCGCGGTTCTGCCTGCACGCGCCCGCGACGGGAAAGGGGCTCAGGGCCTCATTGCGATGCTCGGCGGCGCGGCGATTCTCTTCTGCGTCGGCGCGCTGAGGCTCGCCGGTCCCGATCCGGGCGTGCGCGAAGACGTCCTGATACGGATCGTTCAACCCAATATTCCGCAGCGTGAGAAGATCGCCGGAGACTTGTGGGCGCGCAACTTCAAGCGCCATATCGCGCTTTCGCAAGGCGACGCCCCCGCCGCCCGCGTTTACATTCTGTGGCCGGAAAACGCCGCGCCCTATCTTCAGGAGTATGAGGACGCGCTCGCGCTTATGTCGCGCGAACTTCCGAAAAACGCGACGCTCATCGCCGGCGTGGTCCGTCGCGAAGAGATCGGCGGCAAGGAGCTTTATTTCAATTCGATCGGCGTCTTTGTCGAAACGGGAGGGGAGCGCATCGCCCGCGCGTTTTACGACAAGCATCATCTGGCGCCATTCGGCGAGTATCTGCCTTTTCAGGGTCTCCTGCGCTCCGTCGGCCTCGCACAGCTTGCGCCTTACGACGAAGGCTTTGCTTTCGGATCGGGGCCTCAAATCATGAGCGACGGCGGCCCCGACTTCGCCCCGCTGGTCTGTTACGAGGCGATTTTTCCCGGCGAGATTTATCCCGAAGGCCGTCGTCCCGAGTGGATCGCCACCGTGACCAATGACGCCTGGTTTGGCGACACGGCCGGTCCGCGCCAGCATCTCGACCAGGCGCGCCTGCGCGCCGTCGAGACCGGCCTGCCGATGGCGCGTTCTGCGAACACCGGCGTCTCTGCGATGATCGATGCGAAGGGGCGCATTCTGGATCGCATTCCGCTCTATGAGAGCGGCCGCATCGACGCGCCCTTGCCGAGGCCTCTCGCCGCGACGATCTACACGCGCATCGGCGATTTAGGCTTTGCGATTCTCCTCATCGGCGCGCTCGCGCTGGGCGTTTCTCCCCCCCGGCGTACGCGAGGCGGACCGTGACCCGCAACCTTTGCGCGCGGACCTGTTCCTGCCTATAGTTGCAACGGCGCGACGGATTCGCGCCGGCGTATTTGGGGCGTCAGGCGATGACGAGAAGGAGGGCGCGGTCCGCCAAGCGGGAGCACCCGCACCCGATCGACGTCCATGTCGGGGGTCGCGTGCGACTGCGCCGGATGCTGCTCGGCATGAGCCAGGACAAGCTCGGCCACGCGCTTGGCCTCACCTTTCAGCAGATCCAGAAATACGAGAAGGGCGTCAATCGGATCGGCGCGAGCCGCATCTTTGAACTCTCGCAATTGCTCGATGTGCCCGTGCAGTATTTTTACGACGATTTCGACAGCGCAGGCGGGCGCTCTTACGGATTTGCGGAGGGAGACGAAGACGCCTTCATGGAGCTTCTGCGTTCGCCGGAAGGCGTTCAGCTGTGCCGGCACTTCGCCGAAATCAAGGATATGAGAGTGCGCAAGCGCGTGCTCGAACTGGTGAAAACGCTGGCCAACGGAGCGACGCAGAACGCGGACGGCTGAGGCCCGTTCGTATGGACAGGGGCGGTCCCGGTCGGTACAAGCCCGGCCGCACATAAAGTTTTCCTTATATGAGGTCGCCTACATCATGACGCGCCAGTCCTACTTTTTCACCAGCGAAAGCGTGTCCGAGGGCCATCCCGACAAGGTGTGCGACCGGATTTCGGACGAAGTGGTCGACCTCGTTTATCGCGAAGCGGCGGCGACGGGAATGAACCCATGGAATGTTCGCGTGGCGTGCGAGACGCTTGCGACCACCAATCGCGTTGTGATCGCCGGAGAGGTGCGGGTTCCCGAAACGCTGCTGCGCAAGGACGGGAACGGCAAAATCCTCGCCGACCGCAAGGGCGCGCCGGTCGTCGCGCCGGAACGGTTCATCGAGGCGGCGCGCTCCGCGATTCGCGACATCGGCTACGATCAGGACGGATTCAGCTGGAAGACGGCCGAAATCGAAGTGCTGCTGCATGCGCAGTCGGCGGACATCGCCCAAGGAGTCGACAAGGCCGCCGACGCCAACTCGGAAGGCGCGGGCGATCAAGGCATCATGTTCGGCTATGCCTGCCGCGAAACGCCGGCGCTGATGCCCGCGCCGATCCATTACAGCCACAAGATTCTGGAGCGGCTTTCCGCGGCGCGGCGCGCAAAAGACGGCGAGGCGGCGCTCCTCGGGCCGGATGCCAAGAGCCAGGTCACCGTCCGCTATGCCGGCGGCAAGCCCGCCGAAGCGACGTCGATCGTGCTGTCGACGCAACATCTCGACGCGGAATGGACCTCGGCCAAAGTGCGCGCCGTCGTCGAACCGCATATCCGCGCCGCGCTCGGCGATCTGAAAATCGCCGCCGACTGCAAATGGCACGTCAACCCCACGGGAAAGTTCGTCATTGGCGGACCCGACGGCGACGCCGGCCTTACCGGACGGAAGATCATCGTCGACACTTACGGCGGCGCCGCCCCCCACGGCGGCGGGGCGTTTTCGGGGAAGGACACCACGAAGGTCGATCGTTCGGCGGCCTACGCCGCCCGCTATCTCGCCAAGAACGTCGTCGCAGCCGGCCTCGCCGAACGCTGCCTCATCCAGCTCTCCTACGCGATCGGCGTCGCGCAGCCTTTGTCCGTCTACGTCGATCTTTACGGCACCGGAAACGGCGCCGACGAGATCAAGATCGAGCGGGCGCTGCGAGAAGTCATGGACCTCTCCCCGAGCGGCATCAGGCGCGCGCTCGACTTGAACAAGCCGGTCTACGCCCGAACCGCCGCCTACGGACATTTCGGCCGAGCGCCCGACCGGGACGGCGGCTTTTCGTGGGAAAAGACGAATCTCACCGAGGCGCTGAGAGCTGCGGTTGCGGCTTAGGCTCTAGCTAAGCGCCGGTTCGCGTTCCGACCAGCGTTCCCTTGGTCCCGGACTCGACGAGTTCGAACCGGAAGTGCGGCCAGCGCTTCTTCCAGCGATTGGCGACGATGCGCTCGCCCGGGCGCGATGCGTCGTCGAGCAGAACGGTTCCGCCGGGCGAGATCCGGTCAAACAGGCTGTCCGCCGCGCCGCGGCCGTAAGGGTGCACCGCCCAATGTGGTCCGTCGACGATCAAGAGATCGATGGCGTCGGGAACCGCTCCGTGGTCATACCATCGGCCGGGCCAATCGGCGATCCTGCGGGTCAACGGCGCAAGCCGCATGTCGGCGGCAAGCCCGTATTCATTGAGCCAGCGCCGGACCGATTCGACATAATCCGCATGCTGATCGAAGCTCGTGAGCGAGCCGGCGTCCGCAAGCTTCAGCGCCCGCGCCGCCACAAGCGTCGTCGCGCCCGCCCCGAATTCGACCACGGTCTTCGGCTTCTGCCCGAAAATCGTTTCGGCGATCAGCCTCAAAAAGCCGGCGTCCGCCTTCCAGCTTCCGAGCGCAGGGAGCGCCTCGGCCGGCAGGCGCAACAGCTCGAGGAGCGCCCGGCGTGCGCGCTTGGTGCCGCCCGAAAGGCTTTTTAGAAGCCAGGGCCAGCCGATGGCGCCGAAGAAAAGGACGAGCGCGTGGTCTTCGATGGATTTCCTGCCGAGACTCGGATCGAGAGGATCGGAACGCGGCATGGGACTCGTCGCGTCCTTGGTCGTCATGTGCTTAATGCCCCGGCTGCGGCGAAACTTTGAACCCGCCGAACCCCCAACTGTCAATTGAGCGTCATCAGGCCGCCGCGTCGAGTTTCTTCACCAGTGTTTTGGGGGCGACCGCCCGATAGCTTTGCTCGATCCACTCTTCGAGCATGCGCGGGTCAGCTTTGTCCGCGGCTCCGAGCCGAACGGTGATCCATCCGGATTTGCCGAGGCCGTAGCCGGCGCGCTCGACATAAGGGAGCGAAAGCGCCATTTCGCCCGAAACCGGAAGTTTCACGGTCATCGACAGCTTGCCCTCGTGGAGTTCCGCGCCGCTCAGGAAAACAAAGGACTTTTTGCGCGCCTTGACCGCGATGTGGCCCCAGGGATGATCCTCGGCGGCCTCCGGGAACTTGAGGGCGTGGCGCCGCAATCTCTCCTGGAGGGTGAAGAGCTTTTTGGACATTCGGCCCGCTCCCGTGTTGAAATGCGCTCGAACTAACACGCCGTTGACGCCGATTGGAGGGCCCATGACCCGCATCCCGCAGGGCGCGATCGATCTTTATGACGCATTCACGCATGGCGTGATGGAGCGGCGCGAGTTCATGAAGCGCCTCGCGAGGGTCGCCGGCGGCGCGGCCGCGGCCACCGCGCTCCTCCCTCTCCTCGCCAATGATTACGCGAAGGCGGCGATCACCGCCGAGGACGACGCACGGCTCGAAATCTTCACCGCGAAATTCGAGACCGGCGACATTGTCGATCTCGTTCCGCCAGAGGAGACGGCGACGGGCGGGCCGAACGCGGGCGTGACGCCGACCACGCATCTGCCCTTCGTTACGGCCTATGGCGCGCGGCCGAAGAAGAAATCGATCGCGCCCGCCGTCGTCGTCATTCACGAGAACCGCGGTCTCAACGCGCATATCAAGGATGTCGCGCGCCGCATCGCGCTTGAGGGATTCCACGCAATCGCCGTCGACATGCTGTCGCCTTATGGCGGCACGCCTGCCGACGAAGACAAGGCGCGCGAGATGATCGGCAAGCTCGACCGCCCGAAGACGGCGGCGAAGCTCGCCAAAATCGTTGAACAGCTTGCGCTCCTAAAGACCCACCAGCGCCATGTCGGCGCAATCGGCTTCTGCTGGGGCGGCGGCATGGTCAATGCGCTCGCCGTAGCGTCTCCAGACCTTGACGCCGGCGTCGCCTATTACGGCGTGCAGGCCAAAGCGGAAGACGCCGCGAAGATCGAGGCGGCGTTGCTCATCCACTACGCCGGCGTCGACGAGCGGATCAACGCGGGGATGGCCGCGTATGAGGAGGCCCTCAAAGCGGCCGGCGTCGACTACAAGCAATATGTCTACGAAGGCGCGCAGCACGCCTTCAACAACGACACCAACGCGGCGCGCTACAACAAGGAGGCCGCCGACCTCGCGTGGAAGCGAACGATCAAGTTTCTGAAGAAGAAGCTGCGTTAGGCGGACGAAGGCTGGCCTGCAGACAACCAACGAAAGCGGCTGATCGCCCCTCGCCCGCCCTTCGGCGGGGCCTCTCGTTCGTTCAGCCGCGCCGCGCCGCCTCGATCGTAGCGATGTCGATCTTTCTCATGTCCATCATCGCATCGAACGCACGCTTGGCGGCGGCGCGATCGGGATCGGCGACCGCGTCGAGGAGCGCCTGCGGCGTGATCTGCCATGACACGCCCCATTTGTCCTTGCACCAGCCGCACGCGCTTTCCTGCCCGCCATTGTCGACGATTGCATTCCAGTAGCGATCGGTTTCGGCCTGATCGGCGGTTCGCACCTGAAACGAGAACGCTTCGTTGTGCTTGAACTCGGATCCGCCGTTAAGGCCGACGCAAGGAAGCCCCAAGACCGTGAACTCAACGGTCAGCACATCCCCTTTCTTTCCGGAGGGAAAGTCGCCCGGCGCGCGCATCAGCGCGCCGACGGATGAATCGGGAAAGGTCCTTGCGTAAAACTGCGCCGCCTCCTCTGCATCGCCGTCATACCAGAGGCAGATCGTATTCCTTTTGTCGCGGGTCATATCGCTTCTCCATCGCAAGGCAGGCTGTCGGTCTTCCAACCTGAACCGGGCGGATCGGTTCCAGTGACGCAGCCGACATGGGCAATATCCGCCAATCGCTCTACGCACGATCGCGTTCGCCCCTTGGAACCGACGATGACGTCCGCCAAACTCCTTCCGATACTGATGCTGCTCGCATCAAACGTGTTCATGACGTTCGCGTGGTATGGGCGTCTCAAATACGAATCGGCGCCGATTTTCCTCGCCATCGTCGCGAGCTGGGCGATCGCGTTCGCAGAATATTGTCTCGCCGTGCCGGCCAACCGAATCGGCCACGCCGTTTATTCCGCGGCCGAACTCAAGACCATGCAGGAGGTGATCACACTCACCGTGTTCGCCGGGTTTTCGGTTCTCTACCTCAAAGAACCGATCGGTTGGAACCACCTCGCCGGCTTCGCGCTGATCGCGGCCGGCGCGTTCCTCGTATTTCACAAATGGTGAGCGAGGATCGCAGCTACATCCCTGAACTTTACGGCCGCCGAAAGGGGAAGCCGCTGAAGAAGCGGCAGGCGGCGCTGCTTGAAACGTTGTTGCCCCGCATCGCGATTCCGGCGCCCGCACGCGCCTCCACAGGAGAGCCGGGTGAGGTGTTCTTCCCCCGCGCAGCGGGGGAAGTGTCGCCGCGCAGCGGCGACGAAGGGCGCGCACCCCCTCTGGCTCGCGCCCCTCGGCGCTCGCCAACTCTCGATCTCGCCGCGTTCTTTCCGGGTAAGGACGAAATTCATCTCGAGATCGGGTTCGGCGGAGGCGAGCACCTCGCTGCGCAAGCCGCGGCGAATCGCCAGGCGGGCTTCATCGGCGCTGAGACCTATCTGAACGGCGTCGCCAAGCTTCTCGTTCTCATCGACGACAAGAAGCTCGACAATATCCGCATCCATCATGGCGACGCGCGGCCGCTGATCGAGGCTTTGCCGGACGGTTCGCTCTGCCGCGCCTATGTCCTCTTTCCCGACCCTTGGCCTAAATCGCGGCATTATAAACGCCGCATCATCTCGCCCTGGTTCTTCGGCGAGGCAACGCGGCTGCTCCGCACCAGCGGAATCCTTCGCGTCGCATCCGACATCGGGGATTATGTCCGGTGGACCCTGATGCATGCAGCCAATGCCCCCCAATTTGAGTGGACCGCTGAGCGGGCCGCAGACTGGTCAGCGCGCCCGCCGGATTGGCCGCCCACGCGCTATGAAGCGAAGGCTATCCGTGACGGGCGCAGGCCGGTTTATCTCCAGTTTCGGCGGCGATAGAGTCGCCTGGCGATGGCCCTTGGGGGGAACAGTGCGTATCTTTAGAGGCGGCGCCGGAATCAAGATGGCGTTTGCTGCCGCGGCGTTGAGCGGGCTTGCCGCCTGCACGAAGCTAACCCTTGCCTGGACCGATCTTGGGCCCAACGGGGCGGAAGCCACGCCGCCGGCTCTCGCCGCTTTCGACGGATTCGGTCCGGCGACAGACGCGGCGGCGTGGCGGGAGCGGATCCCGGCGCTGCGCAGCGCTCTGGAGGCGCATGTGTACGGAGTGATGCCGGAGCGGTCTGACACTGGAGTGCTCGAGCGCAAAATCCTCAATGCGCGGGCGTTCGGCGGCAAAGGCGTCCTTGAGGAATTACGTATCGTTGCGAGCGCGACCTTCGGTGGCGAGACGATCGCCACGCGCGAAACCTTGGGCGCCCAAGGCTTCGTTATGAACGTCGCCGCGCCAAAAGGAGCAGCAGAGCCGGTGCCGGTCATCCTGATGGAAACCTTTTGTCCGCGATTTGCGACCTTGCGGGACCCGGCAAATGCGCCGCCTGCGAATTATCGCGGTCCGGGCAGCGGCGAGGGATTTTTCGGCGGCCTCGAAACTTATGTCTTCGGCCGTTACATCTGCACGCCGCCCGTCGAGGCCATTCTCGACGCCGGCTACGCAATCGCCACGATCTATCCTGATGAGATCGTCCCGGATCGCGCCGCAGAGGGACTGGCCGAATTGCGCCGTCTGTCCGCCGGGCACGCTGACGACGAGACGCGCTGGGGCGCGATCGCCGCATGGGCCTGGCTCTATTCGCGCATGGTCGATGCGCTCGAGGAAGATCCGCGCTTCGACAAGTCGGCCTTCATCGCCTGGGGCCATTCGCGCTACGCGAAATCGGCGCTGGTCGCCGCGGCATGGGACGAGCGCATCGACGGCGCCATCGCGCATCAGTCGGGAACGGGCGGCGCCTCGCTCAATCGCGACAAGCCGGGCGAGTCGATCAGGGAGATGACGGAGAATTACCCGCACTGGTTCTCGCCCGCCTATACAGAATTCGCCGGCCGCGAAAATGACATGCCGGTCGATCAGCACCAGCTTCTGGCGCTGATCGCGCCCCGTCCGGTTCTCCTCGGCAATGCGAGGCGCGACGTATGGTCGGATCCCAACGGCGCCTTCCGCGCCGCCATGGGCGCAGACCCGGTTTATGAATTATTGGGCGCACGCGGCCTGACCACGGACCGTCTCGACCGCTTCGATCCGTCAGCGGAGCTTTCCTTCTGGATCCGCCCCGGCACGCACGGCGTCGTTGAGGAAGACTGGCCGGCTTTTCTTGAGTTTCTGGATGCGCATTTTCAGGACGTAATGCGATGAGCCGATTTGGACCCGCCCGGTTAGTTAGTTGTGAGCCCGGTTTCGCCACTGATTCAAATCAGGTTCGGCGTTGCTATCGTCGTCCCCGGCATCAAGGTTCCTCACACAGATGGGCACAGCGGACATGTTGAGCGGCTCATTCAGCCTTAGCAGGTTGGGCGGCGGAGCGAGAGGATTTGAAAATTGCGCATGAGCGATATTGATCGATGCGGCACTGACAGTCCCGTCGAGGAATACGTTATAGACATCCAGACCACAGGCCTGCCAACATCTGCCGACCTGCAGCTCTCTAAAGGAATATGATCTGTTGAACGAGTCGATGGAGGCGCGGATTCCTGCATCACCGTCGGGTATAAGCGCGAGTAATGGGCGCCAAAACCGGTTGTCCGGAGCATCGAGCAGTTTGACGGCATCGCCGCGTCTTGAAAGCGTCAGGATCCTGTCGAATTCCGCACGCTTCGCCCAACGCCAGTCGGAAAACCCGCCCGAGTCGACGGCTTCGCAATGTGCGGCGATCTGGTTGACCGTCGGCTGAACCATGAATCCGCCCTCGCCGCCGTCAACAAGGTACATTAACCCCGCCTGCGAGTTCGTCAGGATATTTGGCGCCGGTCCCGGCGCCAACGCCCCGCTGTTGATTAGATTGTCTGCAACGGTGTCGGCGGCATCGGCGCGGGCGCTTGCAGCGGCTGCGCGGAGCGCATCGAGATGCTCACCGCCCTTCGCGACGAGGAGCTCACGCAGAAGCTTTCGCTGTTCCGGCTCATCGCGATCGACATAGTTGCCGTCACCCTCCCACCTGCCGGTGCTCGGATTAAAGTACATGATTAGTCGGTAGGCGAATGGACCCAACTTCTCAGACGGCAATTTGAATTGCGGGTCGGGAAGCAAAGCAAAGCTGACTGTCGTCGAATAAAAACGCAGAGAATTCTGTTTCCAACGCCGGACGCCGGAGCGACCCGTAACGCTGCGGATGCCGGCGTGGAATTCGAACCGGTGGTTTGGCAGATACTCTCCCGCATAAGCGAATACCCACCACGGATCAGCGTCGAGGTACGGCCGAATTGCAAGAATTCCGGACTTATGAAGCAAAGCGGCCAGTTCGGAGTCGCCCTCCCCTGCGCCGCGATAGACCCCAACGAGATTGACCACTAACGGAATCGGCGCACTGAATCCGTCTTCACTGAGAACCGCTTCGATGTCTGCGTCCTTCGGATCAGCGCAGCCTGAGGCGCAGCCGACCAGGATTGCGCCGATGATCGTATGAACTCGCATACTGCGCCCTTCTGCTCCGCTTCGGCGCGCCAACACTCTTAATCGCTATTGAATGTACTTTTAAACGGCGTTATTATCAAATGCGAAGACCGGAGTTGGGGCGCGGGAGCGGGGAATGACTTGGCGCTGGATCTCCACGGGCAAATTCCTGTTTATCCTCTTTCTGTTCTTATCCCCGTTTACGACGCTTTCCTGCGCGAGCACGCCGATCTACACTTTCACGGGGACCGAACTGGCGCTTGGAACGACAAGAGCGACCCAAGCCTCGCTCTTCAGCGACGAAATCACGGAACAGAAGATTGCTGCGAATCCGTTCGTAGCCGGAGCGGGGATCGCCGCGCTGGCCGGCATCGCTTCAGCGGCATTGATCCCCGTGCGCATTTTTTCGGCGGCGATCAGCGCAGCCGGGGCGCTCTGCCTACTGAAGTTCAAATTCAATTTGGACGCCGCCGTGCGCGAGCAGGGCGAGGGTGTTATCACAGCAACGTACCACATTGGCTACTGGTCCGTGCTGCTTCTCTTTTGCGCGGGCATACTGGCGCCTCATCTCATCTCTCGCCTAACCAAAGACAGGGATGAACAAAGAGAAACTCGGAACTCCCGCTCGTGGGGCGCCGGAACCGTATGGGGAATTGCGGGCGGCATTTCACCGCGCCTGCTCGCCGTCGCCGCCGGGGTCGCCGCAGCCATCGCCGGTTTTCAGGCGCCGGAGTTCACCCGCCAATATATCGACAATCTGGACGCGGGGATGGAGACGTTGCAGCTCGCCGCCAAGCGGATCGACGTCGAGGGAGCGGATTACATCGGCGCCCGCGCCGCGACATTCCATAATTGCAAGACATTGTCCTGGCGGTCCGGCTTGGGCTGCGCGGGCGCTGCGACTGACATAGGACGCCAGGAGTTTCTTGGCGCGCATCTGGCGCATCTGAAATCCGCCCAACCCCATGCCAGACCGCTTATCCTTATTGTTGGTGCGCTGAGCAGCCCGACGACGCGCGAAACTGCGCAGTCCGCCATAGGCGCATTCCAGTCCGCACATCCAACGACGCTCGACGTTACGGATGCGGCTTATGCCGGCGGGGCGTTTGCCTTGGTTTGGGGCGGCCTGTCCTTCATTTTCGGCTTCCTCGGCGCGCCGCTGCGGCGGAGCGCGTAGGCGTGCGACGCTGGTTGCTACCCGCGCAGAAAGGTTATGCGCGGCGGCCGCCGCCGAGGAGCGCGCCGAGCAATCCGAAGATGAAGGTGAGGCCGCCCCACAGGACCGCAAAGCCGCCGCCGGCGTAAGCGGCGCCGTCGAGAGTCGCCGGGACGCCCGGCTTGAACTCTTTTTTCGTGGAGAGCGTAATCTCGCGCACGATGTCCTCGCGGGCGTAATCGCGCATGAGCAGGAGCGGACGCGCGGAAACGTTCGCCGCCTGAAGTCGCGCCATATGAGCGGTCAATATCTCGAACGTGCTTATTAACGCTGCGCCTTCCGAGCACCACGCTCGGTCGATGCCTGTCTCGGTATCGCAGTCGGCTAGCGCCATTTCCCGAGTATAGCCGAGATCCTCGAATTTACGGTCCCACGCTTCCACAGCCGGGCGTAACACGTCGATCCGGCCGTTGAGGTTCTGCATGTAATGGTGCGTGAACGCCGGCGCCTGGGAGCCGAGGATCGCTCCGCCGATGCCGGCGACCACCGCGAGAAAACGAGCGACCATCGCCTGCCCCCTAATGCCCCGATCAAGCCCCTCAGCGATCATCGCCGATGCAGGAGCGAAAATCCAGCCGGAGGTTGGCGCGCAGTTCAGCGCCGGCGGCTCAGCGCCCGGAGACCGAAAAGGCCTGCAAGAAAGAGGGGGAGGGCCGGCGGCAGCGGCGTTGTCAGCGGCTCTGCGGGCGGACCGGTGGGACCGCCCTCTTCGTCCGGAAGCTCGAAGACCAGCTCTGGCTCGACCGCCTGGTCTTCCCCTGGCGTCTCCGATGCTGGACCTTCCGGGCCGGGGCCTACCGGTAAGGGACTGCCCGGCGACCCGCCGAAGGCGCCATAAGGTATGATGTTTGACGGCAAACCCGGCGGAAATACGCCGGGCGCATTCGCGTTATCGCCAGGGGCGCCGACCGAAGCGGTGACCAGCGCCGGGCCGCCAAAAACACCTGAGACGCCACCGGGCCCCGCTTGCGCCGAAGGGCTCGCCGACGCCGGAATCACCGGAATACGGGCGATCGCCGCAGCTGTGGCGCGGGACAAATTCCCGCTCGACGCTAGGCGCACCGGTTTGGCTGCGCCATCGGATTGCGGGCGGCAATCCTGAATCCGATCGAATTGACGCAGGCCGGGGAAGCCCGACAACTGCCTGCAATGCCAGAAATCCGCGGTCGCCTCGGGCGTCAGTCGCCGGTAGTCGATGATGAATTCGATCGGAGCCAGAAACCGCGCGCCATGGGCAAGACCGGCATGGAACGCGACCGGCGCCGCTGCAAGCGTCGCAAAAAGAAACAGAATTAGAGTCAGAATAAGCCTGCGGCGGGCCATGGCCTTCGAGTCGGGCGCTTCGCCGCGAGCCGTTTCAAGAACCGCGCCGCTGTTTACATTCTGTTAACCATTGTTAATGGTTCCCTAGCGCGTTCGGGAGCGAACGGCGTCCCGCGCATGAAGATTGCATGGCTCGCGGGATAGTTTTGAGGGGCGCCGCCTCGCATGAAGGCGGAATTGGAAGCGGACGTCGATCGTTTGAACGCGCTCGCCGAAGCGCGGAAGGGAGAATATGCGTCCAACGCGCCCTTCCCGCATATCCTGCTCGACGACTTCGTTCGCTCCGACATCCTAGATAACGCGATCGGGGAAATAACCCGGATCCCCGCCAGCGAGTGGGTCGTCTATGATGACGACCGGTTTCATCGCAAATCCGCCTGCAATGCGATGCTGGCTATGGGGCCGACGACGCGCGCCCTCATTCACTTCCTCAACGGGCAGGAAGTGACGACCTTCCTCGAGAAGCTGACCGGCATAGTCGGCCTTATTCCGGATCCCTATCTCGCCGGCGGCGGCGTCCACGAAATGCGCGACGGCGGTTTCCTGAACATTCACGCCGATTTCAACGTCCATCGCCATCTGCGCCTCGACCGCCGCGTCAATCTGCTCCTCTATCTCAACCGGAACTGGAAGGAAGAATACGGAGGAAATCTTGAACTCTGGGACACGGACATGACCGCATGCGTCCGCCGTTACCCGCCGATTTTTAACCGCTGCGTCATCTTCAACACGACTGACCGGAGCTTTCACGGCAACCCGCAGCCCGTGCGCACACCGGACGGCCGTGTGCGGCGATCGATTGCGATGTATTATTACTCCAACGGCCGTCCGAAGTCCGAAGTCTCGGACGAACACATGTCGCTTTACCAGTACCGTCCGGGCGAGGGGAGCGCGATTGACCGCGGCCGCAGGGTTCTCAAGCGTTTCGTCCCGCCGATCCTGGCCGAAATCCTGGCCCGAAAATGACCGGCCTGTTGCGCTTTCTGAGACGTTGCGACCAAAACCTCTGATGTGGACGCCTCCCAGCCGAGCGCGCAGGGGGGGCTGACAAAGGGCATTCCGCGTTCTATATAGCTGTCAAACGCGATCGAATTTTTCGAAAGCGGGCCTCTCGGGGCCCGCTTTTTCGTTAGTCCGGTCGCAGGTCGCTGATGTCGTAACCAGGATGCTGCCGATCGAAACCGCCGTAGCAGAACTTATTGAACCCGTCGTGAAAGACGCGGGCTTCGAGCTCGTGCGCGTCAAGCTTCTCGGCCGCGGCGACACGACGTTGCAAGTGATGGCCGAGCGTCCTGACCGGACGATGTCGGCGAATGACTGCGCCGAACTCTCGCGGCGACTGTCGTCTGTGCTTGAGGACGCCGATCCGATCGGCGGATCGTACCGGCTCGAAGTGTCCTCGCCGGGGATCGACCGCCCGCTCGTCCGCCCCAAGGATTTTCGCGACTGGACGGGGCGCGAAGCGCGCATCGAGCTTGACCGGGCGATCGACGGGCGAAAGCGCTTCAAGGGCGCGCTCGACGGCGTTGCCGGCGACTGCGTCCGCATCGTCGCGGACGGCGCCGCGATGCTCATTCCCCTGGCGCGGATCAGCGCCGCCAAGCTCGTCCTCACAGACGATCTCATTCGCGAGAATTTGCGCGCCGCCAAACGCGCCGCCGAGACAACCGCAGCGAAATCAACTGGAGACCCGACATGACCGCAATTAGCGCCAACCGGCTCGAACTCATTCAGATCGCCGACGCCGTCGCGCGCGAAAAGTCGATCGACCGCAAACTCGTCATTGAGGCGATGGAGGACGCGCTCGCTCGAGCCGCGCGCTCGCGTTACGGCCATGAGACGAACGTCAAGGCCGAGATCAACCCGAAGACCGGAGAGACTCGGCTGTGGCGCCTCCTTGAAGTGGTCGAGACGGTTGAAAACGACTCGACCCACATCTCGCTCGCCGAAGCGCTGCGCAAGAACCCAGAAGCCAAGGTCGGCGATTTCATGTCGGAGCCGCTGCCGCCTTTCGATTACGGGCGCGTGTCGGCGATGGCGGCCAAGCAGGTGATCACGCAGAAGGTCCGCGAAGCCGAACGCGACCGCCAGTATGACGACTTCAAGGACCGCATGGGCGAGATCATCAACGGCATCGTCAAGCGCGTCGAATACGGCCACGTCATCGTCGATCTCGGCAAGGCCGAGGCCGTCATCCGCCGCGACCAGCAGCTGCCGCGCGAAGCCTATCGGACCGGCGACCGGGTGCGCTCCTATATCATGGACGTTCGCCGCGAGGCGCGCGGACCGCAGATCTTCATGTCGCGTTCGCATCCGAAGTTCATGGCCAAGCTGTTCGAACAAGAAGTGCCGGAAGTCTATGACGGCGTGATCACCATCAAGGCCGTCGCCCGCGATCCGGGCAGCCGCGCGAAGATCGGCGTGCATTCGAAAGACTCCTCCATCGACCCCGTCGGCGCCTGCGTCGGCATGCGCGGCAGCCGCGTGCAGGCCGTGGTCAACGAACTCGGCGGCGAGAAAATCGATATCGTTCCGTGGAACGAGAATTCGGCGACCTTTGTCGTCAATGCGCTCGCTCCGGCGGAAGTGACCAAGGTCGTCATCGACGAGGATTCGGACCGCATCGAAGTCGTCGTTCCCGACGAGCAATTGTCGCTCGCTATCGGCCGACGCGGACAAAACGTGCGGCTCGCCTCGCAATTGACCGGCTTCGAGATCGACATCATGACCGAGGCCGAGGAGTCGGCGAAACGCCAGGAGGAGTTCAAGCAGCGTTCGGAACTCTTCATGCAGGCTCTCGACGTCGACGACATGATGGCGGGCCTTCTCGTCTCCGAAGGCTTCGCCAAGATGGAGGAGATCGCCTTCATCGAACTCGAAGAGCTCACTTCAATCGACGGGCTCGACGAAGAGACCGCGCAGGAGCTTCAGGCGCGCGCCAATGATTATCTTGAAGCTGAAGCGAAGAAGCTCGACGCTCAGCGCAAGGAGCTTGGCGTGGACGACGCGCTTGCGTCCTTTGAAGGCCTTGATCTCAAGATGGTCGTCAAGCTCGGCGAGAACGGAATCAAGACGGTGGAAGACCTCGCGGGCTGCGTGACCGACGACCTCACCGGATGGACGGAGAGGATCGACGCCGAACGCAAGCACTATGACGGCATCCTCGAGACCTTCAAGATCGCGCCCGAGGACGCCGAGAGCCTCATCATGCGCGCCCGTCTTGCAGCCGGCTGGGTGACCGAGGAGGACCTGAAGAAGCCGGAAGACATTCCGCAGGAGGAACAACCTGCCGCGACAGCCTGATCTCGATGACCGCGTTCCGGTGCGGACCTGCATTGCGACCGGCGAAACCGGCGCGAGGGGGCGCTTCGTGCGATTTGTGCGCGATCCGGCCGGATTCGTCGCGGCGGATCTCGGCGCGAAGCTCCCGGGCCGCGGCGCCTGGGTCGCCGCGAGAAGGGAAGCGATCGAGACGGCGGCGCGCAAGAATCTCTTCGCAAGATCCTTTAAGGGTGACGCGACTCTGCCGCCAGGAACGACTCCGTCGGCCTTTGCGGCCGAGATCGAGGCCGGCATCGCAGGGCGCGCGCTGGGGGCGCTCGGTCTTGCGCGGCGCGCCGGAGCGGTCATTTCGGGATTCGAGAAAGTCGATGCGGCGCTCAAGGGAGGCCGCGTCGGAATTCTTCTCACAGCGCGCGATGCAAGCGCGGACGGGGCCGGAAAACTGATCCGTCTCGCCGGTGCGGCGAAGATCGTTTCCGCCTTCCTCTGCGCCGAGCAGTCGCGCGCGCTCGGCGAGGACGCCGCGGTCTATGCGGCGGTGAAATGCGGGCCGCACGCCGAGCGGTTCTTGCGCGAGATCGAAAGGCTCGCGGGCTTCCGCAAGGTATATGCGGACGCCCCGCATGGGTGATGAATGACCGCGCAGCCGCAAGTTTGACGCGGCTCGCGCGGGGTGTGGACCGGGGCTCTTGAGGGCTGTATGTCCTCAGCGGCTCCAAAAGGAATCTGGAGCCCGCCCTTGCGGCGAGACGGAGTTTGGATGACCGAGGAAGTCGAAAAGGCGGGCTCGCAGCCCTTGCGCAAGCCCTTGTCGCTTCGGCGCACCGAAAAGGGCGCCGTCAAGCAGAGCTTTTCGCATGGCCGCACCAAGACTGTCGTCGTCGAAACCAAGCGGCGGCGCGTCCTCGGCCTAAAGAAGGAAGAAGAAGAGCGCGCGCCGGAAACGAAATCGGCGCCGCTCGCCGAGATCCAGGCGCTGAAAGACGACGGCGCTTCAAAGCCGACCATCCACCGCACGCTTTCCGAAGAAGAAAAACACTTGCGGGCCGCCGCGCTCGTCCATGCCCGCAAGGAAGAAGACGTCCGGCGCAAGCGCGAGGAAGCCGAGCGGTCCGAACGCGAGGCGCGCGAAGCCGAGGAGCTCCAGCGCCTCGAAGTCGATCGTCAGCGCCTGGCCGAGGAGGAAGCCAAGCGCACACGCGAGACCGACGGGCGGCGCCGCGAGGAGGATCGCGCGCGCGTGGTTCCCGAAGAAGAGGATCGCGAGCGCCCCAAGAAGGGCGCTAAAGACAGCCGCACTCGCGGCCGCGAGGAGGGGGAAGCCGAGCCCGAGATCGCGGTCGAGCCTGACAATCCGCTAGCGAAGCTTGGCGGCCGCCTGAAGACGAAGCGCAAGCCCCTTGTCGACAAGGGAGAGCGCGAGGCGACCGCGAAAGATCAGCCGCGCCGGCGCTCGGGCAAGCTCACCGTCATCAACGCGCTCGACGACGAGGATCGCCAGCGCTCGCTCGCATCGGTGAAACGCGCGCGCGAACGCGAGAAGCTTGCGCGTCAGCAACTGGGCGCCGGCCAGCTCATCAAGCGCGATGTCGTCATTCCCGAAACGATTACCGTGCAGGATCTGGCGCAGCGCATGTCGATGCGCGCCGTCGATCTCGTCAAGGAATTGATGAAGCAGGGGCAGATGGTGACCGCAAACGCGGTCCTCGACGCGGACACCGCCCAGCTCATCGTCGAGGATCTCGGGCACACGCCGAAACGCGTCGCCGAGGCCGATATCGAAGAAGGCCTTTACGGCGGCAAGGACGCCGACGAAGGGCTTCTGCAGCCGCGTCCGCCGGTCGTCACCGTCATGGGCCATGTCGACCACGGCAAGACGTCGCTGCTCGACGCGCTGCGCCAGACCGATGTCGTCTCCGGCGAGGCTGGCGGCATCACCCAGCATATCGGCGCCTATCAGGTCGAAGTGAAAGGCGGAAAGAAAGTCACCTTCCTCGACACGCCGGGCCACGCCGCCTTCACGCAGATGCGCGCGCGCGGAGCGAAGGTCACCGACATCGTGGTGCTCGTCGTCGCCGCCGACGATTCGATCATGCCGCAAACCGTCGAGGCGATTAACCACGCCAAGGCGGCGGCAGCGCCGATCATCGTCGCCATCAACAAGGTGGACAAGCCGTCGGCCAATCCTGCGAAGGTAAGAACCGACCTCCTCCAGCATGAGATCCAGGTCGAAGGCCTCGGCGGCGAAGTGCAGGACGTCGAAGTCTCGGCGCTGAAAAAAACCAACCTCGACGGACTCCTCGAAGCGATCCTTCTGCAGGCGGAGCTTTTGGACCTCAGGTCCAATCCTGAGCGCAGCGCCGAGGGGACGGTCGTCGAAGGCCGCCTCGACAAAGGCCGCGGCGCCGTCGCGACCCTGCTTGTCGAGCGCGGGACCCTGAAACGCGGCGACCTCCTCGTCGTCGGCGGGGAATGGGGGCGCGTGCGCGCTCTCGCCGATGACCACGGCGAACAGATTGCCTCGGCTGGCCCATCGACGCCGGTCGAAGTCCTCGGGCTGAACGGCGTGCCTGAGCCCGGCGAGCAGTTCGCGGTCGTCGAATCGGAAGCGCGCGCGCGCGAAGTCGCCGAATTCCGCCAGCGCAAGAAGCGCGAAAAGGCGTCCGCCAAGTCTTCGGGCACCTCGCTCGAACAGATGATGGCGCAGCTTCAAAACGCCGAGATCAAGGAGCTGCCGCTCGTTTTGAAGGGCGACGTCCAGGGCTCTGTCGAAGCCATCGTTTCGAGCCTCGACAAGCTTTCGAACAACGAAGTCCGCGTGCGGATCTTGCATACGGGCGTCGGCGGGATTTCCGAAAGCGACGCGATCCTCGCGGCCGCATCAAAGGCTCCGGTCATCGGGTTCAACGTGCGCGCCAACAAGGACGCACGAGAGTTCGCCGAACGCCAGGGCGTCGAAATCCGCTATTATTCGATCATCTATAATCTGATCGACGACATCAAAGGCGCGTTGACCGGCATGCTCGAGCCGGAGCTGCGCGAGACTTTCCTCGGCAATGCGGAGATTTTGGAAATCTTCTCGATCTCAAAGACCGGCAAGGTCGCCGGCTGCCGGGTGACCGAAGGCGTCGTCCGGCGCGGCGCGAAAGTGCGCCTCATCCGCGACGCGACGGTCATCCACGAAGGCGAGCTGTCGCAGCTGAAGCGCTTCAAGGACGACGTCGCGGAAGTGCCCTCAGGCCAGGAATGCGGCATGAGCTTCGCCAATTACGAGGACCTGAAGATCGGCGACGTGATCGAGTGCTTCTCGGTCGAAAAGATCACGCGGACGCTTTAAGCGGGCGGCGCCGGCGCGCCAGGCATGGCCTTGGACCCAAATCCGACCGAACGCAGCGAACAGCGCCTCCTCGACCGCATGTGCAATTTCAGCGATGCGGTCTTCGCATTCGCGATGACGCTTCTTGTGCTTGATCTGCGCCCGCAGACGACGCTCGATCCCGGCTGGGCCGTGGACGCGCGGGCGCGCTTCGCGGCGTTTGCGCTGAGTTTTGCCGTCATCTCCGTATTTTGGGCAGGCCACCTTACGGCCACGCGGCGGCTCTTGCGGTTTGACTGGTACTGCTTCTGGATCAATCTCGCCGTCATCTTTTCGGTCGTGCTCATGCCGTTCGCCACGTCGCTGCTCGGGTCGGCGATCGATCCGGCCGACGGATGGCGGCTTTACTGCGCCGTGATCGTTGCGCTCTCGCTGGCGCAGAGCGCGCTTTCATTGGCGATTTTTCGCGATCGTGGGCGGCTCGTCGGCGGCGCATCGGTTCGCGAGCGGGCCTCGCGGCTGGTGCGCGCGATGTCGCCGGGCCTGGCTTTCACCGTCGGTTTTCTGCTGACGGAAGGCGGACGGCTCGATCTTGCGCGCTGGTGCTGGACGCTGATTCTGCCTTTGATGATCGTGGCGCGCTTCGTCGCCCCGGCGAGGCCGCGTTCCGCCGCCGCCGCGTAAGGTCACTTTGACGTCTCACGACTTGCAACTGCGGGAGTTCCTACGCGTGCTCCATTCGCAAAGAATATTCGAGGCTCACCGTCCCCGTTTTTGCGTAGACGCGATGCGTCTCGAGCTTCAGCGCGCGCCGTTCATCGGCGCCGGGAAGGAGCGGCCGGCCCTTGCCGAGCAGAACAGAGATCACAGCGACTTCGACCGAATCGACGAGGCGGAGGTCGAGAAGGCTTCGAAACAATCCGCCGCCGCCGAACAGCCAGATATCCTTGCCCGGCTTGCTCTTGATCTCGGCGATCGTCGCCTTCGGATCGTCAGACAAGGCGGCGCCCTTGACGTCGGACGCCTTGAGCGTGCGCGAGAAGACGAAGGCCGCCATGCCCGGCATGCCGCCGCCGCCCATCTTGCGTGAGGCTTCGTAGGTCTTGCGGCCCATCAAGATGGTGTCGAACGATCCCATTAGCGCTCCGAAATCGACCTCGGGGTCCATGACGATCCAGTCGCTTTCGCCCTTGGGCCCGGCGATGTATCCGTCGAGGCTCATGGCGACCGAATAGCGCACGCGTCTCATGGCTTTGCCCTTCCGCATGTCCGGCTGGAACACATAGTCCCTCATGTCCACGCTCAAAAGCCGCTTTGGCCGCTTCGTCCTGCGCCCGCTCGATCCCGAGCGCGACGGGCCGGCGTTGCACGCGATTTTCGGAGACGAGGACAGCTGCCGTTATATGAGCCAGGAGCCGACTGCGTCGGCCGCAGAAACGATCGCCGCGCTAAAGACTTGGCAGGAAGGAACAGCGGAGACGACGTGGTCGGTCGCGGCGAGAGCCGATGGACCGGCGCTAGGGCGCATTTCGCTGATCCCGCGCGGGCGCGACATCTGGGAGGCGGCCTGCATGATCGCGCCCGAGGCGCGCGGCCGCAATCTCGCCGAGAGGAGCCTCGCGCTCGCCATCGACCATGTCTTCGCGGAGAAAGCCGCGCGTCGCTTCTTCGCCGATATCGACCCGGACAATTCGGCCTCGATCAAGACGTTTCAAAATCTCGGTTTCCAATATGAGGGCCGTTTGCGCGCTAATTGGAAAACCCATATCGGCGTCAGGGATTCGATCATCATGTCGCTGATCGATGCGGATCAGCGGCCGTGGCTGAAGTAGGGCTGATGCAATCCGCCGTCGGCGTTCGTCGCAAGAGAGGAATGGAGGATTTCATCCGCCCTACCAATATGATCCCTTTCAAAGTCTGCTGCATGCAGTCCGCCGAGGAAGCCGACCTTGCTATTGCGGCCGGCGCGATCGCTATCGGCCTCGTCGGTCCGATGCCCAACGGCGCCGGTCCGATCGATGACGGCCTCATCGCCGAAATCGCCGCTCATGTCCGCCGCCGGCACGGGGAGCGCGTCTGGAGAACCTTGCTGACAAGCCGCACCAGAGGCGACGCGATCGTCGATCATGTCGCCGCGACCGCCGTCAATACCGTGCAGATCGTCGACTGGCCGGAGGAGGGCGCTTACGCAAGGATCCGGAGCTCCCATCCGGATCTGCGCATCATCCAGGTCGTTCATGTCGAGGACGACGGCGCTGTGGCGCTCGCCCGGCGCGCCGCCGAAGCGGCCGACGTCATCCTGCTCGATTCGGGGAAACCAAGCGCTGCTGTCCGCACGCTCGGCGGCACCGGCGACCGTCACGACTGGTCGATCAGCAGGCGGATCGTCGAGTCGGTCGACAAGCCTGTCTTCCTCGCCGGCGGCCTCAACCCTGAAAACGCGCTATCCGCCTGGCGCGAGGTCCATCCCTACGGCCTCGACATCTGCTCGGGCCTGCGCGACTCCGCCCGCAACTGGGCGCTCAACGCCGATAAGCTCGCCCGCTTCGCCGCAGCGTTGCGGCAAGCATGATCGACCGCGTCTAATTCTCGGGCGCGATCAGCGAGACCTTGGGGAAATATCCGCGGTAACGCTTCGGATCGCGGGTAAGCAGGCGGTATCCGGCGACGGCGGCATGGGCGCCGATGAAGAAATCCGGCAATGTCGAAGTTCTCGTTCCGCCGCGTCTGCGGTAATCCTCAAACGCCTTTCCGGCCAGAAACGCCGCTTCGAACGGTATCGCCTCGCGCGCCACTTTTTCTGCGGGCAACGCAATCTCGAATTCCTCAATTCGCGAAAACCTCACCGACGTCTCCGCATAGACGACGGCGTTGACGACGAGCCGGGCGCCGGCCCCCGCATCGGCCAGCGCCGCGTGCGACCAAGGAAACCAGCGCTTGTCGAGCGTGAAAATGTCGAGGAGCACATTGCTGTCGACAAGGACGGACGTCATCTGCCGCGGGTCAACGCCATGATTTCATCTGTCGTCATCTTCACGTCGCCCCGGCCCTTCATGTGCTCGACAAGGGCTTCGCCGCGGTTGAGCTTCCTCGGCTTCCGGGCTTTGAAGATGCGCACGGTGCGGCCGTCGAATTCAAATTCGACTTCCGTCTCCGGCATCAGGCCGGCGGCCTCGCGGATCGCCTGCGGAATGGTCACCTGGCCCTTGGACGTAATGCGCATAACAAGCTCTCCTACTCCAACTTGTAAGAATAAGAGATTGTCGGCGAATTGCAACCAGATTCGGGCATCCCCCTCGGCTATTGAGCCCGAACGGCGGGGCCGACGAGTTCAGTTTCGATCGAAATGTCGATCTCGTTCGAGACCGCCGGGGACCCGAAGCCCAAGCCCCATTGCGAGCGGTCGATCGTTCCCGTCGCGGAAAAGCCGGCGCGAGCCTTGCCGCCCATCGCGCCGCGATTGTTCAGGCGTACGTTGAGCGCGACGTCATGAGTTTGCTCCTTGATCGTCAGCTTGCCGCGCATCACGCCCGTCTTCCCATCTTCGCTCTCGAACGCAGTCGCAGTGAACCTCGCAGTCGGAAACTGCGCAATGTCGAAGAGATCGGGCGAGGCGAGATGATTTTCAAACCGGTCGCTCTCCGGAGCGCCGACCCAATAGCCGTTCGCCAGATTGAATTCGACCTCGACGGTCGACTTCGCCGGCTTGTCGAAATCGAGCTTCAAAGTCCCGCTGTAGTTGGTGAATTCGATCGCTTGGCGGGAATAGCCCCAGTGATTCCAGCTGGCGCGGATCGTCGTGTGGGTCTTGTCGAACTCATAAGACTCCGGCTTGGCGCCGGCCGAGGCGGGCAGAACAAAAGCCACGGCGGCCGCGCAGATGCGAGTGAGATTTGACATAATTATTAGCGCTCCCTGTCCTTCGCCGAATTCTCGCCCACGGGCCCGTCGAACGGGAATCGCTTGGCCGCGACATCCGCTCGACTCGCCGCGTCGGGGCCTGTTCGCGGATCGCGGTGATCGTCATTGTCAATCTCCGAGGAAATACGCCGCCGCCGACTCTACGCTGGAGGTATTATCGTTGCGCCATTCCCCGGCGGCTGCGAGCAGCATCGCGCTTGTAGCCGCCAATGAAGCCGAGATGCGATTCGCCGACGAGGAGGGCTTTCGCGCCCCGCGTCGGAGCGGCCTCTAGGACGAACTCGACCTCACGATTGCAAACCCGTGCGACAAAAAACTCCGTGTAAGGGCAAATCCAAGCACAGTCATTTTTGTCGATCGTCATTGCGTACACGTCCACAACGAAGCGCTGCGAGTGATCCGCGAATGCGAACAACAGCGCTCCATCGGTACTGAAGCAGGACAGTCCGTTTGCGGAGAGCGGCTTTCCGAAACCCTCATCGAAATATCCGATCCAGATACGATCCAAGCTGTCTACAAAAGCCCATTCGATTGCGTCGCCGACGAAAAACGAGCCGCCTATGATGTCCTTCGGCTCATAAACGTGTGCGTTCGCCTGCTGACCGTCGGTTCGTGTATCGACGACGAGCCAGCGTCCATCGGATAAAGGCCGAAGCAAGGGAAATCTCAGCCAGCTGCCTTTCGGCTGCGGCAGCGAGATTATATTGCCGTTGCGCTCAAACTTCGCCGCCGATTCGCCGGACTCGCATGTCGTTTTAAAGAGCTCTCCGCTCGGTCCGAAGGAGAGATCAACATTCCCTACGCCAGCGCTTCCGATCTGCGGCGGAACGAAGGGATCAGCCTTGAGATCCTCGAAATCCAGCACGTGCCAATCTTATGACTTCCCCGCCCGCGCGACCATCATCTTCTTTATCTCGGCGATCGCCTTGGCCGGGTTGAGGCTTTTGGGGCAGACCTGCGCGCAGTTCATGATGGTGTGGCAGCGGTAGAGCTTGAACTCGTCTTCGAGACTGTCGAGGCGCTCATTCGTCATCTCATCGCGGCTGTCGGCGAGCCAGCGATAAGCTTGGAGGAGCGCCGCGGGGCCCAGAAACTCTGTCTGCGGATCGCCCTTGTCGCCGTTCCACCAATAGGAGGGACAGGACGTCGAACAGCAGGCGCAAAGAATGCATTCGTAGAGCCCGTCGAGTTTTTCGCGGTCGTCTTTCGATTGCGTCCGTTCTTTCGCCGGTTCGGCGGACTTCGCCTTGAGGAAGGGCTCGATGTAAGAGTGCTGCTCGTAGAATTTCGTAAGGTCGGAGACGAGATCCTTCACCACCGGCTGGTGGGGAAGCGGATAGATCGTCACGTCGCCCGGGCCGCAATCTTCGATCGCGAGCGTGCAGGCGAGCGTATTGGCGCCGTTTATGTTCATGGCGCACGACCCGCACACGCCTTCGCGGCAGGAACGGCGGAAGGCGAGCGTCGCATCGATCTCGTTTTTGATCTTGATTAGGGCGTCGAGGACCATGGAGACGCCCGCCATGTCGACTTCAAAAGAATCGACGCGCGGATTTTCGCCGCCTTCCGGGTCGTAGCGGTAGACGCGGAAGGTGCGCGCCTTCGCCGCCCCCGGCGTCTTGTGGACGCGCGGCCTGCCGGTGATTTTCGAATTGGCGGGCAGCGTCAGCTGAACCATGAAACGCTCGCGAAATGGCGGGAACGGACGGTCGGAGGGAATTCCGTTATAGCAGTCGCCGCAGCGCCGAAAAGGGCGGCCAAGCCGCAGCTACGGCGCGGCCTCGACGATAATCGCTTCTCCGACTCCGGCTTCGTCCATCGCCCGCGCGCGGCGCTCGGCAAGCCGCTTTAGAACGCCAAGGCGCTGCGTGAGCTTGCGCGGCGCCAGGTAGCGGTAGCGCCAGATGTCGCAAAGCGAGGCGAAGAGCGCCGACGGCAGCGAATAGGTGTAGAGGCGCCGGATTTTGAGGCCGGCGCGTTCGACCGCCAACCGCGCAGCTGTCGGAGTGAAATGCACGAGGTGGTAAGGCGCATCGACGCTGTGCCAGCGCGCTTTGAGCGCCGCCGCAGTCGCGCCGGCGCCGTTCGGCACTGCGAACCAGAGATAGCCGCCCGGCGCGAGCAGGGACGACATCTGCCGGAGCGCGTCGACCGGAGACGGGTGGTGCTCGACGACATGATTGGCCGTCACCACGTCGAAGCGCGGCCCGGAAGGCGCGGCCTCCATGTAGTCGTGGAGCTGGCCGTGAAAGACCGGAAGCCCCTGCGCCCGCGCCGCCGCTGCGCCATGCTCGCTCGGCTCAACGCCATAAACCTCGGCCCCGAGCGCCCGCGCAACCTTTAAAAAGGCGCCGCCCCCGCAGCCGACGTCGAGAAGCCTCAGCCCCGGCCTGATGGGGATGTGGCGGAATTCGCCTTTCGCTCGCGCCGCGGCGACTTCAGCTTCCAGCGTTTCGATGCTGTGATCAGCCGTATACGGATCGTAATCTGCGGTGTAATAGGCCTGAAGCTCTATCCAGTCCGGCTGCGGATTGAGGAAGCTGATCGTGCAGGCGGCGCAGCGCACGACATGCCATTCGCGCCCGTCGGCGCGACGGACGCAATGCGCGACGAAGTCAGGAGCGAAATCGAGCGAGCCGCAGAGCGGGCAACGGTCCAGTCGGTTGAGCATGCGCTCGGCGATCCCGGATCACAGAGCTTTTTTCACAGGCTTCAGGTCGGCGTAGACGGCCGCGCGCTTTTCGCGCCCGGCGATGAAGCTCTCCTTGATATCCTCCGAGCGCAGCATCGCCGCGTTCCACAGTCCGACAAAATCAAGCGCATCTTTCGTCGAATGGTCGCGGCCGTAATTCAGCATCGCCTTGCAGCCGTTTACGGCGAGCGGGGAATGAACGGCGATCTTCCTCGCAATCTCCATAACACCTTCGAGAAGCGCCTCTTGCGTGGGATAGACCTCGTTGACGAGGCCGATTTCCTTTGCCTTGGCGGCAGGAAGGCGTTCGGCGGTATAGGCGATCTGGCGGGCCCAGCCCTCCGGAATAACGCGGGAGAGTCGGGGGAATGTCCCGACATCGGCGGTGATGCCGATCGCAGTCTCCTGCACGCAGAAGAAGGCGTCGGCCGATGCGTAGCGGCAGTCGCAGGCGGTCACGAGATCAACGCCGGCGCCGACCGCTCCGCCCTGGATCGCGGCGAGCACGGGCTGGCGCGCGCTCTCAAGTACGCTGAAGACGTTCTGCAGCCGCCGCACCGTGTGCAGAAAAAGCTCGGCGTCGACCTCGGGGTTGCCGGAGTCCGGATCCAGTCCGCCGCTCATGAACACCGAGATGTCCATGCCGGCGGTGAAATGTTTGCCTTCTGACGAAATCACGATCACCCGGGCGCGCGCATTGTCGGAGATGTCGGCGATCGCCTGCGGAAACTCGCTCCAGAACTCCGGAATGAGGGAGTTGAGCTTGTCCGGCCGGTTCAGGCGCAGATGCGCGATCCGGTCGGCGATGTCGACCGTGAAACATGCATAGGCCATGGGCGGCTCCAGGCAGAGAACAAGACGGGCTAGCGAGCGCCCGAAGCGCCGTCAATCGACGGCGCTCAGCCCTTCGACGGCCGCGGCGTGGAGGTCGCGGCTCGCCGCCGCGACGATGCGCGCGCGGCCGCCGCCGACCGCCTCGCCGCGCCAGCCGGTCACGACGCCGCCGGCGCCTTCGATAACCGGAATGAGGGCCGCGTAGTCGTAATGCTTGAGGCCCGCTTCGACGATAAGATCGATCTCGCCGAGGGCAAGGAGGCCGTAACCATGGGCGTCGAAGCCGAAGCGGGCGAGGCGCGCCTTCTCGCAAAGCTCGCCGAACGCCGCTGCTTCCTCAGGAGCGAAGTACGCGGTCCAGCGCGGATCCGTGGTCGAAATCCGCGCATCCTTAGGCGCCGCGACCCGGCTGGTCCGGCAGGAGCGCTGCAGGCCCGCCCGTCTATAGATCGTTCGCCCGCCGCAGCCGATCCATCGCTCATCCGTAAACGGTTGATCGATGACGCCGATGACCGGCCGCTCCCGGCGTTCCAGCGCGATCAGAGTCGTCCAGGTCGGCGCGCCGCAAATGAAGGCGCGGGTGCCGTCGATCGGATCGACGACCCACCGCCACTCGGCCTCGCTCCGCTCCGACCCGAACTCTTCTCCGATGATCCCGTGCGCAGGGAAGGTCGCGGCGATGAGGTTGCGGATCGCCCGCTCTGCGTTGCGGTCGGCATCGGTCACCGGATCGAAGCGCAGGCCCGGCTTCGCGTCGATCGCTGCGCCTTCGCGAAAGTGCGGCAAGGATTGAGCGCGCGCCGCGTCAGCGAGCCGCTCGGCGAAGCGGACATAGCGTTCGAACTCCGGCTCGATGTCGCCGGTGAGTTGGCCGTCGACGGCCGCTATTGGAGAGCGATATCGGTCCTTGCTTATTTCGAAGACGACATTCCTGCGAAGCGAGCCGTCGACGCTGCGCTCAAAGACGCCGCTCCTCCTCGCGCCGCCGATCTTCTCCATCGCGCGTTGCGAACGCCAATTGCTCTCTCCGACCCAGAACACGACGGTGTCGACGAAGGAGAACGCATGGTCGAGCATCAGCCGTTTGACTTCGGCGTTGCAGGCGCCGCCCCACCAGCGGCGCGCGAGAAACGTCCAGCCGATCTCGATTTCGCCGATCTCCGGATCATGTCCGTGATAGCGGCTCGAGCCGATGATCGCGCCCGTGCGCCGATCGATGATGGACAAGGCGGAAGAGGAGGCGAGGGCGGCTTCGAAGAACCGCCGGAACACTGGCTCCATGTAGCGGTCGCGCGCCGGATGATGCGTCCAGATTTCCGGATCGGCGGCGGCGGCGAACATGCCTTGCCAATCGCTCGGCGCGACGGGCCGGACGATGACATTGGGGCCGACAAGCGTCGGCTGCAGGTCGGGTGTGCTCACCGCGCGTATTTAGACTTGTCGAGCTGCAAAGTCGCCTGCGGGCGCGCCGGCGGCTTACTCGCCCGACATCGCCTTGCAGAGGTCGAGCAGGCGGCGGCGCGGCTCCTCGCCAAGGCTGTAGAAGGCGCGCACCAGGTCGATCGTTTCCTTATTCATGAAAATATCGTGCGGGGTCTTCGCTCCGTTGGCGTAGACGCCGCGCGCATCGCCGTTCAGCCCTTCGAAAAAGAAAGTCACCGGGACATCGAGCGCCTTCGCGAGCGACCACAGGCGTGAGGCCGAAATGCGGTTCGCGCCGCTTTCGTATTTCTGGATTTGCTGGAAGCGGATGTTGACGTCGTCGGCGAGCCTCTGCTGCGTCATTCCAAGGAGACGGCGCCGCTGGCGCAGTTTCTGCCCGACATGAAGGTCTACCGGATTGACCATGGTTCGTTCCTCGCCGCTCGGCCGGCGAGGCGCCGGCCGAGACGGGAGAGGCAAGGCCCATGCCGATTTCGCCGGACAGGCGCGCGGCCTCCCCTGGCGGGCGAGCGTTCCGAATACGAATGAAATTGCGCGCTGAAGCGTCCCGATTCGGGACCATCCGGTCAGTCGATCATCTTGGCGGAGCGCAACCAGAAGTCTTCATCGAAACCGGGAATCTCGAGATTCGTGATGAACTGCCGCGTCGCGGCTTCCCACGAGAATCGCTCGGCGTGACGTCGGCAGGCTTCGGGATCCCGGCGCTCGTAAGCGGCGAGGCAAGCGAGCCTGAGGTCCTCATTCAGCGCTCCGCAGCCATCAGACGCCCCGTCGAGGATTTCGAGGGGCCCTCGAACCGGGTAGGCGGCGACGGGGACGCCGCAGGCGAGCGCCTCGACATTGACGAGGCCGAAGGTGTCGGTCCGCGACGGGAACACAAAAACGTCCGAGCCCTGATAACATTTCGTCAGGTCCGGCCCGAATTTCGGTCCGACGAAGACAGCCTTGGGAAACTTCGCCTCGAGTTCGGCGCGCTGGGGGCCTTCGCCGACCACGAGTTTCGTGCCCGGCAGGTCGAGAGCGAGAAAATCCTCGACGCTTTTTTCGACAGCAAGCCGGCCGACATAGAGGAAGATCGGCCGCTGATAATGGTCAAGATGAGTCCGGTCGCCGGGCTTGAACGCTTCGAGATCCACCCCGCGCGCCCACAGCTTCATTTTGGTGAAGCCGCGCCCGGTCAATTCGTCCCGGAGGCCCGGCGTGGCCACCATCATCGCCTCGCCGTCCTTGTGAAAATCCTTCAAAACCGCATAGCCCCACGAAATCGGCACCGCCCACCGTTCGGCCGCGTACTCCGGGAACCGGGTGTGGAAGCTTGTGGTGAACGGATAGCCCCGGCGCTTGCAAAAGCGCCGCGCCGCGCGTCCGATCGGGCCTTCTGTGGCGATGTGGATGGCGTCGGGCTTGAAGTCGTTAAGCATCTTGGCGACGCGCCGGTTCGGCAGAATCGACAGCCGAATCTCCGGGTAGGACGGCAGCGGGAAGGACTTGAATTCGTTCGGAGTGATGTACCGGACGTCATTGCCGAACCGCGCGAGGATGTTTCCGAGCGTTTCAAGCGTGCGGACGACGCCGTTCAATTGCGGCTTCCAGGCGTCGGTCGCGATGACGACTTTGAGGCCGCCGCCTTCCGCGGTCGGCATCTCGAATTTCTTGCGCGGACGCGTCAGGCGTCCCACTCCGGACTTCAGCCGCGTGAAAGCGCCGGGGCGTTTCAGCGCTTCGCCGGCATCTGTCGTCTTTTGCGTGTCGGACATTCCGTTCGCGCTGTTCGGCCCGCTCGCTTAGGAAAATTCCTTCGCCCTGACAATCTTGACCGGCCTCCGCTGTCTTACGTCAGTTCTCCCCAATGTCGGCGGAGAATCTTACGAGGCGTGCTGCCCCTCCGTGAGTGCGACGGGCGAGGGAGGATCTTCCCCGATCGGTTAACGATGTTGCGCTGCGATATTTTGTGTTGCAACGCAGCACGGCGCGCCGTACCGTTTACTTGCGGCGCGTTGTGCCGTCGCCCTTTTTTGGGCGTTTCCTCCCTTAACTTGGCCGCGGGCTCCAGCCCGCGGCCGTTTTTCCATCTCTTCCCGGAACGTCCGGCTCGCTTGCCGATCACCCTGAACCGTCAGGCTGAAGCCGCCAAGGATGAACAAAAACCCTGATTCATTCAGCGGCGAGGGCCGGCCGAAGCGCGGCCACATCGATTCGCGCGAGGTCGTCGAGCAAAATGCGCATGTCGCGCTTCAGCGCGGTGAATCCGGCGTTGCGCGCTAGCCGCGCCTCGTCGAGATAAAGCGCGCGGTTGATCTCAATCTGCAGGACGTGAACGCCCTCGGCCGGCCGGCCATAGGCTGCGGCGACGAACCCGCCGGCATAGGGAGCGTTTCGCGACACGTGATAGCCGAGCTTTGAAAGGGTCTGCTCGACCAGGGCGACAAGGCTTTGCGAGCAGGAGGCGCCAAAGCGGTCGCCGAGCACGAAATCGATGCGGCGGTCGCCTTCACGAAACGGCGCGACGCCGGCCGACGGCATGGAATGACAGTCGATCAGGATGGCGCAGCCGAATTTGCGCTGGGCGTCGGCGATGAGACGGGCGATCGCCTGGTGGTAGGGATCGTAGCAGGTCGATAGCCGACGGCGGGCCTCGAAATAATTGAGCTTCTTGCCGTAAATATCCTGGCCGTCCGCAACAATGCGCGGAATGACGCCGAGCCCGGCCAGAACCCGGTTCGAGCGGGCGTCGACCGATTTCGGCAGGGCGTCGGCGAACATCCTCGGATCGATCTCGTCGCGAGACCGGTTAACGTCCACAAAGGCGCGCGGGAAAAGCGCGCGGACGAAGGCCGCTCCGAAGCGCGGCGCGTCGTCGAAGATGAGATCGACATAGCAGTCTTCCGACTGCCGCAGCGCATGGCGGTCGAGCCGGCTCATGCGCAGGAGTTCGTTGGGATAACGGCGGCCGGAATGCGGCGAGGCGAAGACGAACGGAGTCGTCAGCGCCGCAGGCGCTAAGACTTCGACCGGCTGCCTGCGGTCGGCGCTGTCGCTGTCGCGTTCGAGTTCGCTCATCGTTTCATTCCGTCGGCGCATGTTAGCGCCAATCGCTGAAGATCGTTAGGCCGTCGCGGCAAAATTCCGGCGAAATTTCCGGCGCCCTTCTTGCTCCGCCGAAGCTTGCGGCGCCGGCGAATTCGCCGCACAGTTTGAAATCTCCGCGGCGCGGCTTATGGCCAGCCGCGGCGCTCCTGACGGATGAGGCGAATGGCGGCGATCCTCCTGGCTGAAGACGATGAGTCGATGCGCCGGTTCCTGAGGAAGGCGCTTGAGCGCGCCGGCCATACCGTGGTCGACGCCAGCCAGGGCGACGAGGCGTTGACGGAACTCCAGCTCAGGGAATTCGATCTCCTCCTGACCGACATCGTGATGCCGGTGATGGACGGCATCGAGCTTGCCCGCCAGGCCGCCGAAATTGATCCCGAAATGAAAATCATGTTCATCACCGGCTTTGCGGCGGTCGCGCTCAATCCGGCGAACCGCGCCCCTGCCGACGCCAAGGTGCTGTCAAAGCCATTTCACCTCAAAGATCTCGTGCGCGAAGTCGACCGGGTCATCGCGGCTTAACGAATCCCGCGTACTTGAAGCGCGCCGCCGTTGCCGATAGAGAGCCGGCCGGGCCGGGCGCATAGCTCAGTGGTAGAGCGCCACGTTGACATCGTGGAGGCCCGTAGTTCGATCCTACGTGCGCCCACCAGCCTTCGCGCGCGAAGCGCCGCGAAGGCTGCCGCGCCGGAGCGCAACGCGCGGAGGCGGGCTGCGGCCGCGCGCTGCGGCTCGGCAAGCCAGGCGCCGGAGCGCAACGCGCGGAGGCGGGCTGC
>Ga0187893_10000091_pt1 | contig 190306 bp, 170 predicted proteins | sample MA1701074metaG_FD_139574 | JGI IMG/M metagenome (GOLD analysis project Ga0187893, IMG submission 139574) | White microbial mat communities from a basaltic lava cave in the Kipuka Kanohina Cave System on the Island of Hawaii, USA - MA170107-4 metaG ...
GAAAAACTCGATTTTCAGCCATCGAGAGCCGCCGGGCGAAGCGAGCGAGTATTGAAATCTTTACGGAATTTCCATTCGTGTTGAGCATCTCCAAGCATGGATCTGTGTTTTTCAACAGCCTGTCAAGACGGGACCCCACCCCGTAAAAAGCTAAAAGCAGACTTGACCCCACTTTCATGAGCCACCCGCGTCCAACGCTCACCCCAATTGCAAACGTGCTCCCAAGATAGGGTAGCGGACGGGAGGCGTCAACTGGAAAAAAGACCGGTCTCATTGCCGCTTTCTTCTATCAATTGCCAGGGATCTTTTAAGAATCTTAGTGACAACATCTGTCACATCGCCCGGAACCTGTCATGATACAACGGGTCGCCGGCTTCCAAGTGCTTGATTTTTCGTCACACTGTAGATGGCATGCCGGTTGCGCTATGCCGCCGAGGTGAAGAATTCGCCGTTAATGAAAGCGGGCCTTGTGCGCTGTCCATGCAACAGGCGTTGTCTCGACACTACCGCTCAGCGAGCCCTCCGACATTGTAATCGCAACTTGATAGCTCCCGCCGCGCCCGGCCCTCCCTTTTAGTTCCACCGCATTTCTGCCGGACTTGAGAGGGATAACCTCTTGTGCCAAACCGTCACCTCTGCTTCCCAACCAGTGCCGCAGGATCAGGAGCGCCTTCTCCACAGGGTGATTGCAAACAACCACAACTTCAGCAGTAATGCGCTCATTTTGTTGAAACGACGCGGGATGGATCATCAGTGAATTCAGCTGACAGTTTTTCGATTTTTTGGATTCGCGCGGTTCCCCTCTCTCGCTCGGAACCACTTCCTGCTCTCCGCCGCTGGCAAGAGCAACGCCGAGCATCAACGTCATCACAGCAGCCATTCTCACAAACAATCTTTTCTCCATCGTCCTTTCCTCCGCTTTCAAGGCCCGCCCCCTGAGGAGCGTCACCCAATGGACATGTCAATGAGTTTCCCTGTAGACTCTGCCGCACTCTTGCTTCAGATTCCGATCTCTTTTAGGCGTTCCGAAAGGGAGCGTATTCATCGAGCGCGTAAGCCAAGATCTGTCTCCCAGTGTAGTGGAAATTCAAATAACCTTTTTTTCTGACAGGAGCGATATCACTGGACCGGGGAGTGGTCAATCGTAGAAGAATTGAAATATTCAAAGCCTGATATGGACGGCACCACTGTAAACTAAAGGACTGATCCTCGTGCCTTGCGCAGAATATCGAATCGAGCGATTTGGAGCGTCCCTAAACAAGTCGGATGTTGTATTGCAAGAACTAACACTAACCCCTGATTGAGCCGCCAAGCGCCTCCCTTGAACCTTTGAACCCTTGAACTATTGAACTTTTGAACGGCCGTAAGGCGTTGAACGGAGCGAAGCGATTGAACGACTTGAACGATTTGAACGCCCGCGAAGCGCCTCCCGTAATCCGACCCTGACTATCGTTTTAATTTCTTCTCGCCCACAGAGCCTTAAGATCTCTGGCCCCATGAACAATGCCAAGGATCGCAACTCGAGAACGTTCGACTCGATAAATTAACCGGTAGTTTTGGACCACCATCTCACGAATTTGCTTATCAGCGATCTCTGGGACAATGCGGCCGCGCCCGGCCATCCGGTTCAGACTGCGAGCACAGTCACGGATTTCACGGACGAAGGATGCGGCGTAATAAGGAGAGTCTTTGGCAATAAAGTCGGCGACGGATTCCAGATCGATCCACGCGGTATCGGTCCAAACTACTCTTTTAGCCACTTCGCCATCCGTCGCTCGACTTCCTTCCGGCTGAGGGTTCGTTTGTTTTTGAGATCACGCAGGCCGCGCTCCACTTTCTCACGAACATACAGATGGTATTGTATATCTTCGAGACTGGAGTTCTCGGGAAGGTTTCTAATTAGATCCAAGGCTTCTCTTTTGGCATTTCCCATAATCCGCTCCGTGACTCAACGCTTTGTTAATATAACGTCAAACCAAACGCTTGCCAACCGATTCACAATCGGAGCATGGACGTCACCGTCCGCCCGCTGCGCAAGCGCAGCGCCTGAACCGCTTGAACAGAGCGAAGCGATTGAACGGCTTGAACGATTTGAACCGCCGGCGAAGCCGGAGCCCTTGAACTCTTGACCCTTGAACCACTGAAACGAAGCGTAGTGCTGGAACTTCTGGAACGATTGGAACTTAATTTCTATTTCGTTGAACTATTGAACTCTTGAACCATTGAACCGCCCTAAGGCGTTAAACGACTTGAACGGAGCGAAGCGATTGAACGCTTTGAACGCCCCGAAAAGCAGCTGCCGTTGTCCGACCCAAAGCAAGCTGAGCGACGTGATGCGGATACCCGGGCGTCAAGGAAAATTAGTATTGTGTCCCCGGAATTCTGTCTTATGCTGTTATTTTTTATTGTGCGATTACAGATCCAATGCGGAACGCAGAGCTTGTTTGATTTTGTCTAGTGTCTCGGTAGGGACTGAGCCAAGTTTTCTCTGCAAGCGAACTGTGGGGATGGATCCAATCCCCTGAACGTTTGCAACTGACGCTTCCTTCAAAAACCGCTGCTTGCCGAGTTCAACCTCATAACCGCTGCCCCGATACTGCGTGGTAAGCGGAATATATGTTACGAGCGCTCGCGGTGCCTGCGGGTCGTCTTGGGAGAGGATAACAACAGGGCGCGTCTTGGCGGCGAGCCCAAGGTCGGCAAGCCAGACCTCACCCTGCTTGGCGGCCATCGATGATATCGAGTACTTCCTGCTCGACCTCACGCGAACGAACCAGATCAAGGGCATCGTGGTCGGCTAGTTCAATGATTTCTGCCACCAGCCGTTCGACCTTCTTGGCCGTTTCGGGTGCCCATCGAGTCATCCTGGCATCGAGCTTTTTCGCTATCGCCGTCATAGTATTTATATCCTACGTCCAAATGCTAAAAGCGTCAACGCTCTTTAGAATACCTAATCAAGTGGTCCGGAGCTTTACTTCTGATTCAGTCCTCTTCCCTAATGGCAAAGCGGAATTTTCGAGGAATCAGAAGGAAACCCCGAACTGAAAAGCTTGCGGTCTGTGCTACGAGCGATGGGCATGGAACTCACCGTCCGTCCGCTGCCAAAACGCGTCGCCTGAACGGCTGGAACGGCTTGAACGATTTGAACCGCCGGCGAAGCCGGAGCCCTTGAACTCTTGACCCTTGAACCACTGAAACGCAGCGTAGTGCTGGAACTTCTGGAACGATTGGAACTTAATTTCTATTTCGTTGAACTATTGAACCTTTGAACTGTTGAACCGCCCTAAGGCTTTTCACGGTTTGAACGGAGCGAAGCGATTGAACGGCTTGAACGATTTGAACGCCCCTAAACGCAGCTGCCGTTGTCCGACCCAAAGCAAGCTGAGCGACGTGATGCGAATACCCGGGCGTCAAGGAAAATGAGTATTGTGTCCCCGGAATTAAAGCCAATCCCCTACAGGAGAGGTCTTTGCCTCTTGACCTGCCGGCTAATGGGTGACCCCATTCCCCCTCTTTACGTATCAGCAGTAAAAGGCTAAAAGCAGACTTGACCCCATTTTCGTTCATCTCCTGCACGCGCGAACTTCAGCAAAAACTCCTTCTTATGGCAGCGGTGAGTGATGTGCCAGACGTAACCAGGTAGAAAGTAGCGATTGGCGCGCGGCATTCCTTGTTTTCTTAAGCGCCCCTTTTTAGTGGAAAAAAGAGCGCTCTAAGCCTCCAAACCGCGCTCTTTATACAGGCTTATAGCCTAAAATCAATAGGTTGCCGCGGTCCGTCCTGGGAGAGACAGAATTTTCGCCGCATTTGTTGGTGTCCCAGCTCCGAGAATACGATTAGCGATGGCCTGAGGTGTCAAAGGCTCCGTAGGATTACGCCTCGACTTCCAGAACTCAATGATCTTTTCAAAAAGATCGACGTTTTGAGGAGCCAAGCCAATCTCCTCCGACGATTTCAGCAGTCGGCGTTACGCCGCCACCTCCCACCCCAACAACTCTACTTGCTCCAGGACTGTTTGCGTTGCTTTCTCCTGTTTGTCGGGCGGGTAGCCGTACTTGCGCAGGATACGTTTTACAATCACGCGGAGCTGGGCGCGGACGTTTTCCCGAAGAGTCCAGTCGATAGTCACGTTTTTGCGAACCGTGGCGGCTACTTCACGTGCAATCGTGCGCAGGGTTTCATCGCCTAATACTTGAACGGCGCTGTCGTTTGTCTCCAGCGCATCGTAGAAAGCCAGCTCTTCTTCGCTCAGTTTGAGCGCTACGCCCCGCTCATTGGCCCGGCGCATGTCCTTCGCGAGGCCGATCAGTTCTTCGATCACCTGCGCCGCTTCTATTGCCCGGTTCTGATAGCGCCGGATCGACTGCTCCAGCATTTCAGAAAAAGACTTGGCCTGTACTACATTCTTTCGCCGCCGCGTCCGAATCTCTCCAGACAAGAGTTTCCTTAATAATTCCACGGCCAGATTCCTGTGCGGCATGCCCTTTACCTCGGCAAGAAATTCATCCGATAGAATCGATATGTCCGGCTTTTGCAGCCCCGCCGCCGCGAAGATATCGACCACGCCTTCGGATGCCACAGCGCGTGAGACGATTTGGCGCACGGCGAAGTCTAGTTCCTCCTCGGTTCTTCTCTCTCCCGGGGCGTGCTTGGTTAGGACCGCGCGCACCGCCTGGAAAAAGCCCACGTCGTCGCGTATGCGCAAAGCCTCCTCGTGAGGCACGGAAAGCGCAAAAGCATACAAGAGTTCCCGGACGACCCCCAACAGCCGTTCCTTTCCGTCTTTGAGTGCCAGGATATGCTCTTGAGCTGCCGGCAAAACGCTCAAACGCTCATCAGGTTTGGAAGACTTCCACTTCGACCAATCAAAACCGTGAAACAGCCCGCAGCAGATCTCGTATTTCTCCAGCATGATGGCGACCGCCTCTTCCTGGTCGATCGCGGTCTTGCCGGTTCCTCCACTTTCTGTGTAAGTCCCCAGGGCTTGCTTCAACTCATGGGCTAAGCCGAGGTAGTCGACAACAAGACCTCCTGGCTTTTCACGAAATACACGATTTACCCGCGCGATCGCCTGCATGAGCCCGTGGCCCCGCATGGGTTTATCTACGTACATCGTGTGTAGCGAAGGCGCGTCGAAACCTGTGAGCCACATATCGCGCACAACTACGATCTTGAACGGATCAGCCGGATCACGAAATCGGTTGGCCAACGTCTCCCGGCGCGGTTTGTTGCGGATATGCATCTGCCAATCCGAAGGATCGGACGCTGAGCCCGTCATGATGACTTTGATAATGCCCTTTTCGTCATCCTGGCTACGCCAATTCGGCCGCAATTTAGTGATTTCCCGGTAGAGTTCGACGCAGATGCGCCGGCTCATGCAGACCACCATCGCTTTGCCTTCGTCGCCCGTCTGCCGCAGTATGGCTTCCGCGCGCTTCTCGAAATGCTCCACGAGATCCTGAGCGATGAGCTTCAAGCGCTTCTCCGACCCAACGATGGCTTCGAGCTGCGCCCACTTGGTCTTGAGCTTCTCTTTCCGCTCGACTTCCTCGCCCTCCGTGGCTTCCTCGAATTCCGGGTCTATCTTCGGCCTCTCGGCTTCGTCCAGGTCCAGCTTCGCTAACCGGCTCTCGTAATAGATCGGCACCGTCGCTTTGTCCTCGACGGCACGCTGAATGTCGTAAATGCTGATGTAGTCGCCGAATACGGCTTGCGTGTTCTTGTCGGTCAGCTCTATCGGCGTCCCGGTAAAACCAATGAAGGAGGCGTTGGGCAAAGCGTCGCGCATGTGGCGCGCGAAGCCGTCGATAAAGTCGTACTGGCTCCGGTGCGCCTCGTCGGCAATGACCACGATGTTACGCCTGTCGGATAGAAGCGCATGCTGGTCGCCTTTTTCTTCTGGTAGGAACTTTTGGATCGTCGTGAAGATCACTCCGCCCGCTTCGACCCGCAGCTTCTCGCGCAGATTATTCCGGCTCTCCGCCTGCACCGGCGGCTGACGCAGTAGCTCTTTACATCGCGAAAACGTGCCGAACAGCTGGTCGTCAAGATCGTTTCGATCCGTTAGAACCACGAGCGTCGGATTCGCCATGTCAGGCTCCAGGATCACGCGCCCCGCGTAGAAGGCCATGGTTAGGCTCTTTCCTGACCCCTGCGTATGCCAGACAACTCCCACGCGACGGTCTCCCGGCTTTCCGCCCGGCTGCTTCGATGTCTTATAACCTCCGCCAGCCTCAGCGACACGGTCAACCTCCGCTCTCATACGGGCAGCACGCAAAGTCTCCTGCACGGCCATGTTTACTGCGTGAAACTGGTGATAACCGGCCATCTTCTTTACAACCGAGCCGCCACCGAAGTCTTCAAAGACGACGAAGTAGTGGATTAAATCGAGAAAGCGTCGCTTGTTGAAGACCCCTTGGATCATGACCTGGAGTTCGGGAACATTAGCGTCAGCGACAGCTTCGCCGGTGATCGTACGCCAGGGCTTGAACCACTCCCGCCCAGCACCGAGCGAGCCGATCCTAGCTTGCACTCCGTCGGAAATTATCAGCGCTTCGTTATAGGCGAACAACGACGGGATCTCCGCCTGGTAGGTCTGCAACTGTTGGAAGGCATCCCAGACCGTCGCGTCTTCATCTGCGGCATTTTTTAACTCGACGACACCTAGGGGCAACCCGTTTACGAAGATAACGACATCCGGCCGCCGATTGTGCTTATTCTCGACAACGGTGAACTGATTGACCGCGAGCCAGTCATTATTCTCTGGGTCGTCGAAGTCGACTAGCCTCGCTTGCGCCCCTCGAATGGCTCCGTCCACCCGATACTCAATCGTAACCCCGTCCACAAGCAACTTGTGAAAAGCGCGGTTCCTTGCGTCGAGTGTTGCCCCTTCGAGTCGGGTGATTTTTCGGAAAGCGTCCTCAATGGCTTCGGTTGGGAGCGATGGGTTTAGCTTCGTTAGCGCCTGACGTACCCGACCCGCCATCACCACCTGGCCGTAATCCGCCCGCTCGGCAAAAAGCTCACCCGGCGCAATCTCCGGCCCGTGCTTGAGCCCGTAGCCGAGACCCTCAAGCCACGTTAACGCGGCGTCTTCGACGACGGATTCGATGAATGCATCCACAACCCAGCTCTATTTAAGTGTTTCGAAGCCGCGACGTATAATACCTGCCATCCGCTTACGCCGTTCTTGGAGAAAAGTCTCATAGGGCATTTTGTGCCAGTTCTCCGGCATCGCGTGATGCTCGTGCATCCGTGACCAGTCGTCAGCAGAAAAACGGGTTTGGATTTGTGGGACGTATTCCGCCGGAGGTGTGTCACTAATGTCAATATTCTCCGGCCACTCTAGTAGCGCGAAATTTGCCAACTGGTTTATCTTTTTAAGGTCCTCAATTCCCTGGCTCTCCAACCAAGCGCGGGGGAATAAATGATGCCTTTCTAGTGCCTTTTTCTTTGTCTTAATGGTTGGGTCGAGTAAATCTTGAACCTTCTTGTGAGAGAAAAGCACTGGCGCCCCGAGTCGATTTTGAGCTGCAACATATGCGAATAACTCAGGATTCCTTGCCGACGAGCTATCCAGGTTAGCCGGTAAAGTAACGGTCCAAAAGTCGTTGGTTAATTCGTTTGCCATAATTGCATCGAGCGCAGCTACGAACGACTCTCCATCTTTGGCTCCCTTTAGCCGGTTCAGGTCACCATCCATCACGGTTTCCGGTGAACCCGTGTACCGTCCGGTCAGGCTAGACGCAAAAAACCATCGTCCGATTAATTTTTGGAGCTGATGCTCCGGTAGTCCGAAACGCTTTCGACCAATCAAATAGATAGCGTAAGCATAGAGTAGAGCGTTCTGCGACGAGATCATCTCCGCGCTGCGGAAGCCCGCTCCAATCAGGGAAGATAAGAACTGATGCCAGTGTGTGAGATTAAGTACCTCCGCCTGGGCGTCTTGCAGTACTTTAAATTGAGCCTCCCGACGTTCAGGGGAAAATTCGTCGGTCTCTAAGTCTTTGCCACGCAGCACCTGGTACACACTTCTGAGTCGGCCACGACCAAACCCCAACGCGACAGCTACGCGCAGGAGTTGATCCGGATCCGGCTGAATAAAATGATTGTAAGGTGAAGCCGATGCGGTGGTGTCTGGTGGCTTACGTGACTGCCGACAAAAGGACTCCAACGCCATACGTCCCTCATCCCAGAACACGGACATCAGCGTCAAGATAAAATCCGCCTGATTTAGGCGGACCCCTTCGCTGTTTATCCGCACAAAGATGTCGGCTACTTGCTCCTCATCGACTGAGGGTGCTATCTCAAGCGCCGTGAAGGGATACTTTTGGAGATCGAATAGGCGATCGAGGTTGTGCGCGATCCGTTCTTCGTCTTCCAGCGTTAAGGTTCCCTTCGCTTCGAGCTGATTAAGGAAGCCTTTAACCATCTGGTAGCTGGGCTTCCCTGATGCCCAGATGTCAGAGACGTTCGCTATCCATTCCGGGTCACGTCGGATGGCCGCATCCGCCACCTCGAACTTACCGTCGCGAGGCCGAAATGCTACGGCAATCTGTCGCTCCCGATACTCCTCGTCTAGAACCTTTTTTCCGCGGAACACAGCAAACAATGACGTCAGCCGTTGCTGACCGTCTACAATGAGGCGCGCTGGCACCGTGTGTTGCTTTCCCTCCAATCCTATTTGCTTCGCTCCATTTCCGCTCCCATTTTCCCAAAAAAGCAGATAGCCGACCGGGAACCCTTTATACATCGAATCGAAGAGATCCCGAACCTTCGCATTCGACCATACGAACGGCCGCTGGATGTCGGGCAACCCGATGTCTCCGATGTCTATGTAATGGAGTAACCCACTCAGGTCGTAGTCTACCTTCTTGAAACAGGTCTTGAGTTCGCTCATCTGTCCCTCTCCATTGTTCTGGAGCAGGGTCGTGAGACCCTATCTCAGGGTCATGTTAGCCCAACAACAAATTCGGACAGGACAGTCATTCAATCTTGTCCATAATATCGGTCTTGAGTTTTTGATAAGTCACCATTCCAGGAACGATTAGCGGAGCAAGTGTGTCTCGCAAGAAAGCGTCAGTGTTGTTGCCAGGGCGCTGAAGGCTTAGCAGGCCCTTAAGCTTGTTGTAGATTTCACCGGCGGCAGACTTAAGATCATCCGGCGGATTCCCCCGTTCCGTGCTGGCGGCAAGCGCATCAGCCTTTATTTTCAGAGCCTCAGACAATAAGTTTGATTTGTTTTCTCGCAAGGCCAAGGCCTGAATTACGTCGTCCGAAAACAGATAAGACTCTAAATTCCGTTCTCCGAGCACGATCTCGCCGTTGGCTTCCGATTCAGCGACTTCGGTGGGCGATTTATCGTCCCGATCTACGAGGGTAATGGTCTTAGTGGTTGGCAAGATTCGGCTCAATGTTTCCCGAATTGAAACCCCAATTGCTGTAACCTGATCTGACGATCCACCCGACACAAATAGAATATCTGGGTTGTGGGTGCCTAGAACCCGGTTGTAAATTTCGGCGTCGAAATCCTTGCGCCTGCTTCCAATAGAAGACCCTTCACATACAATAATGACCTTTGGTGCGATTCGTTTGGACAAGTCATCAAGCGTGATCGAGAGCAGTTTCTCCCACGATACCCTGCCGAGAGTGACTGGTAACAGCTCCGCGGGAATGTCCGGGTCAACACCATCGAAGTCAATAATGCAAACAGATCCCGGCTCCAATACTTCCATCTCCTGAGCCGCACGAAGCACGCCGAGTGAATGGGATGTCACCCAAAGCTGCGAGTCATCCGGAAGAATATTTACCATCTCCCGCACGATAGTGCCCTGTACTCGCGTATGAAGATGAGCTTCAGCCTCATCAATGCAATAGACAGCATCAGGGAAGTATTTCTTCTTGATGTGTAGATCGAGAAGCAGATCAAATGCCGCCTTCTCTCCGCCCGAGAGATTCTTATAGTGATACGCCTTCGTCGTGCCCTTCTCGAAGAAGAATGCTCCGGATCCAAGAGGATCTGAAATATTGTTCAAGAGCAAGTCGCCAAAAACGCGTCTCATTGAGCCACGTACTTGACCAATCAACTCTTCGCGAAGGGCCTGAACCGTTTTTTTATCGTTCTGCACATCGTAGACGGCAGCAGTCGTGTCATAGACAAGTCTCTGATAGTTTTCTGACACAGTTTGATCATTTTCGATGACTCGGCCAAATCGAACGATTTCGGATGGGACTCTTGGTCGATTGAATCCAGTGATCGAGAAATCAGGGTCATTGCGGTAGGCCGTTCGAATGTACAGGCTCCCTCGCGTCACCTGGACGTTCCCATGGAGTGTCACCTCTACCGTATGATCCCATCCGAATGGTTGTTGAGAGTCCTTCCGAAAGTAAAGTTCGTCACCATGGGCTCCGAATCCTGCCTTGTACCGATACCAATGAAGAAAAGCATCGAATAAGGAAGACTTCCCACAACCGTTTGGCCCAACGACAAGGACAAGCTTCGCTGTGCTCGGGATATCGTGGACAAAAAGATCCGTGAATCGCTTGAAGTTCTTTAGATGAACGCTTTGAATTCTCATTAAGAACGCCTGTTGTTTATCTTTTCTCCGGCTTGGTCATCTTGTTATGCCGCGACCTTTTTCCATAACGCTTGGCCCAAATCTCCGGCCCGTGTTTAATCCCGTAGGCGAGACTCGCCAGCCACGCTAACGCGTCCCGTTCGATGACGGATTCAGCAAACGAATTCGGATTCATACAAAACCGCCCGAGCTAGGTTCAAGATTAGCGTCGCTCGTTCATCGGAGTAGTGCGTTTTGCAGTTAAAGTTACTGATATAGCTCATGAACTTAGTAATCCAAGACGTTGTGCAAGGTTTAAGATGTGATAATTGTCTTCATCTATTTTAAGTCCGGCCTGTACAAATTCTCTGGCGAGAGATTCCTGCCCCAATTGCATAGCCAACCACGCCATCCTTGAAAGATCGACACCTTTAGCTTCGCTTCGACGCCGACTCAAAACTGTTAGAATTCGACTAGCAAGATTACGTTTCTGCTCCGGATCAAGGTGAAAGTCACGCCCATGCAGCAACTGGTTTAGTCTATTTGCCGTGTTTGAAAGGTCATAGAACGGTACATCGCATGTTTCCGCTCGCTCAATAAAAGCGTGAACCTCGCCAAGTAAATCACCAGTTTGGTAACAAGCATGCCCGAGCAGTCTCCATGCTTCAGCAGCGTCCTCGAGCGTTGGTGCGTTCTCGAGAAACCGACGCAACTCCTCCTTGGCGCGCTCGTAGCCTTCTTTTGTTCGCTCTTCCATGTGCCATCGAGCCAAAAGGAGCCAGCCAGGGTTGTAGTTACGGCATATCGCGTCCAACAACGGGGCAAACTCTTCGTAACTCGCGCCGGCTTCAATTCGCTGTGAAATGTTTCCTAAGAGACTTTCCAGTCTCTTTACCAAACTTAGACGTAAGTCGTCGCGCCGACTAGTACCAAGCATCTGCAGGAAATCAACGTCAGCAAGAAGTGAAGCCTTCGAGGGGCTGATATTGATCTTTTTTTTCCCAAAAACACTGGCGACGAGTGGGAGGCTTATGAACTCCTGTTGGTCCAAAGGTGCCACGTGAATTTCAGCCATTGAGTATTGCAATAGTGATTCAATTCCCTTCTCGACCTCGTGCCGCTCACCCGTTGAGCGAAAGAGCACGGCTTCCAATGCCAACCGAGGAACAGGCGAATTCCAAGCCGAAAGCGTAAGGAATGCGCGTTGTGCACAGGGAGAAAGGGCTGCGTAAGTCCGCTCAAAAAGGGCCGTAAGAATGTCATCAGTTGTAGCAACGAGGCGCGGAATATTTACCGCTCGCTTTGCTTTCGCCACCTCGCCCAATAACACCTTGATGACATAAGGGTGTCCTTCCGAGTGGTCAATGAGATCGGTAATGTATTTAGCATCGACGTAACCCGACACCCCGAGGGTGGCAGTGGTTTGGTCTATGAGTTGACGGGCTTCTCGTTCAGTCATCCCCCCCACTTCAAGAGGATAATCGCCCTTAAATTCGCGTAGTCGCGTGGTAATCAAAGCTTTGTTCGGAAGCCGGATGAACGAATCGATCCAGTTGAACATTTCAACAGGGTTCTGGGTGGTCTCGAAGTTATCGAAAACAAAAAGACATGGTCCCAAGTCGCATTTCTGAAGCTGTTTTTCGAAGAACGTCCGCGGATTGAATTCCTTTGCATTAATTTTCTCCTCGCTTAGGACAAGACCCGCGTAGAACTTACTCATGTCATCAGGCGACAAAACCAGCGGCCGGACGGGCTTTGGTCCCGACAAGTGAAAATCTACGTCCCGGGCACTAAGCCAGACAATCCCTTCATATCGCGTTTCGGTGTAAAACCGGTGAATTACCTTCAACGCGAGAGAGGTTTTCCCGATACCACCACGCCCTACGAGGGTTACAATTGGTCGTCTATCGTCTATCAAAAGTTTGGTTAATTCCGATTCTAGATCGAGACGATCAACATAGTCCCGAGCAAGCTCAGGAGCATTCGAAAAACATTTGCCCTGTGGAATTAGTTCTCCATACCCTTCTGTCTCGCTGGGAGGCAGTACACCAGGCGGGGTGAGGAAGGCTGATGCATCACCATCCATTTTGTCGTCGGTATAGTAAGACAACATCTCATATTTCTTTGATGTCAGCCCTCCATTCGAAAAGAAAAAATCTTGGAGTTCGGCGTCGGTCTGCATTAGCACCATGCGACGTAATGAACCAACGGATAGATAAATCCCGTTCGCGTATTGATAACTCCGGCTACTCTTAAGGAATTCAAAGTCCGAGGCGTCCTCTGAGATAGCGCAAACACGATATTTTCCGGATAAGTTCCTATGCAAATACGCCCACTGACGCTTAAACAAGCAGAAATTTTCATAGACCAAGGCTATACTAGCTGCTAAAAATTCGGCCGCTTTGTTCGTTTTCCCGGGCTGCGTTGCCCCGTGACCCCGTGTTTTGTTTCGAAGCGTCGCAAAGAGGCGAAACCATCGTTTCATATCCGACTTACTAGGAACATCCTCCCCTTCAATATCAAGGTGCTGCAACGCGCTTTTCAGGGTCGCGGTTGCATCGTACTGCCAATCCCCTGTACCACAGAGACGTGTCAATTCAGTTTGTTCAGCTCGTGCTTCAGCAAGCAAAAACTGAGAGGCCGGTCCGATCAATGCGTCTTCGAGCGCTTTTCCCCATTCACCTATGCCATCCGACCGGACGAGTTGATGTTCCAATCTGTATCGATTTCGGTTCTTGTCGTCCGCGATCGCGGCCACAACTCCGAGAACGATTGTCTTCGCAAGAGCCTCCATCACGAGCAACAGAGAAAAGAAATAAGTGAAATCCGACTCGGACTTGGCTCGCTCGGAACGCTCTAAGACTTGGTCAATAGCGACGTGTCTCATAGAGTGACCTCTCCAGACAAAAGCTTTGGGAGCAGCGTATCGCGCAGGGTGGCGAGAGTGCGGGATTCGCCCTCGTTTTTGACTATCCGCCCATAGAAGGGGCGCACCGTGTCGTCAAATGCCCACATGATGCCGGCCGGAGGCACCACCAAACCAATCGGACGGAAATTCGTCTTGCTGATTTCTTGAAAGGTTGAGCCGTTGGCCCTGCTCAGGATATCGTCGTGAGCGAAAAAGGCCCACAGCAAAAGGAATAAATTTGATGCGCGTTTCTTGGGTGTCATCGCGATAAACCCCTGGTTGATCGCAACGGGCACTTCTGCAATCGCGAGGTAGCCAATGGGAGCACGTGAAGAGAGTAGAACAGTTCCTGCAGGCAATAAGCCCGAGCTGATTTGCGTCACTCCAACATCTGTAATTTTGCGTTCGGTCTCCAACAAGACAGGCACCGACAGTTTCGATAGATCCTTGGGTGTAGCCCAGTGATGCATTCCACTTTCCCAGTAAGAGGGTTCTTTCGTGCTGGGCGTGCTGCCGCCGACAACATTCGCAAGATCACTGATAGTAGCCACCTCCCACCCCTGCGGAATCTCACCCAACTCAGAGTCCACAAACCGGTCCGGAAATAGATCGACAATGTCTTTTGGCAGCCCAGGGTCGCGGCCTTCGGCCTTCGCGCGGACGGGGTCAAAATCCACGAACCACGACTTAAAGATCGCCCGCGCCATCGCCTCCAGTGTCTCGTTCATTCGCCGGTTCAGCTCAATCTTGTCGTCCAGCGTGCCGAGAATGTGGGCGATGGCGCGTTGCTCCGGGGGCGGAGGTAGCGTGATGTGCATGCGCCTCTGATCCGTGAGGCTAACATATTCAGCCATATCAGTCTGACCCGCGACACCTTTGAACTGAACGGAGAATTCTCGCGCAAACATCCAGTAGTAAATAAAGCGGGGATCGATCTGCTTATGATCGAGCGACCGCCAGAAGCACAGCTGAGGAGAGTAAACAAATCTAGGTGTGCCGGGTTGAACAAACGCAAATCGTCCAACAGTGCCTTTTGAAGTGAAAACGACGTCGCCCGGTTGGCTTATCTTATTTCCTACACGTGCGAGATTCTGTTCCGGAAAACGATCCGCGTCTTTGAAGTTGAATCCACCGTTGATGTTTCCGGCCCGGGCGAAAGGTAAGCCACTGTTCGAAAGCTCCTCGTTTTTAGCTCGATACCCATCGCCGATGAAGAGTTTGCCTTCGGAAATCAACGTGGCTACATCGTACTCGCGCCGATCAAGAGTCATACCCTAATTCCTTAAGATTCACTTCGATGGCGGTGTCGAGTTTCGCGGCTTCCTTCTGCTGCTCGCGCAGGGTCGCGGCGAGGCGCTTCATCTTCTCTTCGAAGGGCTCGCCATCGTCTTCCTGCGCTTCGGACCCTACATAACGGCCCGACGTAAGAACGTGACCGTGCTTGCGGATTTCATCGAGCGTAGCGGATTTGCAGAAGCCGGGAACATCCTCGTACTTGCCGGCGTCTTTTTCGCCCCGCCAGGCATGATAGGTGCCGGCGATTTTCTGAATCTCCTCGCCGGTGAGTTCGCGGTGGGTGCGGTCCACCATGACTCCGAGCTTGCGCGCGTCGATAAAAAGCACGGAGCCTCGCCGGTCCCGAAAGCGGGAGTTTTTCTTATCCCGGGCGAGGAACCAGAGGCAAGCTGGAATTTGCGTCGAATAGAAGAGCTGCCCGGGGAGCGCGATCATACAGTCAACGAGATCGGCTTCGATGATGTTCTTACGAATTTCACCTTCACCGGATTGGTTGGTTGACATTGAGCCGTTGGCGAGGACGAACCCGACTATACCTCCGGGCGCGAGATGATGGATTATGTGCTGCACCCAGGCGAAGTTGGCGTTGCCGACGGGCGGCTTGCCGAACTGCCAGCGTTTATCGTCGCGTAGCAGTTCGCCGCTCCAATCGCTGTCGTTGAAATGTGGATTGGCGAGAATAAAATCCGCTTTCAAGTCCGGATGGCGATCATTATGGAAGGTGTCGCCATGGGCGATTTGACCCTCGATGCCGCGGATGGCCAAATTCATCTTGGCTAACCGCCAGGTCGTGTAGTTGGACTCTTGACCGTATATGCTGATGTCACCGAGCTTGCCTCCATGTGCGGCGATAAATTGCTCCGACTGTACGAACATTCCCGACGAACCGCAGCACGGATCGTAGACCCGCCCCTTGTACGGCTCCAGCATCTCGACGAGGAGGCGAACAACGCAGCGGGGCGTGTAAAATTCACCGCCCTTTTTACCTTCGGCGCTGGCAAACTGTGAGAGAAAATATTCATACACCCGGCCGAGCACGTCCTTCGATCGGCTTTCAGCGTCGCCAACGCGGATGTTGCTGACCATATCGATGAGCTGGCCGAGCCGCTGCTTATCCAATCCTGGACGGGCGTATTCCTTTGGCAACACTCCCTTAAGCGACGGATTGTCGCGCTCAATGCCCGCCATCGCATCGTCCACGAGTTGGCCGATAGTCGGCTGCTTCGCTTGAGCTTTTAGATGAGACCAGCGGGCTTCTGGTGGCACCCAGAAAATGTTGAGCGCTCGGTACTCATCCGGATCTTCCGGATCTGCGCCTTGCGCTTTCTCCGCTTCGAGCTTAGCGTGCTGCTCCTCAAACGCATCCGAAATGTACTTTAGAAAAATAAGACCGAGTACGACATGCTTGTACTCAGCCGCGTCCATGCTGCCCCGCAGCGCATCCGCCATCTGCCACAGTTGGGCCTCATACCCGACATTGGCCCCATTGTTCTTTTTATCGTTTCCCTTTTTTGCTCGTGCCATGTTTGCTTTTTTAATTGAGTTTTATTTTTGTTCCATGGGTCCGGGGTCAGGCATGCCTAATTGATCTTTTGTTCCCGTGCTCCACTCTTGCCCTTCGCTTTTAATCTATTTCCGACGCGCCCCCGTGTCCTAAAGTTCTCCGCCGCCCTTCAATTCCTGCATTCTGATCACCGCTGAAGCTTTCACGTTTTGACAAATCTCAAAACGTCGAAATGTCCGCTCAATTCGTTCCGGAACTTGGTCGCGTAATCGTTACTTTTCACTCTTTGCCTTGTAGGCGGCCGGATCACTGACAAAGCTGGCGATCTCATCGGCCAGGCTCTTTAGGTTTCGCTGAATCGAATCTTCGTTCGATTCGATGCAAGCCCCGATGGGGCACATCGTCTGCGCTTTTATGGTAGCCTGCGCCAGTTCCTTTCCGCTCTTATCGCTGACCGCTACGCTGGCCAGGGACTCCGTCGCTCCTGCGCTGAGTCCAATCCAAAACCTGTCGGGGTCTGGGGTCAGGCATGCCTAATTGATCTTAATCGGATAACTACCGTGTTCGTGCTCGTTTCTCGTGATCGTGAAATAGCTAACGTTCAACGTCCAATACAACTTCCTCGCTGACGCTTCCACGTTTTGACAATTCTCAAAACGTCAAAATGAATGACGTTTAGCTTCGTCCGTAGGCGGCAGCCTTTTCCTCCACCAAAAACCCAATTCTCCTGCGCTTTGGCACAGAAGGCGTCATCAATTGGCGAATCGCATCGAATACGATTTTAAACTGCGCATCATATCGCTTCTCCAATGCATCCAATTTTCGCGCTAGCTCTGCATTAGAGGCAAGCATTTGTCGCAGCCGTACAAAGGCGCGCATGATTTCAACGTTCACGTCGATCGCGCGCCGGCTCCGCAGCACGCTAGAAAGCATTGCTACACCTTGCTCCGTGAAGGCATAGGGCAGGTATTTTCGGTGGCTTCCCGGAGCGGGCTTTAAGGTCGCAATTTGCGACCTTAAAGAGTCATACTCGCCCTTCGTAAGCTGAACCATAAAATCCTCAGGGAATCTCCTGCGGTTTCTGCGAACTTGTTCATTCAGCCTCTTTACAGGAACACCGTACAATCGGGCTAAGTCCGAATCGAGCATCACTCTGTGACCTCGGATCAACAGAATGGATCTCTCTATGTGTTCAGATGGAATTATTTCAACGCTCACTTTGGTCCGTATGACGCCTTAAAGCATGGGGTCGAGTCTGCCGTTAGCTTTTAACGATTTACTTTTGAAATTTCGTTCCTCACCCGTTTCATCGCGGAGCCGATTTGTGGTCAGGTCTAAAGCTATGGGGTCAGGCATGAGTCTGGATTCTACACTTGGTCTCGGAAGTCACGCCCATTGATTAACTCATCCCGCATGACATTTCCGTTTTTGAAATAAAGACTCACGTTTTAGCGCTATTTTACCAACATCATTGGGTTCGAGTCCGCTGTCTGTTTTTGGATACAAAAAGGGGACGCGAACCTTTTTTGTTCCTCCGGTATCGAGGCCGGATGGCCTGCCGTCACGGAAACGCGAAGGGTTTATCGATGGTGTGCGAGCGTGGTGTCGGACAAATACCGTGATCGTGCGTCGGAGAACTACCGTGATCGTGTTGCGTGCGTCGTGGCTCGTGATCGTGGATCCCGGCGTTCTCCGCCTTTTCCCTCCCAAGCCTGCCAGCCTGATGCTATTTGCGCGATATTAAACGATATGCCCGCTCCCTGGCAACCGCCTCATCTACGACCAAAGAACCAAATTTTATCCCCTGGCACCCGTCCACGTTTCGAGAATTCCCGAAGTGTCGAAATGACCTGCCTCACAGGTTACTTTCACGTTTTGACAATTCTCAAAACGTCAAAATGACGGCAAGCTACTTCTTCGTTAAGCCAAGCCGGCGACGAAGTTCTTTGGATGAAATCCCGCCCTCCTTTTTTCTGCGAGATCGAGAACGCTCGATAATCGCCAAGAACTTACGATTGGAGCTGAGCGATACGGTCTCCTGATCGGCATTTCGTATCGGGACAACCGCCGCAAAAGGTTTACCCTGCTTAACTACGATGACTGGATCTTTCCTGGCCTGCCGGGCATATTTCGATAAAGGTTCCGACGCTTGCTTTAATTCAACCTTGGTCATAATTTCACCGTTTCGCCGCCAATCCGTACCCGATTTCTTTGTTTAACTCCCACTGCTACGATAATGACTTTTAACTCAGGAGATTCCTCTACGTCATAATACACCCGAAGGCTCCCAATTCGAAGTTCCCACGGTGCCACCGGGTTAGGACGCATAGGCTTTCTGTTTTTTGTCTCAACACCCGGCTGGTTAATCAATTGTCGATCTACAGTATCTAAAACAATTTTTCGTTGTCGGGCAGTCAATCGATGCAGATGCTCCTCAGCATCCGGCGAATATTCAATGATGTACGGCAAATTATTTCACTCGGGGGTGTAAAGGGGTAAGTCAGCCTTCACCTTCTAATGATTTACCTTTGAAATTTCGCTACGCTCCCGTTTCAGCACCGGAGGGCCGGTGGGATGGGAATGGGGAATAATACCGTGGTCGTGGTCGTGTTTCGCGAGTCGGACAAAGATCGTGATCGTGACCTTCAAAGGATAAAGGCAAAGGGATAAAGGATAAAAGAATCCCTCGTGAATCCCGGTCGCGCTTCGCCTTTTCCCTCCCAAGCCTGCCAGCCTTGATGCTATTTGCGCGATAGTAAACGATTCCCCCGCTCTCTCGCAACCGGCTCACCTACGACCAAAGAAGCAAATTCTATCCCCCTGCGACACTTCCACGTTTCGAGAATTCTCGAAGTGTCGAAATAACCGACCTCAAGGGGTAGTTTTACGGATTGACAATTCTCAAAACGTCAAAATGAGGCTAGCCGTCGGAATCTTGCTCAAGCTTCCGAAGAATTGCTTCAATTTTAATCTTTAGATCGGGCAGATCGTGCTCGATGACATCCCATACGATATCCGTGTCCACCGCAAAGTAATCGTGAACAAGAATATGCCGCATACCCATAATTTTAGACCAGGGTACGGATGCTTCGCGATCACGAAGCTCTTGCGGCAGCCCCCGCGCCGCTTCGCCGATGATCTAAAGATGACGCACAAACCAGTTTTGAATGAGTTCGTCAGACTCAAACGCCTGCCGTCCTTGGGCGGCATAGCGTTCGATATTGGCAATCCCGTCAAGGATATCCCGGAGGCGCTCCTTAGGGTCTCTCACAAAGGCGATGCCTCTTTGATGATGCGCTCGCGGATACGAGGCTTGAGTCCCCGTTCGGTCACGACATCAACCTCGCAACCCAATGTTTCTCGCAGCTCCATCAACATCCCGCCCATATCAAGCAGCGTGCGCCCAGGGTCCATATCGACCAGGAAGTCTATGTCGCTGTCCGGACGCGCCTCACCGCGCACCACCGATCCAAAAACCCGCACGTTGTGGGCCCCATGGCGCGCGGCGATACGCAAAATTTCCTCTCGCCGATCTCTAATGAGTTTTTCTATAGTCATAATTGTTCGATAAATTGTACGCGATTTGCCTGTAAGTTCCAATAATTGTTTCTGCCTGTCGATTAAGCCGGACCGGAATCAAAAAGGTTCGAGTCTGCTGTTAACTTTTAGCGATTTACTTTTGAGAAAACTCGCTACGCACCGGTTGCAACGCCGGACGGGCGGTGGGACGGGAATGGGGAACAATACCGTGGTCGTGGTTCGTGCGTCGTGATCGTGGTCGGATTAGGATCGTGTTCGTGGGCGTGAACTGTCGCCGAGGGATTGGGAGAGGCGGGAGAGCATTTGGATAACGCGGTCGTAGCCTGAGCGTAGCTCCTGATAGACCTCTTCGGAGATATACTTCAAATCTTTTGCCAAAAGCACATGATAGCAAACCTCCCCCGTCGAACCTCTAGCAATACCAACAAACTGGCGATATTCTTTGCTGCCGAGTCTCATGGCGCCTTCAAACAAGTTCGCCCCAACGGATGCCGCCGCCCGGCGGGTTTGGTCGATCAGGCTATAGGTTTCTTCTTTCGGGAACGTCTTGGTGGTCGAATAAACCTTGAGAGCCAATTGATGCGCTAGTTTAAAGACATCGAGATCTTCTACGCTGTTCATCTTGATATCATCCGAGGCCGAACACGCTCACGCTTCACGTGCACGTTCTTTGGAATTCTCCAAGTGTCGAAATGATTCAGTTCAAGGCAACTTCGCCGTTTTGATTACGCGCAAAACATTAATATGAAAAACTCTCGACAGATGAATCGATTTAAGCCAAGTGATGGCCGAAAGTTGCGCTTCGAAAGCGGAGAGGAGTTCAGGAAGGTAGGATCACACCTATGCAATCTGGCTCAGCACGCACACTAACAAGGTCGAGTAGCTCAAACAGTTTCCGATTTTCGGCCCACAGGTGCGGGCAGAGTCTACGGCGCAGGTAGCGCTTCCATTTTAAGTATCGCCTCAACTGTTCGTCCCCATTCAACTCTTCCACAAGCTGCTGAGTACGCCGCTGTGTACGAGGGAGATTTGAATAGGATTTCATGCCACTGGTCTCAACTGAAAGACTGCCACTTCCGCCTGTTTCAATTCTCGGTCAGCAATATCGCGACGGCGGTGATCTGAGAACCTCTCGGCGTCAAAGTGACCTTTTGCAAAACCGTTCATTTTCCACGGCCTGCACAGTAGACAGCCTGCGCGGCGATTCTTGGGTCGCTTACGTTTGTGATGCGCCATCATTCACCGTGCGTCGATCGTCTTCTCTGCGTCGACGATTGCTCGCTTTTTTTCCAACAGCTTTGCGACCGTAAAACGCGCCGGTGCCTTTCTTCGGTCCCGCGTGCTCTGTCTTTTTGGCATTGTAGGCCATAATCTTGAAATGGATCTCTCTCCGCTACTTGAGATTAAGGCTTCTCGGCAACGACTCTGCCGTTTTTCCAAACGTATATGGGCGTGCCGTGCATGCGAGCGGTCTTACGGGCAACCTTGGCGGCGCGGCGCAGCGCTTTTCCAACCGCAGCGGAAAATTCTTTACTCGTTTTAGGCTTTTTAGGTCGTTTCATAGCGATCTTTCCAGCAACTTTGGCGTATTGCCCGAATTATCATACACGCTCCAGGCATCGGCTAAAAGCCTGTAGTGATTTTTAAAATTATTCCAGCTTCGAGTAAATCGGCGCAGCACTTCTCGACGGGGAACAGAATGGCCACCTTGCTTCACCCTCGCGGCTATGCGGCGCAGGGCGAGTCTTGGTGAATGAAGTCGAAGATATACGATTTCAATGCGGTAACCTAATGCTTTCCAACGTCTCGTGCGGCCGAGATAGGCCAGGCCGCTCAATGTGCTCTCGAAGGCGAAATCCAAACGGGCTTTGGCAAGGCGATCGAGCTCTTTTAAAACGAGACGGCCCGCGGCAATCGCCGCCAGCTCAGGGCGCAATGGTGAAAGACCGCCAGCAATTAAATCGGCGTTTACAAAATTGACCACCCCAGCATCCTTCGACAGAAATTCACGTGCAAAAGTAGTTTTCCCTGCACCGTTGGGACCGGCAATCACGATGCAGACTGGAGACCTCGCTGAAGGCTTGCTCACATTGATGAATGATTTTATTGGGCAGGCTCCCAAGAATCAAGCCAACGGGCAACAATCGAGTAAATCTCGGTGTTTTTTTAGGCGACCTTAATCGAATAGCCGCCGTGAATGCGGCGGGGTCGACGTATGAGGTCGAGAGGTTTGCCGTTAGCTTTTAATGATTTATTTCTGAAATCTTGTTACGCGCCGGTTTCATCGCCGAACGGCGGGTGGGACGGGAATGGGGAATAATACCGTGGTCGTGGTTCGTGCGTCGGATAAAGAACGTGATCGTGGTTCGTGACTCGTGATCGTGCTCGTGAATCGTGGATCCCGAACGATATCCGCCTCTTCCCCGCCCCAGCGTGCCTGCCCTCAATTTTTGCGATTTTAAGTCATCTCCCCGGATCATTACAAGCAGCGGGTTTTGTACTCTAATCATCCCCATGATACTTTTACGTTTTGACAATTCTCAAAACGTCAAAATGATATCAAGCTACTTCTTTGTTAGGCCAAGCCGACGACGAAGTCCATTGGAGGAAACGCCGCCTTCCTTTTTCGTTCTTGTTCGAGAACGCTCTCGTTGGCTTCGATCCGACGATGATTGCAACCCTTCGCCTTCGAGGCGAGCGTTGATAGAGTTGAGCTACCGCTCGTCCAACGGAAAACTAGCCTGTCCCCACTTTCCCCTAGTCAGTGTATTTCCTTCCATACCTTGGCGAGGCTTTCGCCGTGAACACTGAGATCCCATTCGCAGAAGTAGCCGAAAGGGGTAATCCAGACTTCGTACCCCGTTTCGCGCAAGCGCTGGGCGAGCGTATGGATGAGCGACTCAGCCAAAGCGGGCAGGGCCGTCTCGCCGCCTAGATGGGTGAAGGAATGAACCACAATGTTTTTAAGCTCTCTTTTGTTGGCGAGCCATTTGATATGCTTCAGAGATTGACGCAGCACCGAATGCGTCCTCTCGCTCTCCAGGTCTGAAGCTTCGGCATGAACGAAGACGATGACCGCTTCGCTCACTTCATTTTCAACATTTTGATCGGGCACTTCGGGAAGCGTCTTGGAATGGGTTTTCCAGCGGAAGCGCTTGGCCTGGAAACAGAGCAGTTTCATGATCTTAGCGAATCAATAGCAGTGGAGGAAGTTCTTGAGAAGAGTTTTACCCTCCTCGGCGAGAATGGATTCGGGGTGAAACTGCACGCCTTCCACTGGAAACCTCTCATGGCGCACGGCCATGATCACGTCGCCGGTGGTGCGGGCGCTTACGGTCAATTCGGCGGGTAGCTGCTCGGGGGCGATCACCAGGGAGTGGTATCGCATGGCGGCGAACGGATTTTTTATCGAGCGGAAGATCGTTTTGCCGTCGTGGGTCACCTCGGAAAGTTTTCCATGCATGATCGAGGGCGCTCGAACAACGACGCCGCCGAAGGCGGCGCCGATACACTGATGGCCGAGGCAGACCCCGAGGATCGGAATCCGATCGCCGAACCGGCGTATGACATCGCAGGAAATTCCCGCTTCCTTAGGGGTGCAGGGCCCCGGGGAAATGACAACTTTTTCGGGGCTGAGGGTTTCGATCTCTTGAAGGGTAATCTCATCGTTGCGAAACACGGCGACGCTCGCCCCCAGCTCGCCCAGATAATGGTAGAGGTTGTAGGTGAAGGAATCATAATTGTCGATCAGAAGTATCATTCTTTACTCCACTGCTCGGCGAGATCTACCGCCTTGAGCATGGCGCGCGCCTTGTTGAGAGTCTCCTGATATTCGGCGTCGGGATCGGAATCGGCGACAATCCCGGCGCCCGCATTAATAAAGACTTTTTTCCCCTTCATGACGATGGTGCGGATGACGATGCAGGTGTCAAGATTGCCGTTATAACCGAAATACCCGATGGCGCCCGCATAAAGGGCGCGCTTTTCCGGTTCCAGCTCGGCGATGATTTGCATGGCCCGGATTTTTGGCGCGCCGGACACGGTGCCGGCCGGGAAAGCGGACACAAACAGATCGAAAGGAGTCTTTTCCGGGGCCAACTTGCCGCGAACGTTAGAGACGATGTGAATGACGTGAGAGTAGCGCTCGATGGACATCAGCTCGTTGACTTCCACGGTGCCGATTGCCGCCACGCGCCCGACATCGTTGCGTCCGAGGTCAACCAGCATAATGTGTTCGGCGCGCTCTTTAGGATCCGCCAGAAGGTCGGCTTCCAGCGCTTCTTCCTCCTCGGGGGTAACGCCGCGCCGACGCGTGCCGGCGATGGGACGCAGCTCGATGGTATCGCCCGTGAGCCGGACCATGGTTTCGGGAGATGATCCGATGACCCTGAGATCCTCCAATTCGAGGTAGAACATGTAGGGGGAGGGGTTAATGAAACGTAGCGCGCGATAGATCTCGAACGGGTCGGTATGGGTCTCGGTTTCGAGTCTTTGGCACAAGACCACCTGTATGACATCCCCTGCTTGGATGTACTCTTTGGCTTTGGTGACGGCGCGTTGAAATTGCTCTCGGGAAAGATTGGAGCGAAAGGGTCTGTCATCCCTTCCTTCCCCGAGATCGCGCGGCTCGATGCCCCGCGGTTTTTTTTGCAAAGAGGAAATGACCTGTCGGATTCTGCGGGTCGCCTTGCGGTAGGCGGAGCGCAGGTTTGTCCCCGGTTTGATTTCCACGTTATCGATGATTTTGATGCTGTGCCTTAGATTATCAAAAGCGACAAGGGTCTGGACGAAAACAAAAAAGATCTCCGGTACTTCAAGCGGATCTTTGTTGTCGCTGGAGATTGCGTGAAAATGCTCCACCGTATCGTAGGCGACATAGCCCAGAGCCCCACCGAAAAACGGCGGCACCCCGGGCACCGGCACCGAATGGACATCCCTGAGCTGTTCTTGGAGCAACGTCAACGGCGCCTCGGAAAGGAGATTTTTTGATTTGCCGTTTTCGATGATTTGTACCTGGTTGCCCCGTGACTTGAAAATACGGCGCGGCTGCGTTCCTAAAAATGAATAACGGGCCCAGCGCTCGCTGCCTTCGACGCTTTCCAGAAGGAAGGCATAGCGGTCTCGCTCCAGCCGCTTAAAAAAAGAAAGCGGCGTTTCCAGGTCCATGAGCACTTCTTGATACAGCGGTATCAAATTGCCCTGTTTGGCGAGCCGACAGAATTCTTCGAAAGTCGGGTGAATCATTGAATGAATAAACAAAAAGGGCCATAGATTTAACACCTATGGCCCCCGCCGCGGTCAAGCTAGTGACGGGAATCAGCCATGGTGCAGGCGTTGCCTAATTTGCCAGAGCCGCCAACTCAAGGCTAAGAAAAAAGCATCCAGCCGCATGGTCATGTGCGCCATATTGCCCCATCCGGTCATAGCGGTCAAGGATACCCTTGAGCCGTTTGACAACATGATGGTGCTGGGTTAAAACGCCTTTTTGGCCGGCTTATAATGTGCTGAATAATCGGCTATCAATTTTCCCAAACATCCCGGAGGAAACATGGTGCGTCGTGAAAAATCAAACTATGCAATTCAGTCTGTTTCCCACGCTCTTGATGTCTTAGAGCAGTTCAACGGCAACGTCGAGGAGATCGGCGTTACGGAGTTGAGCAAGCGTTTAAAACTACACAAGAACAATGTTTTTCGCCTGCTTGCCACACTCGAGGCACGCGGTTATATCGAGCAAAATAAACTGACGGAAAACTATCGTTTGGGTCTGAAATGTCTTCAGTTGGGGCAGATCTTTATCCACCAGATGGGCCTATTGCTGCAATCCAAACCTATACTAAAAGAACTGTCCAAAGCGACAAAAGAAAGCGTTTTCGTGGCGATCCGTAAAGGCGCCGGCATCATACCCCTGGATTTTGTCGAGGCGCCGCGGCCGGTGCGAGTGGTTTCATTTTTGGGGGCGGCGCTGCCGGAACACTGCACAGCGGTGGGAAAGGTCTATCTTGTTTTTGAAGCAGAAGGGGGAGGTCGCAACAACCTCCCTGAGCGTTTAGAACGTTATACCGACAAGACCGTCGTCGATCGCGACGCGTTGCTGGAGCAAATCAAGGAGATTGGCGAGACGGGTTACGCCGTGGAACGAGGTGAATTTGTCGAGGAGGTCCATTCCGTTGCCGTTCCCGTCAGGGACTACACGCGCACGCTCGTAGGCGCGCTATCGGTGGTCGGGCCGAGCCATCGGCTCACCGACGAAGCGATCAGGAAAGATTTCGGTCCAGCGTTACTGCAAGCTGGAAATGAGCTCGCCAAACGGCTCGGCTATCCGCGGTGATCCTCGTGGGAGGCGGGGCCGAAGAGGGCCCTCTTATCTCCTACAGCGCCCGGTTCATGCGTCGGTGCGTTTCCGTTTCTGATGATAATCTAATAACAAAGTGAATATCTGATTCATGCTTCGATGGCCTCGGCACGAGCGGCAAAAGCCTAATTAATGTCTCTCTCGGCGATGGTTACTATCCCTCGCCTTCGGGCGAAGTGAAGAGCCGTCATGCCCGCGCAGGCGGGCATGCAGGGTAGCGGCGCAGCGGAATGAAGCAAGACCTGGATTGCCGCTTTTGCGGGAAAGTTAAAACGGCAGGACGCGGTCCGTCAACGAGGCGCCGGCGATGAATTTGAAGATTTGTAAAATTCGGGGATGAGCCCATTATGCTGACCACGGTAGAGAAATTATTGTTTATACTACTTGCCCTTGGCTCTTTGACCTACGGCGGCAAGAGATTCTACGATGTTTATCAGGTGATCGCGCGCGGCAAGGCCGATTCCCGCTTCGATGGTCTGTCGGGGAGAATTCAACGAGCCCTGTGGATTGTCCTGACACAGCAATCGATTTTTAAAACCCGACCCATCGTGTCCTTGCTCCACGCTTTTGTGTTCTACGGTTTCGTATTTTATGTTTTGGTTAATCTGGTCGACGTCATCGAGGGCTTCACCACGTTTCATTCTCGCGGCGGCTGGTGGACCCCCTTTAATCTGCTGGCGGATTTGCTGACAGCGGCAATCTTGATTGGTATGACGGGGCTGGTGTTGCGCCGGTTTTTTGTGCGCCCGCAAGACTTCGCTTTTGCCCCCAATGTCCCATTACAACCCGAAGTTCGCGCGGGGATCCGTCGCGACTCCGTGATTGTTTCAAGCTTCATATTATTTCACGTCGGCAACCGGATGTTGTTCAAGGCGACGCAGCTGGCCCAACAGGGGGCGGATCCCTTTCAACCGGTGGGTTCGATTTTTGCCCTGATTTTTTCTTCTCTCACTGCCGCCGCCATGGAGGGTCTGAACCATCTCTTCTGGTGGGGAGGTCTGGGGTCGATATTAATATTTATTCCGTATTTTCCGCGCTCCAAACATATCCATCTTTTTCTCGCACCGATTAATTTAGCGCTCAAGAAAGAGAACCCCGGCGCGCTGGAAGCGATGGACTTCGAGAGAGAGGAGCTGTTCGGCGCCGCCAAGCTGGAGGAGCTTTCATGGCCGCGGCTGCTGGACGCCTACAGCTGCATCATGTGCAATCGCTGCCAGGATGTCTGTCCGGCTACGACGACAGGCAAAGCTCTTAGTCCCGCTGCTATCATGATCAATGAGCGCTATGAGCTCAATAGCATTTTTTCCGGTTTCGCCAGGGGACAGGAGAGTCCCCGACCGCTTCTGGACTTCGCGCTCAGCGCGGAGGCGGCGTGGGCCTGCACCACATGCAACGCCTGCGTCGAGGTCTGCCCGGTGGGCAACGAACAGATGCTTCATATTATCGATGTGCGGCGCGAGCGAGTGCTGATGCAGGCGGAATTTCCAAATGGGCTCAAGAATACCTACAACCATATGGAGCGGGCCGGGAACCCCTTTGGCATGTCCGCCGATGAAAGATTGGTTTGGGCAAAGGGCCTGCCGTTTTCCGTGCCCACCCTTGCGGAAAAGCCGAATCCCGAAGTTCTTTTTTGGGTGGGCTGCGCGGTGGCGTTCGATGCGCGCGCCCAGAAGATCGCCCGCAGCATGGCCGAGATCTTCCATGCGGCCAGCGCCGACTGGGCGGTGCTGGGTCGGGAAGAAAAATGCACGGGAGATGTGGCGCGTCGCACCGGCAACGAATATCTGTTTGCCCAAATGGCGGCGGAAAACATCGCCGCTTTGGACGCCGTCAAAGCTAAAGTTATCGTCACGACCTGCCCTCATTGCTTTCACACCCTTGCCAATGAGTACCCGCAATTCGGCGGCCATTATGTGGTGAAGCATCACACCAAATATATCGACGAGCTGTTGCAAGCCGGTAAACTTAAGATGGCGCCAAGCGCCAATGACGGCGTAACCTATCATGATCCCTGCTATCTTGGCCGCCATAACGGTATTTTTGACCCACCCCGCTCAGTGATCGAGTCGACGGGGGCCCGTCTGATTGAACCGAGTCGCAATCGCAGCAACAGTTTTTGCTGCGGCGCCGGGGGCGGACAGTTCTGGAAAGAAGAGGAGAGGGGCAATGAGCGGGTAAGCAGCAATCGTTACCGCGAGCTAAAAACGACGGGCGCCAAGACCGTGGCGACGGGCTGCCCGTTTTGTATGCGCATGATTACCGAGGAGACGGCGAAAGAGGAGCCGGAGACGGCGATGAAAGTTATGGATGTGGCCGAGATTCTCGCCAGCAATTTAAAAAAATAAAATGAAGCCTCTCGGCTCCGGTTTGTTCTTGGTACTGTTCCTTTACGCCGCGGCCGGCTGCCAAGCGCAGCCCAAGGTCGTCATTGTAACTAAAGACGGACGCGAGCATGGCTTTCGCGTAGAGGTGGCGGATACCCCGGCGAAACGAGAATTGGGCTTGCAATACCGCAGAGAACTCGCTCCCGATCATGGCATGATTTTTTTGTTTCCGCGAGAATCGCAACAAGCTTTTTGGATGAAAAATACGCCCATCGCGCTGGATATGATATTCATCAGCAGGGAGAGAACAATCGTCGGTATCGTCGAGCACGCCGTCCCCTTTACCCTGGAATCCCGCTCCGTTAGGATGCCGAGCCAGTTCGTGCTGGAAATCGCTGGCGGCCTTTCCCGTCGCTATGGGTTTACGCCCGGCGACCGAGTGCGGTTTGAAGGCATTTCGGTAAACCAGGTGAAAGATTAATGATCGAGGGTTTAAGGGTTCAAGGGGACAGAAATTTTCCGTGAGACAAACGCCCTCCACCCCTGCATGCAAAATTTCTTGAACCCAATCCAGCGTCAGATTTCGCTAAAAAAGTAAGGGCGTACGGGCGCAAGCTTTTCCTCGTAGGAATCCGGGTAAAGGAACCACAGAGTCGCCGCAAGGCTGCTCAGCAATGAGTTTCCATCCTGCGGGGTAAAGCAGGTTCCAATGATTTCCTTATCCGCTCTCATGGCCAGGCTTTGGGTGACGATGACGGTCTGGTTCAAGATGCGTCCAAACAAGCCGTGATCCCGGCCAAAGGAAAAAACCGAAGCGGCAGACGGCTTGTGAGTCAGCGCCACACGGCGGTTCGACTTGAAACGGCGCATTAACTCGTCTTTGGTAATGCCGCGGCGCAGCTTTAAGTTGAAGTGAATGGTGTGCATGTACTGGGTATTGAGCTTTAAGGCGGAGGAATAGATATTCAGATCCATGCCTAAAGTCTTGAACAGGTAGTGGGCATCTCTTCCCTGATGGGTGCCGAATTCGGAATCGTCATGCTTTGACGCTTCGGGTGCCGGGATAAAGTCGCCCTCCTGGCTCAAATCGTTGGCCCGGCGCATGCACACAAAACGCCCCTCCTCGAGGTTATCTTCCTTCTCCGGGCCCAAGGCGATGGTGTCGATCAGCACTGCCAGGTTATGGGTGTTGCAACTGACGACCTGAATGAATTGGTCTTCACCTCTGACCAACGCTTTGTCGTTGATGCCGCGGGCATACATCTTGCCAAAGCCGTATTCGCTACCCTGGGCGATAAAACCTCGCCCATTACCGGCAAATTTCTTATAGAGCTTTTCCTTGTTTTCATTGCCCACCGGAGTGCAGTCGATGATCACGCTGGCGCGTTCGATGGCCTCCTCGGCCTCAAAGCTGGGTTCCATGCCCATATCGACGAACTTTTGCCAACGCTCTTTATCGACGGCAAGTTTGGCTCCATTTCTACAAGAAACCACGACCTTGGAGCGGTCGGTTAACAGTGGCGTGCGTTTGTGAAACGTCACTTCATCGACGCCAAACCGCTCCCTAAAGGTCGACAGTATACCAACGAGCGGTTCTCCAATGGTTCCGGTGCCGACGATATGGACGATTTTTTTCTCAGCCATGTTTTTACCTCAAAGGCCTGTATTATGAATTTTAACTCAACCACATAAGCCGATCAATAGAATTTTTTTAAAAGACGCCTCAAGCACCCTTTGAGACCGATTGCGATCATAGTTGGCTTTCGCGAACGACGCCGAGTATACTAAATTTTACAGTGAGGGAGAATCCTATGGCTCAAGAAAAGCTGCCTGCAGAGTCTTTTTTTAAGCGTAATTTCGATATTGGAAGCAGAGAATTGGAGAAAGTCCTGGCGACGGCTCTAGGGAAGAGAGCGGACTACGCCGACCTCTATTTCGAGTACCGCAGAAATGAGGGGGTTAGCTTGGAAGAAGGGCTGGTCAAGAATTGCTCCAAGTCCACGGCCAACGGGGTCGGCGTGAGGGTGTTGGCGGAGACCAAAACCGGCTATGCCTTCACCGACGATATTACTATTGAAAATCTGGAATTGGCGGCGCGCACCGCGCAGTATATCGCGCAAAACCGTGAATCTCAGGCGCCTGTCGCCGTGGGCCAGAGGGCAGGAGAAGCCCATGACCTTTACCCGATTAAAGTACCGGTCAACGACGTGCCGCTGAAAGAAAAGGTCGACCTGCTTTACGACATCGATCGCTTTGCCAGGGGGCTTGATTCGCGCGTGAAAAACGTCTTGGTTTCGCTGGGCAGCGAGTACAAAGTGATCCTCGTCAGCTCTTCCCAGGGAATGGTCGTGGGCGACATTCAGCCGCTGACGCGGCTGAATGTCACCTGTATCGCCGAAGAAAACGGCAATCGGCAGGTGGGAAGCTACGGCGGCGGCGGTCGCGTCGAATTCGGTTTTTTCGTTGACGCCAAGGATTATGAACGCTTTGCCCGTGAGGCGGTGCGGCAGGCGATCCTCAACTTGAGCGCCATGGATGCGCCCGCCGGCTCCATGGATGTAGTTCTTGGGTCGGGGTGGCCGGGAATCTTACTGCACGAAGCGATCGGTCATGGCCTGGAGGGCGATTTTAATCGTAAAAAGACATCCGCCTTCAGCGATCGCCTGGGTCAAAGGGTGGCCTCGGAACTTTGCACGGTGGTTGACGACGGTACCATTCCGTCGCGGCGTGGCTCCATCAACGTCGATGACGAGGGGACGCCGACGCACCGCAATGTGCTGATTGAGAAGGGCTTTCTCAAAGGCTACTTGCAGGATCGGCTCAATGCGTCGCTGATGAAGATGCCGCTCACGGGCAATGGTCGGCGCGAAAGCTATGCGCATATTCCCATGCCGCGCATGACCAATACGTTCATGGTGGCGGGAGAGAGCGCGCCGCAGGACATCATCAATTCCGTGAAACGGGGATTATATGCGGTCTCGTTTGGTGGTGGGCAGGTCGACATTACCAGCGGCAAGTTCGTTTTCTCGGCCAGTGAAGCTTATCTAATCGAAGACGGGAAGGTCACGGCGCCGGTTAAAGGGGCCACTTTGATTGGCAACGGGCCCGATGTGCTAACCCGAGTGTCGATGGTCGGCTCGGACTTGAAGTTGGACGAGGGCATCGGCACATGCGGCAAGGATGGACAATCCGTCCCCGTAGGCGTCGGACTGCCGACGATCAAAATAGACGGCCTCACGGTGGGAGGAACCGTCTCTTAAAAAAAGTTCAAATCGTTTAAATCGCTCAAGTCGTTCAAGATGTACGCACCGGTCAATGCGTTGAACCGCTTGGCAGTCAAAAGGGGATTGTTCGCTTTGTTGTGGTGATGGCACTTTAATTGTGAGTTGTTATAACACGAGACCCGAAACACGGGACTCGAAACGGAGAGCGGGGCGATGGAAAGGTACGAACTCAGCCAGGAATTAGGGCAGAAACTTCTGGCGCAAGCGAAGGCGAAAGGGGCCACGCAGGGCGATGTCGTCATGGTGGAGGGCGATTCTTTTTTTGTGACGGTGCGTTTGGGAGAAGTGGAAAAGATCAGTCAAGCCCAGGAGAAACGTCTCGGCCTTAGGTTATTTTTCGGCTCCAGTTCGGCATCGGCATCAACTTCCGATATTTCAAAGAAGGCGCTTGAAGGGCTGGTGGAAGACACCGCAAAGATGGCGCGCGCTACGGCGCAAGACCCCCACAGCGGGCTGCCGGTGCCCGAGGTGTTGGCGCGGGAAACTGCCGATTTAGACCTCATGGACGATGCGGCAAGATCGGTAAGCGTGGAAGAAAAAATCCAGTTGGCCCTCAACACCGAAAAAAGTGCCATGGACTTCGACCCCCGCATTACCAACTCCGAGGGCGCCGAATTCTCCAATAACTTCGGGCGGGTGATTTATGCCAACAGCCACGGCTTTTGCGGGGAGTACCAGGGTTCGATGTTTGGGCACTCGGTGGCTCCGGTGGCGTCGCAGAACGGCGCCATGCAACGCGACTATTGGTATTCCTCCAATCGCAAGTTTTCTCGCTTGGAAACGGCTGAGAGTGTCGGCAAAAAGGCGGCAGAGCGCGTGCTCAGACGCCTTGGCGGACGAAAAATCAAGACCTGTGAAGTTCCCGTCGTGTTCGATCCCGATATGGCCGCTTCGTTGCTGCGGAATCTCTCCTCTGCGCTATCCGGCTATGCGCTCTACAAGGGCGCATCTTTTTTAATCGGCCAATTGGGAACGAAAATCGCCTCGGAGCTTGTCACGGTCATCGACGACGGAACCTTGCCTGGCGCGCTCGGCTCGCGCCCTTTCGACGGAGAAGGGCTGCCCACAGGAAAGAAAATGATTGTTAACAGGGGACAGCTGGAAAGTTATCTCCTGGACACTTACAGCGGTAAAAAATTGGGTATGGCCTCCACTGCCAGCGCCTCACGCTCCGTGGGCGAGCCGCCGGGCGTCGCCCCGTCTAATTTTTATCTGCCTGCCGGGGCGCACTCTCCCGCGGCGATCGTCGGCTCGGTGCAAAGGGGGCTTTATTTAACCGAGCTGATCGGGTTCGGGGTAAATCTGGTGACGGGCGATTATTCTCGCGGGGCGGCCGGTATCTGGATTGAAGGCGGTGCATTGGCTTATCCGGTGGAAGAGGTCACCATCGCGGGGAATCTCAAAGAGATGTTGCAGAATATCGAAATGGTAGGCAACGACCTCGAAATGCGAGGACGAATCGCCGCTCCGACAATTAAAATCTCTCGTATGACCGTGGCGGGAAATTAGATCGTGCGCGTGTTCGGTTAACGTGTTGGTTGCATTTCTTAACAACTCCGAGCACGATTCACAGGACTTTGTATCCTGCCTTCAAGACAGCCCGTAAAAAATCGTCTATATGGGACCGACTCGGGTCGAATTCCAAGACCGCGACGCTTCTCTCTAAACTGAAATCAACACTCTCAACGCCGGGGACAGCCTTGAGAGTTTTTTCGAGGACCGGCAGATCGTCGGATTTGAGCCCCTCAATTGAAATGATGGCGGTCTTGGTCGCCATGCGCTTGACCCCCTTGCGCTTTGACAAAACCGATTTTGCTATTCAACGCCGGGTTGGCGTGTCTTGTCGGCCAATGACGCGAATCCCCGGTCAATTTCAAAACTCGGCGCCGTATTCCTTTCCCGTGTGGCTTTTGCATCGGCCAAATCCGCGTCCGGTGTAGGAGGAGCCAACGAAGTAACAGCCCATGGAAGTCCCCCGGTCGCCGTGAAGCGAGGCGGTCCAGTAAAACAAGGGGCCGGTTACGATGAGTTTCGCATCGCCCGGACCGTCCTGTAATCGGGCCCCTTGAGCAGAATCCGCCAGCGACCGCGAACTCGCGATGCCACCGCCGAAGGCGTTGCCATAAGCCGAGATATCTGGTCCCTGTGTCGTGATGGAGTCGCTGCCAAAGGTATTCTTATAGCCTTCGACGAAAGTCGGTCTCCCAACGCGGTGAAATTTACCGGTTAAAACCTCACCGCTCGCTCCGATCATTTGTACTAACCCCGAATCATCCCGGGCAAAACGGTATTTTCCTTTCCATTTCTCTCCATCTTTGGATTGCATGTTGATATTGTGAACACACCCCACCAGCATGAACAGAAAAAGCGCCAAAGGGAGATAGGTTGCCGTTGTCATTGCTTAGAAGTGCGCGATTAAGAAGCGGGATGGGAGGCGACAACCCCCTGGGCCGGTAAAGGATCCTCCGAGCTGGTTGCAATGTAAATGAGGAGGCCCGACAAAAGCAAGATGAACCCCATGACCGCCATAAACCCATCATAGCTGCCCGTTCGGTCGAAAATGAGGCTGGCGATCATCGGACCTCCCGCAGAGCCAACCTGGTGGACGAGAAAACTAAGTCCCAAAATGACGCCGGCCAATTTTGCACCGACGATCTCATAAAACATTACATTCTGCACGGCGACCGTGCCAAAGGTGGGACCGATTGCAATGGCAACCACCGCGTAAAACAAGACTTCGTGCGGAATTTCGAGAGCCAAAAGCAACGTTCCCACGCCGCGCACGAAGTAGGTGAGACTCAGTGTTCGGGCACGCCCGTAACGATCCGAGAGCCAACCGAATAGCAGGGCCGAGCCGACGGCGGCGGCGCCAAAAACGCTGACCGCTTTGGCCCCCGTAGCCGGATCGAAGCCCTTGCTCATCGCCAATGCCACCAAATGAGCGATCTGAAAAAACGCCACCCCGCAGGAAAATCGCGCGGCAAACAGCAGTATCATGGAACGATTGCGGAGATACGGCAAGCAGGCGTTCCATCCGAGTCGCCCTTCACGAGTAACCTGGGTTGGTTTTGGATCATAAGCCCCGAGCCATGCCAGTGGCAGGGCGAGCGTTATTAGCAGACAGCCCGAAACCAGAGCCGCCATGCGCCAGTCAAAGGACCGGATCACGAAAAAAAGTACGGGAGCAAAAATGAGTGGACTGAGTGGCGGGGCGCTCTGGATGACGCTCACCGCCAACCCGCGGCTCTTGGCCGCAAAATGTTTCGAAATGAGGAGCGAAACGATAGCGAGGCTACAGGCGCCCATCGCCATACCCACCATCACGCCGTAGGATAACGATAGTTGCCAAAGGTTTTGGGACAGGCCCATGCCGAAAAACCCGGCTGACATGAGCAGAATTCCGCCCAGAACGACCGGTCGAGCGCCATAATCATCCGCCAGCTTGCCAAACAGTACGGCGCCCGCAGCCCATCCCATCATGGCAATCATATAAGGCACGGTGCCCATTGAGCGTGACCACCCGAACTCGGCTTCAATGGGCCGTAAAAATAGGCTGAAGGTGCTCATGCCTATGGAAGTGATGGTAACCACAGCGGCGCAGAGGAGCAGGACGGTGGTGCGAGATCGTTGCATGAAGGAAAGGATGGAATCGCTTTTTTATGCCAGATAGTCGAGGCCGGGTCAATTGTACCTTACCGTAATATGATAGGACAAAAATTCCTTTTTTTGACCCTCAAGGTTACTCGCTAATCGCTAACCTGGGTTGGTAGTGGTGTCATCGAGGGGAATTCTTAAGCGCTTTGAGGAATACACTGGGAGCTGGCATGTCATTTGCTGTGGCTTGGAAGTAATGGCACACGGAAATGAGCGATAAAAACAAACTGACATCTTCCGCGTCGTCAAAGTTATTTAGCCAAGCTCGCAAAGCAATCCTATTACTCATTGTAACGCTTTTTTCAATTGGATGTTCACAGTTTCGTCCCGCGCCGAGAGAGCGCCTGGTTGAACATTTAGGCCCAATCGTCAAGATTGAAGGGCGATCCACGGAACTCACCTTGCTCCATCAGAGGCTCAAGTTGATAGGGTGGATCAAGGACGAAGATAGCAAGAAACTAAAAGAGCATTACGACGTTTACTATATTTACCACAAGGGGGCGGTGGTGGCTCTCGCTCAAGGAGAAGTTGAAACCTGCATGTCTCTTGTCCGCTTGGCCGAGGAGGAGCTGCAAAGCATAGAGGTCAAGCTAAAAAGCCTCCTCGTCAATATCAGAGCCGATTGATTCAAAACCGCGGCCATCATAATAAAGGCCGCGTCTCTCGCCACGATCCGATCCGACCTTTTTCGCTGCGCCGCTATCGAACCCTATTTACGCCGGGGTATCGCCTGGGATTTTTTTTTCACTAAACAACCTAGCCTCGAAGGCGAGTGGTTTCAATTATCGTCGGCTCGAAGGCCACACGAAGCACCCTCTTCACCCTGTCTTTGTTGGGGAGAGGGTGCTCTCGCTTGTCTCCTTTGGAGACAAGCGCAACCTACTTCTTAAATTCAAATTGACTAGTGGCCATTCGGCGGGGTAAGTTAAGCGGGTTTTTATGACCTTTGAGTGTCAACGAAAAGGGGGGAGCGGATGATTATCGACGTTCATGGACATGTTTCGGCGCCCACTGAACTGTGGGCTTACAAGGCCAATCTAATATCGGCGCGGGGTGCCCACGGGCGCGGTGGCGTCAACGTTTCGGACGATGAAATACGCGCGGCGGCAAACCGCAAAGAGAACTGGGCCAAGGGTCATTTGGACTATTTGCGGGACCACGGCACCGACATGCAACTCATATCACCGCGGCCGTTTCAGTTGATGCAGTCGGAAAAACCCGCCAAGCTCGTGCACTGGTTTACCGAGGAGTGCAACAACATCATCCACCGGCAGATGAAAATATTCCCGGGGAAATTCGTCGGTGTCTGCGCTCTGCCCCAGACCGCCGGCGATCCGGTTGAGAAAGCCATTCCCGAGCTCGAGCGCTGCATCAAGCAGCTGGGATTCGTCGGGTGCCTGCTCAACCCGGACCCCTATGAAAACAGCGGCACCGAAGCGCCGCCACTGGGCGAACGTTACTGGTATCCGCTCTATGAGAAACTCTGCGAGCTGGACGTGCCGGGGCATATACACGGCACAGGCTCGCGCTCGGAGCGGAGTCCCTATTCCGTCCATTTTATCAATGAAGAGAGCATCGCGGTTTTCGGCCTGGTGAATTCCAATGTCTTCAGAGATTTCCCCAATCTGAAAATTGTCGTGAGCCATGGCGGCGGCGCGATTCCCTATCAACTCGGGAGATTCGAAGCACCCTCGTTGCGGCGCGGCACTGGCGGTCGCTTCTCGGACGGTATGCGAAAGCTCTATTACGACACTGTGCTTTATACCGAGGACGCGCTTCGTCTTTTAATCAAGACCGTCGGCGTTGACCGCTGCCTGTTTGGCACCGAGTGCCCCGGAGTCGGTTCCTCGGTCGATCCCGAGACTGGCCAGTCGATGGATCACGTGCGGCCCATGATCGACAAAATCGAGTGGCTCAGTGCTGCGGATCGAAAAAAAATCTTCGAAGACAACGCCAGAGCCGTCTTCAAGCTGAACCCGGGGAGTTCATAATTTCGACGGCTAGGCGTCGGTTGGGAATAGGAAATCGGAACACAGGAGCATCAATCATGTTTTCGCGTGAAGAAAACGAACTGTTAACGCGGGTCGGTCCCGATACGCCAATGGGGAGATTGATGCGCTGCTATTGGGTGCCGGCGCTGCTTTCGGAAGAAATACCGGCGCCCGATTGTCCTCCGGTACGGGTAAAGCTATTGGGCGAAGATCTCGTTGCCTTCCGCGATAGCGAGGGAAGAATCGGTTTGTTGGACGAACACTGTTCGCACCGGGGCACCTCTCTCTTTTATGGACGAAACGAGGATTGCGGTCTCAGATGCATCTATCATGGCTGGAAATACGATGTTGAAGGCAATGTGTTGGAAACCCCCGCCGAGCCTGCGGGCAGCGATTTCCAGAAAAAAATACGTCACACGGCTTATCCCTGTAAGGAAATCGCGGGCATGATTTTCACCTACATGGGGCCGGGTAAAAATCCGCCGTTGTTCCCGGCATACGAGTGGGTGAGTCTTGCGGACGATCGCATGTATGTGGTCAAGGCCCACTTGGAGTGCAATTATCTCCAAGGGATCGAGGGAGATTTTGACTCGTCCCATACCACCTTCCTCCATTGCAACAACTTAAACGATCTTGAGCGGCTCAACCGTGACGGCGCACCGACGCTGGAGGCGGAAGAGTCAGAGTATGGAATGAGGGCGATTGCGATCAGAAGATTGGGTGCCGATCAACAGTATGTCAGAATCAGCCCCTTTATCCTTCCGGCATTCAGTATCGTTCCCGGCCCCGCCACCGCGAAATTTACCGAGGGCGACAGTCGGGCATTTCGTTTTTGGATTCCGCAGGACGATACCCAGACTTGGTTTTACATACTCACCATGCGCGATACACCTTTCTCGGCTGAGGAAAGGACGAATGCTCGCGGCTGGTTCGATGCGAATTATCGCCGGATTCGCAATGCCGACAACAATTACTTGCAGGATCGTGAACTGCAAAAGACGCGGAGTTATTCGGGCATAAAAGCTATCATCCCCGCCGAGCAGGACGCCTGCGCCACCGAAAGCATGGGACCAATATTCGATCGAACCAAAGAGCACCTCGGGTACAGCGATAAAACGATCATCGCGTTGCGCAAGATTCTTTTGCAAGCGATAAAGGCCGTGCAGGAGGGGCGAGAACCGCCTCATATCGTCAGGGACCCAAAGCGTAATAACTTTTCACGTCTCAGAGCGCTCAAGGGTACTTTGCCCATGAGCAGTTCTTGGCGCGAGGGGCTCAAGACCTTGGAGGAAATGGAATGAAGAGTAGAACTTGCATTGCGGGACGAGAAGTTAAGCGAACCGTGGTGGGATTGCTTGTCGCCCTGCTGTTTATGGCTGGCATGACACTGCTATCGCCAACTGAGGTACCCACGGCAGCGGCGCAGTCTGCGGCGCCGGCCAGATTGCAAAAAGTAACAGCTCTCTACGGTGCAAGGAGCGGAGCATCCTGGCCCATGTGGCTGGCTAAGGAAGGAGGATATTACAGTAAGCAGGGACTGGAGGTGGAGCTGGTTTTTGGCGTCCATCCGGCGCCCATTGCGGCGGTGATCAGTGGCCAGGCGGTGATGACTTCTGCGGGCGCGGACCCCGCGTTACTGTCGGTGTCAAAGGATCGATCGATGGTGCTCTTGGGAAGTTATTTGAATAAAGGCAGCTTCGCCCTGGTGGCCGCCAAGAACATCGGTCAAATCGGTCAACTGGCCGGGAAAAGGGTCGGCGTCGGTCGAGTCGGCGATCCGCCCTATCACTTTACCGTGAGCTTGCTGCGAAAGCACGGTATCAACCCTAAAGAGATCCAATGGTTGTCAGTGGGAGTCGATGCGGCGGCGCGCGCCTTGAGCCTTCATACGGGGCAAATTGACGCCACGCTCGTCACCGCCCCGGCATACTTCAGGCTTGAAGCCGCGGGCTTTCCCGTGCTCGCGTTACTTTCGGATTACGACGACATTTACGTGTCGACTTATTATCTCTTTCGCAGGGAGACCGCAGTCAACCATCGGACGGTTGCGGATGGTTTCATCAAGGCCCACGCCGAGGCGACCAAGCGTTTTTATGACGACCGATCCTTCGCCATGCAAGTGATGATGAAATACGGTGGCGCTAAAGATTTGGAGGATGCCGGGAGAGTTTATCAGTTGTTTGCAAAAAATCGGATGTTCGAATTTATTCCCTACATTCTCAAAGGCTCGGTGGCGGGCGTCATCGAGCGACAGCGCCAGGATCAACCCTATTTGAAGGATTTTGATTTCAGCAAGTCGGTGGACAACAGCTTGGTGGACCAGCTTGTCAGGGAAGGTTTTTTCGAGCGGTTATTTGGCCCGGGGATAAAAGAGGAACAGCAAAAAAAGCAGGCGCTCGCCTTCGGGCGGTAGGGAACATGTCATCGAGCCGAGAAAGTATCATATCAAAGCGATTGATCCCCTGGCCGCTTGCGTCACGTTGGCGTGGCCGCGCTCTCCAGGACTCGCCTCTGGGTTGTCGAATGTCCACTAACCAATGAACTGCTAATTAATTCGGAGATTGCCATGGCGAGCTCATGGGAAAAAGTCAAAGTCGATGATAGCGAGATGCCGCTTTATGCGAGCGCGCCGGAAAGCGGCGGTCCGGTGCCGGGACTCGTCGTCGTTCACGGCCAATCGGGGCTGGAAAACTTCATCAGGGATACAACGCACATGATGGCGCTTCAGGGCTATGTCGCCGTGGCGCCGAATCTTTATCACCGCGATGGCCCTGACTGTAAAGACGACAACTTGACACGGAAGGGGAGATTGCGTGACGCCTCGATCATCAAGGATATTAACGCCGCCATCGGATTTCTGAAAAACCATCGCCAAGTCGATGGCGGCCGCCTGGGCATCGTCGGTTTTTGCATGGGAGGACGCATCGTCTATCTCATGTCGGCGGCAAGCCGGGACTTGAAAGCGAGCGTCATGTTCTACGGCAGCGGCACGATGGCGCCGTTCGGGGAGGGGCCATCGCCCTTCGAGCGCAGCCGCGAAATAAACTGCCCGATCCAGGGCCATTTCGGCGTGGAGGATCAAAACCCTTCACCCCAGGATATGATCAAACTCGACGCCGAGCTCAGCCGGTTTAACAAGGCTCACGAATTTCATGCCTACGAAGGGGCGGCCCATGCCTTTGCCAATACCGGCTCGGCGAACTACCGACCCCACGCGGCGGCCCTTGCATGGCCGAAGGCGATGGAATATTTTAGCCGCCATTTGGTGGGGTAAAGTTAGTTGATAGTTGACAGCGGCGCTTGGTTTGTAGCAAAGATGAACCAGCAAAGGAGGTCCTTATGGGACAGTTGAAAATCGAGGGAGTGACGCACTGGTCTATACCGGTTAACAGCTTAGAGGAATCGGAGAAATTCTATGGCGATCTCTTGGGTCTAAAACACCTTGGGCGACTCGGCAATTCGGGCATGTCCTGTTTCAATGTGGGCGATCATAATATTCTCTTATGCCAGCGCTCGGCACAGATCGATAAAAGCCATGTCGAGGAAAGCAATGTGCACCATTCGTTTACGGTGAGCCCGTCGACGTTGGAGCAGGCCTGCAAGGTTTTTAAAGAACGCAAAGTTTCCATCGACCGCCTCTACTACCGCAAGGCCGGATACTTTCCCGGGCGCGAGCTTTATTTCTTCGATCCGAGCGGCAATCGGCTCGAGCTGCGCGATCCGACTTGGAAGGACGGCATGCCGGAGCCGACCTTTGAGGAGCTTGCCGGATAGAAACGGTAGAGATCCGTTCCAGTCGTTCCAGGCGGTGCGGTGGGTGCCGGACATTGACGTGTCCAGAACTCTTTAGCGTTATTCGATCCATCGCACCGCCAAGGCAGTTGTTGCCGTAGATTTTTCACTACCGGGGTAGAGAAAACTCTATGTTTTTTCCTCGCCTACTCCGCTCCCATTAAATAGCCCAGACTCAAATTCTTCAGTTAAATCCACTGATTTGCCCCGGATCGGCGCGTCCTTCGAATAGCGGCACGGCCCTTGCTCTACGATTGGGCATGTTCCAATTAGCGAGAAAGGAGGAATGGAGAAAGCGGAGGTTGTGCTGTCACTTGATTATTCTTTCTTTGTTCGCGATTAGCTCCACCGCCAATGCCGGATCAGGCTCACCGCTTCCCCATTACGAACGAGAGGCCCGGCTCGTCTTTCAAGGAACTTTTGACGACGGAAAGGTCTCATACAGCACCTACTACAAAAAAGGCGGCTACGTTCTGGAAGTAGCCACTATTCAATCAGAAGGCCTTTTCTATTTCATGAAGCGCTACCTGAGCGAAGTAAATGGTTGGGAGGAACGCTACTTCATCAGGATTATAGACTCCTCAGTACGAGAGTATCTCCATGATGAATGGGACGAAAGAGTCAAACGGGTCAGCGTTAGTTACTTCAACAAGCTCCATGATTTCGAAACCACCTGCTCAAAGATGCTCGTGTCATAAATAGGAGGGGAAAAAATGAAAACGATCAGAACGATGTTGTCGGTGCTCTTTTTGATTGCGGCGTTGGGGTTTAGCGGCGCGCCGTCGGTCGGTGCCTGCGACCACGACTACGATGACGAGATCGAGGCTGAATCTAAAGCTTAGGACGGCAGGTTAATCGCCCCTCGTTACTGCTCTCTCCCCCAAATTATGGGGGAGAGGAGATAGTTTGGCTGCAGGCGACGCCTGTCGAATCTCTGGTCTAGAATGCGGCGGTCACATTGCGCGGCCCCCGACTTAGACGAGCAAATCACCCTCTCCCGCTTGCGGGAGAGGGAAGGGATGAGGGTCGATGCCGTAGGCCGCGTTACCGTCGCCATTTGACAGGGGAGTCGCGGACCGGATAGGCTCGCCGTCCAGCTATCAAAGCCAGCACGGACCCGAGAGCCGAGTCGAAACCCCAGTTGCTGATTTTTGGGGCGGAAGGGAGGCCTCTTGAATACCGGTCTCGAACACATCGCGACGGTCCGGCGCGCCGCTTTCCTCTCACTCTCCATACTTTTGTTTGCCTCCGTCTATCACGCCGAGGCGCAGCAGACAGGGAAAGTTTACAAGATAGGCTCTCTTTTGGGAGGATTTCCTTCCAGCGCCGCATCGGTCACAGAGGCATTTCGCCAAGGAATGCGTGATCACGGGTATGTTGAAGGGAAACACTATGTCATCGAGCAGCGGTGGGTTGAGGGGCGTCGGGAACAGTTGCCAGCTTTCGCGGCTGAGTTGGTCAAGCTCAATGTTGATATCATCGTTGCGGCGGCGACCCCGCCCGCTCTCGCAGCACAACAGGCGACCAAAACCATTCCTATCGTAGTTGCGCATATGAGTGATCCTGTAGAGCCAGGTCTCATAGCCAACCTCGCCCGCCCAGGGGGAAATGTGACCGGGATGAGGAGCTTGCAAGCCGAGCTTGCCGCAAAAAGACTTGAGTTGCTGAAGGAAGCTTTCCCGCGGATTTCCCGTGTCGTTGCGCTTGGAAGTGTGACAAGCGGAGGATCACAGCGACAATTGCGAGAGATGAGTAGGGCGGCCCAAGCGCTGGGGATAGAGATTCGCCCCTTAGTGTTGAACGCTCGCGACCCGGACTTCCAGCAGTTATCTCGGGCGATCGCGGAAATGCGTGGCGATGCTTTAACCCTACTTTCGAGCCTTGGACAACTCAATTATCTCTCACAGATCGTGGACTTGCAGGCCAAGAACCGGCTGCCAGCAATTTTTCAAAACAGTAGTTTTGCGGATGCCGGGGGGTTGATGTCCTACGGGATTAAATATGAACACTTCCACCGGCGCGCGGCCTACTTTGTGGATAAAATATTAAAAGGCGCCAACCCCGGGGATTTACCCGTTGAGCAGACGACCAACTTTGAGTTGGTCGTTAATTTGAAAACTGCAAAGCTGCTTGGCCTGACTATTCCGACGCAGACCTTAATGGATGCGGACAGGGTGATCAAGTAGGCATGAGGCAACAGGCGCGAGGAAAAATCGATTGGGTTCGTGGAATAGAGAGTTTGAGGCGGTGAGATGTTTTACAGTAATCAGCAGCCAGTTGCCAGAGGGCAGCAAGACCTCGTTCGTTGTAGACGCGCATCCAGAAATTCAAAATTTAGGATGGGGAAGCGGTTTGCTCGACAAAATCCAATATGAGCATGACCTTTTGCCGCAATTCCGTCAGATATGGATCGGGAAGAGGTCCCAACAGCCGTCGCAGGCGGCGGTTGTCAATCGCTTTGATCTGGTCGACCAAAATATCTGATGGACGACCCATGCCGGAGACGCCCTTGGGCACGGTGACTCGCAAAAGATTGGGAAAAACTGCCACCCTGGTGGTCAACGGACAAATTATAGTCGAGGGATGCACGCGGTTTAAAGCATCTGTCTGAACGACAATAACGGGCCGGATTTTTCCCGGCTCAGTGCCGAAGCGTGGATTCAAGTTGGCGACATAGAGGTGACCGTATTGAGGTGTCATCGATCTTCGGGAAGGTCTTCGAGCAGCTCGGTTTCTCTGAGGTACTGAAGATGCTGAGCCCCCAGTCGGCGGGAAGCTTTGCGGTACTCGCGGTCGAGCAATTTGCGGCTGTAGAGAGAATTATAGTGATGGAGAGCCTTACGAATATAAGTATTGCGCGGCAATTTCAACTGCCTGCGGATTTTCTCCAGCTCGCGGTACGTAGGCTCGTCCAGTTTGAGCGAAAGCGCTTTAGCCATGGAATTCCCCCTCAGGATCAGGTGCTACCAAAAGTATATACGCCGCATTGCTCGCTTGTCAATTTGTATAGGAGGAAACGCTGCTTGGCCATGGCCGTGTTTTTACAAGGTTAAAGAGAAGGACGAGGCACTAGGCAAGAGGCAAGAGGGATGAGGCACGAGATCAGCAGCGCGCAGAAACGAAAGACAATGCATAAGCGAATTTTTAACTGGCTACTGGCAACTGTCATGCTGACAACGGTTTCCTTCGCCGAGGCGCAGCAGGCAGCCAAGATCCCGAGGATTGGTTATTTGACGTTGGCCTCGGCTGCCGCGAATTTGCCGCGGCGCGAGGCGTTTCTCGAAGGGTTACGCAACTTGGGCTACATCGAGGGTCAGAACATTGTCATCGAGTACCGCTATGCGGACAGTAACGCCGAGCGGCTCGCTGAGCTTGCTGCCGATTTTGTGCGCCTCAAGGTCGATCTCATTGTTGCCGGGGGCACGCAAGTGAATCTCGTTGCAAAAAAAGCTACCGGCACGATCCCGATCGTAATGGCGAACGCGGACGATCCGGTAGGAAGCGGCCTCATAGAGAGCCTTGCCAGACCCGGCGGAAACGTAACGGGACTGTCCTCGATGTCTGCCGAATTAAATAGCAAACGATTGGAGCTATTCAGAGAAGCGTTTCCAAAGATTCGCACGCTCGCGGTCCTTTGGTACAAGGCGAGTGGACCGGCTTTCAAGGAAACCCAGACCGCAGCACAGAGTTTAGGATTCAAAACTCGTCCGCTAGAGCTTCATGGTCCGGCCGATTTGCAAGGCGCATTCGAACTGTTAACAAGGGAGCGGCCCGATGGATTCTTTCCTGTCACATCCGCGTTCATGAGCGCCAATCGGAAGCCTGTTGTGGAGTTTGCGGCAAAATACAAATTGCCGGCGATGTACTCCAACCGGGAGTACGTAGAGGATGGCGGGCTCATGTCGTACGCGGCCAATATACAGGAAATGCATCGGCGAGCTGCTAGCTACGTCGATAAAATTTTAAAAGGAAGCAAACCGGCTGAGCTGCCAGTCGAGCAACCGACGAAGTTCGAGTTAATTGTGAACTTGAAGACGGCCAAGAAGATGGAGATAACGATTCCTCCGCAAGTGCTGATGGATGCGGACAGGGTGATCAAATAGGCATTAGGCACTAGGCAAGAGTCATTAGGCAATAGGCAAGAGGCGAGAAGGATGAGGCAAGAGCTCAGTGAACAAAATAGCCAATGCCTAAAGAAACCGCTAACGGGTAAGCGATAACTTCCATGTGGACGCGAAGGTCATGATCTGTGAGGCAATCAAAAATCTAAAATCCAAAATCCAAAATCCTCCGGGGCGGCGGCGCGGACGGTTGGTGCGACACTACTTTCTCATTTCAGTGATCTTGATCAGCGGCGGGCTTGTCACCAGCGGGTTTTTGGAAATTTACTACAGCTACCGGGAAATCTTCGATCAGGTGGCGCTGCTGCAGGAGGAGGTGGCGACCGGGGCGGCCTTTAAAATCGAGCGGTTTATTCAAGAGATCGAAACCTCCATGAAAGCGGCGACCCGAAGCCAGGTTGTCGCCGTCAAAGGGATTACCCCGGAGTACAGGTTTGAGATCAAGAGGCTTCTGTTCATGAATCGGGCGATATCCGAAGCCGCGGCCATTGACCTCAAAGGCAATGAACAAGTGAGGGTCTCGCGCCTCGCCACGGCGCAGAGCGTCACAGATGATCCGGCGAACATGCTAGCCCTCGGACGAGCCAAGGAAGGCAGATCCTATTTCGGTCCGGTTTATTTCGTTAGGGGATCAGAGCCCTATATGTCCATCGCCGTTCCTATGGAGCGCTACGCCAACGAGCCCGTGGGAGTTCTAAGAGCCGAAGTGAACCTCAAATACATCGGAGATGTGGTTTCCGCAATCAAAGTTGGCCAAGCGGGCTATGCCTACCTGGTCAATCGCACAGGCGAGATCATCGCCCATCCCAACACGAGCCTGGCTTTGCAGCGCAAGACTATCGCTCAGTTCGAACAGGTAAAAGTGGCCTTCCAACCGGCCCCAAGCACGACCGGCCCGAGGGCCTTGATTGGCGATAACATCGAGGGAAAGAGCGTCTTCAGCTCCCACGCGCCGATTCAAAAGTTAGACTGGGCGGTCATCATCGAACGGCCGGTGGCGGAAGCCTACGCGCCGCTCTATGCTTCCATGTTTCGGACCTCGAGCCTGCTGCTGGTCGGACTCGGCATGGCCTTGATGGCGAGCTTTTTTGTCGCGCGCCGGGTGGTGCGGCCGCTGCAGGCGCTCAGGAAAGGTGTGGAGCGAATCGGCGGAGGGGACATGAGCCAGCGGCTCAGTTTGAAGACGGGAGATGAGATCGAGGTGCTGGCTGAGGAGTTCAACAAGATGGCGGAGAGTCTGCGCGAGGCTTACGCCGGCTTGGAGCAAAAGGTTGCCGAAAGGACGCGCGAGCTTGCGGTGGCCAACGAGAGACTCAAAGAGCTCGATCGACTCAAATCGGATTTCGTTTCCAACGTATCCCACGAGCTTAGGACGCCGCTCACGGCCATAAAGGGCGCGGTGGATTTGCTGCTGCGCGAGATGGCGGGGCCGCTGGGCGAACGGCAGGCCCATTATCTCACGCGGGTCAAGTCGAACACACAGCATCTCGCCGGGCTGATCAATGACCTGCTCGATCTATCGAAGATCGAGGCTGGGAGGGTCGAGCTAAATTCAAGCCGGGTGTCTCTGGGCGGGCTGGTGCATGAGGTGGTGGAGACTTTGCGGCCTGTGGCAGCGGAAAAACCCATTAGTCTTGAGGTAGCAGCGCCGGAGCCTGCGATTGTCGTATGGGCCGACCGGGAAAAGCTGACGCAAGTGTTGATGAATTTGATAGGCAATGCGATCAAATTTACCCCATCGGAGGGAAAAGTCACTGTGTCGGTGACGGGAAACGGGAACGGAGCGGTGGCGGTCTCCGTCCGCGATACTGGATCGGGTATTTCGGCAGAGGACAGGGAAAAAATCTTTGATAAGTTCTACCAGGCCGCAGGCAATGGCAAATCGAAACCCAAAGGGACGGGACTGGGCCTGGCGATTTCAAAGGCGCTGGTGGAGCTGCATGGAGGACGGATCTGGGTCGAGTCCGAGGTGAATCGCGGCAGCACGTTTACTTTTACGTTGCCCGTATGAGGTCGGCGGGATTCGAGGTGCTCTGGAAAACTTCACCCTCACCCCGGCCCTCTCCCTAGAAGGGAGAGGGTGAAAAATTTAAGAGAGAACCAAGCTAACAAAAGCGATGAAGACTCTTAACGGAACGATACTCATTGCGGACGATGATCCCGATATCCGCGACATTCTGAAAGACGCGCTATCGAGCCTCGGTTACCGAGCGTCGACCGCGTCCAATGGCAAGGAGTGTCTGGATAGATTGGAGCAAGACGGTCCGGAGCTGGTTTTTCTCGATATCGAGATGCCGGACAAAAGCGGTCTGGACTTGCTCAAGGACATTCGGCAACGGGGAATTGATGTCACCGTTGTCATGATCACGGCCTACGGCACCATCGAGCGTGCGGTGACGGCCATGAGGGAAGGGGCATACGATTTCATCACCAAGCCTTTCGAGCTCGACCATATCGCTCTGGTGGTCGAAAAGGCGCTGGAGCGGGACAAGCTAAGGCGTGACGTGGAGCGGCTTGCGACCGATGCCGGCGAGCGCTATCGGCTCATAGGCGGCGAGAGCCCAAAGATGAAGCGGGCGATTGAAACCGCAAAAAAAGCCGCCGCCAGCAAAACCACCGTATTGCTTCTGGGCGAAAGCGGCACGGGAAAAGAGGTCTTCGCGCGGGCCATCCATAACTGGAGCGAGAGAAACAACGACCCGTTCATCGCCATTAACTGTGTCGGTCTTTCCAAGGACCTCCTGGAGAGCGAGCTGTTCGGCCACGAAAAGGGGGCGTTTACCGGCGCGCATCAACTGAAGAAGGGCAAGATGGAGTTGGCCCAGGGAGGCACGGTCCTTCTGGATGAGGTGGGCGACATCTCCGCGGAGCTGCAGACCAAGCTTCTGCGTTTTCTTCAAGAAAGGGAGTTCGAGCGCGTCGGCGGCACGCAGCCGATTTCGGTGGATGTCAGGGTGATCGCGGCGACCAGCCGTGATTTGACGAGCGCGGTGAAAGAAGGTCGCTTTCGCGAGGATCTCTTTTATCGCCTCAATGTGATTCCGCTCGTGCTGCCGCCTTTGAGAGAAAGGAAGGAAGATATCCCGGTGCTGGCGAACTATTTTCTGAAACGCTATGCCGCGGAAACCAAAAAGAACATTTCCGGCATTACGTACGAGGCAGCGGCGATGCTCCAGGGCTACGATTGGCCGGGCAACGTCCGCGAGCTGGCGAATGTGATCGAGCGCGCACTCGTGCTGGTTCAGGGGCCGGAAATAACCGAAGCAGATCTGCCGTTACGGATTGCCGACACCGACGGAGTGAGCCCGGCGGATACGTTTTCGTATCGCCGTGCGGTGGATGCGGCCAGAGCTGAAGTGATCAAAAAGGCCCTCGCCCATACCAACGGCAACCGCGCGGCCGCGGCGCGAGCCCTTGGAATGCACAAGACCCACCTGTTGAATCTGATAAAGTCACTGGGAATCGAATCGTCTTAACCCTTGCAAACGTTCAATTCTCTCTCTGAGCCCTCCCCCGCATAGGCGGAGGCAATAGATCGGAACGTCAATCGAAAAAAACTATTTGACCGGATCGGGAACCCCCGGGGGTTTGGTTTTGGCGTCGTAGTATTCCTGCGTGAACTCCGGTTTACGTCTTTGCGCGAAGGCGGCCGATCCTTCGTCGTAGTCCTTGCTCTGGCGCAGGTGCGCGTAGAATTCGCGGTGAATCTCGAAGGCTTTTTCCCATCCCTGAATTCCGTAGAGCAGTTTGTCCTCGATGTACTCCATGGTATGTTCGGCGATGAGCCGGCCATTGCGGTTGATCGTGGTCGCCAGTTCGACGCACTCATCGATAAGTTTGTCCGGCTCGCAGACTTTTTGCACTAGCCCCAGACGAAAGGCCGTATCGGCGTCGATCATCTGTCCGGTTAGGGCCAACCAGTACCCCCAGCCTGTGGGCAACTGACAGAGGTAATGCGGCCAGGCGGCCATGTGCGACCAGCGCACCTCGGAGCAGCCGAATTTGGACGTGGGCACGCAGTAACGAATATGGCAGGCCAGGGACAAACTGAATCCGCCGCCCACGGCGTAGCCGTTGATCGCGGCGATGATCGGTTTGTGCATTTGCAGGGAACGGGTGTTGGAGTAAGGCCGGGGACCAGACCTCGGTCCTTTCATTTCGCCTTTGGCGAAAGCGAGATTTTCCTTTAGATCGCCGCCGACGCAAAAAGCGTCTCCCGTTCCCGTGAGAATAATCGACCAGACATCGTCATCGCCTTTAGCTTTTTGCCATGCTTCATCCAGCGCCCAGTAGAGATCGCGGCTGATAGCGTTCTTTTTCTCCGGCCGATTGAGACGAATGATCGCGATATGCGGCTCCCGTTTTTCGTAAATACAGAGCGGTTGTGTTTCTGACATGAGCCCTCCTTTTTTCAAATCAAAGCATTCAGTAGTGAGAAGTCAGTAGCCGCCATACCCTCCATTCTGACTTCTGGATTCTACTTTTCTTTAGTAAAACACTTTCTCTTCATCCAACTTTTTGATCTCTTCCTCTGACAGCCCCAGCAGATTTCTGGCGATCTCATGGGTGTGCTCGCCCATGAGCGGCGCGAAACCTCGAACCCGGCCTGGGGTCTCCGACAAGCGAACCGGAACATTTTCTGTCACCATTTCCCCCGCTTCCGGCTCGTTCATTCTCACGAGATACCCGGTCGCCGCGTATTGCTTGTCGTTTTTGAATTGGTCTTCGACATCTTGCACGACGGCGGCGCAAACATCGACGCCCTGCACCATTTCCATGACTTCATAGGGGTCGTGCTGTTTGGTCCAACTAGCGACCCATTTGTCCATCTCATCCTTGTGTCGTACCCGCTGAAAGTGCGTGGCGAACTTCACATCGCGTTTCATACCGGACTTTTCCAACAAACCCGCGAACCGTTCCCACTCATCTTCCGTGTAAACGGCAATTACGCACCAGCGGTCGTTTCCTTTGCATGGGTAGGGTCCATAGGGGGCGGCGATCAAACTGCGGTTGCCCTCGGGCCGCGGTTCCCGTTTGTTGACGCTGTATTCCAGATACTTCGGTCCGAGAATCGAGGCGCCGATCTCCTGCTGCGCGCTATCTATCCACTGGCCGCGCCCGGTCTTTTTCCTTTCCATGAGTGCAAGCACCACACCGAATGCCCCGGTGACGCCGCCCATAAAGTCCGGATGCTGTGTACGCGGCTCGGCCGTGGCCGTGGTGGCTCCCGGATAATTCCACAAATAGGTCGTGCCCATGGTGTTGCCGACGTTGGGGCCGTAGGTGAGATCGGCGGCGTGGGGTCCGCTGCAGCCCATGCCCTTGACGCGGATCAAAATGATTTTCGGATTGAGTTCTTTCAAGTCGGGCCAGTTAAGGCCCCATTTTTCGAGAATGCCGAGGCCGAAATTTTCCACCAGCACGTCAGATATTTTCACGAGCTCGTAAACCAGTTTGCGTCCCTTTTCAGTCTGCATGTTTACGGTAAAGGATTTCTTACCGCGCTGAAGTTTCATAAAATCCGGTTTCTTGTTCCAGAGCTTTGGGTCTTCGCCACGGTGACCATCGCCGCGCAGGCGCGTCTCGCAGCGAATCACTTCGGCGCCGAACTCACAGAGCACGCGCGCCACAGTGGGGCCGGCGGCTCCGGTGGTGAGCTCAACGACGCGGATGCCTTCAAGCGGTAGCTTTGCCATTCAAATCACTCCTTCGGCCCGCAGGGCGACCAGGTCATCGGCGCTCATGCCCAGCTCACCGCGATAAATTTCGTCGTTATGTTCGCCGAGCAGTGGGGCCGGCCGATAGATCCTGCCCGGGGTATCCATCAGCCGCGGCACGACACCGAACTGTTTGTATTCACCGACTGCCGGATGTTCCATGTCCACGAAAATTCCGCGTTCCTTCGTCTGAGGCATGTTCATAAACTCGCCGGCGGTGTTGATAGGCGTGACGGCGATACGCCGCTTTTGGCCTTCATCGTAGAGTTCTTCTTTGGTGAAGCGGCTGCAGAATTCGGCAATCGCCCCGACGACGATATCCGGATGCTTGCGCCGGTAAGCCATTTTCTCGAATTCGGGTCCCGATATGGAAGGCGGCCTTCCCATCCAATCGACCAAACGACGCCACTGTTCGACGGGAATAATAAAAATGCGCGCATAACCATTTTTCGTTCGATAGGGGTCGTAAAGGTCGGTCTCTTCCCCCTTGCGCGATGCGCGCGCGGGCTTCTCTCCAGTGTAACCGTAGGTTGGTATGAAATAACCGGCGATGTGTCCCGCGCATTCGTGCATGGAAACGTCAATATACTGCCCCTTATTGCTTTCCAAACGATGGTAGAGCGCAACCGCAATGCCGAAGGCGCCGTAAGTGGATGCCATACCGTAGGCGATCTCACCGGGAGGCTGCAGCGGCGGTTCACCGGGTTCGCCGGCGAGATACAGCAAATTACCGAGCGCGATACCGGCCATGTCGTTGGCTTTGTAATTGCGCCAGGGGCCGGCTTGGCCAAAAGGAGTAATGGCCGCGTAGACCAATGCAGGATTTTGCGCCCGCAGGGCCTGATAGCCGATCCCCGACGACTCCATCGTTCCGGGACGCGCCGTCTCTAACACGACGTCGGCTTTGCGCACTAGCTCGAGAAAAATCGCTTTGCCATCTGGTTTTTCGATGTCGAGTGTGACGCCGCGCTTGTTGGTATTGAAATGAAGGAAATAGAGGCTTTTCTCCGGGTGCGGGACGTCATCCTTAAAGGGCGGAATGTTTCGCTCCTCGTCGCCTTTGGGCGATTCAATTTTCACCACATCCGCGCCCATATCCGCCAAGAGCTTGGTGCAGTGCAGCCCCAGAGGTCCCGCCAAATCCAAAACTCGATAACCGGAGAGTGGTCCTTTGCCTTCAGTTTTTTCCATCTGGTGCCTCGAAACGAGGAGGAAACTGGATTTGACAGCGATACTTATCTGGATAAATGGAAGGTGTCAAGTTTCAATCGTTTTTCGAACTGCCGCCACCGGAAAAGTGCAGGCCCCGCGCAAGATAAATTTTTTTCACCGCATTGCAAGGGCCAAAGCGTTTGATTTATCGATTAGGACGGTGTTAGTAAACACTGCATGCGGTGTCAATCTCGGGAGATATTCCTAAGGCCGGCTCGATCCTAGACCGGTTCTCGTTGGCGCTACAGGCCGGTGTTATTCACGATGTCCAACACTTATAGGAAAGCGGCAATTTCTTATGCTAAACGGTAAACTGCGGATCGCTCCAACTTGCTATCACGTGCTGCATCAAGTGCCCGTGATGACGGCGCATGAAATGAACTTTTTATACGATGAGGGTCTCAAAACGGATGACGGATCGCCTGCCTATGAGATCCTGCGTGATTCCATGGTCCCCTTCGGGCTCGAGAAGCTCGGCATATCCCAAGCGATGAAGGAGAAATCGGTGGATATCGCGCTCGATGTTCAGTCGCGCACGGTGTTTTTTCAACGGGCGCGGGGAGCGGACCTCTACATCATCGCGGGTTGGCGAAACCAGCACACCAATGTCTGGGTTGCGCCGCCGCATATCAAATCGCTCGGGGAACTAAAAGGCAAGCGCGTCGGCATCAGCGACTTCAACAGCATTCGCCATTGGGCCATCCAAATTCAACTAAAAAAAGCCGGTTTGGATCTCGAAAAGGACATCGAATGGGTAAGGCTCGGGGTTAACGCCCGCTTCCATAGGGACGCGATTCGGGCCGGCAAGGTGGAATGCGCTCCGGTGCCCCCGTGGTATGCCGAGGATCTAAAAAAAGAAGGTTGCAACGCGCTGGTGTCTCCTGCGGACCAATATCCCGACGGGCGGCCCGAACGAATCATCGCGGCGAGCGGGCGGATTCTGGAGGAGCGGCCAGACATGGTCAAATGTTTTCTCAAGGGACTGGTGCGTTCCTATTGGTTCGTGCGCGACATGCCGAAGAATCATGAGTACATCAATAATCTCGAAAAACGTCTCAGGCTGCTAAGTCCGGATCCGGAGGAGCGCATCGTCACGCACGCCTTTCGCACGACGCAGGACCTCGAAGCGATGCCATTCCCGCTCGACGGACGGGCGACGGGATTCGAAGACATGCTGGCGGAAGAGGAGAAGTTGGGGGAGCTCAACTACAACGTCCCGCCGATCAAAGAGGTGTGCGCTCAGGACCTGGTCGAGGAGGCGTACAAAGAACTAAGAATGCGCAAGGAACTGGACGCGGAGTACCAGCGGGTAAGCACCGTCGCCGAGCGATGGGGTTACTGATTGTGACTTTGAAATATAATTTCTGGCAGAAAAGGAGGCGAACCATGGCAACGAAAGATCATATGAAAGCTTTGTTTTTTTCGTTGACGTTTGTTTTTACGTTGGTTTTTTCTTTTGGGACGGCCGGCGCTCAGTCGGGGGACAGCATTTTCAAGGGGCAAACAATCACCGTGATCGCGGGGTCTTCAGCGGGCGGAGGCACAGACAGTCTAGCACGGTTGTTAGCGCGCCATTTTGGGAAGCATATCCCGGGGAATCCTAAAGTAGTTGTCACCAACATGCCCGGCGCGGCGGGATTGATTGCGGCGAACCATCTCTACAATCGATCGCCTAAAGATGGCACGGCGATAGCCACCATGGCCACCGGTTTGACCTTCCGTACGGCGCTGCGGGATTCGGCGCTTAAATTCCAATTGGAGAAATTTACATACCTGGGTCAAATCGCCTCGGAAGGCAATTTTGTCTATGTCAGATCAGATACGCCGTTCACCAGCTTTGAAGCGATCAAAAAAGCCAATAAAGAGGGTAAAAAGCCAAAATTTGGCGCCCAGGCGAAGGAGCACAACTCCAACGTTGTTCCCATGGCCCTAGAGGCTATCTTGGGCATCGATGTCGATGTCGTTTACGGCTATCCCGGCACGGCCGAGATTTTGCTCGATATAGAACGGGGCGCTCTCGACGGACGCGCCCATGCGCGAGGGTCGCTCTTTGCGACCAGGAGTCACTGGCTGGAAAAAAACTTTATCAAAGTTCTGGTTGTCACTTCTCCCCAGCGCGATTCCCGACTGGCCAATGTGCCGACTCTCGAAGAACTCGCGCCACCGGACCGCAAGCCATTGTTAGAAGCCATGTACTCCGTGCAGGGACGATCGTTTGCCATGCCTCCTGGGGTCCCTCCCGAACGGGTGAAAATCCTGCGTGATGCTTTTGCCGCCATGTTCAAGGACAAGGAGTTTCAGCTAGACGTGGACAAATTGGGCTGGAACGATGAACTTATACACGGGGAAGCGTTAAATAAGCAGGTGGACGAGCTGGTTCACAACGAATCGGCAATGGGCTTTTTTCGAAAAATATTGAAATAGCGCGTAGGGAGTTTTTCCATTGTATAAAAGAACCCCCAACAAAGGGGGTTCTTTGTAAATTGCCACTTGAAGCATACAGGGGATCCGCCCAGTGCTCGATGCCGCCCTAATTGCCACCGGAGAGATATTCACTTTAAGTCGCATGGCGTGGCTTTTAGGCGGCGTCTTGTTGGGCAGTGTGATCGGGTTCATTCCGGGAATCGGTGGCAGGGTTACTCTGGCCATTCTTCTACCCTTTATCGTCAAGATGGATCCCGCCAGCGCTCTCGTATTGATCGTTGGGATTCATGCCATCGGCAATACCGCCGACACCATTCCGGCGATTCTCTTCGGGATTCCGGGTTCTACCTCGGCCACGGCCACCGTATTAGATGGATACCCTATGGCCAAACGAGGCGAAGCCCAACGTGCGTTTGGCGCCTCTTTCGTAGCGTCCGGTATTGGAGGTCTAATCGGCGCCTTCACGGTGCTAGCAACTATCCCCGTCATTAGACCGCTGGTCTTGACCTTTGGTAACCCGGAATTCTTCATGACCGCTATTCTGGCCATTGTGATGATCGGCCTACTTACGGGCGGCGCTCCGGTCAAGGGGTTAATTGCAGGAGCACTGGGGCTACTCATTGGCATGGTTGGCGACGCTCCTCAGACTGGGGTGCAAAGGTGGACGTTCGGTGAGCTTTATCTCTCCGATGGTATCTCGCTCATTCCCATAGCCCTCGGCATATTCGCCATACCTGAGCTTATCGATATGACTCTCGGCGGCAAGGGTACAAAAATCGCCACCGAAGTGCCGAGAATAAACATCTCAACGAAATGGGTGGGAGTCAAAGACGTTTTCGCCCACTGGTGGTTGCTGGTTCGTTCCAGCTTCCTAGGTAGCTGGATTGGGATTTTGCCCGGCGTCGGTAGCGCCTCGGCGATCTGGCTGGCCTACGCCCATGCGGTGCAAACCAGCAAGGATAAGGATAACTTTGGTAAAGGCGATGTCAGGGGTGTGATCGCTCCTGAAGCGGCCAATAACGCGAGCGACGCGGGAGATTGGTGCCTCACTTTAGCTTTCGGTATACCCGGAAGCGCCACCATGTCCTTAGTCCTAGCCGCGATGCTCCTTTTGGGCTTGCCCCCGGGCCCACAGATGCTCACTGATCACCTTCATTTAACGTTAGTCATTGTCTGGAGTTTGGTCTTGGCTAATTTGATGGCAACCGGCTTCTGTTTTGTCTTTACCAAACAATTGGCCGGGATTACCAAGCTTCCCGTGCATTACCTATTCCCTGTGCTGATTGTTCTTATATTTCTTGCCGCTTTTCAATCGACGGCAGATTGGGGCGACCTTGTTGCGCTGCTTGGGTTTTCCGTCCTCGGCGTTTCCATGAAGAGGTTCGGCTGGCCCCGTCCTCCCCTCATCGTGGGCATGGTCCTGCAACGGCTCGCCGAGACGTATTTTTTTCTGACCACGAAGCTCTATGGAACATCCTGGTTGCTACGACCCGTCGTAATTGTTCTATTCATATTGATCGTCTGGACAATTGTTCATGCGGTCCTGCGTCAGTCTCGGGGGAAAGCAAGGGCATGAGTAAAAAGGCCGGCAACAAACTCGATCCTTCGTTCTGGCTCTCGCTTTTTGTCTTGGGAGTCATTGCCGTATGGGTGGCGACAGCGGCTCGTTTCGACTGGGATACGCGACTATTCCCCTGGGCTATAGGAATACCGGCCTTAGCACTAGCGCTGCGCCAGCTGGTTGTGGATTGGAAAGGCTCCGGCGTTGCGATCCAAGAGGGACAAAACCCAAACTATCCTGGAATTTTAGACATTCCGGTGGATCGTAGCGTTACCCCAGAGGTAATGACGCGCCATACCCTGAGGTCTGCAGGGTGGATTTTGGGTTTTGCCTGTGGCATTTGGTTTTTGGGATTTTTGATATCGATCCCAATTTTTGTTTTTTGCTACTTGATCTACGAAGCCCAAGCGGGTAAGGTTGGCGGCCTTGTAGTAGCAGGCTTCACCTTTTTATTCGTCTGGGCGTTGTTTGACCAGACGATGCATCTGGCCTGGCCTGAAGCGACGCTTTTAATAATGCTCGGATTTTAGTTGCACCCGTGAATTCTCTCGCGCTCCTCATCGACTTCGGCAGTACCTTCACAAAAATTACCGCCGTGGACCTGCTTACCGCCAATGTTGTGGGTAGAAGCCAGGCGCCATCGAGCGTGCTCACCGACGTGCGCGAGGGCCTCATGCAGGCTCTACAGACGCTACACGACCATCATGCTCTGTTTGAGCGCCGGCCGGTGGATTTGGCGATATTGGAAAACCATCTGGTTTTGGCTTCGAGCAGCGCGGCAGGCGGATTACGGATGGTCGTCATTGGACTCGTTCCCGGTCTCACAGTGGAGGCGGCCAATTTGGCAGCTCTCGGCGCCGGCGCCAAGGTGGTCGGTTCATGGTCGTTCAAGCTCGGTGAGAATGCGATTACGGAGATCGCAGCCCAGCGTCCCGACATGATACTGCTTACCGGAGGCACCGACGGTGGCGACTCAGCGACCATTCTCCACAATGCGGGTTTGCTTGCCGCTTCCCCGCTGAAGGTTCCCATCGTGGTGGCAGGGAACCAAGTGGTGGCGCGGGAGGTCTCGGAAATTTTGACCCGCCCGGGTCAAGAAGTTCGCACGGCCGATAATGTGATGCCGCGATCGAAGCATCTCGCCGTGGAGTCCGCCCGGGAGGAAATTCGCAAACTGTTCATGGAACGCATCACGCAAGCCAAAGGACTCGATGGGCTCAAGGGGCGGGTTCCAGTCGTACTTCCCACGCCCATGGCCGTACTTCAGGGGGCGGTATTGGGCGCCCAGGGGACGGAGAACCGTGAAGGTTGGGGAGACCTGGTCGTGGTCGATGTGGGGGGTGCGACCACCGATGTCCATTCCGTCGGTTACGGAAAACCCCAAGGGCCGAACATCGTTGAACAAGGACTGCCGGAACCGTTCGCCAAACGGACGGTGGAGGGTGATTTGGGAATCCGTTTCAACGCCGCAACGCTGTTGGATCGAGTCGGACTCGATGAATTCGCGGCAGGTTTTCATCGCGCCTTTCCGCAATTTGCCGTTGACTGCAGTGAACTGGCGGCCTACATCGACGAGGTCAGTCAACAAACCTCCAGCGTGCCGCGAGAAGCGTGGCAAAGCGCCGTGGATGCGCAGCTAGCCCATATGGCCGTGGATCTAGCGGTGCAACGGCATGTAGGAAAAAGAGAGCGGATTATTACACGGGAAGGCGAAACCTGGGTGTACTACGGCAAAGACTTATCCGAGACGCGCACGCTGATTGGAACCGGCGGAGTGTTCATTTATAATCCGCACCTCGCTCACATTATGTCCCCGGTAAACGGCGAATATCTGCGCTATGTGGTGCTCAGACCGAAGAGTCCGAACCTATTCATCGATTCAAATTATCTCTTGTACGCGGTCGGTCTGCTTTCACAAAGCGAGCCCGACGTGGCTGTGCGAATTTTCCAGAAATATATGCAACCCGTGGCGCTGTCGTCCGTCGATATGCGATAGAGAAAGGGAGGTAGTCGTGTTTAAAGAAGATGGAGGAGACATATGAAACCAGATGTAATGCGGTGGATGATGGTCATTGCCGTGATCGGATTGACCGCTGCTGTTGGGCATGGCTCGACCCACAATTATTACAGGGGGAAAACCGTGCGCATAGTTGTGGGCTTGGCGGCCGGCGGAGGTTATGATCTGTATTCCAGAGCCGTTGCCCGGCATATCCATAAACATATTCCCGGTAGCCCCAATATCATTGTGGAAAACATGCCTGGGGCGGGAAGCTTGATTTCGGCGAATTACGTCTACAAGGTCGCGAGGCCCGACGGTCTGACCATTGGGAATTTCGCCGGCTCGCTATTCCAGGGACAGACTCTAGGGCAAAAAGGAATAGAGTTCGACGCCCAAAGGTTCGAATACATGGGCGCGGTGGCGAAAGTGGAGACCGCGTGCGCGTTTACCAGAGTGTCGGGCATAACGAGCCTCGATAGATGGATGAACGCAACGGTGCCTCCCAAGATGGGAGCGACCGGCCCGGGGACCGCCGGTCACGATACATCGAGAATCCTCAACGCGACTCTCGGACTGCCGATGCAGCTAGTGGTGGGATATAAGGGGACGGCCGATATTCGCGTCGCCGTGGAAGGGGGAGAACTGGGGGGTATCTGCACGGGCTGGGAATCGCTCAAGTCCACCTGGCGCAGGGCTCTGGATCAAGGGGATTTGGTGCTTTTGCTGCAAAATATGCCGAAGGCTCACCCGGATCTGCCGAAGATTCCTCTGGCGATTAGCTATGCTAAGACCGAGGAAGCCCGTCAATTGATACAACTCGGGATCCATGACGTCAGCGCCATCAACCGGCCGTATATTCTGCCGCCGGGCACGCCGAAGGATCGTGTTCAGGCTCTGCGCAAGGCGTTCACGGATACCATGAAAGATCCGGATTTTAGGGCGGAGGCGGAAAGAGCCAACATGGATCTTAGCCCGCTTACCGGGGAGGAGTTGGAAAGTATCGTCTTGGGCCTCTTTAAAGCGTCTCCGGCGCTGATCGCCAAACTGAAGCAAATTATTCTGCCGAAATAATTTTCTCCAAGCTTCGCTTCCCCCTTGACCCTCAAGGCGCGAAGCGAAGGGCTACCCGTAATGGCAGTCTGCGAGAGCAGAGCGAGTTCTTGAGTTGCCGGGGTGGATTAGACTCTTATCCCTTTGCGTTGCAAAAAATCTTTAAATCCCTCGCGCGGGTGGTTGGATTTCAAATAGGTGCCCCGCGCCGACCGTTCGTTGTCGTAGCGCTGGCGCCACCCCATGGCAATACCCTCGTGGAGGAGCTGCTTGATGCCCTGTACCATGCGCGGATCATTCTCGCTGATAAGATGACCCAATTGAATGGCGCTATCCCTCAGCTCCGCGAACGGTACCACTTGATTGAGCAGACCGATCCTTTCGGCCTCCTCCGCCTTGACGATGCGTCCGGTATAAAGCAGTTCCTTGGCCTTAGCCATGCCGACGACTAAAGGCAAGGACCAGGTCGAATTCACCCGGCCGTAGCGAGCAGCCAAAAAACGGAATTCCGTGCGTTCACAACCAATGCGAATGTCCAGCATGGAACTGAGCTGCGCCGCTGCGCCGTAGGCGAGGCCGTTTATGGCCCCGATAATCGGTTTTGCGAATGTCGCGATATGCCAGGTGGCTTGACTGCGAAACTCCTGGCGCGCTGCCAGCTCCTCCGCGCTCATGCCTGCCATCTGCGGAATATCTCCGCCCGCCGAAAACGCTCGGTCGCCGGCTCCGGTAATAACAACCGCGCGCAGGTTCTCGTCGTGCTCAATTTGCGTCAACTCCTGATCGAGCTCGCATGCCAATTCATAACTCATTGGGTTCAATTTGTCGGGGCGATTTAACGTGATCAGCGCTACTTTGTCGAAACGTTCCGTCAGGATATTTTGGTAGCTCATGGGGTTCTCCTTGCCAGCGAGCGAAAAGTTATGGTGGGGGGCATTACAACAGAATCAGTCTGCCGGCGCAATTGCCTCGCATGGGTTGGTTTCTTGTCCACCTTGGCCGACCTCTGGATGTTTGTGCTTCTGGGGCGAATTACCTCCGCTTCATGAGCGCGCTTCCAGGGCCAGCGCGGCAGTTGCAACTTTCATGTGAGGGTCATCATGAATAATCCTCAAGAAGTTATCGTGCACCAACGCTTCAACCGCGGCCGGCGAGACGCTCCTCGCCGCGGCGATCCCGCAAACCACCTCTCGGATAGCGCTCGGCATGCCAACGGTCCCTTTAAGCCATTTCAAACCGCCGGGATTATCGGTTTCCGTGAGCAGCAACTTGTCCGGGATCGCTTTGGCGATGGTTTTAATCACATCCGAGAACAATACCTCGACGCCGACGGTGAAATAGGCTCCGAATGCGACCATATTTCTTAAAATGTCGAGCGGTCCGGAATACCAGTGAATGATCGCTCGCCGGATGTCGTATCGCTCGAGGAGATCTAAAATTTCCTTTTCGGCTCCCTTGGTATGGAGGTTCACGATTTTTTTCTGCTCACGGGCGGCGGCGAGGAAATACTCCAACACCTTGAGCTGCGCCGGGTATTGTGAGGCATCGGCGACCCAGTGAAAGTCCAGGCCGATTTCACCGATGGCGGGGCTCAGCTCGATCCACTGGCTAATCGCCGCGAGGCGGTGAGAGTACTGCGGCGCAAATCTGGGATGAATGCCAAATGTCGGCACCACCAGCGACGATCGTTCAGCTATCCCTTGAAGCTGGACGTAGGACGGTACATCCATCGCCGTAGCCACGGTAAAAATGTTTTCGCTTTCAATCTGCTGTAACGCCTCACCCAGGAGATCCTCGTATTTGTCCAGGTGGACATGGGCGTCGATCATCATCGGTTACCTCCGCCAATAGCCTATAATCGGTTCATCTTTGCGGCAGCGATAAATCAAAGTCAACGCTCCCGGACAGAAACCGCCGGGGCAATCCATTCCATGGCGTTTAGCGCGTCCATAAAAACCACGTCATAAACTTGACAGGTGGTGCGGGGCGGCATATCCGTTATGGCAGTGCGACACCGGTAACGATTCAACGCGATAGGCTAATGGGGGGAATCATGTGGTATCTGATCATGCGCCAAGCCGTGAAGCCGCGCGCCGAATGGTCGGTCAGCTTGGATCAGCATCTTGTGTGGATGAAGCAACAGCATGAATCCGGCAACGTTCTTTTCTCCGGGCCGACGCCGGATCGGAAGTTTGGCATCTACGTGATTCGCGCCGCCTCGCGACAGGAAGCGGAGAAAATCGCTGGAGCGGATCCCTATACAGCGGCCGGACTCTGCACCTACGATCTTTACGAGTGGGAGGTACACCAGATCATGGGTGCGGGAGCTTTCACCGCTGCGGAGTTGCAGGCGCGCCGTTAAGGAAGTTTAGTCGGGTTCGAGGTCGTGATTCTCGGCGCTCCTGTTTCAAGATATGCCAAGCTCTGGTTCTTTCATCCCGAGTCTCCGCCGCTGCCAAAAGATATAAATTTTCTAGGCGGCCGTGAAAGATTGCTATCGCAGCAGCCGGCCGTATCCGTCGATGGAAAGCTTCATTCCAAGGGTGCTCAAAACCCACCAGAGGGCCGCCGCTGTGCTCGCGATCACTGGTTTCGCTGTGTCCCGTTCCAACTCGGCGATATAGGCAACGGAGCGCCAGCGTCCGTGAACTAAAATCGCATCCGCGGCCGTATTTTGTTGAATAAGCGTTCTGGCGACATTATAAGAGGCGTAGTCGGGCAGTTTCACTTGATCCACCGGCTTTTGGACCTCCAGTCCGCGAATGCCGAGAACTTGAAAACCGGCATCCTCATAGTAACGTTTTACAGCCTTGTTGATTTTTTCCATGTAAGCTGTGGCAATGACAATGCTCTTGGCATTGAGGTGTTTGAGGGCTTCGACGCTCGTGTTCATTACGGTGCCGATCGGTAGCCCGACACTCCGGGATAACTGGCCGACGATTGCTTGCTCTTCTCGGTAACCGCGCTGGGTACCTAACGTAATGCCGGCAAGCAGGATGATGTCACATTCTTCAGCGATAAAAATGCCGAGCCCGGCTCCCAGAGCGTCGATGGCCTTGTTAAATTCCGCCTCGGTGTGGGCCTGCACGTTGAGTCCCGAGGCGACAATAGTGAAACCCTTGGGGAGGATCAAGTCCCAGTCCGAAGGTGATTCAAAGACCGACGGTGAGAGATATCCGATTCTTATTTTCCAACCGGACAACAATGACTCCTTTTTGCCGTAGCCATATCAATCCTTCTTTTTTGCCTCATCCTGGCATTTCGCTGAGGAGCCGTCCGTAACCAGGAAGCGGATGATGCAAGCCCAGGCGCAGCTGGGTTTCCCAACAACGGGCGGGCCCAGGGTGTACTACAGGGAGACCCGTTGCGGTCTCAAGCCGCTCAATGATGTCCAGTGTTATCCAGGCCGAGCCCAGCATGTAAATACCCTCGGCGTCGGGCTGCCCATCGACTAGGTTCTTGATGAAATTAAAAATGTGCGTCGGCGGAACCCTTGGCACATCGGCGAAGGAACTATCGATTCCTGCCAACGCCAGCACTTCGAATCCGGCCTCACTGAAGTAGCGGGCGAAAATGGCGTTTAATGAATCGGGGAAATAGCTCGCGCCGATCAATTTTTTGATGCCCAAGGTGCGCAGCGCGCGGACATGGTTTTGCCCGGAGGTAAACATCTGAACGCCGTATTTGTTTTCCCAGCTGCTGATCAATGCCCGCTCGCCCTCGAAGCCCAAGAGCATGAACGGCGGCGCGCCGCTCGGCCGCACAAGATCGGCGTTCATTTGCGCCAGTTGCGCCGCCTTTTCTTCGTATCCCGGCATCGAGTTTTTGAATTCCTCCGCGCTGCCGCTGGTGAAGTTCATCGTCAGACTGAGAAACTTGATCGTCGCCGGAATCCTCGTGTCGAGATCAATTTCTTGCCCGGATTCCGCTCTGTTGGTCGGCTTGATGGTCCCTACCACATATTCCTTCTTATCTTGTGCCATGCCCGTTTCCTTTCTTGTGGCGACTTCTCGTGCGGCCTAACCGTCCTTCAATCTTCGGGTGCTCCTCCGGAGCGTGCCAGGTCGCCAATTTTTATTTTCTCCACGTTGAGTTTCGCGGCGCTGTTGCTCATCCGGTCCATCACTTCATCAAAACTCAAGGGAGAGGCGTCCTTAGGTCTAAAGCGAAGCGGATTGATGCGGGCAACGACGAAACTCTTCAGATAGGGGCTCGTCAGGCCCCTGGCCTTCAGGGCGTCGACTTTTTTGACCACGATGTCGTCCAGCGCCAATAAACTCTTGGCTCTTGCCTGGCGAATGGCCAAGGCGGCGTTAAGAGATTTTTTTAAGAAGCCATCCGCTCGTTTGAGGATCGGATGATAGGCGCCGCCGGTGAAGCGGCCCCGCTCGAGATAGCAATGGCCAAGGGTAATGAGCGCGGCTTCTTCAAATTCCAGCTCATAGCTCTCTTCCGTTGCCTCATCCAGCGTCGCCAGCTCCTGATACATTTTGATCACTTCGAGCGCACGCTCGCGCAGGTTGTGGGCTTTCTCGGTATTGAGAGCGAGGATTTGGTAGGCTGCAGATGTTTCCGGAACGACGATTGCCGCGATGCTTTTAGCCCCTAGGGTTTTCATCGCCGACAGTCGGTGATTGCCGTTGGGTGTCCAGTAGCGCGTTGCGCTGCCACCGATTTCTTTACGCACGACAATGATCGGGTCGAGGTAGCGACCCAACTTGGCGATCACGGTTTCGAGTTTGCGCGCGTGGGCGTCGGACAAATTGCGTTGATAGGGTGTGGGCTCGACCTTCTCGATGGGCAGCGCCGCCATCACCAACCAGCGGCTGCCGAAGGGTTCGCGGTAAGCCGCCAGAACTTTTCCCCCGTCGTTGGCGATGGCCTCTTCTAGCTCTGCAACGTTTGCCGGCGCGGCGGCAGATAGAACCTCTTTCGCTCCGAGGCCCGTAGATTGGCCTGCTAACTTGCGCCTTTTTCGCGGCGCACCCGATCTTTTCTTAGTTTTCCTCTCAGCCATCCCCCTACTCCCCTAGCATAGCGAGCCTATTCTGCCAAGCGTCGGATACGAGGTAAAGTAACGGTGACGGTGAGAGCCATGGCGGCAACCATGAAGCCGCCGATGGCAACCGCCGTGGGCGCGCCGGCAAATTCGGCGATGGCCCCGGCAATGAGTCCGCCCACCGGCATCAAATCCCAGGTAAGCCCGAAAATGCCCATCACCCGGCCACGCAGTTGGTCGGGCAAGTTGACCTGTAAGATCGCGTTGATGATCGTCATGTAGTATTGGCTCGCTATGCCTAGAGCGCAGGCAAGCGCCAGCGAAAAGACATAGGACTCTGAAAGGGCGAAGGCAATGAGCAGGACTCCGAAGGACATGGCGCCGCCGAGGGCCTGTTTGCCCTTGCTCCTGGCATGGGCAAAATAGGCCACAGTCAAAACGCCGATGAGCGCTCCCACGCCGCCCGCGCTCTGGAGAAAACCGAATCCTTGGGAACCCACATGGAGAACATCGCGGGCGAACACCGGCATAAGGATCAAATAGGACATGCCGAAGGCGCTGTTGAAAAAGGTCATGGCGATGAAAGTGTAGTAGATTTCATTTGTCCGAATGAAATTGAGTCCGTCCATCATGTGCTGCAACAGGCCGCCGGATGACGCTGTTGTGGTCTTGTCTTCCAGCCGAATGCCGAGCCATAGGCAAACAGCCAGCATGGAGGCGATGAAACAGAAATAATAAGTGGGACCGATGCCGATGAGGTAAATGAGCATGCCGGCAATGGCGGGACCGAGTAGTCGATTCAACTGCCAAATGGTGCCGCCGACGGCGACGGCGTTGGCAATATCCTCTTTGGGCACCATTTGGGGCAACAGGGCCATACGACTTGGACGGTCGAAGGCCTTGATAGATCCCGAAATTACTGCGAGCACCATAACGTGCCAGAGCGCGATCCAACGGGTCACAACCAGAGTGGCTAAAATAAAGAAAATGACAGCGGAACCTACCTGTGAAAGAATCATAATTCGCTTTCGCTCCGTGCGGTCGGCAATGACTCCGCCGAGCAGAGTCAAAACAATTGTCGGCGCCGCAAACGCCAGTCCGGTGAGGCCGAGAAGCAGGGGAGAGTTGGTGAGCTCCAAAACCAACCAGCTCTGCGCTATGCCTTCCATGTTTTGCGCCAGAACGGAGGCGAGCTGCCCAAACCAGTAGAGACGATAATTCCGATGACGCAGCGCACTCAAGGTCTGCAGCAGCCGTTGTTTTTTTGTAATGTTCTCGGTGGTGGCTCGTGACATGGAGTACGCAATGGGCTTCAATAGAAGCAGTCGTGGCCATTGTTGACTAAATCTGATTGGGAGTCAAAAAGCAGGGAAGTCGCAATGGGCGTCAATGCGACCTGGGCTTCAGAGCCAAGTGATTGCCACCTGTCACCATGAATAATCAGGGCTATGGGGTGTGAGTTTTTCCTGTGCTATGAATGATTCAGTTTTTAATACTGCGATACAAGGTTAGAAAGGACTTCCAACATGCCTCAATTCGACTATGATCTCTTCACTATCGGGGCGGGTTCGGGCGGCGTGCGGGCCAGCCGTGTCTCGGCTTCCTACGGCGCCAGAGTGGCCGTGGCCGAGGAGCGCTATCTCGGAGGGACCTGTGTCAACGTCGGTTGTATTCCCAAAAAACTGTTAGTCTATGCTTCCCATTTTAGCGAGGACTTCGAGGATGCTTCGGGTTTTGGCTGGGCGGTCGGCGCGCGAAGGGTCGATTGGTCAAGTCTCATCGCCAACAAAAATAATGAGATTCAACGGCTCAACGGCGTGTACCGCAAGCTCCTGGTGGATTCCGGTGTCATGATTTTGGACGGGCGAGCGCAGGTCATTGACGAGCACACAGTCGAGATGGACGGCAAAAGAATAACCGCTCGCTATATCCTTGTTGCCGTTGGCAGTTGGCCCATGATACCGAAAATTTCCGGATCGGAATACGCCATCAGCTCCAACGAGGCGTTCTATTTACCTCGATTGCCCGAGAGAGTCATCATTGTCGGCGGCGGTTATATCGGGGTGGAGTTTGCCGGGATATTTCATGGACTAGGGGTCGAGGTGACGCAGGTTTATCGTGGACCGTTGTTTCTGCGCGGCTTCGACGATGACTGCCGTGAAACGCTGGCCGAGGAGATGAAGAAGAAGGGCATCGATCTGCGGTTTAATAGCGATATCGAAAAGATCGAAAAGGTCGGCGCCGGCTTGCGCGCGACGCTTTCCAAGGGGACCACCATCGATGTCGATCAGATCCTTTACGCCACCGGTCGGGTGCCGAACACGACGGCTCTGGGACTCGAGACAGCGGGGGTGAAAATGACGCCGAACGGCGCGGTGATCGTGGACGAGTATTCGAAGACGAATGTTGCGAGCATTTACGCCATCGGCGACTGCACGGATCGAATGATGTTGACGCCGGTCGCCATTGCCGAGGGGCGGGCGGTGGCCGAAACCTTATTTAATAACAATCCGATGAAACCGAATTACTCCAATGTCCCGACAGCGGTTTTCAGCACGCCCAACATCGCCACAGTAGGGCTCACGGAAGCCCAGGCGCGTGAAAGACATCCGCAGATTGACATATATAAGACATCGTTCAGACCGCTCAAACACACCCTCACCGGTCGCGATGAACGGACGATGATGAAAATTGTCGTCGAGCAAACCACGGACCTTGTCCTGGGCTGCCATATGGTCGGCCCGGAGGCCGGGGAGATCATCCAGGGTCTGGCTGTGGCGCTGAACTGCGGCGCCACCAAGGCCCAGTTTGACGCAACCATTGGCATCCACCCTACTGCGGCCGAAGAATTCGTCACCATGCGAACGAAATCGCCACCGCTCGCGTAATCGCGGATTGCCCGATAGCCGTGCGTTACTTTCTACAAAATGACACTGTTGTCATTGCCTTGTCATTTTTGCCCGACGATCTGAAAGACAAAATCTTGATATATTCATGGGTTAGATTATGGCATACCAGTTGCTCAAATTTTGCCCGTTGTAGGCCGATACTTAAGAAAACAGGGTGCTCAATGGACCGGTCAAGCTTTCGCGAGCAGTTGTTGAGTGTGATGGAGCGCAAGGATCATTGGGCTTGGCCGGCGTTTACTTCGGGCCAGGTGCCGAAGGAGTTGCTGCATTATCATTTGGAGCAGGAGTATGGGACCTATGTTCGCGATTTTCCCATCTTGGTCGGGCGTGTTTACGTGCGCTGTCCAATTCCGCTGGTGCGGCGCAGTCTAGCAGCCAATCTCTATGAAGAAGAAACCGGCGGCCTGATAGCGGGAACTCCTCATCCGGAGCTCTTTCTCGAATATGCTCGTGGTCTCGGTATGGATCTCACAAGGTTTTTTAGCGTGCAATTGTTGCCGGCCGCGAAACTTTATCGAAATTTTATTGACGATGTCACCCAGAATTATGGCTGGGATGCCGCCGCGGCCATCGTAACCATCTTCATCGAAGGCACGAAGGATGAACGTGCGGCAATCGAGTCACCCGCACACACGGCGCCCTTGGCGCCGCTGGAAGAACATCCTCTTGTCAAACATTACGGTTTATCCATCGAGCACCTTGGGCTGACCAAGGCCCATCGCCAGGTGGAGTCCAACCATCGCACCGCGGCGTGGGCGACGGTGCTCGACCATGTCACCCCTACCAGGCGCGGCACGGTCGTCAGAACGATGGTAGCGGCCCTGGAACATTGGCATCACTACCGGGACGCGGTAGCGCAGGTGTGTGGGGTTGCGCAAAACGGTATCGGCGTTGGCGCAGTCATTGGTTGAGTCCTTTTCCGTAATTTTTTTAAATTCCAAAAATGTTTAGTGTTTAATGGCCGCGGCACTTTATCCAGGCGCGCCGATTAACATCGTGGAGACACTTGCGTCTAACGTTGCAAGGAGGTCGACATGAGCAAAAAAACTTCAGCAGTTTGCATGGGGGCAGGAATCGTTCTGGCTATTGGCAGTTTCAATATTGCGGAGGCGAATTCCCACAACCGCCACAAGGGCCACAAGGAAGCGGCGCGGCAGGAGATTCGTGACGATTGGCGCGAGATTCGGAAGGACAAGGCCGAGCTGAGAAAGGATATATCCGAGTTGCATCGCGATCGGTTCGAGCTGCAAAAAGCTGTAAGGCGCGGCGCAGGCAAGGCAGAGATTGCGCGTCTGAGAACCGAGATCCGCCAGGATAAAAAAGAGATCCGCAATGGCCGCAGAGAGATCCGAGAAGACTACGCGGAGCTCAGACGTGATTTGAACAAGTACGGGTGGCGCGGGCGCCCGGCCGGCCAAGATTCCCGCTTTGACCGCGGGGGAAATCACTGGGGCAATCATGGGCGACACGGCTGGTGGGACCGCGATCGCCATAGCCGCTGGCATCGTGGTTATTACCGTCGGTGAGAGCCCAGCGGCAGTACCAGAGCAGAGCAAGGCGGGCTTTAGGCCCGCCTTTTTTTTCGCGCGAGTTGCGCCTTGGGCTTGACTTCCCATCAGCGGCGATTTTATATGCGAGTAAGAGTACATGGCGATACCCCAGCGTTACAACACGGGCTATAATATCGGAGTCGGCGGAGCCGTAGTGCGCGACGATAGGCTGCTTCTCGTACGCCGCGCGTCGCGCCATGGTCGCGGCAACTGGCAACTTCCCGGCGGTTTCATCGAACCCGACGAAACCATCGAGCAAGCCGTGGTCCGTGAAGTCCGAGAAGAAGCCGGCGTGACGGCCCAGGTAGAAGCGGTGTTGGGTTTACGCAGTCGCTACGACCCGGACAGCGGCAACGGTATTTATGTCGTGCTGCTCTTGAGGCCTCTCAGCGGTGATCCCAGGGCGGATAACCATGAAGTCGATCATGCGGGCTACTTTACCCTCGACCAGATTCAACAATTAGCGCCGCTGCCGCCGGTAAACTGGGAGATCGCGCAACGCGTGCTCTCACCCGACCGCCGGCTTTTGAGTCCCAAGCCCTTGACCAATTTGAACGGCGCCCGCTTTACCTTGTTTGTGGGCTGACACGCCAGTGTGGCGGTTCTATAGGGTTGCTGCGTGCTTAGCGCCCGGCAGGTGTGGCCGGGGGCGCACGCTCGGCGTCGACGAACGGCTCAATAGTGATTTTGATCCGCAGCGAACCGTCCCGTTTGACAAGCGCCGCGGGATCCCGGGACGGCGCCGGAGATTCCGACTCGATGGTGCCCAGCCCCCCCAGTTCTTTTTTCAACCGTTCATACTGACCGGCAGGGATGGTGAGCCATACCGTTTGCGGTGCAGTGGTTTGTGAAATGTCTGGCATCATGGGACGGGACGCCGATTGATCCAACCTGTCGCCAGCTCGCTCCCGGACAACAGATGCTTCTTCACCTGATTTTCTCTGCGCGCCGAGCCTCCCGCTCGCTCCCGCGTCGCGCTCCCGAGGATGACGGCGAACCACGAGATCGACATCGAAAGGTTGGAGCGCTGCCGGAGCGCCTGCAAAGCCGGGCAACGCCGTCTTGGAAGCGCTTTCTCTCTGGGGTGCTAAAAGAGCGGGGGCAGAGCCAGCGCGAAATTCCAATACTGGAGCTCGACCTCCTCTAACGGCTTCATCGGATACGCTCAAGCCCTTGACCGGCGGCGGTGGCGGGGCGAGGACTGCGATGTCCTCCTTTTTTTTGTCCGCCTCATTCTCTTGCTGCCTGGAAGTGGATTGTTCCATGAGCGGTTGTTCCGTACGGCGCGCTCGGGCTACTTGATCCGATACGCTGTTTTCCCGCGCCGCGGTCAATGAATCTTTGCTAGCGCCGACCTCGCGTGGTCGCTGCGCCTTCGCTTGGGGGATAATGGAAGGTTGAGCTTCGGGCAGGGTTGTTGGTAAACGCTCGGTGTCCAAGGCCTGCTCGGAAATCGCCAAGGACAATTTTCGGGGTTCTTCTCTTTCCCAGAGATAAACGGCTAGAATCGCGATTAAGATGACGGCCGTGGCATGGAGCGGCAGTTTGAGCTGCAGCGGTAAAAGCATTCGTTGCCAGATTGGCGGTGTCGATTCAATCTCGCGAATCCGCGCCATCACGCGCTGGGTAAATCCCAGCGGCGGATCAATGAGCGGGAGCGCGGCGACCTGACGGATGCAATCAGCCAATTCATCGACCGCAACGCTGCATGGCGCGCACGCCGATAGATGGTCGTCAATTTCTCGCAAGGTTTCCACGTCCAACGTTTTATCGAGATAATCCGATAGCCGCGATTGGACTTCTGTGCAATTCATAATTTCCCTCTATTGGCCTTGACGTAGGCGGTGAGGCGCTCTTTGAGAGATTGCCGCGCCCGGTGCAGTCGAGACTTTACCGTGCCCACGGGAACGTCCAAGACTCGTGCCACCTCTTCATAGGGCACATCCTGAAGGTCACGCAGCAAAATCACCGTTGCCTCCTGCGGCTCCAGACTATTCAAAGCTTCCTGCACTCGCTCCCGCAGTTCCGTCCGTTCCGCTATTGCTGCGGGATCGAGACCTTCATCGCCGACCATTTCCGATGCCTCCACGGGAAATGCCCGCTGTTGCCATTTGGCAATGCTCTTGCGCCGGGTGCTGGCGTGATTGAAAGCGATACGATAAAGCCAAGTTGAAAAATGGGCGGCGCCGCGAAACTGGCCAATGGAACGAAAAGCGGACAAAAATGCCTCCTGAGAAACCTCTGCGGCCTCATCATAATCGCCGAGCATGCGATAAACCAGGTTAAAAATGGTTTTTTGGTGGCGGCGCACCAGGGCCTCGAAAGCATCGGTTTCCCCCCGCTGAAGTCTCTGAACGCACTCCGCATCGCTGATTCCTTCAGACACCATCGGCTCAGACGGATTAGATTGCTTTTTCAAGAAAAAGTTCCCACGGGGTCTGAGTCAAGAGGTTAGTGCCAGCCAAGGCGGTAACATATAGGAGCTGGGGGTCATTCCATGTCAAAAGCTCGGGGTCACTCTTCCCACAAATGGCTGAATTCAGTGGCGACTACCCGATCGTAGGGAACCTGCGCCGAGAGTAAGCCGATGTCCTGAGCGAAACGGTTCATATGGAAAACGGTTTGTGCGGTAATCTCCGGCTTATAGTAGGGGAGATCGCGTCTGATGAGTTCGACGATGAGCTCCGCCTCGGCGGGAGGGAAGCGTTTCTTGCCTACTGCAGCAGCACGGCCCACCTCCTTACGCAGTGCCCGTTGGGTGTGCATGAGCGCGCGTATAGCGGCCGTCACGGCCTTGGGGTCCTGTTGGATCTTTCGGTCCGTGGTGACCAGGGCGGGAAACGTATAGCCTTGGACTCCTGTGGGACCGTCGCCGCGCCGCACGTCCAAGACCATCGTTCCGACATTACGGCGCAGGGCCACTTCACAACCCATGCCATTCGCCCAAAAACCGTCGAGCTTGCCTTCCTCCAGGGCCTTCGCTGCGGTCAAACCGAAAGAAACATTGGCGCCGCTGGCTCCGGGGATCGGGATGATTTGAATGTCATTTTTTTCCGGCTCCATGCCGGCTTCAATGAGCAGCCGGCGCAGTCCCAGGTTTACGCCGGGCGCCGCGCCAATACGTAAACCTTTGAGCACGCTCAAATCGCCGCGCCGCGCGTTGAGATCCCGGCGTACCACGAGGAACCAGTACATATGCTGCGCCACGGCAGCCAGCAGTTTTGCGCCCTGCCAATCGGGAAACGCCATTAAAGCCGCGTGTGCCGATCCGACGACGAAATCCAACTCTCCGTCGCGTAACGCTTCATAGGTTTTCGGCACGGGAAAGAGCAGCTCCACGGACGCATCAAATCCCTCGGCCTTGAAAAAGTCCAATTCCACGGCGGCGATAATTGGAAAATAGGAATTCGAGATGAAATCGGGAACGGCAATGCGTAACATAAATTCATTCTCCAGGAAATTTTATCCCGCCGAGACGCCAAGGCGCAAAAAATCATTTTTTTTCTCCGAACTTGGCGCGCTTTGCGCCTTTGCGCGAGATAAGGTTTTTCTGATCTCCTCTGCCGACAAAAATTTCACATACCTTTGGCTAGATTTTATACGCCAGTCCGGCGGCCTCAATACCAGCCACGGCGCAGGCTTCGTCTTCGTCCGAGGTGCCGCCAGTGGCGCCCACGGCGCCAATGATGGTGTCTCCATCCATAACGAGCACGCCGCCGGCGACGGGGACGACCTTACCCCCGCTCATATCAGATAAGGCACCGAGGAACGCCGGCCGGTCTTTCAAGCGCTCCCCCAAGCGGCGGCTGGATTCTCCCATACCGATGGCACCCCAAGCCTTACTGATGGCGATCTGAGGGCGCAAGATGCTGGCGCCGTCCTCGCGCTTGAGCGCTCTAAGATGGCCTCCCTCATCGAGCACGGCAATACAGAGCGGTCTTAGCTGCATCGCACGCCCTTTCGCCAGCGCCTGGTCGACGATCATCGATGCCTTTTCCAATGTCAGTCTCATTTGAACCTCCTTGACTTCTTTTGAGTTACTTTATGACGGTGAGAGTTTTTCGATATCGTGACAAATCCTTTTTAGCCGTCACGGTTCGATTAGAGCGAGATCTGTCGTTTGTCCATCGCTTGCTGCCATTTCTTGGCCGCATCCTTGCCGAAAATTAGCGTCCTGTCTGCGGTAACGATATACCAGGAACCGGCTTTCAGCTCTTCTTCCAGCTGGCCCGGAGCCCAGCCCGCGTAGCCCAGCGCGAAAAGCGACTGACGCGGACCCTGACCCCGGGACATCGTCTGAATGAGCTTGGTGTCTGTGGTCATGGCGAGTCCGTCTTTGACCTTTGTCGAACTTTCTAAAGTGACATCGTCCGTGTGTAATACAAATCCCGCTTCCGGGCTAACGGGTCCGCCATAGTGAATAATGATTTCACCCTTGGCGTCCTCACTCTCTGCGCCTAATCCTTTGAGCAGGTCCGCGATGGGACCTTGCGCGATGGGGCGGTTGATTACCAGGCCCATGGCTCCTTTGGCGTCATGTTGCACCATGTAAATGACGGTTTCGCCGAATCTCGGGTCTCGCATGTCGGGAGTGGCGACCAGCAACTGTCCCGCGATAAACTGATTTTCTGCAGCTACTGTCTGGCGGGCATGATAAAGGGACGGGATGCAGACCAACGAAAGCAGAATAAAGATCGCTAGCCCGCGCAACAGTCGCATAGAACTTGACATCAACACTCTCGCTTCATAGCATAAGCCATCCTGGTTACCAAGAAAGGAAAAACTGACATGGCGGTACAGGAAACCACGAAACCGGTAGATTCTTACAACTATAAAAAATTCGCGCGATCCGAGACAACCAATATGTCCGGCCATTTCAAAACCCAGCTGCGCGCAGGGGAGGAGGCGCCCGATTTCACGCTGCCGACGGTGGAAGGGGGGCGTGTGCGCTTGTCCGATTTGCGCGGCAAAAAACATGTGCTGCTCGAATTCGGTAGCATTACCTGACCGCCTTTCGTGGGCGAGGTCTCGCCCCTCAATCGACTCTATTCGCAATACCAAAGTCGCGACTTTGAATTTTTCACCGTCTATGTGCGCGAGCCCCATCCCGGTGAGAATTACGGGCCGCATCGTGACTGGGAGCAGAAATTACAATATGCCCGCGACTGCCGCGACCAGGACGCAATCAAGAACCCGCTGCTCGTCGACGACCTGGAGGGGACCGTGCATCGCGCCTACGGCTCGCTGCCGAACATGATCTATATTGTCGATAAAAACGGCAGGATAGCTTACAAGGCGATGTGGACGGACCATGCCGAAATCGAGTCGGTGCTCGCCAACCTTGTCTTGGGCGATCAATTGCAGGCCCAAGGGGTCAGAGTAAAACCTTCCTACACCGAGAAGATCAACTACGTCCCCGCCCAGTATGCCTCCGGACTGCGTGAAAAAGTATTCGACCGGGCTGGACCGCAGGCTTGGCAGGACTACCGTGGAGTATACCCCGATAAACGCAAATGATCGCGGTGCGGGAAATGGCTCTCCATTTTTGTGCTGGCCAATATGCTCCATGGATATTTGCCGTAGTTGACCCGGCGTTTAGCGCCTTCCATAGGTAACAGTATCAGAGGAGCCAATAGAATGATGACTTTTTCGCCTATGACGCTGCCGGAAATTTTGCCCATATTTCCCTTGACGGGAGTTTTGCTGCTGCCCGAAACCGTTATGCCGCTGCATATTTTCGAGCCGCGTTACCGCAACCTCGTGGAAGACGCGCTCGAGGCGGATAAGATTTTTGGTATGGTTCAACCCTTCGTCCCGCAGCAAGACAACCGGCCGCTGCCGGGAGCGGAGAACGAAGCACCGGACCTTTATAAGGTCGGATGCGCCGGGTATATCGAGAAGTGGGAGAAACTTCCGGACGGCAGATTTTTTCTACAGTTAAAAGGTGTCAATCGTTTTAGATTCGAATTCGAGCTTCCCATGCAGCGGGGCTATCGACGGGTCAAAGCGAGGTACCAGGAATTTCCCGACGCGACTGTAGACGAAAGTTGGCGTTGCGACCGCTCCGCGTTAATGCACGCCCTGGTGGGCTACGGCAAGGCTCACGGGATGGAAGTCAAAGCAGAGCAAGCGGAGCGTTTTTCAGACCTGGAGTTAGTAAACCTTTTGGGTGTCTCGCTGCCTTTTCATCCGACGGAAAAGCAAGCGTTGCTAGAGTCCCCCACGGTAACGCAACGCGAGACCTTGCTCGTCAACCTCTTGCGACTTGGCAATACGCCCGCGGACCCGGTTCCGGATACGTCGCCGCGCACGCTTAACTGACGACCCGGCTAACGTCATTACTGTTGAGTCCGAAGGGTAAGTCCCCGCAGAACTTTTTCTGCGGTGATGGGAAGCTCGCGAATGCGTACGCCCGTGGCGTCGTAAACTGCGTTGGCGACGGCGGCGGCCACGAGAACCAGCGGCGGTTCACCCAGCGCTTTGGCGCCAAAGGGACCCACCGGGTCAGGGTGCTCGATCAACAGGGTCTCGATGGGGGGAATATCGACGAGGTTGGGAATCTTAAAAGAATCGAGATTCAATGTCAGCGGCGCACCGCTGTCCGGGTCCAGAGGGATTTCCTCCATCAGCGTGTAACCCAAACCCTGTACCACCCCGCCGATGATCTGACCGCGGGCCGCCTCGGGATGAATGATCCTTCCGGAGTCATGGGCGGCGACATAGCGTAGCACTCGGATCACACCTGTTTCCGGATCGACTTCGATTTCTGCAAAGTGGGCAGCAAAGGAATTGACGATATGCGTTTTGCTGCCGGCGCGAAGTTTGGCCTCGCCGACGACAACCTGATCTTTATGTCGCCGAATGACGTGACCGATGGGAACGCGAATCTCCGGTGTGGCAAGCACTGACACCATGCCGTCGCCGAGTTGCAGTTGGTGGGGCGCGACTTCGAGCATGCGTCCAGCGGTCTCGAGAATCTGGCGCGCGGCATCCTCTGCGGCGCGCAAGGCGGCCAACCCGGAGGTAAAGGTCGTCGTGCTTCCAGAAGTACTGTGAGCGAATGGGGTTTCGGCAGTATCGGCGAATGTCGCGTTAACGCGCTCCAAGTCTACATGAAGAGCCTCGGCAACGACCTGGCGCAAAATGGTCCACGCCCCTTGACCGATTTCCGCGATACTCATGAACAGCTCGATGGACCCGTCTTGTTTGAGTTTGACTATGGCCGAAGATTGGGATTGTCCGGTCTTGTAGATGCAGCAAGCGACGCCCAGGCCGCGGAGCTTGCCGCCGACTCGAATCTTACGTGGTCCAGCCGGCCGCGGCTCCCAGCCGATCCGCGTGGCGCCCTCTTCGAGGCATTGCGCTAAAAAATTGCTCGAAAACGGAATGCCCCCCTCGATAGGTTGCGCTGGCACGAGGGCGTCTAAAGGAGTAGTGCGACTTCCGGGCTGCCCTTCAGGTCCCACGTGATTGCACAGGCGGAATTCGAGGGGATCTATCTTGAGCCGCTCCGCCGCCTCGTCAGCGAGAGACTCCAGGGCAAAGTGAGCCTGGGGGGCGCCTAGTCCGCGGTACGAACCGGCAACCGGACTGTTGGTGAAAGCGACGTTGCCCACATATCGGGCGTTGGCGCAGTTATACAGATAGGTAAGACCATGCCCGAGTCGAGATGCGACTCCAAAGCCGGGAGCATAGGGGCCGGTGTTGAGAGCGCTGGTGGCGTCAATGGCAGTAATCGATCCATTGGCCTTCAGCCCCATGCGGAGGCGAGTGACCGTTGCATGGCGCCATTTTCCATAGCCCAGTTCCTCCTCGCGGGTATATCCCATGCGCACGGCTTGGCCCGCTTTGCGCGCGAGCAGCGCCGTAATGGCCGCCAAGCGGGTTTCGTCTTTGCTGCCGAATCCCCCGCCGAGGTAGGGTCCGATCACGCGAACCTGATCGTAGGGGATGGCGAAGATCTTCGCGAGTTTGTTGCGATCGCCGTAAACATTGCGGCTTGCCTTCCATATGGTAAGATTTTTATCCGCCCATATCGCCAGACTATAGCGCGGTTCTAATGCGAGCGGACTGGTGGATTGCGTGCGGTAGGTTCCCTCCACTATCACTTCCGCTTCGGTCATGCCGCGGTCCGCATCGCCGCGCACGAGCAAAAGCGGATCCTTGCCCGCTAAGTTGCCGCCGCCACGGACGGAAGGAGCCCCTTCGGCCAGGGCCGCTTCGGCATCGAGGACGAAAGGCAAAACTCGATACTCTACGTCAATCAACTGTAACGCCTCTTCGGCTATTTCCTCGCTGTCGGCGGCCACCGCCGCCACTTCGTCGCCGACGTGGCGCATGATCCGATTGAGGACGTATACCGGCACCACGGGATCATCGGTGCAAGATGTGTCTCCCTCCTCGAAGGGATATTCCGGCGAGTCGTGATAGGTAACAATGGCGCGGACGCCGGAAAGTCTTTCGGCTTTGGCCGTGTCGATGCGGAGAATCTCGGCGTGGGCATGGGGGCTGCGGAGCGTTTTCCCGTGCAGCAAGTCCTTCGGCTCTAGGCGGTCGGCGGAAAACTGGGCCCTGCCGTTTACCTTTTCTTTCGCGTCAACGCGCGTGACCGCGCGCCCAACGACCCGCAGGGGCGGTAGCGAATGAGTCTTCGATGATGTCATGAAGCATCTGTATTGTTTTTTATGAATTGGATAGCAAAGCTCCGCGATTAGGACAAGCAAAAAATTGTCAAATTTATTTCCCGCTTTCGAGATTTGCGTTGACAAGCGCTTTAAAAATATAGATTGTGTCGTGAATTAAGTAGCATCCTTGAGGATTACGCTTGATGGGAAGAACGCAGGTCATTATTGTCCGCCATGGTGAGACGCAGTGGAATACCAAAGGAATACGGCAGGGACATTTCGATAGTCAACTGACGGAGAAGGGGATTGCCCAGGCGGCGGCGCTCGCGGAGCGGCTGAAGCGGGAAAAATTTAGCGCGCTGTACAGCAGCGATTTGGGCCGGGCGGTACAGACTGCCGCAACGATCGCGGCCGTGACCGGGCACGCCGTCGTCAGGGACCCGCGGCTGCGGGAAAGGCACCTTGGGATCTTTCAGGGATTGAACGGCGAGGAGATCAAGCAGAAGTTTCCGGAACAGTACCGGTTACATCGAAGCCTTGGCCCCGATTATGTGATCCCGGGAGGCGAAAGCACGCGACAGCAGTTGGAACGGAATATCGATTATCTAAACCAGCTTGCCGAGAAGCACCGGGGAGAGCAGATCGTGGTGGTCACCCACGGCGGCGTGGTCAGCGGGTTTTTCAGACATACGCTCTCCATTCCTCTCGACGCGCCGCGCCGATTCGAGTTTGTCAACGCGGGCCTCAATGTCTTCGCGCAGGAGGACAACAACTGGATGCTTTTGACATGGGGCGATGTGAGCCACTTGGCCCCGGGCGCGGCCAGCGAAGGAGAAGAGCCTTAGCGGCTGCTGCGCGGCCGCAGGTTCTAGTTTTCAATTCCTAGTTTAGAGTTAACCTGGAACTAGAAACTCTCAACTGATAGACCCTAGGCGCCTGCCCGCTTTTCCATCCGTAGCGAAAAGCCTGGTCGTTTGATGTGTATTTGAGTCGAGTCCTGCCGTTTGCTGAGCTGTTCGATCAATTGCACCAAAGGTCGATTGGCGTCCAGATACGCCCGCGGTTTGCCTTCGTCGGGCAGGGCATCGACGGCCGCTTCGCCGGCGAAATAGCGCATGATTAACTCTTCATCGGAAATCTGCGCGCCAAATTTTTGCCGCACCTCATGCAGCGTTGGCTCCGGTTGCTCCCATTTGCTCCATTCTCTCGCCCTCGGTCGGCTCAATATTTTGTCCTTTACTTCGTGATCCATCAAATCCGCGCCCTCTTTACCCCAGATACCTAACGCGTACTGAATCACCTGATCCGGCACTTCTTTGTAACGCTCGCCGAGAATGACATTGATGGCCGCTTGGGTGCCGACGTATTGGGAGAGGGGAGTGACCATAATGGGATAACCAAAGTCCTTACGCACATGACCGGCTTCTTCCAGCGCCGCTTCCATCTTATGTTCCAAGCCGACGATTTTCAGTTGATGGCGCATGTTGGAAATCATGCCGCCGGGTACTTGATGGCGGTACTGAAACTCATCGTACTCGAGAGGTTTGCCGATGGGTAGGCCGTCTTGACGCGCCACATGAGTAAAGTGCTTGACCACGGCCTCGAGTGGCTGTAAGTCCACCGCCGGCGTGTAGCCCAGGGCTCTTAGATTGCCGGCGATATTAAAAATCGAGGGCTGCGAGGAACCGTTGGCCAGCGGCGGGACTGCGGTATGTAAAATTCGCATGCCCAGCCTGACCCCTTCCAGATAGCAGAGGGGCGCCTGTCCGTTGTTACAGTGGGCGTGGAACTCCACAGGAATACCGCCGGCGCTTTTTAAAATCATCGGAATCAGCGTGCGTGCCCGCTCGGCCGTCAGAAGGCCGCCGACATCTTTGAAGCATATGCGGAATGGTTTGATGGCCGCCGCCTCGCGTGCTTTACGGGCGTAGTACGCATCGGTGTGGCGCGGAGAAACGGAATAAATTAAATTTGCCACTGTGTCCATGCCGTTCTGTTTCAAGTCGGCGATCTCGTCCTTGAAGGCGTCGTAATCATTCCAGCAATTGGAGGTGCGAGTCAGCGTGAGACCGTAAGATACAAGCCGCTCGACGAGCAGCTTGAGAATGCAATGAGGCGTTTTTTCGAAGGCGCTATGCATGCCGCCATGATAGCGCAGCCGCGTTTTCTTCAAGCGCTTGGTGCCCTCGCGCAGCCAGAACCAGGGGTTCTCTTTATGCTCGCGCACATATTTTTTAAACATTACGCTAAGAAAAAATTCCATGGATTCGAATCCGGCGTGATCCATATGCTCGGCCGCGGGAAGCATGGCGCCGACTCTCATATTCAATGCCCAAAGGCTCTGATTTCCATCGCGCAACGTCGTGTCGATAAAGCGGATCTCGCTCATTACACCTCCGGGGGTATTGGTTTATATTCTCTACAGATTCCTGCGTGATAGTTCAAATTGCCATTGGGGGGCGCGGCAGTGGGTGCCACGGGCTTCCCCCGCGGGGGACCCCTTCGGTCGCTGGGAGCAAATTTATACGGCGAGTGCGATGGACGGCGGCGCAACGGGAACTGGTGAAAATCGCCGGTGAATTGCTTTCGGTTTAACTCCCGTTCCCCGTGAAGCGATGCGCCTCGACGTTCTCGCCGATTTCGAAGGACATCAGATCCTCGCCGACCAGTAGCGGCCCCGAATAGCTTTTTCGCGTTGCCGGAAGCAAATCGTCGGCCGTTGCAGTGCCAAAGAGTAAGAGGTGATTGAAAACCGCGAGTTTCGGCCGGACACGAGAAAAGACTATGCCACCCTGCTCGGGTGTTGTATGGTTACTCGCGATCCTTTTGAGCTGTTCCCTATCTTCACCCGCGCTTCCTGAAACTGCCGTGACTTCGTGAATCAACAAGTCGGTTTTTGTTGCATGGGCAATTAGGTTTTCGTTGAAGGTCGTATCGCCGGAGAGTACCGCGGAGCGGTCGTGGTAATCGATGCGATAGCCGAACGCCGCCAGCTCCTCGCCGCCGTGGTCCACCTTGAAGGCCGTGACCCGGAGGCCGCTTTGTTCAAGAACCACGCCTTCGTTGATTTCTTGAGACTCTAGCTTTACCCCATCCGCCGGATAGTTCTTGCGGCGGACACGAAGATCGACGGCAAAGGCTTTAGGCAAGTGCTCCATCATTTGATGGGTTCCTTCGGGCCCCCACACTTTTAAAGGCACCTTCCGTTTCCCCCAGGGCCGCCCGATCCAGCCGGTAAGCCAAAGGTCGATAAAACCGACAAGATGATCCGAGTGATGGTGCGTCAAGAATATCCCCGTGATGTCAGCAAAGGGAATTTGCAGCTGATTGAGCCGTTGCATGGCACCACGCCCGGTGTCGAAGATATATTTTTCGCTTCCCGCTTCCACCAGCGTGCTCGGTCCGAACCGATGCAAGAGCGGCGGCGGCGCTCCAGTGCCCAGAAGGGTGACGCGAAAGAGTTTTTGGGTCCGCTCTGCCATAAATTGCTCCTCATGGGCATCGGGTGCGAGATCAACGTAACATTTCGGCCGTTGGTTATGAAGCGCCAATCGTAATTGACCCGCAGGGGGATGGCCTATATGTTTTATCCATGCATGGGCGATTCCAGAGAACCGTGTCTTACGGTTCAAATAAAACAGCACGCCAGCAGGGCAGCGAGGTAAAACATGTATGTCCCCACTTTCCCCACTGCATCGGCTGTCCTTTCATCAACCTTCCCTATGTCGAGCAATTGACCAGAAAAAGAGAGACCATTGCGCGATCATTGGCCAGGTATTCCTCCCTTGCTCGTTTTCGAGTACCCCCCGTGCAGGCATCACCTCATCAATTGGCGTACCGGGCTCGGGTCAAGCTAGTCGTGCGGCGAACCCGTGGGGAAGTGGCAGCGGGCCTGTACGTGCCGGGAACGCATCGGGTGATCGATGTCTCCTCCTGCCCGGTTCACCCGCGAGCGGTGCAGCGCGTGACGCGGTATTTAAAACACAAAATCCTCGAGCTGGGTATCGCGCCCTACGACGAGAGAAATGACAGCGGACAGCTACGTTATCTGGACTTTCGCTACAGCTTCGCGGGGCGCGATCTCTGTGTCACGTTGGTGACGCGGCGCCGTGAATTTCCCCAGGGTTTGCCTTTGGCCCGCGCTCTCATCCGTACATTCTCTTTTGTTTCCGGAGTAATCCAGAACATCAATGAAAAGCATGGCAATGTGATCTGGGGCGAGCGTTACCACCTGCTCGCCGGCCGCGATAGCCTCGTAGAACAAATCGGCTCGTTGAAACTCGGCTTTCCTGCCGGTGTCTTCTCTCAAGCCAATCCGGCGGCGGCGCAAATTCTCTACGACAGGGTTTTCGAGATGACGCATTTGACGGGCAGGGAAACGGTTCTGGATCTGTATTGCGGAGTGGGACCGATATCGCTCTATTTGGCCAAATCCGCCCGCCTCGTATGGGGCATCGATGAAAGCTCCTTGTCCGTCGATATGGCGAAACAGAATGCCCGGAGAAACGGCGTTTCCAACTGCCGGTTCTTCGCGGGCGATGTATCTGAGAAGATCGTGGAGGCAAAAAAAACTCTTGCTACGATCCAATGCGTCGTTTTGAATCCGCCACGTAAGGGTGTACAGCCGGCTGCCTTGGAGGCTCTCCTGGGTTTGAGGGCGCAGCGAATGGTTTACGTTTCCTGCGAGCCCGTGAGTTTGTCACGAGATCTTGACCGGCTGATCACTCACGGTTACCGCTTGCTTCGGTTGCAGCCTTTCGACATGTTCCCGCAAACCGAGCAGGTGGAAAGCATTGCGCTGCTGGAAAGGATTTAGCCAGAGCCTACTTTATGTTTTCGAGTCAAGCGTGGAGTTGATCGATTGTAGCTGCGCAAGATTAAGTAACGACCCCACACACGCGGCACCGAATGAGTCAATACTCATGCATGACCCCCAAATTGACGCAGGCACAGAGGACATACCATCCGACCATCTATCAAACGCCTGTCAAATTTGAGGAGCGACTATCAACTCGGGAGAACCAACAAACAATAGCGCCGACCCGATTCAACATCGAGCCGCTTGAATCCGGTAGCGTCCTAATCTTCTATTCGGCCTTGTATAAGCTCGGTCAAACAGCGACCCTATAGTACTTTCGACGCTGAAGGGCTTAGAAATGCTGGAACAGCCGTCCATATCCGGTGATTTCGGCTTTTACCCCCGCCAGACGTAGCCCCGCCCACGTCATGGCCTGCATGCTGCTTACCACGGGCACTTTTAGGTCGCGTTCCAAAGGCTCGATGGCCGCCACGCTAGGCATCAAAGCCCCGGTGATCCAGATGCCATCGGCGCTGGAAGTCGACTGAAACAGGGTCTTTGCCGCTTGATAGGGTACAGCAAGGGGCATTGTGGAAACATTGTAACGGCGGGAAATCTCCTCCGCGTGCGGTGGCTGGATGGAGTGAGCCGCCAATACCTGTATGCCGGCGTTGGCGACGTAACGACTTAATTGATCGTGCATGGCGTCGTTAAACGGCGTGACCATCACGACCCGCTTCATGTCCAGAACTCGCATGGCCTCAATACATGCGCCTATGTCCGTTGCGAACGGAATATTCGTGAGCCCCGCCACTTGAACCGTAAGTTGTTTGTGAAAGTCCCAACCCTTTGTCACCGTGAGGGGTACCCCGGCCTGGACCATGACGTCTACTTTGCGGCTGACCATCTCTGCAACAGCAGCGTCAATGCGGCCTATAGCACCAGAATACTGCTCCTGGGTCAGAGCCATGACTTGTAAAGAGGTCAAACAGATGGTTACGCCGTCGGGCGCCATGAGGTAGAACTCATAGGCATTGTTTTCGTGACCCGGGCTAGGGGTAATAAAGCCGATGCGGGCCCGCCAACCGTACGGTGCACCCGGGGACACATTTAAAGGCATGATTTAAAAAGAGACTCCCGGTACATTTCCTATTATTTTTCCTCAAGTTAAAAAAGTTCAGATGTGACCAACAGCGTGAACGGCCGGGTAGCTACTCCTTCGCTACTTTACCTAAGCGCGCTGCCTTGATTTCCTGCCCTTCGATACCAAAGCGCGAGTTCTCATAGGTCTCGGCCCTTGTTCCTAAAAAAACATAGCCGGTTCGGCTTGGCGCTTCTTGCTGGTAATACTGACCCTTGGGAATAATGGCCAGTACACCGGGCGTCAGGCTTAGCTTTGTCCCGTCCGGGAAGTTCAGGACGCACTCCCCTTTGATACCAAAGAAGGTCTGATCTGCTGTGTGCTTGTGCATCGGACCCCTGTCCCCCGGGTCGCTATGGTGGATCCAGACATGCGAGCTGTCGGAATTGAAAAGAAGCTTCTTATTCTTGTCAGACCCCTGTCCTTTTGTCGCCGGGTGCTCGTTAACATCGATGCGCTTTACGGGCATGGAACCCTCCGTCGGTGAGTAGTTTAATTCCGCTAAATTGTATTGCTCGGTTTACTCAACTCCCGAGCTATCACAGCCCACCGAACGAAGTCAAAGGAAGTTGCTATCGAGTAAAGGTCAAATCTTTACTTGCACATTCATCGAATCTGGATTGTAGGAGTGTCAAAAGCAAAGATGCGACCACTTTCACGCCGACCCCCATCACGCTGGAGGACCGACACTTAGTCAGAGCGATAACTCCACAGTTGGGGAATGGCCCGGCAGACGCCAAAGATCATGGCGATGCATAACACACAACCCAGAAGCAGCGCGTTGGAAGCGCCCACGAGCGCGGCTGCGGCGCCGGCGATGACGGCTCCAATCGCGTTGGTTGTCTGAGCGAAGACGGTCAAAAAGCTCGCGGCCCGTCCCCGCATATCATCGGGTGCCAAGTACTGCACGACGGTGCGCCGAATGGCAACACCGACGGCGTCGGTGACCCCAAGTATTCCGAGCGCCACAAGTCCCATCCAGAACCACTGCGAAATACCCAGAAATCCCAGGCCCAAGGCGAAGCCGAATGTGCCGACCACGGCTACAGCCCCTTTTCGTTTAAAATCTCCCGCCGAAAGGATCGCGGCTGAGCCAACGAGCGCGCCGATTGCCGGCGCGGCATAAAGCGCTCCCAGGCCGCCGGCTCCCACGAGAAACACATCGCTGGCGAAGATCGGCAGAATGGGTCGGTAGAAGCCCACGAGCACAGCGAAAAAATCCAACAAAATTAGGGAAAGAATGATGCGCTGCTGCCAAATGAATTCGAAGCCCTCGATCAAACTGCGCCATTTTATCTGTCGCCGCACGCCTTGGGGTCGCCCGGAGCTTTTGACCAGCAGTACCGCGATGACCGAGGGCAGCAAAAGAAGCCCATCGAAGAGATAGGCTTTGTCCAAACCAACCAGGTCGATAAGATACCCGGCGATGACGGGACCGGTGAGCTGTGTACCCTGTTGCATGATCGTGGTCAGCGTTATCGCGTTCATCAGATGGGACGTAGGGATAAGGCTCGGCACGATGGCTTGGCGGGCGGGACCGCCCAAAACCTGCAACGACGCGGAAACGAGTATCAAAGCATTGACATGCCACACTTCGATGGATTTCGTGGCGGTGAGCAGGGCCAAAACCAAACCTGGGAATATGTTGAGAAATTGCGTGGAAACAATGAGTGTTTTTCTGTTGAAGACGTCGGCCAAAACGCCACCGAACAGGCCGAAACAAATAAACGGCAATGCTTGAAAGAAACCGGTGAAGCCCAGCTGGAACGAGGAGCCTGAAAGTTCGTACACCTGATACAGGCTCGTCACGTTGCGCATGTGCATGGAGGTGTTGGCGCAAAGTATGGCGATCCATATCAAACGATAGTCGCGAAAATGAAATGAGGACCAGGGTCGAATGGCGATGGGGTCGCTGTGTTGTCGGTGTTTGTCTGGTTCGGTGGTCACGTGTTGGATGCAAACCTAGGCGCCGTTACCAATGCGAATTTAATGTTATCGGGCGAACCCGTGAACGTCAACGTCCGGGCAGTCAGCCGGGAAATATAAGCGGATTTACACAGCGGCGGAGCGGGCTCCGGATGGCGCAATGCTAGAGAAAATACCCGCCCAAAACAGCGTCATTCCAAGAGCGCAGGACCGAAGGAACTATTCCCACGGGCAAATCTTTTTCCGCCTTCCAAAAACTATGGACGCCGGCGCCGAAGCGGGTCAGGCGATTTTTGGAGCAGGATTCATCCCGCGAAAACCCGGCATGATCACGTCACTATAAACCTCAGGACTATGATCCCGGCTGTCTTTCGAAATCCCAAAAAGAAATGCCGGCACAGGCTTGACATTCGGCCCTGATAGCTCCCGCGTGTAGCCAACAAATCGATTCATCAGCGCCTCGGTTTCTTCTTTGTTCATTTTTAACCGCGCGGCAGTGACCCTCGCTCCTTCGGCAAGCGAACCGGTGATGGCGTGGGTGACGATATATTCCGCTTTGAACTGAGGGCGCGACTTCGCCTTCTCCCATGAATCCAAAATGTCTTCCATGATTGCCGGCAGGCGCATGAGAGCGGTCGGCCCTTCCTGGCCCAATGCTTCGGGCCCTTGATAGCGCGCCAGATCGCGCCAGGTACGGATGTAGAGTTCATGAAACGGATCGGTTCTCGCCTTGCCGTGTTGTTCTACCTTTTCGTAACCGGTAATTTTGCCCATATCGCCTCCCCATTCGTCCCGCCCCATGCTGAGATAGCCGAAGGGGGAGTGTTCGGTGGCGCAAACGCCGGCCATATTGGCAATACGCTGGGACAACATACAGATAAACGGGCCGCCGGTGGAGTGGCCCTGGGCATAAACGGAGAATTCCTTTACGGGGAAATGGCGCCGGTTGGCCTCGATCATGCCTTCTTCGAAGGCGGCGGGCCACGCCGCCATGCGGTAATAGAAATTCGTCTCCGGTTTGGCTCGTGCCAGGGTGCGCGTACCGTAGCGATTGCGCATGGAAGGATCCTTGATAACATCGTACTCGTCCTTAGTGACCGCTTCTCCTTGCTGCCAAATCGGGGTGCGCACGGTGCCGTCGGAGCGAAGCGTGTCGCCGGGCCAGTCCCGGCTGGCATCGGGGAAGTAAAATCGGCCGGGAAAGGTGCCGGCCAAAACTTTATAACCGAACTTGGCGGCGAGAAGCTTTGAGTGTCGCTCGATGCCTTTGAAATCTCCTGAGCCGCCATGAAGCAGAAAAAAGCCGGCTTTTTTGCCGTCCGCACCGATGGGAATACGCGCCGGATCTTCCGGCTCGAAGACGACCATGCCGAAATCCCACTCCAAGCCGAGAACCGCCATGCGAAAAATGTCTTCGGACTGACGAATCGGAATGTCGGGCATGCCCAAGAGTTTTTCGGTGTCGCGGATGCACTCTTCCCGCGTCACAAACTCCGGAGGTCGCCAGTTATCATTGGCTTGAGATTTCATTTTGCCATTCTCCTATCATGCCAAAATCGTCGCGCCGCATGGGATCGGCGAGGGGCCATTGATTTGAGCATCATCATCAAACCAATCAGAGATTTATAAGGCTGTTGCGTAGCAGTCAACCACCGTTTCGTCTTAGGCGCGAAGTTTCGGCTCCGGCGTTGCCTCAGGATGAAAGACCCAAGACCCCAGACCTAGAGATTTTGTCGCCTAGACAAACAAGCCGAAAAACAGTTAAAAATCAGGGCAGGCTGAGAGGGCGGCGCGGCGGCGCCAACCTTGGTGAAAAGAGTTTAACGATGAATGTACTCATAACGGGCGGCATGGGAGTGAACGGCGCGGTGACGGGCCGTTTGCTGGTCGAGAAAGGACTCCGGCCCGTATTACTCGACAACCGCAGGGACTTCTCACTGATGCGGGATATAAAGGATCGGGTGGACGCCATAGAAGGGGATGTTTGCGATCCCCAATTATTGGAAGAGGTTATCGGCGATTACAAGATCACCCACATTGCGCACCTGGCAGCGCTGATGCCCGGTCCGGCCGAGGCCGATCCGCAACTGGGAATAAAAGTCGGCGTCGACGGCACGGTCAATGTGCTGGAAGTGGCGCGGGCGCAACATATCAAACGCATCGTCTTCACCAGCTCCAAAGCCGTCTATGGTGAGGTCGACGGCGAAGAGGGACCGCCTCACTATCGATCCCTCCGTGAGGATTATCGTAAACATCCAGCGGATCTCTACGGGGTGATCAAGCTTTGCTGCGAGACCATCGGCAGCTATTACCGTGAGACCTACGGCAGCGAATTCATCGCGCTGCGCTATTCGTCAATTTACGCTCCGGGAAAGGAAGCGCGCCATGGGCCCCTTTCATTTTACGGGCAGCTCATTGAAAAGGCCCGTTCCGGCGAGAAATGGATCGTTCCCCAGGGCGGGGACCAGTTAAACGATGCGGTTTACGTCGGCGACGTCGCCCGCTCTATCTGGTTGGCGCTCAGCGCTCCGCCCGCGGAGGTAGCGGCCTTTAATATCGGTACGGGAAAAGCCTCCACGCCCCGGGAGTTTTTAAACGCCGCCAGCCAACTGTTTCCCAAACATCAGATTGAACTCGGTTCCGGATCGAGCCTGCTCGGTCGCAGTAAACAGAGTTTTTGCGTCTTCGACATCTCAGCGGCGCGTCAATTTCTCGGTTATGAGCCCGCCTTTGATGTGGAAAGCGGTGTGCGCGATTACGTAAAAACGCTGTCACTGCTGGAACGTTGAACGGTTCAACCCGACCGCCGCCTCGCCACACTATTTTACCCTTCCGGTTGACTGATCGAGTAACTTCCGGATATTCTTCGGCACGAAGATCATGTCTTGGGACAGGTTCGTGCGGCTGGTAAAATTTTTAAACTTCGGAGGTAGTACAGGTGGCTGAAAAATCAACGACACAAGGCGGCCCGGAAGTCTGGGCTGCCGGCATCGGAAAAAAGAGTAGAGCCGAGTACGGCTCGGACCTGATGGCCGAGATGCTGCGCGAGCTGGGGATCAAATACATCGCGCTGAATCCCGGCGCTAGCTATCGCGGCCTACACGACTCCATCGTCAACTTCGAGGGGGAAAAAGGGCCGCAAATGATTCTTTGCACCCACGAAGAGATCGCCGTCGCCATCGCCAACGGCTACGCGCGCGCCACCGGCGAGATCATGGCGACCGGACTGCACGACATCGTCGGATTGCAGCATGCCAGTATGAACCTATTCAACGCCTGGTGCGATCGCACGCCGGTGTTCAACCTCGGCGGCGGCGGCCCGTTTAGCACGACCAATCGTCGATCAACGGATTGGGTTCATACGGCTCTGGTACAGGGCAATATGGTTCGCGAATTTGTCAAATATGACGATCAGCCCAATTCCGTCGACGCCGTGCCGGAATGTTTTCTCAAGGCCTATCGCATCGCCATGACCGAACCTAAAGGCCCGGTTTATATTTGTCTCGATACCGATGTGCAGGAGGCAAAAATCTCGACGCCGATGATCGTTCCCGATGCCCGGCTTTTTCGCGCTCCCGCTGCCCCGGCTGCCAATCCGGAGGCGTTGCAACGCGCCGCGCAGTTCCTCGCCGAGGCGGAATGGCCGGTGATCGTGGCCGGCGAGTTGGGTCGCAACCCCAAAGCCTTGGTAGCGTTGCTCGATCTGGCAGAGTTGCTGGGAGCGCCGGTCATCGATGCCGACGGGCGTTACGCCTTCCCCAGCACCCATCCTTTGAACCTGACAACAGCCAGGGAAGAAGCGCTAAGCGGGGCTGACGCGGTTCTGGGCCTTGATGTTCCAAGCTTGGGAGTCCCTCTCGGCCCGACGGTGCGCGAGCGCGGCAATTTCGCTCCCGCGGTGAGCCCGTCGACGAAAATCATTCATATCACGCTGCTCGATCTCGAACGGCAAAGTTGGGTAAGCGACTCCATGTGGCTGTTGCCCGTGCATGTGCCCATCGCCGCTGATACATCCGTCGCCCTGCCGCAATTGCTGGAACTGGTGCGCAGCCGCGTGGGCGCGAGCAATCAGAAGATCAAAGAGCGCCGCGCCAAAGTCGAAGGGATTCATGCCGATCAGCGCAAGAAAAGTCAGGCATGGATCGCCAAAAGTTGGGACGAGAAACCGATCTCGCAGGCGCGCTTTTTTAGCGAGATCAACCAACGCGTGCAGAAAAAATCATGGGCCTTGGTCTCCTCCCATGGACGGCGCTGGCGTGAGGCTCTCGAGCTCACGGAACCGGCCCATGGAATCGGCGGCGGTCGAGGAGGAGGGGTGGGCTATGGACTGCCCTCGTCGATCGGAGCGGCGCTGGGGCATAAGGGCAGCGGCCGGCTTTGCGTCAGCATAATCGGTGACGGCGATTTCATGATGACCTCCAATGCACTGTGGACCGCCGCGAAATACGAGATACCCCTGCTGGTGGTGATCATGAACAATCGTTCATACTACAACGATGAAGAACACCAAGAGCGGATGGCGAGATGGCGCCAGCGGCCCATTGAAAATAAGGGGATCGGCATACGCATCGAAGAGCCAGCTCCGGATATCGCGGCAATCGCCCGAGCGTTGAGCGTTGACGGTTTTGGCGCGATTACCGAACCGAATCAGCTCGGTCCAACGCTCGATCAAGCCATTGAAATCGTCAACGGTGGCAAGCCGGCCGTGGTGGATGTGATCACGCAACCACGGTAAGGAGATAACGACCATGGAGAAATTAATCGAGCAAAGTCTACTGGCGCTGCTGGCGCGCGAAGGGTTGGAGCCCAAGGAAGGTGACTTGGAGGAATTTTCCAAGATCATCGAGCTTTACATGGCGACGCTCAAAACTCTTCACTCAGTCAACCTCGGCGCGGAGGAAGTGGCGGGAGTATTTCGTCCGGAGTGGACCGTAAAGTAAACCAAGGAGACCTGTCATGGGAGTTACGGAAAAGCCGCTTTATTATCTGACGATTCACGAGGCGCAAAAACTTATTCAGAGCCGCGCTTTATCCCCGGTCGAGCTCACACAGGCGGTGCTCGATCGCATTCAAGCAGTCGATAGCAGGCTCTTCGCCTACATCGAATTGATGGCGGAAAGCGCCATGGAAGAGGCTCGAACGGCGGAAGCGGAAATCCAGCGCGGAAAATGGCGTGGCCCGATGCATGGTATTCCCGTGGCGGTGAAAGACCAGTTGGATGTCGAGGGGGCCCAAGCGCGCATCCGCCAGCACACCAAAGGGGTAGGCGATGCGACGGCGGTAAGAAAACTGCGGGAAGCCGGCGCCGTCATGATGGGGAAGCTCCATATGAGCAGCCTTCCCGACGAATTGCAGCAACCGCGCAATCCGTGGAATACGGAGCATATCACCGGCGGTTCGAGCACCGGCTCCGGGGCCGCGGTGGCGGGCGGACTCTGCTTGGGATCGCTGGGCGAAGATACCGCTGGTTCGATTCGCAATCCCTCGGCCTTTTGCGGTATCGCGGGCCTAAAAGGCACCTACGGCCGCGTCAGTCGTCACGGTTTGGCGCCGCTTAGCTGGTCGCTGGACCACTGCGGCCCCATGGCCCGTGCGGTGGAGGATCTCGCTCATATGCTCCAGGCGATTGCCGGTCATGATCCCAAAGATCCGACTTCCAGCAGCGCGGCTGTGCCGCAGTACGCCAGCGCGCTCAGCGAGGATGTAAAGGGAATGGTGATCGGCATTCCTCGGGACTATATCGAAGAATGCGCGCCACGTACCGAACCGATCGTTCTCAAGCTCGTCGACGAGGCGGTAGAAAAACTAAAATCGTTAGGAGCCCGCGTCGAGAACGTAACGGTTCCAACTTTAAAACTCGCGACGATCGCCAACGCGGTGATTTATTACAATGAATTTTGGGCGGCACAAAAAAGCGATGCCGCCTGGGTGTTAAAAAACGGGGCGCCCCAGCGGCGCGCAAGAATTTACCTCGGGCTGCTGACGGGATCGGCAGATTATATTCAGGCGCAGCGGATTCGTAGCCGGGTGAGGGCGGAATTCGCCGAAGTCTTTAAAAAAATCGACTGCCTGGCTTTACCCTGCCAGGCGGGACCGGCGCCGCTGGTAAAGGATGTGGGTGCCATCGACACTTTGTTCAAACATGTCGTGCCGGAGTTTAACGGTCCATTTAATCTGGCCGGCCTGCCGACCTTATCCGTGCCTTGCGGCTTTACGGAAAACAAATTGCCCATCGCCGTACAATTCGTGGGCAAACCCTTCGATGAGCCAACCATACTCCGGGCGGGATACACGTATCAGCAGAGTTCGGCGTGGCACAAGCAGCAGCCGCCAATTTGAATGCTCGTATATGGTGCGAGATAAGTGAGGGGGAGAGATAGTTTATGAACATAGAAAGAATCAATCCCAGGGAGTGGAATTGCAGCGCCGTCGCCCATGGCGATGTCGTCTATCTTTCGGGTATCGTTGCCGACGACAAGACACTGCCGATGAAGGGGCAGACCGAGCAGATACTAAAAAAAATCGACGCCGTGCTGGCCAAGTCTGGCACGGACAAGTCTAAAATTTTGAGCGCTACAGTTTATATGACGGATGCTAGCCTAAAGGATGAAATGAACGAGGCCTGGATGGCGTGGGTCGATCGAAACAATCTCCCGGCGCGGGCCGCGGTGGGAGCGGCGCTCACTCCCGGCACGCTCGTAGAGATCATGGTCACGGTGGCGCGGTGAGCGATACTGTCGTAGTTTCGAGTTCCGTGTTTGTGGTTTCGAGTTGAACCCGAAACCTCTCAAACCAAAACGCGACGCGAAAATTTAGTCATAGCCCGTCAAATTTCAACCAGTAACTCCGCAACGGCTTAGCGCTCATGAGGGCGGGAGCCCATAGAATCGTTCTGCATTGCGATAGCGCACGGCATTCTTGTCGTCTGCCGTGAGGCGATCGTTCTCCTCGAGTTCTGCCAATTCGGCCTTGCAAGTTTCGTTGTTGACCTCGTGGGGAAAGTCCGATGAGAAGATAAAGGGCTTGTTGCCGACAACGCTCACGGCGAAAGGCAGGGTCAATTCGTCGCCTTCCACGCCGACAAAAATGCGCTCCTCGTCCACCTGTCGTTTTATGTAGTCCGCGATCGATTCCTTGCCGCGTAGTTTTAAAAAGCGCCCGCGTGGGTCGTATTGAACATGGCTGTTCCATGAGCGCTCGAAGCGCTCGATGCAGTTGACGAACCAACCGGAGCCCGCCTCCATGAAACCGAGCCGGACGTTGGGAAATTTATCGAAAACACCGTTGAAAAGAATGCCGGCGAAATTTACCATCTGACCAAAGGGGTGGCCCAGGGCATTGATCGGTGCATAGGGACTCATGTCGTCGAGCCCCATGTTGTCATGAACCCCGCCGTGGATACCGATACAACACTTTAGCCGGTTGGCCTCTTGGTAGATCGGCCAATAACGCTCATCACCCAAATGATTCTGCTGCTGCGCGGCGCCGGTGCTGGGCAGCATGGCGCCGCAAAAGCCCAACTCGGTGACGATACGGCGAAGCTCCTTGACCGCCTCCGCCGGCTCCTGCAGCGCAATGAGTCCGAGAGCTTGAAAGCGAGAGCTTTGAGTGAGGTACTCGTCATGCATCCAGTCGTTATAGGCGCGAGCCAGCTCGATGGCCCAGTCGCGGCTCACCACTCGCCCGAAGGAGAGTCCGCTGGTCGGATAGAGAACGGCGCTTGCCAGACCGACGTCGTCCATGAAATCGATCCAACCCTGACGTCCCACCTTGGCAAACGAACCCGGAGGGAGAATATGTGCATTGGCGGCATGGAGATGGTCGTTGGGCGGATACGCCCCACGGCCGACTCCAAAACGGTCGCGATATTCATTGGGCATCCGTGCGCCAATCGCCGCGTGATCCTCTACGATATGTCCGTCGCCATCAATGATTTTGGGTTTTTTCGTTGTCATGGATTGACTCCTAATTTCGCACCAGATCTGTTCGTCTTTCGGCGTAAATTGGCAACGAGGCCGCGTCTGGCGTCTAGGGTCTGGAGTTTGGGGAGAAACGGGAAACGTTAGACTCTAGACTCTAGACTCCCTCGGTCAGACGATAAAACCGTTGGGCGTTGCGAAACAAGATCGCGTCTTTATCGTCGTCGGTCAACTGTTTGTTCTCCCGCAGCTCCTCCAGTTCATGTTTACAGGTTGCGGCGTCCACCTCATGTGGATAGTCGGTGGAGAAAATGAAAGGTTTGTTGCCGGCGATGCGTACCGCTTCGGCAACGGTCAGTTCCTCCCCCTCGCAGCCGACGAATATGCGGCCATCATCGATATGTCGCAGTATATAATCGATCATTTTTTCACCGTTACGGAGCTCCAGAAAACGGTTTCGCGGATCGTATTGGATGTGGCTTTCCCAGGAGCCGGTAAAGCGCTCCATACAGGTCAAAAGCCACGCCGATCCCGCTTCCATAAAACCGATGCGTAATCCTGGAAATTTGTCGAAGATGCCGTTGAATATTATCCCGGCAAAACAAACCATCTGACTCATAGGATGGCCTAACGCATTAACCGGCGCGTACGGAGTCATGTCGTCCATCAGGAATCCTTCGTGGGCGCCGCCGTGGATGGCGATAGCGCAGCCGAGCCGCTCCGCTTCGCCGTAGATCGGCCAAAATCTCTCAGAGCCCAGGTGCGGCATATTCGCTCCCGTGGAAGGCAGCATGGCGCCGCTGAAGCCCAAGTCGCGCACGATGCGCCGCAGCTCGATCACCGCTTCGGCCGGCTCCTGGAGCGGGATGAGCCCCATTGCCTTGAAGTGCGTACTTTTCGATAAATAGGTGTCGGCCATCCAGTTGTTGTAGGCGCGCGCCAGCTCGATGGCCCAATCGCGGCTGACGATCTTGCCGAAGGCGAGACCGGCACTGGGGTAAAGCACGGTGGCGCCGATGCCCACCTCTTCGAGAAAGATTTCCCAACCTTCGCGCCCAATGTTGGCAAAGGCGCCTTTGGGAGTAAAGTGGCGATTGGCGTTGTGCAAATGATCAATCGGAGGAAACGGGCTGCGACCGCGCATGTCGGAAAAACTTTTTCCAACGTATTCTTGCGGCATATATTTCCAGATCGCGGCGATGTCTTCCACGACATGGCCGTCGCCGTCGATGATCGTATGTTGTACTGTCATGTCATCTACCTCTATCGCCTTGCAATTGTCGCAGCTTGCGTGGCTGCGATGTGGATGTTTGGGGTTTCAAGTTCCGGGTTCCGGGTCGGGGCGAGGAACAAGAAACGCGAAACTCGGATCTCGAAACAAAATGTTATGCGCGTTTGCGCGCCTGCTCTTTGATCAACGGGTATTTCTCACATAGAGTCTTCCAATATGCCGCAATCTTCTTACTGTTCTCGGTCACCTCTTGGGGTATGATACGCCAAGGGGCGCGCAGGGGCCCGGCGGTACAGTAACCCGCTTCGTTGCAGGCAAGTTTAAATACATTTTCGCGCCACGAAAGGTTACCGATATTGGGACCCACCTTTCCCACTTGGTCGAGATCGAGGCATATCTGCTTTGCCGTTTCCCAATCCTGCGCCTGACACGCCTCACGCAGACGGATGACCGGCGAAGGTCCCATCCAGACATTAAACGACCAGCAACCCGAAGCGCCGAGCATGACGTAAGGAAAGCCTTGGAGCTGATTGACAAACACGCTTATCTTGCCCCTGACGACGTTCGTTAGCTCGATGAACTGGAGCGGCGTTCGGTGACTGTCCTTCATGCCCACGATATTGGGCTTCAGGGTAATTTTCTCAAAGGCGGCGACGGGAATCGTGACGCGGTGATGGGTAGGGTTGTGATAGATCATGATCCCCATCTTGGGGAAGGCATCGGCTACGTCATGGTAGAACTGCACGGCATTATCGACGGTTGCTTGATAGTAGAAGGGCACGCCGAGCAGCAAACCGTCCGCACCTGCGTCCTGAGCAAAGCGCGCCTGGCGCAGCGCTTCGCGGGGATTCAAATTGGTGCAACCGATGAATAACGGCACCCGCTTTTTTACCGCCGCGACCGTCGCTTCAATGAGTTTTTTATGCTCTTCCCATAAAAGCGTATGAAACTCGCCGAAGCTTCCCGTGGTCGTGATTACATCAGCGCCGCCGTCGCGAATGATTTGATCGACGGCACGCGTCAACTCCGCGGCGGCCACCGTGTCTTCGGCATCAGGCCGGTCGCCGTCCTTGGTTGTAAACGCCGGCATCATGGCCATGATTCCTTTGAGATTGTCCGCTGTGATCATTGGGGTTCTCCTTGGGAGGATTTGGCAGGATTTTCCACCAGCCGCGGCCAGGTGTCAAGCTGAGAAGCAGAGGTAGACGGGACGTCCATGTTACTTACGGCGTGAGAAGTTTGGCGATTTTTCCGGCGTCGTCGAGCTTCTCAAGGTTAAGCAGCGTAACTTCTAACGCTGCAACGCGATTGCGGGAAAGCGCCCGGGAGGCCGAGAGGCGAAATTTTTACAGCACATCTTCCCGAGGGTCTTTTACCTCTGCTTTCCCCATGACATGAAAGGTGTCCTGAACGCGCTCGCCTTCGCGACGCGGTTAATTTTTCGCCGCCGCCTTGCGCCGGCCGATGGCGGCCTCCGCTCTCGGGCTGATCGCTTGCTCGACGGCCACGTTCAGCAGGGCGGGACTTCCCGCTGCCAGTGCCCGCTTCAGCGCCGGTGCCAACTCATCGGGACGCTCGACAAATTCGCCGTAACCGCCCAGCCCTTGCACCACTTGCTCGTAGCGTGTCTGGCGCAGATCGGTGGCTACGGCACGGCCATAGAGTCCGAGCTGGATCTGGCGGTCGATGCCCCAGGCCGAGTCGTTTCCGAGAATGGCGACGACGTTGAGTTTGTGTCTCACCGCAGTGTCGAATTCCATGGCGTTAAAACCGAAAGACCCGTCGCCGCTGAGCATGATCACCCGAGAGTCAGGGTAAGCCACCTTGGCAGCCAGTGCTGTCGGTAGCGAGGAGCCCAACATCCCCAGACTCGATACATAAAACCAGTGTTTGGGCTTAAGCGCAGGCAATAAAGAGCGACCAAAGTGACAGAAGTCGCCGCCGTCGAACACCAGACAATCGTTTGGCCGAAGCATCGACTTGACGGCTTTATGCACGTATAAGGCATGCATCGGTGTTTGCCGCAGCGCCAGTTTTTCTGTCCACTCTGCCTGGGCCGCCTGCGCGGCGCGCAATTCCTCCAACCATGGAAGTTCCTGCCATGTCAGTTGCAAGGCCGCCTTCGTCAATTGATTCAAGACGCTCACAGCATCCCCCACAATACCAACGGTGACGCCTCGGTTGCGCCCGATCTCCAGCGGTGAAGGATCTATCTGGATGATCTTGGCATCGGCGGCCACATGGGGAGGGCGGCAATAACCGATGGTAAAATCCTGTTTACGACCGAGGAGCACGACCAGATCGGCGTCCTTGAGCTTGGCAGCAGCACGATTTAAGCCCCTTTCAAAAAAACCGAAGACGTAAGGGTGATCGTCGCCGACGAGCCCGCGTGACTGCTCCTCGGTGAAAACCGGCGAGCGAGTGGTCTCAATAAATCGCTGGAGAGCATCGCCGGAAAGCGTATATCCGGCGGCGCCGCCGGCTATGATCATGGGTTTTTTCGCCTGGCGCAACAGAGCGATGACCTGGGCAACAAGCTCAGGGTCGGTCAATAGCGGCGCTCGCGGACGATAGGAGTCGAGCTGGGCGAACTCAACCTCGTTTTCCTCCACGCTCTGCTCTTGAACATCAATGGGAACGGTTAAGTGGACTGGCCCACGCCGCCCGCTAAAAGCCAGGCGCAGCGCGCGCTGTATGAACTCCGGAATCCTGCGGGCCTCAGGGACCATGAATGAGCCTTTACAGATGGGACCGGCCATACCGACCTGATCGATCTCCTGCTGCGCGCCGCGACCTAGGTCACGGGCGTCGGCACAGCCGGCAATGGAAAGGACCGCAGCTTCCGTATGCATGGCGTTGGTGAGGCCGGGAATCGCGTTGGCGAAACCCGGAGTCGTGTACATGCAAACTCCCGGCTGTTCGGTGATACGACTCCAACCATCCGCCATGTGGACGGCCGCCTGCTCATGGCGCGTGTCGATGATGCGGAAGTCCTGATCCGCCATGACGTCCAACACCGGCAAAATATGGTCGCCGGCCAATGCAAAAATATTTTTGACCCCTTCGACCTTGAGAGCTTTACAGATTAGATGGCTTCCCGTGACTCGCGCCATGACGGCCTCCCTCAGACCTTGAAACCGTGCTCTCTATACCATTTCTCGGCGCCTGGGTGGAGCGGCACATCGCGCGGCGTCGCGTCCGTGTCCTGCCCGAGTTGTTCCGTACCGGTATACGAATCCTCCCAAAAAATTTCATCCTTGCGCGCGTGGATCGCCGCAACCACTTTATAGGCGTCATCGTCCGGCAAAGCGGCGCGGGTGTAGAGCGGCCAGCCGCTGTAGTCGATGCATTCATGGTCCGCTTTGAGATGGGGGTAGCGGCCCTTGGGAATCATGACGCGGCGCCATCCGAGATCTTGAAGTTTTTTAAATGCCGCCTCCTCCAAGGTCACCGGTTCCATGCCTGCGGCCAACGCGTCGTCGAACCAGAGCACCAACCCTTCGTCGATAATCGCGTCGATGCTTCCCTCGCGCAGCGCCTTCATGCGCCGCTCGTCGCCAGGCCCGCCGTTGAGCTGCAGACTGCCGCCCCAGGATTTCAGATCCTCCAGGGTGAAACCGTAAACTGAGAGGGTTTGGTCGAGCAACACGCGAGTCGAATGGGTTGCATCCTCGCGAATGGAGAGGCGCAAGGGATATTTTTTTTCTTTGATCTCGCTGAGCGATTTCAATCCCGTTCGCGGGTGAATGAGATGCACGTAGCGGTCCCACGAGGGATAATTCGCCAGGATGCGTACGGGCAGGGGTTGGGAGAATAGTCCCGTGCCGCGGTAGGCCTGAGTGAGAAATCCGGAAGGATTGACCATCGCCATTTCCAATTCGCCGCGGCATACGGCTTCGGCCAAAATGGGCGAGCCTGTGGACATACGCAGCCACGGTTTAAAACTATCTGCCGATCCGCTGCCGACGACAATACACATGTCACGCGGGCCGAAGTAAGGTGTTTTCGGATCGCCCGCGATGTGCAAACCGATTTCCCAAAGCAGTTTCGCGCGTTGAAAGTTAGCTCCGCGGGGTAGGGGTTCCATCGTTAGTCCTCCAGTCGGAACGCAATTTGACGATTACCTTATGGGCACAGGCTGGCCCATGTCAAATGAAAGCAAGAAATCGCGCGCGGCGATTGCTTCTAAGAGGAGGAGTCTTGTATGGTGAAGGGTATGATGGCAACTCAGAAGAGCTTACGACTTTGGGTGACCGGTTTAGCTTTAAGTCTGCTGCTGTCCGGCTGCTCCAAGGAGCAGGAAGCGCCGCGGCCCGCCAAAGAAGCGCTTACGGCTCAGACCGCGGCGGCACCGGAATCGCAGGATTACCGGGCCGTTACGGTAAAACAGGGCGGGAGTATAAGCGGCCATGTTGTTTTTAAGGGGAAAGCGACGCGGTCGAAGCTCCTGGTCGGCAAAGATCAAGAAGTTTGCGGCAAAGCAAAAGCCGATCCCGCGCTCATTATCGGCGGTCAGGGTGAAGTTAAAGATGCCGTGGTGCATATCAGCGATATCCGGCAAGGCAAAGCTCCGGTATCGAAAAACGCCGTCCTCGATCAGCTAAGGTGTGAGTATGTCCCTCATGTGCTGGCCATTTCTGCCGGCACCACCGTGACCATCAAGAACAGCGACGGCATCCTGCACAATGTCCACAGCTTGAGCAAAGATAATCCGCCGTTCAACCGGGCGCAACCTAAATACCTCAAAGAGTTTAACGAAACCTTTGCCGAAGCGGAGATCATTCCCGTGCGCTGCGATGTCCACGGCTGGATGAGCGCCTGGATCTTCGTCGCGGCAAACCCCTATTACGCATTGACGCTGTCCGACGGCAAATTCAAACTCACCGATGTCCCGCCGGGAAGTTATACGTTGGCGGTTTGGCATGGAATGCTGGGCCAGCTGACGCAAAAAGTTGCAGTGAAACCCAACGAAACCGTCAATGTCACGTTTGCGTTTACAGAAAAGAAATAATCAGGAGGCGCAGTGGCGGCAGAGATAGAGCGTATAAGGATTGCTTCGTTGCAGTATTTTATTCGCCCGGTCCAAACCTTTGAACAGTTTCGCGACCAGGTGGCGGCCTTGGTCGAAACGGCAAGCGACTATGATTGTCACTTAATGGTCTTTCCGGAATATTTCACCGTGCAATTACTTACCTTGGGCGACGTCAAGCGACCCATACAAGAACAAATTCGTGACCTGGCGGGTCAGGTAGCACGGTTCGTTGGGATGATGTCCGAGTTGGCGAAGAAAAATCGTATATACGTCGTCGCCGGGACGATTCCCGTGTTGGACCCCAAATCGGACAAAATTTACAACGACTCTTATATCTTTGCTCCGTCCGGCGAGTACGGCGTTCAGGGAAAGATCCACCTGACGCGCTTCGAGACGGAGGACTGGAAAGTCAGTCCCTCAACCAGACTGAGGGTGTTTGAAACAAATTTCGGTAAGGTTTCGATTGCGATTTGCTACGATGTCGAGTTCCCGGAAATCGCGAGAGCCGCCGCCCGAGCCGGCGTGCATGTTTTGCTAGTGCCCAGCTGCACCGATGATCGCCAGGGGATGCTGCGCGTGCGCTATTGCGCGCAGGCGCGCGCCATTGAGAACCAGATGTATGTGATTACCTCCCATACCGTGGGATCCATTCCCGCCGTGCCGGCGGTTTCGCTCAATTACGGTCAGGCGGCGATATTGACCCCCAGCGATTTTCCTTTTTCCCGGGACGGGATCCTAGCGGAGGGGAACATCAACACGGAAATGATGGTGATCGGGGAACTCAACTTGAAAACGATTCTCGATTCCCGCTCTTCCGGCACGGTGCTGCCTCTTTACGACAGCCGCAACACGGCGGAAATCCTAGATACGCTGCAAGAGTTCAAATTATGAACGGACGCCGCTCGCGGTTTGAAGTGCGTAAGACCCGGGCTGACGATATCCCTGGTATAGCGAGCCTCAGCCGAGAGATCTATCCGGGGAGCCCGCCGTGGAGCGAAGCGCAGATACTTTCGCACCTTGAGGTTTTTCCCGAGGGACAGTTCGTTGCGATAGAAAGCTCGACCCATCAAGTGGTGGCGATGGCTGCCAGCCTGATTGTTTTATGGGACGACTATGCCATGAACATGGATTGGAACGCCTTCACCGCCAACGGGCTGTTCACCAATCACGACCCTAAGCGTGGGCGCACCCTTTACGGCGCTGAGATCATGGTCAAGCCAGTCTTGCAGCGCAGCGGCATCGGCAAGAAAATCTACCAGGTCCGCCAGGATTTAGCGGAAAGGTTGGGGCTACTGCGCATTCGCGCGGGCGCAAGATTGCGCGGTTATCATCGCTACGCCCACCGCATGAGCGCCGAGGAGTACGTTATCCGCGTGGTTCACCGACGGATAAATGACCCAACCCTTACCTTTCAACTCAAACAGGGATTCCATGTTTTGGCGGTGGTCTGCGGATATCTCCACTTCGATGCGGAGAGCCAGGGCTATGCGGCGGTCATCGAGTGGATCAACCACCAGGTCGCCAAACCCGAAGACTATGAGGGTCGCGATCCCCGTTTCCTAACTTCGTCACGGAACGCCTTGTGACTTTTTTGGGGGTTTTCTCCGTTATTCTTTCAATTGCCGGCCATGCCGTCGCCGCGGCGAGTAATTCCACGCCGGCCGTGTTCGAGAGTTTTCAGTCCATTGTAGTTTTAGGAAAGACCGCAAAACCGGTCACCGTGTGGACCTATAAGCCGACTCTGGCTTCGCCTCAATCGCCCATCCTTTTCGTCATGCACGGCATGGAGCGGCAACCACGCCGATATCTCGAGCCGTGGATTCCCTATGCCGAGCGCACCGGTGTCCTATTGGCGGCGCCCGAGTTTTCCAAGGAGCACTTTCCCGGCAGCCGCAACTACAACTTGGGCGGCATTCAAGCAGGGCGCGCCGTCGATGGCCCGCTTACTGAAACGACCTATGTTGCCATTGAAAAATTTTTTGACGAGTTCGTTAAATTATCCGGCAACCAAAGCAAGGCCTATCGGATTTATGGTCACTCCGCTGGGGCGCAGTTTGTGCACCGCATGATTTTGCTACAGCCGCAGACGCGTATCGATCTGGCGGTGTCTGCCAATGCCGGTTGGTACACGCTGCCGAGCTTCGAGCAGCCTTTTCCCTACGGGCTAACCGGTTCCGGTGCCACCGTCGATGGTTTGCGCCGCGCGCTGCAGAAAAAACTCATCGTACTCTTGGGCGAGAAGGACAGGGACCCGCGACACCCATCGCTTAATCGCAGCTCTCAAGCGATGAAGCAGGGGGAGCATCGCTTCGCCCGAGGAGAGACTTTTTTCACTACTGCAAAAAACCAAGCCGAAAAATTGGGCGTGCGAGTCGAATGGGAACTTAAAACTGTTGCAGATGCGGCCCATGATAACACCGCCATGGCGCGCGCGGCGGCAGCGCTAATGCGTTAGATAGCCGACCCTATTTGTGCAATCAGACGAGCTCACGGCAATTAAAACCCGCGGCATCGCACTCTTTTCAACCCGGACGCCGCGGTTGCCATTGACGCAACGAGCGAGGAGTGAGCCGTTCGACTGGTAGGTTCAACGGCGCAATCCGGAATCAATGGGCAAATAAAGAAGGGTGTCAAACATTGCGGGTCGTGCCCCGGCGCTGCGGCGTAAGTCTGAGTTTCTCAACTTCTGAGACAGGACACGATGGGAAAAATAATCCAAGGGTCATTTTCCCCGTATGTAGTTTGCCGCATCGGCGGCCGCGACGTAACCCGTGATCGAGCCGCGCGTCAAGCCCGAGCCGCTGGGGTAGTTGTGATAGAAAAAGCCGCCGGTGAGCTCGCCCGCCGCCCATAGGCCGGGGATAGCGGTGTCGTCCACGGTGAGGACGGCGCACTGGGGGCTGATTTTCAAGCCGCCGTAGGTAAAGGTAATGCCGCAGGCCACGGCATAGGCGTGAAAGGGCGGCTGATCGATGGGCGAAGCCCAATTGGATTTCTCGGGATGGATCCCCACCGCGCATTTGCCATCGCGCTTTGAAGCGTCAAACTCCACCGCCGAGACCGCTTTGTTGAATTGCTCGATGGTGCGGCGCAGCCGGGCCGGGTCGATACCCAGTCCGGTAGCGAGCTCTTCGACGGTATTGGCGATGACCGGCCTGGCGCGCATATAAGTGCTGCGCAGAAGCGCCACGGTCTTCTGATCATAGATCTGGAAAGCGATCTGCCCCGGTTGGGCGAGGATGCGCCTGCCCGTTTTGGCATAGGTGTAAACTTGAAAGTCCTCGCCTTCATCAACGAAGCGCTCGCCGTTCATGTTCACCATGATGCTGTACGGATAAGAATAGCGCGTGCTTTCATCGGTGGCCGCTTCCACGGCGGCGGCTTCGGCGTCGATGACCGAGGCGTGGCAGCCGCTCCAGTGGCCGAAGGGATTGGCGCCGATATCCGTCGCCATCTTGATACCGTCGCCGGTGTTGTACCGCGTGCCGCGGACTTTGACGAGGTCCCAGTTTTGCCCCAGATAGCGGGCGCGCATTTCCGGGTTGGATTCGAATCCGCCGCAGGCGAGAAGTACCGCTTTACTGCGAATTCTCTGTTTGCCGGCGGGAGTGGAGACAATCGCGCCATCGACGGCGCCACTTTGGTCCTGTGACAATTCCAGCGCGCGGGTCGAGTAGAGAATCGGGATGCCACGGCTTTCCACATGTTTGAAATGCATTTCCTGCAAGCCCGGGCCGCCGCCCCGCGCCGCCACCGGAATAGTCCCGGAGCGCCAGATATATTTCCCTTTGACTTTCGCCAGATGGCTCAAATGGAGCTCCCAGTCGATACCGTGGCTGGCCATCCAGGTAACGACTTCCTGGGATCGGTTCACCAGCATTTCGGAAAGCCCAGGATCGGCGAGCCCCTCGGTGACGCGCATCAAGTCGCCGTAGAACATGTCGGCGGGGTAGGGTTCGACCTCCACGTCTTTGAATTCGATACCCGGCATGTCCTTGATGATTTCCTTAACCTGCTCAAAATCTTTGTAAGCAAAGCGAAAGAGTCCGCCGGAGAATGCCGAATTACCACCGCGGCGCTCCTTGGGGGCGCGCTCCAGTATGGTAACTTTTATGCCCTCGTCGTGGGCCTTTTCTGCGGCCACCAATGCCGCATTGCCGGCACCGATCACCAAGAGCTCGGTTGTAATTTCCCTGGCGGTTTCCATGGATGAACCCTCCCCTCGCGCACCTAAGGGTGATACGTGTCGTCAAGTTTGCGCCTAGCCAAATCTATTTGGAATTTACATCCTTTATAAGTTGCGGAATCGGAGAAAAGGTGACTCGCGCAAAGACGCCGGCCAAGTTCGAAGAAAAAAGGCAACGTATTTCATTTTCCTTTCATTCGACGGAGCTCAGGACGTGCTTGTCACGATGAAAATTCCAGAAACTATGTCTCTCATTAAAGAGTGGCCGGCGTCGCTAGACCTCGCGCTTCAGCGGATCGATGATCTCACGTCCGATCAAGTCGATCTTTTCCATCATTTTTCGTCGATTGCCGCCGGGGCAGGCGATTCGAAAAATGAAATGATTGGTGCTCAATCGCTCGCGATGGGATTTTATCTGCGCGATGCAGTCGCCAGGATTTCCCACGATGTAGCGCGCCAGGATAAAATCTTTTAGCGTTTGCTCAGAGCTGGCCCGATCTGATGCGGGAAGCTCCCGATACTGATTTTCGCTAGTCAAGTTTTCTACCAGTTTAGGTATTTCGCGCTCGGCCTCCTCCCAGGCCTCTTTGCCATCCGCCGCGATATAGATGTCTTTTCTGATGGATAATTCGTCAGGAAAGGGTTTCGACTCCTGCCGCAGCGCCTCGTGAAAGATTTCCACCTGCCGCTCCAAAGTTTCGATTGAAGCGTGGGGGTTCATCATCAGGCTGTCGCCAATCCGCGCGGCGCGCCGAACGGCGTTGTCTCCATGGGCGGCAATCCAGATGGGCGGCGTGGGTTTTTGCAGCGGCCGGGTTGAAGTCTCGACCTTGCCTATTTGAAAGTGCTTACCGGCGTATTGGGCGTTGCCTTTTGTCCATAGATCCTTGACTATCGAGAGGGCCTCCTCGAAACGAGACGCCCTTTCGCGCTTGGGCACTCCGAAGCCGTCAAATTCCCGCTGCCGGTAACCAAGACCCACACCAAAAATCAATTTTCCTTCAGATAAAATATCGAGAATGGCCATCTGCTCGGCGACGAGCACCGGATGGTGCAGTGGCAAGAGAAAAATACAGGTGCCGATCACCGACCCTTTGATCTCCGGGATCAGTCGCGCCAGGGTTGGAGTAACTTCCCAGCGAACTTTTTGGCCGCCGAAATAATGTTGGCCCATCCAGATGGAGTGAAAACCGCTATCCCGGGCCGCTTTGGCGAAGTCGATGATGGTGTTTAACTCAACGAGAGGACTAGCGCTCTCGTTTAAGGAGAGAGCCATGGCGGGCTTTAGTCCGAACTTGATCATTTCATATTCCTTCACCGGGCTGCGGCATTCTTCTACACGAGGCCGGCGAGTGTCAAGGCCTCCCGGGCGTGGATTTTTATTAGCATAGAGGTTATTTTCACGTTTCGGTGTAACCATGGAATCGCCATCAAGGACGAACACCATCGAGCGCTTTGGCGTTGTTGCCCTCGCTTTTATTCACATCGGAGTGGGAAGAGGGTTGCATGGTACTTTCGGCGTCTTTTTTGTCGCGCTACTGGACGTCTTTGGTTGGTCACGAGCCGCTACGGCGGGCGCCATTTCTTTGGCCATTATTTTCGAAGGGATGTGTTTGCCTTTTGCAGGGGGGCTGATCGATCGAATCGGCGGGCGCAAGACACTTATTCTCGGTGGCTTGGTGCTCGCGGCGGGGCTGAGTCTTGCCGCCACGATATCATCGATATGGGAGCTTTATTTTTGGATGGGTATCGTCAGCGCCGCAGGCATAGCCTTGATTGGCATGGTTCCGCATGTGGCCATCATTTCACGGCAATTTTCCCAGCGACGCGCCACGGCTCTGGGCATCGCCTGGGCGGGCGGTGGTGTTGGCATCGTGCTACTAGTGCCGCTGACGCAGTTGATAATCGACAACTGGGGCTGGTCGGCGGCCTATGTCGGGTTGGCTGCGATCACGCTCCTGCTTGTCATTCCCCCTGTTCCTTTTTTTCTCCCGCGGGTGCCTCAGGCTGCACCTGTGGAAATGGTTTCGCCAAAAGCGGCAGCAGAAGAACCCAGGGCAACCGATTGGACCGTAAGGCAGGCGTTGGCCAATTCGGCTTTTTGGCTGCTTTTCATCGCGCGCACCCTGGCAAGCTTGGGCAATCAGATTATCGTCACCCATCAAATCGCCCACGCGGTCGACGTCGGGTTTGCCAAAGTTTTTGCCGCCACCATATTCGGCATCATGGGCGTGGTCAGCATCTTCGGTCGGATCATGTTCGGCTATCTCTCCGACGTGATGAACCGGGAAATTGTTTTTACCTTAGTGCAGGCCGTGTCCGGTATAGGTGTGCTCGCGTTGCTTGCGCTGCGCGATGATTCGCTGCCCTGGCTGCTTTATCTCTACGCGGTTTGTTACGGCCTCGGCCAAGGTTCCCGTGCCCTGGTATTGACGGCGATCTCGGCGGATATTTTTTTGGGTAAACACTTTGGCGCGATATTCGGATATTTTACCTTTAGCATCGGCATCGGCGGCGCCTTGGGGGCCTGGCTCGGCGGGTTTCTCTTCGATATCTCCGGTAGTTACACCGTTCCCTTCTGGTTTTCACTTGCATGTTTGGTGTTTTCTGTTGTTATTGTGTTGGCCAGCGGTCGCATTGTAAGAAAGCAAAAACAAATCGAAAGGTATTAAATAATGATTCAGCTTTATACCTGGGGCACGCCCAACGGAAAAAAAATCTCCATCATGCTGGAAGAGATCGGCTTGTCCTACGAAGTTCGTGCTATCAATATCGGAAGGGGCGATCAATTCAAGCCCGAATATCTCGCCATCAATCCTAACAACAAGATTCCCGCCATCGTCGACACCGACGGGCCGGGGGGAGAGTCCCTCACTTTGTTCGAATCGGGAGCGATTTTAATGTACCTGGCGGAAAAAACCGGCAAGCTCTGGCCTAAGGACATCCGTCAGCGTTACGAAGTCATTCAGTGGCTCATGTTCCAAATGGGCGGCGTAGGGCCTATGTTTGGCCAGGCGAATTTTTTCTTTCGCCTGTCGGAGAAAGTGCCCTACGCCATTGAGCGATACCACAAAGAGGCGACCAGGCTGTATAAAGTCTTGGACCAGCAACTCGAGCAGACGGACTATCTCGCCGGCCAGTATTCCATTGCCGACATCGCGACTTACCCCTGGGTCGGGCGCCACGAGATACATCAAGTTAAGCTCGAAGACTTTCCTGGTGTGAAACGCTGGTTCGACGCAGTATCCGCGCGCCCCGCAGTGCAAAGGGGAATGGAGATTCCCAAAATCTAGCCGTCTCGTGTCTACGGTTTGGTGTCTCGCGTCTTGCGTCAACGCTAGACCCGTGACCCTAGACGCTGGACTGTTAACCGCAGCTTGTATCGCCTGCTTAACTGAAATATGGTCGTTCGCCGAAGTTCATAGAAAATTTAAAGGAGCGTATTATGGCTAAAGCCCAGAGAATCGAAGAAAAACCTCGCGCAGAGTGGGGCTCTGATGTCATCGTCGACCTTTTAAAGGCCTTTGAAATAGAATACGTGTCGCTCAATCCCGGCGCGACTTTTCGCGGCTTGCATGACTCGCTTGTCAATTATGGCGGTAACCATGCACCGGAAATAATTCTATGTACGCACGAGGAAATCGTTGTCGCTTTGGCCCATGGTTATGCCAGGGTCAAAGGCAAGCCGATGGGAGCTGCGGTGCACAATGTCGTCGGTCTACAACACGCGAGCATGGCTATCTACAACGCCTGGGCCGATCGGCTGCCGGTAATTGTTATGGGCGGAACCGGGCCCATGGATACGTCCAATCGCCGTCCGTGGATCGACTGGGTTCACACCGCTCTGGTACAGGGCAACCTGGTGCGCGATTTTGTCAAGTGGGACGACCAACCCGGTAGCGTCGAGGCGGTGCCCGAGTCCTTCATCCGCGCCTACCGGCTGGCAACGACCGACCCCATGGGGCCGGTCTATCTTTGCTATGACGGCGAAGTACAGGAGAAACAGCTTGCTGACGAGATTTCCTTTCCGTCCCTCAGTCGTCATCCTGCGCCATTGCCGCTGCAGGCCCCGGAAGAAGGGTTTGAAAGAACCATCCGCTGGCTCCTCGAAGCCAAACGGCCGGTCATCCTGGCCGATTGGGTCGGCAGGAGGGAGGCGGGTTTCAAGGCGCTGGGAGAACTTGCGGAACTCCTCGCCGCGCCGGTGCTCGATCAATTCGGCAGATTTAATTTTCCGGTGCACAATCCTTTGAATCTCACCGGCCAGCATGAAAAGGTCATACCCCAGGCGGATCTAGTGTTGGCACTGGATGTCCCCGATCTCGAAGGCGCCACCGCCAAAAGGGTGCAGGAAAAGGGCAATCGTAAGCCGATTCCGTTACTTTCTCCCCAGGCCAAAATCATCAACGTCGCGCTGGACGACCTCTTGGTACGGGCCTGGGCGACGGATTTCAACAAGCTGAGAGAAGCGGATCTCATGATCCTGGCGGACACCTCGGTCTTCCTACCCGAATTGCTGCGGCGCCTTAAAACAGAAAAAGACAAGCTTGGCAAGCTAAACGGGGAATTCGCCAAGCGCCGAGCGGATTGGGAGAAAATTTACGCGGAGAAACAAGAGGCGCTGGAGAAGGAAAAGAAATCGAAATGGGATGAGCAGCCGATATCGACCACAAGGATTTACGGCGAATTGATCGAGGCGCTCAAAGGGGAGGATTGGGTTCTAACCAACGGCAGCTCTCAAGGGAAAGAAAACCTGTATCTGCCGGCAAGCAAATTCAATCAGATTCTCGGCAAATATAAAGGGGGCGGTTTGGGCTACGGTCTGCCGGCATCGCTGGGCGCGGCGTTGGCCCTCAAAGGGTCGGGAAAATTTTGCCTCGACATACAGCCGGATGGGGACCTGCTATTCACCGTGAGTTCGCTGTGGACCGCGGTGCACCACAAGATCCCGCTCTTAATCGTGGTGTGCAGCAATCGATCTTATTTCAACGACGAAGAGCATCAGGAACGCATCGCCATTGCGCGTAACCGGCCGGTGGAAAACAAGACCATCGGTATTCGTATCGAAGATCCCGAAGTCGATTTCGGCTCCATGGCGCGCACCTACGGCTGCTGGGGCGCCGGGCCTATTACGGAGCCCAAGGATCTCATTAAAACGCTACGCGAAGCGGTGAAAGTCGTCAAAGAGGGAAAACCGGCTCTGGTGGATGTGGTGTGTCAGATGCGATAAATTGATCGAAACGACGATTAAGCTTCCGCCTAGGCCGCACGTGAAGTTTGGGTTCAGAATTTGTGATTCCATTCTTTTCGAGAATAGCGCTGCTCGATCAGGTCGTCGATCCTCTTGTGGGGAACCCCGTCGAACTTCTCGTTGGCTCCCCATGTCTCCTTGAGACCGTCCCTAAGACTGTCCCCGTTGATTTCAAGGTTTCTTAAAAAAAGCCTATGTGAGCGCCTCTGGCGGTACCTGGGCTCCCTTGAAGGCATGGGGAGACAGGTTTCGATCAGCGATAAATTTAAATTCAAAAGGAACGTACCATGAAAGACGCTATAGCGCTGTTTTCTATGCTGGGCGTTGCCGGAAAATTTCTGCCCCCCGATGGCGAGATCGCTGCTTCCTTCAATTTCGACTTTTTCCCCTGTCAGTTCCCGGACTAGCGCCCGATGGCGTTGCAGCACCCGTCCATAGGAGGCCGCCACATCGCCGATATATCCTGCTTTGCTGTTCTTAATCACCAAGGTGTAATTCAGGCATCCGGGGCCTTGGAGGACCGCGCCGCCGCCAGTGAAGCGCCGAAAAATGGCGATGCCACTTGTTCCGCAAACCGCCATGTCGACTTCCACGGCGGTTCTGTTGGAGTAGCCCAGCACGACAAAGTGGTTGGCTGGCTCCCAGAGCCGTAAAATCTCGCCGTCGTTGGCCGCTTCGCAATGATCCAGGAGCGCTTCGTCACAGGCAAGGTTGGATGCGGCATCGGAAAAATTCAATTCGAGATATTTCATGAGGCTTGGTTGATTTTACCACCAATTTGTTGTCTGTTAATAATTTAAGGAGAAAGTTTAAATGGATCCGGGAAAGAAGCCTGCTGCGAATGGTGCCGAGGTTCAAGCGCCGCAGCAAACTCCTAAAGGACCGCGAAATGAGAGGCATAAGTGGCTCGCGTCCTTGGAATACCTCTTCGAGTCTATCCTCAAGAACGAAGAGGCGGAGCAGGCGACTTTTCTGTTAGCAGAGCTGCTGGCCCGCCTGAGGGACTCCGGTCTCAAGATCCCATATGCCGTTAACACTCCGTATATCAATTCCATTCCTGCCGAAAAACAACCGCCCTACCCGGGCGATAGAGAGATCGAACGACGCATCAAGAGCTATGTGCGCTGGAACGCGATGGCGATGGTAGTGAAAGCCAACCGGCTTCATCCCGATATCGGCGGCCATATTTCGACCTATGCCTCCTCGGCAACGCTCTACGAGGTCGGGCTCAACCATTTTTTTCGCGGCGGCGACGGCGACCGCTTGGCGGACATGGTCTATTTTCAAGGCCACGCTTCGCCGGGCGCCTACTCGCGAGCCTACATTGAATGGCGTATCAATGCTCCCAAATTACACCATTTTCGCCAAGAGCTCGCTCAAGTGGGCGGCCTCCCTTCCTATCCCCATCCCTACTTGCTTGCCGATTTCTGGCAGTTTCCGACTGTCTCCATGGGCCTTGCTCCAATCATGTCGATTTACCAAGCGCGCTTTTCCCGCTATATGCGAAGCCGCGGGCTGCTCGACGGCGACGAGTCAAAGGTATGGTGTTTTGTCGGCGACGGGGAAATGGACGAGCCCGAAGCGTCGGGGGCCCTCTCCTTGGCCGGGCGAGAGCACCTCGACAATCTCATCTGGGTCGTCAACTGCAATCTGCAGCGGCTCGATGGGCCGGTGCGGGGAAACGGGAAGATCATTCAGGAGCTGGAAGCGCTGTTTCGCGGCGCCGGCTGGAACGTCATCAAAGTCATCTGGGGATCGGACTGGGATCCGCTACTCGCGGATGACGACAAAGGTCTACTCGTCAAGCGTATGGCAGAAGCGGTAGACGGCGACTACCAGAAGTACTCGGTGGAACCCGGCAGCTATACGAGAAAACACTTTTTCGGCAAAAATCCCGAGTTGCTTGCGATGGTCAACCATTTAACCGACGACCAGATACACAAGCTCCTGCGCGGCGGCCACGATCCGGAAAAAGTCTACACCGCCTACAAAACTGCTGTCGATCACCGGGGTGCTCCATCCGTCATACTGGCGAAAACGGTCAAGGGTTACGGGCTTGGCGAGGCAGGAGAAGGGCGCAACGTTACCCATCAGCAGAAAAAACTCAACGAACGCGAACTGCGCGAGTTTCGCAGCCGTTTCGATATTCCATTAGCGGACGAAGAGGTCGTCGAGACGCCTTTCTATCGTCCTCCCCGGGATAGTCGGGAAACCCAGTATGTCTTAAGCCGCAGAAAGGAACTCGGCGGATTCATCCCGCAACGGAAGGTCAAAGCAGCCCCGCTGCCTCTGCCCGATGGCTCGGTTTTTTCCGAACTGCTCAAGGCCTCCGGGCAGCATACGCTGTCCACTACCATGGCTATGGTCCGGCTTTTGAGCAAGCTCCTGCAGCACAAGGAAATCGGCCGACGCATCGTTCCGATTATCCCAGATGAAGCGCGCACCTTCGGCATGGACGCTCTGTTTCGACAGGTCGGGATCTATTCCTCCAAGGGACAATTGTATGAACCCGTGGACCGCGAGACCCTGCTCTACTACAACGAAACCAAAGACGGGCAAATTCTCGAAGAAGGCATTACAGAGGCCGGGGCGATGTCGTCGTTCATTGCTGCCGGAACCGCCTACGCCAACTTGAACATCGACATGATGCCTTTCTATTTCTATTATTCCATGTTCGGCTTTCAACGTATCGGCGATTTAATGTGGGCTGCGGGTGATAGCAAAGCTAAGGGGTTTCTATTGGGGGCTACCGCGGGGCGCACGACGTTGAACGGTGAGGGACTGCAGCACCAGGACGGTCACAGCCATATTTTGGCCAGCGTGCATCCAACGCTGATCGCCTACGATCCGGCCTTTGCCTACGAAATCGCGGTCATCGTTCGCGATGGACTGCGCCGTATGTACCAAGAGGGTGAAGAGGCCTTCTACTATTTGACACTTTATAATGAAAGCTATGAGATGCCCGAAATGCCTCACGGCGCGGAGCAGGGAATTCTCAATGGCCTCTACAGGCTGAAAGCCGCACCCAAAGGGAAGCGTCACAAGGCACATATTTTCGGCAGCGGTCCGTTGGTGCGGGAAGCCTTGCGCGCCCAGGACGTTTTAGCCGAGCAATTCGATGTCTCGGCGGATGTGTGGAGCGCCACGAGTTATAAGCTGCTGCGCGGCGAGGCGCTGCGAATAAAACGTTGGAACATGCTCCATCCCACCGCGCCGAAAAAACAGTCCTTTCTCGAGTCAACCTTGCAAAACGAAGAAGGCGTATTCGTCGCCATTTCCGATTATATGAAGATTGTGCCGGACCAGATCGCCCCATGGGTGCCCGGAGGCCTCACCACCCTGGGAACAGACGGATTCGGTTTGAGCGATACCCGTGCGAATCTAAGACGTTATTTCGAGGTCGACGCGGAGATCACGGTAATCGCGGCCTTGTCGGCGCTACACCAAAAGGGTGCAATTGCCGGCGACATCGTGGAGGCCGCCATAAAGAAACTTGACGTGGATCCGGAAAAATCTTTTCCATTCTACCTGTAAGCGGCGCCAAGTTCCCGAGCCGCAAAATTTCCATGGATGTCAAACTTCCACAATTGGCCGAAGGCGTAGAATCGGGTACGGTCGTCAACATTCTAGTCTCCGAGGGTCAAGAGGTTGAGAAGGACCAACCGATCATGGAACTGGAGACCCAGAAGGCTGTGGGATCCATACCCTCCCCCCAGGCCGGCATAGTCATTAAGATTCATGTTAGGGAAGGAATGGAGGTGTCGGTGGGGCAGGTGCTGATCTCCATCGACAACGAACAGAGCACCGCGCCTGCTGCCGCTCAGGCGACTGCAAGGGCCGTTGGCGGCGCCTCCAGACCCCCGCCAGCGGAGGCAGCGACCCATCGTCAACCGGCCCCGGGGGTACAGAGCCCTGAACAGTTCGATGATAGCTATCGTTATCAATCCAAAAGCGGCGTAGCGCCACCGGCGGCTCCCTCGATCCGAAAAATCGCCAACGACCTGGGCATCGATCTCAGTCGCATCAAAGGAAGTGAAACGGGGGGACGCATCGTCCTCCAAGATCTGCGGGCCTACATACAGCAGCTCCAGGAGATCGCTACCCAGGGTAAACCGGCGACGGTAGAAAAGGCAGGCACAGCGCAAGCGCCAAAAGAGGCCGTAGATTTTTCCCGCTGGGGGCCCATTCGGCGCGAGAAAATGAGCTCCGTGCGGCGTACCGTAAGCCAGCGCATGGTACAATCCTGGACGACGATCCCTAAAATCGATCAGTTCGACGAAGCCGACATCACGGGTCTGCTAGCTTTTCGCAAAAAATACGCATCGGCCTATGAGAAAAAAAAGGCCCATCTAACCCTAACTCCCTTTGTCTTGAAGGCTGTGGCCGGCGCCTTGAAAAAACATCCGCGGGCCAATGCGAGCCTCGATGAAACGGCCAATGAAATCGTTTTCAAAGACTACACCCATATCGGTGTCGCGGTAGACTCGGACGCCGGGCTGATCGTTCCCGTGGTGCGCGATGTCGATAAAAAAAACCTGGTGGATCTGGCGCGCGAGCTCAACGAACTGACAGAGAAAACGCGTCAGAGAAAAATAACGGTGGACGAATTACAGGGAGGAACCTTTACCCTTTCCAACCAGGGGAGTGTAGGCGGGAGCTATTTCACACCGATCATTTACGCCCCCCAGGTGGCTATTCTCGGAACGGGACGGGGCGCTCCCAAAGCCGTGGTATTGAGGGGCAAGATAACCATCCGCACGCGTTTGCCCCTCTGCCTTTCCTACGACCATCGCGTTCTCGACGGCGCCGACGCCGTGCGTTTTTTGCGCGACATCGTGGCCGGATTGGAATCTTTTCCGGAAGGGGATGTGAGGCTAAAGTAAGCACCGACATGGAACCGATCAAATGCGAAATTGTTGTTCTCGGCGCAGGTCCGGGAGGATATACCGCGGCGTTTTATGCCGCCGACCGCGGAAAAAAAGTCACTCTCGTCGAACAGAACGCGAGGCTCGGAGGAATCTGTCTCAATAGCGGTTGTATCCCTTCCAAAGCATTGCTCCATGCCACGGCCATATTTCGCGAAGCGCAAGCCTCGGCTTCCCGGGGGATTGAATTCGACAAGCCTAAAATCGATTTTCCGAAGCTGCGCGCCTGGAAGGATAATATTCTGGAGAAACTGGGCGGCGGGATTGCGGGGCTCGCCGAGAAACGAGGCGTCCAGATTATCCAAGGCCGCGGCCACTTCGAAGACTCCCAAACTCTTAGGGTCGAGACCGCAGAGGGGCAGAAGTTCGTCAATTACGAGCACGCGATCATCGCCGTGGGTTCCAAGCCGGCAATGCCCTCGGCCTTCGATTTGGGCAACAAACGGATTATGACTTCCACCGAGGCGTTGGACCTTGCCGATATCCCTGCCGCTCTGCTCATCGTTGGCGCCGGCTACATCGGCATGGAGCTGGGCACGGTTTACGCCGCGCTTGGCAGCCAAGTCGCCGTGCTTGAGGCGATGCCGTCCATATTGCCGGGGGTCGATCCCGACCTGGCGCGTCCCGTCAGTCGGTTTGCCCGAAAGGCATTTAAAGAGGTCCGCCTCAACACGAAAGTCAGTAAAATGGCGACTGCGGGCAAACAAATCAAAGTGACGATGCAGACGGAAAAAGAGACAAGGGAAGAGCTGTACGATGGCGTTCTGGTCAGCGTCGGGCGTGCTCCCAACCATGGCAACCTCGGACTGGAGAATACGCGTGTGACCAAAGACGATCAGGGATTCATCAAATGCAACGCGCAACAACAAACCGACGACCCGAAGATCTTCGCTATCGGCGATATCAACGGGGGCGCTCTGCTGGCCCATCGGGCGTCCAAAGAAGCGAGGATCGCCGTGGATGTGATTCTCGGAGAGCAAAACGCATTTGCCAACATCGTCATCCCGGCGGTGGTTTACACGGATCCCGAAGTCGCCTGGTGCGGCCTCACTGAAAGCGAAGCGAAACAGAAGGGGATTGAAGTCAAAGTCGCAAAGTTTTTGTGGGGAGCCTCCGGGAGGGCCCTCACGTTGGACCGCCCCGACGGTTTAACCAAATTGATCATCGAGCCGGAAACCGAACGCATTCTCGGAGTCGGTATTGTTGGCGTGGGGGCGGGAGAATTAATCAGCGAAGGCGTACTGGCCGTGGAAATGGGAGCGACGGCGATGGACCTGGCCCATTGCGTTCACCCGCACCCCACCCTCTCGGAAACCCTCATGGAAGCGGCCGAGGGTTTTTACGGCACCGCAACTCACACCCTAACACGGAAAGAAACATAAACGGCGTTGAGAGGTTACTGATTTACCTTTGCGTCTTCGTAATTATTGAGAGTTTCCATGTCATCGAACCTCCTTCCGCGCCTGTTCCTGATCGACGGAAGCGCTTATATATTCCGCGCCTACTTCGCTCTGCCGCCGTTGATCAATTCCGCCGGTTTACCGACCAACGCGATTTATGGTTTTACCAACATACTGCTCAAGCTCTTGAAACAGTATGAGCCTGAATACGTCGCGGTGGCGTTGGATGCCGGAAGAGAGACATTCCGCAACCAAATGTTTGCCGACTATAAAGGCAACCGGCCCGAAGCGCCTGCCGATTTAGTTCCCCAATTTCCCTATATCCGCAAGGTACTCGATGTTCTCAACATCGCCACGCTCGAACTTAAAGGCTACGAGGCTGACGACCTGATCGCCACGCTGTGCAAGAATTTTTCGGCAAATGAGTGCGAGATCACCGTCGTTTCGAGCGACAAAGACCTCATGCAATTGGTGACCGATGGCATCAAACTGTTGGACAGCGCGAAAGACCGCTGGATCGGGGCCGAACAAGTCAAGGAAAAGTTTGGCGTCGGACCCGAAAGGGTGACTGAGGTCATGGGATTGATGGGGGACGCGGTCGATAATATTCCGGGTGTCAAGGGAATCGGTGAGAAAACCGCCACTGCTCTCATCCAGCAGTTCGAGACTCTGGAAAATTTGTTCGAGCATCTGGAGGACGTGGAAAAGATGAAACTGCGCGGCGCGGCGCGGATTCGCAGAACTTTAGACGGCGGCAAAGCGGCGGCGTTTTTGAGCCGTGATCTGGCTACGGTAAATTCCGCCGTGCCGCTCCCAACGGCTCTGGAGGAGCTGCGCGCGCGTCAGCCCGACAAAGAAAAACTGCGGGCACTTTTCAGCGAACTGGAGTTTACCAATTTGCTAAAGCTCATGGAGCAGGAGAATGCGTTTTCCTGAACCCGCTTTGAGTGGGCGGGCTGACGGCGCTGGCGGCGGGCCTTGGAATCGCAGCACGAACTATGGCAAAGTTGCCGATGACCGCACAGAGCCCCAGGGACATAGGGGGCAGGTTCGGCCAGTTCGAGCGGCTCCGTTCATCGCGGAGGTGAGGTTAAACCCTTGATTAATCGAGAGCGACTAAAAAATCTTCTCATCGAGCTGATCAAGATCGACAGTCTGTCGCGCCAGGAGTACCATGTGGCGATGCGGCTCAAGCGGGAGATGGAGGAGCTTGGCGCCGCCGTAACCATCGACGATGCCGGGGAAAAAGTCGGCGGCAACGTCGGCAACCTCATCGCCCACTTTTCCGAAACTCGGCCAGGCGCCGAGCCCCTGCTGCTCTCTGCCCATATGGACACAGTGGTGCCGGGGGAGGGCATCGTCCCGGTTCTCGACGGCGACATTCTGCGCACCGATGGCCGTACCGTGCTGGGCGGTGACGACAAGAGCGGCGTCGCGATCATTTGCGAGGCGCTGCGCGTCGTTAAGGAAAACAGCATTCCTTGCAGCGCCATCGACGTCGTCTTCACGATTTGCGAAGAAGCCGGCCTCATCGGCGCAAAATGCCTCGATGTCAGACGTATACGGGCGCGTATGGGTTTGGTTCTCGATAGCGATTCCGTCGGTTTTCTATTTACCAGGGCCCCGGCGGCCAATCGCATGGAGTTCACCATTCATGGCGCGGCGGCGCATGCGGGCGTTTGCCCTGAACATGGCATTAGCGCCGTGCGGGTCGCGGCCGAGGGATTGGCGCAAATGAGGCTCGGCAGAATCGATCACGAAACCACCGCCAATATCGGCGTTATCCAAGGGGGCAGGGCGGTTAATATCGTTCCCGACTGCGTCACTCTCAAAGGCGAGGCGCGCAGCCACAATGTGGAGAAGCTGTCCCAGCAAACCGAACACATGCGGCGCTGTCTCGAAGACGCCGCCGCGCATCACGCGGTGGAAGTGGCAGGCAAGCGCTATCAGGCAACCGTCGAGGCCAAAATCGAGCGGGACTACGATCGCATGGATGTTGCGGACCAGGCGCCCATCGTTCAGCTGGTTCGCGCGGCAGCGAACAATTTGAATGTTGAGCTCAAGACCCAGGCCACCGGCGGCGGCTGTGACGCCAACGTCCTGAACCAAAAGGGGCTGGTCGTGGCCAATCTTTCCACCGGCATGCGCGAAATCCATACGGTCCAAGAGTGGCTCGATCTCAACGATCTCTATCTTTCCGCGGAAATGGTTTTGGAAATCGTCAAACTCAACAGCGCCAATCCAAAAAACGCTTAAGGGTTTGCGTTTGCGGGGATGACCGTCTGAAGTGACTGGCTCGAAAACAACGCACCGGCACCATGCACGGCGAGGAAATCGGATACCTGCTTAGGCAAGAACGGGGACAGTTTCTTGAGTTCTTGAGCGCCTATGAATTCCGCCGCAATGGCTCCCGGGAAAAAAACGAGGCTGACCTAGCCAGAGAAATCGCGCGAATTGTTTCCGGCATGGCTAATGCCGACGGCGGCACTCTCGTGGTCGGCATCGACCCGGATAAAAGCGTCACCGGCATCCCCTATGAAGCAGCCGCGCTCCAATCCTTGATCCAAGCTCCGGCGTCGCTGGTCGCTCCCCCACTGAGTGCTGCGATAGAAAAAATTCGCCTGGGCAATCTGCTCCTGCTGAAGTTCCAAATCGCCTCGGGGCTCGATATCCATCGAGTCATCGGCGGACGAACCTTCCACCGCGTCGCAACCGAAACGCCGGCTCTTCCCGCGGAGCAGATTCAGAGCCTCAAAGAGGCCAAACGAAGCGTGTTCTACGAAAGGCAGCGCCCTCTGAAGGCTAGCTACGACGATTTAGACGCCAACGCCATTGAAGCTTTCGCTCATAAAATCCAGGATCAACGGGAGCCGCAAGCGATCTTGAGCCGCTCCTATCATCTGCTCGATGCATCCGGCGATCCACCGACGCCGAACTTCGCCGCGCTCCTTTTGTTCGGCAAAGATCCCACTCTCTGGCACCCTCGTTGCGGCATTGACTTCGTCAAATTCGAAGGCTCCGAGAGACGTCATGGAGCCGCCCTCAATGTGGTGAAGCGGATCCGTTTCGAAACCCCGCTGGTGCGGCTCATCGACGAAGCCGTGGGGCGGATCAAAGAACATATCCGGGAGCGGACGATCCTCCATGATTTGTTTTTTCAAGAGCGTTTGGAATATCCAACCTTTGCCTGGCAGGAAGCCCTGGTAAACGCCGTCGCGCACCGGGATTACGGCATCACCGGAGCCTCAATCGAGATCTGGATGTTCGATGACCGTATTGAGGTTCGCAGCCCGGGCTTGCCGCCGCCGCCGGTTACATTGGAGCTGCTGCAGCAGCAGAAAAGCATCCATTTTTCTCGCAATCCGTTGATCGTCCGAGTGCTCGCCGACTTAGGCTACTTGAAAGAGATGGGCGAGGGAATTCCGCGCATGTTTCACGAGATGGAGCACCACGGCCTGCAGCCCCCCCAATTCTCCACCCAAGGGTTCGGCTTCACCGTATCGCTCTACAACACCCCGGTTTACGACGAAAGCACGCTGCGCTGGCTCAACCAATTCTCGGCTGTGAAAATTAACTTTCGCCAACGCCGGCTGCTGGCCTATGCCTACTGCCATGGTAAAACCTTTTCCACCACAGAGTATCAGCGTATCGCCGAAGTGGATCGGGATACTGCCTATCGAGAGATCCGCAACATGGTAAAAGACGGCATCGTTGCTCCGTCAAAACCCAAAAGCCGGAGCTACCGGATCATCGAACGGCTATGAGGAGAATTCAGGTTCCAGGGCGAAGGAGGAATTATGTCGCAAATGGATGGCGGCAAGGCGCTGGTAAAAATTTTTGAGCGGGCCGGGTTCGATTATATTTTCTCATCCCCTGGAACCGAGTGGCCGCCGGTGTGGGAGGCCCTTGCCGAGGCCAAACAGCAGGGCAGCGAGCGCCCGCGATACATCAACTGTCGTCATGAAGCACTGGCCGTTGCCATCGCCTGCGGGTACACCAAAATCACCGGCCGGCCGCAGGCCGTCTTGCTCCACGCCACGGCCGGACCCTTGAACGCCGCCATGTATTTGCGCGCCGCCTATCAGGAACGGGTGCCGATGGTGGTGGGATGTGGGGAGACCTCCGCCTTCGGCGAGGAGTCGCGACTGCCGGATCCGGGCAACCAATGGATTCACGACTTAACCGATATCGGTGGCCCGGCGGAGCTACTCAGACGTTGCGTCAAGTGGAGCGAGCGCGTGACCGCGTCCACAATTCTTGTGCCAAGCGTGGAGCGTGCTATAGAAATCGCCGTCGAGCCGCCGGCCGGACCGGTGCTATTGGGCCTGCCGTTTGAGTGCCTGCTGGATCAGGTCTCCTTGTCCGATGAGACCCGGGGGAATCGCGTTGCGCGCGCCTTCAACGTCGACGATGGGACCCTGCAGGAAACCGCGGATTTGCTCCTGCGCGCCCGTAATCCGGTGCTAGTCACGGAGCATGTCGGCCGCGATGCCGCGGCGGTCGGCCAGTTGGTTGCGCTTTGCGAGTCCCTCGCTATGCCGGTCATGGAATCTTTCCGGCCGGCGTTCTTGAACTTTCCGCGCAATCACCCTTTATACCTGCAATATGATCCGCGGCGCGTGGAAACGGCGGATCTCGTACTGGTCGCCGACGCGGTGAGCCCGTGGTATCCCATCCGTAATGGACCGAAAGCCGATGCCAAAGTCATTTTTCTCGGTGACGAATACCCCTATTCCCGCCTGCCCTTTTGGGGCTACAAAGTGGACCTGGCATTGATCGCTCCGCCGGCCGCAACTTTGGGGAAATTACTCAGTCGAGTTAAAGCTTCGGAAGGGTACATGGGCAATCGGGCCGCGTATTCCGAGCGCACGCGCGAGATACGCGAGCAACATGACTCCCAGACATCGGCGCAGCAGCGTCAGGCCGAGGAGCACCGAAGCGATATCCCGGTGGATCCGCGCTGGCTCTGCCGGGAGCTCAACGATTCGATTCCACAGAACGGGATCATCGTTGAAGAAACCACCGTCCATCGCACGCTAATCCAGAACATGATTTCGCGCAGCGAGCCCATGTCTTATATCGCCCGTGTAACCGGAGGGCTGGGTGTGAGTTTGGGTTATGGGCTGGGGGTCAAGCTCGCCATGAAAGAACGGCCGGTATTCGTGCTCATCGGTGACGGCGGCTTCCACTATAATCCGGTGCCGTCATGCTTGGGGTTGGCCCAGGAGTATAACCTGCCGATCATCGTGGTCGTATTCAACAACCAACGTTATCTCTCGATGGAGCGGGGTCTGCTGCGATATTACCCGGCTGGCGCGGCGAAAAATACCGGCGTTCACTTCGGCGGCCCCATCATGCCCAATCCTGACTATCGCCATTACGCAGAGGTGTATGGCGGCTACGGTATTAGGGTCAGCGATCCGAAAGAAATTAAACCGGCAGTGGCTAAAGCCCTGGAGCATAGTGCGGCGGGCCGGTTGTCGGTTATCGATGTGGTTTTGAGCGACTACGTGCCGCGTCAATAAGGAGCTAAAAATTGTTTCGCCTCGGTCCGGGAGAAATCCGGGAACCTATGGCGCCAAGGTTGCCTGCAGAACTCTTGATTATGCAGGCTGTGACATGCCGGGCTTTAAAGCTCAGAGGATAATCATGAGAACCGTCATAACCCCTCTACTCCGCGCCGGTCTCGTACTGGCTTTGCTGGCGAGCGGTGCGTTGGTTGGGGCGCAGACCCTTCCCGGAAAAGCGCAACTCAATTTGGTTATCGTCGTCGACGGGCTTCGCCCCGATTCCATCAACGCCGATGACACTCCGTCACTCTTCAAACTACGCCAGGAAGGGGTCAGCTATCAAAACGGCCACGCGGTTTTTCCCACCGTAACTCGCGTCAACGCCGCTGCCATTGCCACGGGCAGATACCCAGGCGCCAACGGTATCCTTGGCAACAGCATGTTCGTTTCGCAGATCAATCCCAGTCGCGCCTTCAGCAACGACAATTATAAAAATCTACTAAAGCTCGACGAGGTCACCGGCGGAAAAATGCTGCTGGCGAAGAGCCTGGGCGAGATACTCAGCGCGCATAGCGTTAAATTCGCCGCCGTCAGCTCGGGCTCGGGAGGACAAACCCTACTTCTCAACCCGCGTGCCCCCCAGGGGGTCGGCGTCCTGGTTAACGGCTATCTCGAGCCGGGCACTCTTTTGGCCTACCCGCCTGATGTCAATCGTGAGATTCTTTTTCGCTTCGGCGCCGCGCCGCTCAAAGAGGGGCGAAAAGGTTCCTTCGACGGCGCGGTCAACTGGACCCAGGAGGTGCTGCGTGAATATGTGCTGCCCCAACTACGGCCCGCTGTCGTGCTCAACTGGATGACGGAGCCCGACCACATGCAACATGTCTTTGGCGCTGGATCTCCGGAGGCGCGGAGTGCCGTCCGAAACGCTGACAGGCAAATCGGTCTGGTCCTCAAAAAGCTCGAGGCGTTGGGCATCGGGGAGCGCACCAATATATTTATCGTCTCGGATCATGGTTTTGCGCTAAACGTTTTCGGGGTTAACCTCAGCCAGGAACTGATCAGGGCGGGCCTCAAGGCAGATCCGAATTCCGACGATGTGGTCATCGCCGGCAACGGTCAGACTGCATCACTCCACGTCAAGGGGCGTGATCCCGGCCGGATCAGACAGATCGTTAATTTTCTTCAATCGCAAAGTTGGACCGATGTCCTGTTTACGGCGGCCAAGGGCGAGCCGGGTCAAGAAAAGACTCACGGCTGGGTGGACGGCACTTTTTCCCTGGAGCTGATTCACCTGTTCCATGCCGAACGGGGCCCTGACATCGTGCTTACTTTCCCATGGAACTCGGCCAAGAATCGGTTTGGCGTGGAGGGAACGCATTTTGCGCTGAACGGGCGCCAAACCGGCCCGCTAACCGGCGCCGCCAGCGGCCATGGCGGAATGAGTCCTTGGAGCGTGCGCAATACGTTCATCGCGTGGGGTGTTGATTTCAAACGCGGCGTGACGGTTCGGGCTCCCGGTGGTAATGTCGACTTGACCCCGACGCTTTTGGCTCTGAATGGCATCCGTGACATTAAAGACCTCGACGGCCGTGTCCTCGTGGAGGCGCTGGACGGGGGACCTGACGAAGAGCAGATCGCCGTAGAGACACGAATCTACACCGCCGCCACGGCGACGGGGACCTATAAGGCGCATATCCAAGTCAGTACCGTGGGAAGCCAGCGCTACGTTGCCAAAAGTTGGCGGGTTCAAACGTCGCGTTGAGAAAAACATGGGGATTTAAAATCCTAGTTGTTGGGCGTTTTTGTAATAAATTTTTTCCTTTTCGGCTTGAGGAATGTCGAGTGCGTCCATCGCTTTGAGAGTCATCGGATAAAACTGATCGTCCTCTCCCCCTCTGCCGTGGGGATAGTCGGCGCCGAAGAGGATCTGGTCCGGCCCCACCGTATCGTAAACCAGTTTAATGAACTCGGCGCGAATGGGACCGGCGGTGTCATAGTAGATTTTTTTGAAGTAGGTCTCCGGCTCCAGCCGGCACTCCGGGTTGCCCTCGCGCCAGTTCAGGCGGTCCAGATAAAGCAATATCATTCCCCCCAGATGAGCGGCGATCAGCTTGAGATTCGGATGGCGATCGAATATTCCGTTATAGACGATTCGAGAGATGGCGAGGGTGCTGTCTGTCGGCCATAGGATCTTTTGATGCAGCGAGTACTTATTCCAGTTGGCTTGACAGGGGGCATTGGCGGGATGGAGAAAAAGCGGCTTGCCGCCTGCGTCCACGGCATCCCAAAAGGGCTTGAACTCAGCCTCATCGAGATATTTCCCTGCCAGATTGGTCGGCAGCATCACGCCGTGCATGCCGAGAACTTTGTAGCATCGCTCCAGTTCTCGCACGCAATCATCGAGATCGAGCATCGGCAGCCTGCCAAAGGCTTTAAACCGGCGTGGATATTTGGCATGAGCTTCGGCAAACGCGTCGTTCAGTATGCGGCAGAGCTCCAGCGCCTTTGCCCTGTCCCCTGCTTTCTCGATACGGCCGCCGGTGTTGGACAGCACCCCCATGTCGATGCCATGTTTGTCCAGCACGTCGATATACTCCCGGTGATTGAAAGCGTGGAAGCCTGCTCCCCGCACATCGTTCTGAGCGTCGGGAACGAGATCGAGGAATTTGCCCGGGAAGGCATGAAAATGAGTATCGATGATCATAGTTGCTCCTTTAACCTCCACTGCAATCGAGTAGCGCCTCCGCAGTGCCGGGTATGCTAAAGTCTACACAGCCGCTTATCCCGCCCCCATTGCCCTGTCAACAGGCACACCCGTGTGCGCCAGCACCTTGACAGCGCTTGAGAGCTTACTCTATTTAATATGAAATCTCCGGCGCGCCAGGTCCGGCGGCCCCGTATTGTGTCGGCGAAGTTATTCGAGTGCAAAACGGTTATTGATTGAGCTGATGAGCCCAGGCAAGAGTGCCAAGAAAAATTCTTTGCGCTTGATGCGGACGGCATGGGTGTGCTTAACGCTGCTGGCGGCTTGCGTCAGGTCGGTAGCGCACGATGAGAGCCTGGCTGGAAAAAGGGCGTTGGAGTTTGCGCAGCTTGCCTTGGTGAGGCAGGATTTCGACAAAGCCTATGCATTGCTATCCGCCAGCGCAAAGCGTTATGTGCCTCTGGAAAAGCTCCGAGAGTCCGTGGCTAAGTTGTATCCCGGCAATACACCGACCGCCGTTGTAGCCACCGCCTATGAGCCGATGCCTGGTGAAAACGCGATTTATATTTATCTGGTGGGCCAAAACGCCGGCGTGCGGCTCGATTACACCGTAACCATGGATGGCACGGCCACAACGGACTACAAGGTTGCAAAAATAATTCGCGGCCATAATACTTACTTGCCGGCTACGAGCGGCAAGAAAAGCTTCGGCCAACCGATCACCTCGCCGCCATAATACCGTCACTTTTGCTGGTAGCCGAGGGGCACGTCCCGAGTCTTCGAGACTATGTGAATTGTGGCCTCCAGGTGCACTGCAGGCCGGAGGGGTGCCCCGAGGTCGAAAAACGTAGACATAGACTCGCGGCTGGAGTATGGGGGATAGCTATATAGTATAATCCGTTGGAGGTGCAAAAATGTTTGAAATCGGTGGAAAAAAAATCCCTCATTCATTGGCGGAGCTTGTCGATCCCCGGCGCGCGGCGTTGCTTTTGTGGGATATGGAAAATGCCATCGCGCCCAACGCTTTTAACTACAAAGAGATCCTTACGAACCTTAAAGAGCTAGCGGCGCTGGCTCGTCGCGTGCGGGTGCCGGTCTTTTATTCAGTGCAGACTGCATTCGATCTTGTCAAAGAGGAAGCCGGAGTTTGGGTGCGGGTGAGAATGAAACGGGCGAAGGCCGCCGATCCCAGTGAGCTCTTGAAAGAAAAGGACGACCCTCGCGGCCAGGAAATCGTCGACGAGCTGCACCCCCAGCCTTCCGATATGGTCTTCCGCAAGCGTCGTCCGGATGGTTTTATCGGCACCGATTTTGAACTTGTGATTCGTAGCAAAGGGATAGGTACGATTGTGATCGGCGGGGTCGCCACGGAGGGCGGCGTCGAGGGCACGGCGCGCAGCGCCCGCAATCTTGGATACGACGTCGTGATCTTGAAGGATTGCGTCGGATCGAGGAGCCGGGAGCTGCACGATCTGGCTTTGAAGCTAATGGAGCAAACTTATTTTGATATTGCCACGTCAAGGGAAGTCGCCGAGATCTGGCAAAACAAATAGGCCGCGGGCGAAAACCCGGACTGCCGGCGCGCCGCAGCTTTTAATGCATCAAAGAATCCGACTTTCGAGGAATGCGTAAAAATGAACAAGTACAAAAAAATGCCGTCCATCGGCTCGGTGATGACGCCCTTTCCTTATTTTGTCGATGCCGACTCTTCGGTTGCGGAGATCGAGGGATTAATGGCAGAGCACAAGATCCGTCATGTGCCGGTGCAGCAGAAGGGCGAGGTCGTGGGTATCGTTTCAGAGCGCGATCTGCATCACCTAGTGGCACGATCGATGCCCCAGAGCCAAAAAGCGACTATGCGTGCCCGCGATGTCATGGTGGACGAACCCTATATAGTCGGCTTTGATACGCCCTTGAACCAGGTGGTGGCTGAAATGGAAAAGCGCCATATCGGATCGACTCTGGTGCTGCATCACGACAAACTCGCCGGCATCCTGTCGGTAACGGATGTGTGTCGCATCTTGGCCGAGGTCCTCGATGCCGAGTTCGAACCACCCGAAGGCGACGACGCCGCTTGATTGCATGAGCCTTGATGGATCATGATCGAATACCTTAGCCGCTATTTTGCCGCGACTTTCGCGTTTTCCCTCGCGCTTCCTTTTTGGATATTTGGCTTGGCCGATGGTGCTCTGCCGCTGCGTGAATCTCTGCGTGACGCCGGATTGGTTACCGTCGTCTTGTTAGGCGGTCTTTGGCTGATAAAACAACGGCGCGGTTATGAAGTCAGAGGAACGTGGCGATATCCGACAAAGCGTGAAACCGGGATCTATAGCGCCGTGCTCCTCTCCGTATTGTTGATCGATTTTGGTTCAAAACTGCTTTTTTTCCGCGCAGACCGAGTCAACCGCGTCGAAGTGTTCAAGGACTTCGGCCTGCAATCCTTGTTTCATGAGACTGCATTTGAACCCTTTCATTTCTATCTTCTGTTGTATTATCTGTTTTTGTTTCTCGTTGGCGCGATGTATTTTCGCTTTACGGCGAAATCCCTTGACCGACTGTGGCTGATTTCTGCCGCCTGCGCCCTCGGCGGCGCCTTGGCATTGTTTGGCGAACGCTTCGTCTTTGGCGGGGTCCACGATTCGTTTTACCTCTCTGGAACGCTGCGCTGGCTATGCCCGCCCTGCGGCGCAGCGTATCCGGGAGGTTTTGTCTGGACGCCGGCTGACTTTTTCGTCCATGCTACGGCCATCCCTTTCTTGATCTTTTTCTTGTCATATTTTTTTGGCGCTGGGCGCAAAAAATAGACGCGAAAGCGGTCAGCACCGAGTGACCCGCAATTGCAAGTCAACGTCCGATTTCTAGCTCCCTTGAAGTAAACTGTATGGTGGCGTAGGTTAGGATCCTACAATTCTTGCTCGGAAATAAGGAGTTCCATCCACACCATGGCAACCGCCGAACTTGTCGTTGATGTGCACCACCACTTCATGCCCGTGCCGTTGTTCGATCGCCTCGCCGGGCAGGCCGGCGGGCGGCGTATTGTCACCAACGAGATCAGCTTGACGCTGCATCCGTCTCGCAAGGACCTGGAAGCCCACTTGAAGGTCATGGATGAAGCCGGTGTGACCATGGCCATACTCACCGATCAGGTTCAGGTGCTGGGCGCTGAAGTCGCAAAGACATTAAACGACGGAATCGCCGAGGTCGAGGGCAAGCACCCAACCCGTTTCCGTGGCGCGATTCATTTACCAATTCACGAGCCCCAAGCCGCTAAACGGGAACTAGAGCGCGGCATCAGCGAACTGGGATTGCGCGCCGTGGCGCTGCTAGCCTGTCATCTCGACATACAGCTTGACAACCCGGTTATGAATCCTCTCTTTGAGCTTATGCAACGGCATGAGTTGCCGATCGTCATCCATCCGCAATCCAAACCCACGGGATCCGATACGCAGTACAATCTCGATCGTTGCGTCTTCCGTCCGCTGGAAACCACGCAAGCCATCGTGCGAGTCATCAACAGCGTGCTGCCCCGTTACCCCGGATTGCGCTTTATCATGCCTCATCTCGGAGGAGCCGCCTCCTCGCTCAAGGGACGCATGATGGCTTTTTATGAGACCGAAGACGCCGCCGTCCCCGCCGACATGAAAGGTTACTTAAAAACCCAATCGGAGCAAAAACAGTTCGGGTCGGCCAATGGTTTTGAAAAACTTTTTCAGTCGCTCTTTTTTGATACCGCGGGAACCGGGGCCTGGCATCCGGCCATGGCGGCGGCCTTTAACATGACGACCCCCGACCGTATCCTGTTCGGCACCGACTTTCCCCTGGAGTGCAAAACAACGGCTAACGTTGTCGAGTCATTGGAAATGATCCGCCAAGCGCCCTGTACGGCAGCGGAAAAAACAGCGATTTTAGGAAAAACAGCCGCGGAATTATTTAAACTTGTCGCCTGATGGGTTGATCAAAGGCTCCACACCTTAAGATTTGATGGCATTCAAGTTGTATTTCGCGATAATCTTCGCCGCACTTCTAGTAGTGGGCTCCCGCGCCGCCGACCAGTCACACGCCGAGCGTGACCGTCTAGCCAACACGGACGGTTCCTCAAAAGCGATGTGCCAAACCTGCTTTGCTTGGACAATAGTTTCGCCACGGGTGGTCAAGCGACGGACAAAGCTTTTGCCAAAATCGCCGCCAGCGGATTTCGTTCGGTATTGAGTCTGCGCACTCGGCTTGAAGGCGTCGACTTGGAAAGGGAGAGATCTCTGGTCGAGCAAAATGGCCTGCGTTATTTCAATATCCCGGTAGTGAGTCGAGCGCCCCGCCCGGAACAGGCTGACGAGTTTTTGCGAGTCGTGAAGATCCCTGCGCACCATCCGATGTTGATCCACTGCGCTACAGCCAACCGGGTGGGCGGATTTATGATGATCTATCGCGTCGTCGAACAGGGGTGGAGCGTGGAGAAAGCCTTCAGCGAAGCCCTCAAAATCGGTCTGAGAGGCGAGGAGTTGAAAGCGTTCGCCAAAGATTACGTCGCCAGTCGTGCCGCGAAGCAGAGATGAGAGGGATCCGCCCCGTCGATAACCGCTGACAAACGCCGCCACGCGGTGCACATCATTGGGCGAGGCGACGGTAAGGGAGCAACGGTGCAATTGATCGTTCGCTTATTATTTGACTTCTATTGCACGGCTAAAGGCCACGAGACATTGTCTCACCAAATTATGCGGATCGCCGTCGAACAGCACCACCGCGCGAGTCGTTTTGTTGCAAAATCGGATGATTTCTTCAATATGGTCGGCAACACCGCCGCTGCCTTCAAGAACGCCGATGACCTTTCCTTCATCATAAGCAATGGTGAACTCATTGAGCGTCCCGGTAGCGCCAGCGAAAATAATCACCACGTCGCAGGAGCGCACATTAATGACGTTTCGACCCTTGTAGCCAAATCCAGTGTAGACAATCACGTCCGATCCGTCGGCCGGTAATCCGCAACGGCGGTGTTCAGCCGGGTTTTCCGCGGGAGAGATTCCCACGGCAAAGCCGCCTGCGCGACGGAAAGCTTGCGCCACGAGGTGTGGCAGGCCCGTGGTAGCACCTGTGACCAATACACACCCGTCACCGGCGAGCACCTTGCCGAGGGCTTCGGCCAGGGTTTCCAGACGTACTTTCTCCGACTCCGTGAGCGCGTCGTTTGCCGAAGCGCCCATGACGCCCACAACCGGTTTGCGCAGTTTAGCCATTGGGACTCCTAAATGACCTTAAGATCGCGCAGCCGCGCAATTTGCTCGGCACCAAAACCGATTTCCCGTAAAATCGTTTCACTGTCCTCCCCTAAACTCGGTATCCGATCGTAGCGTGCCGGGCTGCCAGACATCTTTAGAGCGTTGGCGATTACCGGAACTTTGCCCACGGGAGACTCCGTTTCCCTGATGAGCTTGCGCGCCGCTACCTGCGGGTGGGCCAGCACCTGGGCGATGCCGCGCACGACACCGTGGGGCAGTTCAGCTTTTTTGAGTTGTTCGAGCCAATGCTTGTGATCCTTTTCGAGAAATAGATTTTCAATTGTCTCCTCCAACTCACCGCGGTTCTTCCGCCTCCCCTCGACGGTGGCGAAGCGAGGGTCTTGGAGAAACTCGGGCTTGTCGATGACTTCGCGGCAAAACAGTTCCCAGTCCGAAGCGCTGGCGACCGCCAGATTAACGTACTCGCCATCGCCTGCGAGATAGGGACCGTACGGCGTTACATAGTGGTGACGCATACCGACTCGCGCCGGCTCCTCGCCGGCATGCCAATAATGGTGTGGAAAGTAACCCAACCAAGACACAATGGAGTCGAGCATGGAAACGTCGATAAGCTGACCGTGACCACTCTTTTCCCTCTGATACAAGGCCAAGAGAATACCGATGGCTGCGTACATTCCGGCGGCGATGTCAGCGATGGCGATGCCCGCCCGCGCCGGTTTATCGGGATAGCCGGTGGTGGCGATGATGCCGCCCTCACCCTGGATCAAGAGGTCATAAGCCTTGACGTCGCGGTAAGGCCCGTCTTGTCCGTAACCGGAAAGCGAACAGTAGATCAGGCGCGGATTGATTGCGCTGAGCGATTCGTAGCCGAGACCCAAACGCGCGGCGACACCGGGGGCATAGTTTTCGAAAAAAACATCGGAACGTTCAGCCAAACATGTGAGTATCTCAAGCCCTGCCTTCTTTTTTACATCCACGGTCAAGCTTCGTTTGTTTCTGTTGAGCCAGACATATCCTGATGACAGGCCCTTGACTACGGAATCCCACGAGCGAATGACGTCGCCGCTGCCAGGGCGCTCCACTTTAATCACCTCCGCGCCCATATCCGCGAGCAAACAGGTGGCAAAGGGCCCGGACAATACCTGTTCGAAGGCGAGAATCTTGATACCGTCTAGCGCGCGTGTCGGTTTTGAATTGGACGTCACTTTACCTCTCAATTCGTTTGAACGTCTTTAGCCGTTTGAACGACTTGAACAAATTTTGGTTCCATTAGTTCCAACCGTTTAAGTCGTTCAATCCGTCACTTGCGGTCTTGTTTGATCTCTGGAAAGAGGTCCTGTTTTGGCGCATGAGCTTTCTTCCACACCATGACGCTGCGAGCGTAGTCGATTACGACTTTCCCCTCTTGCTGGATACCACGGGTACGCACTTTTATGATGCCCCACTGCGGCTTCGACTTGGATTCCCGCTTTTCCAAGACTTCGGATTCGGAATAGAGAGTGTCCCCGGCGAACAGCGGATTGGGCAGTTTGATCTCGTCCCAGCCCAGCGCGAAGCCGTTTTCGCTCACGTCGGCGACTCCCATGCCCGCCACGATGGCGAGGGTCAAAGCGCTGTTGATCAGGCATTTGCCGAACTCCGTGCGCTTGCCATACTCGTTGTTGAAGTGAATTTGATTGGTGTTATTGGTAAGCAATGTGAACCAAATGTTGTCCGCCTCCGTGACCGTACGTCCCAAGCGGCAACGATAAATGTCGCCGACTTCGAAGTCCTCGAAAAAACGGCCTTCCCACCCGGGTTTAACGGCCATGAGTTCCCTCCTCTTTTGGATGTGCGACCTTTTCGCTATATACTAGGCGCTAAATATAGGAGGAAGTGATGGATTTCAACCTGACGGAAGAGCAGCTCCATATCCGCGATGAAATTCGCAAAGTCTGCAAGGAATTTCCCGATTCCTACTGGCGTCACATCGACGGCAAAAAGGAATATCCGGAGGCGTTTGTCCGCAAACTGTCGGAATTGGGATGGCTCGCGGCGCTCATTCCGGAACAATACGACGGCACCGGATTGGGGATCACCGAGGCCAGCATTATTCTGGAAGAGATCAACCGTTGCGGCGGTGTCGCCACGGCGTGTCATGCGCAAATGTACACCATGGGGACTTTGCTCCGCCACGGCAGCGAGGAACAAAAAAGGCGGTACCTGCCAAAGGTCGCAAGCGGCGAGCTGCGACTCCAGGCCTTTGGTGTTACCGAGCCCGACGCAGGTTCGGAATCGACGCGCATCCAAACCACGGCGACAAAAAAGGGCGATCGCTACCTCATTAACGGCCAGAAGATTTTCATCTCCCGCGTGCTGCAATCCGACTTGATGCTGCTGTTGGCGCGCACAACGCCCTATGATGATCTCAAGGACAAGACCCGTGGGCTTTCTGTCTTTATCGTCGATCTACAAGAAAACAAAGACCGGATCGAGATCAAGCCGTTGGATTTGATGATCAATCATCACACTAACGCCCTGTTTTTCGATAATGTCGAGGTGGCGGTGGAAAACCTAATCGGTGAGGAAGGGATGGGATTTCGCTACATCATCGACGGCTGGAATGCCGAGCGGATCCTCGTGGCCGCAGAGGCGGTGGGCGACGGCAGGTGGTTTATTGAACGGGCCGCCAAGTACGCCTCGGAGCGCGTGGTCTTCGGCCGCCCCATCGGCTCCAATCAGGGCGTTCAGTTTCCCATCGCCAAAGCCTATGCCGCCATCGAAGCCGCCGATCTCGTGCGCTACCAGGCGGCGACCAAGTTCGATCGCAATGAGAAGTGCGGCGCCGAGGCCAACATGGCGAAGCTTCTCGCTTCGGAAGCCGCCTGGGAGGCCGCCAACGCCTGTCTCACGACCCACGGCGGTTACGGCTTTGCGACGGAATACGATGTTGAACGAAAATTTCGCGAAACACGTCTGCTAACGATCGCCCCGGTGAGCAACAACCTGGTACTCGCTTATTTGGGCCAGCATGTTTTGGGCATGCCGAAATCCTACTAGCATTTTTAATCGACTCCTCAACGCCGAGTACCCGGCGTCACGCGGAAAACGCGGCCGTTGGGGCTATCGGTTAAGAGATAGAGCGAGCCGTCGGGCGCCTGGCGCACATCGCGGATGCGCTCGCCGAGATCGGCGAGATAGCGCTCTTCACGCGCGACCTTTCCCTCCTTCATGATGAGCCTGACCAGAAGCCCAGGATTGAGCGAGCCGATGAGAATATTTCCCCGCCAATCGGGGAACAGGTCGCCGTTGTAAAAAACCATGCCGGACGGGGCGATCACCGGATCCCAATAATAAACCGGCTGCTCCATCCCCGCCTTCGCCGTGCCTTCACCAATCTTCGCTCCCGAATATTCAACGCCGTAAGTAATCACGGGCCAGCCATAATTCTTGCCCGCTTCCGGACGGTTAAGCTCGTCGCCGCCGCGAGCGCCATGCTCCGCCGTCCAGAGCTGAGTCGTAACGGGGTCGAGGGCGGCGCCCTGGATATTGCGATGCCCGTAGGACCAGATCTCCGACTGCACGCCCCCGCGACCAACAAACGGATTATCCCGCGGCACCGAGCCGTCCGGGTTGATGCGCACGATCTTACCGATGGTCACCGAGAGGTCCTGAGCTCGCTCGCGGTAGGCCGAGCGATCTCCTAGAGTCACAAACAGTGTCCCGTCGGGCCTAAACACCAGCCGCGAGCCCCAATGATTGCTGCTGTTGACTTTCGGATGCTGGCGCCAGATGACTTGGGTGTTCTCAAGACCCCGTACCACGAGCCGCCCGCTGGCGACAGCAGTGCTCGCCCCGCCTTCGCCGGGCTCGGCGTAGGAAAAATAGACGAGATGGTCTTTTGCGAAACTGGGGCTCGGTACCACATCCAGAAGCCCGCCCTGGCCACGCGCAAAAACCGCCGGCACACCGGTAAGCGGTTCGGAAACGCGGCCATTGCGCTCAACGACGCGAAGCCGCCCCGGGCGTTCGGTGGCAAGCAGGCGCCCATCGGGCAGGAACCCCAATCCCCAGGGATGTTCGAGTCCTTTGGCTATGGTTTCGACCCGCAAGGCCCCATTGATCGAGGATGGAGCGGGAGAGCGTGGTGCCTGCGCCTGTGCAAAGACTGGCAAAGTTGCTGTTAAGTAAGCCGCCAATGCGAATTTTGTCAGTGTCTCCATTTATTTCTCATTTCATTCAAATCGGGGTCTCTATGCAGCATAGGTCACGGGGCAATATTTGCAATATGATTCCAAGCGTTTTTTCGCCAGTTAGGCGCGCGACTTAGAGGCGCCAGCGTTGAGCCTGGAAAAAATTACCTCATAGACATTTGCTTCCTGTTCAGGTAATGAAACGGCGATAGGAGAACGACTGATGCATTTGATACGCTCGTGGATGTTTGTTCCTGGTCACCGCCAAAAGATGATCGATAAAGCGATGGAGCTGACCACGGACGCTATTATGCTGGATATCGAGGATGGCGTTGCGCCCAATGAAAAAGACACGGCGCGGCAACTCATCGGCGCGGCGTTGGGTCGGCCGAAGCCTGCTCATGCCCCCGCACGTTTCGTGCGAATCAACGCTATCGGTCATGCGCGCATGGATGCGGACTTCGAGGCCGTCGTGCGTCCGGGATTGGAAGGCCTTGTTTTGCCCAAAGTGGAAAGCGTCGAGGAAGTGAGCAAGGTCGACGCCATCCTCAACGAATGCGAGGCGAAACTAAAGATGACCTCCGGCGGCGTCAAACTGCTAATCGCCATCGAAAGCCCCCGAGGCCTTTTGAAAGCAGCGCAGATCGCAGCCCATTCGCCTCGTGTGGTGGGGTTGATGTTTGGCGCGGAAGACTTCGGTCGCGAGCTAGGTTTGCCAACCTCTCGCGAAGGTGAAGCCCGTGACATGCTCTACGCCCGCTCCGCCATGGTCATCGCCGCCGCCTCGGCCCATGTGCAGGCGGTGGATGGAGTTTGGGTCGATCTCAAGGATAGTGAAGGCTTGGTGAACTTCGCCCGCCAATCGCGCCGCCTTGGCTTCTCCGGCATGTCGCTGATTCATCCGTCCCAGGTCGATCCGATCAACACGCTGTTCAGTCCGACGGCGGAAGAGGTGAGATACGCCCAGCAGGTCGTCGAGGCTTTTGAAGAAGCCAACGCCCGGGGCGACGGCTCCATCGCCTTGGGCGGCCAGCTCATCGATCGACCCATCGTCGATCGCGCGCGGCGCACTATCGAGATGGCGCAGGCTTTGAACATGATCCGTTGAAGTTTGTAAATTTACTCGCTGGAGGAAAACTGGGTGATGAACATCAGGCACTTAGCGTTACTGGGATTGGTTTGGATTTTTAGTACTGGCGCCGCCGCGCCGGTAAGGATGACGCCGGTTAAGGTTACCGACGGGGTCTACATGTTCGAGCATTCCCAGGGTTCCGGCAACTCAACCGTTGTCATTACCGATGAAGGCGTGCTGGTATTCGACTTCCATATTGCAAACGCAGATCAAACCATGGCGGGTATCCGCAAGCTAACGGACAAAAAAGTGAAGTACCTCATTTCCTCGCATAGCGCGGGAGACCATTCCTCAGGAGCCTGGCATTTTCGCGACGACAAACCCGTCTACATTGCCGCGAAAGGGCAGGTCCAAGACCTCTTCATGCAAGAGGGGAAGGAATTCGCGGAGCGGAAAAAATCCAATGACCCGCGATATGAAGCTTATCAAAAAGGCGAATTGGTTAGGCCCGATATCGGTTTTGACGGCTCCATGACGCTTTACTTCGGCGGCCTGACCTTCATGATTACCGTCGAGGGGCGCGGCCACAGCACCAGCGATTTGACGGTCTTTATTCCGCAAAAACGAGTCATGCTCATGGGCGATCTTCTGGACACGGAGATCCATCCCGGCCAGGGAGAATCGGGTGAAATCTTTTATTCCAACGTTAAGGGATGGATCGAAATCCTCGACCGCATCATGGCCCGAAACCTACCCGTAGACACCTACATTCCGGGCCATGGTCCCGTGCATATCGGCAGGGGTGTCAAAGACCTCGAAGAGCAAAAACGCTACTTCATCGTCATGCGCGATGAAGTGGCGAAGCTGGTCGCGGCGGGCAAAAGCCTCGCTCAGATTGAGAAAGAATTTAAAGTGCCGCAAGAGTTTGCGCACTACAAGCGGCTCGAGAGGCTAAGACAATTCTACAAACTTTTTTATCACCAGCTCACGGGGACGGGTTACTAAGCGATTGCGGCGAGTGAATTACGAGCGTCAGGGGAATGCACCGATAGCGCTGTTATCCACCAGTTTCTCTCACGGTTTTGATAGAACTTGCAGCAGCTTCTGCGTTCCCGCCGGCGGCGTTACATCGCCCGCGAGAATGTCTCTGGCCAGGACGGGCTTAGCATAGTATTCCGCGTTGGCTTGGTCTCGGGTGCCTACTACCGTCCCTTCCAATGAAACGCCGGCGAAAATGCCCTGGCTACGGCTATAGGTATACATCACCGCCTGCACCGCAACGCTCGCCTCGGTATCACGTCCTATGGGTCCCAAAGCCAGGCTCAAATTACCCCCAAGGGTGAAGTTGCCCGCCCTCGCGAATGCGTCCACTGCCGCCGGAGTATTGAGGACAATCACGATCTCAGAGACTTGCGCCCCGGCCTGAAAGCCCACTCCCAATCCTCCGGTGCCGATGGCCGAAGGGGCGCTCCAACCTTTCTCGGTCCTGGCTACGACGATACCGGTCCCGCCCCTCACGCTACCAATGAACCCGACTTTCGTAATGGTAAGTATCGCCAGCCCCTTTGCGTCGCGCATGACGGCGATTGGAATCGCCCTCTCGGGTATCTCTTGGAAGCGTTGGATAATCGCTACGGCCTGGTCAATGTCACCCTGCATGTTGGCATGAACAGCCGAGGGGGCGAGGCATGCGATGATCCACGAGCCAATGAATACAACAAATCCTGCTCTCATAGGGTTAGGTGCCTTTCTGCTATTACGACCTGGTTATAGCGAACCCGAGAAATTGATATCAAGTCGTGACAGGAAGTCAACCTTTTATCAAAAACCACCGGAAATTAATTTCGCAACCGAAGTCCATTCAGCGAGCATCCATGCATTATCTGGCACTCACCGCTCCACACACCAGTCAAATATCGCGGGGGTGGATACAGGGAGAGCGAGGGCACGACCTCTGTCCATATGATCCATTGAGATCCACCCAAGGCATGGTTCAATTGTTCGCAATACGCCCCGCAAAACCGTTATCTTGGCGGAAGTTGACAACTAGGTGACAGGCGGGGGAGAGACGACCTGTTTTGCCGAAGAAGGTTGCGGGCTAGAAATTTTTGACTCTTCTACGCTCGTTACCCGCCCAGCGAATCAACAAGAGTAGCGTCACGAGGGTAATTACCCAATTTTGCAGAGCCCAATTGATAATCGGAGTCACATCCCAAAAAAAACGTCTTAAAAATTCCGAGGTCAGGTCCATAAAAGCACCTCCGAGAAATGCGCTATTGGCTAAAAACACCTCTTTTCGCCCTAAAATAGGATCAATAATTGTGCCAGTAAGTTACCACCCTGGTATCATTGAAAATTGGCTAATAAGCCCTGCAATAGGACCTCCCGTAAGCGTACAATATTGTGTAGCCGGAGCAACTCCGAGATAAATTTGAACGGGAGGCTTCTATGTCAGAAATATATCCAACGGCTCATGTAAAGCCATGGTAGTCAATGGAAAGACAGGGGACGACGGCGGGGTCTCGGGGTAGAAATGTTTCGCTACGTGGATTCATTAGATGACTCCATCGGCCCGCCTTTGAAGGAACCTTTAGATCGTTGACAAGCGCTGCCAAATCCAAATATTCCCGACTTCTGGTTCCCGCCCTTTGGCGTTGATTGAATTGACTCCAGGGGTAGCATAAGCTTGGGCCATCACCCGAAGAGGAGAAACCAGAGCATGGAACCCAGAGGGATCGTGTTTACGCCCCGGCGAGAGCAAGCCATCAAGCAGTCGCCGTTCGCCGACAAAAAGCGGGCAGCCGAAAATAAAGCAAAGCGCCAACCGCAAACGCGCCGCTTCATGTACATGCGCGCCGATCACACAGAGCGAAATCTGTACGACGGCCCGGTAAATCCCGAACGTTCGGAGACCGAGGACTGGGAGGGAGTCACTCACTTTATAAAAACGGCTGCGCTGAAGATGGGGGCCGATCTCGTGGGCGTCGCCCCCGTGGACGAATTTGATTTTATGCGCGGCAGTCACCCTCCATCCGGGCATAGGCGCGCCGTGGCTTTCGCGATTCACATGGATTTCAACGAAATGAAGCGTTTGGGACCCTTAGCGCAAATGGAGGTGCACCGCGTGTATTATAATTTGTCGGATGTTTCGGTCCGACTGGCGCAATTCATCCGATCATTCGGGTATCACGCCGTGGGTTATTCAAACGAGGGCCCAGCATTGTTCATTCCTTTGGCATGGAAAGCGGGACTCGGAGAGCTGGGCCGCCATGGCTCTCTCATTACCAAAAAATACGGCCCCAGCGTCCGCCTCGGCGTAGTGACCACCGAGATGCCGCTGGTGGCAGAGAGCGCTCCGGCCAACTATGGCTTTGACGATCTCTGCCTTCGCTGCAACGTTTGCACGCGCTTTTGCCCCGGTGATGCTATTGTTCCCCAAAAACAGGATATCTTCGGCATCATTCGCTGGCATGTGGACACGCCCGCATGCCGACCTTACTTTGAAGATTACGAAGGCTGTAAGGTTTGTCTAACCGTGTGCCCGGTAAACGCGCAGACCGAGTCCGGCCCACTCTACAAACCATTGATGAAAGGGCTCATGCGGCGGAAAGCCGCGGTGCGCGAGCTGATCGACGAGTGGCGTGCCGAGGGCATTAGAGAAGCAGACGCGTTCGGCGAGGGCTGGCGCCAAGACTAAAAAAGCGTCTGGCAAAACAAAAAACTCCGTAACGGAGGAGTTATGGTCACGGGCTCCTATATCAACGGCCAGTGGTTTCACCCCAATTCGAGCCGGCTGGTGCGCAACATCAATCCCGCCGATACCGACGATGTGATTGCGGAATTTCCCGCTGCCACCGCCACTGACGTTGAACGAGCCATCGAAGCCGCGCAGGCTGCGTTTCGCGGTTGGCGCAAGACCCCTGGTCCGGAACGAGGGCGCGTCCTGTGGCGCGCCGCCGACATCGCGCGCCGACGAGCCGACGAGATCGCGCGAACCCTGACGCGGGAAGAAGGAAAAATCCTCAAGGAAGCCAAAGGCGAAGTCATGAAGGGCGTATCGCTTTTAGAATTCTACGCCGGCGAAGGCTACCGTATGCATGGAAAAACGCTTCCATCCGAGGCGCGTGATACTTTCACCTACACAATTCGCCGGCCGCTCGGCGTCGTCGGTCTTATCGCGCCGTGGAATTTTCCCTGGGCGATTCCCGTGTGGAAAAGCGCGCCGGCCTTGGTTGCCGGCAATACGGTCATCTTTAAACCTGCGGAGCTGACGCCGGCAACCGCTACCTTGTTAACGGAAATTTACGCCGAGGCCGGTCTTCCCGTCGGTGTCTTTAACCTGGTCGTCGGCGCGGGGTCGGTGGTGGGCGAGGCCCTAGTCAACTCCCCGGCGCTGCGCGCGATCTCGTTCACGGGTTCCAACCAAGTCGGCGGCGCTCTTTATACCAAGGCTGCTGAACGCGGCGCCAAGGTGACCTGCGAAATGGGCGGCAAAAATGCTGTCATCGTCATGGCAGATGCCGATCTTGATAAAGCGGCGATTGCCATTCACGGCGGCGCTTTCGGCTCCACCGGCCAGCGCTGCACGGCGACATCGCGGGTGATTGCCATGCCGTCGGTGAAGGACTCGCTGGTGGAAAGGCTGGTGGAGAACGCAAGAAAGTTAAAATTGGGCTCAGGGCTCGACGAGACCGTCGATATGGGACCGGCAGTGGACGAAAAGCAATGGAAAACCGATTTTGATTATATCTCAGTCGGTCAGCGAGAAGGCGCCCGTTTGCTCTTTGGCGGTAATAAGCCGGAGCGCCCGAACAAAGGATTCTTTGTCGAACCTACTATCTTCGATCACGTGACGCCCGACATGCGCATCTTTCGCGAAGAGATTTTCGGCCCCGTGCTTTCCGTCTCTACGGCCAAAAACCTCGAGGAGGCGCTCAGGTCCGCCAACGGCGTCGAATATGGCCTCACCACATCCATTTTCACTGAAAACATCGATACCATCATGCAATTTATCGAGGAAGTCGAAACCGGAATGGTCCATGTCAACGAGCCAACGATAGGGGGCGAGGCGCAACTCCCCTTCGGCGGCACCAAAGCCACCGGAGTGGGCGAGCGCGAGATGGCCGAGGAGGGACTAAATTTCTTTACCGAATTGAAAACGGTCTTTATCAATTACTCGGGCAAGGCCGAGCGCTTGATGATTAGATAGCAAACCTGACGGCGTGCAGTTCAAAAGTTCAATGGTTCAAAGCTCAATTCCGCAATCCGGCCTTGAACCCTTGAACGAATTATTTCTCGACCGGTGCCGCGCCCTGCCAGTGGCCCACGTCGATGACAATGCCTTCGGGGCCGACGAATTTGTCTTCGTAGTAAGCCGTGCCAAGGTTTATCGCTCCGGCTTTCTTGGCGCCCGCGGCTTCCAACATGCGAAATTGCTCTTGATCGTTGTCCGCCGAAAAACCGATATGGTCGATGCCCGGTTTTTTGGCAGGCTCGCCATCCGTTGTGCCGGCGCGCAGCGGCAGAACCGTAATATTCACCGACCCGTCGCTCAGATCGATGGCGTTATTCTTGCGTTTTTGAATCATCTTCATACCCATGGCGTCGACGAAAAACTTCGCCATCGCATCCACGTCCACCGCTCGGTAAGCGATATGCCGTATCTTAGCCATTGAATTTCTCCTTCGAACCGTTTGGCGCCCCGGGTCTTGAGTCTGGCGTTAAACCCCGGACTCTAGACGCGGGACTCTAAACTGGACCGCGCACGCCGAAGCGCCCGCTTACCCGCCGTAAAAGACTTTGTCGCCAAGATCCTTGAGGGTTAGCGTAACGTCGTCCGGCCGGCCTTGAGGCTGTGCCGCAAGGCCGGCATCTTTCACCTCGCCGACAAAAATCGAATGGTCTCCCTTTTCAATCGTATCGATGAGAGCACATTCCACAAAGGCAGGTGCCTTTTCCAATATGGGGGCGCCCAAAGTGCCTTTGCGAAACGGTTCGCCGCCGATCGTGTTGCCCTCCCGTTCGAGAGATTTGAAAAAAGTAAACGCCAATCCTTTGTGGTCTTTGCCGAGGATATTGAGGGCAAAGGTCTTCGACTCCTTGATAATGGCATGGGCGCCGGAGTCGACCTTTACTCCCACCACGACTAGGGGCGGCTGAAAAGCGGTCTGCGTTACCCAATTCACGGTGGATGCGGCGATTTTACCATCCTTGCTCTCAGCCGTCAGCACGTAAAGGCCATAGGGGATCATTCGCAGCGCAGTTTTTTTGATATCAGCGTCCATTTTGCAGTGTCCTTTCGCGTTAGCAGGCTATTTGCCGCACCGGCAAACGCATGGCCTCAATGATTTTATGGGAGTCAAGGCAATTCTGCAAGACTCACTCAATGACGCGCGAAAGAGCCTCCTGAGAAGGCTCTTTCGCGGGCACTCGAAAAACCAAAATAACGTAGCGGTTCCTATTCACCTCGAAATCGCCGACCTCCGTCATCCCCAAGCCTGCGGCATGGGCCTGGAGTGAATAGGGATTGCTACGCGCCACAAATGCGACTCCCACTTCGAACCGCCCTGCGAGATCTTTTTTTTGAGTCTCATAGAGGCCGCGCAATAAACCGCGCCGGCGTTGTGCACGGCCAATACAGACAGGCCCGTAAACGTAGCTGTCATAGGAATCGAGGCTTTTCCCCTCGAACTGGACACGATCATAGGTATCAAACATCCCGGCAAGGACGGCAGAGCCAAAGTCGAGATCTCGGCGAAAGGCGCAGAGATAACCGATCACGATGCCATCATCGGTAACGACGGTAATCCCTAAATCTCTTGCCATCTCATCAATCTGTTGCAGTGTAAATTCCGCTGACAGAAATCCCTCTTCCCGTTCATGTTCCAGAAGATTGGCAACATAATTGGCGGACTGGAGCCGTAAAATATCCGTGTAGTCTTTCGCTACGGCCCGTCTAAAGGCAACAGACGACATCAATGATTAGTCCAATTTTTTTAGGTCGGCCCGCGATTGCCGCCCCGTTGAAGACCGGCGGTAACGTTTTTTAAAAGTTCCGCCGCATATCCCCCCAGCGCCCCCGCCGGAATGATGGCGAGAATGGACAGCAAGCGAAACCACTCCGGGAGAAGGATCGCCTCCTCCTGCATCGCCTGCTCTATGAAAGATACGACCAGGGAGCCGAGGCCAACGAGCGCGCCATGTTTAATCTCCAACTTTCCCGCCTTACGACCCGCGATGAAACCGCCCAGAGCGGTACAGGCCGTACCGATGACAAAACCGATTATCAGGCCTTCAGTGGAGGTCATATACTCCGTAATCATCTCACCCGTGACCTCGCCCTGCTTCGACAGTTCTCTAGCCAAGTAAATAAAAAAGTACGCGTACACGGCGGCGAAAGTAGCGATATAGTCGGCTATGATACCGACGATGATGGGGCGAATCTGAACCCCGGTAAAAAATCCTGTAGGTTCAATGGGTGATGGGGGCTGCTGCCTTTGTCGCGGCTCGGATTGCATGGTTTTCCCTATTTAATCATGAACTCCAAAAAACTTTGCATTACAAATCCTGCTGGCGGTTTGCGAACTCCAAATTTCGCTTCGAGAGTATTTAGCAACGCGCGGATGGTCGCGGTGCATCACGATACGGCACCGATATTAGTCCCGCCCAGGATTTCATGCCTTTTTCCAGCGCGGCACCCTTTTGCGGTTAGGAATACCATCTCCCAATAGTGTCCGTCCCCCGAGAGGAAAGTTTTTTGGCGGCACGGCGCCGAGAATCATAAAAATCGCGTCCTTTTTCGAATCGTTGCCCAGCGCCCGATAGACCTTTGGCGCCACCCGAATCGCCGTGCCTTCGGGCATGGAAATCCGCTTGCCGTCCAAGATGAGGGTGCCTGTTCCCTTCAATGTTACGAACACCTCTTCTTGGATCCTGTGGCGGTGCACGTACCCCGCCCCTTCTCCGGGTTTATAGCGAACGAAGCTAAAGCCGACCCCTTTGCATCCCATGGGCCGCGATAGAAACTCCTTTTCCTTTACCTTGTTGAGCGGAAGAAACACCTTCGCGTAACCTGCAGCCATAGAACCTCCTGTTCAGTTCGGCCTTCTGCGCATTTGCATATGACGGGCCATGCCCTCGATATTGAGAGAAAGGAACTGTTTGTAGTTGCCCCAACTGCTGTATTTTTCCATCTTCACCAGTTGTTTAATATCATCTACTGATTTTCCTTGGCGCAGGTATTGTAGCACTTCCCCGCGCAGCTCTTCCATATAGTTGCGGAGCAGGCTGACATCTTCCTTCGTGCCCAGGTTACCGTGGCCCGGCGCCAGAATATCGAACTCCAGCGCCTCGGCTTTTCTCAGCGACTCGATCCAATCCTCAATGTAGGCATCGCCGAAATCACGAAAAGGCAGGCTCTTGACAGGAATAAAATCGACGGCGAACAGCACCTTTTCGTCGGCAAACCGCATGACGATGGAATTGTCCGAATGGTTTTTCCCCAGATAAATGAGTTCGACTTTCTTGCCGCCCAACTCGATATGCAAGCGATCCGAAAAGGTGATGTCCGGCACCGCGGTGGGGCGCCGCTTGCCCAAGATGACCGCCTTGGCGTTTTCATGAGCGACCACTACGGCGGTGTCGGCAAATACTTCACCGCCGGAGCTATGATCCGAATGATCGTGACTGTAAATGAGATACTTGACCGTCTTGGCGAAGCGCTTGGCGATCTCGGCCTTGAGCCAACCCGCAGCCTCCGCGTTGATGGGATCGGTGGCGATAATACCGGATGGCGTTACGAGAAAAACCGAGGAATGGCCGCCGTTACGAAAACGGTAGAGATCGCCGGCGATGCGCGTGATCTCGCGGTGCGGCTGCGCCAGGACTGGAGCATAGGTGATCAGCAGCAAAACGAATGCGGCCAAAAATGGCCGAACCCGACCTTCCATCATGAAATCTCCCTTCAGTGGTTGACCTCTTACCCCTCGAAGTGGAAAATACGTTCCACCAGGGTAAAAGGCAACCCCTTTCCTTTATGTTTTATCGTTTCCGATATGAATCCGATTGCTATCCGACGCTGAGTCGCATTCCGCTTCATGTCCGTATGAAACTCGATTTGACCGGTGTAAAGATTTCGCTTAACGATTGGCTCACGTTTAGCTTTGAGGAGCGCAACGCACTGTGCCATTTGCCCATCGATCTGGAGGAGGAGAAACAGGCATTCAAAGTCTACCTCGACTACCTGTCGCGCAAATACCGCGGCCAACCGGTGCCCACCACGGCCGTCATGAGCAGCTCGCTGTGGGACAATCCAGGGCAAATGCCAAAACCGGTCGCAGACAAAAGCGCGAAGCGAGATCATCCAGTGACTGCCGAAGAATGGGCGCGCTGGAGCTTCCATCAACGATACGCGCTTTTTAAGACGGCAACGTCCAAGAATGATCCGGAACAGTTTTTTGCCGTGCTCAATCAACTCCGCGAAGAAACAATCTGACGGTACCAAAGCGAATGGCTGATTTAAGATCCAACGATTCCTGGTTATCCCGGCTCGTTCCCTTCGGTCTGGTGGGACAAACCAAACCCCATCACTATCGTGAGATGCTGGAGGTGATCTGGGAAAACAAGCAAGATCTCCCTTACGCCTGGAACATTTTGAAGCACGGGGTCTGCGACGGCTGCTCCTTGGGACCCTATGGCCTGCGCGATAATGTACTGGAAGGCGTTCATTTGTGCATGACCCGGCTCAAGCTTTTAAAGCTCAATACGATGAAAGCGCTGGACCCGTCGCACATGAACGACGTCGCCCACCTCAGGAAGCTCCACCCGGAACAGCTGCGGTCGTTGGGTCGGCTCCCTTACCCCATGCTTCGGCGCGGCGCCGATACGGGCTTCACGCGCATCGAATGGGACGAGGCCCTCGACCTGGTATGCAAGTCGATCCGCGATACCGCGCCAGAGCAATTGGGCTTCTTCGCCACCTCCCGCGGGCTGACCAATGAGGTTTATTACGTTTTGCAAAAATTGGCGCGCACGCTGGGGAGCAACAATATCGATTTATGCTCGCGCCTGTGCCACGCCGCCAGCGTTTCCGGTTTGAAGGCGACGCTGGGGCTCGGCGCGCCCACCTGCTCGCTCGACGACTTTATCGACACCGATTTGCTTGTCATCTTGGGCTCCGATCTGGCGAATAACCAACCGGTAACGACAAAGTACATGCACTATGCCAAGAAAAAGGGCACTCGAATCGTAGTCGTCAACCCCATGCGCGAGTACGGGCTGGAGCGCTATTGGGTGCCATCGGTTCTGAGCAGCGCCGTTTTCGGCAGCAAATTGATGGATGACTTTTTTCAGGTGCGAGTCGGCGGCGACATCGCGTTCATCAACGGTGTGCTGAAGGCGTTGATCGACTCAAATCAACTGGATGATGACTTTATTCGCCGCCACACCAATGGTTTTTACGAAATGGCCGCGGCGCTGCAAGACCAGCCCTGGGAAATGCTGGAGCAGCGCTCCGGGCTTTCTCGCGCAGAGATGGAGCGCTTCGCCCGGCTCTACGGATCGGCAAAAACCGCCGTTATCGTCTACAGCATGGGGCTCACGCAGCATGAATTCGGGGTGGACAATGTCAAGGCTGTAGTCAACCTGGCGCTCTCGCGCGGCATGCTGGGACGCGAAAAGTGCGGCATCATGCCCATTCGCGGCCACAGCGGCGTGCAAGGGGGAGGAGAATGCGGGTCGGAACCCGATAAGTTCCCCGGCGGCTTGGCGGTTAATGATGAAAACGCGCGGCGCTTTTCCAATCTCTGGCGGCACCCCGTGCCGTCGACACCCGGCCTCAAGATGCCTCAGATGATCGAAGCCGCACACCGAAGGGAACTGAGCCTCCTCTACTCCATCGGTGGCAATTTGTTGGAGACCATGCCCGATCGAAAATTTGTCAGCGAAGCGCTGGAGAGAGTGCCCTTCAGAGTGCATCAGGATATCGTGCTCAATCGCTCCATGCTGCTCGATGCCGCGCAAGGGGTGCTGTTACTGCCGGGTCAAACGCGCTATGAACAACGTGGCGGTGGCACGACGACAAGCACCGAGCGCAGAATTCGCTTTACGCCGGAGATTCCAGGCCATACCATCGGCGAAGCGCGCCCCGAGTGGGAGATTCCTGTGCTAATCGGACGAAAAGCGATGCCCAACGGCGATCTCCTTTTCCCTTTCAACAACACAAAGAGCATACGTGAGGAGATGGCACGGGTGATGCCCATCTATCATGGTGTGGACAAGCTCAACGAGGAAGGAGACCACATCCAGTGGGGCGGTCCGCAACTGTTCAAGGACGGCTTTACTGCCATGCCCGACCGTCGCGCGCTCTTTACAGTCCTCAATCCGCCAGACCGCCGAGCCTCCGAGGGGAAATTCTACCTGGCAACACGGCGCGGCAAGCAGTTCAATAGCATGACCTTCGGTGCTAAAGATCGACTGATGGGAAGCAACCGACGCGATACGATTTTTATTTCTCCCGAAGACGCCGAAAATCTTAAACTCGAGGACCGCGCTCCGGTAGTCATTCGCTCTCAGACCGGCGCAATGAAGGGCGTGATCCAAATCGCCCCGGTTAAGGCCGGATCGCTCCAGGCCTACTGGCCGGAGGCCAACGTCTTGATTCCCCGGCGCAGCGATCCCGTGTCCGGTGAACCGGACTACAACACGGAAGTAGAGCTGGAAAAAAAGTAAGAAGTTCGGAGGATCAATGAACGACTTGGATGTCGCCATGATCAAAGTTCTCGCCTTCGATGTTTTCGGCACGGTCGTCGACTGGCGTTCGAGTGTCATCGCTGAAGGTGAAGCGCTCGCTAGAGAAAAGGGATTAGAAGTCGACTGGGGAGCTTTCGCCGATCGCTGGCGATCGATCTATCACCCATCTCTCGATCGGGTCCGTCGAGGTGAGCTGCGGTGGACAAAACTCGATCGGCTACATCGAATGTCGCTGGAGGAGATCCTGGGGCAATTTAAGCTTGCGGGTTTAAGTGAAAGTGAGATAGATCGTTTTAACCTTGTATGGCACCGACTCGAGCCTTGGCCCGACTCGGTGGACGGGCTCAAGCGTTTGAAGACGCGCTTTGTCATCACGACCCTGTCCAATGGAAATATTTCGCTGCTCACCGATATGGCTAAAGGCGCCGCTCTTCCCTGGGATTGTATTTTATCCGCGGAGAACATGCGCCATTACAAACCCGATCCGGAGGTTTACCAACTCATTCCGGATCTCTTCGACATCAGGCCCGATCAGGTCATGCTCGTCGCCGCCCATGAACACGACTTGCGGGCGGGTAAGAGCCAGGGCCTTAAAACCGCTTTCGTCCACCGGCCTTTGGAACATGGCCCGGGCAAATCCTCTTCCGTACCGCCGGCGGGACGCTATGACTTCGTGGCACGAGACTTTTTGGATCTCGCCGACCAACTCGGTGTCTAGACGCCGCAGAAACTAGGGTAGATTCCTTTAAGCAATCATGACTCTGCGCTTAGAAATTCATAACAGGCCAGCGCTGGCCAGCGCGCTGGTCGTGATTTGCTTTTGTGTCTCCTGTGCTGATGTCACCAAACAGAAATCATCGCTTGCCAACATGGAGAACCAAATACATGATGGGAACGATGAAGAAAGTGTCAGAATGTTGTTCCCCACGGCTCCAGGCTCCATTTTCAGGTTGGGGACGAGAAATCCGAACAGCTCGTCTAACTTTCAAATCGAGAAAATGACGACCGCCTCGAGACATGTTGAGAGTGGTATTCAATTTTGGCGTATTTCGGCCCATGACCTTAAATACGCCAGCGGCGGTTTCGGTAAGACCAGCCGGCTCCATATCTACGCGGGCGGCGCCCGCCAGCTTTACACCTGGAAGACACAGACGGGTTTTCTTTCCTCGCCCGCGGACATTCGCAATCAGGAATTTACGGCGTTTGCTCGCGTGCAAGGGATCAGTGATCCGAAGCGCGCGGCGATTTCTCTAAAAATTCGCGGCGGGGCGCATTCGGAGAAAAACCCGGACTGGGCTTCTTGCGCCATGCTGACTTTCCAGGCCGCAACGACGGGGGCTGTTGCGCGATTCGGCAAAGAACTGGTGCATCCGATCTACGATTATGTGAGACTCACACCCAGGTTCGACTCCGCGTTGGTGGAGGGACGGTGGGTGGGTCTGAAGCTCGTGAGTTACAGTTCCCCCCGTGAGGCCGGCCATGTTGTCAATCGTCTTTACCTCGACACCGATCCATTCAATCCGGCCACCGGAAAGCCGCGCAATGAGTGGAAGCTTTTCGCCGAATTTATCGATGTTGAGGGAGCGAGCACCGGGCGTTACACGAAACTCGTGAACTGGGGTGGCTGGCAAACGACCCTTCGAACCGATGGCGTCGACCGCCTAGATTTTACGCTGATTAGCCTGCGTGCAATTGTTCCGCCATCACCGTAGCGGCGGGCCAATCGGCATGGAGAGGGAAGGTCAGGCTTGCATAGATGAATAATCTACTCAATGAGAGCTTCATTCGCTTATGCAAGCCTGACCTGGATTACACCAGGCTCGTTAGGTTGAAAATGGCCAATGACGATCTGTTGAGGAATTTGCAGCAGTTGGAAATCTCATTACACCAGCCGGAGGTTCATCGAGACCCTGCACGTCTTCACGAGCTGTTACATGCCTCGTTTGCTGCATTCGGCCGTTCGGGACGTAGCTACATCAGGACTGATATCCTGGAGTTGCTGTCGCATGAAGGCACGCCGACAGATGCATTTGCGAAAAACTCAACCTAATACGCGGCCTGAGACAGATCTTCGGTCCCGGTGGCAACGCTTGCAGGGCGCCCCTGCTCGGCCCTAAGCGCTAGGGAGCTTGGTATGTTCTGCCGAGTTCTTACAGCCGTCGTCCTTGTCACATTAACCGGTTGTGCGGCCCCAATTAACCTGCACACGGCCGCCAACTGATCCGCATCTTCAACGACTCTCAGAATGGTGAACGTCGCCCCCGTGGCCGCCGCCAAAACCCGGGCCAAGGGGAGCAGCTTTTCCGCTCCGGGGACCCGTCGAGACAAGTCAAAAGTTCATCAATCACAGGCGCTTTTAAGACTCTGGCATGCTGACTAGCCGCACCGTACTCGCCTGGGGCCCTTTTTCGCCTCGCTCTTCCACAAATTGAACCTCGCTGGCGATGGCGAGTTGATCGAAGCCCGGGGCAAGGACACTATTTTTGTGAAAGTAAATCTCACGCCCGTCGGGGGTTTCCAGAAATCCGAACCCTTCTTCGGGAAAAAGTCGGGTCACCACCGCGTGGGGTTCCGGTTCATGCCGTTTGACTTTACCCCGTCGCTTGCGCGCGTAGTCTTGGAGTTTTCGTCCTGCCGCATTGAAGGCGTCGCGTATGGTCACGTATATGTCTTCATGAGCGCCATGTTTACTTGGCTCATGGCTCTCCGCGAGGTCTTTATCGGGGGGAGCGGATAGCCGTGGCTTGGCGGCGTCCAAACGCTTGGGCGCGCGATTGATCACCAGTTCTCCTCCCGGCACCGTGAGGTCAATGCGCACCTGGTAGGCTTTTCCTTTATGGTGATGGCGGTGCGGCGCTTCCACGGTCACCCGACAGCTCATGATTCGGTCGTAGAACGAATCCAGCTTGGCCGCTCTTTCACGAACATTGGCCTCTATGGCCTTTGATGGCGGCATGTTGCGGAAAGTTACCTGTAAGGGGATTTCCATAAATTTCCTCCCGTCGTTTTATATAACACGCCGATTCTTCAATAACAGCATTATTGAACGCGGCAAGAGACGTGCCATCCACGATCCCGTGCAATGTGAGAAATATTTTGATTTTTCGACGATTTCTCGTTGCGGATTGTGCTTCTCCCGGTGCTCTTCTCAGGAGCCGGAAACAGGACTCCCGGTTTTCTCGGTGCTGAAGATATTTCGACGACAGTTGGAATTCAATCCTTAGTTGCTCGTGCGCTGAATAATGGGATTTCGTTGCCTGAAATTCGACCTACGCATGGAGAAAGCGAGCTTCGGGCCAATAGAGGCGAGGCTGGCGACGGAGGTCGAATTTATTTCTCGCTTCCCCGAATGCGAGATCGGGGCGATGCCGTCCTTTGGTAATCTTTTCGACTTGGCGGTTTACATCGACCCGACGCTGTCCAAGGACGACTGGATCTATTTCAACGCGGGAAACCATGCGCAAACGGTCCGTCTGCAATATCGCGACTTCGTTGCGCTGGTGACGCCGAAGATTGCCGCCCTCGTAGGCGAGATCAAGAAGCGGGCGGCATGAGTCTGTTCATCCGTTTACTATTTGCGCGGCGGGATGACCTCGGTAAATCCCGCGATGGTGACGGAGGTGTCAAAGCGACCGCCTGAAATCTTCGGCAGTGGCGGTGACGGTTTGTAGGTGAAGCGAGCCCTTCCCTGGGGGGGGATTTCTTGTTGCAAGGTATGATAGGTGGAAGTGCCGGGATCCGTCTTGCCGGGATTGCGTTCGTCTTCCCATAGCCAGGTGTAGCGGATAAACAACTGTACATTGCGCACGGTGCGTTTCGATTTGTTGTGGACTTCTCCAGAAACGTTGCCTTCCTGGATCGAAAGTTTTTCGATCGCCAGGATACGTTCGATCTCTTCTTGAGTGCGAACCTTTTGGGCTCCTGCGGGATCGTTTCCTAGCGCGATAGCAAGCCCCAGGCAAAACAGGCTATATAGCAGCGATTTAATTTCATGCGACGTAGCGCAAAACATAATCAAAGTCTCCTTTCGCTCGTTGTGCTTGCTCACCCGGTCCGGCGCTGCGCTACGGGACCGCTGTTGTAAACCGATTTCAGCCCGGCTACTTCCCGCTGCGGCAGAGACAACCGTTGTTTTTTCACGGACCAGGATTTACCCAGCGCTTGCCGCGTCTCCCATACTCGCTTTGGCGAGCCCCAATCACTCCAGAAGACCCGTCGCACCGGCAAAACAGAGACCGTCTCGGGGAACATCGTTGCAACTTTCTCCAGAAAATCTCTTGAGAAGTTCATAGGCTCCAAGGTCCGATACATTTTGTCGACAGCCCGCGCCTCATCGCGGGTTCCAATGGCTTCTAGCAGGGAAAAGAAGCGCCGATGAGTCACTGGATCCATTATGCTAAAGATTTTTAAAAGCGTCGAGACTTGGAATACCGCGATCATCATGTTCCACAGCGCGCCGCAGTGGATGAGACGACGAGCCATCGGCAGGTCGGGTTTTTCCACAAAAGCGGCGATTCTATGCAATTCTCCGTATGGCTGAGTATCCGAGGAAGGGACCACATAACCTAATTCCGTCTCGGCTGATCGAGGCTCTATAGCGAGAAGCAGCAGTCGCGAGGGATCGCAGGCCACCGCCCGCGCGGCGCGATCTACATATGCCATGAAGCGGTCTTCTTCAAGAATAAAGTGGTCGGAGGGAAATAAGATGGCAATGGCATCGGGGCAACGTTTGTAGAGGTGCATCAGCGGCAGGAGGATTCCGGGTCCGGTTTCTTTGTTCTGCGGCTGAATGATGACATTTGCTTCCGATTGCTGCGCTAGTTGCCGGCAGACCTCCGAGTGCTTTAAATGATGCTTGGCGATGACGGTCAAAATGCGCTCAGGCGAAATAAGTCTTTCAACCCGGTGATAGGTATGTTCAAGCATCGAGCGCCGGCCGATGAAGTTGCAGTACTGTTTGGGTAGACCGTCGCCTCGCGTTCGTTGAATAAAACTTTGCAATCGCTTGCCGTCGCCGGCGGCGAGCACGACCCCCCACAGGGCAGGATTGCTATTTGCACTCTGTTGTCCCAAGGTCCACCCCGCGAATTAAAACCGCCGATGATAAAACTCTCTCTGTTTTCGCTGAGTTTCGAATTTCCGCTGGTTTTACCTACTGATGGGCAATTCCTGTGCCGTTCTAAGGCTATTGTTTTTACAGCGGAATTTTGTTTTCCATAGGTTAAATTTTGCAGGGATGACAGAGGAATAGAAATATATTTGCAGAAATGACATGAAGAAAACGGACTACGATTACTCGGCTTAGTGAGAATGGATGTTGGCTCGGCGGGTCGAGACTCGGGAGGCCGAACTTTTGTAATGTTGAGTGTAATTTGGTGTATTACGAAGTGGGTTGCTCCCCGGAGCCCCTACTTATGGCGTGGACCTTGGAGCGCTATTGAATGAATTATGATACGCTATTTTTGGTAAGCCCGTGAGGATCTTATGTTTCTAAGAAAAACCTGGTGGGAAGCATGGCGCGGTTTTCTCGGCCTGTCGGCCGATGACAACGTCACTGCAGTGGAGATATTGCAGCGGCGTTTTATAGTCGAGAGTCAACACGTGAAACGCTTTAAGCAACACGGCGAGAGAATGCAATATCCCCAGTTCCGAGAAAGGTTTTTGCGCATGGCGGCGGATGGGGAAAAACACGCTCAACTGATCGGCGAAAAGATCTCCGGTCTTGGCGGGACATTGCCGGCGGTTCCCGACATCGAAGCGAGAGCGGGAAACAATTGGCACAATCTGCTGGCGGATCTGGAGGAACATCGGCTTTCGGCGGCGGAGTTACTGGATCATGTTTATTATCTGCGCCCCGGGCACCCGGAAATCGCTGATATGTTTTTAAGTATCTCCCGAGACGGGGAAAAGCACCGGGCGGAAATCAGAGAGATGCTGATGCGGAGCGATCCCCAAGCGCTCCAGGCGGCGTAGAAAACGTATTAACACGAGGTATCGCCCACGCTTTGCGCTGGCTGGGTCTGCGCTATAATAATTTCATGGGGAAATTTCATCTCGTCGACTTTGCCGCCCATTATCAAAAGGGTTTCCGCAACCATATCGTCTCGATTGCGGAAGTCCCGGCACTGGTCGAGTCTTTTGATCATTACGGCTGCTACGCAACCTATTTTTTCTTCTCCGACGAAGTGCTCACCTACATGAGCGCGGCGGCAGAAAAATCCGCCCCGACTATCGCCGGCTATGAGGGCAAAGTCTGGGCGCCCTATGTTCCCATTGATCTCGATCACCTCGAGCTTACGCCCGCTCTCGAAGCGGCGAGACTCCTCAGTGCGTTTTTCGTCGCAAGCTGGCAGATCGACCCGGCGGCCATGCAGATCTATTTCAGCGGCTCCAAAGGCTTCCACTTGATGTTGGATACCCGGCTTTTCGGAAGAATCGTGCCCGCGAAAAATTTACCCGTGATTTTTGATGCGATGCGGCGCCACCTTGCCCAGGAACTCCCGGAGAATCTAAGGGGCACCATCGATCTGACGATCAAGGACAGGGTGCGCTTGCTGCGCATGCCGAACACCATTCACGAAAAATCCAAGCTTTATAAAATGATCATCAGCGCACGACAGTTACGAAACTTAAGCGTGGAAGAAATACGGAAACAGGCGCGAAAACCCCTACCGCTTACGCTCACGGATCCCACCGGGTTACTCTCCCGTGTTGACGTGAAACCCAACAGAGCCGCGACGCGGTTTCTTCAGCGTCTTCGCCGCCAGCTTAAAAAATTTACGCGAAAACCGTTTTCCTATCATTTTCGCCGGCCGGCAGACCTGGAACGGCTTGACTTTCCCTGCGCCGCCCTGCAAATCATCTGGGAGGCCCACATCGAACCCGGTCAGCGTAATAACTGCGCGATTCGCCTGGCGTCGGAGCTGCGACTGCTCGGTTTAAACGCCGACGAAGCCCATCAAAAACTCTTTGAGTGGAATGAGAGAAACGGCATCGAGCTCGGCTCCGCGGAACTACAAAGCGTCGTACGATCCGCCTACCAGCGGCGTTTTCCTTATCGTTATAGTTGCCGGGATCAAATTCTTAGACGATTCTGCCACTTGCCTGATTATCGCTCGTGTCTCGCCCATGTAGCGGCTCACACTGAAGCGAGCATCAAAACGAATCCCTGACGCAAAGAGCTTGTTCCGCAACGCTCAGGATCGCTTCAGAGCTGCTCGGCTTCATGATTTCCGTCCCGGCGCGAGCCCGTTGCGGAAATAATGAAATGAAAGAGAAGCGTCAGAAGCACCAGTACGGTGAGGAATAAGAGTCGGTTTCAGCAACCATAACGACTCCCGGGCTATGACGTTTGTTTTGATGATTTCCTTCCAAACATAAACAAAGGCAAAGCATTTGGCAGATGCGCACCTGATAACCCGAAATCCCTCAACCCCATTTCGTCCGTGCTGTCAAGCAGTTTGCTTGACAGGGTTGGCGTTAGGAGAATAGAAAAGCAAATATATTCCCCATGTTGCTAAAAGCGGCGCCAATTTTGAGCATCAACAAATTCGGGCCGTAAGGGATCCTTGACGAGGCATTCGTGCCGGACAAAGACGCTACGCCCACTCTCGCAAACTGCAAGGATCCCGGCGAGACGGATAAGAAAGGGCAGGAGGCAACTCTTCGCGCCGCAGGCGATAGTCTGCGACAGGAATTGGACAAGCAAATCACTGATGATTTGGTAAAAACCAATCAGGGCCTGATGACAGCGCGGCGGGAACAGACGCGACTGCTCGAAGCGTTAGGAGATGAAAGTGATTTTTCCAAAAGTCTTCTCGACACCGCGCAAGTCATTGTGCTGTTGCTCGATCGCGACGCCAAAATCAGCTACTTCAATTCCTACTTCGAGGCGCTGACAGGCTACTCCCTCGACGAAGGCAAAGGAAGAGACTGGGTCGCCACTTTTTTGCCGGAGCGGGACCGAGTGCGGTTTCGTGACTTATTCGATTTAGCCATATTGGACATTCCGATGAAGGGAAATATCAACACCGTATTGACCAAAGGCGGCAGCGAACGTGAAATTGAATGGTCGGCAAAAACGCTAAAGGACGCGGCAGGGGAAATACTCGGCCTCCTTTGTAGCGGGGTGGATGTTACAGAATTAAAAAAAACCGAAAACTGGTTTCAAACTCTCGTTGGCAGCGTCCAAGACGCCCTGGTCTCAATAGACGGGCAGGGGAGAATCGACATGTTCAATCCGGCTGCCGAGAGGATGTTCGGCTATTTACGTGGTGAGGTCGCCGGCAAACCGGTAACGCTGCTTATGCCGGAACCCTACGCGTCGGAGCACCATGGCTACATCGAACGTTATGAACGGACGCGCGGGCCCCACGCAATAGGACGCATCCGTACGGTATCAGGGAAACGAAAGGATGGGACCAATTTTCCAATCGAACTCTCTGTCACCGAAGTGTCGACTCACAACGAAACGCACTACGCTGCATTCATCCGTGACATTTCGGAAAAATCCCGCATGGCAAACCAACTCCGTGAGAGCGAACGGCTTGCCGCCATCGGTACGACAGCGGCCAAGATCGGCCACGAGATCGCCAATCCGCTCAACGGGTTATATCTCAACGCGCAGCTCTTGGAGCAGCGCCTGGCAAGGCAAGAGCCGCCACCGAGCGAAATCGTGGTGAAGGTGGCCGGCAGCATGCGACGGGAGATTTTGCGTCTCAATCGTTTGCTGCAGGATTTTCGCTCCCTGGGGCGCCAAGAAAAATATGATATGCAACCTGTGCTGTTGTCTGATTTGATCGAGGAAATCGCAGAGGTTGAGAAGGCGCAATGGGAAGCCAAAGGGATAGGGTACCGACAGCGCTTACCCGGCGACATGTCGCCACAGAGCGTCGATCGCGATAAGCTCAAACAAGCGTTGTTAAATGTGCTGAAAAACGCCGCGGAAGCGATGCCGGGCGGGGGGTTTTTAACCATCGAGGCCAGTAACGACGAAGATGCAACAGTTATCGAAATAGGTGATACCGGAGCGGGGATATCTCCTGACATCGATGTGTTTGAGCCTTTTGTCACTACCAAGCCGCAGGGAACGGGTCTCGGGCTCATGATAGCGCGCCAAATTGTTGCGGCTCATGGCGGGTCTATGACCTGTACGACCCACCCGGGCAAAGGGACGACTTTTCGTATAAGCTTGCCGCGAAAATAACTCTCATCCCGCGCTCAGTGCTTGGCGTTAAAATTGCTATACCCAATGCAGACCTTTTCGCATTGGAGAAGGGATTTCTCATAAATGAGAAATTCAGGTGAAGCTGCTTGCGCATCTGAGAAGGAGAAAAAGCACAGGACCGTGAGTGATTCGATATTAGTCGTTGAAGACCAACAGAGCGCGAGGGAGAGTCTATCCGAGCTGCTGCGGGGCGAGGGCTATGAGGTCCACGAGGCGGCCGATGGAAATTCGGCCCTTAACCTCATTAACCAGTTGGATCTCGACCTTGTGATAACGGATCTGATCATTCCACCTCCTGATGGCTTGGCGGTGTTGCAACATGTCCGGGAGATATCTCCCCAGACTCTGGTGGTTCTTATGACCGCTCATGCTTCAGTTGAAACGGCGATTCAAGCGCTCCGTTCCGGGGCCCAGGACTATTTTTTAAAACCGCTCCTATTTGAGGAAGTGCTCCGCAAGATACGCCACCTATTAGAGCACCGCAAACTGGCGTGGGAAAATCAATTGCTGCGCAGCGGCGTCGATGGCCATTTTACCCCCGATCGACCTCTCGGGAGAAGCCCGGCGATGCAGGAAATTCTGGCCATGATCAAGAAGGTAGCGCCGACTCCCACAACAGTCCTCATCACAGGGGAGAGCGGTGTCGGCAAAGAAGTCATCGCCCGCGCAATTCATTCGAACAGTTTGTCCAAAGGCAACGTTTTTCTGCCGGTGAATTGCAGCGCGATCCCCGAGACGCTGCTCGAAAGCCAGCTCTTCGGTTATATGAAAGGGGCCTTTACCGGGGCCGCAAGTTCACAGGAGGGATTATTTCAGAGGGCGCGCGGAGGAACGATTTTTCTCGATGAAATCGGCGAACTGCCGCTGAGCCTGCAACCCAAGCTATTGCGGGTGCTCGAAGAGAAGACGGTATTACCGGTGGGCTCCACGAACCCGGTAAAAGTAAACCTGCGCATCCTCGCTGCTTCGAATCGCGATCTCAAAACGGAGGTGGAAGCCGGCCGTTTTCGCGATGACCTGTTTTATCGTCTCAATGTTTTTGAGATTAAAATACCACCGCTGCGCCGGCGCCTTGAAGATCTGCCTGGATTGGTGGAACATCTCATACACCGCCACAACGTGGAGATGAAGTTGAACTACAAAGGCGTCGACAGCGCCACCATGCGAATACTCATGTCACTCCCTTGGAAAGGCAACATCCGTGAGCTGGACAATATACTGGAGCGGGCGATGATTCTGGGAAACGGCGAGTGGATTTCCCCCGGAGACTTACCCGGGCAACATTCCCAAGACACCGAATTGGCCAATGAAGACAATCTTGCCGGTGCGGTTGAGCTTTATGAAAAAAGCCTTATCGAGCGCGCCCTTGCAAAGGCCACCGGGGACAAGAGTCGAGCCGCCGAACTTTTGGGATTGAGTCTCTCGACCCTGTACCGCAAGATCGAGAAACTCGGGATCGAGGCCTAATTCTGCGCCGCATTCCAATCCGGCGCTGCTGCTGGGGCGACCGGAGGCTTACGCCGCTTCGGGTTACGAAGTATTTGCAGCGATTTTTGTTCGATCTGCCGGATACGCTCGCGGGTGACCGCAAACATTTCTCCGAGTTCTTCGAGGGTGTAATCTCGCTTCTCTTCGATGCCGAATCGTTTGCGCAGCACCGTTTCCTGCCGTGGGGTTAGCAGTGCCAAGGCTTTTGCTACATCCCGGCGCAGGGATCCTTCCATGGCCAGTTCATCGGGATGGCGCCGTACTCGATCCTCCACGAAGTCTTCGAGCAGGTCGCCGTCTTCCCATACCGGGGTTTGCAAGGAAACAGGTTCCCCTTGGGGCTGGATTATTTTGAGCATATCGGGTACTGACATGCCGATCTTTTTGGCCAGTTCTTGCGGGTTCGGCTCGCGCCCCAGCTTGCGGTGCAGTTGGTGCGCGGTCTGGATGATTTTATTGCGGGCCTCTACCCGGTGAACCGGAATTCGGATCATCCGTCCGGTATCGATGAGACCGCGCGTAACGCTTTGCCGGATCCACCAGGTCGCATAGGTGGAAAAGCGAAATCCCAACCGGTAGTCGAATTTTTCCACGGCTCGCATCAGGCCAAGGTTGCCTTCCTGGATCAGGTCCAAAAAGCCTAACCCGCGATTTATATATTTTTTGGCAATGCTGACCACGAGGCGCAAATTGGCTTCGGTGAACTCTTTTTTGGCCATGGCCACGATCGTTTCCGCCTCGCGAATGCGATCTGCGCGGCTTTTGGTTTCATCCGCCGACAAACCGACTGCGGCTTCTATGCGCTGGATCTCGCCCAGTAGCGGAGCATGTTTTCCTCTGGGCGACTGCGCCATGCGCTGTTCGAGTTCGCCGAGCCGATCCGCTGCCCCCATTAAACCCTGCTTCAGCGCTTCAATGTGCGACGAGGCGAGGTGAAGATTTGAGATTCCTTCGGAAATCTTTTTCGTTAGCACTCCCAGTTTATGTTCCAGCACGGCTCGTCGCCGCTTCGATGTCCGGCGGTTTTGTGCCTCGCGTCGGCACTGTGCCTGGCTTTGGCTCAGGCGTTTGAGGCGAGAAACAACCTTGAGAAACGGCGCCAAATCGTCGCTCTTTTCTGTTTCCTCCTCGTCGCCGTCTGTTTTCTCCACCACATCGCGTATTTCGATCCCTCCGTTAGCCAGGGACTCTCCCAGATCAAGGGCACGGTAGAGGGCCATCGGTGTGGAAAATAGCAGCTCGGCTATCTGATTGGCTCCCTCCTCCATATTCATGGCGAGCTCAACTTCCCGTTCACGGCTGAGCAAGGGGATGGAGCCGATCTCGTGCAGATACTGCGTTGTCGAATCCAGCGCGGTTGACGCTTCCTCGCGCTCCTCCTCCTCAAAACCCTCGCTGGCGGCGCTCTCAGCCCCCGATTCGACGTCTTGATCCTCGAATTCATCCTGTTCCGTGTCGGCGTTGGCAAGCGATTTGGCCGCAGGGGTTTCACTGTCGACATATGCTGACATTGTTGAACTCCTCTAGTTTCATGGCGAAATTAATTACACGCAAGCATTGTCGTTCGCCCAATCCGACAGGCTGCCATATTTTATTAGACGCGAAAGCCCCTGCTTTGATGTAATCCGATATCACTGATCGGACCGGTTAAAGCAAAGGCTCCGATTGCGCAATTCGCGGTTGTATAACTCTAGGTAGCGCGACGTTATTGAGGATTAAATTGCGTTTATGACGGGTCTAAATACCGCTGGGTACTAAGATACGGACTCTGATATGTTATGTCAAGAAGCCAGACCGACATCCGCGATTTCTTGCTTTTGTAAAACTGACGACGCAATGGAGGTGCTATCCCTAAGTACGCGAAAATGCCTGCTACTTAAAGGACTTAACCCCTCTGGGTCGAGCTTTTTGCGCAACCCTTATTTGAATCCACGCAGCCGTATCAGCGCCCTGACGGGTAACCCTAGATGGCAAAACGAGATGCGATAATGGCCTTGAGAATTTTTAAGGCATCCATTCAGTGAGACGCTATGCGCCATTGCGTGGTGGTACTCAACCTCTCCCAGGCAAGAGAACGAAATTTTTCACTTGGATCGTTGGCGGAGATGGGCTATATGAAAACCGCGTTGCGGTGGCACATATGACAAAGGCCGCTGTGCCAAAGGGGGCGGGACGGGTGGCTGCCGAATCTCTTGATATTTTCGCCCAGTTTATCAGGGAGCACGAAAAGATCGGAGATGACTCGCCGCCACCGATGCCTGAAACGCCGACACGGCTCATTAAAGATTTGCCGCGCGATGATGAAGTCGTGGAGCTTTGCGAAAAGCTCTTCAGAGCCGGACCCTGCCGCCTCGTTCCTGAGGCGGGTTAAATTCATCACTACCGATCAGGCGGCGCATAAGTCGCTGGGAGAAGTGGTCTTAGTGACTTGGGAAGGTGAAACATGCGAGTGGATGTCCATGCCCATTATTATCCATCGACCTATATCGATCGCTTAGCCCGTAATGGCGCGGATACGAGCCAGGTGGCGCGCGCTCCAGGGGGCGCCGTAACTCTTGAGCAGCGGGTGGGCCTGTTGGACGGCGCGGGGATTCGCGTCCAGGTGCTGAGCGTAGGCGCCCTGCAGCCTTACTTTGCCAACGCAAACGAAGCGACGGCGGCAGCGAAGTTGAGCAACGACCTTTACGCGGAGGTTTGCAGGAAACATGGGGGTCGCTACTCGGCTTTCGCCACGGTGCCGTTACCGCATATTGACGCGGCTCTGGCGGAGCTTGTGCGCGCCGTCGACGTCCTCGGCTTGGTCGGAGTGAACCTCGGCTGTTCTGTCGCGGGCCGCCCTCTTGATGACAGCGCGTTTGAGCCTTTTTTCGCCGAGGTGAATCGCCGCGGTATGGTGTTATTTCTCCACCCCGTGGGCTATGGCTGTGGCCCGTTTCTAACGGACCTGGGTTTGAATTTTCCTCTGGGGGCGCCATTTGAAGATTCCATCGCCGCGCTACGGTTGGTTTTGACGGGAGTGATCCACCGCTTCCCCAAGATCCGATTCATAGTGCCCCACCTGGGTGGAACCCTGCCTTTTCTTGTGACGCGGCTCGATACCTCATCGGTAGGGGAGCGGGCCGAGTACAGACCCGCCGAGCATCTTAAACGCCTGTGGTATGACTCGATCAATGGCAATGTCGCAGCTTTGCGTTGCGCCCGGGAAGCTTTTGGCGCCGATCGGCTGGTGTTGGGCACGGATTTTCCCCATCTGGCCGGCGAGAGATTCAAGCGATGCGTGAGCTACATTGAGGAGTCCGACCTGCGGCCGGAGGAGAAAAGCGCCATCCTGGATCGCAATGCTCAGGCGCTGCTAGGGCTGGCGGATCGCTAGCCTGCATTGGTCACCCGAAAACCGCCGAAGAAAGAGTCTCCCCGGCCACGGGGGGATGGGCCGGTACTGTAAGGAGGCATCCATGTGCCAGGGAAAGAGCCGACAGAGCGAAAAAAATGCGAGCCATCTCGAAGGGCTATGCAGCGTGTAGGTGACGCTGAGGTGCGGCGCTTGGTTTGGGAGACGCATAAGACAATTCCGTTTCCCAGAGCCCTGGGGAGTTCGAAAAACCCTGGTTTGGTTATATCCTTGGTTAGAGTTAAGATCCTTCTAGCATCAATCTGAAAACTTGAGGAGGTGCGAATATGATTTTGCCATTCACAATCAGTTGGCGATCTTTTCTTATTCTACTGTTTGCGGTTATCTTCGATCCCGGGCGCTGTATCACGCTGGTAACGGATTCCGTGGCGGCAGAGTTTCCTCCGGCCATCAAGATCATCGAAGGAAAAACCACCCAGGGATTTCCTTATCTCATGGGTGGCGTGGGCAGTGATGAACGTGACGCGATGGAGGAGAAGAGCAAGGCCTATAATGTGAGGCTTGCATTCGCGGAACGTCGAGGACCCTACTTGGCTGACGTAAAGCTCGTCATCGAAGACGCCAAAAAGGCAGAAATTGTTTCTGTCGCCACCGACGGCCCGTGGTTTTTTATCCAACTGCCTCCGGGCCGCTATGCGGTGAAGGCAACGTTCAAGGGTCGGAGCAAAACCATCGACGTGTTAAGCATTGAAAAAGGGAAAACCGTGCGGCGAACTCTAGCCTGGGACTTGGGGGAAGGTTCATAAGCCGATTTTGATCGCGTTCGAAGGAGTATGTTTTATCGCAAATAGATCTTTTCTTCTTCCGCAAAACTCTCGTGTTTCGCTGCTTTTTCTCCGTAGAGTTAACGTTCGCCGACGGGGTGGAATTAAAGCTTACGGCATTTCTGATCTCTTAAGTTACTAAGGAGTTCATAAATATCTTGACGCATTGTGTCGGGCAAAACCCAAGAGGCAAGCCCTTCCAAGCGCGGCCACTGGGTCTTGTCCTCGTTGCACTCGGAATGGCAAATGCGAGATCTCAGATCTCAAATTGGGCTATCTGATATTTGCAATCTGCAATTTGAGATCCCGGAGGGCTTGTGGCCGCACTCTCCAGGACTCGCCACCTGGATGAGGTTCTACCGACGCACAAAGATCGGGGGAGCAAATTACCAAGGACGCGGCCTGGATCGCCGCCGGTTGAGCTGACATGAGATCCACATCATTGATGATCGGACTCTATCCCGTCGCTTTGACGGTCGGCGGCTGCGAGGCGTTTGCCCGCTCCGCGCGGCAATACACTTATCCGCCGGAATTCCGCTACATCTCTCGCGATCAATTGATGGGGGCGATGTGGCAATTGGCTTATCATTGGCGGGAGGTGAACAGGCTCTTGCGCGCTTCGGAACGCCCTTTTCGGTCCAACTTTAGTCGCTTCGGCTTGTCGATTCCTGTTTCTTCGCCCGCCTTCGTCGAGGGGCTTGTTTTTTTCCAGGCGAGTTTCTTTTTGTCGTTGATTTCGGTTTGATCACTGCAGGCCCGCCCGCTTGCGATTTCACTTGCTGCTCCTGCCAGATGGCCTCTGCCCTTGCCCAATGTTCGCCATGACGTCCCGCGGGCTGCCCGTCGTCTAACCAAAGGTGGTAAGCGATTAAACGGATCTCTTCATCCCGGTTGGGGTGGATTATGGCGTTGCGCACTTTCGAGGCGGTCTTTTTCGCCGTCCGGCTCAGTTCCCCCCAGGCATGGTCGGCGCCTGTCTTGACGTTCTCCCATGCCTCTTCACTGACGGCTTTAAGGTCTTCAAGCAGCTTCTCCGCTTTCTCTCGCCTCTCGTGCAGCGAATCCATCTGGTCGCGAAGCGCTATTTTTGCGCTCGCCTCGGCTTGATCGACCCTGGACTTTAGTTCATCGATGCTGGATTTCCATTTTTTCAACTGGGTCTCAACTTTCTTCTGAAAACTCTTTTTCCTGACCATCGCAGTCTTCCTTTCCTTAAGTGTCATTTATGTTGTTAACCGGGACTGTCAGTAGCTCTCAATATTGCACGACCCTGATGGTTATTCGTCAATAGTTACTCTTCCCCCTTTTAGTAAGCCCGGTTCCGGGGTGTCTGTGACGATTCGGCGAGCGCGGCGACGCGCAAAGCCGTGAGCCGTTGTTGGTTAACCACGAAGTTCGGCTCAAAGGCGCTAAAGGAGAAAGGGTCGATGGCCGGCATGATGAAGACTTGCGGCGCCTTCGTCTCCTGAGCGTACTCCGGTAGCGACAGCACCACGGCGTCGTACTGATCGACGAAACCCTTTAAATAGTCCCACACCGCGGCATTGGGTTTGGAAAGATCCACATGGCAACTCCATACCCAAGGGCAGGTACGCCGCTCATCAAGCACCAGGGGCAGGGGCTGAGGGTCATGGATCACGACAAAATCCGCATCTAGATCCATGCGCATCGCGTTTTGCAAATTAACGGTTTTGTAAATTTCCTTTTTGAGGTCCGTCAGGTTGATGTCGGCGCCCTGAAGGGCATTGTGGATTTTCTTTGTCACGCTGAAAAAATCGGGGCTCCCTTGAATCGGCCGCCAGTCGGCGCGAATCCCCAAGCTGCGTGCCAGCAGGGTCGCCGAGGACAGCATTTCCCCCACGCCACCGCCATAAAAAGTAAAGCTGACATGCAGCACATGCATCCCGCTGAGCCGCTGGGCCTTGCGCACGATGCGCTCCACGGTATCCCCGCCGACAAGGGGCGCGTAGTCCTCAATATTGACCAACCAGGAGTGCTTTTTCATTTGCCTCCATCCAATCAATTGCCGGCGCGACATCGACCGATTGTGGCTTCCAGGGATAGACTAGCGTGCCATCACGGTGAAAAAAAGTTTCTCCGGGAGGTGGCTACGAATATCCTTCGGCGCCATGCCAACAAGATTTAGCGGGAGTTCATGTTCGAGGATTCGCTTGGTTTCTGAACTCCAATGGTCGCGCAGCAAACCAAGAAATTCGGGTGCGGCGACAAGGATGAGCCGTTCCAGATCGCCTTGGGTGCGGGCGGCCTCCAATCGCTTGACAACCTCGCGAGCGAAGGTGATCGCTTCCTGCTTTTTGGGATCGATCTGGCGCTCCATCCCGTGACGCATGTTTCCCGCGCTCTGGAATGATCGTCCGGGGCGGTCGGCGTCGATGTTCCTGGCCCCAATCGCCCTTCGGGATGTGCTATCGTCTCCATCTCTTCGAGTTGTGATACCGGTGTGTCAATCCTAAAAAACCTCGCCGATGCGCTATCGGCAACAACAACCCAATTTTTTGCCATTAATTCTCCTCTCCGTCATCAATCGACATTCCTCGGCGAAAAAGAATCGCACCGACAGTAGCAGGTCTTCGCTCCCCTTGGCGATTTGCCTTCCCCAGGGGTTATGAGTACGGCCACACCCAATCTCTTATCTCCGGCATGTCATCGCCGTAATGAGCGATGTACTCTTTGTGCTCGCTGCGTTTGTCGCGCATGTATTGTTTGACATAGGCCGCGCTGGCGCCGAGCTTGGGCACGCGATCAACGACGTCGCCAACCAAACCAAAGCGATCGAGGTCGTTCATGACCACCATGTCGAAGGGCGTCGTCGTCGTACCTTCTTCCTTGTAGCCTCGCACATGGAGGTTGTCGTGATTCGTGCGCCGGTAGGTAAGGCGATGAATCAGCCAGGGATAGCCGTGAAAGGCAAAGATAATCGGCTTGTTGGTTGTAAACAGCGCGTCGAAGTCCTTGTCGGACAGGCCGTGGGGATGTTCGCTAGGCGGCTGCAGCTTCATCAAGTTGACTACGTTAATGACGCGAATTTTGAGATCGGGAACCTGGGAGCGTAGCAGGTCCACCGCGGCCAAGGTCTCGAGTGTAGGAATATCGCCGCAACAGGCCATCACGACGTCGGGTTCGCTGCCCTTGTCGTTGCTGGCCCATTCCCAGATGCCGATGCCGGCGGTTGAGTGTTTGATGGCCGCATCCATATTAAGATACTGCAGCGCCGGTTGTTTTCCCGCCACGATGACGTTCACGTAGTTGCGGCTTCTGAGGCAGTGATCGGTGACCGAAAGCAGAGTATTGGCGTCCGGCGGCAGATAAACGCGCACCACTTTTGCCTTCTTGTTTACCACATGATCGATGAATCCCGGATCCTGGTGCGAGAAGCCGTTGTGATCCTGGCGCCACACGTGAGAGCTCAAGAGGTAGTTAAGCGATGCGATGGGACGCCGCCACGGGATTTCGTCCCGCGTCACCTTGAGCCATTTGGCGTGCTGGTTGAACATCGAGTCGACGACGTGGACAAAGGCCTCATAGGTGGAGAAAAAACCATGGCGACCGGTGAGCAAATAACCCTCCAGCCAACCCTGGCAGGTATGCTCGCTCAAGATCTCCATCACGCGCCCGTCGGCGGCGAGATTTTCGTCTTCCGGATTCGTCTCGGCCATCCAGGTGCGATCCGTTACTTCAAAGAGCGCGCCAAGGCGGTTCGAAGCTGTCTCATCGGGACCGAAGACGCGGAAGTTGCGATGGTCCTTGTTTAGCTTCATGACATCGCGAAGAAATTTCCCCATCACGCGAGTGGCTTCGGCAAAAACCACTCCCGGCTTGGGAACGTCCACCGCATAGTCCCGGAAGTTCGGAATTCTTAAAGGCTTGAGCAGAGCCCCACCGTTGGCGTGGGGGTTTGCCCCCATACGACGGTTACCCCTCGGTGCCAGGGCCGCCAGCTCGGGCTTTAATTCTCCGGTGTCGTTGAAAAGTTCCTCCGGCTTATAGCTTTTCATCCACTCCTCAAGCAGTTTCATGTGATTCTTGTCCCCGGCCATATCCGAGAACGGCACTTGGTGGGATCGCCAAAACCCCTCGGTTTTTTTGCCGTCGACCTCTTTGGGTCCCGTCCAACCCTTTGGAGTTTTAAGCACGATCATCGGCCATTGAGGCCGCTTGTCGGGGCCAGCAAGGCGCGCCTTTTTTTGAATATCGCGGATCTCTTCAATGACGTTATCAAGGGTATCGGCCATCGCCTGGTGCATTTTTTTGGGGTCGGATCCCTCCACGAAGTAAGGTTGATAACCGTAACCCACAAACAAACTTTCGAGTTCTTTTCGGCCGATGCGCGCGAGTAGGGAGGGATTGGCTATCTTGTAGCCATTCAAGTGAAGAATGGGCAGCACGGCGCCGTCGGTGGCGGGATTCAAGAATTTGTTGGAGTGCCACGCCGTGGCCAGAGGACCGGTTTCCGCCTCGCCGTCGCCCACCACGCAGGCGACGATCAGATCGGGGTTGTCGAATGCCGCGCCAAATGCGTGCGAGAGAGCGTAACCCAACTCGCCCCCTTCATGGATCGATCCCGGCGTTTCGGGGGCTGCATGGCTGGGAATGCCTCCGGGAAAGGAGAATTGCTTGAAGAGTCTACGCATGCCTTCCACATCTTGCGACACATGGGGGTAGAAATCGCTGTAGCTGCCCTCGAGATAAGTGTTCGCCACCATAGCGGGCCCGCCATGGCCGGGACCGCAGATGTAGATCATATCCAGATCGTACTTTTTGATGACACGGTTTAAATGAACATAGATAAAGTTTAAACCGGGTGTGGTCCCCCAGTGGCCCAGGAGTCTAGGCTTGACGTGAGCTGAGTTTAGCGGCTCCCGCAAAAGTGGATTGTCGAGAAGATAAATCTGGCCGACTGAAAGGTAATTCGCGGCTCGCCAGTAAGCGTCTATGGCTTGGAGTTCTTGGTCAGAGAGAACGGTTCTCATGCCCAATTCCTTTCGGCTTTAAATGACACCTCAAGAGGATCCCCGGACGTATTTCCGGCGGTGCATCGGGTTCCGAGAAGTGAGCGATTTCGTCGTTCCGGCCAACCCCCGTGAAAACGGGGGGCGAGCCGGAATCCAGGAACACTGGATTCCCGCTGTCGCGGGGACGACGCTTGGGACGATTCTCGGACGGACGAAGGTTGTGATCGCAGAAAAGCCACACGCGTAAGCTCGTGGAAATTTACATCGATTCACCGCGATCATCATATATAAACCCAACCGCTAAGTTAAACTGCGGCGCCGCCAAGGGCGTTAGCCGTCCGCTGCGTGAAATCGTCGCGGAATGCCTCTCTAACGTAGAGGAAAAAATGTTCCATCCTAAATTTTGGACTTGCGCCACACATCGCCTCGCCCCGATCTCATAGATTGAGCAATTTCAGTGCCTGAGCGGTGAAACGTTGCGACTCGAGTGACTACCGCCGGGCTCGAGGCTCGTAATCGTTGCGCCGTTTGCATCTGATTTTATTGGAAGGGATCTGCAAACGCTACATTCAGTAAAATATTTTTCGACTCTTGGTATCAGAGCGACGCTACAGGTCGGCGCCCCAATTATTCAGTGGGGCAGGAGTTTCGCGATCAAGCGGCGATTACTGTGTTGCATGCTCGCAGAGTTGAGAAATCAAGCCGGTGACTTTTTCATCATCGCCGCCATGGCAACGCATATTTCGGAGGCCGGCGGCCGCTATCTCGACACCCTGGTGGAGGACGGCGAGCGAAGCAGTGAAGCGTACCTCAACGAAATCGCCAAGAGCTTTCACGGCATCAAAGTAAAGTGCACTGTCGTTAGAGGCACTCCGGAAGAGGCGATTATTGAGAAAGCGGAAACGGATAAAAATACGCTGATCGCAATGGCCACGCATGGCCGATCCGGAGTGCAGCGGTGGCTTTTGGGGAGTGTGGCGGAGAAGGTTTTGCGGGCTCCGACAAATCCGATGTTGTTGGTGCGGGCGAGTGAGGAGGGAAACAGCGAAGGGGAGGCGCCGCTGGGTCTCGGGAAGCGTAACCGAAAAAGTCATCCACCATTCACGGGATCCGGTCCGGCGATCCGCTCGGAATGAAAAGGGTGTGCTGCCTGCGGACCGCTCTAGACGGTTGCCGGGAAATGCGGCAGTTGAAAATTCATGTATCACCACGGAGGACACGAAGAGCACGAAGGAAGAAAATATATTCTCTAAAAGTCTATGCCCTGTATTATCCGGACATCGTGTCCTTCGCGACCTTCGCGGTGAATAGAAAGTTGTCCTTCTAGCGCCGAATAAATCCACTCACTTGGGGGTACGCCAAAGTCTATTCTCCGGGCTCAAAAGCGCGAGCGGCACCGACGACGCCATGGTCGACTCGCCAAGCGCAACGCTCTCGCCCTCTCGGCTGGCCATGGTTTTATATTATTCCTGGGTCCGGGATTTTTTCCGTCAACGTGCTCAATGCCCTCAAATGGGGTCCAGGGGTTTGCCATATTTTCTGCGCCACGGCCAATCCCGTCGAAGTTGTCATTGCCGAGACCGAGGAGGGAGGAGGTATTCTCGGCGTGATCGATGGCGGCAAGCGCAAGGGGATCGAGAGCGCCGACGGCATCGCCAGGCGCAAGGACCTCTTGAGGAAAATTGGCTATAAACTCTGATCCGCGATTGATTGCCGCATCAGAGCCGGGACCCTGCGGTTTCTTCGCCTGAAGCAACGACGACCGACACCGTGGGAGCTCAACCTGGTGCAATTCATAACGGGGAGGGGACGAAGCAAGGCGATGGAATAGGGCGCGGCCGATTTGAGAAAGTACGCAAATGCTTGCACAGCGCGTCTCTTACGGCTGTGTAGGACAGAGGCTTGGCCAAGACTTCTGCGGCATCATTACGCAACGTCTCGTTTATGCCCCTCCTATCCTGTTCTGTAGCGTATAGGATAAGGGGAATATCGTAGCGCAATAGATCATTTCGCAGCCACGCTGTGAGCTCGACGATTTCCTCTGACGCTATCTCGAGGTCCATCATAATAAGATTAGGCCGTTCAAGGGAGACGCGTTCCAAAGCCTGACTGCCGGTATCCGCTTGAATGACTTGGTAGCCCGCGCGCCGAACGATTGTCGCCATCGTTTGGCGATATTCCTGATCGTTGTCCACTAGCAGGATGGTTCGCATAATGTGCCTCCGTTGCCGGGGTAGCAGGGCATAAAGCATACCAATCGGGAAATCGTGGATTTTTAACGACTTACCCGGTTGCGCTTATTTGTAAGTGACAAATTGCGGTACCGTGAAATGTTATCAGTGTCGCACCGGGGCATTTCTATCAGCCCCAACCGCCGGGCCTGAGGATAGGGACGGGCAATCGTAGGGATGTAGGGCCGAAAAGTCCGTTGTCCTAACAGGACTCTGCCATCGGCTCGATGGCGTTCATGCCATGGGATCGCGGAAATGGAGCGAAACGTTGGCTGGGCCAAGGCCGGACGGCAAAGGCCGAAGCGTACCCTCCTTAGCCAAGGCTGCGGCTGGCACCCAGCTCGCATTCTCTACGGGTTTAACCCTGGGCTTTATGTGAAGGAAGGTGAAAGATCGATAATCGGATCGCCACTTATTTAGAGGCGGTAAAGCCGGGCGATGCGATAGGCCGCGGCCGATCGGGAAACTCGCTCAGGTGCCTGCGCAGAGTTTCTCCCACCCTCGTCGCCGGGATGGGCTTGGCCAGGACTTCCACGGTGCTGTCGCTTATCTGGTTTTTGATTTCCTCTGTGGCGTAATAGACGACGGGGATGGCGGAGTTGGAACGGGCGACTTGTAGCTGCGACGCCAGCTCGAAATCATTGGCGCTGTTGGTGGTTAGCTCCATCAGTACGAGAGCCGGGGGATCCGTACGCGTTTTTTCCAATGCCGCGCTTTTCTCGGCTTGCATGACGCGATATCCCTCGCGCCGCAACATCATGGCCATGGTCTGGCGATACTCGTGATTGTCGTCGAGCAGCAAAACCGCCGGCGCCGGGGATTTCTTCCCTAGGGGATTTGGCATGAAATGTTCCAGCGAATGAAGCTCATCTAAATATCAATTCTTTGATCCTTCGTCAAGAAAAAAATGTAAACATTTCAACAATTTTTTGTCCTTTGTCGGTCCAGTAGAATCGCTTGACCCCCAATGCGTCGCTAAGTTTGGTAATTCAGATTGAAAATTGAAACGAAAATTGGTCATCTGTTGGCATTTATTGGAACGGTAGTGCGTATTCTTGAACATGATCTAACCATTGCGCCGCGCAACGTGCGGCGCAACGATGCGATTATTTTAAGTGGCGATCTCGGCCGTCACGGTATCGCCGTGATGTCGGCGCGGCGGTTATTTCACTTGTAAGGCTTCTCAGCTTTGCGATTTTCCTCTAACGACGCTTCCCAGTTATGAGAAATAACCTTGAAAAATTTCTCATCATTGGCTCAAACTGAGAGTGTTCTATATTCCGGCTGGATGGCATAGACTGTGCGACGATCGATTCCATCTCCATATGAGGAGTCTCCAATGACAGAGGAATTCGCATGAATGACCGGGCCATCGCCTATTTTTCAATGGAGATCGGCTTGGAGACAGCCATGCCGACCTATAGCGGCGGGCTTGGAGTGCTGGCGGGAGATACGATCCGCGCCGCGGCAGACCTCAAAGTGCCCATGGTGGGAGTGACTCTGCTTCATCGCAAAGGTTATTTTTATCAGCGGCTGGATGCCCTCGGGAAACAGGCCGAAGAGCCGGTGGAATGGGTAATTGAAACTTTTCTCCGGGAGATGCCGGAACGAGTGGCGGTGACTATCGAAAAACGCCTGGTGCAGCTTCGCTCCTGGAGATACGAAGTTTGCGGTCTCGGTGACTTCACTGTGCCGATTTATTTTTTGGATGCCGACCTCCCGGAAAACTCCGAAGGAGACAGGACGCTCACCCATTTTCTCTATGGCGGCGATGAACGCTATCGTTTGGCTCAAGAGATCATTCTCGGAATCGGCGGAGTGAGGATGCTTCGCGCTCTAGGTTATTCGAACATCCAAAGGTTTCACATGAATGAGGGGCATTCGAGCCTGTTGGTCCTTGAACTTCTCGATGAAGATGCAAAAAGAGCCGGCCGTCCATCGATAACGCCGGCAGGGATCGAAGCCGTGAGGAAAAAATGCGTGTTTACCACACACACGCCGGTACCGGCCGGGCATGATCGCTTTTCTCTCGATCTGGTCAACCAGGTGCTCGGGAGGGAGGAATGTGGGGAAATGAAGGATGTTTTTTACTGCGGCGACCGGCTGGACATGACCTATCTCGCGCTCAATTTCAGCGGCTACGTCAATGGCGTGGCGAAGAAACACGGCGAGATATCCCGTCTGATTTTCGCCGGCTATAACATCGACGCGATCACCAACGGAGTTCACGCCGCAACTTGGACAGCGGAACCTTTTCTTCGTCTCTACGACCAATATATTCCGGGATGGCGTCAGGACAGCTTCAGTCTTCGCTCTGCCCTCAACATTCCCAGGCCGGAAATCTGGCAGGCCCACGCGGCGGCGAAGAATGAGCTGCTGAGTTTCGTTGATCGCGATACCAATATCGGGTTGGACGCAGACGTATTGACGCTGGGGTTTGCGCGGCGTGCCACGGCCTATAAGAGAGCGGACCTGATATTTTCTGACCGGGAGCGATTACAAGCAATCGCCGCCCGATCTCGCGGGCTACAATTGGTTTACGCCGGCAAGGCACACCCGAAAGACGACAGCGGCAAGGAGTTGATCCACCGTATTTTTGACGCCAAAGCAGCGCTGCGCGGCAAGATAAGGATCGCCTATGTGGAAAACTATAGCATGCAAATCGGCAGGTTGATGACGGCGGGTGTCGATATTTGGTTGAACACGCCTGAACCGCCCCTGGAAGCTTCGGGTACCAGCGGCATGAAGGCGGCGGTCAATGGAGTGCCGAGTTTAAGCGTCCTCGACGGTTGGTGGATCGAAGGCTGCATCGAGGGACTGACCGGATGGTCCATCGGCGCCCCCGCCGCGCCAGCGGGTGTGGCCGCAGATTTCGCCAGCGACGCGGCGTCGCTTTACGACAAACTCGAGCAGATCGTCATGCCGCTCTATTACTACAACCGCAATAATTTTATCGATGTGATGCGCCACGCCATCGCGCTGAACGGCTCATTTTTCAACACCCACCGCATGCTGCAGCAATATGTGTTGAAGGCTTATTTTTAGTCCGGCGGTCATTGTTGATGTTGAACGGAAATCAATGGCATCAGATGGATGCGGCGCGGGCATTGCGGCAATTGGACAGCAGCGCCGATCAGGGTTTGAGCGCCGCCGAAGCGGCACGACGCCTGTCCGAGCAGGGTGCCAACGAGCTCCGAGCGGCCCACCATGTCACCCCATGGGAGGCGCTCCCGGCCGTGGTCGCCATCTCTCTTGCCATCGGAGTCCAGCGCATGGTAAAGCGCAACGCGCCCGTCCGGCGTTTGCCGGCCGTCGAAATTCTCGGCAGCGTTTCGGCATTGGCGCTGGCGGTGGATCCGTCGGAACCGGACCTCATGCGCCGCCCACCCCGGGACCCCCGCGTAGGCATTTCTACCCGCCCCGTGCTCATAATAATGGTTATCGGTGGACGATGGTCTGCGCTGGTTAACTTGAGCATGTTCGGCTGGGCGCTCAATTCGGGCCGGGGACTCAAGGAGTCCATGACCATGGTGTTCGTCGGTCTGGTGTTGATTCAGTTCTTCAAAGCCTATAATTACCGCTCGGATCGCCGGTCGGCGTTGCTTCATTTGTTGGCCAACAAGTGGCTCAGTCGAACCGTCGCCTGGGAGCTTTTACTTTTGGCGGTAGTTGTATACCTGGCTTTTTTCCAAGTGCCAATGGCCACATTCAGCCTTTCACCGGTCGATTGGATCATTCTGCCGGGGACATCCCTGACAATTATTCCAGTTCTCGAATTGTCGAAGTGGTTGGGACGGCGCGGTTGGTTAGGGGAATTCGCGTGACCAACTCCAAAGCACCCGGGTGATGTATTTCATGAGATGAATCGTGGGGGTTGCAGAACTCTGCGGGAAAACTCTTAATGAAGATTTTGGTGATTAATTGCGGCAGCTCGACGGTCAAGTTCAAAGTGATAGAGATCGCTGCCGGTAAAGAGGATGTCGAGTGCCAGTTGGCCGGCGGTCTGGTGGATCGAGTGGGCGCCGACGCGGCCTGTGCTTTTTCCGCGGCCAACGGCCAGTCCCGCAATGAAAAGAGCCCGATGCGCGACCATGAGGATGCGGTTCGAAAAGTGATCGATTGGCTCGAATCGATTGAGACAACCCAGAACCAAGGTGAGCTTAAACTAGACGGCGTCGGTCATCGTGTGGTTCATGGGGGAGAAGATTTCGTGTCCCCGACGCTCATCGACGACGACGTAATTGCCAGGATTGATGCGCTGAGCGAACTGGCGCCGCTGCACAACCCGGCCGCGGTCAAAGGCATTCGCGCTACGCAAAAAATTCTCGGCACCGACCTGCCCATGGTCGCCGTTTTCGACACCTCGTTTCACCACACGATACCAGAGGAGGCCTTTACTTACGCCATTCCTCATGAGCTCACCGCCAAGCATCGAATTCGGCGCTTCGGATTTCACGGACTGGCGCATCACTACTCTCTTTTCCGTTACGCCCAGCTTTCGCGGCGGGCTCCAGAAGGGTGCCGAATCATTACGCTGCATCTGGGAAACGGCTGCTCTGCGTGCGCCATCCGAGATGGAAAATCAGTGGACATATCGATGGGCTTCACGCCGCTTGAAGGTCTTGTGATGGGGACGCGCTCGGGTGATCTCGATCCGGCGCTGGTGAATTATCTTGCCCGTAAAGAAGGCGTCAGCGCGGTCGCCATTGAGGAACTGTTAAACAAAGGTTCGGGATTGCTCGGTCTGTCGGGTCTGTCGAACGACATGCGCCAGCTCGTCGCCGCCGTGGAAAACGAACCGCGTGCGCGCTTGGCCGTCGCTGTTTTTTGCTACCGTGCGCGCAAATATCTCGGCGCCTATCTCGCCGTCGTGGGCGGCGCTGAAGCGGTTATTTTTAGCGGCGGTATCGGCGAGAACGCTCCTGTGGTACGTGAGTTGATATGCGCTGGGATGGAATGGTGCGGGCTTAAATTAGATCAGTCGTTAAACGCCACGGTGATCGGAATTGACGGCGAAATTTCGGCTCCGTCTTCAACTTTGAAGGCCTATGTGATTCACAGCGACGAGGAAACGATTATCGCGCGGGAGACGGCGCGAATCGCGGCACAGCGAGGATAGATGGGAAAGGGGGGTTACTGGAAGTGGGCCCTCTGCACGGTGATAGTCGCCGCGGCGGCGGCGGTTTTTGTCTGGTGGGAGCGGGAAAAAAGCGATCTTCCGAGCAGCTTTACGTCAGGCAGTGGCCGCATCGAGGCCACCGAGTACGACATCGCCATCAAGCAGCCCGGTCGCATCGCTAAAGTGTTGGTGGCCGAGGGTGAAATGGTCGAGTCCGGTCAGACCTTGGTCCGGATGGATACTGCCGAACTGGAAAGCGACCTCCGTCAAGCCGAGGCGGGATTGAGGCAGGCACGGGCAGAAAGGAATCAGGCTCTCGCCGCGGTGAGCCAACGAGAGAGCGACATCATGCAGACGCGTGCCCCCATCCGGCAACGGGAAAGCGAAATTAATCAAGCGCGCGCCGCGGTGAGTCAACGGGAGAGTGAGTTGGCACTAGCGATCAAGGAGTTTGAACGCGCGCAGGCGCTGGTGGCGAAGGACTTCATCGCCAAAGAACAATTCGACCAGGCATATTCCCGTAAGCAGACGGCCGAAGCGGCACTGGGCCAAGCACAGGCTAGAATTCAAGCGGCTGAGGCAACATTGGCCCTGGAGCAAGCGCGCCGACAATCGGCTGAGGCTGCGCTCAAGAGCGCACGGATCCAGGTCGCGCAGCGGGATGCCGCCATCGATGCCGGCCGAGCGCGAATTCAAAAGATCAACACCCTCATTGACGACAGCATTCTCAAGTCGCCGATTCCCGGCCGCGTGCTCTACCGTCTTGCGGAGCCGGGCGAAGTTTTGGGCGCCGGGGGCAAGGTGCTTACTGTTTTGGAACTCACCGATGTTTACATGACGATCTTCTCGCCGACTTCGTTGGCGGGGCGCTTGAACGTGGGCGCGGAAGCGCGGATTATCGTCGACGCCTTCCCACAGTACGTCGTACCCGCGACGATATCGTTCGTCGCGCCTCGCTCCCAGTTCACGCCCAAAGAGGTGGAGACTAAGACGGAGCGGGAAAAGCTCATGTTCCGCGTCAAAGTTAAAATCGCTCCTGAGCTGCTGCATAAACATCTTGGGAAGGTGAAGACCGGTCTTCCCGGCGTGGCTTATGTGCGGCTGGATGCAAACGCGCCGTGGCCCGAGCATTTGCAGGTTAAGCTTCCGCCATGAGCCAGGATTAAATATCATTGTCAAAGGCAGCGATGCCGATGGGAGAGAAAGGAGTAATCCAGGCCGGAATGGCTTCGAAAATTCGCGGACAAATGGGGACCGACATGCCGCTGGAGTCGAGATTGCCGGTAGATTGAATTGATAGGTTTCGCAAGGCTGCAACTTCGCTTTGGCCATTTTCGCAAATGTAGAAAGACAAGCGCTTAAACGGCCGAAAAACTGAAAGACGCAAATTGGTACGCTGATTGCTCCTTTTCCCTAAGTACGGGAGGCCGCGCAACCACTCGGCGTTAGCACGCGGTGGACCATGGTGCAGCAAAGGAGAAAGCGATGTCAGCGACAGAATTGAAGGATGAAATGTCTTTCCGAAGTCAACGTGAGGCGCTGCCGCGGTTCTCGACCGAAGATCCAGCCAAGAGGGCCTATCTTTTACGGCGCCAGCGTAAGGCGACTTTGGAGAACTGCCGCCGCATCGCCGCTTTTGGCGTGAGCAACGATCCGGACAGCGCCAGTTTTATCGCCATCGAAAAACTATTGGGAATGGCGCTCGAGATCATTCCTATTCTTCCCGGGCGAGAGAGTTTGCTGGGGCTGCGCTGTTATGATCGATTGTCCGACGTCCCTGGGAAAATCGACATTGTTCAGGTATATCCCACGGAAGACGCCGATTATGCGGCGCTGGCGCGCGCGGCAGCGGAGAAACAGGTGGCGACGTTTTGGCTCGAACCCGAGGTAGCCGCAACGACCGAGGTTGAAGAGATCTTGACCGGCGGTCGAGTGCAGTTGGTGGAGCACGAGAGTTTGGCAGCCGAATATCTGAAACATACTCCGGCCTCTAGGGGAACCGGACCAAGACTACGAAAGGAAAAAAGAGCCCCCCGGGTCAAGGAACGCATGACGAAGAACCCTGCCACTGTGAAACCCGACGACGGCCTCAAGGACGCCATCTGGAAGATGGAGCACGGCCATTTTCGTCATCTACCGGTAGTCGACGAGCGGGGGAAGTTGATCGGCGTGCTCACCGACCGGGATATACGGCTAATCCGTCCTTCTCTCGCATTTGTCGGCAAGGACGCCGCCGCCGTCCAGCTCTGGTCCATCGCGGTACAGCACGCCGCGGTTTTCGATCCCATCAGTGTTAAGCCCGACACTACGCTCAAGGAAGCAGCGGATCTCATATTGCGCTGGCGTGTGGGCGGGCTCCCGGTGGTCGATGAACAGGAAAGACCTGTGGGGGTCATCACCATTACCGATATTTTGCGCGAGTTCGTTGGCCAGGAAAGACCCCGCTGAAGGGCATGGCGATGTCGAGACGGCCCCGAGAAATGAAGGAGAGACAATATGGCTGAACCATCGGCGTACTATTATGAGACAGAGATTGAGTGGACAAAAGAAAAACAGGGGCGGATCAGCGGTCCGGGTTTGCCCGTTATTGCCGCGGGTGCGCCGCCGGAGTTCAAGGGACGAGAGGGGAACTGGTCGCCGGAACATCTTTTGGTGGCGTCGTTAAACGCCTGTTATATGCTCGCATTTATCGCCATCGCGGAGAATTCTAAAATTGCATTAGCGACTTTCTCATCCACGGCCAAAGGCAAACTGGAAAAAGTTTCAGGAAGAGGGTTCCAGATTACGGAAATTGTAGTCAAGCCGCGCGTCGTCATCGCATCTGCCGGTGATCTAGAACGGGTTCCGCGAATATTGGAAAAGGCCAAAGACAACTGTTTCATCTCCAACTCGATCAAAAGCGCCGTCAAGCTCGAACCGGAAGTTTTTCATCAGCAGACTTAGGCCGCTCCAGCTCGCCTTGGAGTCGCGTCGGCTCCCGCTCATCATCGAAAGGGAAAGGTGAATTGAACCTTGGCTTTCGCAGGAAGGGGTTTAGAAAGGTACTCGCGCGGTCCATTATGGATCTTGATCTGCGATGCTATTTATCTCGAAGTCTACTTATGCATCGAACATGGAATCGAATGAGCCGAAAAACGGTTGGCGGACGTGACAAACATGAGGCGAAGCTTGATGAAAGAAATTACTAGTTGAGATAAGTTTGCAACAGTGGTTAATTCCTGATGGATGAAGTTGTGGCTGTCCATAAAAAAGGAAAGCTTTGAAAACCTCAGCACAGGCCAGGGGGGTGAAAGCCGAGCGATTGGAAGCCCTGTGTCGTGAGCGGGGACTCCCCGTCACGGTGCAACGCCGGGTAATTTTTGCCGCTCTGCTCGACCATGACGACCATCCGACGGTGGATCGGGTGTTCGCCGACGTGAAAAACCGTATTCCAGGTGTTTCCCGTACCACGGTGTACCGGACCCTGGAGACGCTCGCTGATCTGGGAACTGTCAGGCGAACCGGCGCCATCTCTACTTTGCGCGCGTGGCCGACATTGAAGGATACCCTGACATGGGCGGTCTCTTCCGGGATACCTCGGAGGCGGAAACCGGACACGCCTTTGGTCACTTGGATTTCTTAAAGGAAGTCGGTGATCCAGTGACCGATGCTCCGATTGGCAGCAGGGATAAAAATCTAAAATCTGCCGTGGAGGGCGAGACCTAAGAATACACCGAAATGTATCCGGGCTTTGCCAAAACGGCGCGGCAAGAAGGTCTCAATGAATTAGCCGAATGGTTCGAGACCTTGGCAAAAGCGGAAAAGTCTCACTCGGGGCGGTTTGCCAAGGGGCTCACCCAAATAGCCGGTAAGGAGCCGTCCGAAGCGGCGAGTTAAAATGGGCAACTGCCAAGGAGCGATTTGTGAAGAATGACCCGGCGTATAATCCCACGGACCCGCGCTTCTTCGATGCCAATGACCTGCGCTCGGAGGTCGAAAGGGTCTTCAGTTTGTGCGCCGATTGTCGCATGTGCGTCAAGTATTGCGGCAGCTTTCCCAAGCTGTTCGATGCCATCGACAGTTATTGTACCGAGGAAAAGTACGCCGAGGTCGATACAAAAAAACTGAAGGCCGAGGATGTCGATAGGGTCGTCGATCTCTGTTTTCAATGCAAGCTCTGCTATATCAAGTGTCCGTATACGCCCGGGGATCATGACTGGTCCATAGACTTTCCCCGTCTCATGGCTAGAGCCAAAGCCATCCATGTGAAGGAAAGGGGTGTCCCGGTGGCGGATAAAGTTCTGGGAAATCCTGACCTCATCGGCAAGCTCGGCACGGCGACCTCCGCGCTTGCCAATTGGGCCAATGAGAGCCGCATCCATCGCCAGTTCATGCAGAGTCTACTCGGCATCCATAAAGACAAGAAGCTTCCGTCATTTGCCTCGAAAACACTCGCTGCCCAGTTCGACGCCAGCCGCAAAGTTCCCCGCGGCGCGGCGACGGGCAGGATTGCGTTCTTCTCCACCTGTTATGTCAACTACAATCAACCGGAAATTGGGCTCGATACGCTGGAAGTCATGGAACACAACCAGGTCGATGTGGCCTTCGCCTACGAGCGCTGCTGCGGCATGCCGCTGTGGCACAATGGAGATATGGAAGGTGCGGTGAAGGCCGCAAGCGCGAACGTCGCCGATCTTTTAGCTTTTGTCCGAGACGGGCGAACCGTAGTGGCAACAAACCCGACCTGCTCGCAAATGATTCGCGTGGAGTATCCCCGCTTGCTCGGCACGGAAGAAGCCAAACAGGTGGCGGCCAAGACCATGGACCCGATGGAATTTCTGGCACGCATGGCCGCCGATGGAAAATTAAACAAAAGCTTTAAGACCGGGGCCGGCAAAGTCAATTATCATATGCCCTGCCATCTGCGGGCGCAAAATGTAGGTTATAAGACTCGCGATGTGCTCTCGCTCTTGCCCAATACGCAAGTCAAAGTCGTGGAGGAGTGCTCGGGACATGACGGTACCTGGGCCATGAAAAAAGAGAACTTCGAGCAGTCACTCAGATGGGGCGGCCGGGCTTTCAGAGGGATGGCCGAAGGAAATCCCACGACAACCTGTTCCGATTGTCCCCTGGCGGCCATTCAAATCGAGCAGGGAACGGGACGCCGACCCCTCAATCCGATACAGATTCTTGCAAAGAGCTACCGGGGCGAAAAGATCGCCCGAGATGGGTTAGGACCGTTCTTAGTCGACCCCCATTAAGAAACTTCCAGCTCAATTTTGCTCAGAGATTTCCTCCTGCGTAGCGGCCCTTTCGAGCAGCTCATGCAGATCGGTGGGAATTTTGTCAACGCGGCCCTGGCCGTCGACGCAGGCGTCGCGGGTGGATCCCTGGAGGTAGCGGTGGAGCAGTCATGAAGTGTACTTGGGGGAGAAGACTCCTGTCATGGTGGCGGCCGGGGTCTTATTGGGGCAATTTGGCAAGGGAGTCAATAAAGTCCAGACTCAGACCCCATAACCTTAACGATAGCCTCTGATCAAAAGCTGTCGCGCAATGTGGAGAAGAGGATGTTCAACGCCTCACGCTTTTACAGGAAAATTGGGACTTGACCATGAATCTGCAAAAGACGTATGAATTGCGTAACGCTCTGAAGGGTTGGCGATGAGAGTGTGAGAAACAGTATCGAAGACAGCATAGGCGTGGGATTGGAACTACATGAGTCAAGAGTCGACCCGTTGTGACCTCGCGGCTGGATGGCGCCGTAACGAAACGCAGGCATAAACTTTTTTTGTAGTCGATCAAATGTTAAACCTCCTTTCCGTTTCGCAGGACAATCATGAATTGCATCCGCTTATAAGAAGCGCGGCCAATGCTGCTGAGGTCGCTTGCTTTTTCTCTTCTTGGCGTCTCGGCGGCCGGCGCACGAATTTAGCCGCTTTCAAACAGGCAACGATGCGCAGCGTAAGAGCCATAATCGTTTTGGTGGCAGTCATTTTCGTCGCGCCGGTGAACGTCCCTGCCGGAACGATCTCAGGCGACGTCACGTTGTTCGACGGTGCGCCAACGTTGGCGCCGGTGAAGGTCAGCAAAGATCAGGACTTTTGCGGCGAGACCTTGCCCAACGAAACTTATATCGTCGATGCCAACGGTGGATTTAAAAATGTCGTGGTATTTCTCGAAGGTGTCTCTTCTGCAGCCGCCGCTAACCCGCAGAAATTGAACTTGATCGAGAACACCGGCTGCCGGTACGCGCCACGAATCTTAGCCATGCAAAAGGGCGAGCGGCTCAGAGTCAAAAACAACGACCCGAAGCTCCACATCGCACACTCCTACCTGAATGAAAAGACCGTCTTCATGCTATCCCTGCCGTTCAAAAACACCATCCTTGACGCGACTCAGAAGATCCGAGACACGGGAATTTTGAAACTCGTCTGCGATACTCATGCGTGGATGCTCGGCTACGTCTATGTCTTCGATCATCCATTTTTCGCCGTCACCGACCACAAGGGAAGCTTTTCCATTCCCAACGTCCCGCCCGGCGCTCACATCTTGAAGGCGTGGCACGAAGATGCGGGAGTGAGAAGTCAGGAAATCGTGGTTACAGAGACCGGCGACCTTCGTGTTCATTTCGACTTTGGCAAAAAATAGCGACGCTCCGCCCCAATCTCTTTGGGTCAAATTCTCCGTAGTTCATTCCCTTTTGTGAAGTCCGTCGTTCACGCATGTTTTAAGCGGAAATCCAGGTGGATCCGGATCTCGACCCCCCCGGATTAAAGCATTCGGGTAATTTCTTTTGAACATTGCCGTAGTTCGACCAAAAACTGATTTAACCTTGTCACTGTCTTTCGAAATCTAGCCCGTCGGCCGCGGCATCGGCGAATCAGTGCGCTGTTATAAGTTTTTTTTATTGGACAAACGCTGGCGCACTCATGTATAAGGCTTGCCACCTACGCCGATCCGAGGGGGGCAATCATGGCGAAGACTTTGCGCGCGGCGGCGTTGTCGCTTCTTACTCTGCTCGTTGTTCCGGTCGCGGCCGTAGCGCAGCAGCCGACGATCCTCCACGTCAACGGCGCCGATCCCACCTGCGGCGGGCAGTCGCCGTGCTACAGTACTATCCAAGCCGCCGTCACTGCGGCGCAGGCGGGAAACACCATTCGTATTCAGGCCGGCACCTATGTCGAGCAAGTTTCGATTGCCGGAAAAAACAACACAGCCGGCGCCAGCGAAAACGACCGCATCGTGATCGAATCGGATCCCGCGCTGTTTCCCGGCAGCGTGGTCGTCAACGGCGCGGTCAATCAGTGCACCAACGGCTATGCCTTTCGCTTGCAGCAGTCCAAGTTCATCACCATTCGCGGTCTCACGATCACGGGGGCCGGCGGGCAGGCGATCTCGCTTCTCGGTGGCAACAATCAAAATCAGGACATCCACATCGAGCAGAACCGCATTTTCGCCAACGGCAGCGCCTCCTGCGACGGCGGCATCACGATTGCGCGCGGCAACCCCGGGACGCTCATCGTCAACAACTTGATCTACGGCAACGGCCGCAACGGGATTTCGACGATCGACGTGGACGGCGGGCCGCATTACATCATCAACAATACCATTCACGCCAACGGCTGGAACGGACTGCGCATCACGCGCGCCCACGACGCTATCCTGGTAAACAATTCAATCACCGGCAACGGCACCGCGCCGGGCACGACCGGCGGGCGCTTCGGCGTCAGCCGCGAAAGCTCGACGAGCCCGAACCCGGCGGGCATCCAGCTCCTCAATAACCTTGTCTGCGGCAACAGCGGCGGCGAGATCACGGCCGAAGTGCTGGACGCAACCGACGCGGGGAACTTGACGCCGCAAGGGACCGAGGGCTCGGGAGTCGGCGCCAGTCCCGGCTGTCAACTGCCGACTCATGTCTACGCCAACCTCAACGGAACCGATACTCAAGCCAACACAGCCGATGACGACTTCAGCCTCGCTTCCGGCTCCCCGGCCATCGACGCCGGCTTGGACTCCAGGACCCTGGGGCTGAACGCACAATTCAATGCGATCCTCGAAGCCGACTATCTCGACGAATCGATCCGGCCGCGCGACGGCAACGCGAGCGGCAGCGCCCAGTTCGACATCGGCGCCTACGAATTTGTCGCGCCCAACCAGCAGCCGGTCGCCAACGCCGGCCCCGACCAGAGCGTATTCAGGGCCCAACTCGTGACGCTCGACGGCAGCGCCAGCGGCGATCCCGAAAACGCGCCGCTTACTTACCAATGGTCGGTTGTTTCCCAACCGTCCGGGAGCGCGGTCACTCTCGCCGGCGCCAATACGGTCGGTCCGACTTTCACGCCCGTAGTATTGGGCGAATACATCATTCGGCTCATCGTCAACGACGGTCAGCTATCGAGCGCCCCGGACACGGTCAAAGTGACCGTCGTCAATCGCGCTCCGACGGCCAACGCAGGCGGGCCGTACAGCGGCAACGTCGGCGCGGCGATTCAATTCGCCGGGTCGGGCAGCGACCCCGACGGAGACGCCATCACGTTTTCCTGGAACTTTGGCGACGGCGGCAGCGCCACGGGCGCCAATCCGGCTCATGCCTACTCGGCCCCCGGCACGTACACCGTCACCTTGACGGTCACCGATGCGTTCGGCGCCCAAGGCATCGCTCAGGCCACGGCGACAATCAATGCGGCCCTGGTTCTAAGCCCCATCGGCAACAGGACCGTCAATCTCGGCTCCACCCTGACTTTCACCGTGTCGGCCACGAACGGCACCGGCTCCCCGGTGAGTCTCTTTGTCGCGCCCCTGCCGCTCATGACCAACGCTAGCTTCAACGCCGGCACGGGTGTGTTCACTTTCCGGCCGAGCACATTTCAGGTGGGAAGTTATCAGCTCACGTTTTCTGCCCGCGATGGAACTAACACAGCGACCGAAACGATCACGATAACCGTGCCCAATCCGCCGCCCGGCGGAACCACCAGCGTGCGTGGCCGCGTGGTCAACCTGGCGCAGACGCCGCTCGGCAATGTTTCAGTGACCCTAAAATCGAGCGGCCACACCGCGCTTAGCGGCGCGGACGGTTTCTTCACGATCACCGGCATTCCCTCGGGAACGCAGCAGCTGCTCGTCAACGGCCGAAACTCAAATCTCGGCGTCTACGCAATCCTGGCTGTCGCCGTCGAACTGATCGACGGCGTGCTCAACGATCTGTCCGGCGTGATCTCGCTCCCCGACGTCGATGTCGAGACAGAAGTGCAAGTGAGCCCGACGTTCAACACAACGGTCACCAGCCCGAATCTGCCCGGCGTCGCGCTGGAGATCATCGGCGGCTCGGCGACAAACCCCGACGGTACGCCGTTCACCGGGAAGCTCTCGATCAATCCAGTGCCCGACTACGGCCGGCCGGAGTCGCGGCCCGAAGAGCTCCGCCCCAACATGGCCGTGACGATTCAACCTGCGGGCATCAGATTCAATCCGCCGGCGCGCATTACTTTCCCCAATGCCGACGGCATGGTGCCGGGGAACGAATTGAATCTCTGGTCGCTCAGCCCCGACACCGGGAAATTCAACATCGTCGGCAAAGGCGCGGTATCGGCTGACGGCCAGAGCATTATCACAGTGGAAGGCGGCGTCACGGCGAGCGCGTGGCACTTCCCGCTATCGACGGCCACAAGCCCGGCTCAAGACGATGGCGACGAATACTGCGAAGAGACATGCGAGCCGGACGTAGGCTCTTCGGCGAACCTAAAAGAAGGCAGCGTTTTTACAAGCCATGCCATGCCTTCATACCGCTCTTTGGGCCAGAACCGCAGTGTGTCACTGACGTACAGTTCGGTAACCGCCGATCCGAATCCGGTGGTCTCGTCCAACGCTACGCTAAGCGTGCGCGCCGCGGTTCCCTCTTCCTTCTCGACCAGATTGGTGGTCGGGGGAGTGCAGCAGGGCGGCGAGATCTTTACCAACTCCGCTTCTCTTCCCGAAGACGCCGATTCGACCACCCGGATCGCGCATATCTTCAATGCGTCCAATTTGGCCACGGGCCGCTATCCTTATGAGAAAACGGTTTTCAGCAATTACTTAAACTCGTCCGTCGGAGGAATCTCCCAGGGAAACATCATCGTCATCAACCGTAAAACCAGTCCGCTTGGGACCGGCTGGGGCATCTCCGACCTGCAGCAACTTCTTCCACAGTCAGATGGCATACTCCTCACCACGGGCAACGGTAGAGCGCGCTTTTTCTCCGGCGGCCCCGATGCGTTTACCTCGCCGCCGCGCGATTTTACCACTCTGGTCAAGAATCCCGACAACACGTACACGCGCACGTTCAAAGACGGGACGAGGTTCAACTTCAACGCGCAGGGGCATCAGACCTCGGTGGTCGATCGTAACGGCAACACAACCAGCTTCGTTTACGACGGCAACGACCGTCTGACAACGATTACCGATCCTGTCGGTCTGGCGACTAGCTTTACCTACGGACCCACTGGCAAGCTCCTGACGATTTCCGATCCCGCGAGTAGACAGACACAATTCCAGCATGATTCCGCGGGAAATCTCACCCGGATCACCAATCCCGACGGCACGTTCATGAGCTATGCGTATGACGGCAACGGTCGGCTTACGCAAGCAACCAATGAACGGGGACAGTCGACCACTTACACCTATGACCACGCGGGCCGATTCTCCCAATCCGTCCGCCCCGGCGGTGAGACTCGCAGCCTCTTCGCTGGCAAACTTCAAGGACTCCCGAATACCGGCGCCGGATTCGGCACGCCGACGAACCCTGCTCCCATTGTGCGAGCCCAGGACGCCAAGGCTACATTTACCGACGGCAGAGGGAATCCGACAGAATACACGCTGAATACGTTAGGCCAAGTCACGACGCTGAAAGATTCTCTGGGACAAATTACCACGACGCAATATGACGCGAGTGGAAATCCAACGAGGACTACCCGTCCCAATGGCGCCGTCACGACAATGATCTATGACGCCAAGGGCAATCTGCTTACATCCACCGATCCCATCGGCGCCACGACGACGTTCACGTACGAGCCGGCGTTCAACCAGGTAAAAACCATCCGCGACCCCAAAGGGAATCTCACGACGATCAACTATGACGCCAACGGCAATCCCATCGAGATCATCGATGCGCTGAACAATCGCACGCAGATGACCTACGATTCTCGCGGCTTGTTGACGTCGGTCACCTCGGCGGTCGGCGCTGCGGTGCAAACCACTACAAGCTTCACGTATGATACACGCGGAAACTTACTCACGACGACCAATCCCAAGGGCGACGTGACGACCCTCGCCTATGACAGCGCCGGCAACGTCAACACCTCTATCGACGCCGAGAATCGCGTCACGCAGTTCACCTACGATGCGCGCAATCGGCTCATTACGGTGCTCGACGCAGATCTAAAAACGACCCAGTATGGCTACGATCCCAAAGGCAATCTGACTCAGGTCCAAGACGCCAAGAATCAGCTCACGACTTTTGCCTACGATGCAATGGATCGCCTAAGCTCAGCGACCAATCCGCTCGGATTGACCGAGACGTTTGCCTACGACGGCAACGGCAACCTGACGAGTACGACAAACCGCAACGGCCAGACAATCAGTTTCAACTACGACGCCCTCAATCGCTTGACGAGTAAGAGCCGCCCGCCGACGTCCAGTGAAGTGGGCAATCAAACGACAACTTTCGCCTACGACGCGGTCGGAAATCTTACTACAGCCGTTAATCCGACCCTCACTGTGTTCAACCAATACGACGCGGCCAACCGCTTGATCTCAAGCCTTTCGACCACGGAGACAGCGCTCTCAGGAGCCATCGTCCCGATCAATAGCGATACCGCAATCGGTGAGAACGACATTCAGTTCGAAGGTCGAACACTGCAAGTCAATGGCCGGACCCTCACCGTCGACGGAGCCCATACATTCGCCAATCTGATTTTACTGAACGGCGCCGTACTAACCCATAGTCCGACTACGGCAACCAAGGTGAATCGCATTGATCTCGTTATCACCGGCACATTGCAAATCGACGCCACAAGCAAAATCGATGTATCGGCGCGAGGTTTTTTGGGTGGTGGTCGACCCGGAAACCCCTTCCCGTTCGCTGGAATGACCGTAGGATTCCAGGCCGGCAGCACCGATCTTGACGGAGGAAGCTACGGAGGTTTGGGTGGAGGTGAAGCTGCCTCGCCTGCTTATGGCGATTTTCGCAATCCCAATGACCCCGGGAGCGGCGGCGCTGGCATTGCATCGGCAGGCCGCGTCGGAGGCAGCGGGGGTGGAGTGGTGCGCATCATCGCTCAAAACGTGAGTCTCAATGGCCAGATACTGGCGAACGGTGGAAATTTCACAACCGATTGCTGTGAGGGCGGAGGGAGCGGGGGCGCTTTGCGGATCGATGTTGGAACTTTGACCGGCACAGGGCTGATTAGCGCCAACGGGGGAAATGGCAACGCTTCTTCGGGCGGCGGTGGCGGCGGGAGAATAGCAATCTACTACCAGGATATTAGCAGCTTTAATTTAGAAAACATCACTGCCTTTGGAGGGGTGGGCAACTCACCAAATCCCAACGGGGGGGCCGGGACACTTTACCTTCAAGGCCCGATAAGAGACGGTGGCGAGTTGCTCGTCGACAATGGAAACCGCGCCGCTTTCCCGCTTTCAACACTCATCGCACCACTCGGATCAGCCACTGTGCAGGATCTGAGGGTGCGGCGTGGAGCCAAGGTAAATGTGAATGGACAAATTACTCTCAGCCGAAACCTCGAAGTGTCGTCCGCGAGCCAACTTGTCCTCACGACCGGAACGGTCGACCTGACGCAAACCGCCCAAGTCCTCTCTGGCAGCGAGCTTATGCTAGGAGTGCCGGTCAAAGCTGCATCCTTTGAGATCTCTGGCGCGAGCACTTTAACTCAGCTTCCCACGACAGCCATCGCTACTTTCAAGGTCGATATCGACACGGGAACGTTGACGATCGACGCCTCAAGCAAGATTGATGTATCGGCGCGCGGTTTTTTGGGTGGCGGGCAAGATGGTAATCCGTTCCCGTTGGCGGGAATGACCTTGGGGTTTCAATCTGGCAGTATCGGATTTAGCGGCGGTAGCTACGGAGGAGGGGGTGCTTTGGGCGGCGGCTCTCCCACGGCCGCGGCGCCGATTTATGGAGATTTTCGCAATCCCAATGAACAAGGCAGTGGTGGTGGGGGAGTCCAGTCAGCCAATCGGCGGGGAGGAAATGGCGGCGGGTTGGTTCGAATTGTCGCTCAGAACATGACCCATAACGGCCAAATTCTGGCCAACGGCGGCAATTTTTCCACCGACTGTTGCGAAGGTGGAGGAAGCGGCGGCGGCATACGAATCGATGTTGGAACCATTAGCGGTACCGGAGTCGTGCGCGCCCAAGGGGGTAATGGCGGAAACGGGGGAGGTGGCGGAGGAGGTGGGAGAATCGCTGTCTATTATCAGGATCTAAGCGGCTTCAATTTGAACAATCTCACGGCTTTCGGCGGAACGGGAAGCAACACACCGGGGATTCCGAACGGAGGAGCCGGCACGATTTACCTCCAGGGGCCATCGCGAGAGCTCGGCGAGATGATCCTCGACAATAATAATATCGCCGCAGCATCCCAATCTACGCGCTTATTACCGACGGCAACGGGAATTGTGGCACTATCTCACCTGCGGGTGCGCAACCAGACCCGTCTGCGCGTCGATAATCTGGTTAACATTTCGGGAACGCTGGAGATCGATTCGAATGCCGAATTCATCTCTACCGATCGAGCCATTGCCAGCACGGTCACCCTTACGAACAACTCGGTTATCACCCAGCTTCCAACGACGGCCGCGAGCGCTTTCAAGGTCGAACTCAGCGCGAACACCTTAAGCGTTGACGCGACGAGTAACATTGATGCGGTAGCCCGCGGCTTTTTGGGTGGGGAGCAGCCGGGGAACCCCTTTGGCGGTACGGGGATGACGCTAGCGTTTGTCCAGGGCAGTACCGGTAGTAGCGGAGGGAGTCATGGAGGACTGGGAGGGGCCGCTAACGGCTCGTCAAGTCCCACATACGGTAATGCCCAGGATCCTCGCGACCCTGGAAGCGGAGGGGCGACCATCTTTCGGAATGGTGGGAACGGAGGGGGTGTTATTAGACTTTCCGCTCAGACACTTAGCGTGAACGGCGGGATTCGAGCAGATGGATATAGTGGCGTCGGGGACTCCTTTGCCGGTGGTGGGAGCGGTGGTTCAATAAGGCTTGATGTGGGGACGTTGACCGGGAGCGGTCTGATCGCTGTTCGCGGCGGCAATGGCATGCCTTCTTCGGGCGGCGGTGGCGGAGGGCGGATAGCGATATACTATGCGGATGCCACCGGGTTTAACCTAGCCACTCAGGTTTTGGTCACAGGGGGGACGGGGAATGGCGCTCCCAACGGACAGAATGGTACAATCCATCTACAACAGCAGATCGCCATGTTGACGCCGTCCTTTGGAGAAGCCCCTGTGATGCTTGCGCTGAGCCCAGTCGAAGGAATACCCGAAATACCCGGCGGTGGCGACGCTCAAACGGCTTCGGCGACCGGTGGCTGTTGCATCGCAGCAGCCGAAACTCGGTTGAAAAATGTTAGTTCGACGATTCTCGGCCAACTCAGGCGAGCCGCATTCGCCGACCCTCCACAGCGGCGAATCTTCTCTCCGGTCTTTCAACCCGAGACCCGAGACGCTAGACGCGAGACCACCGAGTACGCGAATCTCTACCTCGCAATGGTCGCCGACGGCAAAGCGAAGCCTTACGTCTCAACTGGCGTGACTTCGGAGGGCAGTGGTGTATCCGAACTCTCGCCTTCCGCCTCAAGCCTCACGCCCTCTTATCGAGAACGAGCTACGAGCACGTGCGACGACTTCGATCCCATTTACACCTACGACCTAAACGGAAACCGCACCTCGATGATCGACCCGACGGGCCTAACGACGTATACTTATGATGCGCTGAACCGGTTGACTTCGATTACAAATAACAAAGGGCAGGTGACGTCGTTCACGTACGACGCGCTGGGGAGAAGAACGTCGACGACGCACGCGAACGGTGTGGTGACGAGCTACACATACGACGCGGCCTCGCAGCTTTTGACCCTGGGTCATCAGCTCGGCGCGACGACGATCAATTCGTTTGACTACACGTACGATAAAGTTGGCAATCGTAAGACAAAGACGAGCCGTGATGGTCTGCACGATTACACCTATGACGTGCTTAACCGGGTGACGCAGGCAGTGAATCCGCTGCCGACCAATCCGTTGGAAACTTTCAATTACGATCCGGTGGGCAACCGCACCAACTCCAACCAGAACGGTTCCTCCACTTTCAACCAAGCGAACCAGCTTCTGGAGGACGCCAATTTCACCTACCAGTACGACAACAACGGAAACCAGACCAGGAAGACAGCCAAAGTCGGCGGTGCCTTCACTGCCTACGAGTACGACGCAGAGAATAAGCTAGTCAGAGCAGTGATTAACGGCACCACGGTCAATTACCGCTATGATGGATTAGGAAGAAGGGTGGAAAAGGAAGTTATCGCTGTTGGAACCACAACCACGCGCTATGTCTACGACAACGAAGACATTCTTCTGGAAGTCGATGGCTCTAACCAGGTTGTCGCTCGCTACACCCACGGCCCCGGCATCGACGAGCCACTGATCATGGAGAAGAATAACCAGTCGTTCTACTACCATGCGGACGGCCTCGGAAGCATTACTGACCTAACGAACAGCTCCGGCACGATTGTCCAGAGTTATGCCTATTCTTCCTTTGGCAAGATTGAGTCACAGCTAGATTCCAATTTCATCCAGCCTTATACGTTCACTTCCCGCGAATTCGATCCCGAGACAGACCTCTACTTCTACCGCGCCCGTTACTATGATCCACAGACTGGACGGTTCCTCAGCGAAGACCCTTTTAATATTGCCTCACTGGTGGCTGAGCGTGCCCGATCTCTTCTGCCCGCTGCTGGCGATCGATTGACAGTCGCCTTGCGATTGCCATCTCTACTCGATAACCAATTTGCCTATGTGATAAACAACCCAATCAACTCATCGGACCCAAGTGGACGAGGACCAATAGGTCTGGGTATTTGCATTGCTGCCGAAATTGCCAGTGTCGCATCAACAATTAAGACACTCAATGACCTGGAACGGGAACTAGAGGCGGTGAAAAAGGAGATCAGAGATCTTGGGAAACTTTGCGTTATCAGTGAAGTTGAAAAAGCCGAACGGATTAGAGAACTCCAGGCAAAAGCGTTTAAGATTGCTGAGCAGAAAGTACGCGAACAACTCCTTGGCGCTGCCATATTCGGAGCTATAGGAGTTGCCTGTGTCGGTTTGGTCGTCTTGCTATAGGAATATCTCGGCTCGCTATGTCTACAGACAGCATTTTTCTACTGGCTTGGGCGGCCTTTATGATAGTTTTGCAAGTGTGGCTTTTTCTAGCCGCCCCGCCAAAGACCATCGTTAACAAATACTCGCGGCTCCTCTTAGTGCGCAGCATGCTACCGTTCGAGAAGACATGGAGGCAAAATATCGAACCATCTGATATGGCGGCGATCCAAAGGTATAGGAGAAGGGCTGTTCCCTATTTGTTTATACTACTCTTATCTTGGATAGTTCTCTGTGGGTATTTTTATCTGAGGTACCGCGCGGAACTAAAAAGTCTTATGTGAGAGTTTTTCCTCCGCTCGCCCGTTTTTCTCTCCAAATTTCCTCCGCATTTCGATAGCTGCGGGAGAGTAGCGGTTTACTAGCAGAGTGCGGCGGGATTTGATTTTACCAAGGTGACGGCCTCTGGAGGTGCTGGAGAAGGAAGTGGAACGAACGGGCAGAACGGTACAGTTCACATTGAGCAGAGCTTTGCAATGCTGACGCCAGTAGTCGGTGATTCCGCGGTGATGAAAGCCGAAGCTGACACCGATTCAGCAAGCAGCGATCCAGTTCGTTTGGCCTCTGTAGATTCGCCGTCTGAAGTATTGGCTACTGCGTCACGCCTCACGCCTCCCATCCCCGATATCAATGCATTAATTGCTAAAGGGCTGGCAGAGATCGCTGCTGCTGACCGCCCACAGCGGCGAATTTTCTCTCCGGTCTTTCAACCCGAGACCCGAGACGTTAGACGCGAGACCAGCGAGTACGCGAATCTCTACCTCGCTATGGTCGCCTCCAGCAGACTCAAACCCTTCGCAACGACGATCAGCGCATCCGAATCTTCAACTCGAAACTCGAAACCAGAAACGCGAAACCTCTCCGTCTCCGACCACGAGTCACGGGCCACGAGCACGAGCGACGACTTCGATCCCATTTACACCTACGATGCCAACGGCAATCGTATCTCGATGATCGATCCGACGGGTCTGACCACGTACAACTATGACGCGTTAAATCGATTGACCTCGATGACCAATAACAAAGGGCAGACGACGACGTTCGCCTACGATGCTCTTGGCCGA